>Ga0209636_10000001_pt1 | contig 472061 bp, 487 predicted proteins | sample DeeMarSWOR152_54_FD_187464 | JGI IMG/M metagenome (GOLD analysis project Ga0209636, IMG submission 187464) | Marine sediment microbial communities from White Oak River estuary, North Carolina - WOR-1-52-54 (SPAdes) (version 2) | ecosystem: Environmental > Aquatic > Marine > Intertidal zone >...
TTTCTTTTATTTTATAACCATTTTTTAATATTTTGGCAGTTATTTCGGCCTCTATTTCAAACCCATCAGATTCAAGGTTCAATTCCCTTAAAACATCCCTGTGAATAGTTTTATAACATGTTTCCATGTCAGTGAGCTGAGAACCGAATAGGAGATTAGTAATGTGCGTCAAAATTTTATTTCCAAATAAAAAAGGAAAATTCATATTTTTACAATATCCTAAGAATCTACTACCGTATACAACTTTATTTTGACCTTTGATTATTGGCCTGATAAGTATCGGAATTTGACTAGGGTCATACTCAAGATCCGCATCTTGAATGATTATTATATCACCATTAATATTCTTGATTCCTTTCCTAATTGCATATCCTTTCCCTCTGTTTTTATTGTATGAAATTATCTTAATGTTTTTAACGAGTTTTTTCGTCTTAAGAAGTTGTTCGTATGTTTTATCCGCGGAACCATCGTTAACAACAATTTTTTCAGTAGGAACTCCATAATCTACACTGTTAACAATTTTAAGTAGTCCAGAAATTGTATTTTCTTCGTTAAAAACAGGTATTATTATTGATAGTTTCATAGCTTTCAAATTAAAATTAATCAAACAAATTCTTATTTCCGTTAACCCACTGAAAAAGTTTTGTGACCCCCTCTTTAGGTGAAATTTGTGGCTTCCATCCAAATTCTCCGGCTTTTCTTATATCAGAAATGTATACCTTCTGATCAGCAGTTCTCCAATCATCGAAGGAATATTCTGGTTTCAAACCGAATTTTTTCAACATATCCAACAGTTCTAATAAAGAAATGGTGTTCTCAGAACCGCCCCCTATATTGTAAGCCTTCCCTTTTGTTTTGTTGATATTTTCTATAGCTAACTCAAATGCTTTTACCAAATCGTCTATGAAAAGTACATCTCTCACTTGCTTTCCATTTCCATACAAAACTAAAGGTTTTTTTAAAACACTGGAAATGACAAAATGTGCAACCCATCCTTGGTCTTCGTTGCCATATTGATGTAAACCATAAATACAAGACATTCTAAACGTAACTGTTCTCAGTCCAAAAATATCATGAAAATCTCTCATGTAAATATCGCCCGTGTACTTAGAACAACCATAAGGCGTGTGCTCATTAGCATCTGCAGGAAAGTCTTCGGAAATACCTTTCTTAAAATTGGAATCGGTAAACTCGTATCTTGTTTCTTTTTCAACCAAAGGAATCTTGTTGACGTTGTTGCCATAAACCTTATTGGTTGATGTGTAGATAATGATTGGATTTGTATTACTATTTCTAGCAGCCTCCAAAACATTGAAGGTTCCTAGGGCGTTTATCTCAAAATCTTCTCTTGGGTTGTTAACAGAAGTTGTGACTGCAACTTGAGCTGCTGTGTGAAATATAACATCTACATCCTCACAAACATTTTCCAATGCATTGAAATCTCTCACATCATCTTTAACGACACTCAATCCTTTTTTATGAGTTTCTTCCAACCACTTCACATTCTTATCCACACCATTGCGCATGAAATTGTCAAATACGATTACTTCATGCCCTTTTTTCAAAAAATAATCAGCTAAGTTACTACCAACAAAACCTGCTCCACCTGTTATCAATATTCTTTCAGACATTTAACCACCGAAGAACTTCCTCCTTTCTTTTTCTGCTTCCTCAAATCTGTCCGTTGCTTCTTGACTTTCGCTCCATTCTATCAAATTCTCAAATCCTTTTTTTAATGATGTTTTAGCTACAAACCCTAACTTTCTGCTTATCTTAGAAACGTCGCCGAAAGCATGCCTCACGTCTCCAAGCCTAAATTCGTTTGTTATCATTGGTTCAACTTTACTTTCATGAACTTCAATAAGAGTATTTGCTATCTGAAGGATGTTCATCGACTTTCCTGTACCTATATTAAAGACATCAACACCATTAAATTTCTCTAAGCACAATAGGTTTGCCCTAGCCACATCTTCCACGTAAATAAAATCTCTCGTCTGCTTTCCGTCCTCGTATATTATGGGTGGATTATCATTCTTTATTCTAGAAGAAAATATCGCACAAACACCAGTGTAAGGATTACTCAGGCTTTGTCTTGGTCCAAAAACATTGAAATAACGCAAAGCAACAGTTGGTATTTTTAATGCAAATCCATAATTCAAAGACATCTTCTCTTGGTCGTATTTTGATAAAGCATAAGTGGATAAATTCAAAGGTGGTTTAACCTCGTTCACAGGTATTGGTTTCACATATTCACCACATTTCGGACAATGAATTTCCCAATCTCTTTTTTCTAATTGTTCTTTTGTTCTTAAACCAGGATAAATTATTCCACAACTCTTACATTCATAAGCTCCCTCCCCGTAGATACTCATAGAACTTGCCACTATTATCTTCTGTATCTTTTTTCTAATATTAGGATTGTTTATAAGTGTTTCATAAAGTTTTGCTGTTCCAAGAGTGTTGACATTTATATAACGAACTGGTTGGTACATCGACTGCCCAACACCTACCATCGCAGCCAGATGAATGATTGCATCCACATCATTCAAGATTTTTTTCCACAATTTGGTATCAGTAACATCACCGAGAATAAAATTTACTTCTTGATTCAAATACTCTGGTTTTTTATTTCTATGTACTTGGGTTTCTAGATTGTCCAAAATTATAACTTCATAACCATTTTTTACTAGCAGATCAACTGTATGACTACCTATAAACCCTGCACCACCGGTCACAAGAACTTTCATTCACTTAACCTCTGACTGAATTATTATATTTTTATTTCAAATTTTATTTATTTGTAGTGACCAATTCTCCTTTAAACCATTCAATCGTTTCCTTTAAACCATCGACAAAATCTACTTTTGGTTCCCAATTCAATAATTTTTTCGCTTTAGTTATATCTGGTTTTCTCTTTGTAGGATCGTCTTCGGGTAAAGGTTTAAAAATTATCTCTGACTTACTTTTTGTTAAATCTTTTATAAATTCAGCAACGCTTACTATGCTTCTCTCTTTTGTATTACCCAAGTTAACAACTTGGCTTGATAAACCATCAGTGAACATTAGTTTCACTAATCCATTGATCATGTCTGATATGTAACAAAAAGTTCTGGTTTGTTTTCCGTCTCCATAAACAGTTATCGGTTGTCCTGATAGTGCTTGAACTATAAAGTTTGGTATTGCTCTCCCATCGTCTTTCCTCATTTTGGAACCAAAGGTGTTAAAAATTCTCGCTATTCTAACGTCCAAACCATACTTTCTAAAAAAAATCATTGTTAGAGTCTCAGCAAACCTCTTGGATTCATCATAACAACTCCTTACACCAAAGGGATTGACATTCCCCCAATAAGTTTCTTTTTGTGGATGTTCCGAAGGGTCCCCGTAAACTTCTGAAGTTGATGTTAATAAGAATCTAACTCTATTCTTTCTTGCCAACTCAAGCATGTTAAGGGTTCCTATGGAATTAGCCATGGAAGTTTCTATCGGAAGTCTTTGATAATCAACAGGACTTGCTGGGCTTGCCATATGAAAAATAAAATCAATTTTTAATTCAATTGGTTTAGTAACATCATGCTCAAGAAACTCGAATTTTTGCTTCTTCAACAAATGTTCGATGTTGGATTTTTTACCAGTAGAAAGATTGTCCAAGCAGATTACCTCTTTTCCCTCATCTAATAACCTTTCACAAAGGAAAGAGCCAATAAATCCTGCTCCACCGGTCACAAGAACTTTCATCTTTAGCTACCCTATATTATCTTTCATCTTCTTTGCTGCTTCTTCCCTTTCTTTAACTAGCTCATCAATATCATACGTATCAAACATCTGCTTTTTCACTTCGAAGACAGTACTCCACTTACCTATATCTAAATATCTGCCACTTAACAACATGCCATACACAGTTTCTCCATTTTCCATGGCCAATTGAATACTATCAGCAATCCAAATTTCATTCCCTATCCCTGGTTTTGTTTTTTCTATATAATCGAATATTTTAGGTTCAAACACGTACAAACCACAAAGCGCGTAATACTCTTCATCAATTTTGAATTCCTCTGCTTCCTCGAGTGTTGGTTTCTCTTTAATTTTTTCAATCATCCCACAATTATTCTTAATATCTTTAAATTTGACAATTCCATAACCAATTGGATTTTTGACCTTGAATAATAGAACAGTTGCGATGGGTTTCATCTTTTCATGGAGTTTCAAAATATTATTGATTTCTTTTTTAGGTTCGATAAAAGAGTCGCCGAGTAATGTTACGAAAGATCCTTTTATCCAATTTTTGCCCTGTAAAATTGCATGCCCCAATCCTTTTCTTTGAGTCTGATGAATGTATGCAACATTCACTCCAAAAACAGACCCATCACCTATATAATCCATCAATGCGCCTTTCTGATGACCAACAACTATAAAAATATCATCAATCCCACCTTCTTTCAAGTTTTCGATAGAATGCTCAATTACTGACTTTCCTAGAATAGGATACATTTCTTTTGGCACGGCTCTAGAAAAGGGGTACATTCTAGTTCCGCTACCTGCAGCTGGTATTAGACCGAAAAATTTTATCTTTTTCATGTAACTCCGTATCCTATTCCTTTATAAGAGATACCTCTTCTTTTCATTTCCTTGGGATCAAAGATTCTTCTTCCGTCAATAATAAATGGTGTTTTCATTAATTTTACAAAATCTTTTGGTTTCAAGTTTTTTATTTCTTCCCATTCTGTCATAACAAAACATATCTCTGAATCTTTTAAAGCCTCTACAGGAGATTTGGTATATGTAATATCTGGGAATAATTTTCGCATGTGTTTTGTTGCTTGAGGGTCGTACGCCTTTATTATAGTATTGTATTTTTGTAATTCTTTTATGATCTTGATAGATGGTGACTCTCTAATATCATCGGTATTCGGTTTAAACGATAAACCAAGTATTGAAACCGTTTTTCCCTCTAAATCATCTACCATCTTTAAGGCTTCTAAAGGTTGTTTTTCGTTAACCAAAACTACAGATTTCAATAATTCCGGGTTATAACCAAATTTCTTAGCTGCCGATATCAATGCCTTTACATCTTTAGGGAAACAACTTCCCCCATATCCAACTCCAAACCGCAAAAATCGGGGATTAATTCTCGGGTCCAAACCGATGGCATAAGAAACGTCTTTGGCATCCACACCACATTTCTGGCAGATGTTTGCTATTTCGTTTATAAATGATATCTTTGTCGCAAGGAGGGAATTTTGGGCGTATTTTATCATTTCTGCAGTTCTTAAATTTGTCCTAATTCTTGACACTGATTTATCCCAACTTTCGTAAACCTTCTCTAGAATTTCTCCGGATTTTTCATCTATCGCACCAATCACTATTTTATCTGTCTTCAAAAAATCTTCAATCGCTGATCCTTCTCTTAAGAATTCTGGGTTCATACATAAACCAAAATCTTTCCCAACCCCTTTACCTGAATGTTTTTCTAATAGTGGAAGGACAACACTATCTGTGATTCCTGGAACTACTGTACTCTTTACGACAACGACATGATACTGATTCAAATTTTTAAGATAATTACCTAGATCTTTACAGACATCTTCAATGAATTTAAGACTCATCGAACCGTCTTCGCCCGAGGGAGTTGGTACGCAAATGAAACTTATATCTGTGGGTATTTTTTTGGGATAAAATTCTTTAGCTAGATGCGCCTCCAAATTTCCGTTTTTAACATTCCTTTTTAATAATCCCTCAAGGCCAGGTTCGAATATGTGAGAAACCCCATTTTTTATAGAATCAACTTTCTTTGGATCGACATCGACACAGTATACCTTGTATCCTTTATCGGCGAAACAAGTCCCTGTTACCAATCCAACGTATCCACTCCCTAGAACAGTTATTCTCATTCGTCTCTATCTACATTAATATCGATAGACTTAAAAATGTTTATTAAAACGAGTAACAAAAATCTTAAACATGTTTCAAGTCTTGAAGGTGAAAAAAATGAGTGTGCTGGTGTTAGTATTCAGTTGCGTTGCCATTGGTGTATTTGGTCAATTGGCTATGAAAAGGGGGATGAATCTAGTTGGCGTAATCGGTTTAAAGGATTTGTTGTCTTCAAAAATTTTTTCTATCATTTTTCAAAAATACGTCTTTCTTGGAATCATCCTATATATATTAGCGTCTATGTTATGGTTAGTTGTGTTATCACAAGAGGAACTAAGTTTTGTCTATCCATTGATTGGAATTGGGTATGTCTTAACAGCTATACTCGCATGGTTATTTTTTGGTGAGAGTCTAACGCTCTTCAGGTTTTTTGGAATTCTCTTGATATTTGGTGGTGTATTCCTGGTCGTTCTAAAGATTTAAATTTTTATACCTTTCTGTTGTAATAGTATCTTATGTTGGACAAATACATCTCTAGTATACACGGTGTCACGTTAGCTGGTGGGGAGGGAAGAAGATTAAGGCCCTTTACTGACAGTAAACCAAAGGCTCTTTTACCAGTAGGTATAGAAAGAAAAAGCATGCTAGAGTTTACTATAAGCCCCTGGATAAAACTCGGAATTGAAAAGTATGTTTTCTGCACAGGTTATATGAGTGAGTTGGTAGAACGTCATTTTGGTGATGGGAGTAAATTTGGTATCAATATAGACTATTCTGTAGAAGATGCAAGACTTGAAACAGGTGGCGCAATAAAGAACGCGATTGAAAATAAAAAACTATCAAAAAAACAACCTGTTGTTGTTTTCTACTGCGATGATTTTATTAAATTGGAACCAAGAGATTTGATAAAAAAACATCTTCTTGGTGTAAAAGAACATGGTTTCAAAGCAACTATGGTTGCAACTGATAGTTTTAGATCTCATTATGGGATATTGAAAACTGAAGATATAAACAAAAACCTAAAAAAGGTTGTTGGGTTTGAAGAAAAACCACTGATCAAGAAACATGCTAACGTCGGAATCTATTGTCTTGAACCGGAAGTATTGAATATGCTTGATATACATCAACCCCCCTTTAAGTTTGAAAGAGTTATAATACCAAAGTTAGTAGAAATGGGTTGGTTAATGGTTTATACAATTCCATGGGAGAATTGGTTGCCTGTGAACACTGATAAAGACTATGGGGAAGCATTGAAAACCAATCTAACTGAATTTTATTCAACTAACTTACAGGAATAACAATAACCCAAACACTATTTGTATTAGAATGAGGATAATGGTGACTTTTTTTTCAGTTAGTTTCCCCAAATTCATTATAATGTGTGTCCAAGAATAAATTTTGTTGCCATAAGGAGGATCAAGTTTCCCATCCTTTCTTAATTTACCTAGACAAGAGGCCTTAAACTTTGACCTTAACTTTAACAAAAATTCGACAATGAACGGCATCAAAATAATCACACCAGCCCTCTCCATATTTCCTACAATAACTCCAGATGCAACTACTGCTCCCAAACAATATGTTAAACTATCACCTGAAAGAATCTTTGCGGGATACCAATTGAATATTAGAAATCCTATTAATGCACCTACTGTGGAAAGAAAAATTGTTGCAGAAACTATTTCACTGTTTAAAAATGCGTACAAACCTAAAAATAAACAATAAACTATTCCCATTCCTGCTTCTGAACCATTAAATCCCCCCAAAAGATTGATAGCGTTTGCTGTAACAATAACACCCAGAGGTATCATGAATAGGGGGTATATTATTCCAAAATTCACGGGCCCTATGAAAGGCAGGCTCATAGTTGTTACACCGGCACTGACGACTATGAGAGGAATAGCGGCCGGCAGAGTTAATAGAGGTTTTTTCCATTGTTTTAAACCTACTCTTATTATTCTTTTGCCAGTTATAACTTCATCTCTGTTCAAGTCATCAAAAAACCCGATGATTGTTATCAGGATGATAGTTAAAATAGAGGCAAATAAATAAACCATTTGCTCAGTAATCCCAAAAACAAAGGTTTGTATAGCAATGAAAAACATTGACCCGAGTAATAGAGATAGAGAAACTGGAATTCCACCGCTGTTCGCAATCTTTGGTTTGTTCTTCTTATGTAAGTCCAAAGCTATGATGTTGTTTCTTAGAAAAAATGGTATTAAATTTCTTAACAGGAATAGAGAGGTTAATAATGAAATAATAAATGAAAAAGCTATGACCCACATAACTATCTAGAAAATTAGTTTAAAAACAATATTATTAATGTTTACCATCAAAAAATAGAGTTCATATTTAAATTTTCAAACCTCAAGATTAACAACATGAAAAACGTCAGGTTAATTATTTTAGTTTGTTTAGTTTTAATTTCCTCGATTGCCATTGCCTACCCTTGGTTTTTTAAAACGGAAGGCATTATAGTCACTTCTGTTGGAGTCAATTCGGCCTGTAAAGATGTAATAAGTGTTGGTTCAGTTATAAGGGAAATTAACGACAAATCAATCAGAAATTCAAATGAATTTCTCGAAGTCACGAAGAATTTAAAGGGGGCTATTACTTTAATAATAAATAACAACCCAAGGAGTTGTTCCATACCAGAGAATTCTACACTAGATGTGGGTGTTAGGGGTATAAAAACTAAGGGTTTGAAACTAGGTATCGATGTTGGTGGTGGATTATTCTATTTATACAAACCTGAAAAAAATGTTTCTGCAACTACTTTACAAAACATATTAAATGTTATAGAATATAGAGTGAAAAAATATAGTTTGATAAACACAAGAGCTGAAATTGAAAATAATTCAATCCGAATTTTGACAGATCCTGTGGAGGAAGAATATATTAGTTATTTAGTGGAACAGGGCGTCTTGGAAGGTAAATTCATACAACCAATTAAAATGATGAATAATAAAGGTGAATTCACTTTCAATGATAAAACATACGAGATCATTTTAAAGGATATGAATCTGATTGCAATAAATAATTCCGACTATAGAACTAACCAATACTTAACATTGGATGAAATAGTATTTCATGTTAAAAATGTGTCCTTGAATACAACTGAGCTTTCTATGATTGTATTCAATGATAAAGATTTGGCAGCCCAAGAATCAGATCTTCGTACAAAATATAGTAGAATCATGAAACAGGGTAATAATTATGTATTTATCATCAATACTCGACTTTCACAAGAAGCCAGTAAGAATTTTGGAAAAGTAACAAAAGGTCAGGAAATAACCATAAGCCCTAGTGGTGAAAGTTTTTTAAGAGATCCTATAATCATTACAATAGACGAAAATCCAATCGTTGATCTGCCAGTAAGAGGAGTTGATGTCGGAAGAGAAATGGAAGAGTTAGTTATATGGGGATTTAGAACAACTACAGAAGAGGCTACAAAGGATATGTTAAGATTAATGTCTACGATAGAAACAAAGAGACTCCCATCAAAACTCGTTTTATTGAAAACAGGGTTATTTACTTCGTCTTCAGGAGAATTTTTCATTACTCTTTCATTTTATATGCCATTAGTTACGTTTGTTATTACGACGATTTTATTTTTTGTCAGATACCGTAAAGGAGTTATCGTGGTTTTACCTTTAGTTCTTACAATTCTGAGTGAGTTGTTGATAATATTGGGAACTATAACCTTGCCATGGTTTGCTTTATTGATTTTCTTGTTTGGTGTTTCTATAACGTTAATAAAAAATGAAATCCATGGATGGTTGAGTTGGTTAACAATTTCTTTAATGTTGATAATGACAATCGGAATTGTTATGAGTAATTGGGTTCTGAATGCTTCTTCTATCGTTGGGGTTATAGTGTTTGTAGCCATCAGTTCAAGCCTTGGGTTTATCATTGGAGGTGGTGTTTTGGTGGGAAAGGAAATTTTTAGTCACAGTGAGTATAAACGTTCTTCACGAAAAATTTGGGCTTTTACGACTGTTATTATGTTGTTAGTATTTACGTTGTTCTTTGTTGGAAGTGTCTTCAGTGGAGCTGCCATGATCATTTTTATTGGGTTATTAACTTGTGTAACAATTACAAAACCTATTTATTATAGTATAATCCAAAAAATCAGTAAATAATTTAACACTGAAAGGATGTCAATAGGAGTTATAAAACTATTTTTTTTTTAACTTCATTATGGCTTCGACAATATCTCCACTTGTTTGTTGCAGAACTTGTTTAACTTCTTCTTCGTCTTTGACTCCTGACTGTTCCATAACAAGTTTTATATCTTCATCAGAGAATTTCTGCTCCTTCACGTTACCTGAAACTTGAAAAATAACCTGACCTTTTACACTCGTTTTAATGACTTGGGGATCCTCTATTGTTATATCCCCAGATTCTGTCTTGATTATAACTTGATTTGCAGGAATGTTATCTACTTTCATACCGAGTTTCTTAAGCATCATTTGCATTTTTTTAGGGTCCATATTTGGAAGCATAAATTTTATTTGATTAAAGAAGATTTATATGTATTTCATTATTAATGAATTAATTCTAAAAACAATTAATCACTTGGGAATCAAAAGTTACGCTCACGTGAGTTGTATTATTTTCTTGTGAAGACAATTAACACAAAAAATGAATTTCATGTGACCCCCTTCTTTCTTGTGGAAAATTAAATGAGAACATGAATTATTTTGTGAACTTCACAGGCCCTTCATTTCTTGTGGAAAATTATTTAACACGCCTTCACGCCATCCTTTACGTGATATTTCTAGGTTTTAATACATTTCTTATGGAAGTTTTCAAGGACTAAAACCCTTGATTTTTTATCTCCCTTATAAAAGACTATTTCTCCATTACAAAAATTACATCTACCCGATAACGGAACCCTTCTAAAAACATTACTACAGTTATTACAGATGAAACCATCAATCTCTGTAAGATGATCCTCGAATATTTTTTCTTTTTTGACTTCATTTTTCATTGCTTCAAACAATCCCATCTGTTTCCCCAAACCCATTAGATCTGATTTTTTTACATTTAAAGCCTCAAAAACCCTCTCTAATGGGGGCAACAATTGACTTTCAATATAGTATTTAGAATCAACCTTTAACCCATGTTTTTTTATGTATTTAGGGTCTTCAGCGCGTTTTGAAACCATTTGAAGACCTTTTATGATGACAAACCCTACTCTGTCACCAACACCAGGGGCTGAAGCTGGATCTCTTTGTCTCATTTTTTTAACTAATTCTATATGGGGTTGAATTCCTTTATAGTTCTTCAGAGATTTTGACATACTCTTTGTTATGACTAACTTATCGACATCTATCTCTCCAGTTTTTATTTTATTGGCCTTATCTCTAACAATCGCTACTGATTTTTTTATATTCTGTTCTTTCAGAATTGTGATTAATATTTCTTCTAAAGTCTCTGAGACTAAATCACACCAATCCCTTCGCACTGTTTCGATTCCTTTTGTTATAATAGACTCCTCATACCCCCTCTCATCCGGCTCAAAATTCCAGCCAGCGTATCTTTTTTTAGCAAGAATTAAAAGTGTTTTAAAAATACTCTCAATCTTCATATTAAGAACGTGCTTAATTTCCTCGTTTATCATATGTGTTAGTTCCTTACCCAATTTTAAGGCCTCTTCAACATCTTCTGTTTTCAATTCAACCATAATACTATCTGTATCGGCGTATACCACTTTATAGAGACTTTTTTTTTCGACTATCTCTTTAGTTTTTTGAATCATATCTCTTCCAGTACTAGTTATAGCATTGGCTGTGTCCAAAATATAAAGTTTTGCACGAATGTAACCTAAATGCCCATAGAAAGCGTTTGCAATTGTCTTAAACGCATACTGTTTCGCATAAAGATATCTTTTTTTTTCGGGGTCTCTTGTTCTTTTCATATCCTTCTTAATTTTATCTCTTGTTTCTAAGAGATGTTTGAGAATTCTGGGAATAATTCCCTTCTTAATTTTAGGTGAAACGAATTTAGACCCATTTTTAGTTTGAAGGCATTCTATTTTCTCATTCTCCACAAGCAAAGTCGTGGGGCATATGTTAAACGATTTAATAATAGATGGATACATACTATGGAAGTCCAAATAAACAACACATTTATCATGAAACCCTATATCAGGTTCTAATACAAATGCTCCTTTCAATCCACTTTTTCTTCTTTTTATACTTCTTCTTACCATTTCCCCTGAGTCTGGTGAGCAGGGAATTATATAATTTTTTTTGTTAAATTCTCGGAGAAGAAGATTCTCTATTCTTGTCGATTCGCCCCCGTTAAGCGCATCTTGTAGAAGAATGCCAGAAACCTTACATATCTCTACAAACTTGTCTAGCATGCGCTCTTTGAGAAGTATTTTTAACGGCAATTCAGCGTCCTTTCTGCTATAATCTAATAATTTCTTAAAACGATGGCCATTATCGAACCAATGGCCGTTTATTTCTCTAACAGAGACATCTAATTTACCTTCACCGAGAATAAGTTTTGATACGTCACCCAAACCATACCTTTTCAGTCCTTTGAACAAACCGAATTTTATAGTTGCTTCTTTAATCAAATCATAGACATCTACTACAATTCTCCCAGGTATTGTATTTCTATTTCTAATCCCAAATTTTCTAATCATAATTGATTTTTGGGTGCATCTTCCAATTGTCCTTGGCAAATTGTTTTTTCTAAGTCTAGCTTCGATGAAGGGAAGGTCAAAATTATTTATGTTATAACCAAGTATGACATCAGGATCATACTCATCAATAATTTTTAGAAATTCTTTTAACATTTCTTTTTCAGACGAGAACCCCAAAGTGTCCTTTTCGGGTATTCTAATTCGTTTTGCTGCTAGTATCAAAGAATTTTTACCTTTAAAGGCTGGATAAAAATATGCACTTATAATTATAATTGGGTCTTCTTCTGGGTTGGGCATTCCCTCTCCCATAAGAACCTCAATATCAAAACTCATGAGTTTTAATTGTGCATTTTTGTCTAAACTTATTTCTTTAAAACTCTCAGCAATTATTTTTCTTTCTGTTTTAACTGTGCTAGTATTAACTCCATTGCCCTCAACTTGATACCATCTCATGCCATAAATGTTGTTATTGATCATAAACCTGTATTTAAAAAGAATATCAGCCTCAAAAATTTCTTTTACTGCTCTTTCTTTTTTAAGGTCCTCCCTGATAAGTGGGGTTTTCCTTGGGTCGTTCAGAGTTATTTTTAATAATTTAGTTGGTTTTTTATGATAACCTATGGGAAGAAATTTTTCAACAGCTTCTATCCTCAGCACCAAGTCTTTGAAGTTTTTTCTAAGGATATTTTTTATTTCGGTTTCTCTTCCATCCTTTGGTAGAACATAAAAATAAGGAAGAAATTTTTCAAAGAAAACACAGATCGATTTATTATCTTCTGTTTTTCCAAAAAAACGTATTATTGGTTTAGAATCAGTTACTATATAATCGGCATCAATAACTTGAAATCTTATCATGGATTAAAATTATGAGTTGAACTTTTTATGTACTTGTTGATTGAAGAATATAATTATTATCAATAATCCTCAGACCGATTTTACAAAGACCTCTCTATTTTTTAGGTTGATTAAAAAGATTTTTTCTGAGTCAGAATTCGATATAATTGTTGTTCCTTTATAGTTTTTTTGGCTACTTTCATCAAAATTAGAAACGACGATATCTGGAGCATCTTCTAAAACAAAACCGTTCTCATCTATTTTTTTTAAATCGGAGTTTGTTGGTAAGAGTCTCTTTCTTAAGATTGATATCATGAAATTCATCGGAGTTAATATTTTGGAATGTTGATTGAAAAAATGTTTCGGAAAAACCATTATTTTAATGTTGTTTATTCTAAAGATTGTTGGATTGGAATTTGGAGATATGTGTACATACTTGAAGTTAGAAAAATCCTCAAATATCTTCTTGTTTTTTTCGCTCATAAAAAGGAAAATTAAGAGTGAGTTTTTGTTTTTTGATAGAAGAGTTATTAATTTCTGATATTTTGTAGGTTCTAAACTTCCTGGACTTGAAATGAAAGCAACATTAATTTCATGTTCTGTTTTATTAATTTTTCTGCTTGATAGAATGTCCGGGAAGATTATTTTTTGACCATAAATTTTTTCTTTGATTTTTTTACATTTTATCCCAACAACATCATCTAAAACCACGTTTTTTAATTCTTCTTTTGTAGTCTCATCAAAAAAAACGTGTGTTTGGCTAGATAGGTCCTCTAATAGTAAATTGTTATCGTTTTTATTTCTAACGATTCCTATGATTGAAAATGTACTTGTTTGTTTTGTTGTTTTATTGATAGATATAAGTTTTTCATGACTCATGTGTTTAGATAAAATATTTTTAGTTTTTTCGTATCGGGAACGAAAGAATTTGATGCAATCCTCTATTCTAATTTGGGCCCCTCTTCTTTTGTATACTTTTAATGTTTCTATCTCGATTTTTGATCTGATGGTTTTTTTTAAAATTTTTCTTATGTGTTTTTCAGTGATAATGAATGGCCTTGGTCTTAAAGTTTTAAGATCATGAATTATCTCGCCTGGGTTATTTAAAGCTAGGGGAAGAGCATTTTTTGATATTTGGAAACCATTTTTTAGAAACAATCTAATAACTTCTTTTTTATTTACCAATAGTATTAACCCCCACTCTGTTAAATTAAAAGGGATGATTTAAGGGTTTCTTTAATCTTGTTTCTTACTTTTTTTGAAACGCCCAACCCAATCTTTCTGGTTCTTCCATATCTTCCCTTAGAAATAACTCTGGCGTTTATTATTCCTAACATATCTAACTCCGAAATTAGGTCAGAAATCCTTCTTTGTGTCAGTGGATGAAGGCCCGAGTTCCTACAAGTATCATCATAGACCGTGTAAACATCTCCTGTTTGAATATCTTTCTGGTTCTTTTCTTCTAAATCTATTATTGACCATAAAACCGCCTTTGATTGTTTTGGTAATGCTTTAACTGATTCTATTATTCTATCATAGTCTATCTTTTCTAATGCTATGTCAACATGTTTTTCTGTTATTTCGGGGTTGTTTTGTCTTTCTGCTATTTCGCCAGCAACTCTTAAAAGGTCCAGTGCCCGCCTTGCATCGCCGTGTTCTTGGGCAGCCAAAGCAGCGCATTTGGGTATGACCTCTTCCGATAGTATGTTCGGAAAAAACCCCAAATCAACCCGTTGTTTTAAAATTTCTTGTAATTCTAACGCATTATAGGGGGAAAAAAGTATCTCTTCCTCCCCCAAAGAACTTTTGACCCGCGGGTCTAGCGTATCTATGAATTGTAAATCGTTAGTAATTCCTATAATTGATACTTTTGCTTTTTTTAATTCTTGGTTTATTCGGGTAAAATTGTAAAGAAACCCATCTCCCATTTTTTGAACCAGTGCATCAATTTCATCAAGAATTATGATAACAACTTGACTCTCTGAATCCAGTGAAGCAAAAAAGGTTCTGTAAATCTGCTCGGTTGGGAGACCAGTAACTGGCACCTCTTTCCCCAATGCCCTTGAAAGTTCGGCGACTAATCTATATTCCGTGTCTGCTATTTTTTTCATCTTACAATTTACGTAAATAATCTTTACAACATTCGATCCTTGTTTTGACATTTTTTCTAATTCGCTGGCAACGTGTCTGGACACCAGGGTTTTTCCGGTCCCCGTCATGCCATATATAAATACGTTCGATGGCCTGCCGCCCTTCAAAGAGGGGGCAAGAATTAGAGCAAGGTTATTAATTTGTTCGTTTCTGTGGGGTATTGATTCTGGTGTAAAGTGTGAGGTGAGCGCATCCCTATCTTTAAAGGTTGGTGTTTTTTTTTCTATAAATTCTTGAAAAATTGTTTGTATTGAACGGGTCATATTATTATTTTTACTCCTAATGAAATAAAGCCTTTTCTATTGGAGGCTGTATAAACCCCCGCCCCATTCTTTCTTATGGAATAAAAATAATAATAAATAATAAATATAACGATGTTATAATAGTTGTTGTTTTTATCCCAACAACACATTTCTAAGTGAAACAAACGGGTAGGTCATTCAATTAAATTTAACACCCTTCCTTTAACCAACCCACCTTCAACATTGATTAAACCAAAATGTCCCTCCGAGAACTTCCCAGAATTCATTAAGAACGTGTTTTTTAATCTATCGATGCCCCTTGCTTCGTGGATATGTGAAGATATAGCAAGTATCGGTTCATGTGACTCTATAAAAGACCTGACTACCTTAGAACCAACATGTAATCCCCCCCGTATAATATCTATTTTTGTTCCGTGGGGTGGGTTGTGGGTTATTTGTATTTTGTATTTGGCGCTCTTTACATCTTTCCAACTGTTTTTCAAACCCAATACAAGTTCCTCTTCTTCCGGTTCTATGTTTGTTTGAAATGGTGTTTTTGCTCCACCAAAACCATAAAACCCGAACCCCCCAAACTCCAGCCCACGCCCGTGGACAGAAACACCTTCGTTTTCTAAAATATCAATAATACCCCCCGTGTCTACATTTCCTGGGACACACAGAAGCCTTCTCCCCAGTGTTTTTAATTCTTTTATTATTAGACGAGCCACGTCTTCTTGTGTAAAACCCCCTGGGGCAACCACATCAGTAAAGTCTCCTGGGCAGATTATTACATCAAATTTAAACTCTTTTATTTTATCTAAATAACTCAATAAATTTTCAACATCTCCATGTATATCAGAGATAACTATAATATCCACGTTTTCACCAAAACACAATACCCCATTATTTATTTAACTCTTCAATAATTATTATAAATGTTTTAATACAAAATGAAATGTGGTAATAATGCCCATAGGAATATTGGTAAAAACCATGATGACAAGGCCCCCAGTAAAAATTGAGAGTAATGCGTCTGTTCAGGCAGCAGCAAAAGAGATGGTTAAGCACAGGGTTGGTTCAATCATAATTGTAAAGAAAAAAAACCCAATAGGAATAATCACAGAAACAGATCTAAACAAAAAAATAGTGGCTCGGGGCAAAGATCCGAGAAAACTAAAAGTAATGGATATAATGTCCTCTCCAATCGTTTTTACTCATCCAAACGATGATCTAGAAGTGGCGGTGGAGAAAATGGAGGGACACAAAATAAAAAGACTCCCCGTAGTCGACAAAGGAAAAATAGTTGGTGTCATAACAAACACTGATATAGCAAGGGCCTCCCCGGAGATGATAGATATACTCAACTTTAGATTAAAGATGAGGAATGAATTGCCCGCAATAAAAGAAACTTCGACTTCGGGAATTTGTGAATCGTGTGGTGGGTATTCGGGCGACTTAAGATTTGAAAATGATCAATGGGTTTGTGAAAATTGCCGGGACATTGAAAGTTAATTTTTTTAAAAGAGACGGCCCATAACATTTATAAATCTATAATTTAATAATCGAACTGAAATTCACTCATAGATGATCATTATGTTCATCCCCCATAACCCAGAGAAGTTATTAAATATTTTGAGAGAATCTACAATAATCGTGGAAGGCAAGAAAGACAAAGATGCACTGAGAAATCTGGGGGTTCCTAATGTTTTAGATATTTCCGGGAAATCATTGGATAACTTCGTTAGGAAATTAAATAAAAATAAAAAATACGTTATTTTGACAGACTTTGATCAAGAGGGAGAAAAAAAAAGAAAACTTATCTCTAATATTTTAGAAAAAAATAAGTTTAAAATAGAAAAAAAAGTGAGACATTTAATTAAAAATTCTTTTGGTTTGACAAAAATTGAAGAATTAATAAAATTTTCGAAATTAAAGGAGGATGTTTATCATGGCAAAATTAGCACAATCAACTACAAAATACTTAATAGAAGCCGATTTCACCGCAAATGGTGTAGTAGAGAAACCAGATGTAATTGGAGCAATATTTGGGCAGACTGAAGGCCTTTTAGGGCAAGACCTTGATTTGAGAGAACTCCAGCGAACTGGGAGAATAGGCAGAATAGAAGTAACCTTAAAAACGAATAAAGGAAAAACAACTGGTAAAATTCTTATTCCATCTAGTTTAGATGGTTCTGAAACAGCACTAATTGCGGCAGCAATAGAAACTATTGAAAGAATAGGTCCATGCGATTCTTATATAAAACTCAAGTCGGTCAAAGATGTGCGCGCGCTAAAGCGTGAGTATGTTATAGATAGAGCGAAACGAATTCTATCAAAACTATTGGATGAAGAAATACCTAGTACAACAAAATTAACCGAAAAAATAAAGGAGTCAGTGAGGGCAGCAGAAATAACTGAATATAAGGGACTTCCTGCAGGAAGCGACATTCTAAACTCTGATGAAATTACAATAGTTGAGGGTAGAGCGGATGTCCTAGCATTACTTAAACATGGTATAAAAAATGTTATAGCCATAGAAGGAACCACTATACCCCAACCAGCTTTAGAACTTACCAAACAAAAAACATCAACTGTTTTTTTGGATGGAGATAGGGGTGGTGATTTGATATTAAAAGAAATTTTACAACTTGCCAACATCGACTATGTAGCAAGAGCACCCAAAGGAAAGGAAGTCGAGGAACTAGCTAAAAAAGAAATTTTTAAGGCCCTGAGAGACAAAATTCCAGTTGGGCAAATATCGAAAGAAATTAAAAAGGAATTAAACATAAAAACTAAAAACAAAATAGATGAGATTCTAGAAAAGATGATTGGAACTCGAGCCGCATACATTTTTGATGAGAAGATGAAATTACAAGCAAAAATACCATTAAATCAATTTAATGAAAAAAATAAACGATTGGAGAAAGCAAAGATTGTGGTTTTAGATGGAACTATAAATGACGACATAGTTCGGGTAGCAGAAGCTTCAGATGTAGAATTCTTGGTCGGCAAAAAAACACAAAGAAACTATAAGACAAAATTTTTAACAATATATACAAAATCCGATCTTATTGATTAATTACTTTAACATTGATGTATGTATAGTTTCGTAGACGGGGCCTTGTCTTGTTAACGTGCTTTTCACGAGTGCAACACTTTCAATCACAAATTCCCCTAATTTAACGTTATGATTTTTTTCAATAAAATCCTTTATTATTTGTTTATCAAAAATACTCTTCACTCTGCATAATGTCAACTTCGCAGTCGTGTAGAACTTTCCACCTATACTATCACCTATTTTTTTAATTAAATCAGCGAGATTCTGATTGTTCGATACATTTACACCAATTACTCGGATATATTCTTCGTTTGGTATAATTTTCAGGGTTTCTATTTTCGCGTGAAATTTTTTCACATTTTTTGTTATAGTATCGATTTTTTTAATTAACGATTTTAATTCATCTTCTTCTACACTTCCTAAAAAAGTTATTGTGATATGTAGATTTTCAGGTTCAATAAACTTAGCTTTCATCGGCAGTTTCTTTATTTTTTCCTGAAATTTCTGGACGTTTTTATGTATATCGCCTGGTATCCATATACATGCAAATAATCGTAACATATACTTCACTTTATTTTCACGGAACTTAAAAATTACTATTTTACAAAAAATTAAATAACACAAAACTTCACCATAATTATTTATTTTTTCATGTACTAAAATGACGTGTCCGTGAAGAAAATGTTAACTAAATATGAATATTATACAAAGTTTAATTGGGCTTCTAACCCCTTTACTTTGAAAATTTCACCCAGATTAATGGTTGGATATTCAGAACAGATTAATTCTTTACTTTCACACATACACAATTTACATAAATTTGCTTTAGTTATAGGGCCAACGGGTTCTGGCAAGACAACTTTATTAATGTGGTTGCGTACCCAGTTATTAGCGCATAAAAAATTTTTACCACATTATATCCCTAAACCCCCCAAATCTTCCAAAAATTTAATTTTTTTAATTAAAAAAATAATGGGATTTAATTTTTTTGATAAAATTAGATATAAGAATTTGTCAATTTTTGAAATTCATAAATTTATCATTAGAAAACTGAAAGATAGGCATCTTGTGTTGTTGGTTGATGAGGCGCACGAGTCCTCCATTTCTAATTTAGAGTGGATGCGCACTATTGTTGATTCCACTCCAAACTTATCTGTCGTTTTTGCCGCCCTGCCTGTATTTGAAAAAAAAATAGAAACTCAATTATCGACACTTTTTATGAGAATTACAACTAAGACCTACTTAAATTCTCTAAATAGACCCGAAGTGGAATCCTTGATCCTGAAAAGAATAGAAGATGTGGGTGGCGATGGGCTAAAACCCCTTTCCCTCGAATCTATTGGTCAAATTTATGAGATTACTGGGGGATTCCCCAGAGAAATTATTAAAACTTGTGATTTGCTTGTTCGTGAGGCGGCACATAATAATATTTCTATAATAAATAAAAGTTTTATTGACTATGTATTAAAACCTGAAAATATTACAAAACCCGGTAAATTAAGAATATCTTTAACCAATAAACAAAACAAACTCCTCACTTTATTAAACGAAACTCCAGATCTTGCCCCATCTGAGATAGTTGAAAATTTAGATGTTGAGAGTTACAAAAATAGAAACAACGCAATTCGTTCTATTAACAACATTTTAAGAAGACTTCTTATGGATGGAATGATAGAGCGGAGGAAAATTAAAAACACTTATTTCTATTCTCTATCTGGTAAAGCAAAAACTATTTTTACAGAAACCTAACCCTGTGAAGGCAATAGTTAAAGTTAAATTATTAAATCACTATATATTATTAAGAGGTGAAAGTATGGTTGAAACCAGAGTTAGGGCTAAGGGCATACTCAAAAAATTCGTTATTAGTGAAGAAACTGGAAGGAAATTTGGAATTGTGGGTAATGTTGATTTTATAACAGAGAGTGGTGAATTGTTGAATATAATTATTGAAGATGCAACCACACATTTAAAACAACTAAATTTAAAGGGTGATGAAAAGGGTAGATATCTAATTCCTTTCAGTGCTGTAAAATCAATTGGCGACTTTGTTATAGTAAGCGAAAATGAATTAGTTTAATTTTATAAATAAATTTAATTACTTAAGAATTTTAAGTAATTGATTAATTAATTTATATAGTGAATTATAATAAATTAATATGGAAATTGTTTCTTGGGTTAAATCAATATTTCAGTCTAAAAGATCAAATGTAACTTCAATGGAACCTTTTACAATTTTAAAGAGAGAAACACCCACTAAAATTATTGAGACTCAAATAAAACCCATAAAAATTCCAACTATAGTAGATGTTGGAGGGAAATTGGGGACCATTTCTAAGGAAATTATGGAATTAAAAAATGATATAGTGACGAAATCTTGGTTTAAAACAGAATATGAAGATACTGGCTCTGAGGTAATTGATAGACTAACACGAATTGAAGATACCTTGGGTTTACTTAAAAATAACATTTTACAATTCGACGATAATTTAAGTAAATTTACTAAAACAATTGATAAAATTGAACTAAGGAAATTACCTGCTAGAATAGGTGTTTTTGGAATACCTAGTCAAATACTTGATTTGCTTAAAGAAAGGGATCAGATGAGGTACAAAGATTTGAGTGGTCAATTGAATATATCCGACCCAACATTATCAAAATATCTCAAAATACTTTGTAATAAAAACAAAATAAAAAGAAAAAAGATTGGTAAAGCAGTTTATTATGAATTAATCTCTTTCTAATTTAAATCCACGTCACGTTAACTTCATCTGTTCTCCAATCTTTAATTATTTGTGAATTTTCAATAATTGTGCTTTCTCCTGATTTATGGGATAACAGACCATTCCAAGAAATCATCACGCCATTGTCACCCGCAAATTCTTGAGGTACTATATAACATTTACCTTCACGTTCTTTACACATTCTTTTCATCATGTTTTTTAGTCTATGTGAAGCTGCAACCCCACCGGTTATCAACACCTCATTTTTATTTGTATGGGCCATTGCCCGTTCTGTAACTTCTGTTAACATAGCAAAGGCAGTTTCTTGAAAACTATAGCTTATATTTTTCTTTTCCTCACCCCCATCTAATTTTTTAATACATTCCGTAACTATTCCAGAAAAGGACAAATCCATACCTTTTACAACATATGGTAAATCAATCCACTCACCATTTTTTGCCAAATATTCTATTTTTGGTCCTCCTGGCATTTCTAGATCCATACATCTTGCTAACACATCAAATGCATTTCCTATTGGTATATCTCCCGTCTCCCCGAATATTCTATATTTTTTTTCAACAAACGCAATAATTTGGGTGTTGCCCCCTGAACAATAAACCACAACCGGATCTTTACATTTTGTCATGAGTTTTCCAATTTCAATATGAGCAATACAATGATTTACACCTATCAGAGGTTTTTTATATTTTAAACTTAGAAAACGTGCCATACTAGATCCAACCTGTAAACAATTTGGTAGGCCTGGTCCTTGTGAGAAAGCAATTACGTCCAAATCGTTTATTTTAATCATTTCTAAAGCCTTTTTTATTATTTTTGATGAGTTATTTGAGTGATATTGGGCTGCTTCTCTTGGACGGATTCCACTTCCTAAAGGGGGCCTATATACCGATTTTTCATTCAACAATACCTTCCCTTTATCAGTTATTAATCCAATTCCAAATGTATGGGCTGTACTTTCTATTCCAAGGCTTATCATCTCTATCACTCAATGTTTGTATACTTCTTTCAACAGTTTATCTGATAATTTTACCTTTTCAATCAAATCTCGGATTGATAACTCCCCAAAACTCGGCTTAAGTCTTATCAATTTAAGGGGAAGACGGAAGCTTTCAAAATCACTACCAATTTTAACATCTAAAACTGGTTTTAATTTCTTAATAGACCTGGAAACAGCCATTGGGTTGATTTTAAGAGTTCTTGAAATCTCTCTTATACTTAATCTCGCTTCTGGCAGCTTTGATAACTCTTTTAATATTTTTAAAACCATTAAATTGTATTTATTCTGTTTTGGAGATGATTTTTTTCGTCGCATAAACCCTCACGATATTATATTGATACAACTGTAACAAATTAAATTATTTATGACTAATACTTTAGTATGAATCATAATATTTCTATATTCTTTACTAATTTTAATTCGATTTTATGAAAGAAAATATCATTGAGAAAGTATTAAAATTTTCTGGGTTCGGTTCACTCAACCCCATGCAAAAATTAGCAATAAAGAAAGGAGTTTTAAAAGGAAAAAACCTTGTTGTTGCTGCCCCAACAGCATCTGGGAAAACTCTTCTTTGTGAGTTGGCAGCTTTTAATTTATTTAACGAGCGGAGAGGGAAGATGGTCTATATGGGCCCTCTTGTAGCATTGGTCTCAGAAAAATACCGGAGTTTTAGAAAAAAATATACAAAACAAGGAATAAAGATTACCATGTCTGTTGGTGGTCTAGATTCTTCTGATCCTTGGCTAGCAGATTATGATTGGATATTAACTTCAAACGAGAAAATGGATAGTCTGATAAGACATGGTGCCAATTGGATTAGAGATATAGGATTAATTGTTGTCGATGAGGTCCACTTACTTCAGGATCCTTCGCGTGGTCCTACTTTGGAAATTATATTAACAATACTTAGAGAGATGGTTCCGCATGCTCAAATACTTGCTCTGTCTGCGACGATACATAATGCTGAAGAATTAGCAGACTGGCTTGACGCTGAAGCAGTCATATCTGAATATCGTCCCGTGAAACTACATGAAGGAGTTAACTTTAACTCAAAAATTCAGTTTTATGACAGAGAAAGTTACGAAATAGATGGACATTTAGCTCCAGAACCAGGTATTTTAGATAATACTAGAAAATTAGGAAAACAGGTTTTGTTTTTTGTTTCTACAAGAAGAAATGCCGAATCTCTTGCAGAAAAATTGGCTAAGTTTAATCGGCGTTATTTAGGCAAAAATGATAGAAAAGAACTAGGTAAACTTTCTGAAGAAGTAATGAGAATTCTTGAGGTACCGACTAGACAATGTAAACGCCTTGCTGCATGCATAAAGAATGGGGTTACATTTCATCACGCCGGGTTACTATACAGACAAAAAAAGTTGATTGAAGATAATTTTAGGAACGGTTTAGTAAAGGCTATAGTTGCTACTCCAACCCTCGCTTATGGGGTTAATTTACCTGCATTCAGAGTCATAATTCGTGATGTAAAACGTTATTATACTGGATATGGGATGAGATTCATACCAGTTCTTGAGTATAAACAATTTTGTGGAAGAGCCGGTCGACCACAATACGATACATTTGGTGAGTCGATACTCTTAGCTAAAACAGAAGATGGAGCAGCAGAGTTGACAGATAGGTATATTCTAGGAGAAACAGAAGATATAAGCTCAAAATTAGCATTGGAACCTGTTTTAAGAATGCATACTCTAGCTCTTTTTGCTTCAGGGTTCGTAAATACCGAAGAAACACTCATGAAATTTTTTGAAAAAACTTTCTATGCGCATCAGTATGGAGATATCTCTTGGATAGACAATAAGATACAATCGATTTTAAGAATGTTATTCGGATTTGAATTTTTAGTGAGTGATGGAAAAAAAATAAAACCAACAAGAATAGGCAAAAGAGTATCAGAACTTTATATCGACCCATTAACTGCTCATTATTTTGTTGGATGTCTAAGCAGAGCAATGAAAAATAAAACACAACCATTTAGTTATCTACATATGATTTCAAACACTTTGGAGATGAGACCTCTTTTATCGGTTCGTAGTAAAGAGTTTGAAGAGATCAATGATAAAATTGCAAGGTCAATATTCTTACAGCATCTTCCAAAGGAATGGGAGTTAGAATTTGATGAATTTCTGAAAGGTGTTAAGACAGCTTTGATGTTTGAAAGATGGACAAATGAATCGACTGAAGATCAGATACTTTCAAAGTTTAAGGTTACACCTGGGGAATTAAGGACTAGATTAAACCATGCCGATTGGCTTTTATATTCTGCACAAGAACTTGCTTTACTACTAAAATTAAAGAGACTTCTGAGCGAATTAAGAAAGGTAAGAGTAAGGATTAAATATGGTGTAAAAGAAGAATTAATACCGCTTGTAAGACTAAAACAAGTTGGACGCGTGCGTGCTAGGAAATTATACAATAGTGGGTTAAAAACCATATCTCATTTAAAAAAGGTACCTATAAAAACTCTTGAGAGAATTGTTGGGCCAAAAATAGCAGTCACGATAAAAGAACAACTGGGGAAAAAAGTTAAAAAAATAAAAGAAGAAAAACAAGAAACTTTATCTGGCTTGGGGGAGTAGTCTAGTTTGGTCTAGGATCCGAGCTTACACAGGCTTAACGGGTTATACAAGGAAAAGTTCGAGACCCGGGTTCAAATCCCGGCTTCCCCATATATAATTATTTGATAAATTTCTGAAACAATTCTAAAACATTTTTATAATATTTTTTACATAGTCTTTGAATTATCAAACCTACAATTAATCCTATTATTGAACCAAAGATAATGTCTTCTATCCTATGAACACCTAACATTATTCTAGAGAAAGCAACCAGACCAGCAAAAATTAATAATAAAGGAGCAAATCCTTTATTTTTATAATGCAAACTTAAAATAGTTGCTGCTGTGAATATTACAGCTGCGTGGCCACTTGGAAAGGAATATGTATTTGGACAATAAGAAAGTCCTAGACAAGGTCTTGGTATTTTTAGTATGAGTTTTAAAATATATACAATACCATAACTTACTATTATTGCCGGTAATACCTGAAAAACAAACCATATAATATGTCTTCTTACTCTTTTTGGTGTTGTAAAAAGAAATAGTAAAGAAGTTAATATGACGCCAATCCAAAATTGAATATCACCAAATATAGTTATTATTTCCCAAAACGACATAATAATTCCCTATTTAATCATAGGAACTTCTCAATAAATGTTATTAATACAATAAGTGAAAAGGGAATAGTTAAATTATCAATCGATTCATTTGAAAGAGATTCTATAAAAGTTACAAATAAACCAATAATTAATGAAGTAAAAACATGTTGAATTATTAGAAAGCTACCCAAGAACACCACAAGAAACATGCTAAATGACCCCTCCAAAGTTTTCTTTTTGTTGTAGAAAATCTTTTTCTTACCGTATTTTTTTCCAATTAAACTAGCTACTGCATCACCTAGACCTAAGGAAACTATACCTAAATATGTGTGTGGGTTATCAAAAAATATTAATAAGATTAAAATTGAAGTAGCTAAAAATAAAGGAGCATAAACGTAATCTTTTTTTTCAGAGTTTGTAGAACAATATTCTGTCAAATCAGAAATTAGAGGTGTATGAAATTTGTTTTTAACTCTTAAAAATTCTGAAATAGTATAAATCAAAGTCACAGATAATAAAAAATAAATTATGATTTCCTGTCCAATAAAAGAATCAAGAAATATTATTAATATAGATGATAAGTGAATTGTTTTTCTCAGAATTTCCCTTTTCGTTAACATGACCTTCCCTGTTAATCAATGAAAATAGTTAAATTTCAAAGATAATTGTTATCTTTGTATTTTTGCCCTTTATTTTTTCTTTCAATTCCTTTTTCAGATCATTGGCAGATTTATTGGACAATATTGCCATTGTTCTATTATCTATAAAATCGCCTCTATCGATAATTATAGTATTTTTATCACTTAATTCTAGAATAGGTGAACCATGAGCAATTACGACGTCTTTTATATCATCAACAGATATAGTTATTTTTAGTTTTAAACCAAGTTTCAAGTAATTTTTTAAATTCTCGTTCAAATCTTCACATGATTTATTTGCCTTTACACCAATGATGGCATCCTTATCATCGACAGGCTCACCCCCTTTGCTTATTCCTATTTTCATTTCACTCCTTGAAGTTATTTCTGGGTGACCCCATGCTGTAATTTTATCTACTATGGGTTTCCTTTTTTTAAACAATTCCTCCGCCTTTTTTGTTGGTGTATAAGCACCACCCATATACTCTATGAGACCCTTTGATTGCAACTCTGTAAGAGTGAATTGGAGGATTTCTGGTGTTAATTTATTTCTTATATCTTCTGGTATTACTCCCAAATCTTTTTTATTACTCAAGTGTTCCAGAACCAACCTTTCATCTGCAGATAATTTCATATCTTCACGAATTCCTTTAAACTTTAATTAAATTTAAGTTTTTAGTTTATAATACTCATATTATATAATAGTTAGTGAGCAACATGATGATAGTCAAGAAAGACGGCTCGATGGAAGAATTTGATAAAGAAAAGATAAAAAGATCTTGTCTTAATGCAGGAGCTGCTCCAGACGTTGCCGAGAATGTAACAAACGAGGTTGCAAGCCTAGTTTATGAAAAAATGACGACAGAGGAGATAAGAATTTTAATTCTTTCAAGGTTAAGGAAAGCAGATTCTGGTTGCGTTGATAAATGGATAGATTATGAAAAAAATAAATAACTAAAATTTCCTAGCAAAGGTTAGCCAACCAGTATGGATAACACCAGATACTTCTGGTAGAGTATGTCTCCCCACTCTCCATTCTCTAACTATGTTCTCAACAGTTTTTACTTGGGTAAAATTCAAATTTTCTATTTCATTCCTTACTGAAATAACTTGTTCAATGTAAGGTGAGTAAACCACCAACCAACCACCTGGTTTCAAAACTTGAAACCCATTTTTAACAACTTTTTCAACCCCTTTCATATCCAAAGTAATAAGATCAACATTCCTTTCTTCAATACCTTCAAGAATATCTTTTTCCTTAAGAACGATATTTTTCAATCCTGATAATTTTACATTATTTTTAACAACTTTAGCAAAATCAGATCTTATTTCATAAGTTACAATTTTCCCCTTTCTACAGTAGTATGCTAAAAAGATACAAAGAAAACCTGATCCAGATCCTGCATCAACTATTAGACTATCTGGAGAAATGCCTGTATATCCCAATATTAACGAGGCATCTTTTGGAGTAATTATCTGAGGCAATCTTTTCAATTTTTTTAGTATGTCTAGTAAGTTTATCTTTTTTTTCATTATTCCATAACCTTTACATTGACCTTAAAATCTTCACTCGTTCCTCAAGTGGTGGATGGGTTGCATATAAAGAATCAAGAGGGCTTTTGTTAGGATCAGTAAAGAATAGATGAGAGACAGCTTCACTAACTTTCAATTTACCTTGATTAATTTTACTGATTTTTTCTAAGGCAGAGGCCAAGCCCTCAGGATATCTTGTCAATTCAACCGAACTGGAGTCTGCTAAAAATTCTCTTTTTCTGGATATAGCAAATTGAACCAATCTAACAATTATTGGAGCAAATATCGCTAAAATAAAACCAACTAATATCAACAAACCAAAATTTCCATCCCTATCTCTGTCCCTTCTACCAGAACTATACCGAAACGTTCTAAGTAATAAATCACTCAATATAGCAACCAACCCAACTAAAACAGCAATGAAAGTTGCAAAACGGATATCATAATTCCTTATGTGAGATAGTTCATGGCCTATTACTCCCTCGATTTCATCTCTCTTCAGATTTTTTAATAATCCAGTCGTTACAACAATTGAACTGTGTTGAGGATCTCGGCCTGTAGCATAAGCATTAATTTCATCACTTTCTATAAAATAGATTTTTGGTTTAGGAATGCCAGCGGCTATACTCAAGCCCTCAACGGCATTTACAAGATGTATATACCTTCTATCATCTTCTCTTATAGGTTTGGCTTTTGTTGCCGCAAGGATAACTCTATCACCATACATGTAAGAAGTCCAAGTATAAACAACCATTATTACTCCAGCAAAAATGAGAAAGATTAAGGACAATGCAGGGGCAAGTATCTGGCTTATCACGTAAACTAAACCAATCAAAAAAGAAAAACCTATAATACCAAGTAACACAGAGTTTCTTTTGTTTTTTGCTATCTGATCATGGAAACTTATTCTTTCCATCTAGAACTCCACTTTTACTGATTTTCTCTCTTTCTCTCCAATCTCGAAAAAATCTCTCTTCTTTGTTTTACCAGTTAATCCTGCAAACCAAACCCCTGGTATTGTAGTTATCATGTTGTTAAACATTAAAACAGAGTCATTGTAGAATTGACGAGCATAAGCAATCTTATTTTCAATACCCTCCAATTGTTCTTGTAATAGTTTGAAGTTTTCACTAGCTCTTAGTTTTGGATAATTTTCTGCTATGGCAAAAATCGTTTTTAATGCTCTGGTTAACTCCCCTTCTGCCTTTGCTTTAGTTTTAATATTAGTAGCTTTCATCATGTTTTCCCTCGCTTTTGTTACCATTTTGATAGCATCCTTCTCGTGTTTCATATAACCTTTAACGGTTTCAACTAAATTTGGTACTAGATTGGCTCTTTTCTTCAATTGAACATCTATCTGTGACCATGCGTTATCGATCCGGTTTGATAATACTATTATTCTGTTCCAATAGTATACAACAATAAAAATTACAATTACTACGAACCCCAAAACAATAAAAGGCCAAACCAACTATATCACCTCAACTATTTTTATAAAAAATTTACTTTAAGAAGTTTAGCTTCTAGGATGGATTAAATAGATGGGATTATCACATGTATCCAAATGATTTAAATGTTTTTATTTAAACAAAACTAAATTTTTAAAATAATTTATTCGAAAAGCCATTTTTCTCTATCGAAAAAAGTTTATAAATAAGACTTCAACAATCAATCAGAGTGCGTGCCCTGAAGTTTCTAAAACGACCCCAAGAATGGGGTCAAGGCACTCTTTTAACTTTATCAAAATCTATATCAAAATTCAACTTGAAATTATTTTGTAATCAAAATGAAAGTTAAAACAACAATGCTTAAAAGGAGTATAACAACTTCAAAATCTAAAAAGAGAGTGATGAGGACTTTAAAGAATGTTGGCGTGACCGATTATTCTTTAAAGCAAATCTCAAAAGGTAGAATAAAGATAACTTTGAAATCTAATCTTGAGACATGTAGGAGAATTCTTCAAATATTAGAGGAATAATTTATTTTTTTATTAACTTGAGGACAATCAAGATAAAGAGAATATAAGCCAACCCTGTTAGAAATGTCAATACATTGAATTTGAAAGCCATGTCCTGGGTATTCCCAATACCAATAACAGTGATGAACCAAACACTAAGAGCCAATAAAGCTATACCAATTACACCCAAGATAGCAAGCATAATCTCGAGGAATTTCATAATAATACATTGGTATTATTAATTATTAATTTTCTTTAAAGGTATCAATGACAAGAACAAACCCCGAAATGATATTTTTATTATTTACTTTTTTCGTTTAAATATTCTACTTATTCCAAATTTACTCTTCTTTCCCTTCTTTAATTCTTCTCTACATCGCTTACATAAAGGCGCTCTAAAACCTAACCAAGTTACTCTGATTAACCTACCTACCTGTTTTATAGGTTTCCCACACTTAGAACATTTCTTTTGCATTAATTTACTTATAACATTCTATTAAAAAATATTTGATTCTTTTAGAGTTACTACTAACAACTTATAAATTTCCATATGCGAATGAATATTGAATGAAAACCTATATAGTTCATAGTTTAATCGGTATATTTGCCTTTAATGAAAAAGGTAAATTATTAGATCAAATTCTGTATTCTAAGCAACCAGAAAAAATTTCCCAAAAAATTACTGATCAAGAATTAACGATAGAAGAAAAACAATTCATTGAAAAACTGAAAGGAAAGGGGGTTACACACTTTATTTCTTCAAAAAGAAACAAAACATACAAATTTGAACCAGATAATTTTGGTGAAAAGATATTCAGAAAAAAGATCAGGTCAATAATAAAAAATTTACAAATTTCTGACATCGAATTAAATCGTTTATTGACGGAGATGGGCATAGAATTTTCTAAACAAAGGATAAAAGAAACTGTTAAGAAGGATAAAATAGTAATGCAAGTAATCGATGGAATAGATGAGATAGATAAATCCCTAAATATTTTTATCTCTAGATTGAGGGAATGGTATGGACTGCACTTTCCAGAGATGGAAATAAAAATTGAAAATCATGAAAGATTTGCTAAACTCATTTCTGATTATGGTTTGAGAGACAATATTAAAGAGAAGGAACTCGTGGAATTGACAAAAAAGAGTATGGGTATAGATCTCTCAGAAAAAGATGAGGAAATCCTTAAAGAATACGCAACTAGGATAAAAGAATTTTATAAACTTAGAAAGCAGATGGAAAAATACGTAGATCACGTTTTGAAAGAAGTTGCACCTAATCTGAGAGAATTAGCAGGTCCATTAATTGCAGCGAGACTCATAGCTATGGTTGGAGGTCTTGAAAAGTTGGCAAAAAAACCATCTTCTACAATCCAGTTGCTGGGAGCAGAAAAGGCATTATTCAGATTTCTTAGGGGACGTGGGAAAAGCCCGAAATTTGGTTTACTTTTCACTCATCCTCTCGTACAGAGCACACCTCCGGACAAAAAAGGTAAAGTGGCAAGGGTCTTGGCATCCAAACTTAGCATTGCGGCGAAGATGGATTTTTATGGAGATAAGAAGAAATCAAAAAATCTGAAAGAAGATTTGGGAAAGAGAATTGAAAAGATAAGGGCCGAGTAAATGGTAAAAACGAAATTACATCAAAAATTCGAAAATGTATTTTGGATTAAAGGTAAACTTTGTACTAAGAATTTAGTTCTTGGAGAGCAAGTATACGATGAGAGGTTAATAAAAACAAAACAAGGTGAATTCAGAGAATGGGACGCTCGTAGAAGCAAACCATCCGCAGCAATGTATAAGAATTTGCATCACTTTCCTTTGAAAAGGGGGATGAAAGTTCTTTATCTAGGTGTAGCATCAGGAACAACATGTTCTCATTTTTCTGATATAGTCGGTAAAGAAGGAATAATCTATGGTATAGAAATTTCTGATAGAGTTTTGAGGGAATTAATCCCAGTGGCAGAAAAAAGAAAGAATATAGTACCATTATTATTAGATGCGAGAAGACCTGAGCTATATCCTTGGATAGAAGAAGTTGATCTTATTTATGCAGACATTGCTCTTAAAGATCAATCAGAAATCTTAGTTAGGAATGCAAAGGCATTTTTAAAACCAAACGGTTTTGGAATGATAGCCATAAAATCCAGGAGTATAGACGTCACAGAAAACCCAGCAATAGTCTATAAAAAACAGAGAAAAATACTAGAAAAGTTTTTTCATGTAACAGATTTTGTTAAATTAGGTCCTTATGAAAGAGACCATGGATTCTTTGTATTAAAAAGGAAGAATTAGGCCACTGGTTTAAGACAACCAATGATAACATTATTTTTTATTAGGTTTATTCTCCACTTCAATATCTTTCTATCTTGAACTAAATCTATTTCTATTTTTCTGATGATCTTCATACTACCACTGATGTATCACTCCCAATTTTATTGGATGGGCTTCATGATTTTCTGTAAATTCCCATAACCTTTTCACATTCTTTGCTTCGGAAAATTCTAGAAGTGGTATACTTTCATAACAATTTTTACAAAAAATTCTCCATTCTCCAAATCCATCTAAGAACCTTATCACTCTCGGTGAATTGCATTTTATACAATACATAGTACCACAACATTAAAATGTCAGTACGAATAGTAGTCTCTTTCGGAGGGGTAGAGTTGTGATGAACGGAAGAACTAGGGCAGAAAACCCCCTTTATTCATTTAATAGAGCTTAAAAATTCTTGTTCGAAACCTATGATGTCGTTTAAATCTAAAATAACACCAACAGCCGATTTATGACCACCACCCTTCAGATTTGGCATTTTTTCTTTGATTTTTTCTAAGATAGAAGTTAAATCTTCATTTCTTTTTGTCTGTTCCAACCTAATACTAATCTTCGATTTTCTCCCCCAATATTCTTTGTTTATCACGCATGCTATCCACGCTGGATACTTTTGTCTGATTTTATCTGATATGAAGGATGTTAATCCTCTTACCCTTGATCTTTTCTGTTCATAAATGATGACTTTCTGTTTTTTGAAAAATCTTCCTTCTTTTTCTACACTCCTCAAAATATTCTGAGTCTCATAAGTTAATTTTTCATAAAATCTTCTTAGTGCGAGTGAATGTTGAGTTAACCCGTTTATTAATTTATCTGGTCTGTCTTTACACTCTATCAATGCCCAGACCGCTGTTTTAGAACCTTCAGTCCCCTTTATCATCCTTCCAGATCTTACCATATCTGCAAGCTCTCCAAAAAGTGATTTTTCTACACTTTTTTGATTAATATTTTTTAATTTCAATAGACTCGGCGTTTCTTTTTTTATTTCTTCGAACACATCCTTACACAAATCCACGCGATGGTCCTCAGTTATTCCAATTCCAGATATCCAAGCAAGCCCTTCTGGCGTGACTAAATATTTTAAGAGTTTGAATACCATGTAACACGTGGGTGGGACCTTTTCATCGTCCTTTTCATAAATTCGCGGGTTTAGATAGGGCATATCATCCCTACTTTTTATGTCAAAAAAGATATGATGGTCTAAGACAAATCCCTTGAAATTATCAAACTTTTCAGGATCTACAGACATATCAAATACAAAAACATAATCAGGTTTTATCGTGTTAATTTTGTCTACCAACCCTTTATTAATTTTCTCTATTCCAGTTATTGGGAACAACATAGGATAATCTCCAATCAAATCATGGATGAGAATTGAAAATAAAGCAGCAGAACAACAACCATCACTATCATCATGATGTATTAGGCATATCTTGTCAGTTCGTTTAATCTTACTTATAATTTTTTTTGATCCATCGAGTAAATCATTTAGATTTTTCAGATCTTTCACCTAACCTTTTCAAATCTTCTTCTGTGAGAAAAATGATTTGTTCATCTAATTTTTTCTTTCCTTGGTGATAATACTCTACTACAGAAACCAGTGAATCAAGATGATGAAAAACTATAGCTTCAAAAGATCTAGGTGGGGTGGGCCCAGATTCACCAAAATGTGATGCGACAATATGGATAACGTCTTCAGGAAAATTCCGTGAATATAGTTCAGCCACACCAAGCATTGAATGATCCAACATAATACCAGTTGGCTCTAATTCACCCTTCTCATTCCTTTTATATTCAAAAACTTTCATGAGATCATGGAGAATAGACGCCGCTACCAAAGAATCCTTATTCAATTTTAACCCATAGTTTTTCTTGAAACAATCTGCAGTTCTTATACACAACTCTGTTAAAGCAATCGTGTGATTAAGTAAGTTTCTCTCGACAGGCCCTAGTCCAGACGTAGGAATAACGAATAAACTACCAGCATCTTTTATTTTTTCCTTAGGGTATTTTTGAAAATCTTTATTGGATAGTCTCAGGTCTTTCAAAAAACCTTTAACTTTATTCCTCAGGGGTTTGTCCTGTATCTTTTCAGTTAGTTTAAACAATCTTTCCATTCTATCTAACCAAATAGGCTTGCGAGTCCTGTAGCCGCTTCTTCAACCTTTTTTTTCTCTTCCTCAGGTTTCTCCTTTTCTTCTTCCTTCTCAACTTTCTGTTCCTTTACTTGTGGAACAGCTGCAACTGGAATTGCTGCTTGTTTTATGGTTTTATCAATGTTAACTCCTTCCAATGAACTGACTAGTGATTTTACCTTCGCTTCATCAACTTTTGCTCCTGTTGCATCTAGAACTTTTTTAACATTCTTTTCATTCACTTTCTGTCCCACTGAATGTAATAAAAGGGCCGTGTAAACGTATTCCAAATAACACACCTCCTAAATTTTCAATCTAACACTCAAAGCTTGTACTTGAGCATTTGCCTTTTTCATTAACTCTTCAACGATTCCTTTATCTAAGATGTTACTATTAATTCCTAAATTCATTCCTTCCTGATATGCTTTTTGTAATATTATTTTTATAGATTCTTCGTTGAAGTAACAAACATTAACACAAAGATTTAAAGCTTGATTATGAGCGTTCTTTATATTCTGGATGAATTTTTCCTCATCCACATCAAGCACATCCTTCCCAAAAACAGTCCCATTTTCCCAAACACCCAGAAGATTAATTCTTATTTCCATGGGTTGAATATCTAATTTCTTTAGAACATTCGCAAGTTGATCTGATATCAAATCACCCTTTTTCGCCACAATGGTATCCTGTCTTACGTGAATTTTTCCTTCCTTGATCATTGCAGGTATTTTAACTCTTTGTAATTCCCCTATTGCAGGTCCAGCCATCAGGTTAGTGGGTCCAGCTTTGATTTTGATATCATCAGGTGCTATATCATTAGTTTTAGCATACCCTCGTGATTTACTCTTTTTTAAAGTCTTGTAAAGCTTGAAAGGATTAAAATCAGTAAAAATTAAAGCAGGTTCCCTTGGTTCAAATTCCAAAATTTTCTGGATGTTTTTTTTATCTTTTATATTATCAAGGGTACGTTTAATGAGTCTTTTTTTCCACATCTTTATCAAGGCATTTTCCCTCAAACTTTTTTTAATCGCTTGTAATTGTCTAGAAGGCATTTTATACAAATCTAACATCCCAATCACTGGATATTTTTTAAACAATTCTTTTATCTTCTCTAATTCCTGTTTTTTTTCTTCTCTTACCATTTATTTTACCTCGATTTTAACTGGATGACTCATGGTCAATTTCAGATAAATATCCTTTATATTATTTTTACCCCCAGGAAGTCTCTTCTTAAGGAAATTTAATAGTTGTTGTATGTTTTCTCCGATATCTTTGTCATCCATATTTTCAGAACCAACAATCGTGTGAATTATAGGTCGTTTATCAACAACTATTTTTATACCATTCCTAGATTCTTTTATCGTCTTTTCAATATCACCGACTAAAGGATTCGGCATCAATCCTCTGGGAGCCAAGAACTTACCTAGATGTTTACCTACTATTGGCATGAGTTTAGGTTCTGCAAAGAAAAATTCTGTTTCTTTGATTAAACCCTTCAATTTCTTTTTATCTTTGCCTAATTCCTCTATTTCTGAACCTTTTATTATCTTACATTCTTTAATTTCATTGGTCGTGTCAGAAAATAGGGTTATTGAAGCTTGTTTGCCAATTCCTTTAGGTAAAATGAAAATTTCATTTATTTTGTTTTTAGATTTTTTAAGATCTATATCCTTCAAATTTATGATAAGGTCGTATCTCTGGGTGAAGTTTCTTTTCTTTGTTTTTTCTTTCAATTCCTTTATTTTTTCTAGGATTGTCATTTTTTCCCTCCTGTCGATGCAGTATTCACGGGATAAACTATGTTATACGTCAACACTTAAAAACTTTACGTTTTTAACAGTAGTTGGGAATGTGCATTTTTATACAATAAATCGACCATTAACAAGTGATGAAAGGTTTCTACATAAAAAGTCAAGATGATTGAGGTTCAGGTCCATCCTAAAAATATAACAGATTTCAAATTTTGTTTCCCCTAGGTTTAACGGACTTTAGGGGAAACTATATCAGTAAGCTTTGAATTGATTTTATAAGCTTATTTTCAATTTGTTAATAATTTCTTTTTGACGATTCTTCAATGTCACTTCTGTAATAGAAATAGCGTTAGCTATCTCTCTCTGAGTTCTCTCCTCATTGCCCAATAAACATGCGATATGAATTGCTGCGGCTGCAACTCCTATCGGTGATTTTCCACTGATAATGCCTTTCTTTTTCGCTTTCTTCAATATATTGATTGATCTTGTCTCTACTTTACTACTCAGCTTTAATATAGAACAAAACCTAGGTACAAAATCTTTTGGATCTGCAGGTAATATCCTTATCTTGAGCTCTCTCGCAACATAACGGTAAGTCCTACCTATATCTTTTTTTTCCAACCCACATACCTCTCCTATCTCGTTCAGTGTCCTAGGTGTTCTTTCTTCTCTAGAAATAGTGTAAACTAAAGCCGCGATAACGGATTCAATCGACCTCCCCCTGACCAAGCCTTCATCTACAACTTGTTCATAGTATCGTGCAACTCTCTCATGCACTGGTTTTGGAAGGTTTAAGAATGAAATAATTCTCTGTAATTCAGAAAGAGCAAATGATAAGTTTCTATTCTTTGATTCTACAAGTCTCTTATGCCACTTTCTAAGTCTGTAATATTGAGCACGTTTCTTTCTAGGAACCTTAAACAATTCACCTGAACTCTTTCCAATCTCTGTTGTCAAACCTTTATCATGTTTAGTATAAGTTCGTGGTGCCCCTGTCCTAGCACGTTTGGACACCTGTTCAGCGTCAAATGCACGCCATTCTTGCCCTCTATCAATGATAGAATCCTTGATAACGAGGCCGCAATTTTTACAGACTACTTCACCTCGAGTCTTGTCTTCTAGAATCTTCTTTGATCCACATTCAGGACATCTCTTCATTTTTTTACTAACACTCGTCATATTATCACTTAGTAGTGAATATAGTGATTAAAAGTATGCCGAGGCTGACTTTTAAGTATTTTAGTTTTTAGATGGCAATCTTGAAAAAAACTATAATAGTCTGAAGTTCTAAGAGTGATTATGCCTCTTTGTAAGAAATGTTTGAAGGCTATTTCCCAAACTCAAGCTTATAGGAATAACGGATTGTGTAAAAAATGCTTCGAATCTTCTAAGAAATGATTTATCTTAAATATATTTGTGAATTCATCGTCTCCTTCTACGTCTTTTTACTCTTCTTTTTCTTAGATTAGTTTTCTGGTAATAGGGTATTTTGAGTGGTTGGCCCTTCCTTTTTCTCCCAATAATATGAACGAGGTAGCCTGCAATCTCATTTCTAACTTTCTTGGATACTGTAATACCCAATTCGTCTAAAGCCTTTTTGTTTTTTTCAAAGTCTGTATTGAATTTATCAGGATACTTTTCTATTAGTTTCTTACCAAAACTCTTAATAAACGTAGTTTTTATTTGTCCCAAATGAACACCCACAAAACGAATTTGAATTAAGAATTACGACCGAAATTTTCCTTTCAAGATTTTTAGACAATTTTTATGAACCGATTTTTTCAATTTAGAAGACCAAGCTGAATTGCCTCTCTTCATAGGTTGTCCACAGTATCCACATTTTTCCTTCTCGATATTATCCTACCTCTCTCCATCTTCGATAATGTCATTGGATTAATGATAATCCTAAAAGGTATTTTTGGTTTGGTAAATTTTCCCCGTTCCTCCCTACATCTTCTACACAACCAAAAACCTTCAACCTTTCTAAGATATGAATAGTAATTTCCACATCTTTCACAATATCCCTTAAATGATACCATTCTATCAACCTACAAAATAATTAAAACTTAGTCGTTATCTTTCCAGAAAAGCCCTGTTTTTTTAACCTTTCCAATATTGACTTTTCTTTTCTTATTTTCATAGCTTTTTTAACTTCTCTATCACTTTTATTAATTTTTTCCACCCCCTTAAAATCACTAAATTTTCATCCAGTTTCTAATTTCTTCTTCAGTTTCTATCTGAATTTGTTCTGTTTCATCTTTTCTTTTTTTCTTCAAGTTTAATACCTCCTGTTCAATCATCATGATAAACTTATTAAATACAAATAAACCCTCTACGAAGAGGGCTTAACAAAAAATCTAAATTTTCTAGCGACTACACTGTTTACTGTATTCATCTCTTCTATTACCTTATTCTTAATTTCTGAGGTTGCTACTCCTCCTTTTTTCGCTTTTACCCATGCTGTTACTTTTGAAGCTACTGTCTTAGCGTTGTTTTCAGATGCACCCGCTTTCACTAATGAACTCTTAACTTTTTCTTCATTGTAATCTTCTGTTCTACCATCTTTCTTTTTAACTTTTAATTCAGCCATTTTTTTCACCCCCCCTTATTCATAATGATTTTAAAGTTTGTCTTTCTAATTCATTATTACAAGATTTACATAACTTTTTCCAAACCCAATGGTCACTCTTTTTTTCTGTAGAATAGGTTATACTTCTGCTATGGCAATATACACATCTGCCATTTTCATCTGTTCCATTCAATACTTTCGTCATTTTCAACTACCTTAACCAGATCTAAACAGCCAAAATATCCCTTTAGGAGAAGCGAGAACGCATTTTTTTTCAATATTATCCCTAAATTCTCCCGAAAATCTGATATTTTTCAATTATACTAATAAATATTGCGTATTTTACATTTATAAGTTTAAAAATATAATATTTTATTAAAATAAGAGTAATGGTGACGTTTTGTTTGATTATCTAACGTTTTCTAACTCCTTTATTGAAAGAATAGAGGGATTAGAAGTAAGTAAAATGATAAAGAAACGCTTAGATAAAGATAGAATAAAAAATCTGGAGAAAGCAATTATTAGAGCAATAAAGAAGCGTTCTAAGTATATCTCAGATATGGTGACTTCACAATTCTAAAGCATAATTAAAGGTGATTTTTGAAGTGTAAAAGATGCGGTAAAGACTGCAAAGGCTCTATCATGAAGGATAGAGAATATGGTTGGGTATGCATGAATTGTTATCAAAAGATCATATCGGAAAGATTGAAAAAAGGTGACTATAAATTAGTTCATCAATAACGAAGAAGAGTTTGCTCTCCAAAATGTTGAAAGCTGAGTTGGAAGAAATAGCCAGAATTGAGAAGGTTTCTAAAGAAGGAACCAAGGAAGAATTGAAAAAAAGACTGGCAAAGAAAGTACGTCTTAAAAATATAAGGAAGTACTATTCTGCCTTTGCAATGAAAGGTAAAGCCAGTATCCTTAACCATGAGTTAGTTCCTCCACATAGAATAATGTCTAAAGAGGAAGTTAAACAACTTAGAAAAAAATATGGCTTAAAGAGCCCGAAACAATTGCCAAAGATACTGGTGAGAGATCCTGTCATGATTGCTTTAGGTGCAGGAAGAGGGGATGTGATAGAGATAAAGAGAAAGAGTAGCATAGGTAGAGAAACTAAATACTATCGATTAGTGATTTAAAATCTTTGTTGGGTTATGGTGATTGTTTGAAATGTGATAGATGCGGTAAAAATCCAATAAGTGCTATCGTTAAAAGCAAAAAATTCGGTTGGATATGTCTAGATTGTGAAAAAAAATTAATGGATAAAAAAATTAAAAAAATGTCTCAATGAAAAAATATGGAGGGGATACCCAAAATAGTTTTAAAAAGAGTTTTAAATTTTTCTTAGGCATATTACCTCACAAAATAGGATAAGCTTCTTTGGCTTTGATCAGTAACAGAGTAAAACAACCAATGTGAAAGGGAAAGTATGCCTTTATTGGAGAGATAAGTAAATGTGAAAGGGATGCCATGAAAAGGAGGAAAGAAGTAAAGAAAAGCAATAATGGGAAATTTATTGTCAAGGAGAAACTTTTCTGCCCTATATGTGGCAGTGCTGCCATTAGACCAGTTAAAGGCGGATTTAGATGTTTAAATTGTAAAGCATTATTCTCCAAGCCGAAAAAAACAAAAATAAAACTAAGAAAAAGACCAAGATATATCGGATGATATTTCTTCATTATCCTATACCAGTTGTATAAGAGTTAAGAAAAAAATACAATAAAACTCCAGAGCTTAGATAAATAAAAATAAAATTCTAATGAACCTTCCCATAATAGTTATGGTTTCATCTAAGTAGATTTTTGGATATTCCGGCTTTATTGAATATAATAACGCAAAAATTACCAACATAGCGAACAAGAGTATGAATTTTAAAACCCTTTTACTAGGGAGTTTCATAATATATTATTCTGCGTGAATATATTTATTCAGAGAAACAAAATTAAAATTGTGGTGTAATGAAAAAGGCTTTATCTCCTCTATTGGCTATGGTCATGTTGATAGCTTTAACTTTATCAGTAGTTGGTTTATTGGGAAGTTGGTTCGTATCGATGAGCAGGTCACAGATGGAAGAGATAGAAGAAGCGGGAGAAAAACAAATAGAATGTACTAATGCTCTATTGGATATAGTGAGCGTTATCTGCTCTAATTCAACTGAACAACTAAAAATAGCAATAAACAACATAGGTCAAATAGACCTTTATGATTTTTCAACTCTAGTCGAGATTAATAACACTTACTATCTAAATAGCACCGGTGGTCCCAATTCAACGAATGTGTTGAATCCTGGTGAACAAACAATTTTGGTTTACCATTGTGATAAAGATATATATTGTACTGGTGGTGTGACTGTTGAAAAAGTTAGAATAGCCCCAGGAAACTGCCCACAGGTTTACGTAGAAAAAAACGTAGGTGTAACTTGCGGTTAACCTTTCTTGATTTCATCTCTTAATTTTACTACTGCCTCTCCAACTAATTTGAATTTCTTATTGAGTTTATTATCCATTTCTAAGACTTTTCTTACCACATCTCTATATTTTTTTTCTCTATTCTGTTTATATCCTCCTAATTCTTCTTCAAGGCTAAAAATTTTTGAATAGAAACCAATCTGTTCCTTTCTGATTTTTTTAATTTCTTCTTCTAGTGGCTTAAAGTCAATGTTCTTTAATAAGATTTCAAGTCTCTTAATTAATTTTTTTTGAGATCCATGAGAATACATAACAATGCCTGTCAAAACAAAAAGAACGAGGAACTGGATTATGTTGACGAATGTATAGTTGCTTGAAGTGATTACTAAGAGAATCATCGATAATGACCAGATCAACCAAAAGATTATATTAAAGAGTTTCATGGTAATGCTTGTTACTTAATAATAAAGAAAAAACTTAAGTAGTTGAATTTTTAGGACAAACCAAGTTTACTGTCGTATTTTCCCTCATCAATCTCTTTCAAGATTTCTTTAGGGGACTTTCCTTCAATTGTGACAGGCATACTCACTACCGTTGCAACGATTTCTTTTAAAGCCTTCTTCATGTCTTTCGCGAGTAGATTCTCTCTTTTCATCTTAGTTATTTTTATGCATTGATATATCGTCAAATCCCCAACGATCACCCGCTCTTCTGGCTCTTTCATTTTACCTTTTTTCTCTGTCTTTTCAACCTCTTCTTCAACTACCTTTTTATCTTCTTTCTTACCTTTCCCTTCCTCTTCTTTCTCTTCAACCTCTTCTCCCCTCTTTTCTGGAGCAATTTTTTTCAAACCCAATTCTTTCCTTATCAAAGAAGAAACCGGAGGTGTTCCTATCTTGATTTCATACTCCTTCGTTACATCATCGATTATGATTTTAATCGGGACTTTCATCCCCTCATACTCTTTCGTTTTTTCGTTGATATCTTGTATGACCTTTCCGATGTTCATCTTGTAGACTGCTAGCTGTGGTCCGAGCGGTGGAGCTGGTGTTGCTTTCCCACCGTCTATTAAAGCTTCAATAATTATTTTCCTCATTTACTCACGTTTCTTGACAACTTTAACTAATCCAGCATTAACAGTAACAGGAATAGGAACAGTTATCTCAATCAATTCTATAGTTACTTCGACCTTGGTACTATCGTATCTCGTAACCTTTCCCTTTTCACCTTTGAAAGGTCCACCTATAACCTCTACAATATCACCTTCATTTATCTTGATTTCAACTTTTTTTGGTTCCAAAAATTTTTTTATATCTGTTATTGAAACAGCCTTTCTCAAAATACCCCTAGCATGAGGAATCTCTCTTATCATCTCTTCGACATCTCTTAATTCCCCTTCAACAAAAACATAACCCTTTATCTCTTCAGGATGTACCATAGCTTTTACGTTTAAACCTTGGGCTTTGACTTTCCCCGCCATGGCTTCAATAACGATGTTTTCTCTTCCGATTATCGTTTTAATTGCATATATCACTTCAAACACCTCCAAAAACAGAAATTAGGTAGATTATGAAACCAATCAGGCCCATTATCACAAAACCTATGCCGCATATGCGGGCAGTTTCTTTTAATTCTTTTTTGTCAGGTTTACGTGCTAGTATTAAAACACGTTTATACCTAGTCAAAGTCTCTTTAATGTTTATTTTCATTTAATTCACTGTTAGAATTTATTATTTATTCTAATATAATTAACTCTCAACTAAAAAAGAATTTATCCCCTAGACAAACTCGATACCAAGTTCACTTTCAATGATTTTCTTTTTTGGTCTAAACAATTTTTCTGCGACCATATCTTCGGTTTCCTTGACTCCTGTGACTATGACCAATGTTCTTATTGTATCATGTAATTCCTTATTGACCTGTGCACCCCAGATGATTTTTGCATCGGGTGATAATCTACTTGATACTGACTCAACGATTTCTTGTGCCTCTTTTATCGTTATATCAGGGCCACCAGTCACGTTGATCAAAGCTCCTGTTGCACCGTCAATATCTAGAGATAAGAGTGGATTTGTTAATGCCTTTTCTACGGCTTCCATTGCCCTATTCTCTGTGTCTGATTCTCCCAAACCGATCATTGCCAGTCCACCACCAGACATCACTGTTCTTACATCAGCAAGGTCAAGATTTATTAGACCAGGTTTTGTTATCAATTCAGTTATTCCCTTCACTGAATTAACTAAAATCTCATCCGCAACTTTGAACGCAGTTGCTAAGCTGACATCAGGGACTATGTCCAAGAGCTTATCGTTTGGAATAGTTATTATCGTATCAACTACTTTTCTAAGATTCTCTAAACCTTGTTGAGCATTTTCTATTCTCTGCTGGCCCTCCATTACGAATGGTAGAGTACATACTGCTATCGTTAAAGCGCCGAGTTTCTTCGCAATTTCCGCAATCACGGGACAAGAACCGGTTCCTGTTCCGCCACCCAATCCACAAGTGATAAAAATTAAATCAGAACCCTCCAATACTCCTTGTATATCGTCTTTGCTTTCTTTTGCTGATTCCATACCTATTTTAGGGTCACCACCTGCACCCAATCCACCTGTGATTTCTTTACCTATGAGAACCTTTGTATCAGCATCAGAATAGAGTAAATCTTGAGCATCAGTATTCATAGCTATAGTTTCAGCCCCAACAATACCAATTTCCATCATTCTAGTAATGGTGTTATTTCCAGCACCTCCAGAACCCACAACTTTTATACGTGCGGTCCTCCCTTCAAGAATCTTTCTAAGTTCTTCGTCGATTTCATGTATTCTTTCGGTTGGTTTTACAGTGATGGGCTGTACGTTCATAACATTTTCCTCCGTCATTATCATTCAGTCATTAAAACTATTAATTTCTAAGAACAGTTAAACTTAAATGCTTATTGTGCAAATTCGTCGATAAACCTGATTAACTTTATATTTTTTACCCACTTCAAAACAGTATCTGCAATAGTTTTTTTAATTCTTCTTGTTATATCCATCTTAATTTTTATTTCCACGGTATCTTTACTGACAGAAACTTCAACGTTCTTGTTTTTCAAGAAAAACTCTATTATGGACTTTACTTTCTCGGTGCTCTTCGTTATTTTTTCCTTTATCTCAATTTCATATTCTAAAGTCTTTCCAGCTAGAGGGTGGTTAAAATCAACTCTTACTCTCCCTCCAGAAACAGAAAGAACACGACCGTTCAAGTTGTTTAAAGTTATTGGCATACCAGGGAAAGGGGCCATACTTTGTTTATTGAATTCTGATAGTGGGATCAGTTTTATCAATTTTGGATTTCTTTCACCAAAGGCATCATTCGGTTCGACTTTTACTTTCTTTTTATCCCCAATTTTCATCTGCTTTAACGCCTTTTCCAATCCCCTTACAACAAAATTTGCACCAACTATAATTGGGACAGGTCCATATACAAAACTTGGATTAAAAATACCTTCCTTTTTTGCCACATCCTCTCTTGTCAGATCAAATATATTTTCAGATTCAACTATTCTTCCAATATAATCAATTCTTACGAAGGTACCTTCTTTCATGAAATCACAAATAAAATAATTTAGCTGAATAAGTTTAAAAAGGGGTTTCTATCTAAGATAAAACTGTTACTACAATTAAGTATTTATCCTTTAACTTGAACAAAATTGGTAGGTGATGTGATGCTGTTTGGCGAAGAAGCCGATTGGAAAGAACTTCTATCTGTTAAAGCACAAGCTGAACTAGCCGAATTAATCGAGAAAGCAAAAACACACAGATCAGCATACATGCAGGCTGACGATGTAAAGGTAGCACAACTATGGGCAGTGTTGACAGAACTTTCATTACAGATGAAAACCCTTGAAGAAAAATTGTCTAGAATGGAAATAATGACAAGAGCTTTCAGGAATTTAGGAGAGACTGCGAAGAAAGAAGCAATAAAAGAGAGAGTAAGTGATATATTCAAACCCAAAACAAGTGCAGAGAAGGAAGAAGTTGAAAGAATAGTGGAATCTTTGATGAATTTTTAATCCTCACTTTACTTATTTTTGTCTAGAGAATAAGTGTGAAAAATTTAGCTAACAGAGGGATTATTTTTCATATTGTTTTGACATTCTTTACAAGTAACAGTTTTTGGGTCAATACATTCGATACAAGCCCTCTTATCGCAGTATACACAGATTGATAATGCTCTGCTGATTTTATGACAAACTTGACAAATTCCTACTAATAGCATTTAATTCTATTTAATATTCAATCCTTAGTTTTTATTTATGCTAAAACCAATTAAGCAACTTTTGAAGGACAACTTTGGAAATCTTACAGAACCAGAATTATCCTTACTTCCATCCAGTTATCAGAAGATTGGGGATATAATCATCCTAAACTTAAAGGAAGAACTGTGGAAAAATGAAGAAGAAATAGGTCAAGTATTGATAGAAAAAATCCCTAACACACGAACTGTTTGTAGAAGAACGGGTTTTATAAAAAATCAATATAGAGAACCTCAAGTCAAAGTTATTGCTGGAGACAGAAACACTGAAACGATTCATAAAGAACATGAAGTTATGTTCAAGATTGACGTCAACAAAATAATGTTTGCTAAAGGCAATTTGAATGAGAGAAAGCGAATAACAAATCTGGTAAGAAAAGGTGAAACAATTGTCGATATGTTTGCAGGGATTGGTTATTTTTCTATAGGTATTGCAAAATTTTCTGAACCTAAGAAGGTTTATTCTATTGAAATCAACTTTGTGTCATACCACTATTTATGGGAAAACATTAAGCTCAACAATGTTGAGGATAAGATTATTCCTATCCTTGGAGATTGTGTGATTGAAATACCAAAATTAGGAAGGATTGCTGATAGAGTTATAATGGGTTTATTACCTTCATCCAAGGACTATCTACTCGATGCAATGAAGGTTGTCAAACCGAACGGTGCCATACACTATCACGGCACTGGAAAAAAAGAAGGATGGAAGGGAATGCTAGAGGATGTGAAGATCGCTGCTGATATTAACGGGTTTAAGATAGAATTAATCAGGAAGATTAAAGTAAAATCTTATGCTCCGAAAGTTTATCATTGGGTTTTGGATTGTAAAATCCTTGATAAAACTTAAGGTAAAAACTCCTTCTTCTTAATTTTTCTCGGCAAATAAACCTCAGTCATAAACCTCAGACCACGACCAGAAAGGGCTTCTAACTCGGCCTTAATTTTTCTTTTGATCATTAATTTCAGTTCCTTCTGCCAGGCAGGGTGTTTAAACCAATCATACTTTAACATCTCACGGGCCCTCTTTATATCCACATCTTTTGTTTTGATAGTAAAGTCCTCTAGTTTAAATTCATCAATATCGCTTATTGTCAGACCAATGAATTTAGCGTTAGGACAACCAAGTCTCTCAGATATGTGGGCAAGGCTAATACTACCATACTTTAAAACAGAGTAGATATACCATCCATAAGAATCAGCATCTGTGAATACATAAACGGGTAATTTATACTCCATCGACAACCTCTGTATTAGTCTTCTCGGTCCTCTTGCGGCCTGACCCTGTGTCGTTACCAGAATACATTTCTGTTTTTTCCAGAACTTATCCTCATGTAATCTTTCAAATGCGGCATTTTTTTCTATTACGAGAATGTATTTAGCGTTAACTCTTTTAAGGGTCAAATTTTCAACGTTACTCGGTATAGCCCACCCACCAGAACCCAACTTACCCAGATTTATTAAATCTCCCCTATCTTTAATTACCGCATTACCAACGACTCTCCCCCTAACATCAGCATTCAAATGTAATTGTTCTCTCAAAATATCGAGCATAACTTCCAAATCAACGATAATAGGATCGGATTCCCTCTGTTCATCGAAAGTATTCTCGTTTGAGTTTGGTAAAGTTCTTTTTAATGCATAGAACAAATCCCTTAAACTCGTGTGGATATTTTCTTTTTGTAATTCTTTACATAATGCAGCAACCAACATTGTTTGCATGAAGCGTTTAGCATGCGCAACATTAAACAAATATCTCTTAGAGACTTTATTACCTAGAGTGAGTTGTTTCGTTTTCTCATCGTAAATCACGTTAGACAAAGACCTTATAGGAATATCTATATCAGGGTTTTTCCTTTGATTAATGTCTTTTAAGACATCCTCACCCAGAGTTTTCAGTTTTTTCTTTACCTCTACCATCTTCAGACACCTTTGCATAATTTTTGACTATACCCTTCAATTTATTTAAAATCGGTTCGGGTTTTTTGTCTGTTAGTTTTCCGACAGCTTTCGCAACTTCTGGTAAATATCTATCGAATATCTCTCTTCTTTTTTTTTGCATTTCTGCTTTCCTCTTTCCTGAGACATGCCTCTGCAACTTTCGACCGATTTCCTGAAGAGCAAGTTTAATTTCTTTGATTATAACTGGATAGGATGCTATGGCCTGTTTACTCTCGGAGATGTAAGGTACCCAAACAGAAGCCAAATGAACAACAATAACAGCCGGACCAACAGGAATACTCCTCCCAGATTGCGATAAACCATACCTTCGCCAATCCGTCGTAATAATGGATTTTGTTATTGCACAATCACCTTCTTGATACAGCAAAGGAACTCTGTTCGTGATTCTCAATACTTTAATAGACCCCTCTTGGGGCAACTCCCCACCGTATGCAACCGCAACTTCAATTTGGAATGGATTCCCCCTGTAGACCTCTGGTGGTCTAGTAACTGAATCAAAAAATTCAGCCTTGAATTCCTTTTTCAACCCTTTAATGAGTAAATCTTCACCTAAAGGCGAAAGACAATCTGTTGGTGGTCTAATCAACTTGGTTTTTTGCATAGCTTTGAAGAGTTTTTCTGTATCGGTTATTTCAAGCCTTTGTGGACTTATTTTAGAATCTATATCAGCCAATTTACAGATTTCTTTTGCTGATCCATTTCCAATCCTTGAGAAATCATTCGTTAAAAAAGAAGCAACAGTCCTTGATTTTGATGATTTCAACATTCTCCTTAAAATGCCGAGTTCAACACCATACGGATGTGGTTTTATTTCCTTTGGTAACGGGGGTAATTCATTCGCACTTCTTGGAAACTCCACCTTCTCATTTGGTCCATCAAAAGTAATATTAGCATAAGGATTTGCTATAGCAACCTGTCTGATGTATTCTGGTACAGATTTTCTACTCTCTACATATCTTCCCTCGATGGTCATTTCGACTTTCATACCATGCCAAATTTTTCCGTCTTCGATAAATTGATGAGAAACTATTTCAGGCTCATTCTTCTTCACATCTATCATAATCTCATAATACGATGTTTTTCCATTACCCGTACTTGCGATTAATGTTGTGGGTTTTCCAGTCGTTAACTGTGAATAAAGTATTGTTCCAGAAGCTCCAATTCCTTGAGTGCCCCGAGATTGTCTCAACTTGAAGAACTTACTACCGTACAAGAGTTTTCCTAAAGCTAAAGGTATTTGTTTGTCTGTCATACCAGGTCCATTATCCTTTACCATCACCCTAAATCTATCAGCACCATCTGGTTTAATCTCTATCCATACTCTTGGAAGGATCCTTGCCTCTTCACAGGCATCAAGAGAATTATCCACAAGTTCCTTTACAACAGTGAGTAAAGCTTTAGTTGGGTTGTCATATCCGAGAAGATGTCTGTTTTTCTCGAAGAATTCTGATACAGCGACTTCCCTATGATCTCTAGCCATTTCTTGTGCTGTTTTTCCAGGGTTTTCTACCATTTTTCTTTCACCAACTGTTGTTCAAGCCATCTATACAATGTCTGATGCGTACAACCTCTGATTATTTTCATGACAGCTTCCTTCGCTATGTTAATTTTCTCCCAATAACCTATAATACTTACAGTCTTTCCAAGGACCGAGATTTTGACATCTGTGAATTTTTCTATGTATTCCTTCGTTTTACCGCCAGTACCTATAATTCTTCCCTTTAAAGTTTTTAATCTTTCCCTTGATTTTACGAATTCGGTGAGATTTATCACTTCCAACCCGTATTCATCTTCTAACAAATAGAGAGAATCATTCACATCGAATCCTCGCCCAAATGCCTTTAGGACTTGTTTTGTTTGATATACCTTGATAGTTTCCCCTTCTATACTCATTCCATCGTTAATTTCTATCTTCGTCCCAGTCATTTTTTCAATCGTTTCTTTCATATTTTCATTTTTTTTCAAAAGAACCCTTCTTTTATCGGGTATTTTTATGAAATCCTTCATTTGATTACCTTTTCTCTTATAACTCGCTCTAATTTTTTATAAAGTTTTTCTGTATCTTTTACAGTAATGTCGAACTTAGAAAAGTAATAATTAATATTTTTTATATCTCTCTTCAATAATTCTGGTGCTAGAGGGTTTTTTAAGGTTATCCCGTGACTAAAATCTATGAAGTAAGGTTTTTTGTGGATGAGGATATTGTATGCACTTAAATCTCCATGGATTAAACCATTTTCTACGAGTTTTTTTAAGTTTGATAGAATCTCTTTGTATATTCTTTCTGGTTTATCAGGTTTAACATCGATCAATCTAGGTGCAGCCAAACCATTATTACCGATGAAACTCATTATCAATACATTTTCTTCGAAGAATAAAGGTTCAGGACAATCAACACCGGCATTCCTGGCAATCTTTAAGTTCTTAAATTCTCTCTGACACCATAAGTTTACTATAAATCTTCTTTTCTTTTTTATCCTTTGAAATCTGGGGTCTCCAACAAGATACTTCGACATATTCTTGAAATTACAAGCTTTTGTGCAGTAAACTTTTATAGCAACCCATTTTTTCCTATTAGTCAAGCCCGACAGGATGATAGATTCCTTCCCTTCTTTTATTAAAGATTCAACAGATATTTTATTCTTGTTAAACAATCGATACAGTACTAAGAGCGTGCGCTCATCAAATGCTCCTCGAACGATTTTGAATTCTTTGTAATATTCTCGTTTTCTTTTTCTTTTAAGAACCATTTAGATCATATTTTTCATTAAACATCTCGGTTATTTTTTATCAGGATTAAACTATACATATTTTCTCGTGTGAATGTTTCAACCAACGGAAATATTTTTTAGGTAACCCTTCCTTTGTAACCAGCTGGCTTGAGTTCTTGTATATCTCCAAACAACATCTGCCCTCCTATCCGACATTACTTTCCATGGTTTAATCAGAATCAAATCACCGACTCTTATCCAAACCCTTTTTCTCAACTTACCAGGAATTCTAACTATCCTCTCCTTATCATCAGTACACTGGACACGTAATTTATCTGAACCGAGCATTAATTCAACTATACCCAAGATTTCCCCTTCTTTAGGGATCCTTGTTCGGGATATTTCCTCTTCTTCTGTTAATTTTGGTCTTTTGAATTTTGGTTTTTTTCTTTTCAGATTTTTCACCTAATAATACTGTAATTATTAAGTTGATAAGATTTTTATTATTCTATTGAGAACTCATTCTTATGAAAGTTTGGGGTTTGAGGTTGGGTCATAGAAGGGGGCGAGACCCAAGATTAACTACACACGTAGCATTAACTGCACGTGCTTTAGGATGTGATGGAATTATTCTCAGTGGAGAAAGAGACGGTCAAGTTATTGATTCGATTGAAAGAATTGTTGAAAACTGGGGAGGTCTTTTTGAGGTTAAATATGAGAAAGATTGGAGAAAAGTTATCAAAAACTGGAATGGGAAAATTATTCATTTGACTATGTATGGTTTACCAATTCAGGATAAAATCGATGAAATAAGAAAATTCAAAGAAGATTTATTGATTATAGTTGGTTCCGAAAAAGTTTCTGGAGAGGTTTATCAATTGGCTGACTGGAATATCTCTGTAACAAATCAACCTCACTCAGAAGTTGCCTCTTTGGCACTTTTTTTAGATAAATTGTTCAAAGGAAAAGAATTAAAGAAGAAATTTGAAAATTCTAAGATAAAAATTATACCTCAAGAAAGAGGGAAGAAGACTATTTCTTTGTGAGTAAAACAACTCTGCTTGGTTCAAACTCATCTTTGAATGTATAACCAGTTTCTTGTGCCAATTCTTTAGCAAATTCTACAACATCTTTATGGTAAGGCATATTTTCCTTTTCTAGTCGATTCTGGGATTCTCCAACCCACACATATCCTTTTGGTTCAATGAAATCTGGATTGGCTTTCTTTATCAATTTTGCGTATTTTTCAGGAGATCCCATGTTCAAGTCTTTTACAAGTGTTAATCTTATAACAGTCTTACAATTGAAGTTATTCATCAATTCCAAACTTTCATTCAATCTCTTCCATCCATCTGGAATCGAAGGCTTATGGATTTTTTGATAGACCTCTTTATCGGGGGCACATAGACTAATATAAAGATGTTTAGGTTCTTCTTCTAATCTTTCCAGTTTATCTGGTCTAGTTCCATTCGTCACAAGAAAAGTTGTCATTCCTCTTTTGTGTGCTTCTTCAATGAGGTCAGACAATTTTTCATAAAGGGTTGGTTCTCCTGCAAGACTTATAGCCATGTTAGTAGGATTCTGAGATTCTTTCCATTTTTTCTTATTCACTTCAGAATTTCCCTTAAAGCCCGTCAACAAAAGCCTTTGTGCCTTGATAAAACCATCTATTATCTCACTAGGTTCATCTATCTTCAAATTCTTCATATCACTTCCAATAGTAGCAGACATAGATCTCCAACAGAATACACATCTATGCGTGCACCAAAACAGGGCAGGGGTAACTTGAAGGCATCTATGGCTTTTAATTCCATACCATTTCTGTTTAAAACAAACTCTATCACGTCTTAAACTTTCCTTTGTCCATCTACATATCTTGACAGCTGAATGTTGATTTTTACCAACTATTCGATAGCCTTGTTTATAGTAGAGTTTCTTGAATTTTTCTGGAATCTTCATAAGAACTGTACTAATACTAGATATATTTAAAATTTATCAGAAGTTTACTCTTTCAAAACACTAACTTCAACACTTTGACTAGCTGAAACACATTTCGACTTGACATTTACAACAATATCATATTTACCTTCCGCTTCAAAATCAGGACTCACGTATAAGAATAAAATTTTTGCCTGTTCTGGTTTCAGACTAAAAGAAGTAGGTTTTATGACAGTCCAATCTGGTCCTTCTAAGGAAACTTCATAATTATCACTATAACTACCAGCATTTATCACTCTCAACTTCACCAAATTTCCCTTTCCAACTTCAGCATCAACTTTATTTTCATCTGGAAACAGTAAAACAGAGTAACTGGTACAATCCGAACTAAAGATTACTATTCCTGCATATTTAGCAACCAGACCAGAGGCTAAAACAAGAATCGCTATCAAAGTTAACAGAAAAGCGAGAAGATGATTGAATTTCACTTAAACACCTGTAACAAGACATAAATCAAGTCTAATATCCCAATCATTAAGCCTGTAGTAACTATGAATAGACCTAACTTTGATTTAACCTTTACCTCAACGGCAACAGCCAAGAAAACGAAAAAGCTCGCTATCAAGAGAATATTTCCTATCAAGGATTTCACCTCATAATAACCAGATAAATTGCAATAATAATTATTAAAACAACTATAACAGCAATCAACAACGACCTGAGAACTCTACTTCCCCATATTCTTTCCCACATGGCAACGATATCTCCAGTAGGTATTTCTATTAACGGAGGAACTGTCGTAGTGGTGGTTTCGATCGGTATTATAACTTCTGACACAGTTATCTTCAAATTTTCTGTATCTTCACTATTCTCGGATTTTACCGTTAAACTTGCGTTAAACATTCCCTCCATTCCGAATCCCGGACTGTAATAAACATAAACATCTGCAGTTTCATCAACCTTCAAACTAACAGATAAAGGTTTTATCGATACCCAATCGACATCAGAAATAATTTCAAACTCATCTTTTTTAGAACCGGTGTTTTTTACTTGCACTTTGACCAGTTTACCTCTACCGGATTCGATTTCAAATTCATCTTCTTCAACTGTTAAATCTACATCATAACATTTCAGGACAACGAACTCTACAACCCCTTCTTCTGTTACAAAACCCGACTCAACCATAAAACTAATGTCATAGGATCCAACTTCTTTTCCAAACAAATCTATCTCTAACGTTTTTAATTCATCTGGCTCGAGTTCAACTGTTTCCACATAGTCCAAATCTTCTATCTCTACTTTGTAACTATCTTCTTTTAGTCCAATGTTTTCCAAAGTTATTTCAAACTCAGTTTCTTCGTTGACACATACCTCAACTTCTTCTGGATATAGAACATCAACTCCATAACATTCCACAACATTTACCACACTCGAAGCTAAGGATTTAGCATAACTTGTTAGGGATTCTACCCCCATTTCTAGGGAATAAACACCTAGTTCAGTTGATGTTATTGTTAAATCTACTTCTACACTTTCTTCAGGATCAAGAGTTAGACTTTCTTCGGTCAATTCGACAAAATCGGATGAATTTCCTGAAATCTCTAAGGTCAATTCTTCAGTGTGTTTACCTATGTTCTCAATAGTGGCAGTAACGGTTAAAGGTTCTTGAAGACATACTTTTATCTCTTCTGGTAAAGAAACCTCTATTTCATGATCAGAAACAACATTCATGGTGAAAGTATCAGTATCATTAGATTTACCCGTTACCATAACACTTCCTTTAAACTCACCACCTTCATCATAACAGTAAGGAGTAATGAACAAGTAGATTTTTTGCGATTCTTCGGGTTCTAGCGTAACAGAATCTAAGCTTAAACTATACCAATCTTTTGGTAAACCACCTATCGATATGGAATAAGTATCTTCTAATTCACCTATATTTGTGACATCTATATCGAAGTTTGCTATACCGCAAGGGCTAACAGACATCATTTTTGGTGTTATTTCAACCGATACTTCATAATCTTTCGCTAAAGATACTGAAGCAAGTAGGAGGAAGCATAAAAACATAAAACTTAAGAACCTTTTTTTCATAAGTATCAAAAATATATGTCGTTAATAAAAGATTTAACCCTTATTGGGAAACATTTATATTATTAACGGCAATAGAATAGAAAATAGGCCTCGGTGGCTCAGTCCGGTAGAGCGGTTGACTTGTATCTTGATCTGTTGAAAAAAGATGATAGAAGGAGATCAGCATGTCGGGGGTTCAAATCCCTCCCGAGGCTTTGTATTTTAGTGATACATTATCTCAGGCAAACCTAGAATACCAATCCCACCAACTGTTTTATCTGGACTATAAATATCTGTTATGTTTCTACCAGCAAAACAAGAACCTTCAGACATTTCAGTATATACTAATTCTACATCATCGTCTTTCTTTAGTTTTATATTATCAATAGCACTACTTGGGGCTTTTCCATTTACGAATAGCCCCCAATAACGTTCATTATCATTTTTAATCCCATTAACTCCATCCATCATTGTTCCCCATTTCTTATGATAAGATGTTTCAATGTCTAAACCAGCATTGACAAAGGAATCTAAAGCAGTCCCACCAGGTATTATGGCATCTCTGTCTAGAATAACTCTTTGATAAACTCCATGGTCTGAGTGAGGATTACCGTACCTTTCGATTTGAAACCCTGCCTTCTTATATTCACTAACATTCTGAACTGGATCCAATTCAGACATTTCACGTGTCAAGGAACTCATTATCATATCAATTGGAACACGAAGTGGCTCTGTATTAGTTTCTATCAAGCCACTCCCCATATTTTCCTGATATTTCTTCAATGGATTTAATTCTTCTTGATAAGTTGGCATCTGAACAGAAGTCTCAAAAGGCATCATATAATCGTTTGTTGCATAAGGAACAGTATTTTGAGTTGTAAATATATCCAAAACAGGAATTGTTGGTCGTTTTATTAATGGTAAAGGAGATGTCAATGGTTCCACGGGTTTCATCAATTCAAAGTTATATTCAGGCTTCAATCCAACAATCGGCAATTGTACGGCAGGTTTTAAATCATAAATCCATTTAATACCAGCTTTTCTGACAAATTTTTTCATAGAATAAATAAGTTCTCCATCTTCAGTCATTTCTATGGTCAAAGCTCCGTATTTTAATTCCTTTTCAATCTCCAAAGTAGCAGTTTTTTCATCTTCATCTATTGTGAAGTTTTTGGTCAGATTTAATGTCTGTTTTGTGAATTCCAATGGATTCTCAATAGAAAAGAGATGTTTGAGAAAATGTGGTAGATTTGAACTAGAAGTTTTTGGGTTTTCAAGTTTCAACAATTGTTGCATAGGATAGCCTGTTTTTTATAATTTATTCATTTATGGCATTCGGATAATAAATATTTGGTACAGCCTCGAGAGAAGGTATATTGAAAAATAATTATGGTAATCTCATTGATGTTTTTTATTCTATTCTTAATTTTTGGTAGAAGGTTGGTCGTTCATTGAAATGAACTTTTTAAAAATGATTAAAAACCAAGGAGCATATTCATGAGGATTCTTTTCTATGTCTTCTTTGAGTTCATCTAAACTAAGGAACTTATAATCAGAAATTTCTTCTTCATTGGGAAAAATCTCATCAATACCCTCAGTTATTAAGAATGCATCAATTTCATTTTCGGATCCAACATCTTTGTAACGTGTTTGATACCTTATCTTAAATAAAAAATCTACTTTCTTACATTCTACACCAAGTTCGTCTGGAAGTCTTCTTCTAGCAGCATCCTCGTAAGTTTCACCTTCATGAACATGACTGCTTATAGATCCATCCCAGAAGCCAGGCCATAGTCTTTTTCCCTTAACCCTCTTAGTGATTAAGAATTCACTTTTACTGTTTATGACCATTAAAGTGAAGGCCCTATGTAGAATACCATCTCCATCGTGACATTTCATCTTTTCTTCTGTCCCTATGATATTATCGTTTTCATCTACAATTGAGATATACTCAGGCATGGGATAACCTTAATTAGGTTTATAAATAGGAAAATTAATTTAAATGCTTTGAACATTGTTTATTTTAGGTGATTTGATGGGAAGAGGATCTGGTTTTGGAAAAGTTATCTTGTTTAATGAACATTTTGTTGTACACGGCATACCAGGAATAGTCTCAGCCATGGACTCAACAGCTGATTCCGGAGTTAAGAAAATAGATAAAGGGGGAATCATCGTAAGAGACGAAAGAAAAGGCTCAAAGGGTTATGCTGAAAAGAAAAAATTACAACAAAAAGAATCTATTGTTAGAATGCTTGAGGCAATGGGACTTAACCCAAAACAAATTTCTTTAGATATTTGGTTGGGTGGGAACCTTCCAGGATTTAGTGGAATAGGTTCTTCTGCAGCAAGTAGTGTTGCAATTGCTAGAGCCATGGCAGAAGAGTTTGGAATGAACTTATCAGACGAGAAGATTAATGAAATTGCTTATGAAGCTGAGAAGGCTTATGCAGGAAATCCATCTGGAATCGATAACACCGCAGCTACTTTTGGCGGTTTGATTTGGTTTAAGAAAAATTTAGAGGACGGTCCAAATACTATCGAGAGATTAAACATAAAGGAACCAGTTGAAATAATCATAGCAAATACAGGTGTTGTTGCTGACACAAAAAAAATGGTTTTTGGTGTTGCCGAGAGAAAGAAAAAATATCCTGAAAAATATAATCCATTGTTCAAGCAAGCAGAAGAGTTAGTATTTGAAGCAAGAAAGCTCTTGGAAGAATTTGATCTAAAAAGAGTCGGGGAATTGATGAATGAAAGTCATACCCTGCTACAGGGCATAGAAGTTTCTTGTAAGGAATTGGATCATCTCGTTAATTTATGTAGAGAACAAGGTGCTTATGGTGCTAAAATGACTGGTGGTGGTGGTGGAGGTTGTATGACCGCATTAACACCTGGAAAAGAATTACAAGAGAAAGTAGCGGATGCAATAGAAAAAGAAGGGTTCAAAGTTCTAAGAACAAAGATAGGAGTTAAAAAAATATGAAAGTAGTTGTAGCAATAACAGGCGCATCTGGCTCAATAGTTGGTTTAAGATTGATAGATGTATTGAAAAAGAAGAAAATAAAAATCATAACATTGATTTCAAAAATCGGAAAAAAAGTTTTGGAAGAAGAAATTGGTATTAAACTGAAACCAGACCATGAAGAGGATGATTTATTCGCCCCTATAGCCAGTAGTTCACAAAAAATAGATGCTTTTATTATTTGTCCATGTTCAATGAAAACTCTATCTGCGATCGCGAATGGTTACTCAAATAATCTAATAACGAGAGTAGCAGACATTTGTGTGAGAATGAGGAAAAAATTAATACTCTGCGTTAGAGAAACTCCTTATAGTTTAATACACATAGAAAACATGAAAAAAATAACTTTAGCTGGTGGGATAATAATGCCATTGAACATTGCATATTATTTCAAACCTAAATCTGTTGATGATATTACAAACTTTTTTGTTGGTAAGATTTTAGATTTATTAAATATCGAAAATAAACTTTACAAGAGGTGGGGAGAATGAGTTTGAGATTGTTCCTTGAACAACAAAAACCAATAATTATCGAAAAAGAAATCGATAAGAATGAAATCCCATTAATGATTAAGAATGATCAATCCCTCATTCTGTTCAAGAAAATAAAAGGCTATGATTATCAAATTGTGAGTGGGGTATGTGGTACTAGAGATATAATAGCATCATGGCTTGGCACAACCAAAGAAAAATTATTATTCAAAATAGCAGACGCAATTCAGAATCCTAAAGAATATAAAATAGTTAAGGATGCACCATGTTTTGAAAAAAAAGGAAAAGATCTCGATGACATTCCGTTAATGAAATATTATGAGAAAGATGGCGGAGAGTACATTGCTTCTGGAGTGATAGTTTGTCAAGATTCTGACAGTAAACGTTTCAATGTTGCTTTTCACAGAATGATGAAAATCGGTAAAAAAAAGATGGTAACAAGATTATGCAACCGTGATACACTCAAATTGTTCAAAAAATACTCTGGTGATATGCCTATTTCAATATTCATTGGTCATGATCCTTCAGTCTTAATACCAGGAGCTATTTCAGCTGGAGATACAGAAGAATTAAAAATTATGAGTGCCCTAAGACCACTCAAAGTAGTCAAGTGTAAAACTAATGATATGCTAGTTCCAGCAGAATCAGAGATAGTAATCGAAGGAAGAATCACAAAAGAAAATACAGATGAAGCACCATTCGTAGATATAAGTGGGACTTATGATGTCATCAGAAAACAACCTATTATTGAAGTAGATGCTATATGGCATAGGGAAAACCCAATTTATCATGCTCTTCTACCAGCAGGAAATGAACAAAGATTGTTGATGGGTATGCCTCGGGAACCAACGATATACAATGAAGTATCAAAAATATGCCCGGTTAGGGGTGTAAACATTTCAACAGGTGGATGTTCATGGCTCCACTGCATTGTATCGATAAAAAAACAAAAAGAAGATGATGGTAAAAAAGCCTGTGAAGCTGCATTTAAAGGTCATCGTTCCTTGAAACACTGTGTTGTCGTTGATGATGATATAGATCCGTTCAACATGGAGGAAGTTGAGTGGGCAATTGCAACAAGATTCCAGGCTGACAAACAAACTTTTACAAAAAAAAGAGGAGGTAGCAGTATAGACCCATCAACAGTAGGGCAAGATACTGTACCAGGGACAGATAGACGTTTCACGTGTATAGTCGGAATAGATGCCACGATTCCTTTTGGATTAAATAAGGAGAAGTTCGAAAAAGCAAAAGTATTTGGCGAAAAGAAATGATTTCTGTTGGAAATGGAAAATACAAAGTTTGGGTAAAAGAAGAAGTATTGAATAATGGTATCATCTTCATTGTGGGTGGCGGAGAAGTCTCGCATATTGGCAGCATAGTTCTAACCGAACCAAGAATCAGTAGAACTGGGGAAGGATTATCATACACGTCTCAGGTAATTAACATAGCTGGTCATAAGGAAGAAAAAATTGCTAGAAATTTTGCTGAGAAAACATGTGTTAAGAAAAAGATACCAGTACTATGTATTTGTGGAATACACATAGATAATGCTACGAATGAAGATATAAAAACTCTTGAATTCAATGCTGAAAAATTATTAAAGAAAGTTTTAGAAAAAATAAAACAGACTGAGTTTTAAATAGATTAGGAGAATTTAATAAAATAGAGGAATTGTAATGCAACTAACAAAAGAAGAAGAAAGAATGTTGGACGGAGAATATGGGTATGCTGTAAAAAAATCCATGGAGATATTATCAGCATTGGGAGATATCTACGGTGCTGAAAAACTGATAAAGGTTGGATCTGTTCAAATTGCCGGCGTTTCCTATCACAACTTGGGGGATGCTGGATTAGAATACTTGAATGGACTAGCAAAAGATGGTAGAGTCAGAGTTATCACGACATTAAATCCTGCCGGAATGGATTTAGAAAATTGGAGAAACCTTGGGATATCTGAAGAATTCGCAAAAAAACAAAACCTCGTGATAGAAGCCTTCAGAAAAATGGGCATAATAGTTTCTTGTACTTGTACACCTTATCTCATAGGTAACTTACCTAGATACAGAGAACACATCGCATGGGCCGAATCTTCTGCAGTTACATTTGCCAATTCTGTAATTGGGGCGATGACTAACAGAGAGGGTGGTCCTTCAGCTTTGGCTGCTGCTTTTATTGGTAAAACTCCGTTATACGGTTTGCATCTTGAGAAAAACAGAATTCCAGACATTCATGTTGAAGTTAATACTGAGTTAAAGAAATTCTCTGATTGGGGGGCTCTTGGGTACTGTATTGGAAAGAATGCAAACAACAGAATATCTTACATAACTGGCATAAAGGAGGCAAGTATGGAAGAATTAAAATCATTCTGTGCCTCTGTAGTGACATATGGCTCAAAACCATTGTTTTATATTAAAGGGATAACCCCAGGTTCTGAAAAATATGAAACACCGAAAGAAAAAATTACTATTACTGAAGAAGACATAAAAAAAGCTTACGATGAAATTAACGATGACATAGATACGATAGAGTTTGTCTTCATTGGTTGTCCACATTCTTCTATTAAAGAGATATCACAGATAGCACAAAAATTGAAGGGTAAGAAAATTTCTCCAAAGGTTGAATTTTGGGTTGCGACTCCTAGACCTATAAAACAGTTGTCTGATGATAGAGGTTATACAAAAATCATAGAGGATGCTGGTGGAAAGTTTGCTTGTGATACTTGTGTGGCTGTTGCCCCTTTGAAAGGCCGATTCAAATCTCTTGCAACAACATCAGCAAAGGCCTGTTATTATTCTAGAGGGCATAACTTAATGAAAACTAAACTTGGCTCCTTAGAACAATGTATTGATGCTGGGGTGACAGGAAAATGGAAATGAAAGGAAGGATAATATTTAAGGGCGAAGTTAAGGGAGAAGCCTTAGTTACTTCACAGCCAATATCTTTTTATGGTGGAGTTGATCCTGAATCTGGGATATTAGTAGAGAAGGGACATGAGTTAGAAGGTAAGAATCTTAAAGGCAAGATTTTAGTTTTCCCGAATGGTAAAGGCTCTACAGTTGGATCTTATGGTATTTACAGAATGAAAAAAAATAATGTAGCTCCTGCCGGAATGATAAACAAAGAATGTGAAACGATTGTCGCTGTCGGAGCAATAATCTCAGAAATTCCTTGCGTTGATAAGATTGACATTTTACAGATAAAGACTGGGAATACCATCGAGATAAAAAACAATTTAGTGAATATTAAAAAATAATCGGTCGATTTTATTGGGTGAATTAATATTAGTCAAATTAGGCGGGTCAATAATAACCAATAAGAATGTACCCTTTTCTGAAGATTTGTCCGCAATACAAAGACTCGTCAAAGAAATCCATGAGGCCAGACAAGAAAAAAATTTTAAATTGATAGTTGGACATGGTGGTGGTTCTTACCCCCATACACCCGCTAAAGAATTTCACACCAACGAAGGTATCATAGATCAAAGGAGTTATGAAGGAATAGCTAAAGTTCAAGATGCAGCTTCTAGATTAAACAGAATAATCGTCAGAGAGTTGATAAAAACTGGGGAAAATGCTGTTTCAATCCATCTTTCTAGTTGTGGTGTAGCAGAAGATGGAGAAATAAAGGAAATGTTCCTAGAGCCGATAAAAAGATTGTTGGATTTCAACATGGTGCCTGTACCGTATGGTGATGTTTGTTTGGATTTGAAGAAAGGCTGCACAATTCTTTCGACAGAACAAATATTGAATTATCTTGGGAAATCTTTGAATAATTTGGGAAAAGAGTACAGAGTCTCTAGGATAATAATATGTACTGATGTGGGTGGTGTTTTTACTGGGGATCCCAAAATTAATAAAAACGTTGAATTCATCCCTAAGATAACACCAAAAAATTTTGAGAAAATCAAACAATATCTGATAGGTTCATTGGGTATAGATGTCACAGGTGGTATGGCCCATAAAGTTAGACGTATGCTAGAACTAGCTAAATTGGGTATTGAATCAGAAGTTATAGATGCAAAAAAACCTGGATTGCTAAAAAAAACCTTGCTTGGAGAAAAAGGAATAGGAACTGTGATAACAAAAGATTAAAATTTACGATTAATCAAAAATTGTGCAATCGCTTCTAATTTATTCCTACCTTTTGTTTGAGGAATCTCTTCTCTCATATCCTTTATTGCTTTTTTTACTGTATCCCTGGCGTATTCTTTTGCATATTCTATCGATCCATATTTTTTCATTATATCGATTATTTTTTCTTTTTCTTTTGTCGTTATATTTTTCTTCCCAACCAATCGATGCATTACATCCTTATCTGTTTTATCAGCATGCTCGAACGCATGAACGATTAACAGAGTGCGTTTACCCTCTTCTATATCGCCAGCAAAATCCTTACCATATCCTCCATCGACTGTTCCAGGTGCAACCGTTTGTTCTGTTTTTGACATTGTTATATTGAGAATATCATCTTGTATCTGGAAAGCCACCCCAATAACAAAACCAAATTTCTTAAGTGATTCAACTTGTTTTTTTGTTCCATCAGCTATGATTCCTCCAATCATACAGGGAGTTCCGCCAGAATAATAACCTGTCTTACTCAGAGCCATTGTTTCATACCACTCCATAGTTGTTTTTGATAGACCTTTCTTACGTTGTTCTATTTCCATCGCTTGTCCTTCTCCAGTTATTCCGAACATTTCAGTCATTAATTCCAATATTTTCATAGTTTTCTCATAACCCCAGATTGTTTGACCAGAAAGCAAAGTTTCATAAACTTTAAAAAATAGGTAATCACCCATGTTTATCGCATGAGGTACACCATAAGTTATGTGAAGGGTTGGTTTACCCCTTCTTATCTTGGAAGAATCTTCAATATCATCGTGTATTAAAAAGTAAGTATGAGCAATCTCTAATGCAGCGCCAGCAGGAATAGTATCTTCAATTCTTCCGTTCAATGTTTCACAAGATATGGCAATCAGTGCTGGTCTGAATCTTTTTCCACCATAATCAAAATACTTCCAGCACCCATCGAATAAAATTTGTGGTGTGCCCTTTCTTGGAAGATGTTTTTCTATATCCCTTTCTATCAATGGTTTTATTTTTGCTAGGATTTTGATTACATCCTCCATTGTATCACATGTTAAATTTGATAGTTCAATATTTTAAAGTAAGTCCATATCCATGAATTCCAGCAGTTTTGTAAACTTACCTTTTTCGATTGAGTTGAACAAAAAATTTAATTGAACATCAGAAAAAGAGTGGATTAACTTGTTCATGATTAAACCCTTTCTTATAGGTAAGCTTAACTTTTTTTTCCAAACAACATCGCAGTTTTCTTCTAAGAATTTACTATCATATCTTTCTTTTTCCAAACATTTCATACAGGCTTCTGCGGCGAATTTAGCTCCGATTAAACCATAGATTAATCCTCCACCAGAAAAGGGTTTAACTTGGGAAGATGCATCACCGACAAGAAGGACATGATCGTTGACTGACTTTTTTATTAAACCGTATCTTATCACCCCAGAGACGTTATCTCTACATTTCACTTTAGTGCCAACTCTCATTCTAAGAAATCTCTTGAAATATTCCATGGAATTTCTTGAAGTAGCTAAACCAATCCTTGCCCAGTTTTCGTTTTCAGGAATAACCCACCCAAAAAAATCAGGAGATATTTTTTTATCAAACCATAATTCAACAGCATCAACATCGAAATTAGATTTTACTGTAGTTTGTAAACCAACTAATATATTATTTGGAAGTTTTAATGCAGCGGCTCGAGCAACAGTTGAATTTGGACCATCTGCGCCGACGAGAAGTTTAGTTTGAAAATCACCTTTAGTAGTCTTTACTTTCAAGAAAGTCTCTTTCTTACAATAATTTTCAAACTTGATAGAAGTCTTTATTTTCACTCCAGAACTCTTCACTCTTTCTGAAAGTTCTTTATCAAATTTTTTTCTGTCAATAACGTAAACATCATTCTTTGATTTTAATTCTAAATAATTCTTCTTAGATGTATAGAATCGAGCCCTATTTACATTGTTAACAATCACATCTTTAGAAACTTCACTTAATTCGAATATTCTGTGGCTAACAAGACCAGCGCATTGAACAGGTTTACCTATTTCAGGATGTTCTTCCAAAACCAGAACTTTAATACCTTTTTTACCCAATAATTCTGCAGTTTTACATCCTACAGGACCTGCACCAACAACGATGACATCAAACATCATATTGAGATACTATATCAAAAACTATTTAATTATCTTCCAAAATTTCTTTTTACCTTGTTGAACCATTTAATTGCTTTCATCAATTCTTTTTTAGTGAAATCTGGCCAAAGTGTTTCAGTAACATAAATCTCTGCATAAGTAGTTTGCCAGGGTAGAAGGTTTGACAACCTGCTGAAACCACCAGTTCTAATGACCAAATCTACATCTCCAGATACCAATAGATTTTCTTCTATAGTTTTTTTCGTAATTTGTATCCTACCTGATTTTACTGCAGTTTCAACCATTTTTTTGATGACATTCGTTAATTCAAAACGACCACCGTAAGCAATAAGAAGATTTAAGGCTCTTTTAGAATATTTTTCAGTCTTTTTCATGATTCTTTTCATTACATTCACAAGGTCTGGAGGTAATTTCTTAAAGTCACCGCAGAACCTAACCCGTATCTCATATTTATCGAGAAGACTTGCTTTCTCTGTTTCAAATTTATCAAGCTGTATTTTCAACAACCTTAGAATTTCAGCCACTTCTCTCTTAGGTCTGTTTAGGTTTTCAGACGACAGAATATATGCAGAAATCTGGGGAATGTTTAATTCTAAACACCAATCAAGGAATTTCTCGAAATTTTCACTTCCACGTCTATGTCCTTCCCAATACTTTAAATTGTGTTTCTGTGCCCACCTTCTGTTACCGTCTAATATCAGAGCAACATGGTTTGGGATTATTAAATTATTCATTTACACCACTGTTAATTTAAGAACCGTAAAGATTAAAAATATTTACGTATTGTTGTTATAAAGATTTGTCAAGGGGTCGTAGTATAATCTGGTAGAACAGTGGGCTCCAGAGTAAATCTCATGGAGAATTGATTCCAAGATGATAGAAGAAACCCACCAGTCAGGGTTCAAATCCCTGCGACCCCAATCATCTCAGGGGGACAAAGACAAAGGATCCCAAATCTTTCTTCTCAAATTTTTTATCAGACAATTTGTCTAGAACAATCATTCTTTGACCGAAAAAATCATTCACAGGAGCAACAATTCTACCTCCAATCTTCACCTGTTTAATAACTGGTTTAGGAATCTCTTTACAAGCAGCCGTTATCATACATTTATCATAAGGACTCTCTTTTTTGTAACCTTTCTTCCCATCCCAATTGATTATCTTGATATTGTTCAACTTAACTTTCTTTATGTTATTTTTAGAAAATTCAACGAGGTCGGGTTCCAATTCCACCGTTATGACCTTTCCCTTCGGACCAACACAATGAGCGAGTAGAGCAGCTTGATAACCAGAACCAGAACCGATTTCAAGAATTTTTTCTCCGGGTCTTGGATCAAGTGCTTCTGTCATAATTGCAACGGTGTAAGGTTGAGAAATGGTTTGACCATGGATGGTTGGTAGTGGTATATCATTATATGCGTGTCTTAAGTGGTCCTTAAGGATGAACTTATGTCTTGGTATCTTTCTAAACGCTTCAATTATCGTTGGAGTTTTCAAAACACCCAATAGAATAAGGTTATTGATTAAACGATTTTTCTGTTCTCGAAACTTCATCTTACCATCAATAGAGATATTCTCCTGAATAATTAAATGTCAAAAAATAAAGAAAAAAAGAAAGGTTTACTTTACCAAGATTAAGTCTATCGTGGAAACGTTTATCTTGTTTCCGTCTTCGACTACCATTTCTTCAGTTCCAGTTTCTATGCCTTTTACCTTAACATCTCCTAGGAAACGATTTCTTACAATCTCTGATACATCAACTGCTCTAGAGATTGATCTTCCTCTCGCCTTAATATGGACTTCTTTCATGTTGTTGTTGAATTGGGTTATTACAGCCAACACATAAGACATTGTCGGCTTTCTCCCGACGAAGACCACGTTATCGGCAGCTTTACTTTTCTTTTCGATATCTCTACTTTCCTTAGGTTTTTCTGCTTTCTTTGCCATTAATTCACCCCTTGTGTTTTTGAATATAAATCTTGAATTTTTTCCCCTAACTTGGATATTGTTTCAAGAGATTTACTGTTATTAGTTTTTCACACATCATTCTTATATATTTATCTCTTCAACTCCAAACCCCGTTGAAGTTCTAGTCCATTTTTCATACAACTTCCTAAAAGCATGCTTTATTTCTTGTTCTGCCTTACCCTTCTTTATGAAGAAGAAGTAAACTATAACAACTATTGCTATTATTATTAAAAATCCAATGATCCACCCATAACCGAAGCTAGATGGCTTACTTGAAATAGTAGTTGGAGTACCACCGTTTGTAGAACAACAACATTTTTCATCTGTGTAACATTCATAATCATACTCAGAACAATCTTCATAACCTTCGATGCATTCGTTGTCTTTAAATTCACAATAACCATCAACACCACAACCACCAGTGTATTCTGTAGTTGGTGTAGAAGTTGTGGTTGTAGGGACTGTTGTGGTCACTGCAGCACCCGTTAGAATTATCATTTTTTCAGAAGATTGTTCATCTTTACAATCGGCCCTGACTTTGATGTTATCTTCTGTTGTTTTGCAGATTGTCCAGTCTATAGACGCGGTTCTATCAGAAATCTGAGGGGCACATATAAGATTTGTTATATCTTCTTCATACACCAATAAGTTTCCATCTGTACAAGTCCCTGATATTTCACAGACACAAGGTCTATCCCTTTCACACAACCAATCTATACTATCGGATTTGCAAGTTGTTATATTTACAGAAAGAACTACAACTGAATTTATTGAAAAGATGAATATGAAAACTAAAATTGAAATTAGTTTTTTATCTAACATGTGAAAGCCCCTCCTTTCAACCGATATAATCTATCATTCAAATTTGATTCTGAATAAGCCAAAGTTAAAACTTTTAATCTCGTGCCAGAGGGACATGAAATAAGTTCTTTTAAATCTACTGATTTACTTCCCAATGATTCAGGATTCAAGTTTAATGTACCGGAATAGTAAATTTTTCCTTGTGGCTCTTTTATCAATTGTACGAATATTTTAGTAACCTTATTCATGGTATTTTGGCTTACACTGAAACCACAACCGCCCTCGTTACAAGTTAAACCCTTCATTTCAATTTTTTCTGGAAGAGTAGTTGTTGTAACTGGTTGGGTTATATTCACTACTACTTCCTGAATTGTTTCATAAGGATCATGACAGATCATCCTTGCTTTAACTATGCCTTCTGCCTGGGGTTGAAAAACATAACTAAATGAAACATCACTTAAATCCTCTATTACTTCACTCTCCAAGGGTTCTTCCTCATAATTATCTAGTAAGAATAAACCGTCTTTACATTCATTTACTTCACATTCACAGTCATCGTCAACTTGGCAAGATTCAGGACATACCAATATTGGACCTTTTATTATTTTAGTTATAGTGTCTTTTGTTATGTAAGGGTCGAGACATACTACTGACGTAAAAACCTTTCCTATTTCTTTTGTTGGGCCGAATTCTATTTCATTGGGTGGTATGTTTTCAATTTTTCCTTCTTCTAAAGGTTCGTTTTCAAAGTTAGTTATTAACCAATAACCCTTTTCACAACCGGTGACATTACATTTGTTCTTTTGTTTAACGTAGATTTCTTCATTCTCACAATTCAGGGATATTATCGTTGTACTCGTGGTAGTTGTTGTACTCGTAGTTGTAGTCGTTTCACCAGTTGTAGTAGTTGTAGTACCTTCGATAGTCGTCGTAGTTTGAGATGTACTAGAAGTTGTCGTTTCTTCGATAGTTGTAGTAGTTGTAGTAATTGGATAACCACATGAGAGAGAAAGATTGTAAATACCCAAACCACTATGGTGTTTTACCATGAGATAATAAGTTCCTGGCGGTAAGTTAGATATACTGCACATCTCTGGAATTCCAGCACCTAACGAAGGTCTACAATCCCATTTAATCGTTGTAGGACAATCACCTGCTAGCCATCTGACATAAAGATTGTAGTTTACAGTAGAAGAAGGAGTCATTACTAACGATACGTCATCAGATGAGGTGAGGTTAAAGTAAAAATATTCTTGCGTGTCAGTAGAGTGATCTATTAATGTTTCACCACAGTTTATTGGACAGGCCTCGTCGGGACAGGAAACACACGTTTGTGAGCAAACGGGTTTGAACAGAGTAAAAAAAATGAATAGGAAAATACCAATCAAAAGCTTATTGAAAAGTCGTTTTGGCGGCATGTCATCTATTATAGAGTATTGTTTTGGTTAGTATTAAAAATTCTTTTCATATCAGAATGTTTTTTATTCAGTTAAACGAAAATATTCTTAGATGGTATGAGAAGAGTAATGGGCTTAAGTTTGATTTTATTAATGATTTTTATTTCTGGATGCGTTGAACAAGACGGAGAAATAATACCTGAGTATAAAGATGAAGCTTTAAAGATGGAAATAGAAGTTACTGGTAAAGTCCTTCCAAGTCAAGCGATAAACATGAAGGTTTATTTGACTAATCAAGTTAGGGATGATATCGAGAATGTGGAGTTTAGAATAACTGATTTTTATGGTCTTGTGTTAGTTAGTCAAATATGTCCCGAAAACAATGTAATAACTAATTGTGGTTTTATTTCCACCAATTGTGGTTGTGGTCCTTTTGATGTTCAGACTTTAGATGAAGAAGAAATGAGCTTCGTTTTCAGAGTTCCATCCCAAGAAGAGGTTGCAAGAATTGGGCGTGAACTCCAACCAGAATTTACTCTTGAGTATGATTATCACGGGGAAACAACCTATTTTATTCCAATTATTAATGTGGATGAAAAATCTACTTCAGCAAAACCACAATTAATTCAAACGAAAGGACCGATTCACGTAGATATAGATAGGGGATTTACCTCATCGACTGGTGCTTGGGAAATAGAAGGAGGTGGGTTTTCTATTGTTATGTGGGTTAAAGATGTAGTAAATCATAAAAATGAGTTGGTTATATATGACCTCGATGAAGATAAAGGTAAAGATGTCTTTAAAGTAGACTTAACTAATTTAATTTTTGATCCAAATACTAGGTTGGCTTGTGATTTCGATAAAACTTCGTTTGAACCCAATCTAGATATAGAACTTCCGATGGATGTACCTTTGGTTTGTGCTCTTGTTGGTAAATTTCCGAGCCAACCTGCCCCACCGTGGGTTTATGGACAGGTAAAAATGAATTACAAGTACAGGTATAAAATGGTTGAGGCCAAATCCATAAAGGTAGAGACTGTGATTGATTAGATAGAGATTATTTTTCTTAGTTGAAAACTATTTTTACCTCCCAGAGAAAATAATATTGAGATAATGGTAGTTAAATGTAAAAAATGTGGTAAAGATATAACGCGAACTGAATATGCTAAAGTCCCTCCGTATATCTGTGGAAAATGTCTTAAAAAAGAGAGAGAGGAAAAAATATTAAAAACAGAAGAAAAACCAAAAGAGAATATACTTGGAACAATTTTTGGTGGAATCAAAAAAGTTTCGGGGTCAGGAAAATCTAAAGAAGTGGGGGAAGATAACAAAGAAAAACAAAAAGAAGATGAGAGAGAAAAAAAATTAAAAGAAAGAAAATTTTCTTCATATGAAGAAGAACTTAAAGAGATAGAAGCTAGGAAGAAAGTAGAAGAATATAGAAAAAAAGAAGCAGAAAAAGCAAGACGTAAAGGGGGATTTCCCGGGAAAATAAGAGAATACAGTGGTAAAGCACAAGAGAAATGGAAAACGATAAAAGAAGTACCAATTGTTGGAAAAAGAGCAGAAACAGTTAAATCACATCTTACGTCAGCCTTTGGATTTCCAATTCTTTTTTCAGTAGCTGTCTGGTCTTCAATAACTTTAATTCTACTACCTTTAGAGGGATATCATTTAATTCCTACAGTTCCAACAACATTAATCCATTATTTTTCAGAAAAAATAGTGATAATGACTTTGGCTCTCATGATTGGAGTAGTGTTACCACCTTCTTTGGTTCTGGGAAAACAAGGCGTTGACTTCAAATTTTTAAATCAACTATGCATTTATATCATAGCTGCAGGAGCTAGTATTTGGGGTACTACTAATGTTTTCATTCCAGCAATGCAAACATTCATGCCTGAAGAATATGCACTCATGATGTGCCTTATAAAATACAAAGGAAGCACGCAGATCTGTATGGGTTTAGGAAATCAAACCGTTCAATATGAGAAAGTTGGAACATACAAGACTTTAACTACACAATTGGGGGTTGTAACGCCTTCTAAATCTATACCTCCATTGAACCCAATTCCATATACTTGGGATGATGTTCCTTATATTTTATCTTACACATTGAAAAACGAAAACGAAGTTGGTTCACCTTACAATATTACTGTCAAAGATGATATAACAGTTATTGCATCTCCAACGTCAGATTATGATCCTTCCATATATTTAACAGGAGAAGTCCTTAACAAACCAGGAACTTCCATTAAACCAGGCGGTTATTGGGTAATGCAGACGAGATTTGATTTAGAGCCACCTCAAGTCAACCCAAAATTTGGGTGTGATAGTGTGTACACTTACTTCCAAATAAATATTAGTACTAAACAGATAGGAGGAGGCTCATCAAAAATGGGTTTAATAGAGAGTGATGAAGGAGTGAACAATCAAAATTTCATGTACTTTTTTGACCCTGATGTAAAGGCAGAATCGGGTCCACTTGATATCTACACTTATACTCTACCTTTCATCATTCCTGCTAATCGTGTAATCCAATGGCACTCAGAATTAGGTTATATGGGTTATGACTTTGTTGTTTATATACATATTATTAATAAAGGGGAAGGAGAAGCAACAATACCAAGATTAAGACTCATTCAAACTACTCCCGGAATAAGCTTACGTAATAGGGGTGTTCTGAGACAATGTAATGTTATGTCATTCTCCCAAACTATTGGTATTGCGGAAGAGATTGATAGTCCGACATCTACTGTTTCTTCTTCTTCATGTGAATGTCCAGAAGATGGAAAAAACGACAACGACTGTTGTATAACTTTTACTGGTCTACCTACTATTTTAGGTGGTGGAAGTATTGTCATAACATGTGAAGGATATATCCCCAATCCTGGCAATTTTGTTGGCAAATCAACTCAGTTCATAAGCTTGGATGCAGAGTATGAATACAAGCAAACCTATGATGAACAAATTACTTGTTATAAAATGCCAGGAGAAACTACTACAACCACAACAACAATTGTCGCACCACCATATACATAGTATATATGAAAATTTGGTATTGTCAAATAATGAAAAAAATATATTGAGAAATAAAGAAAATAATTAAAAGTATCTATTGATACTCCTTAGGGATTATTCTTGAATAGTTACTCAAATTTATATTGGAATGAAAGCCGCGCACCAACCGTCTGCCCCACTACAATCTGTTGTTATACCTGGGAGCCACTTGTTTGCACAAGTTTCCAGATCAGTACCCGCTATTACACCTTGTCCAGCGATCCAACCCCCGTTCTTACAACCTGTACACCATGTGATTGCCCTCGCCCTACACTCCTGTTCACCCAAAGGCGCTCCCACAAAATACCTGTACACCATGTAAACTATGATACCAACTACTAGTATCCCCACGAGCAACATCAATATTGTTTGTATAGCAATTCCTTTCGTCATAACAATACTTTTCTTTTCCTTAAATAAATAATTTAAGATGTCTCATGGTGTGAATGCAGCACAAAATGCTCCTACATCAGCAGGCCTGTCATTACAATCCGTAGTTGATAGCCAGTTCGAATCACCAAAACCATATTTCTGGATACAGCCATCTGTTGTTCCTACTTTTCCTAAATCGCTACCCAATTGATAACCATTTGACTGGAAATCCATTATTTTACAACTAGAACACCAACTCGTAACTCTCGCCCTACACTCCTGTTCACCCAAAGGCGCTCCCACAAAATACCTGTACACCATGTAAACTATGATACCAACTACTAGTATCCCCACGAGCAACATCAATATTGTTTGTATAGCAATTCCTTTCGTCATAACAATACTTTTCTTTTCCTTAAATAAATAATTTTCAATACGACCAAGATTTTTTATGTTCTAAACTTATACCCACTTATAAGTTCCATCCATTTCATCAAATATACAGGTACTACCTCCTAATATTAGACCTACAATACTTTCAGTACATTCAATCCAACAAGTTGGTTCTCCAGGTGGACACAATTCTACACATTTTGTGGAACCTTCACCATCATCATAACAAATTCCATCTCCACAATCCTCTATTTCGGTTTGTTGACATCCTGAGCAATCATATCTCTTATTATTTTCACACCAACTGTAACTTTGACTCTTTTCATCACAAACGAGATCTGCACCACAAGCAAGTTCACAATCGCCGATTCCAAGCCCTCCTTCTACAACCTCATCAAACGCTTTACAAGAGTTTTGCCTGTAATCGATAGTACATGTATGACATTTACTAAATGCATGAAGTTCAGTTCCATCTGTATAATCACAAATTTCATTAGGACCGAAACAATCATTGTCAGAAGCACATGGGTGTCTACATTGACATTCATAATCATTCCCGTCTATATTTGTATCACAATCATTATCTATTCCATCTGAGCAAGTGTTATCTGTGTTGAAGTTTTCTGTCTCACCAATAACGGTATAAGTAGTAGATGTTTCTTCATAACAACAATCTTCAACAGTACCTTTATTTGCTGTACAGACGGCATTATAGGAGCCAGTGGTAGGGGGTGCTTTACAGTCGAAAACAGTATCTGTTACTGAACAAGATGGATTTATACAATAATCCACTCCTGTAGATGCTTCTAAACAATCAGGACAACTATTGCTAGGACATGTTATTGTAAACGATTCACCACAATATAAGGTATTATCAGATAGTATTGGTTGTTCCAAGTCTTTGGGATAACAACACTCATATGTAGAATCGCAAGCAAGATCCGTATCCCCGAGGCAAATATGGCAATCACTGGGATCATTACATTCAACTACTTCAAAGGAGGAAGAAAGTGGCCCTGATACCAACCATCCATTATAAATCGATTGATCTGTGTAAGAGTATAAATCACACGTCCAAGTTCCCAAAGGATCATCACATTGTATTTGATAAGGAGGAAGTGTAGCACTTTTAGTTTGATCAATCTTTAAATAATCCCAATTTTGTGGGTACTCACCATCAATTAAAACAAATTCTCCTGACCCTTCCACCTTTTCTATTTCAGCTTCATCTAAGAAAGTCCAATCAACTTCACCATAATTTTTTATTGTATACCGTATAGTAGATATTGTATCTGACCTTCCATAAATACCAGATGGTGTAACACCTGTTATTTTTGAAGAAACATCCTTACAACCTTTCTCATAACATACTTGAGAAGGAGCACACATGCAATCAATTTCATTACCAGACCAGCGGCACGAATCATCACCACAGAACGGATTACAACCATCTGAAACATAGGTTCCATCTGAATATTGAGAATGACATATAATATCATTCCCAGGTTGACAAATACATTCACACCAAGCAGGGTTTGGATTATCTTTATTCCATTGACCTTCTTCATTCCAACATTCTCCATAAACCCTATCCTCTGGACATCCTTCTGGTCTACAGAAATCACTACAATCATAAGTTTTAACTTTTATTTCATCCTCATCACAATAATGCTCATACAATATTTTTCCATCATTACTACAGTAATCCCCCCTACTCTCTAGCGAGTAACCAGTAGTTGGATCACCAATCCTATGAGTGGCAGTTCCTCCTTTAGTTGGAGAATCCCCATATATTATACCACCTTCTCCTGCAGAACAACAAAGTCTATTTGGACCACCCTCGCCAAGACAAGGTCCAGTTAAATCACAACCAGAACAACTAAACCAACCCACATCTTCACAACTGGTTTCTTCTATAGAAACACATATACAAACCCCACTTACAATATCTTTACTTGGGTTTCTATCTGAATCTACACATGAAGCGAATTCGAAGTTTTCATTTGTAAGATAGTAACCAAAAATAAGAGGAGTATCACCTCTATAATGCTCATCATCAGCAGATGTAAGGAAGGAAGTGTTTAAGAAAATACTTTTATCCCAACATTTTGGAGGAATCTCAGGTATTGGCCATTCAGTTTGACAGGATTGATAATTACATTCAACTGTTAGACCTTCAACATCGCAATCTGGATCACAGGTTTCGCAATCCTTATTGCATGTAGTCTTTTTATCCCTGTAGTCGAATTGGCACATCAAACAACTGTCCGCACCTCCATATTCGTTATCATAATTGTTCCATGAATCGATTTGTAAATTAAATGTCTTTTCCGAAGGGCAATTTAACCCTGAATAAGTTGCTTCTACTTTTATTTTATCTTCACCGTGTTCACAATATGGAGAATCACCATCAAAACAATCACTTTTTACTTTTACAAAATTTAATTCACAATCTTTACAAAAACAAAAACCACCATCATCTGAGCATGTTTCAAGACAATAACTGGTGTATTCACCAATGTATTCAGGTACATCTTGACAATATTCCTCGCAGTTGTACTTAGTTTCACCTTCAACGGATCCAGCCTGTCCCAAACAATAATATTCTGTTACATTATTTTTGGATGTTTCGAGACTGAATTCACAACTGTCTTTTTTGGGAGGATAGGTCTCATTATCCTTTTGACAAAGAGGGCCACATGTTTTACCCGGGTTTTCTGGTTTAATCCCTCTTGGCTCTTCTCCTAGAAGAGCGTTTGGTCCTAATTTTTCATCTTCATCACACCCTTTCAATTCTAGCGGGCCTCCAGGCAAGAAATCACATATGTTCTTGCAACTTATAACTCCTAATCCTTTTTCACAATCCTGAAAGCTCGGTTCATCTTCAATATCGATACTTCTGACTATAACTTGGTCTGGATCGTATTCGATTAAATCCCCCACTCTTACAAAAAAGTTGATAACAAAATTCTTAACCTGTACAGGATTTTCACATTCAAGATAGTCATACACCATGAAATCTTTATCATAACAAACATCAGCATCACACGTCTTAATCTCTTGAAAAGCGACATATATAACAGCGTACCTTTTATATGTAGCAGGATCATACTTGAATTCTTCAATTTTGAAGTCAACTTTTATACACTCTTCTTCCTCTATACAATCTTCTTCCAAATCCTCTTTCAAATCATCGGCGAGCGCATTTAGACAAGTTTGAGCATCATCTATTTTTGTTGCCCCTAACACACATTCTTCTAGTTGATTTTTGTGGTCTACATTTTCCTCAACTATTAAATCATGACTCTTTTTAAGCATCTTAACGAATTTTGTCTTAATTTCAGCCTGAACAGGAAAGGTTTTTTTAATGTCTATTACTCTATCTTCAACAGTCGTGCTTTTGGAGAAAGTTAAATCCCCCCCGATAATTTCTACTATATCAGATTCTGGATCAAGATTATGTGCTATAACCTCAGTACTTCCTGAAAAACCTATTTCAATATTATGGGAATATATGAATTTTTTGTATGCATTGAAGTAATCTATTATAAACGATTGTGAAACTCTTAGGATGAGTGTTGCCATCTTTTCTTTAAAACCAATCTCATCTTCACAACCTTCAAATTCTACTTCACAGGTTTCAAAATATTCAGGGATGTAGATACTGTCATATACCTGCCAGTAAGGAATTCTTTTCTCTTCTGAATAGATTGAATCGAAATCATCTTCAAGAATTGCGAGTCCTGTTCCCGAGCTATAAACGGCTTGAGTCAAGGAGAGTTCAACTGCACTTCGGAAAGATCTGGCATAAGTTTCTACTATGTCTGATTCTGATATCAAGGATGCTTCAAGAAGATGTTTTTTTGTTATTTTCTCCTGTGATGATATAGTTGAAAGGACAAAGACGATACCAAGAACGAGAAGCATTATAACAAAAATGCCTATTATTACCATTGAAACTCCTTTACTCATTTTATCACTCTTTATATTCCACAGCATTGTAAGAGATGGTTGTGGTAAACTCGTCAGTACCGTCGAAAGTCAGAGGTAAGGGGTAAGAAGCTGAATACGGCATAATTTCAACATTAAAACAAAGTTCCGGAGCAGGGCCTCTCCCCCAAGGATAATCCTTTCCACAGGGCTTATCATGATTTGGACAGTAATTATCACATTCAAAATAAGGCGTTGGTTCAAAAGGAGGTGCTTCTGCAGGTAAACACCTACAACGCATTTCTGGATCAATTTCTGGATCAAGTGGCGCTTGACTAAATGTTAATGGATCAGTTTCTGTACCCCTATCAACTGAAATTATATAACCCAAATTTGAAGGTATACCTTCTTTTAGATAAAACAGTTGCCAATTGATGAATTTTGGAATGTCAGAATATAAATAAAAAAATGATTCAGCATCATCTGGAAAATAATAGACTTTGTTCACTATTGAAACAAAGGATTTCTTCTTAACATCCATCGAAAATAAACTCAATGGAATTTCTTGAATTTTATTCCAAGTATACTCATCATAAGCCCTTTCCTTTACGTTAAACTTGAATACATAGAAAAAATAAAGGATACTCACAACCACTACTGAAACTACAATTATCACGATGACTATTCCAGCACCAAGTTGACCTTTTTTTGACATGATCGACATTATTAACACTCTTCACCATTCCTATCCTTACCAGGATAAGAAATCTTGACTTCATTCCGTTTTACTATTATATCAACATTAAAACACTCTTCACTCATCATTTTGTTATTATCTTCATCGAATGTGATAGGCCTCCCCTCATCATCGATGCTCATAAATACAAAATTTTTACAGGCCTTTTCTATTGAATTTATCCAATCACAATTTTCATGGCTTGTACATTCGCCTGGAGAAGTATAACGTTTGCATTCATATTCTCCCACACATCTCTTTCTAAGAAACACACAAACTCTCTGGTAATTGTCACCAGGATCTGGATCAAGAATCTTAACACATTCTATTTCTGGGTCAAGTGGTATTGTCACACCATAACTCTCTTCAGAAGAAAAAACAGCCCAATACTCATTCCAACCAGCCCTCACAAAACCTTGGGATAACCAAAAACTCAAATCGGATAGTGGAGTTTTTGTCATTTCAACGATAGCAACACCCGGATGCCTTTCCCCATTTTCATATATCACAATAGGAACATCACCAACCCCCATGATTCTTGGGATGTAACAATTTGATGTTCGATCAAAAATGAGGTTACTCATAGTCCAAGTTTGGTCAGGCACTACATCTCCATTTTCTTTTTTGAATTTATGGACGGTGAATCTATAATCAAAATCTAGAAAATCGCAACATTTTTCCCATTTTTCCCTTTCGCTATCAGGTGTTATATGTTCAATTCCTATGCCTGCATGGGTTTCATAATCATTAAGTTTATTCACATCTAGAACAAGTTTTATTGGTTCGCCCGAAGAATCCTGTTTGACTAAAGGGCTGTTTGATACTATGAGTTGCGATAAATCCATAGCATTTCTTTGAGTTATTAGTTCATACTTAAACCCAGTTAAATCAAGCCATTTCACCATTATAATAAATATGGAGCCCGCCCCGATGGCAAACATAGCCAGTATAATAATGAAATACATTGGTATTTGCTCGGTTCCTTTATTTCTCATTCAATCATCCTCAACTATCACATCATCATCTTGAAAGTATTTTTCCAAGTTAAAATCAGAAAATTTTTCTGAAGTAATGTCTGATATTTGACTGACAAAAGGAGTAGAATAGCAGTTATAAGTTGTTAAACCACCGCCTATTACAGGTAGACCATACACTTTATCCATTTGAGCAATCACACATACGATCTTCTCTGATTTTTTAACGTAATAAGTTACACCAGAAGTATAGACTTTATACTGTATCATGGAATCTCCAGTTGTCCCACCAAGAGCAGTTATGTAACCGACTAAATCTAAAGCCGCAGATTCAGATGGTCTCAAGAGCCAGAAACTCACGTTACTCATAACAGTTTGTATCATAATCGCGATAATAAAAAGTACTATAAGGATCATTGAAAGTATGAATATAGTTTGTGGGACTATTTCCTTTACCACATTTATATTTTATTTTTGATATAAAATAAGGTTTTTAACATTCCCCGACTACGTTTATTTGTTCTGGGGAAACTTCTAATGTGCACCATGCACCACCATTTATTTGATCCCCATCACAAGTGTTTGGTTTAGCAGGATCGGATGGTGGTGTACCAAAACTATTCCATGGCACAGTCACTTCATAGTCATCTGAATCTTCGCCCGCACCTTGGCTAGTCCACTTGATTTGTAATTTTAATGGGTCATCATGATCATACCACATACATTCTACACAATTTTCTACTTTGAATTTTATTATTTGCGTAATTCCCATAAATTTCACGTCTTCCACAACATCATTTATCTCTATGATGTGTGATTTCTGACCATTTTGACATGCCACCTCATCCCCCCAATAAGGGAATACGACGCCCATGACTAACCAAGTACCAGCAGCCAATATGATGGCTATACCAATAGAGAATATGATATCAACACTAAGCCCCATGAAAGAAAATTGTGTTTTTAATTTTTAAAAGTAAAGCCATTTCAAAATACTCATTCCAAGTCTTCACACATACATGTATCTCGATTACAAACTTGCGAGGGACATTGAATAGGTAAACCACATTGCGCTCCACATTCTCCCCTTATACAATTATAACCACATGATTGTTCATCTGGGAGACACACTTCGGGATTATCCACTTTTTTGTTACCAAGGCATCCATTATAATCTACTTTACAATAATAACAACCATTATCCTCACATTCAGTTGGATCATCATCAAAAGTTGAACAATCTACACATTTACATGAATCTTGAACACAAACTTTCGGATAACAGTGAGGGTTAATACTACATTCAGCTCCACACTCACCCTCTTTAGTTAAGATGTTATATTCACAGTGATAATCACATCCTTCCTCATTCTGAACACAAGCCCCAGGATTTGATGTATATTTAACACCACGACATCGATCATAATCAACCTCACAATAATAACAACCATTTGCCAAACATTCAGATTCATCTTTGTAAAATCTCGTACAACTTTCACAGGGTTGACTTGATTCATCTTTATAGTCTGTCAAAAAAACATGTACGATGTTGTTTATTTCCATAACCATCAAAGGATACTCTTTTAAAGGTTCATTGATGTTTGCACATCCTGTCGGCTCGTCACAATCTTCACAATTACATCCAAAATCTATAAATTGAGCAGAAATAGGGTAAGATATGACTTCTGATCTTATTGGGCTTATCAAATGCTCTTTATAAGAATATTTTATTTTCAATTCTGATGTACTCGTATCATACCAGATACAATCAACACAATTTGCCACAACAAAAAGATTGTATTTAAACCCCCCAGTCCTGTCAATACTTGCTATGTCTCTTACAAGGCTATTAACTTCTGGTTGTTGAGTGAGAATGCAATTGTTGTAAGAATGGCCATGCACCCAAAAATCATAAGAAGCATAAATTGATACAATAAAAATTATAAGAGCAATTAATCCGATTATCTTGTCAGTAGAAATACCTTTATTCATGAGTTATATTTTGCTTTTTTAGTATTAAGATGGTATGTAAGGTTTACAAAAACTTTCTGCACTACTATCACAAACTTGCGAGGAACCTAAATTACATTCATCTATACAACCTTTCAAATAATCGCTCATCGTGGGACCACCACTCCAATCAGACATATAACACCTTGCACACCAACTTGTTAGTTCTGCTGCACATCTTTGACAATCGATTTGCGTGTTAGTAATATTTTGGTATAAGAAATAGATTATTACACTGAGTACAATCAAGCCAAGTGTAAGGGCGATTACATGAGAAATTGCCACATCCCCCCTTTTCATGTATATTCTTTCGTTTAAGGAGAATATGAATTTTTTCATTGACTAATATCCCAAATGTTTCTCCATTGAGAAAGTATCTTTGGAATTATTGTATCAAACAATATCTTTATGTTGAACATGCTTTTATTATAAACAAAGTATATGATGAAGATACCCATGAATATCAAGATGATTGCCAACACGATTACTACAATGGTTTTTTCTGACAAACCCATCTAATCACCAACACAACCGCTGTTTGGATCGCAAACTTGTTCTGGATTGCAAACTTGCATGGCAAGATGTGGTTGACCACCTAAAGGATTCCTCCATCCACCGTTTGCACAAACTACATTATAATAGCAGAGGAAACTACCGTCTGTCAACGATAAGTATGTGATGCAATATCCTTCATCACAGTGCCCAAGGTCAGAGTCACATTTACATTCACCGAAAGGCCCCACCCCCGTACTCTCAGTCCACTCCCAACCATTACTATCAGTTTTAGGACAGTCCAACCCCCAATAACATTTCTCTCCATTATCTACAATTCTGTTAAAATAGGAAGTTTGATAACTCCAAGAACAACCATGATATTCACAATCAGTTTTAGTTGGATAGTTTATTTTATCACATGGCTTTGGAGTACCGGTACATTCTTCAAGCCATACACAATCAAATCCAGGGTGAATTTCATTATCGGCGTCTTCACAAGAATCCTTATCATAATCATAAATATCACAACCATCTCCTATACAATGGCTCCATTCACAGCCTGCCTTTCTACAATTTTTTTCACGTTCCCAATCTTCACCTACAGTCACCCAATAATCACATGGATGGGGTGTTCCAGTACAATCATAATCTCCATCCATACAATAAGGTATATCATCACCTTTCGCCAAGAGACCAACATAATCAATCATTACATCATCTGAACCAACATTTGTGAGTAATATAGCGTCTATTCCTTTCCATAGTTGTTCTCCATCTGGCGGTCTAATGTAGAATTCATTCTTTTCCAAACCTTCAAACTCAAGAGTTTCAATGTGAACCCATTCACCGGTTTTTTTGTGAAGGTATATGTCTAGACGCGAATCAACAATAGGATCATATTCTTCCCAAGTACAATCAAATTCAGGATGAAATTCGTCATAGAGATCTTCACATTCATATTGAGTAATAATAAATTCACAATCATCTCCTCCTGTGCAAGGGTTATCAGGTGGGTTCAAGTCGGGCCAACCCTCAATTTTTAACCCATAAACAGGTCTTGAATCATGTGAAATTCTGATAAATTCCCAACCCCTATATGTTTTATCACCAAATTCTTCTGTCAATCTACAACGATTAAATACGCATTCTGCTGAATCTAATTCATCCGGTGCACCGCTCCCCCCATTGCAATCATCAACCTCATCACAAATATCAGTACCAATTATAGTAGAAAATCGATTTCCCCATGTAGCATAGATATTATCCGAAACTAAAAGGTCTCTTGGAAACTTCACGTCCCAGAGCCAAATGTTTTCTGTCTTGTGGTCATGTGTATTAGTATCTGGTGATAGGCATGGGGCACCTGGTGGGCCGTTAGAATAAAAGTCACTACCACATATACAGCATAGATTGGAAGGCGTTAATCCCTTACAAGTTTGAGGGTCACAACAACGTGGGCAAGCACAATTACTAGGGACAATGACATTACAATAATCACATATGTGCAAAGGCCCAGCAAGACAACCTCCTGGTTTAACATCAAAAGAACAAGGCTTTCCGGGTTTATCTGTATATCCTATAACCTCAGGAGGATCTACCTCAATTGTGAGAGTTTTTGGAGTCTCCGTAGAAGCAATACCTTCTATGATAGCATATATATCATAAGTTCCTGGTGTGTTTGCTGTTAATGGATTTTTAGTGGTATCACATCCATCTCCTGCTGGAGGGACGGTACAAAAACCTATTCTAAAATCAGGATCATTTTGATAAGCTGCAAACACCACTTCTTCACCTGCACAACCGACTAAATCAGATGCAGTTAGTGTAACTGTTTCACCAGACTTAGGATTCGAACTGATGCTGAGTCCTATACCACTAGCATCACATTCAGTAACTTTCAAAGTTGCATAGTTTGACGTTTCATCAAACCCTCCCCCTATTGCCCTTATAGCTATTTGATGTTCACCCACTTCATCTGAGCTACATTTTATTGTCCTTGTTTCAGATGTACCACTATCAACAGTTAATGTGTTAATTCCGATCGGATCGTCTTCCCAATCTGTACAAGTACATGCTTCAGGACCAACATAAGAGAGCGTGAATTCAATATCCTCATCTATGTGGTTAACTATCTTTAAAGTAAATGTTCCTTCAACATCTGGCTGAACTACCACTGGTTCTTCTTCTGGACTTAAAGACACTTCAATATTAACTACTTTCAATGTGACTCTATCTACTTGTGTATCATAACCATCTGGCTTATTAGCAATTATTCTGATTGTGTAAGTTTCAGCTTCTTCTTTTATATCATCAAAGGTCAATTTTGATGTTCCTGGTATCCCACTATCAACAATAATGGGATTAGGATTAAATTTAAGAGAACATGGAGGGTCACAGCCTAAATCTTGATCATCGTTTGGGGAATACGATTCTATGGCTAGAGTAAAGGGAAGGGGAGTATCATAATCATGTGATATTGTCGCATTAAATTCCGCTGTATCACCAATGTTAATTCTTTCACATTTTTCATCTTCTTTATAAACACCGCCACATTCTTCCTTACCTTCAGACCGTTTAACATTAAGATCAAAGGTTGGTTCTGGAGGAGTCATTGATGTGGTGGCTCGAACATCAGCACAATGAACTTTCACAATAAGGGGCCATACGCCTTTCTCTTTTTCCTTATAAACGGACCATATCTTTAATTTACCGTGAAACTTACAACTAGAAAGTCCCAGACATTGACCAATTTTCGGCTCACAACCAAAATTTTCATAAACTTCTTCATCGTCTATTAAAATTGATCCCATTCCTACCAGTCCCAATTGCTCTGATTCTGTTTTTTCGAATAAAAAACCAGGGCTGTATTCTAAGATATCCTCCCCAAATTGTATTTGTAAACAACCAAGGGAGAGAATCCAAGGTTTTGAATCTTTTTTCAACAATGGAAAGTCCTCTTTTTCATTTAAATATTTGAAAATATGTTCCATCTCTGTTTCATAAAGCTGTGGAACAGGATAAAATTTGATACATCCTTTTAAGTGAGCTTCTTTTTGCAAGGGAACTGTGAGTGAATATTTGCTTCCACAGACTTTACCAGGTTCATCCCATCCATCAAGTTTTTTCCACAACTCTCCTTCGACGGGGGGATTATCACAAAAATCTTGGCATGTTTTATAGGCACTGTTAGGATCTTCAATACATTCTTGTGTGTCAGTATCTTTGTTGTATAAACAAATATCTTTTACCACATCGCTATCACATCCATGAGTACATAAAGCCAGACTACACGCATAATATCTCACTAAAACTTCTCTGTCTTTAGGAATTGAAAACTCGATATGACTTGTAATCATAGGCCATATAACGAACAAAATAAGGAGAGCACAAACAATAGTTACTATCAAAATGACTACAACTCTCACCGATACTTTCATGTTTAACCTCCTATCAAACTATTGATCCAATCTTCAAAAATAACCATAAGACTCTGATAGTTGGTGTATACCCACCATATAACTATAGCTAAAGTAATTACTATCAGCACAACTTCAACTATGAATTTTATCGTTACCATAACATCAACATCCAAAAAGTTTACCTATGGTTTGCCCAAAAATACCAAGCGCATCACATACTTTTTCTTTGACTTCTTTGCTTAATTTAACGAAAAGTTCGTATGATAATTCAGCTACTGTTTCCATGAAAACCCAAGTAAGCATCAATATTATTATGCCCAATATTATACTTACTACTATGACCAACTGCCAACCAGTCACACCTTTTTTTAAATTAATTTCATGTATTAACATATTCCACCAAAAAGTAACTTACCAACGTTTCCTAAAATTCCACAAACAGCTGATTGAAATGATCTAGTCAACCCATCAAAAATTTCAACTAACTTTTCTGAGCCAGATTCGATAAAAATCGTCAAGAGAGCCAATATTATCACACCGATTATTATGGTGATTATTACAGTCAGTTGAAACCCAGTCACGCCCCTTTTCATCTACTTAACCTCTATAAGTTGTATTATAGCTTTTATAGAGTCTATTATTTTTTTTGCTAAAGATTCGTTAAAATAAAAAAACAAAACCACTGCAAGGATGACAAATACTAAAATGATCACAAATCCTGTCAATTCTCTTCCAGCACCTTTACTCATACCGCCCAAAATGTAATTAGATTTCTGAATATAAAATAGATGAACAATATACAGCCAGAGAATATAAAATAACCCAAGAAAACATTAGTTGCAATCAGTCGATGTTTATCTAAGGGATCATCACCATGTTCCAAAGAACCGATGAATGTAGCGAGCATAACGATTATTTCAAGCATATAAATACCAACAACTACTAAGAAAAGTTCAGCTGGCATAACATTTTTTATATCCACAAAACCACCCAAAGTACTAGCTTCGAAATTTTGCGGATACGCCTGTGAAAGACCAGTGACATCCGCCAATAATTTTTCTATCTGAAACAATACCATCGTCATTATAACCGACATTCCGACCACAGCACCCGAGGCTATGGGCACGAGTAGTGTCATCATCATCTTCATACTTGAAGTTGTTTCATCTAAAATATCCCTTATATGTTCTTCAACTAAATGCATGCTCTTCAAGTATTTTGACACTGATAATACAGTTTTCGAAACTCCAGCAACACCCTTTTCGATTGAACTTGAAATCATGTTCATAGTAGTCCTGATGATCTGTGATGGATAGTATTTTAAAACTCCATATCTTTTATCCAATAAGGCCCTCTTAAAAGTAAATCCAAATCTTTTTATGTTAGATAACGCTCTCTCAAAGAGTTTGGATATTTTCAAGTCTTTAGTCCTCTTAACTGACTCGTCTAAAGCTGCTTCCAGGGGGATACCTGTAGACAGTGTATAACCAAGTTGGAATAGAATTTCATCAAATTCTCTTTCACTCTCCTTGATTTCATCTCTTATTGGTATATTACTAGAATAATGGAAGAAAGAGTAAACGATCAATGAACATGTTATTCCACCCAGCATTATCAACCCCCCCCCGATATTCAACAATGAAACGGGTTCATCCGATTGTAGTGCGGTGCCATAGCCAATCAAACATATGATCATACCGAACAATACAGAAATTAATAGTGTGGGTATTCTCAAAGATTTTACAGGAAAATCTATTTTTATCCAATTCATCGGTTTCGCTTTCGGATGTTGGGAAATGTCTATTTTTCCCAGAGTCAACGGTCTTGATTGCAGGGCTTGATCCATTATATAGTAAACGATCACAGGCAAAAAGACATCATAAAACAAAAAGAGTAAAGTTGGGTCTATCGTAGATGCCATGAAGATTGTCAATATAGGGAAAAGTATTATAGTCAAAACAGGTAATGTGATGCCAAGAGTCGTTATTATCAACAAAGGGTTCCTAAGCTCGGTCGCATAGTGTTTCATCCTTTCCATGTTACCTTGGAGCATTATGTTCACTGCTTCATCGAGCATTTTCTCTCTCTTGTCTTTTCTCTGAAGAGTAGACATTCTTATTAGATGCATGGCTTCATAAAATTCCAGGTTTTCTTTCTTCCACTTATTTGCGAATAGTTCTAAAACTGCATCTGCATTTTGATATATACCAGTTGACATGTCCCAAGTCATTTTTTTCAAATCACTACCTACCATTCCTTTAACGTTATTAGAAGCGAATGACAATGCTGTCTCTAGGTTTGGGGTTAATCTCAAAGAAACTACAAGATAGAAAATAGACTGTACAAGGTCTGAAGTTGCGGTTATTCTGTGATATTTAGTTAAGTATGTAGGATAAATTGTGAGATAGTATACGAAACCTAAGATTACAAATAGCGCGATTAAACCATAAAAATAAAAATTAAGGAAGAATAAAACTACTGAAAGTCCCAAACCCACCAATAAGACTAGGATAACGGTTGAATAAATGTAGTTTGGCTTTATCTTCAGGTCACAAAACTCTAGACTTTCTGACAATCTTTTAGTATCATCTTCCTTTAATGGGAATTCAAATTTCTTACCAAGAGTGTTACAGAGGAATTCGTACCATGCACCTTTCTTCTTCCCTAGCTTTAATTGTTTAGGTAACATCACTTATAATTTGGGTTTAGTAAAAGATAATCTTAATTTTAAGTTGGGCAAATAACAACTCTCGGACAATTATTTGGAGGATGAATACATTGTGCTCCCCACCAACCACATACCCCACCCTGTGTTTTACCATCGGTCCATATTTGAACTTGCGTGTTTTCAGGGAATGTACAGCTTTTTAAAGAACCATCTTCTCCCCCATCAACACAGTTACCATTCGTTGGATCAGCGAAAGAATGGGGTAACCATAAACTACCCACAAAACGATCCTTCCCAGAAGTACTACATGAACCCCCGGAATCAAATAAAACACCATATGGTATTGGATCTTCTCCATGAAGTCTTCTATCCTTTAAACATCTTTCACAAGGACAAGGATACAAGTTCGACGGTCTTCCAATACAAGAGAGATCAGTCTGCCATCCTTCGTCCAATATCATATTACAGTTCGTATCCCTATACGTGGACGGATCCTTTTTTTTCAAATCATAATCTCCTCTGTATACGGTTTCTTCTTTAAAAATAAAATTTATGGGATATTTATCTCCACAAAGTTTTTTACCATCGTTGTATTCGTTACAATAACTATAGCCATATTCATCCTCACTAAGAAGTTGATTACAAGATAATACTACCTCTCCACCTTCATAATCTATTCCAACAGTCTGTGTCTCAGCGCTATTACAACCCCCAGTGCATGCAGCTATAGAACATTTAACGTATCTTATAAAACGTGCTAATTCTCCCTTCTTTTTTATGGGTAACACATCCTCGATCATAGTTCCCCAAAGATGTGGTATTAACCATGAAAGAATTATAACAATAGTGAGAACAAAAATTGCAAGTATAGTAATCGTCTTAACAGCTATTCCCTTTTTCATTTTTTCAAATTCTCCTTAAACCACTCCAACCATTTATCGTATATCACTTTGGAATCTAGAAAGCCAACCTTTCTTCTGGTTTCATCAGAAATCAAGTGGAACATCTCATTACATTTAACAGTCCAATCAGCTTCCATGATTTCAGGTCTATTCAACTTCTTCGCATAATCTACTATCGTCTGTTTCACTTTTCCCCTCAATTCAATGTTATTCCAAACAGCATCCCAATTCCCATGCCACTCCTTCACTCTCTTTGCTATCTCATTTATAATAAAAGATTCTCCGTTTACCAGAGTGTCAGTCGGTTTTAACTTATCCTCCTTTGCAGAGTATTCCATTAAATTGACAAAACCATTTTCTTCCATAGGATCTTCCTTCCATTGTTTTCTGACTTCTGTCACTTCCAACACTCTCCTGAAAGTATGGAGACCATCTGCCGTTCTCAGTCTACCACAGGTGATGATTATATCAGTCGCTTTGAAACTGGCAGGCGGAACCCCTAAATCATTTACAACCCTATCAAAAACACCATAAGGAGATTCACCATGAATAGTTCCAGCAACTATATTCGACAATGCACCAATCCTCATCGCTTCGTAGAGAGCCAAAGCCTCCTTACTCCTAACCTCTCCCACAATCAAGCACGCATCACCCAAACGAATTGCTGCTCTTAACGCCTCATCTGCTGATAACTCTCTTTCAACTTTTGTTATCACAGACCGTGATTTTAATCTTTCTATGTTAAACCCTAAATTTCTGAATTGAACCACTGGAATTTCAAGTGTATCTTCAACTGTTACTATCCTGAATTTCTTCATTATCTCCAACATACTCGCAGATAACAGTGAAGTCTTACCAGAGCTACGTCCTCCACTGAACAAAATCGTTCTTGAACCATCCACCAAGAAACTCATTAACCCAGCAAACAAAGGATCAAAATATTTGACATTCAAGAACAAAGGATAAGTCCATGGTTTGTCTCTATGTCTCCTCAAAGAATAGCCTATCCCCTCAGGCGATAAAGTCCTGGTTATAGCACAGACTCTTGCCTTAGCTCCTGGTACGAATAATTCTGTATCAAGGACTGGATTGGCTTCATCCAACGGTCTTCCAGAAAAAAGTCTGAACCTAGTTGCCCAACCTTCAGCATCTTCTCTTGTCGGCATTAAATTCGTTTCACATTCCTCGAAATCATCGTGTAATATATAGACAGGTAAAGTCCCTATAGGAGAGTTTATGTAGATATCCTGGATTTTACTATCTCCCAATAAAACTTCCAATATACCAAAACCAGCTGTATACCTTGCTAGGATATTGGACAATTCGTTCAATTCTTGTTCAGATAGATGAACACCCATACTTTCAGATATTTTCAACACTCTATCTTTTCCCATTTTCATGAAAGTTTCCCTTGCCATTTCAGGATGTGTGAATTCTCTCTCACCGGGCTTATACTCTGCTATTTCCATCCTTGCCGCATCTAAGATCGAACACTTCTCATCGGACAAGTTGAATTCTGGGGCAGAGATATGATAGTAATATCTAACTCTTCCAGGAACTCTATAAATTTCAACTAGTGTGTTAGAGATCGAATATCTATCAATCAATTTCCCATCTTTTGGAGGTATAATTTCATACCTTGTCAGCATAAAAGAAGGTCTTATAAGCGGATGGAAGATTTCTCTATAGGGTGATCTATCACCAATCTTAAAACCATGTAATTTATCCTTAACCATTTGTATGAGTTTGGTTTTTTCCAATGATTCTTTGATGGGAGTCAATGCGTTCTTTATGTAATATTCTGAGCATCGACGACACATTGGTTGTTCTTTCTGCATCTTACTCGTTTCATGTCTAATCATTCGCTTGACATGAATGTACGCTCCAATGGGATCTTTCCTGAGCATCTCAGTCAGAAGCATCTGCAGTTCAGAAAAACGTTTAGGAAAACATCTTTCACACTTTTCTTTCCCTAACTTCGAGTAATTGAGAATATTCTCGCGTTTCACTAATTTCTCATACACTTGGGCTATTTCCATTAGAAGTTTTACTTGTTTATAATCATATTCATGTTCTCTTGCTCCGGCCAGTATTATCCTTTCTACTTTCTTAACTTCTAGTAGTTTGTTGATGGTCACACCAAAGCAAGCGTCAAAGTCTTCAAGACTAGAACCAAACATACAACCTCGACAATTAACTCTTAATATACCATCGATTATTTCATGTTCACAGGTCATAATTCACAAGAATATTTTGTTTTTCTGGTTAAAATTGGTTTTTACTTTAAAGTTTATTTATGCAGTAAAACAAATTACTATTGGTTTAATGGTATTCGAGAAGGAACAGCCCCAAGACACTAGTGTATTCAGTAACGAAATCGTAAAGATGGCCAACACCAACACAAGAAGAATAAGAGCAATAGAGCAAAGACTGTCTGGAAGTGAGAGAAGGATTGCAGCAATGGAAGAAAAGATCATCGACGAGATGGATGATTTGAGGAGGGGATTTGAACAGATATCACTTGATATCAAGGCGTTAAGTGAAAATTTATCACAGATAAGGTCTGAAATGCTGAAGATAAATAAAAATTTAGATAGGGCAGCGAAGAAATCTGAGGTAAAAGAATTGGAGAGTCTCCTAGATCTTTACAACCCAATAAAATCTAAATTTGTCACGAGGGATGAGGTCAAAAGAATCATAGAAGAAAATCAATCGAGATAAATATAAATTGGGAGAATAAGAATTGTTATTTGAGTGGGTTAATGATTAAACTTTTCGGTAAGAAAAAACCTGAAAAAATTTCAACTATCGGAAGAGGGTTTGCACCAACAGAAAGAGTAAAGGAATTGAGTGATAAAGGATTCTCTGAACCCGAGATAATAGATGTTTTAAGGAAAGAGGGTTTTGGAGCAGATGAGATAGATAGAGCATTGACACAAGTTTTGAAGCTGGGTGTAACAGGAGAGCCAGAACCGATTAAATTACCGACTATAGACGATATACAGAAACAGCAACCTCCAACTGGGCCAAACATTCCACAAATACCCGAACGTTCTATACAGTACCCCGAGAGTTATGGGACAGAGGAGTTAATCGAATCGGTCGTTCATGAGAGGATGGGGGAGGTAGGTCAGAAGTTTACAGAGCTCATGACAAAACAAGCTGAATTGGAGAGATACATCTCAAATTTACATCATCAATTATCCATACTTTCAAAGGGAAGGAGCGAAACAGAACGATCCATTCTTGCTAAATTGGATTCTTTCAAAGATTCTTTGGATGATATGAACGGGAAATTATCGAGTCTGGAGAAAGCCTTCAAGGGTACTTTACCAGCTTTGATAGAGAGTGTTAGGTCCTTGACAGATTTAGTTCAAAGAATGAAGAAAGAGACTTAAGAAAATATTTATTCGTACTTTAACAAAATATTCTATGATAACTGATGCCAGACCTTTTTAGGCCGATTGCAGAGAAATTGGTTGAAATTGGTTTCCTTGGGTTCTTACTTCCTTGGATGATAACCGCAGCGATATTCTGGGGATTGTTGAAGAGGTCAAAATTATTTGACTCAGTTTATATAAATGGTATCCTGGCTTTGTCTGCATCTTTCTTCCTCTGGGGTTATCTGATCGGAGGAACTGCGATTGAACTCGGAGCCCCGTTAGCAACATTCATGGCACAGGTTTCTGTTCTCATTCTCGTCATGGTTTTCGGTCTCATGGCCGCGAGCATGTTTTATCCAGATTTGAGCAAGACATTGGGAGATAATTTCAAAACAAGGTCTGCTATGTACATCATGATAGCATTATTCTTCGGTCTTTTCTTCACGAGTGGGTTGTATAAAATTATAATTCCAACGGAGATATTCACTGGGCCACAAGGCGATGTTGCTACATTGGCTTTGGTACTCGCCATTTTGGTAGGGGGACTCTTTATTATAATCGGAATACAAAGTAGTAAAAAGAGTGAATGATATGGCTGACATATTCACTGCAGTAATAGAAAGGTTGAGAGACATTGGTGCGTTCAATTTTCTGTTTCCTTATATGTTATCTACTGCGATATTCTATGGATTGTTGAGAAAGTCACAAGTCTTTGGTAAACCAGAGGAGAATGCTGCTGTCAATGCTGTTGTTGCTTTGATTGCTTCATTTATGGTGTGGTCTTATCCTATTATTGCAGGAATAGACATAGAAACACATTTGGTTTACTTCTTTACTCAGGGTATGGTAGTTATGTTAGTTTTCATGGTAACTTTAATGATAGCAGGCATGTTTCTACCACCGGATTTACCTGAGCATCTTTCGAAGAATTTATTACAGGGAAATAAATCAGTTGCAGTAATTCTTGTAGGATTATTTTTCGGTTTTGTTATCGTCATCAGTAGTGGATTGTGGAATGCTGTTCTAGGTCCTGGGCTATTAGAAATATCTAATGATATATTTATAACACTGGTCGTTATAATAATATTAATAGTGCCGTTCATTTTCATGTTATGGCCTACTAAAGGTGAAAAAAAAGGAGGAGAAGGAGGAACATAGGTGATTAAAAAATGGTCTTTGAACAAATATTTGCTGCGCTAGGAAGTCAAGCAATTTTTGCGGTATATTTACCGTTTTTGCTAATGTTTGCGCTATTTTTTGCAGTACTTACTAAGACAAATATTTTCGGTAAAAAAGAAACCCCAAACACCAGAGTCAACATATTACTATCAATAATATTTTCATTATACATAGTAGCATTCTCACCTGTCTCAGGGACACTAGCTACGTGGATTGCAAGTCTATTTGCAGCGACTGGAGTGACATTAGTATCAATAATGGTATTTTTCCTTGTGATCGGTCTAATGGTTTCTCCCTGGTGGGATAAAGTATTAGAAGCAGGATCATGGAAATGGCTTATACCATTAGGTGCAATATTCGCATTTTTAATTGTATTGGGCAGTACATTCAGTGGAGTTGGAATAGGTCCAGTAACTATACCAGGATTGAGTAGTCAAGATTTAGTTTTCTTAATGCTAGTGATAATAACAATAATAATAATATTTTGGATGACAAGCAAAGCAAAAGATGTAACTCCAGGACAATGGTTTTTGAAACCAGGATAATCTTTTTTTTATTTTTTATTTTATATATATCCTGAATAGAGTTTTGTGTATTCTGCTATATCATGATGTCCTGTATTCGTGAATGCTTCAATTACTTTAGATTCAGTTCTGGATTCTGATATTCTTTCTCCAGCAAGTTTTTCTAAACCATGTTTAAATTCATGTGCGATGTTTGAAGTGCATGTTTCTTGAGGCAGATCGGCATAGTCTATTGTTTCGTTAAATTCATTTGATTGTGGACCTTGTTCAATAACAGCTGCTGTAATCTTTCTCGCTTTATTCTCTCCATATACATTTGTTCCTGCAAAGAGATTGCCGGGGTTTATATTAAATAAAAGCCTTAATGGTGATCCATAAGGAGTTCTAATTTTATGTTTTTCAATAAATGTATTATAAAGATAAATAATAGCATCCTTTGCTTTGGTTAATCCCATTTTATATTTTTCAATAGATTTATCCCCTCTGTCCGTTCCATCTTTTTTAAAATTAAATTCTATTTTTGGTTTGGGCGGCTCTAATGGTACAACTAACTGACTGGGGTCAATTTTTCCATACAACGATGCTCCGGATACATTAAAACTCATAATTTAAGAAATAGCATGGCCATATTTAAAGATTTCGCTACTTTACAGTAGTTAATTATATGCAGTAATAGAAGTATCAAATTTAGCAATTATAACGGGGTTTTTTAACCCCCCTTGTTTCAAACCCTCTAATAAATAAATATCAATCAATTCCCTCCCTTCAGATTTGTATAATTTTCGCCAAACTTCATCACCTCCATAATTCTTGGCTATAGAAAATAAATTTTTGACAGGAGTTTTTTTATCAATTTTTTTCATTAATTGAAACTCTTTTTCGTAAGCACCCCTCGGTTCATCAATCTTAGTGAGGAGGACTTCTGTTCCGCCTTCTACCATTATTCGACCTGTAGGTATGGCCGCTAGATATATTCCTCTATCATCGCCGATAAGATAAATAGAATACATCCGTAAAAATTCATCTAAACCTTCTTCTTGGAGATGTGTAATTTCATGTGCTGGAACTGTTTTTTGAAGGGTTGGATCTGTTTTAATGATATTGGAATATTTTATATGTTTTTCCGTATAATCTGCTTCTCCAAGAACACCTTTTGGTAACTTGTCGAAATAAACCCTTCTAGGCCAAGTAAGTGGAACATCCAAATAATCAGAGATTTTGGTGCCTACAGTATATTGTTGTTGTAATATATTTGGAAATTCTCCAACACCATCATATTGACAGGGCGGTAAAAAATTTGGAGTAGTAAAATCTTTCACAGTGTTAATTGCAATTGGCCTGTCTAATAAATTTATAAGTGATATTGAGTCGAATACCATATAATCACTTTAATTAATATTATCGAACTTTTAAATTTATTTCATTATCAATTTCCTTAAAGAAGGACAAGAAAAAAACCAAAACCACGGAATTGAGAATTTATTAGAAAAGAAAGGCCAACTCCTACAAGTATCAGGTCTATGTTTGTAAACAGAGCACAATTTCTCACCATTCTTATCTATTAGGAAAGAGCAATAACCATTAATTCTTTTTACATTCCAATTTATTTCACATTAATATAGACACTCTATGGAGTTTTCTTAGCTAATTTTATTTATCTATCAAAGTCTATTCTATTGTTATGCCTGAAAGAACAAGAACTTCTGAAGTCATTCAAAAGATAGAAGAAACACAAAACATCTTGGATAAATTGATAAAATACAATGAAACTCTGGAGAAAGACCTGAAAGAAATTCAGGAGAGTGGAGAAGCTAGAAGATGGATTCAAAAAGTCGTAAAATATTTAAAACAAGTAAAAGACACATTTCTTCCACGCCAGAAAAAAGAAATAGAAAAATTGCATAGAATGGCAGTAAAAAAAATAAGGAAGATTGAAGAACAGAAGAAGAGATTACAGAAGATTTAAAAAAGAAGCCAAGAAATTAAGGAGAATATAATTCATTTCAACAATTTCAAATCTATACCAGCTTCAAACAACCCCCAAGCGAATGAAATCAATTCCCATGCTTTTACATAATCTCCATTTTTTAGAAAGTGTTCACAATCGATTATGTAAGCATTTATGTTATCCAAGAACTCTTTTCCTTTCTTACCATTTGCTTTAACATTCTTCAACTCTTTTTTTAATCTTAACAACCACTTATCTATTTCTTCTCTCGGTATTCTATTCCTCATTCATTCGACCCTATAATGTTTAAGATAATCCTTTTCTGTAAAGTGTAATTTACCAAGAACGATGATAACAAACGGAGGCTCTCCAAAATCCTTTTTGATCAAATCCTCAACTTTTCCATGAACAATCAAAAGATTTTTACTACCAGCCCTAGCAAAAACTACAACTTCTGTATCTTCTGTAAAAACATTTTTCTTCATTCCCTCTTCAATCCTAAGCAATATTTTCATACCTTCATTCGGAGTCAAGTATTTATTCTTCTCATGAATAACATCCAACAATAGGAGAGAATGTAAACCCTTTCTTTTATTTTCTCTTATCGTTTCATAAATCGATTTGGGAAATTTATTAGAAGTCTTTTCAAGAAATGGGATAGTAACTGTAGCACCAAAACGGTATATATGTAATCCAGTCTCACCTATAGCTGAATAAATGGATGCATTGTGAATGACTTCTGTTTCAATCCCCTTATTTTTAGCATCAATCAATAATGAAGCATGTGTAGTCGCAATTACTGGATCTCCTGGTACGAATAAAACCACTTTTTTATCTCTCGCTTCTTCCAGAATTTTATCGGATTTTTCCTCTAAACCTTCTCTCCGAACAATATTAATTTTTTTATCGAGAATACTTTCTAGTCTTTCAAGATTTCCATACCATTTAGATGTATATATCTCTAAGTAAACAACATCAGCATTCTTAGCTCTTTTCAACCCCTTAAGAGTTATATCTTCTTCGTTCCAAAGGCCCAAACCGATTAAAATCAACATATAAACAACTAAGGATAAAGTGAAACATAAATATTAAATGAATCCTACTGGACAAGTCTACTCATGACAAATAAATAGAGAAATGAACAAAATTTAATTATGTCTGATTTATGGATGATAATAGCATCCCTTCCTGTTGTGTTAATTACTTCTATATTCCTTGGTTTTGAAGTTTCTTTCTATTATGGCATAAGTCTACTCGGTTTATCACTCTGGAGATTGGGGACTAACGAGAGAATGAAAAAATCTGGAATTATAATCTGTACAATTGGAACCATCATTTTTTTCATAACTTTTGTCTACTATTTATCTGCGGGAATGATCTTTCCAGAAAACCCACTTGATTTTAAACTTCCGGGCCTCATTTATAAAAGATTAATTGGAATCTAATAGAATTGATTACCAATTTACTTAATCGATGGGCATCCTATGAGAAAAAAGATCAGTAGTTTTGATATAATCGGTTCAAGAGAGAATGCAGTGGCAATAATAGAAATTCCAGATGAATTTAAGAAGAGTGAGAAGGAAATAGCAGAAGAAATAATGAGAACACACAAAAACGTTAAATCTGTATTGAAAAAAATATCAGAAAGAAAGGGTGTTTTCAGGACAAGAGAATATGAATTGTTACTGGGAGCTAAAGATACAGAAGTTATACACAAAGAGTCAGGATGTAAATTTAAATTAGATCCTAGGAAAGTTTATTTTTCTGGTAGGGAAGGTACTGAACGTCTTAGAATATCGAAGCAAGTTAAGTCGAGGGAAACGATAATGTTGATGTTTTCAGGAGTTGGTCCATACGGGATAATAATATCAAAGAAACAACCATCCGTCAAAATTATTTCTATAGAAATAAATCCAGTTGCTTTTGAATACATGAAAGAAAACGTTAGGATAAATAAAGTAAATAAACGAATGATTCCTGTTATGGGAGATGTTAGGGAAAAAGCAAAAAAATGGTATGGGAGATGTAATAGAGTTATAATGCCTCTGCCCCATGAAAGTTTAAACTTTCTTACCACAGCCTACAGATGTTTGAAGGATGGTAGTGGAATAATTCATTTGTATGTGATTGAAAGAGAAGAATGTATAGAAGAAAAAGTTAAAGGAATCATCGGTGTCCTAGTGAAAAAAACCAAAAGAAAAATTAATTTCAAGATAAGAAAAATATTGCCTTATTCCCCAAGAACTAATAAATACTGCATTGATATTAAATTAACTTAGAACACCATTCCCAATCCAAAATAATCTAGAACCCAATTCACTGAATAGAAACCAGAATAAGCTAAGATTAGAGCCAATATTAATTGACCTATGAATGTTGCTAAAATAAATTTATTAAAATCATATCTTACAATACCACAGAAAATACCCACAACATCTTCAGGCAAGGGAGTTGCATTCAATAAAACTATCCATAAAGGACCTTTGTATTTTTTGAAACTTTCTTTTATTTTATCTAACTTCTTACCATATTTATCTTCTAGTATCTCTTTCCCACCCAAACCTAGAAAATAACCCGTTATGTTACCGATTGTTGCTCCTAAAGATCCGAACAGCGCAACTAAAAATGGATCAAATATTGCACCAAATGTAAATATCATTATGAAACCAGGTACAGGGAATATTATTGAAGAAGCACTGATCAATGATACTATAAATATGCCCAAGTAACCCCATTCATTCACAAAACTTTCACTGTTAGTGATTATGTTTATGATCATCTCTGTGAAGGTCATTCGTTCTCACTTAGAATAATTAGTTTGACTAGGATATAAGTGATGCTATCATCAGTCAAATAAAACCTATGGATGAAAAAAATGATAAAACTGATACAAACATTAAGAATAACCAAAGCCACATTTTCCACATGAAGATTTTACTCCCATCCAAAGGAGGAATGGGAATGAGATTTAATAAAGCAAAAAGACCGTTGAAATAACTTAGATTATGGAATATCGAACCTGGGAACAATTTAAAGAATACTGCAAAAAACACGTTCAGTCCTGTTCCTGCTAATGATATTATACCAATGTCTCTTGCACTCAACTTGACAACTTTAAATCCCCATCTTCCAAATCTGTACGGCATTATTTCCACACATCCCACTATCATTATTGGTATGAAATACCTCTTGAGCCCAATCAGCCCGAAAAAGATCGACATGATTCCCAACAAAAGGCCCAGGGGCCATATTCTGTAAGTCGCCATACAACCAAGTTTTTTCGCAACAAATTCATGAGATATCTCATGACAGAAGAAAGAGAAGAAAACTATTACTAGTGAGACGAAGAAACCTACAATATCAGGAAAAGCAAATACGTATATCCAGAATATTACAGATACGATTAGTATAGAGACGATGATATCTCTTATTTCTGTACCAGTAAAAATTTTCATAAATAAAAATTAGATTAGGAAATATTTCAATGCTTCTTTTATATTACTAATTTCTTGTATTCCAATTTCAACTTCTTTCTCGACATCTACCTTCACTGGTTTTATCTCTGTTCTGCAAATAGTAGTGAAGACATATTGTTCACACTTCTTCTCCTCTGAATAAGTCGTATACGTCTTTTGCCCTTCAGGGACTAAAAAAAGATTCATGCCATTATCTTCTGCAGCTTGTGCCTTCGCAACGATTCCAGCCACTTGTCCTATAATTCCATTCTCATCCAAGGTACCAGAGATAGTTACATCTTTGTTTATGGTCTTATTTTCTAATTCAGCTATAGTTGCTATACTCATGGCTGCTCCAGCTGAAGGGCCTTCAATAACTGAAGCATTTGCTTGAATGGAATAAATAATATCGTATTTTGAAAGGTCTAGACCTGTTACATTTGCTGCCACAATCTTTGCTATCCTAATAGAACCTTGTGTGTCCACCCAGAATAATATTTGATTTATGTCAACAAGAGTCCTCCCGATACCAGGTTTTACCTCGACAGATAGTGTTGCCATGACTCCATTTCCTTCCCTACCCACTGCTGGTACTTTAATTATAGTTGCACTGGTTTCATTAAGATAGGCTTGCTCCACGAATTGGAATTCTTCAATATAAGACTTTTTTTCGATTTTCGTCTCTGATAGCATGGTTATGTTATAAAGTAGAGTATAAACAGTCAAAAAAACCAACAAAATAAGGATTATCACAAATATTTCCTTCATTTCAATCACAATGAAAATGCAAGGAGCACGTCTTCGGTGGATTCAACTTCATGACCAGGTTAGTCCAAGTCTCTTTCTCCACCCCGCGAGCTCGCAAGCACCAGATTACACATCTTATGACTGCTTCCTTCCGGATCTGATCCGTTCAATATGCAAGTGGTCCTGGGAGACGAGGCTTCTCAGTCCAAGACATGGGCCTGAACATGAAACCAAACCGCCCTCAGACTGCGGTCTCGCCATAAACCGGACTTGCGATACAGGAGGCCGGTACCCTCCCGACCGTAGGCTCCTTGCAAATACTTAATACTTTTACCATTCTTAAATAGTTTCTCATTTTTCTGAATCATAAATTTAATCAAAGAAAAACAAATTATTCTCATGAGACAATTAGATTATTTTTTTAATCCCAAATCCGTTGCAATAATAGGAGCTTCTCATAAACCAGAAAAATTAGGATATGTAATTTTCACCAACTTTCTTGGTAACATATCAGAGAGAAAAGTTTATCCTGTTAATCCAGATACAACTCCTATACTAGGTCAGAAAGTTTACAGGTCTATCTTACAAATCCCTGATGATATTGATTTAGCAGTTATAATAATTCCAGCAAAGGTAGTTCCTAAAATTTTGAAAGATTGTGTTACAAAAGAGGTGAAAGCGGTCATCATCGTCTCTGGTGGGTTTTCTGAAACTGGAGAAGAAGGTAAAAAACTCGAGATAAAACTAAAACATATAATCGAAGGATCTCAAACCAGAGTTATGGGACCCAATTGCTTGGGAGTATTTGATCCTTATACAAAAGTTGATAGTCTTTTCTTACCAAGAGATAGACTCAAGAGGCCACGTCTTGGTAACATCGGATATATCAGTCAATCGGGTTCTGTCGGCTCAACGATTATAGATTGGTTGGCAGAAGAACATGTTGGCATCAGTAAATTTATATCTTATGAAAATGGTATGGATGTTAATGAGTGCGATTTAATCGAGTATCTGGCGGATGATAAAAGAACCAAAGTAATTACAGTTTTTTTGGAAGGAGTGATCGATGGAAAGAGATTCATCAAAGTTTCAAAAAAAGCCAGTAAGAAGAAACCCATAATCATACTTAAGGGCGGCAGGTCAATAACCGGAGCGAGGGCTGTAGCAAGTCATACAGGTGCTCTAGCAGGTTCTACCAAAATCTATTCTGCGGTTTTTAAACAAACTGGATTGATTGAGACACGCAGTTGGGAGGAATTGTTTGATTGTGCAGAAGCATTCTCCACTCAACCTTTACCGAAAGGCGATAGAATAGTTATAGTGACAGATGGTGGTGGTTTTGGAGTTCTAGCAACAGATTGGTGTGAAAGACAAGGATTACAACTACCAGAACCTTCAGAAGAATTGAAAAAGAAAATAAGAAAGCATATTCCTGCGTATGGTAGTTTACATAATCCTATAGATCTTACTGGAGATGTCACGTCAGAAAGATATAAGATTATAATGGAAGAGTGTCTTAAGTCCAAAGAATATGATGGGATCATTGCAATAACATTGTTTCAAGTTCCAACTCTCAATTCTGATATAGTTGATGTCATTGGTGATATGAAAAAATTCAATAAACCAATTCTTTGTTGCTCAGCTGGTGGTGATTTTTCTCAAAAAATTTCGAAGGCTTTGGAGAGAAAAGGAATACCAGTTTTCGAAACTCCTCAAAGAGTTGTCAAGGCCATGGCTGCCCTAGTTGAATACAAAAGGTGGTTATCTAAATCATGAGTTTTTTATTTTAAAAAAACTAAATTAATACCACACTTGATTTTAAGTGAGAAAATGTCAAAACCTATAAAATGGGTTGTGAAGGATAGAAAGGGAAGATTCATACCTTCTAAGGCCTTAAAAGAAAAGGCGTGGATCACTAAAAAATCCATTTATAAGAAAGCAGCAAAGAACCCTTTAAAATTCTGGGCCAAACTTGCTCGTGAGGGAATTGATTGGTACGAAAAATGGAAAAAAACTTATGTGTGGAAGCCACCCTACTTCAAATGGTTCATTGGTGGGAAATTAAATGCATCCTACAATGCTTTGGATAGACACATTAAAACTTGGAGAAGAAATAAAGCAGCTATAATATGGGAACCAGAAAACCCAGATGAAAGAAACAGGGTATTAACTTATCAAGAGTTATGGCGTGAAGTCAACAGATTTGCCAATGTTTTAAAATCTTTGGGTGTTAAGAGAAGGGATAGAGTCAGTATCTATCTACCAATGGTTCCTGAAGTTCAGATAGCTATGTTGGCTTGTGCTAGGATAGGAGCACCTCATAGTGTTGTGTTCTCTGCATTCAGTGCTGAATCACTAAGATATAGAATGAATGAAGCTGAAGCTAAAGTTCTGATTACTGCCGATGGTTATTGGAGAAGAGGTAAGTTAATTAACTTAAAAACAAAAGCAGACGAGGCAGTCAAAGGCACGAAAGTAAAGCATGTTATAGTTGTTAAAAGGACTGGTTCGAATGTAAAATGGGTTAAAGGTAGAGACCTATGGTGGCATGAGTTAATAAAAGATGCAGATCCTTACTGTAAACCTGTAATAATGGACAGTGAAGATATACTCTTCCTCTTGTATACTAGTGGTACAACAGGAAAGCCAAAAGGGATTGTTCATACTACTGGTGGATATTTAACTCAAGCTTATTGGACTGCAAAATGGAATTTTGATCTGCATGATGATGATGTTTTTTGGTGTACAGCAGATATAGGCTGGATTACTGGTCACACTTACAATTGTTATGGTCCACTAATGAATGGTGCAACGATTTTAATTTACGAAGGTGCACTCAACTGGTCCAGTGTTTACAGATGGTGTGAGATCATAGATAAGTATGATGTAACTGTATTCTACACTGCCCCAACAGCTATTAGGATGTTCATAAAATATGATGGAAAATGGAAAAAGAAACATGATTTAAGCTGTCTTCGAATACTGGGTACTGTTGGTGAACCAATCGATTTAGATGCCTGGACATGGTACTTCAAGAATGTTGGTGGTGGTAGATGTCCCATAATCGATACTTGGTGGCAGACAGAGACTGGTGGTACATTAATCAATGCATTACCAGGCATTGGACCTTTTATACCCATGGTTGCTGGTAGAAGTTTCCCTGGTACAAGACATGAAGTATTAGATGAAAAAGGTAAACTATTGCCTCTAGGGAAAAAAGGTTACCTAGTTCAGTTAGGACCTTTTGCACCGGGAATGTTAAGAGGAGTTTATAAGAATCCCAAAAGATACGTAAAAACTTATTGGAGTCAATATGAAAAGAAATTCTATTTCACGAGTGATGGGGCATGGAAAGATAAGAATGACAACCTCAGGGTTCTTGGTAGAATAGATGATGTGATGAAAGTTGCTGGACACCGATTAGCTACAGCAGAACTCGAAGATGCAATAAACAGACATGAATTAGTAACAGAATGTGCAGTGATAGGAGCTCCGCACGAGATTAAAGGAGAAGTTCCGTTCGCTTTTGTGATATTAATTAAAGGAGCGAAACCTTCAGACAAACTCAAAAAAGAATTAGTAAGGGAAGTAGAGAAAGCGATAGGACCAATAGCCAGACCACATAAAATCATGTTCGTCCAAGACTTACCAAAGACGAGATCGGGAAAGATCATGAGAAGAATCTTGAAAAACTTACTAAAAAATCAACCTTTAGGTGATATAACAACTCTGTCGAACCCAGAATCCGTTAAAACCCTCAAGGAAATAGTAGGTTACAAAGGACATAGGTAGTCAATTAACCAGTTTTCTATGACAAAACTTTAAGTATTTTTAGACTATAGAATAATATGCACACTAATTATATTTTCGTCACTGGTGGCGTTGTTTCTGGTTTAGGTAAAGGTATAACGACGGCTTCTATAGGACTTATTCTTAAATCAAAGGGGTTTAAAGTCACTGCGATAAAGATTGATCCATATATAAACTATGATGCCGGTACACTCAGACCAACTGAACATGGCGAAGTTTGGGTTACAGAAGATGGTGGTGAAATAGATCAAGACTTGGGACATTATGAACGTTTCATGGGCGAGACAATAAGTAAAGATCATAATATAACAACCGGTCAAGTATACAAGGCTGTGATAGATAGAGAGCGTTCGGGAAAATATCTTGGTAAAACCGTGCAACCTATACCACACATAACAGATGAGATAAAAAGACGCATAAAAGTCGTAGCAGAAGGAACAAAAGTAAACTTTGTTTTGATTGAAATCGGTGGAGTAGTAGGTGATTATGAAAATGTACTGTTTCTTGAAGCTGCTAGACAGTTGAAAATGGAAGAAAAGAATGTAATATTTATTCATGTAGTTTATTTACCAATACTTAGGTCACTTGGAGAAGCCAAAACTAAACCGACACAACATTCTGTACGGGCATTGAGGGAATTAGGGATACAACCAGATTTTATCGTTTGTAGATCTGAGCAAGAGATAGATGAACCTAGAATTAAGAAAATATCGCTGTTCTGTAGTGCAAAGGAAGAAAATATAATTTCTAATCCGGATGTAAAAAATATCTATGAAGTACCGTTGAAATTCGAAGATCAAGAATTTATCAATAAAATACTATCTAAACTCGGTCTTAAACCAAGAAGTTCTAACTTAAAGGTATGGAAGAAATTTGTCGATATAGTTAACAATGCAGAAAAAGTTATCAAAATCGGTGTTGTTGGAAAGTATGTGAATATAGGAGATTATAAACTACCTGATTCTTACGTATCGGTACTTGAGGCCATAAAACATGCTGCAGCTACAAATAACGTGAGAGCAGAAGTTAAATGGATAGATGCTAAAGATTTTGAAAAAGATGAAAAAAACCTGAAAATTTTGGAGAATGTGGATGGCATAATAGTTCCAGGCGGTTTCGGGAGCTTGGGTGTGGAAGGCAAGATAAAGGCGATCCGTTTTGCACGTGAAAACAAAATACCATATCTCGGTCTTTGTTTCGGTTTACAGCTCGCTGTTGTGGAATTTGCAAGGCATGTATGTAATTTAGATAATGCTCATTCAACAGAAATAGACGAAAATACACCACACCCCGTGATAGATTTCTTACCTTGGCAAAAAGAACACATTTCACAGTCTAAATACGGTGCAACAATGAGGTTGGGCGGACAGATAACAGAAATAAAACCAAATACATTGGCACAAAAACTCTATGGAAAAAAACAGATTATAGAACGATTCAGGCATAGGTATGAAATAAATCCGAAGCATATAGAGTTATTGGAGAAGAACGGTTTTGTGTTTTCAGGCGAGGCCGACAAAAAATATACTAAGGGGGAGCGTGTTATGCAGATTGGTGAACTCCGAGATCACCCATTCTTCATCGGCTCGCAGTTCCATCCAGAATTCACCTCAAGACCCCTAAGACCAAACCCACTTTTCAAAGGATTTATAAAGGCTGTGGTTAAAAGAAAGTTCAAATGATTAGAAAAAAAGGGTTCGACACTAAAGAATATTTGGCCATTCAAGTTAAAAAAATACTTGAACGCGTGTCGCTATTCGATAAACTGTATCTGGAATTCGGTGGCAAACTGTATTATGATTATCATGCTTCACGCGTGCTTCCTGGGTTTGCAATCGATACAAAAATACAGATGCTTCGTAAGCTAGGTGACAAAATTGAAATAGTACACTGCATCAGCGCGAGGGACATCGAAAGAAGGAAGATCAGACGAGACTTTGGATTGACCTATGAAGACCAAACACTAAAGGACATAAAAGATCTCCGCGAACTGGGTTTAGAAGTCTCAGCAGTAGTGATAAACCGTTTCAGTAATGAATGGACAGCAAAAAAGTTCAAACAAAAACTCGAAAATAGAGGAATACGTGTGTTTATTCACTATGAAATACCGAATTACCCCATAGATTTGGATTTTGTTGTAAGCGAGAAAGGATATGGTAAACAAGAGTATGCGGACACAGAGAAGAAAATCATAGTGGTCACTGCTCCAGGTCCAGGTAGTGGAAAGATGTCGTTTTGCATGGCCCAAATTTTTCAAGATAGAAAACGTGGGATCAAATCTGGTTTTGCGAAATTTGAAACATTTCCGATATGGAATCTAGAGTTCAATCATCCTGTAAATGTTGCATATGAAGCAGCAACTGCGGACATAGGGGATTATAATATAGTCGATCCTTTCCACAAAGCCGCGTATGGTATAACAGCAATCAACTATAACAGAGATGTTGAAAATTTCGCGATAATGAAAAAGATAATCGAAAAAATGGTAGATAAAAAAGACGCATTGGCCAAATACAAATCACCGACTGACATGGGCGTCAACATGGCCAAAGAGGGAATAATCGATGACGATGTGGTTCGTGAAACAAGTACGCAAGAAATCATAAGACGTTATTTCAGATATCACAGGGAATTTATAGAGGGAGATACCACACATAATACCCTTGAAAGGATGAACAAAATAATGAAAAAGGTGGATGTTAAACCTGAGGATCGTTCGGTTGTTCTTCCTGCAAGAGAAGCAGCAAAGGAAGCTAGAAGAAGAAAAGATAAAGGTAAGGGTTATAGAGGTGTATTTTGTGGTGCGGCGATTGAAATTTTAGATGATTCTGATAGAACTGTAATTATTAAAGGGAAGAATTCACCACTTCTTCACGCAGAATCAGCAGCTATTCTAAATGCAACAAAAACTATTGCAAAAATACCAGACGAGGTTAACGTTATCTCTAGGAGTATAATTAAGAGCATGATACAACTGAAAAAAACGATGGAATTGAGCAGCAATTCATTAGACGTTAAAGAAGTATTGGATGCTCTAGCTGCAAGTGCCGTATCTGACGAAAACTCACGCAAATGCGTAAATGTATTAAAAAAACTGAAAGGATGTGAAATACACACCACGCATCTTATGGATGACGGAGATGAAAAACCACTAAAACAACTGGGTTTGAATATAACAACAGATGCAGAACTGCCTTTTCCAAATTCATTAAACAAATAGTAAGGTTACTGACTAGGATTATTATGTGAGTTTCATCAGAGTTCACTTCTATACCAATGAAACCAAATCCAATGTTCGACGGGTTAATTAAAGTCTGTATTAAGAAGATATGATTATGTGGGAACTGTATATTCTGAGACCAGATGCTGCTAAAGCTTTAGATGATTTTATGATTAGGAAAGTCTTGCCGAGATATGTAAAAATAGTTAGGAGCGATGCAATTGCAAACTTTCAGATAGTTAAGAAAATTGAATTTAAACCAAGGAAAAATCATAGTGTTAGAGATTTGTGGAAAATTCATACAAAGTTGATGAAAGAATTCAGAAAAATTAGAGAAAATTTAGACAAAGGAATAACAAAACCAGAGAAACTGAAAGAACCAAAACATTCCTTGCTTGATTTGAAACTTCAATTAACTGAAGATATCATGAAGTCTTGTGAGTTATGTGAAAGAAAATGTCATGTCAACAGGATGAAAGGAGAAAAGGGTTCATGTAAAGTCGGTACTGAATGTTTGATTTCATCAGAATTTATGCATATGGGTGAAGAAGCTCACATCAGTCCTTCCCACACAATCTTTTTCATGGGTTGTACGTTAAATTGTCAATTTTGTCAGAATTGGTCGATCAGCCAATGGTATGAAGCTGGTTATCAAACAACACCGGAAGAACTGGCGATTCGGATTGATAGAAGAAGAAAAGAAGGTTCAAGAAACGTTAATTGGGTAGGAGGAGAGCCAACGCCAAACTTACTCTTTATACTAAAGACTTTAAAATCCTGTGAGGTCAACATTCCAGTTATTTGGAATTCAAATTTCTACATGTCCGAGAAAACGATGAATATTTTGAATGGAATTGTTGATATGCATTTATCAGACTTCAAGTATGGGAACAATGAATGTGCGTTAAGGTTATCAAAAGTACCAAACTATTTTGATGTTTGTTCAAGAAATCATTTGATTGCAATAAAAAATACTGAAATGACAATACGTCACTTGATTCTTCCCAATCACGTTGAATGTTGTACTAAGCCAATCTTGAACTGGATACATGATAATATTCGAGATAAAGTAATAGTTAATATAATGGATCAATATCGTCCTGAATATAAAGCACATGAGTACCCTGGCATAAATCGTAGTCTAATCAGAGAAGAAATTAAAGAAGCAATTAATTATGCTGAAGAATTAAACATCAATTACATAACGTGATTCATGAATTTTTTAAAAATAAAATATTGAGAGAGTATTCACTCGAAATTTAACAGGTTATCTCCTTGATGTCATCTTCACTGTCAGGTTCTTCTACACAAAGATCTGGGTCTTTCTCAAAACAACAAATAATTACTGTATTATCCTCCACGAAATAATAATTCAATCCAATTTTTCCGCATATATCCTTTGCGTATCTACAAGTCATTTCTTCGTGATCATCCTCCAAATCCTCATAATCGTCCTTCAATTCATCATATTTTGTTTCCGATTCACCTAAACTACTCTCTATAGCTTGTAGAGTCGTACTCAGTGTGTCTTTTTCATCATTACATTCATCAAGGTTTGATTCTACATTTTTTAAATCATTCTCACAATTCTGTTTATCGCTTTTACAATTTGACAATTTACCTTCAGTATTTTCTAAATTTGATAAACAAACACTAACATTATCCTGACAGGCTTCGATCTGTCTTTCTAAAACCATGATTTGGGCGGTTATTTCATCTATCTTTCCAGTATAGGTCACATAACCAGTATAACCACCAAGAATCACAAGAACAGCGATTGCGATTATAACCATCGCCCACTTGTTATACTTAATTTTTTTGATATTTTCTATAAACCTTCCTTTCCACTCTCTCAATTTTTCTCGGTCAATCTTGAATTTGAACCTTCTACTTTCTCCGTATGGTTCGTACATAATCTCTAAATCTTTTTTGGCTGAATACGGATAAATAATTTAGTCTTTTAGTGCCCTTTCAAATTCTCCCTTCAAATCCTTCAATTTTACCATGAGTCTTTTCTGTGTCCTTCTTAAAGCAACTTTAGGGTCGGTCTTTCCTTTCATCTTCACATATATTTTTGATTCTACCATGTATGGATGTTCTTTTATGTGAGCAGCTTCACTGACCTGCTTATCTTTCCATAGTTCTTCTTTAATTAAATTCACAAAACCGACATCTTCTCCCTCTATCTCTATTTCTAACACACTATCACTACTCTTTATTTTCTTCAATTTCATCATCACACCTTCGAAATTATCAATAAATCCACATCGTATTCCACAAAAGGTTTTTCATGAAACTTAAACATATACGGTATTCGGAACTTAAATTTTATAATTCTTTCTATTTTACCTTTGTTTTTTTGGACGAATTTATTTAAAAAATCTCTAGATTTTTTGTAAGATCTATGTAAGGAATATATTTTATCAGAACATTCTAATGCTTTTTTCAGGAACAATCTATCTGCATGTAATTTTTGAATGCCAAACGGAGGATTCTGAATCACAGTATCTACTTTCTCTTTCCAGTTTGAAGCGTTACAATTAATGAATCTGATTTTGTTGCCAATTTTTTGATTAGATAACTTTTCAGCCATTCTTACATTTCCATTTGCAATTTTCAAGACATCCTTGTCAATATCTATTCCAATAACCTCTTTAGCTCCCATCAAAACAACCCCTATTACTAACCTCCCACTTCCACAACCTAAATCCAAAACACGTTTATTTTTTATATCCTCTGACAAAAAAGCAATGTTGATTATTTGAGCTGCCAATTCTCCTGGGATTGTATATTGTTCTAATTCTGGCTTTGGGATTTGATTTTCCTTTAATTGTGATAAAATTATTGCCAATTGTTTTTTATTCATGTTTTAACAATCCCAATAGCATCAATAGAATCAAATAGAACCAAAATTTATTACTGGTATTTTATACCTGTTCAAATCATCAATCCCAATTCTAGGACATGCCAAACAAATCAAGCATTCTAATTTTAGTCCTTCGATTTTTTCTGGTGTTATCTCATCCATCGCTAAAATATAAACTTCCTTACCCTCATTCTCTAGTTTCTTTTTAAGTTTGAGGGGCGATTTAAATTGACCTTTTTTCCAACTGATTAAAACCCCGATCCTTTTTGATTCTTTCAAACAACTTTTATTCCAAGCAATTATTTTTTGAGTCTTTCTTTTCAATTTATTTAAATCTTTTATCATTCCTTTTTCTAAATCCAAGGAAAAAATTGGCTTGTCTGTGCCAATCAATAACCCCAAATCATAGAATTTGCCTGCGCCTATACACAGAAAACAATCAACATCATCTTCTATTTTTTTTGCCGCTCTCACATCACAACCTAAAATTTGACCAAGATACTTCAATGATTTATTTACATAAATTTCCTTTCCATGATTTTCAAGATACTCCTTTACTTTTTCAATTGTCTTAACGAACTGAAGACTCGTGACAAGTCCAATCTTTCGGAATTTTTTCAATTTTTTTACCTCCTTTTTCAAGATTGGTAACGGATCAACATCAAGGAAATAATCCCAATAAACCACAGAAATCTTAGATTTAATACCAAAGTCAGAATGGCCTATATGTAGAATTAAGTCGCATCCTAATCTTTTCGCTTCTTCGTCTCTGAGATCACATGCACCATAAGTCGGTTCACAACAAATTATAGTTTCAATTCCTTCGCTTTCAATTCTCTTACTTATTTCTAAAATTCTTAATTTTAGACCTTCTGGGTATTGAATGAAAATCCTCTTGACTTTCATTTTTTTTAATTTTTTGATAATATCCATTCACTCACACAAATATCAGACCCAAGATTAAAGGTAGTAAGATTATCAAAACAAGTGTTATTACAAATATTAATATTCCTTTACCCCAGTTCTTGGACCACAACAAACCGAATACCATTCCAACCAATAGTCCGATCATGTGTACAGGGTATCCTATCTGCGATGGTGTGAAGAGGTTTAAGGCAGTTGACAAGAAATAGAGCGCACCTGCAACAACAAAAGGTAAGGGTAGGACAGAAGGAAATATGACTAGTTTACCTGGGCAGAAGAAGGTTCCTAAACCGACAAGACCTGAAATAGCACCAGAAGCCCCGATACCAACACTTTCTGGGGAGTAAAAGAAAGGTATTAACATTGTCAAGTTTCCAATAATTCCACTCACGAAATAAACTAAAAGATATCTTATAGGATCCATCTTTTCCTCTAAAGATGTTCCAAGCAGAAATAGGGCCACCATATTGAAAATAAGATGAGCTACATCAAAATGGATGAACAAAGATGTAAGTATGAGATGATACTCTCCTCTCAAGAAAGCAACAGGTCTGAATCCATATTCGTTAATTGTGTGGACTCTGAAAGGAAATGTAAACACAAAGATCATTATATTAAGAAAGACTAGACTACTAGTTACCTTCATAATAAGAAATTAATCTTTTCTTTAATAAAATAAAGTCAATGAGTGTTTCTAAAAAGACAGAAAGAAAAGGATATTGGCTTTTCAAGCAAGAAAAAGTAAAGAAGGATTTAGAGACTGACAAGAGAATTCATTTCATTGTACAGGGTGAGAATGAAGAACGTTTTGTGATTTTTGATAAGAAAAAGAAAGATTTTTCATGTGATTGTGAATACTTTTCTCTTCATCAAAAACCCTGTTCACATATCATTGCCTCAGAGTTTTATATGGAAGATGAGACAAAGAATAAATAGGTCGCGGAGAAATAGATTTTATGGAACTGAGACTTCAGCTTCATTTCCACACGACAAAATCATTAGGAACTCGAATCGATATAGAGTCTATTATCAAACCAAAGCAGGCCGTGGATATTCTTGCAAAGAATAATATTGATGTTGTTGCTGTTACTGATCATGATACTACAAAGGGTTGTTCTGTCATGAGAAAATACGCAGAAAAAAAGGGAATTTTAGTTATAAACGGAATAGAATTTAGCACGGCAGATGGACATTTAATTGGACTAGGAATAGATGAAGGTATAGAAAAAAAATTTAACAGAAATATGACTGCATCAGAAACAGTAGATATAATAAAGGATAATGATGGCGTAGTTTACATACCACATCCCTTTGATATAAAGAAAGAAGGTATTGGAGTTAAGGTAAAGGAAATTGATGGAATTATCGAAGTCTTTAATCCCTTTAATATATTTGGTTTCGAAGATAGATTCGCGGATATTGCTGCACATAAACTTGAAAGACCTAGGGCTGTAGGCGGAGATGCACACATACCTGGAATGATAACTTCTGGTATAACTGTAATAGATTCTGAAATAGATGAACTATCTATATTAAAGACTCTTAGAAAAGGTAAAACAACATTCGAAGATTGTAGATATATTACTTTGGATGAGATTAAAGAATGGTCATTGGATAGAATAAATTCTTCATATGATTCAATAATGGAGAACATTTTGGAAAATTGGTTTGTTGATAGTTGGTATATGAATCTTGCAAACCTTAAATTATTCAAATTTATCGAAAAGGGACTCTTGAGAGCCGCAACAAATAAAAGAGAAAGTAAATTCTGGGATTTGTTTGCAAAAACTTCTTATCAAGTTGCCAATTTCTACGCCCATATGAGTATAAGAGAATTTTCTAAATTCACCTTTACTTTGTAATTATAATCTTTCTAACAAACTTGCAAAAATTATGGGCAAGGCAATCGTAGCGTCTTCTTCTATCATAACTGATCTTGCATTTTCCTTTATTTTACCCCAAGAAATCGCTTCTCTTGGTCTTGCTCCAGATAAGCTACCATCCCATTCAACAGCAGTTGTTATGTAGACTGCATAATCTAAGCCATCCTTAAATTGATTCCACCAAATTGTATGATGTTTGGATATACCTCCACCCACTACCAATGCTCCAGATTTTTTTGCATTCCAGACCAAATCACTCAACAATTGTTCGTCTTTTAAAATATCTATATTGAAATTATGATCTTGAGAGAATTGCCATATCTGATAACCGACTGAACCGTCAGTTGGTCCTGGAACTATAATTGGAATTTTATTTTTATAGGACCAATAAATTATCGAGTCTTTGCTTTTGACTCTTTTTCCAATTTCCCATATCAATTCATATGTTGAAAGATCATTCTTATTTTCGTCGTATATTCCTTGAAGAAACTGCTTCATCTTTTCTTCTAATATTAGACCATAAGATTCATTCGGAACAAGAACGTTCCCCAATCTGTTTATTCCTTTTTTAAGTAATTCTTTATCATCCATCAAGAAGTGTCCATGATAATAATTTTTCCATATTCTAGCCAAATCATGGTCAAGGGTCCCACAAGTAGTAATCAAAACATCGAACATTTTTTTTCTAATCATTTCTTTTATTATACCCCTTGTTCCAGTTGCTATTATACATGCAGGGAAAGAAAGAAAATTTAGACAGTCTTTATCCTTTAACATTCTTTCTAAGATATCAACTCCTACTGCAAGCTTCTTGGCAGTGAAGCCGCCTGATTCAAACATTTTTTTAGTTAAATCATTTATCGAAGTTTTTCTATTGATTTCTATGTCCTTGACTGGTCGTAAATTCTGAAATTTTTTCATATAATAACCTTATTTATAATAAAAACTCAGTAAAAGTAGAGAATTAAGGTGTTTTAATTACTATCATTTAAAAATAGTTAAATATTGAGGTTTAAAAACATTTTGTTGGTTATCATGGACATTATGACAAAAACTCAACAAGAGATCTCTGAATTACTGGGTAACGTGGATTTAATTAAATATGGGAAGATAGATGAGACCTTCGAGGTACCTCCAGATCCAGAATTCGGAGATTTGGCCTCTAACATATGTTTTTCATTATCAAAAAAAATGAAGAAAACACCTCAAGAAATAGCAAAAAGCATCGTTAGTAAAATAAAGATCCCTAAAAACTCAATGATAAGTATAGTAGAAGCTAAAAATGGTTATATTAATTTCTTTTTTAATTATCCGAGAATGGTAAAACTCGGTCTCAAAAAAATCTTGAAAGAAAAAAATTTCTACGGATCTTCTAATTTAGGTAAGAAAAAAGGGATCATGGTTGAATTTGCACAACCAAATACACACAAAGGTTTTCACATAGGCCATCTAAGAAACATATGTATAGGCGAATCAATCTCCCGATTACTAGAATTCACAGGTCATAAAGTTTTCAGAACGAATTATCAGGGAGACATTGGTCCACATGTTGCGAAATGTCTATGGGGATTTATAAATTTACACAAAGGTAAAGCACCTGAAAAAAATAAGGGCGAATGGTTAGGCAAAGTCTATTCTAAAGTTAATAAATATTTTTCAGAAGATGAGAAAGTTAAACAACAAGTTAAAGAAATTAACAAGAAACTTTATGATAGAGATAGGAAAATAGTAAAAATATGGAAAATGACGAAAAAATGGAGTTTGGATTATCTTGATGAAATTTACAAAGAATTAAACACAAAATTTGATAAACTCTATTTCGAGAGTGAAGTCGAAAAAAGGGCGGTAGCAATTTCTAAAGAACTTCTAAAGAAAGGCATCGCAAAATTGAGTGAAGGAGCGATAATAATAGACCTCTCAAAGTATAATCTAGGAATTTTTGTTATATTAACGAGTGAAGGCAATCCTCTTTATGAGTCTAAAGATTTGGCATTAGCAAAAAAACAGTTTAGTGATTTTAAAATCGATAGGTGTATTCACGTTGTTGGTTCAGAACAAAAATTTTACTTTCAGCAGTTGTTCAAAGTTTTTGATTTTGTAGGTTCTCCAGCGGCTGGAAAAAGTTACCATTTAGTTTACGAGTTAGTGAGTTTAAAAAAAGGTAAGATGTCATCAAGACTTGGAACTATAATTTTGTACAATGAGTTGAAAAATGAAATCTTGAAAAAAACGCTGAAGGAAGTCGAGAAAAGAAATCCAAGAATGAGTAAAAAGGAAAAAATTGAATTGGCTAAAAAGATAGGTCTCGGTGCATTAAAGTATGGTATGTTGAGTATCAGTTGTGATAAACTTCTAGTGTTTGATTGGGAAGCAGCTTTGCAATTGGAAGGCAATACAGGTCCTTACATACAATATGCTCATACCAGATGTAATGGTATATTGAATAAGGTTAAGAGATGGGAAGAGAATTATGGAAATAAAAATCTTTCTGAAGGAGAGAAGAAACTTGTAAAGAAACTGACTGAATTTCCTGAAGTGATCAGAAGATCTGTTAGGGACCTCAGACCCCATTATATATGTAACTATGCGTATGAATTGGCAACAACCTTTTCTGAATTCTATCATAAATGTCCAGTTCTGAAAGCCGAGACAAAAGAACTAAGAAACTTTAGATTGACATTGGTTAAAACAACAAAAATTACGTTAAAGAACTGCTTAAATCTATTGGGAATAGAAACACCAGAGAAAATGTAACCATTACAATAAAGTTTTTAATATTATCATTTCATTTAAAATATATGAAGTTTTTAGTCGAAGATACGAAAGAAGGCCAGCGAGCTTATCCTGCTTTACTTTTAGACGATCCTAGATTATTTTCTATCTTGAGTAATGAACTCGCATTAAAAATAATTAAAGAACTTGGAAGAAGACCTGCATGTCCCATGGATATCGCTAGAGCATTAAGAGTACATGAACAAAAGGTTTATTATCACATAAGAAAACTCGAGAAATTAGGACTGATTAAAATCGATAGAACCGAGGAAAGAGTCGGTGCCATTGCGAAAATCTACTCTCCAGTTTCCTCAGTTGTTTCATTCAAACTGTTTGAAGGAGAACACATAGATGATATTAAGACAAGAGCTGGGGAATTGAAATTCCTCAACCCTTTCATACAGAATGGAAAGTTTAATTCTATCATTGTAGTCGGTAGTCCAGATCCTCATGGAAAATATAAAGCCCCAGCCTCTGACGGTTATTGTGCGATCGATTTAGGCATGTTCTTAGGTCAATTCATCAAAGATTCAACAATACCCTATTACAAGTTAGATACACAAGTTAGAGAGGAAGATTTAAAGAAGAATATTATCCTCATAGGAGGACCAAAAACAAACATAATAGCAGACAAGATCAATAAAAAACTCCCCATATATTATGACTATTCTGAAGAGTTGTTAGAATGGAATATAGTCTCGAGTCTTTCAAAGACGGTTTATAGGGAAGCTCAGATAGGTTTTATAACCCGTGTTTCCAACCCATTCTCAGAAGGAAAGGAGATATTAGTTTTTTCTGGAAAAGGATTCAGAGGTACTAGAGCCGCTGTTTTAGCTTTTATTAAACATATCAAAAAAGTCATGAAAGGAAATTCCGCAGTTCCTAGTAATATCGCAAATGTTGTCCAAGGTATAGATGTGGATTCTGACGGGATTATAGATGAAGTTGAATTTTTGGAATGATTGTTTAGTTGTCTTAGATGAAAAAAATAGCAATAAGCATCGGAAACCCACTGAAGTCAGATGACAATGTTGGTAACTTAATCCTTGATGAACTAAAAAAATCTATGAAAGATGTGACATTCATTAAAGGCAGTACAAATCCTGAAAACTTCATAGAACCTTTGAAGAAAATAAACCCAGATATCATATTTTTCATAGATGTAGCAAAATTTGAAGGTAAAGTTGGCGATGTTAAGATCTTTCAGTTAAAAGATATTTTGAACATAAATATTTCTACTCACAATTTTCCCATAACAGTTTTTAGAGATTTTTTTTCAGATTCTAAGATAATATTCATTGGAATAAAACCCAAAAATTTGGATGTCGGAGAAGGCCTAAGTCCCAATCTTAAAAAAAGATTCAATAACATAGTTGAAGAAGTTAGAACAATAATCCGAACTACTACTTAACTATCAATTTCTTCCTGTCTTTATCGGCCAACTCAAACTCATTCGTGAAACTTATCACTTTAGCTGGACATATTTCCACGCATAAACCACACGATACACACTTACCAATATCTATCGATTCAATTGGATGCATTATTTGTTTATGAATTATCTTACCTACTTTTATCACCTTTATTTTTCTTCCCAAAGTTATAGCATTGGTAGGACATATCATCCTACATAAACCACACGCAGTACAACCCTTTTTATCGAAGGTAATTTTTCCTCTAAATCTCTTAGGTGGTTTTACTTTTTCTTTGGGATATTTTCTAGTTGAAGGTTTCTTGAACAAACTTTTCAATACTTCAATAATCACTCCCATATTACCACACAAGATAGTTTATCCTTATCAATTCTATTACTGCAAGCAACAGAACGAATATCAATAAGTTGAATGTTTGATCTAATCTGTATCTACATGTTGTTGCCTGTAAGAATGTGAAGATGAATAACATAATTAAACTAACTATAGAAAACATTAGGACGCCTTTAAATCCGAAGAAAAGCATGGTAATTAAAAAAATAAAGAAGGTAAACTTCAGAGCCTTTGATATCTCGAGTAATGCTAAACCTCTCCCACTATATTCAGTTTCAACACTTCCAATGATTTCTGTCGGTGCTTCTACTGTGTCAAAAGGCGTTATTCGCATCTCTACCAATCCCACGATAAATAGACATAAACTTGCAAGAGGCAGTTTCAAGAATAAGAAGTTTTGATTAAAAGACATTAAAGATTCTATATTAGTGTATAAGGCAAACGTGATTATCACAATAGCAAAAATAATTTCATAACATACCATCAGAGTAGTTTCTCTCATAGAACCTATAGATCCATAAGGTGAATTAGAAGCAAAACCTGAGAGTATATACAGTGCACCACCTAGGATGAGAATGTAAACGAAGAGTATGAAATCAAAGGGAAAACTGATGATTGGGAATGGTACGAAAAGGAATAACGCAAAAGTTGTTATCAAGTATAAAAATGGTGTGATTTTAAAGAAAATATTTTCACTAGCCTTTGAATCACTTTCTTCTTTCTGCAATAGTTTCATGACATCATAAACGGGTTGCCATACGGGTGGACCAATTCTGTTCTGCATACGAGCCATTAATTTTCTTCTTAACCCTTCGAATAAAAGACTGATTGGTATTACAAAAATCAGCAACATAATATTAAGCATATTTACGTCTAAAATCATGTTCGGTCAACACCTCTTTCTTCCCATCTTTTATCACAACTACTCTTTCCATACAAGCATAACAAGGATCTAAAGAAGCCAGTATGACAGGAATATCTCCAATTTTTCTTCCTTCCAACAACTTCGTAAATATAGACATGAAATTGAAAGTTGGTGGTCTTATTCTCGCTCTATCGATTTTTTTATTCTTAATTTTTATCAAATGAAAATTTTCGCCTCTGGGAGCCTCAACTCTTCCTAGTTCCAGACCTTCTTCTAAAATTAAAGGAGTAGAAGGGGGGATTTTTCCTTTAGGTAGGTTCTTCAAAACTTGTTTAACGATTTTTATTGATTCAATAATTTCCCTGATTCTAACTAACATTCTTGCATAAGCATCTCCATCCCATTCTGTTATTACTTCAAAATCTACTTGATCATAAGCCTCGTAAGGGTCATCCTTTCTGATATCAGTACTTATTCCTGAAGCCCTTGCGATTGGTCCAACTAATGAATATCTTTCTGCATCCATTCTTGTTATAATTCCAACATCTTTCATCCTCGCTTTTATTACTGTGTCTTTTTTTATGGTCTTCATGTAGGTTGGAATCTGTTTTTTCACTTCTTTTATTTTCTTGAGAGTGAAATTGACATCATTTTCTGAAATGTCATTCCTGACAGTTCTGATTTTATGGTAAGCGAAATGTGATCTACTACCTGTTAGTCTTTCAAGTACTTCCAAAATATGTTCACGGTCACGTAAGAAATATGCAAGCATTGTTTCAAAACCAATTTCATGTAACATAAAACCTGTCCAGAAAAGATGGGATTGTATTCTTCCTAATTCGCTCGCTAAAGTCCTGAGATATTTGACTCTTTCAGGGGGTTTATAATTCAGCATTTTTTCTATGGTTTTAACGTAGCAAGATGGATGAGCAACAGAACATATACCACAAATATGGTCAACTATATGTAAGCCCTGTTCAATTCTCTTTCCTTCCAACAGTTTCTCAATTCCTTTATGTGCATATCCAAACCTTAAATCTGAATCTATGATTGTGTTACCATCTAAAGAAACTCTGAGACATGCTGATTCATCTGTAGCTGGATGTTGTGGGCCTATCGGAATTTTAAAATCATGCATTTGATCACTTCTTATTTTTCAATAATGGGGGGCTCCCCTTCCAATCATCTGGAAGAAACATTTTTTTATGTAATTTAGGATTACCCTTGAATTCAATATCAAAAAAGTCATGAATCTCTCTTTCATAAAATTCAGCCGAAGGAAAAATATCGATTATACTTTGTATCACTGGTTTCTTTTCAGGTATCAGTACCTTGAAAGTTTTTATCCCGTTATCGTCGAAATGATATAAGAGATGATAACAGTCCCTTGAATCTAATGCTGATATGGTAATCAGTCTACAGCCCACAAGTTCTTCCATTTTTTGCCTAAATTCCTTCAACTTAATCCTTTTTACTTCCATCAAAATCATCCAAAACTTTTATTAGAGCATCAATTAGTGCTTCAGGTTTCGGTGGACATCCAGGCACGTAGACATCTACTGGAATTTCCTTGTCGATGCCTTGACTTGCGTTATAAGCATTTCGGAATATACCGCCACTGATTGCACACGATCCTATAGCAATTACTTTTTTATTTGGTGCCATTTGTTCATAGACTTTTTTCAACCTTGCCTTCGACTGTTTATTCATTACACCTGTGACGAGTAAAATATCAGCATGTCTTGCACTAGGTTTCAACAAACACCCAAATCTTTCTATGTCATACTTTGGACTTGTCAACATTATACATTCCAGTACACAACCTTTACAACCACCTGAATTGAAAAATGAAATCCATGGTGATTTTTTTATCATCGTTTAAACACCTGTTAAGAGTTGAAGTAACAACAAAAATACTATTATCAGTATCAAGAAAAAAACTTTTTTTTTGAGAAATTTTTCTAACCGTTTAGGTACAATATTCTCTTGTTCATCTTCTTCCCCACCTATGTAGGTGCTCTTCTTACCCATCAAATCACCATGTTCAATATGTATAATTGAGTTTGGGGTATCAATCCGAATAACAAGCATAAAAACGCAAGGGTTGAGTTCATGTATATTAGCAGTTTCATAGGTCTTCTTTGAATTTCACTTTCTCCAGTCAACAAAACGTTTACTATCTTGAAGTACATTATAAACAACAGAAGAGCAGCGAATATACCGAAAATTGTAATAATAGGATTTATCATAAAAGATGTCTTGAATAAGAACCACTCACTCACGAATATATTCAAGCCAGGAAGTCCGGCTAAAGAAAGAGCAGATATAACCGCAAAACTACCATCTAATTTATCACCATAATAAGTTCCACTCAATTTGTCGATTCCCTTTAATTTACCCCTTCTACTCAAAATACCCAGTGTTATGAAAAATAACAATCCTGCTATCGTATAATTGAAAATTTGTATTGTACCTAACGTGGTTATTTTTTGACTTAACTTAGCTATTCCCAGATCCAAAAGTACAAAAGTCAGTTGGATTGCATTAGAATATATTAAATACTTCTTGAGATCGTTTTCAAAAATTCCCATTATAGCTAATACACATATCAATAATACAGAAAGTACAGTTATTGCGAACATGAAAGTGATGTCATAAATCAAAAAATACTGTAAAAGAAAATAGGACATCAATATCGAACCAAAAATACAAAAATACGTTAGTTGGAGGTAATTGATTTTTTTATAGAAAATTATAGGTGCGATCAAAAAAAGGATTGAAATTAAAGATGAATACCAGTTCAGGTTGATTAAGATTAACACAGATACCGTAAGGACTAACATGAAAATTATGTCAAATTTATCATGGAAAAAAGAATAAACACTGATTGAGAATAAAGAGCCTAACAATATAATCGAAAAAAACAGAGTTATCATAAATATGATTTCGTTTTCTGAAGAATAAAATTAATTATATTTTACTTATGAAAATTTCCTTGAAGAATTCTTCTTGTTCTGTTCCAACCTTACCTCTATTCGATAGGTGCAACAAAGGCATAAAGTGTTTAACGATTTCCTCTCTTTCCCACTTATCGACTATCTTCGAAAATTCAACCTTGTCTGATTTCAACTTCAACAATAAACCATCTATATCAGACAACAATTCCTTTATCCTTATTTCAATGTCTATTTCTTCACCAATCTCTCTTCTAATTCTCCTACCGAGCCTTCTTTTTATCCTTTCTTTCTTCCCCTTGACTTTCATTGCTTTTGTCAATGCATTCACTAGTTCATCTAATGTAACCTTTCTCTTGACACGTCTTTGCATAGGAGGTTTAAGGTTTACTTCTGATAATTGTTGTCTTATCCAATCCAACCCGTCAGGGAGTTGAGTATCATCTGGGAAATATTCTGCTTCTCCTCCCTTTATCGGTGAAAGAATTTCGGATTTCAATTTCAGTAGTATTGCAGCAACTAAAACAACTTTCGCCGGAATCCTAAAATCCAAAGTTTTCAATTTTTCTATATATTCTAAAAAAGAAGTCGTCAACTTGATTATATCAACATCCCAAGGGTCTAATCCCTCATACGAGATTATGTTATAGATGAGTTCTTCCCAGGATTGTTCCTTGATTATCATCTCCAAAAGATTCTGTTCTTGCATTCAACTAGCCTCTTTAGGTAATTCCAAACCCAATATTTTTGATTCCCCACTTTCTATCGACACTCCGTAGACACGATCACCTCGTTTTATCGTGTAATCGTTGTGGGTGATTATAACAAACTGCTCTTTTTCTGCCAATTTCTTTATCATATCTATTACCCTCTTAGTGTTAACTTTATCCAAAGAAGCATCAATTTCATCCATGATATAGAATGGTGCGGGTTTATGTTTCTGTACTGCGAACAAGAATGCCAATGCAGTTAAAGCCTTCTCTCCACCAGACATTGCATCTATGTTCAGTAAATTCTTTCCACCAGGATTAGCTTGAATCAACAACCCAGTTTCAATATCCAAAGGATTTTCCAATTCAAGAGAAGCATTACCCTTTGCTATTTCCTTAAAAACACTCCTAAAGTTTTTGTCGATTTCTCTCAAACATCCATAAAAAACTTCCTTCCTTTTACCCTCGATTTTTTCTATCATATCCAGGATAGCCTGTTTTTCTTTTCTTATCTTGTCATACTTCATCTTCAACTCATCAAATTCTCCCTTGAATTCATCATACGCTTCTATAGCTTTCATGTTAACTAGACCTAAAGAGTTGAGAGTCGATGTCACCTGTTGAACCTGGAATTCAAGGACTTTGGGTTTTTCATCTAAATATTCTATTTCTTTGAACCTGTCGACTTCAAGTTTCAAGTTGTTTAGTTCAGCTTCTCTCCTCGCACTGTTAATTTTAAGTCTATTTATTTTGGTTTGTAGTTCTACTCTCTGATCTAACATCCTTCTCCTCTCTGCTTTCATATCTACCAAATCTTCGTCTATTTTTGTCTTCTCCTTTTCAATGTCTAGAACTTCTTTACCCTCAGCTTCTTTGCTTTTCTCCAATTCCCCTAACTTCTTGTTCAGTTGGTCTAATTCTATTTTCAGGAAGTTGATTTCCTCTTCTAAATCCCTCTTTTGTTGTTCATACTTTTTGGTCTCTAGGCTAATACCACCGACTACTTCTTCCTTTTTCTTATAATAACCACCTATCATCGCTCCTGATGTTTCAACTAAATCTCCGTCTAACGTCACCATCCTAACTCTTCCTATACCCAACTTTCTAGCGACTCCCAAGTTTTCAACGATGATAGTGCTTCCGAATACGTAATCGATTGCAGGAGAATATTTTGAATCGAATTCTATTAAATTGGTTATCAGACCAATGACCCCAGGCTTCTTCAATACTGATTTTTGTTCTGAGTTCAATTTTCTCGGTTTTATCCTGTTGAGTGGGAGGAAGGTAGCTCTACCTATTCTTTCTCTCTTTAAGAATTGTATACATTCTGATGCAGTTTTTGTGTTATCCACGATTAAGTTATGTAAACGATAACCTCCTGCAACTTCTACAGCGGTTGAATATTCACTTGGAACTTTTAACAGATTAGATACAGTCCCATAAACACCTTTTCTTTTTAGGTCCAGAATCGTTTTAACGCTCCTTTTGAGCATTTCAGGTCTTCTCTGTCTAAGGAATTCTAACTTACCTATCATGTTGTTGAGTCTTTCTATCTCTCTTTGGTTTGATTCAATCTTGTTATTATCTCGGAATATCTTGTTTTTTATGTTCTCGATTTCTTCTCTTATTCCTGTCCCTTTCGTCCTAACAAAAATAATTTCTGTGATTTCTTCTTTCCTCTTTTCTTTTAATTCCAACTCTTGATCCAATTGTCTTATATCGTCCTCTAGTTTTTGAATCTCAGCCTCACAATTATTGATATCTTCTTCTATTGTGGTGAACTTGTCTTGTTCTATCTGGAATTTTTTGTGAGCTAAAGAAGCTTCTAATACTCGTAACTTATCGGTCAGTTCCTTATACTTCAAGGCCGTATTCCTATCCTTTTCCAATTCTTGTAATCTTTCTAACCTTTCTGTTAGAATTATCTCAACTTCCTTGAGTTTTTCCCCGACGATATCAAGGTTTTTGTGTGCCTTTTCTTTTTTTTCGTTGTATTGAGCTATGCCAGAGATCTCGTCTATTATTCCTCTTCTCTCTTGAGGGGTCATTTCTACGATTTGAGTTACATCTCCCTGCATGATGATGTTATAACCGTCAGGATGAATTCTAGCAGAGAATAGTAATTCTTTAATTTTTTCCCTGGTTGTTGTCTTCCCATTGATTTTGAAGACACTCAAGCCTTTCTTGTTGATTTTTCTTTTTATAGCCACTTCTGGTGTTTCGTAAGGGAATAGTTTTTCTGAATTGTCTAGCCAGAGAGTCACAGAAGCATACTCAGATGGAGGTACTTTCCCATTACCATGAAATATTAATTCATGTAGTCTATCCGCTCTCAAGGCCTTGGTGGATGTCCCACCGATTACAAACGAAATAGCATCTAGGATATTGCTTTTACCTACGCCGTTTGGACCACAGAATACGTTAAAACCAGGAAAAAAAGGCATCGATACCCTTTTCCTAAATGACTTAAACCCTTGAAGACTGAGTTTATTGATTTTTGTTCTCATTAGTTAGATCACGTTGCTGAGCAAGATATAGACGATTAACCAGACGAGGAAGTATACTGCGAACGTGTTTGAGAATAACCATCTGGCTAGTTTGTCGACGGTTATTTTTTTGGAGAGAGGAATTACCGTGATAAAGTAAATACCAAGGATTAGGCCAAATAATAGGATAAAATTATTCAAAGAGAGTGAGATGTATCCGACAACACACCCTAGGATTGTGTATAGAATCGTTGCACTCTGTTCCTTTTTCATGGTTTCTAAATATAGATTTCTCATACTCACTTAAAAACCAAGATGAGAAAATTTAGATTTTATTCGGGTGGTTTACGGTCTCCAGTAGGTTCCGGTCCCTTTATTTCAGATAAACCATACAAAAGAGTGAAGGCTATTAAGGCATATTCTATATCCCCATAATCTCCATGCGGGTAATTTAGTATTGATCCGTGTATTGATTCAAATGTCTCCTTGTTCATTTCCATACCATATTTCAGTCTATCGCTTATTTTTGCAGTAAAAATACGTGTATAAAATGCTTGATCGGGATCCAATTCTAGAGAAGGTTGATAAATGACTTTTATATCCTTCCCACTTTTCTCCATTAATTCTCCTAGTTTATTGGATCTTATTCCCGCTAATAATGCTAAGTAGGGTGAGATAATTATTGTATCCTTTGGTCGATCTTCTAGAAACCAAATAGTTTTTCTCATATTTTCCTCGTTTTTGACCGCAGATTTAGCTAAGGGTATTAATTCTTCGGTACTTAACTCTGGAAAAACTTCCTGGTCGAGTTTTAAGATATTTGATGCGATTGCCTCAAGTTGGTAGGTTCTTTGTTTAGTTGGCGTTGTCTCTGATACAACAACCTCTATCTTTTCTTTTAACCTTTCTTTATAAGGTTTTAATTCACCATTCTCTGACTCTTTCTTGTCAGAATTTCTTCTAAAAGGACCCATTTTATCACTAAATTGTAGTTAAAATAATTAAATATTTAAACTTAATTTTATCGTTGATCAAATAAGAAATTGAAATCGTACTTCTGGTTTTAAAGTTTATTAGACAAACACCTTTGATTTCTTATGCTAATCTCGTACTCCCTTAAAAAGCAAAATAAAAAAAACCTATAAATCTCAAAAATCATAAGTTATTTTAGAGATACTTTAGTGGATTGAATGATTCTTGGGAGAAAGGGACAAGGGGATTGGAAATGGATAGTTGGTGTAGTAGTTGCAGTGGCCATTTCTGTTGCTGTATTGATGATTTGGAATTATGTAATTAAAGTACCATTTCCAACTACTCCTGAACAATATGCAAATGCCTGGAAGGATTATGGTGAATACGCCTTCGATACAACTAAAGACGATCAGCCTTGGAGAGTTTTATCTATTTTCTTTTTTCCATTAATAACTTATTTCACCCTTTTCTTTGGAGCTATTTGTCTCGTTTTCGCTCAAGGCAATATTAGAAGTTGGAATATTGTACAAAGACCTTTTATTTTATTTGCCTTTGCTGTTTCGTTCATAATACTTCCATTCCCGACTACTTTTTGGTTATATCAAAGTTTAGGTGCAATATCAGTCTTTGTACCTTTTGTTGCTTGGATTATTATGCTTGGTTTTATAGTATTGTTACTTCGTTACATGAGTCTACATTTTGGTGGAGCCGGAGCACCCAGCGCACCAGGAGCACCAGGAGCACCCAGCGCACCAGGAGCACCCAGCGTACCAGCATTGCCAGCAATTGTGAATGTGAATCTCATGAATGCTAGCAATGATTTGCGTCAATTTGCAATGGCATTAGCAAATCTTAGGCGGTGAATGGTTTGACAGAATGGTTAACCTTTCAACATGCATATGAACGATTTAAGGGAGAGCTTGATGATACAATAGAGTATTGTTTAGAGCACAAAAACGATCCTAAAATTATCGACAAATTGAGAGAAGTTAGAAGAATAGTTGATGGGGCCAATGGAAGAATAGCAAGAATACTTCAAGTTCTTCAAGCAGAAAGCAGAAACATAAGTAATTCTAAAGGGTTGATAGGTGAAATACAAGGTTATATAGTTTATTTAAATGAAAGGACAAGATACGTCCAAAATATGATTAAAGAGTCAAGCGAGTTGGTAGGAGAGAGAAGAGAAGAACCCGATTTAGATGAGTTTCTAGAAAAAGCAATTAAAATAGGAAAAGAAATAGGCGTATCAGAAGATTTAATAAAAAAAGCAGAGGATATTCAAAAAACAGGAAGTGACGAGGAGAAAACTGAAATTTACAATAAATTAGTTGGTGAAATTGAAAAGAAGAGAGGTGAAAAGCCTCCTGAAGAAGAGGCAAAGGAAGAAAAAAATCTTGAAGAAGAGAAGAAAAGATTACAAGAATCGATTAAGAAGGCACATGAATTGAACATCTCAGGAGAAGAAGTGCAATCAGCAGTAAGAGCATCACAAGGCAACGATATAGAATCAATTAAGAAAGCAAAACAAGTATTAGATGGAATAATTAAAGAAACGGAAGAAAAGAAGAAAGAAGGAAAAGTAAAAGATAGAATACCTGAAGATAAGAAAGAAAGTGTTCATAAATTATGGACTTATTTGTTACAGACTATGCACGGGATTGACGAAGTTATGAGAGATGTTAGAAATATTGCTACAGTAACTGACAACACTTCAGAAGAACAAAAAATACTTCAACTTGCTGTTAATTTCCAAAATATGTATAGTGGTAAGAGAGAATTTGGTCCTATAATCAGACGTTATGATAACTTTCTTAATATGATAGGTGCACCTTCAGGTATGGGTTTAAGTAGAATGCGAATAATCAGAGAAGATCTCATTCCTTTATTAGAAAATATTGAAAAGGCATTTGATGATATAAAAAATACAAGAGAACAAAAAGAAGAAGAGTTTAAAATGTTGATAAGACAACCAGAAAAAGAGAAGGATCTAGAAAAGTACAATGAAATTATAGGGAGATTCAAAAAAATTGAAAAACTAAAACCACAATTTTTAGTGTTAAAAAAAAGGTATGAAGACGAAATTCACGGCCAAATAATTAGATGGCATGAATTTTTAGTTCATAGTAGAACTTAGAAAAATCTTCTAAAGAATAAAAATTCTAACTTAAATCAATCCTACCATCGGCAATAGAATAAATAATAGCGCTGGTATAACTACATCCATTCCTGCCGATACGGCATCCTGCCAATTCGGTGACGGTGCAGCTCCTCTCGCAAATCTGAAAATAACTTGTGCCAATAGGAAGTCAAGGAGGAAAACCACTATCCAGTTTATTCCGATCCAATAGTTCCATGAAGGGTCTCCCAGTGCCATGAACCTCAATGTGAAAAGCGTCGTTCCACTCGCTGGTGCGATATAATCGAACCAATAGATGTTCAGGAAAGCCCATGGTATAGACATTATTACACTCTTCATCAGATGCATACCACCAGATAAGGCGAGCATCAATACTGAATCAACTATAATAGACAAAACTATGCTAACAACGAATACAATCAATTTGGGCATTGGTCCCAATGGAAACGTTGCAGTTGCTGCTCCTTGTGCATAAACGAATCCTATGGTCAACAAACTCGAAAGCACTAAGACGAACACACCGTGGTAAATCAAATTTTTCACATCCATACAATCACTATATAATCTATTCTTTTAATCAGTTAATAAATCTTCTGAACTTCCTTCTTGACTATTTTTACAACATCTTCGCTCTTTGCTTTACCACGAACCCTACTCATCACGATCCCTATTATTTTAGTGATGGGTTTATCTTTATTTTTTCTTAAAACATCCTTTACGATCTTCAATAATTCCTCCTTTGTCACAGTTTCTAGTTTAAGTTTTTTGACAACTTCTGTCATTTTCATTTTCGGGTTCTTCGCCTTATAAGAAAGAATATCAGGAATAGATTCCTTTACTATCTTTCCTTTAACCAAAAATTTAAATAATTCTTCGAAATAATTATCTTCCAAGTTCTCTACAGGAATGTTTTCCCTCTTTTTCAAATCTTTAATAGTACTAGAAAAAACATTTGCTATTATACTTGGTTGAATCCTGAATTTTTTAGTTAATTTTTCAAATAAATCAAGATAATCAGACCTCAAGATTTGATTTGCCAATTCATTAGATAATTTCAATTCTTTCTTGAGCCTAGAAACCTTTTTTGTCCAGGGTTCTGGTAACTCTTTTTTGATCTTTTTAATTCTTTTCTTTTCTATTGGAATTGGTGGAATATCTGTTTCAGGATAGAGTCTCGCAGCTCCTGGTAGAGGCCTTGTGTATTTCGTCGTTCCGTCAGGATTTGCGGATCTAGTCTCCTCTTTAACTTTTGGTAATGATAACTGTCTTTTAACTTCTAGTTCAATAACTTTCGACAACAATCTCAATTCTTGGATACCCTTTATCTCAACTCTTTCTCCACCTTTTATACTGACGTTAACATCCTGTCTAACCGTTCCAATACCACGTTTCACTTTTCCAATCGACCTACAAATCATTCCTATAAGGCCAGCTATATCTTGAATTTCTCCCGGCATATAACCTATCAGCAGGCCAGTCCCTATTTCAACTAGAGGAATACCAAGTCTATTCAATCTGTACGTAACATTCCCTTGTTTTTCCTCAACTATAGCAGCAGCATCTTCCTCAAGACTCACGTGTATTATTTCTATTTTCCTTCCTTTGTATACTAGAAAACCATCCAGACCAACCACCATCGTTCTTTGGAAGGCAGAAATGTTACTTCCATCGATAACAGTCTTTCTCATAATGTGAATTTCACCAGGTATCGTACAATTGAGAAGAAGAGCTATCTGTAAAGCAATTTCTAATGCTTCTTGATTTAATTGATGAATTGGTTCTTCATCGCACTCAACGAGACAATCTTCATTTGGAAAGACTTGATAATAGAAATTCCTGTCTCTTAAGAATTCATACTGAGCTGCAATGTCTACTTTACCCAATTCGCTCGCAACAGGATGTTGTTTTCTCTTTAATGTCGTTATGAATTCCCTTTCTTTCATTCCCGTAGAACAACCACAGAATAATTTATGCTTAGTATCCAGTTGTCTGTGTATTTCCAAACCACACTTTAAACCGATTTTTTTGTAATCGATCAAATCAACCACTATATTAAAAATGATCTTGAATCAGTCCTTTCAGTAATTTCCCCAGAGTAATTAGTTAGCATCATTTTTCTAATTTCATCAAATTTTTTTGTATGACCAAGAACCCACATCAATTTTATATAAGCTACTCCTGGTAACATATCTTCTGCAAATATTGCTCCTCTTCGTGAAAGTTCACGTAAATTATGATAAATCGTTGGATGAACTCTACCGTATAGACATTGAGAAGTTATCACAACTGGAATGCCTAATTTGATAGCCCTTTCAACCTTAGGTAATAAGGAATACTGTTCCAAAGTGGGCGTATGACCAAGACCTGTTCCTTCGATGACCAAGCCCTTATATTTTTTTTTGATGTAATAGTCGAATATTTCTGGATCTAACCCAGGATAACACTTTATTAACGCAACTCTTGTTTCAAGTTTATCATCGACTTTCACTTTTATATCACCCCTTTTTCTGTAATTCTCGTTCAAAATTTCAATTTTTCTATTCTTCCAATAGATTTTTGCGATTGGTAACTCGTTGATAGGCCTGAAAGCATCTCTTCTACTTGTGTGCATTTTTCTTACTTTTGTTCCTCTTATCGCTAAACAATAATCATCTTCCATCGTTCCATGTAAGACTGTACAAACCCCAGCAACATCTGAGTTAACGACAAAATTTACAGCGCATGCGACATTCATCACCGTATCAGAAGATCCTCTATCACTCGATCTTTGAGCACCCACTACCGCAACAGGGCAGGATAAATCTATCAACATGAAACTCAACGCAGCAGCAGTGTAATGAAGAGTATCAGTTCCATGAGTTATGATAACACCCCTTACACCAGAATTGATTTCCTTAGCGACAGCTCTTGCTATCTTCTTCCATCTTTCAGGTGTCATATCCTCGCTCATTATGTTCATTATTTCTTTAGTCTTTATGTTCGCGTTTTCCTTTAATTCAGGAATCTGTGTAACAATTTCTTTCGCAGAGAAGGAAGCATAAACACCGCCAGTCCTATAATCGATTCGACTAGCAATAGTACCACCCGTCCCAATGATAGAAATCGTTGGAAGTTTCTTATCGAAAATGATAGTTTCAATATTCCCTTTCTCCCTTCTTTTAATCTTCCACTCAGACTTTATCTTTTCAATTTTAACTCTTGGTTCGAATTTTATTCCTATGTTGTATCCATTATCTAGTTTTAAAATCAGAGAATCTTTATTACCCATTTCTATTCTTGGCATCAGAATTCCTTGAAAGGTCCTTTTTTTCTTAACCAAACGAATCCTGTCACCAACCTTAATTTTCTTTCTCTTTAAAACTCTCAAAACCTTACCAGAATACATTTCATCACTAAATATTTTACGTTCAACTATCTATAAGTTTCTTAGGATTAGATTTTCAACTTTTTTCTCTTCCAACTTCTTCTCGTTACTGAAACCCTTCTGTTCCTAGCCCTCTTTATCCCAAATTTCTTTATATCTACCCATCTAGGGGCAAGTCTGACCATACCAGCTTTAATCTGTTTCAGTTTTCTGTTCAATATCTTCCTTCCCATAACATCACAACAGTTTTCTGATTTCTTTTGATTTTTTAATAGCTAAATCTATCATTCTACTCGTTTCTTCTTCTAAAAGACCTTGATCACCGCTCTTCTGCATAGCACATATCTTACCATCTTCCATCACAGCTACCGTGAGCTTAGAATCTAAAACTTGTTCTTCCTCTTTTGTTGGGTCTATTAAAAACTTGTCCGATATTTTACCTACAGTGACAGTGATTGGTATATGTTTTATGGGCAATTTTTTCTTCAGTTTTTCTCTGTTGATTTTATCATCTTCCAACTCCGGGATTTTTGTTCTCATGAGAGCAGCAACCACAGCTAAAGCTGATACATCTATCAAGTTACCATCATGGTTTATCATGTGTATATCTACAAACACAGTCCAGACTTGTTCTCCCGGTTTTAAGCATAATTTTTCTAAATCTATACATTCAGATTCCCTTATACCTCTATCCACCACTCTGGCGAGTTCAGTTGCATCTTCACCTGGTGGCCCGGGATCGAATTCAGGAGAAGCTATAGGTGAGAATTCTGCACCAGTCCTCAACATTCCCTGATCAGGGACATCAGGAAACGGTTCACCTAACTCCATTTTTATCCCAACTATTATATCTGTCTTCCCAATCTTAACTCTGGCTGAACCTTCTGCTCTCTCGATGGTATCAGCTTCGATTTTTATATCCCTGAATTCATCTAATTTTCTTCCGTCCAACCTCTCATCAGATTCCAACAATTTTAATACATAATCATGTCTCATTCCATCACTTATGATATTTTTTCTTCAAAACCTCTTTTTGTTTTTCATAGACTTTCTTCCCAGCATTTAATACATTCTTGACTATAGTCTTCACTTCATCTGGATTCATCTGTCCATCCATTTGTAAGAGCGTTATCTCATTTTTTCTTGGAAGAAAGGCTATCGGAATATCAGCCACAGAATAATTGTCTTCCTTTCCACAAAGGTCTATTATTATAGTATCATCTAGCTTTCCACCGGATAATCCAACAACTAAATCTCTCATCGGGACACCTGCATCGGCTAAAGCCAAAGAAGCAGCATTTATTCCTGTTACCCTTGTCGAACCATCAGCTTGTATTATTTCTATGTAAATATCAACCACAGTCTCAGGATATTTTTCCAAAAATAAGGCAGGTTCTAATGCAAGTCTAGTAACTTTAGATATCTCCGTTTCCCTCCTAGAGGGTCCTGGCCTTATCCTTTCGTCAACAGAGAAAGGGGCCATATTATACCTACATCTAATGATAGCAGTATTAGGTTCTTGTAAACGTCTCGGATGTAGAATTCTAGGTCCGTAAACTGCAGCTACAGCAGTCGTCCTTCCAAAACTTACTTGGGCAGAACCGTTTGCATTCGGTATAACACCGACTTTCATCTCAATTTCTCTTATCTCATCTGGGTTTCTACCATCCAACCTCTTTCCTTTCACGATCATTTTCTCCTTTGATTTCATACCCATCTAATCACTCAATAATTTTGTTATTTCATCTGTTAATCCGATGATGTGTGATTTCTCATCTACCATCCTAATCGCTTTAATAGCTTTCTTAACTCCTTCTCCACTCAACCAAACAACGCCGTTCTGTCCAACCCTTATGATGGTATTCGTCTTATCTTTTATAGTGTTGATCATACTCCCTTCCTTTCCAATCAATCTCGGAACTTTACTGGGGGCAATCTTTACTGTAATTCCACCCCTGAGTTTTCTTGCTACAGGAGTGTTCATAGTCAATTTTATGTCTGCTCTTTTTACATTGTCGACTTGTGCGTAGATAACATCTTCCACATCATAGAACCTCGTGATATCAGTTTTTTTTAAATCAATAAACTCGTCCACAGCTTCAGACACGGGAAGGAATGCTAGCCAAGGGGAGTTTATATCGACTACCCAGCCAACCCTCTCTACATCAGTAATAAAACCAATAACTTTGTCTTGTCTTTTAGGGATGTATACTCCAGACAGTGGTATGACTGAAATATAATCACGAGCTTCCTTAGGAATCCCGATAAATTTTGATATCACTCTTCCATCTTCTTCAAAAGTCCCATATCCGGATTTTTTTTCCTTTGAATCTCCGAGTACTTCCCCTGGTAAAACTATTTTTCTGACCTCAGTCATCATAAATCAACCTTTTTTATTGTTTCGGATTTAAAATTTCCCCTTGTTACATCTCCAATTCTCTTAAAAACATTATCCTGAATACCAGCTGGTATATCCAAGGTCACTTGTAAGGACCCGTCATTCAACCACTGTTCATTAAATTTCCCAATCGTTCTCTTGAGAATGGGATAAGTTTTTCCACTGAATTGAGAAGGAATTGTTATCCTTATAACAACCCTTTGGAATTTAATAGGTAGTAAAGATTTTATACTTTCCGCCACTCCGTTGACTTGCGTTTCAGCACCTATAAGAGGATCTATATTTACACCAGATTTTTCGATGGCATTTAGTATCCTTTGGGGTGGATGAGGAGTGTTCGTTTGGGGGTTTATACCCCTCTTCGAGATGATGTCTGCTATTTCCTTTTTTTTATTTTCGACGAACTTTCTTCTCTGTTCTGTCGTGAACTGGAGTTCACCTTCAGTTATAATTTTTCTAGCTATTTCATAGGTGTTAGTCGTTCCAAATATCATTTGAAGCTCACTCTCTGGTATAGCATTGCCCCTTCTTACGTCGTGATATATGCCGGGATAAGCAAGAACATCTTCAATATTAACTCCTTTTTTTCCTTTGAAGTCTAATGCTTTTTCTGGGTCAACTAGGATTTCAAATTTTTTCCCAGCCTTCTTTAATCTACTAACTACAGCCTTATCAATATCTACCATAATAAATTCACAGAAGTTTTTTGATTTGACCTTCTGTTAATTTATGAAATTTCTTATCTTCTTCTCTTATGACAGCGATTTCTAATGCCTTTAAAAGATTTGGAGTTTTTTCAGTTTTCTTAATCACACTGACTATTAGTTTCAATGCACCCTTCTCGTCCAAATTATCTTTATGTTTGTCACGAAACATTTTGTTGGCTATTGTTGCTCCTTTTCCAATCGCATAAGCTTTCCATTCATATAACATTCCAGACGGGTCAGCTTCTATCAAATGAGGACCAGTTGAGTCAATACCCCCAACAAGGAAAGATACACCAAAAGGTCTAAGACCCGCATAAAGAGTGGAAAGTTGCATTCTATCTCCTAAAGCCTTTGCCAAACTCCAAATACCTATTGGCTCTTCATATGTTATTCTATTAACTTGTGCCTTCACCATGAGTTGATTGACTAGAATTCGAGCATCTGCCAATAAACCAGCAGCAACAGTACCTATATGTTCATCAACCTTGAACAATTTCTCAATTGCATCCGGTACTATTAGTTTCATGATTTGTCTTATCGTTCCTAATACGACACCATTCTTGAAAACAAGACCTACAGATGTGGTTCCTTTTTTCACTGCTTCTTTTGCGTATTCAACCTGAAAAAGTCTTCCATCAGGTGAGAACACAGCTATAGTCCTATCATAACCCATATACTGTGGAAGTACAGCAGGCATAATTTCACCCCATAATTTTCCTAATACTCTTTATCGTTCCTGAAATTTTTAATATTTTAAAAGTTACTCTGTTATCACCCAACCTGTCGATTAAACCCAAGGCTGCGATGACAACTTGAACAGATTTATGATTACATCTTAAAATACCTATCTGTTTTTTTTGATTCCAACAATCTTTGAGAAGCCAAATAGAAGTTTTGGAAACGCCGTACTCTCCCAAGAAATCGAGAGTCACATTCCAGATAGCTGATTCTAAATCTGAATATGTAAATTCTTCACCTTTTTCTGATATAACTTGAAATGAGGTGTATCTATTCTTTTCTCTAAGTGTTGGTTTGAGTATTTTGAGTCTTTTCATTATACCACCTTTACTCCAGGCCTAACCCATTTTTCATTCTGTCTTTCTCTAATCATTTTAATAATATTTTCTGGAAGTTCTGACAATGCCTTCTTGGCTTCATTTAATTCTAGTCCTAACAAACATGCCATAGAGATTAAAACTTTAGGATCTTTCAACTGCCAATGTGATGCTGCTCCAGAGCAGATGACGATGGGAGTCTTATACTTTTTGCAGAGTCTTACATTTTCTGCTATGTTATGCATGATAGCTGATCTAGTATTTTTTGAGGATTGTAGAATTTCCCTGAAATTTATCTCTATCGCAACATTATTTTTTGTCGCCAATTTCGCCATAACATGATTTAATCCTGAGTCCCTTCTGTTGAGTTCTGGATGGGTGAGAATATCAACTTCTTTTGTTTCAACGGCTTTTCTATTCAAATATAAATCTGAACCCTTTACTAACAGCACATCATATCCTTTTCTCATTCTCACTAATTTTTTTAGTTGATTTACAGTTTTAGCTGAGAACCCCATGAATATTTTAAATTCTAATTTTTCAGAAACTTCAGAGATTTCTTTCTTTAAAGTTTTTATCTTACTTTTGTTAGTGAAATAATTAGTGATACATATTCCTTTAAAACCCAGTAATTTAGCTCTTCTTGCTATTTCCTCTACAGAACTTTCCCCCTCTGAAAATTTTGGATGTATATGGAAATCATAAAAATTCATATCAATTCCAAATCAAGATTAGCTTTTAAGATAATTATTTTCTTGCTTTTTTGCCACTTGGTGTTAATCCTCTAAAAACTCTTCTTTTATGTTGTTTTTCAGTTATCCATTTCAAGTTCTTATCATTTTTAATAACAGGATTATTTGGGTCTATCAATATTACTTCAAACCATTTATATCTACCATCCTCACCTACGGGATAACTTCCAAGAACTTCCAAGTTGGGATACTTTTTCTGAACTCTTTCTCCCAAAATCCATTGTAATGATTTCTTAGGTGTGAATTTCAAGATACCGGCCTTCGATGGTTTTCTTCCTCTCCTTCCGTATAAAGGTCTTTTTCTTCCACCTCTTTTTACCCTTCCTCTAATGATTACAAATCCTGGTTTTGCTTTGTATCCTATTTTTCGAGCTCTATCTAGTCTCGTTGGCTTATTTATTTTCTGAAACCTTTTTTCCTTTCTCCATCTGATCAATCTTTCCTTTACTAAATCCTTAATCATTGATTTTGGTCTTTTCCATATTTTCCTGACATGTTGATAAAGCCCCTTTCCCATTAAAAACACCGATATTTACTTAAACACATACAACACTAAATTTAAATATATTCTTTTAAAAAGAAAGAGTAGGTGATATGAGAAATGCATGTCTTGTTTAAACTTTTAATAGGAGTAATACTATTGGTAGTTCCACTAGGTCTTTATGCATATGAGTTCATGTACCCACAGCAGCAGCTATATATGCCAGTAATTAATAAAGAAATAAATCTACTAAATTCTCTTTTCATAGTCTTACAAGGAATGATTCCACCATTTTTGATACTAATAGGTTTGTTCATCATTTGGCTTGAGTTGGACGAGTGGAGAATCGAGAAAGAACTAAAGACAGAAGAAAAGAAAGCGAAGAAAAAGAAAAAGTAGCTTTTTTAAGGACTTTTATATACCCATGAATAATCTTTATTGGATAATATGGGAGTACAGATATCAGGGATAATTCCTAAAACTGAGATTGAACTCAAAAGTCTTGCCGGTGAAAAAGTAGTCATAGATGCATACAACATTCTGTATCAATTTCTTTCGATAATCAGACATAGAGATACCGGTGAGTCTCTCCGAGATAGTAAGGGTAGGATTACTTCGCATCTTTCTGGTTTATTCTACCGAACGATTAAATTAATCGATGCTGGTATTAAGCCGATATACGTTTACGATGGTGAACCTCCTGAGTTCAAAAAAAAGACGATAGAAGAGAGAGAAGAAGTGAGAAAAGAAGCAAGAAAAAAATGGGAGAAGGCAGTGAAGGAGGGAAGAAAGGAAGATATAATGGTCTATGCGCAGAGTGCATTAAAAATAACTGATGAGATGATGGATGAGAGTAAAAAAATCCTGGATGCAATTGGTATCCCTTGGATTCAAGCTCCCTCAGAGGGGGAAGCTCAATGTGCTTTCATGTGTAAACAAGGAGATGCAGATTATTCTGTATCTCAAGATTACGATGCCTTAATGTTTTCAACACCACGTCTAGTCAGAAACCTATCAATAACTGGAAGGAGAAAGTTGCCGAGAAAAGAGGCTTACATCGAGATTAAACCAGAGGTCATAGAACTGGAAAAAGTTTTATCTAGCCTTGAAATTTCAATAGAACAGTTGATAATTATTGGAATGTTAATTGGAACAGATTACAACCCAAAGGGAATAAAAGGAATCGGTCCAAAAACTGCTCTAAAAATAGTTAAAGAGAATAAAACCCTTGACAAAGTTTTGGAAAAAGTTGAATGGACGTTTGATGTAGATCCTCAAAAAATATTTGATTTCTTCTTGAATCCACCAGTCTCGAAGGAATATAAAATAGATTGGGGAGAACTCGACAGAGATAGGCTTATGGAATTGATGATTGAGGAGCATGATTTCTCAAGAGTAAGAGTTGAAAATGCTATAAAAAGATTAATCGAGGTTAAAAGGGAAGGAACTCAGTTGAGACTTGAAGACTGGTTCAAGAAATAGGTTTTTTTCTTTCAAACATTTTTTTAAAAAAACTTATGATTCTTAATTGACTATGTTCATTCATTATTCTTTCAGCCGTATCCCAAGTGCGTCTCACATAAGTTGGTAATCGCCCTCCATTTTTTTCAGCTAGTTCGTTTAAGAACTCTATTGTTCGGGGGTCATGACTATAACCAACGCCAAAATCATAACCAATTCTTTTTTTTAATTCTTCGATTGTTTGATCTCTGTCTACCTTTGCTAAAATCGATGCTGCAGAAACAACGGGATAATTTTGATCTGCAAAGTTCTCGCATATTAATTCTACATCTTTATTCTCAAGTTTTGACCAAAGATAGTCTCTGAATTTATTTGAGTTAAAGCTCGGTGTGTCGATGATTGCTTTATCTGGTTCGAGAAGGTTTATTATCTCAGCCATTTTAATCGCTTCTATCTGGTTAAGATTAACTCCCCTCTTCCTATTTGCATCAATCTTACACGCTGGTATCCTGAGTATTACTGTATGGGATGCAACTTTTTCAATTTCTGGTGCGAGTTCTTGTCTTCTTTTTGGTGTTAATTTTTTTGAATCTTTCACTTTAAGTTTTATGAGCTCCTTTTCTCCTTCTTCATCGACGAGCAATCCACATAATACTAGAAAACCTATAACACAGCCACGACCCGATTCATCAATACCCAATATTTTGATTAAAACCACCAGTTTATTTCTTTTTCAATAAAGCATTCGATTATCGGATTTTTTTTCTTAACACTAATATTACTTCTTTAGATTTAATTATAGTTTATGATAGATTTGGATCAAATTAAAAAAAGAATTCTTCACGGAGAACAAATAGAAAAAATAATAGAAGAAATAAATTGGAATGAATTTGAGGAATTAGTTGAAAATATATTGAATAAACACGATTTCAGATCACATCGTAATTTCAGATTTAAAACAAAAACTCGTCATGAAATCGATATCTTAGCAATAAGAGAAAAAAGAGTTTTATCAATAGATTGTAAACAATGGAAAAGAGGAAGATATAAAAAAACACAACTAAGATACGCAGTTAACGCTCAAAAAGAACGCGTAAAACAACTAAAGAAGTTCTTGAAGAATAATAAAATTGCTCAAAAGAAATTGAGATTAAACAAAAATATGAAATTCGTTCCACTCATTGTCACATGGTTTGAGGAAGATCTCGTAGAACATGAAGATGTGTTCATTGTTCCTGTATGGAAGTTCAGACAATTTTTACTAAACCTAAGTGAGTACATTTAAATAATCCTGTATAAATATTTTCAAAAAGAATATAATGTCCGATTTTGGGGGGAACGATGCCAGAGTTTAACATAAAAATTGAAAATATAGTTGCTTCAGCTTCTTTGAACATTAAGATACCTTTAGAGAAAGTTGTTGAACACTTAGAAGGAACTGAATACGAGCCCGAACAATTCCCAGGCTTGGTATACAGAATGAAAGATCCTAAGGCTGCTACACTCATTTTCTCATCTGGTAAAATCGTTTGTACGGGTGCAAGAAATGTTACTGATGTCAAAAAAGTAGTAAAGAAAGTAGTCGATATGTTAAGAAAATCAAAAATAGGTGATCCAAAATCTTATGTAATACAAATCGAAAACATAGTCGCTTCAGCAAAACTCGAGTCAAGACTAAGTTTGGATAAAATCGCCTTTGAATTGGAAAACTCTGAATACGAGCCAGAACAATTCCCAGGCTTGGTATACAGAATGAAAGACCCAAAAGCTGCATTTCTACTGTTCAGTTCTGGTAAAATCGTTTGTACTGGTATTAGAAAAGTTGAAGATATAGAAATAGCTGTTAGAATGGTATCCAAAAAGTTAAAAAGTATTGGTGCCCTAAAGAAATAGGGATTTATTGAAAAGAGAAGATATCATAGATAAGTTTTCTGAATTCTTGAGATATCAATATTATAAAGAATTGGCTTTAGCTATAACGGAAGGAGAAAAATCTGTTCAGGTTGATTTTTGTTTAGTTGATAAGTTCGATCCTTTACTTGCAGATACTATACTGGAAAATCCCGAAGAAACCTTGGATTTTTTGGAAGAGTCCGTAGAACAGATAGATTTGCCACAGAAAGAAAAAGTCCATATAAGATTCTTCAACATTCCCGAAACAAACAAGATAAGAATCAGGAATATTCGAGCAGAACACATAGGAAAGATGTTGTGTGTGGACGGTATCGTTAAGAGAGCATCCGAGGTTAGACCAGAAATTTCTGAAATAAATTTTGAATGCCCCGAATGTGGAAAGATAATAACTGTGATACAAACAGAGAAGGACAAAACCGTTAAATCGCCTGGAAGATGTGATTGTGGTTGTAGGAGAGGGTTCAGACAAGTTAATCAAAGTCTTTATGACGCCAGATGGGTAACGATTGAAGAACCATTTGAGATAACGACTGGTGAAAGACCGTCTGAAATAATGGTTTACTTAAAAGAAGATTTGACTTCTCCGAGGATGCGAAACAAGACAGATCCTGGGAATAGAATAAAAGTAATTGGAATACTCAAAGAAGTGCCGAGAAGGACTGTCAGAGGGAAAAAGACTAGACAGATGGAAATACTATTGGACGCTAACAATATAGAGGCTGTGGAAGTAGAATGGGAGGAGTTGGAAATAGACCCAGAAGATGAAAAGAAAATATTAAAACTAGCCAAAGACCCTCTTATTTATGACAAATTGGTTGCATCACTCGCTCCAACCATGTATGGTATGGATGAAATCAAATTAGCCATCATTCTTCAACTCTTCGGTGGAGAACGAAAAATCCTAAAAGACGGAACTAGAATTAGGGGTAACATTCATGTTTTGTTGATAGGAGATCCATCAGCTGGAAAGAGTCAATTGATGCAACTCACTTCTAGATTGATTCCCCGTGCAAAATACGTTTCAGGAAGAGGCGTAACAGGAGCGGGTTTAACTGCAACTGTTATCAAGGACGAACAATTCCTCGGAGGATGGGTTCTTGAAGCCGGAGCATTAGTCATGAGTAACAATAGTGTCTGTGCTATCGATGAGTTTTCACAAGTAGCTATACAAGACCAAGTTGCCCTACAAGAGGCCATGTCCTTAGGAACAATATCAATAGCTAAAGCTTCTATCGTGGCAACACTACCAGCTCAGACCGCTATACTAGCAGGCGGTAATCCAAAATTGGGTAGGTTTGATCCTTACATACCAATCAGAGAACAAGTTGCTATCAACGAAGTCTTGTTAAGTAGATTTGATCTGAAGTTTGCATTGAGAGATTTACCTAACCCAGAAGTAGATGCTAAGTTGGCTGATCATATTCTTAGAATGAGGCATTTTGAAGAGGAAAAAGGTAAACCTGTTATTGAACCAGAACTATTAAGAAAATATATAGCTTATGCTAGAAATCAAATTCATCCTACCATGACAAGAAGAGCTGCAGGTAGTATAAGGGATTTTTACCTGAAGATGAGAACCAAAGCGGGAGGAGAAGCACCAGTTTCCATCACACTAAGACAATATGAGGCACTAATGAGGTTAGCTGAGTCATCAGCAAAAATCAGATTGAGTGATAAGATTGAACTGAAAGATGCTGAAAGAGCTATTACGCTAATGAAAACATCCTTAAGACAATTTGGTTTTGACCCTGAAACAGGAATGATAGATATTGACAGAGCAGAAGGTACGATGACTAGTGCCCAAAGGAGTAAGATAAGGATAATCCTAGATGTAATAGATGAATTAACAAGTATAATCGGGAAAACCATTCCAATTGAAGAAGTTGCAAGAAGAGCAAGAGAAGAGGGTGTTGATAATTTTGATGATATTTTAAGAAGAATGTTGAACGAAGGGTTAATTTTTAGTCCTAAACCAAACTTCTTACAGAAAGTTTAAACCGAATCGTTATATTTTAGTCTTTAATGTCATATATAAGAACCATGGAAACTCTAAGACAGACGATGATACGAGCAATGATTTCTGATGTAGTCAATGGTAAGTTCGTTAGAAAAGAAGGTATGGAACCCAGTTACATCTTGACAGAAATGGGGCAGAAGATATCTAGGGTTAATATTCTCGGGACGTTAGTGGATAAATTCATGAGTGAAGACAGCAACTTTTCTACTATAACAGTGGATGATGATTCTGATTCCATCAGAGTTAAGGCCTTTAGAGAGGACGTAAATATTTTCAATAATCTTGAAGTTGGAGATTTGGTGATGGTTATAGGTAAGGTGAGAGAGTATATGGGAGAGAACTACATTATACCTGAGATTGTTAAGAAAATAGCGGACCCAAATTATGAATCCTTACATAAGTTAGAGTTACTCAAACGATTGCTTGAACAAAAGAAGGTTTTAGATGGCATCAAAAAAGAGAAAGAGAAGTTTGAGGATGTGGAAGAATTTAAAAAACATGTTAAAGAGAAATATGATGTTGATAGTATTGAAGGTGTGATTGAAACTCTAGAAGTTGAAGAAGGAATGAAAGAGAAGGATCACAAGCCTCTTATCCTAGAAAAAATAGAACAATTAGACAAAGGAGAGGGCGTTGAGTTTAGAAAACTTTTGGAAGAATCTAAATTACCAGAAAACGAGTTCGAAGAAGCAATAAACGAACTGTTATCAGGGGGGATCTGTTACGAACCGGCTCCAGGAGTGATAAAGAAAGTCTGAATCCAACAATTCTTTAATAAAATAAAAAAGAAAGATTTTTATTGGAAAGAGTGATAGAATGAAAACATACGAGGAAATGTTGAAAGAAGCGAGACAGGATATCTCAGAGACTATAACAAAGGAAAGTAGATTAGAAATCCCAATTCCTCAATCCTTCATTCAAGGAAATAACACTTTCATAACTAACTTCACGGAAATAACAACCAGTATAAGAAGAGACCCGAAACATCTAGCAAAATTCTTATTCAGGGAATTAGCTAAGCCTGGTCACATAGATGGCAACAGATTAATTCTTCAAGGAAAGGTTATCAGTAGTCTTATAAAGAAGAAGATTAATGACTATATGAAAGAGTTCGTCTATTGTAAGGAATGTAATAAACCAGATACACGCTTAGAAAAAGAAGACAGGATTACTTTCTTGAAATGTGAGGCGTGTGGAGCAAAACATGTCTTAAGACGTATTTAAGGCTTATAAGTATGAAACTCATAAATTTTATAATTCAGAGGTGATTTTTTGTCCGAAAGTCCAGAAAAAACTAAGAAATTGCCATTTCCGACTGCACCAATTGTTAGGCTTATGAGGGAACATCTCGATAAAGATAAACTCATAAAAAAAGAGGTAAAGGATGAAATGAACAAGTGGTTGGGAATGATGGCTGAGAGAGCCACTAAGAAGATGAATGAAAAACCATACACGACTGTTGACTTAAGTACATTCAAAGAAGCCGTTCAGATATACAAAGATGTAGAAGAAATGGAAAAAGAAAAAAACAGAGTCGTTGCTCATCTAGAGAAAATAAAACAAGATTGTGAATCTCTGATAAGAGATTTAGATAGAAAATTTAAGGTTTAAATTCGTTCCTTTATTTGTATTGAAATGTTTTGGTGTAAGGCCCATTCAATTAAGGGAAAATTTCTTGTAGCAGTCTGTGATGAATCTTTATTGGGAAAACGAATAGGTAAGAAATTGAATATTAATGTTAATGAGAGTTTCTATGGAAGAGATCTCGTTAAAGAGGAGAAAGTTTTAGAATTGATGAAAAGATCAACCATATGCAATCTTTTAGGAAAGGAAATAGTAAAACTTGCTCTTGAAAAAAAGTTTATTACAAAGGAAAATATTATGTTTATTGATGACATCCCACATGCCCAATTTATCAAGTAAAAAAGCACAATTCTTCATCCTTACTACTGTTGTTATTGTTGGTGTCTTCTATAGTTTGAGTAAATCTATCGATCCATATACTTTTGTGGATACTTCTAGTGCAGCTTATGGTGAAGAAATTCTATTTTTCGATAACGTTAAGGATAAAAGTATAAAAACAGTTAGAATAAGCGATTCTGGTGAATTACTCTCTAATCTAGAAGAATACAAAATTTTCATCGAAGAGGTGGCTAGTGAAAGGGGATATAATTTAGTATTTTATTATACAAACACAACAGATACTGTAAAGATAGATATGGCTTTAACTTCTCAAAAGTATACTTTGAGAGCGAACTTTACCATTCCAAGACCTTAAAGTAAGGCAAAAATTCTTCTCTAACTTTTTTCACAGAACAATGCAAATTTTTAGAAAGTTCCATCAACTTTTCTTTATCTTCTTTTCTTTTAAATTTCGTCCTTCCTAAGAATTTTATTTTATCCGGGTATTCATACCTTGAAAACTTTCTATACATTTCTTTTTTTGACAATGCAACGCCAGCGGTCATCAAATCGATCATATATTTCTGGAATTTCCAGTTCTGTCTAATCTTTATTCTCTGTCTAAAAAGGTCTGCCCTTGACAACATATTATAAGCTTTTGCTATTTCTTCGGGTTTCTCATACTCATTGATGATGTTCTGTTCAATCCACAAGAATATTTCATCAAAGTCTTTATCCACACTCTGAATCGATAATTTTGCTGCTAAAGCCGTTTTCGTCTTGAATATCATTTTTAGGGCATCAAAAACACTAGTTTCTTTTTCCCTCATTCCCAAACTCTCCAAATCATCCAATTTTATCTCTGTCTTTTCTCTCGTCAAACTTTCCAAATCATTTATCGCTGAACGCAGGTCACCCGAAGACCTCTTCGCCAATTGTCTCAAGACTTCTTTATCACATTTCAAACCCTCTTTCTGACAGATAAGGTCTAATCTCTTGATAATATCCCAGTAATAGACTTTACCGAATTTAATCAATAGACAATAAGAACGGAGTGAACGTAATTTCATATTATAAGGATTGTTTGCTGTTAGGACGATGGGATACCGAGATTCTTTTATAATTTTTATTATTTCTGTCGTTCCACCTCTATCTATCCTACCTGCCAACCCATCGATTTCGTCAATTAAAAAAAGTTTACTTTTCTTGAAAAGAGACATTTGTTTCATCGATTGTCCTATGACTTCTTTGATTTGTGAAGCTGTTCTGTAATCAGAGGCGTTAAGCTCGATGATTTCAAGACCCCTTTCTTTAGTTAATGCTTCTACAACACAGGTTTTACCCACACCAGCTGGTCCAAACAATAACGCGGCTTTCTTACCAGGTTTCCATGTTCTGAACCAGTTAAGGAATTTCTCTACCGCTTTCTTCTGTCCGACTACTTCTGAAATTTTTTCAGGGGCGTATTTTTCCGTCCAAGGCATAATTATCATTTTTTACTTAACATAAGGAATTGTGCTAACAATGCTTCGAGCTGTAATAACTCAGATCCACCCTGTGAAACCCGGAAATCATATTCTCCAGTCATATCAATCAGTTTAATCTTATCCTCTTCAGGAATATCCAACTTGTAGATTTGACTGTGTATTTCTCGAATGATATCTTCTGCTGATAGTCCTTGAATCAATATCATATCATTCAATCTTTTTCTAGCATCCTTGAAATTTCCTTTCATCACTAACTTTAACATTTCCTCTACATCTCTGGGCTTAGCTCTGGCAGCAGCTTCGTAGACGACATCTTCAGTGATATTCTTTTTCATACCGGCAGAAGCTTGGAGTAAGTTGGCAACTCTCCTTAAATCGCCTTCAGCAAGATTAAGTATTGCTTTTATTCCACTCGTGCTTATCTTGAGTTTCTCTCCTTTAACAATTCTATCAATATACTTTTTTTGGTGTTCTTCAGATAGTGGCCTAAACCTGAAGATTGCTGCTCTGGATTGGATAGGATCGATAATTCTCGAGGAATAATTACAGATGAGAACAAAACGTGCAGTCCTGGTGAAATTTTCCATAGTTCTTCTCAAGGCTTGTTGAGCGTCCCTAGTTAAAGCATCAGCTTCGTCGAGTATAACTAACTTATATGGAACATTACCTATAGCTTTCATCCGAGAAAAATCTTTTATTTTGTGTCTTACAATATCGATACCTCTTTCGTCTGATGCATTGGTTTCTAAAACGTTAGCCTTCCAATATTTACCGTACAAATCATTAGCCATAGCTAAAGCACAAGTCGTTTTCCCTGTTCCAGCAGGACCAGCAAACAGACAGTGAGGAATGTTTTTATTCTTTACAAAAGCTTTTAGACGTTCGACTACATATTTTTGGTTTATGACTTCCTTTAACGATTTGGGTCTGTATTTTTCAGCCCACACCTCAAATTCGACCATTCAATCACTTCTTATCTTTTAAGATTTACACTAATTTATACTATAAAAAAAGAAATGGGGTTAACCAGTTTTTGCTACTTTTTTACCTATTATGAAGACCAGTAGTAAAATCACTATCCAGTTCACTAGTTGCATTATGAAATCTCCGATTAGGAACTCAGATCTTCCTATAGTAATTGAAGTTTCTGGGTTCAAAAAATCCAAATAGGGACTGTATATCGGAGTTATTATGTCTTTTACTAGAGCTTGAACTAGTGCAGCTGTTGCGATACCAACGATGAATGCTAGAGCCACTGAAATTATTTTCTGTTCCTTCATAAAGTCCATAAATTCTTTAAAGAATCTCATTAAATCCCCCTCCAAATAATATATTTGATTTTCTATTTTAATGTTTAATTAAAAAATAAAATTAAACCTAGTTTTCCGTGATATAATGAAAATAGCTATTAGTGGAGTACCTGCAACTGGTAAGACTGAAATTTCGAAACTCCTATCAAAAAAAGTTAATTACATATTAATTTCGATAAATGAATTTGCAGAAGAATTGGATGCTTTCACTGGTTACGACAAGAAAATGGAATCTAGAATCCTCGACATGAACAAACTCAAAAAAGAAATCAAAAAACTAAAAGGCAACATCATATTAGAGGGGCACACTTCTCATCTGTTTCCAGTTGATATGATTATCGTCTTAAGGTGTAATCCTGAAATTTTGAAAAAGAGGTTAAAGAAGAAATTCTCTTCCAATCCTTTGAAAATTCAAGTAAATCTAGAAGCGGAAATACTCGGTGTCATAAGTTCTGAAGCAGTGATGAACAGTAGGAAAGTCTATGAAATAGATACTACCGATAAGAGCGTGAAAGAGAGCGTTAATGTAATTCTAAAAATTTTGAAAGGAGAGATTGAAGAATTTAAAGTCGGGAAAATTGATTGGTTAGAGGAATTTTCCGATTGGATTGACACTACTTAGATCCCTAAGACTGAGAAAACAACCTCATTTAATCCAGTGAAGAAAAGCAAGGAAGGAATCAACAAAATACCCATACAATGCGATCTTCTAATCTCAAGAAAAGAACACAAAAGTCCTAAAGATGTGGAGGTAAAAACAATCAACAATCCAAAGGGACCTGTTAAAAATAAAACTAGGCATGTTATGAAAATGATAACTGATATCGTGAGTACTTTGTAGTTCATTTTTTCTAAATACTTGGGGATTATTTTCCCAAGATACGAAGTTAAAAAAGATGCTACGCCAGCTGTTAACATTACCACACCAATTAAGAACACAACATCAAAAAACATTAGTTCACCCAAAATTCCCTGTATAGCAACACTAGCGCCACTCCGAGGATTTCCAACTAAGAACAATGATACAAGAGAAAAAACATCATTTGCCACATTAATACCAGATATCGTGATTAAGAAGCTTCTTGATTCACCACTCCCGCCCAAGTATTGAACCATAGTACCAGCTTCTGATATTCCTACAGCTGGAAGGAAACCAACCACAATACCAGCAATACTTGCTAGAATTAGAGATTTTACTATCTCTTTTTTACTGATGAGCATCCTAGAATCTTCTTTCTGTTTGGGTATACTACTCCTCTCAAAGATACTTACTATTAACGTACTCAGACCAAACAAACCAGTCAACGAAGGAAAGAGTACTTCTTGTGCTGGGACCAAATAAGAGTTCAAGACTAATATTCCAAAAATTCCTGTCATCGAGAGAATTAAGATTGAGGATAACATCTTCTTCAGATTCTTTTCAGTGATAAACATGAAAATCATCACACCAAATATTAGATACTGTACGTAGGGTCTTGTTACTTCATAAAGATACTGAAATGAATTCGCTAGCAATGCAATGAAAATTAGAGAAACTAGAAGGCTCCCAATACCACCTAGAATGGTTAACTTTATTGCCTCATGACCTCTCCCTTCTAGAAGTAATCTATGCCCAGGCAAGACTGACAAGGACGTATCAGCCTCGGGGGCGCCTAGAAATATAGACGGAATATAGTCAATAAACATCTCAGTTACTGCTACAGAAATCACTAAAACAGCTAGATAATAAGGTGAAGGGAGTAAGAACGATAAAGACATGATGAGGGGTATGGTAGTGTTCACATGAATTCCTGGGATGAGTCCAGCAAAAACACCTATTGCTACACCAATGAATACTAGTAAAACACTCTCGAGTATCATTCAATCATTTAGAATTTTTATATCACCATTTCTTCTTGGGATGATTTGCAACTGTCCTTGGTATTCATCAACCAAACCGGAGACCGATATTTTTAATCCTATTTCAAAATCATTTTCTGTTAGACCAACTTCTTTTAAAATGTTCATAAAACCAGCGAACAAAGGAATTTGTATCTTAGTATCTTCATCAGAAATGGTTAAGAATAAATGTCCAGTAGCATGAGTTTTCTTATAAACTATTTTTCCTGAAGTTAAAACTGATCTTCCAACCAACTCAGGAGTTACGTCTTTTAGTTCTATTTGTTTAGGTTCAAGGTTTATTGCTGCGATGTAAATTAATATTAAACCAACAACAGAAGTTAGGAAACATATCAAAATTAAAAAATCCCTTTTCATAATTAAAAAAGAAATTCTGTGTTTAAAACTTTTAAATTAAGAAGATTCTTCTTTGGTTTTTTCCTCTACTTCTTTTTCTAATCCTAATTTTTCAACGAGTTCTTTATATCTATTCCTTATTGTGACTTCTGTGACGTTGACTATCGAGGCTACTTCTCGTTGAGTTCTTTTTTCACCAGACAAAACACAAGCAATATAAATAGCAGCAGCCGCTACTCCAGTAGGTCCTTTACCACTCGTGATATCAAGCTTCTTGGCTTGTTTCAATATCTTGATTGCTTGAGCTTGAACTCTATCGCTGAGGTTTAAAATAGAACAGAATCTTGGTACATAATCCTTCGGATTTGCTGGGAGTATTCTTATATGAAGTTCTCTCGCCACGTATCGATATGTCCTACCGATCTCTCTTTTTTCTAGACCAGATGCTTCAGCTATTTCATCCAATGTTCTCGGGGTCCCAAATTGTCTGGAAACAGCATAAACCAAAGCTGCAATAACAGATTCGATTGATCTCCCTCTTACCAATCCCTTATCCACAGCATCTTCATAATATCTTGCAATCCTCTCATGGACTGGTTTTGGAAGGTTTAAGAATGAAATAATTCTCTGTAACTCAGAAAGAGCAAACGATAAGTTTCTATCTTTTGATTCTATTAATCTCTTATGCCACTTTCTCAACCTGTAATACTGGGCACGCTTTTTACCAGGAACCTTATAGAGTTCCCCTAAACCCTTTCCTATTTCTGTAGTCAAACCTTTATCATGTTTAGTGAATGTAAGTGGTGCCCCGGTTCTTGCACGTCTTGATATCTGTTCTGAATCGAAAGCTCTCCATTCCTGCCCCCTGTCAATCATGGATTCCTTAACAACTAAACCACATTTAGCACATCTTAATTCCCCACGTGTGTTGTCTTCAAGGAATTGATTACCGCCACATTCTGGACATTCTCGGAATTTTTTGGAGACGATTTTCATATTATCACTTATTAGTAAATATAGAAACGTATTTAAACTTTTCGGTTTAACTATTTAAACTTAACATTATTGTACTCGGTTTTATTTAAAACTTTCTACAACTGGTATAGGATAATGAAGATTGGATTTTGTTCTTTGATTAAAAGACTTAAATCTTTAACGGTGAATTAGAGAATTATGAGTTTGGATCAAGTGGTGGATTCTAAAGTTCTCGAAATACGGACCGAGTATAAGGATTTTGTGATCATTGCAGGCACGTCACTAGAAGAATTTTTCCCGTGGGATTATATCAGGATTGCAGAAAAAGACCATCGGATACCTGAATTGCAATACAAGGTCGCGTCTGGTATCGGAAAGCTTGTCGTATACAAACTAGATAAAATTAGTGAATCCGAGGATATGGATGAACCTTATGTATACAGTCAGGGTCTTCTGGAGGAAACTCTTGTGGACATAAAATCAATGCTCAAGAATTGGAGAACGCTCGGCTATCAGATAGATGATTTGGGCCGTTTGACCAATGCGGCAAACAATCTGCTTTTCAAGCTAAGATTGAGAGACGATTATCCACACAAAGGGCGGATAGTGATTTGAAGAGCCGTAATCACTTTACCAATTTCCACGCAGGAAATCTGCCTACAAAGCAATATAATATAAAAATAAAAGGAAATCATCTAGACTTCTTGTTCAAAAACTTTTTGTTAAGAATCAGATAGATTTTTGTTCTTGGGAGAGAAAGTTAGACTATGAAAGTTAAAGTGATTAAGAAAAAAGAAGAAGATTTGGAAGAAGATCAGGAAGAAAATGAAGAAGAAGTTGGAGCTGGTTCAGACCAAGCTTACATTGGCTAGTGGTTGGATAAGAATCAGATAGATTTTTGTTCTAAGAGGAGAAAGTTTAATTGTAATTGGTTTCTTGTTTCCCTTATATGAGCTTATAAATCCTAAATACCATGTATTTATTAGAAGAGTTAAAAAATATTCGATTTCCCAGGAAATTAAGAAATTTGAATTATAAGGATTCGTTCTTACCCCTCCTAAAGAAATCTTTTAACCTGTTTAGCTCCTCATAGAGGTGTTGAAAATGACCAAAGAATTGAATGGAATAGACGAACATGGTAAATGTAGAAACTGTGGTAGTAGAAAAATAACGTATTCTACAGAACAAAAAACTGATGTCTGGGTTTGGAAAAAAATGTGTGAAATCTGTAATAATGTGTTTGAAAAACAAATTTTACAATCATCCTGACCTCACTCGATAATTACGATAGGAGATAATTATGTCTAATATAACAGTTCGTTGTGCTTATTGTGGCCAGATGTCAAAGGAAGAACACTGCAGTTATTATAGAGGAATGAATGTCCATGACATACCTACTTGCAATTGTTTACAAGAAGCTTGGAAAATAAAATCCCTAGAAGAATTCAATAGAAAACAATGGTTCATATAGTTCAAACATTAGGGTCATCCAGATTTTTTGTGCAGAAAGTTTTTCTGGTATAGGATGGTGAAGAATTGGGATTATAAATATTTTCAATAGAAATTAAAATTATAATTAACGCTTCTCAAATCTTGAGTTCACTCGAGGTAGCTTCTTTGTTTGGTAATTATCTCACCTCCAATAACCACCAAACAGACAGTCTAATCCTTTACCACTCTTCCTCTTCGTCTTCCCAATCTTCCCAAAATTCCTCGTCCAAATCCATGGTGTTCCCCCATTTATTGGATGTGTAATTATTAATTCACTTAGTATTTAAATTTTTCATTAATTTTTCTTTCATTAGTATTGGACTATCAAAACCTTTTAGAATCAACAACCGAATCCTTTAGACTTTTTATGCAGAAACTTTCTATCCACTCTTCTAGAACTGGTATATGATAATAAAGAAAGTGTTGAGAATATCTGAACATAAAATCACGCTAAACTTTTCTGAAACCCCCTTCTAATTCAGGCATATCTGATGAATCATCATCTTCTATTATTGAACTTAATTTGGTTAATTTGTAGAAAACTTTTCTCTGTTCTTTCTTGGATATCTTTCTGTTTTTTGATTGACTGTTCATTTTCAACATTATACTTTCACTCTTCTTCTCTAGTTTCCTAGCAGCTCTGTAATATTTGTTGTAATTCTTAGGAGAGATTCTCATTATTCCACGGATGATTTTCCTACGGAACTTTTTTCCTTTGTTTTTTAAGAATTCTTTCAAAATGGAATAAGAAACATACTCACAAAATGCTTCTTCTGCTATATCGTCTTTTAAATGACAAAAAGAATGTGAGATACCATGCAAAGTATGTAATAGAGCTGCATAATATCTTCTATTCAACAAAGAACTGTTGAGACAGACGTATTTTTTATTCCCATCCACTATAAAGAACTCGTTACACCCTTCTCTCTTGGAAAACTTGAAAACTCTTATCCTTAGTCTATTGAGTTTACCAATGTTGAAGTCAGAAGGAGTATATGATAAGATATCTTTCTTCAATGTCTTGAGATCTTTTTTTAATTGTTTAGCTCTATTCAGATTGATCATATCTTTTGACTTAATCTTGATCTGTGGGAAGACACCAATCATTAACACCACCAATTCAGAAATAAAAAAATAATAAGAAAAAAAGCGTAAGTGATTAAATCATTAAAATTGATTATTTCTTCTTCTTTCCCTTCTTCTTTGGCAACTTTTTCACCTCCAGAGAAAATTAAAGACATGATTTAATTTTTACTAATAATCTTCATCAGAAGACCAATCAGATTCGTCCTCTTCTTCTTCCCACTCTTCTTCCTCCTCTCCCCAAGACACATATTTCACCTCATTTCTATTTGATTGTGTAATATTGATTCGTCAGTATTTAAACTTATTGCTATATTTTCATTCATTAGAAATAATAAAACTTATAAATTAGAAGTTTTAATTAATATTATTAAAAAAATATAAGTTTAGAATCCCAAAAAGTTAATAATAAACTTTAAGGATGGTGATTTGAATGCCAGAGCTTGCTATTGCTCCTTTCAAAAGGATGTTGAGAAAGATTAGACCAGACATGAAAATATCAGATAAGGCAAAAAGAGAAATGAGGAATATGACAGAAAGGTTTGCTATGGATGTTTTAAGGGGTGCTATAGAAATAGCAAAAATCTCGAAAAGAAGGACAGTCATGGTAGGAGATATACGGACTGCAAAAAAACAATTGGTTAAAACAATCTAAAAATATTTTTTGTGCAGAATTTATTTGTGCAAGCTATTCTCGTCAAAATTTAAATAAATCCTTTACCAATCTCTAACCATAACTAAGAAAAATGGTGACATAAATGGTTAGAATTTTCCCCTTAGCTCCTTTAGAAAGAATCGCAAAGAAAGCTGGTGCAGAGAGAGTATCTGCGAGTGCTGTTGAGGTAATCAGAGAAGCTGTTTTAGATGAAGCAGAGAAGATAGCAATAGATGCAGTTGCAGTGGCTAGACATGCAGGAAGGGTAACTGTAAAGGCAAAGGACATCAAGATTGTCTGTAGATAATTTATTTTTATTTGGTGATTTTTTGGGAAAGACAACAAGTGTAATAAAAAATTTAAAAAAAGGCAGTTTTATCCTAATAGATGATACTCCATGTCGAGTAGAATCTATTGCTTCAGGAAAAAGTGGAAAACACGGTGCAAGTAAAAGTCGGGTCGATGCTATAGGTCTATTCGATAATAGAAGAAGGAGTATAGTTAAACCTTCTGGGGATAATGTTGATGTTCCTATTATCAATAAAATGAAGGCTCAAGTTCTGGCCATATCGGGTAATCGTGTCCAACTGATGGATTTATCAGACTATTCTATGTTTGAACTCGATATCCCAGAAGAATTGAAAGGTAAATTGAATTCTGGTGAAGAAGTAACCTACTATGAGATCATCGGGATAAGAACTCTGAAGCCACTCAAATAATTCATACGATGAGTCCAGATTTACTCAACTTCTCCAATATCCCTTTTATAGCGGCTTTAACGATGTCTCTATTTCCGTTGACAGAAAAAACATCTGTCATCCGCTCGATAGAGGTCTCCCCATCACACTGAATCCAGACGAGAAAACTAATTGGATCAATATTAAAAGTTTTATTAGTGTCAGGGTCGACAAGGATATAAGTATTTCCAAGTTTTGACCATTTCATCTCTTTCGATTTCTTAGGAAATTTCACTTTCCTTCTCCTTCCTCTGGTAAAGGTGTGGCAATATGTTTGATCAAGACTATATCACCTATCGACTGGACCATGGGGTAAGGTACGATTATACCTTTCTTTCCACCTACCATCTTTCCCAGGAAAGTGCCTTTAGCGGCTGATATCACTAAAGACCTAACTTTATACCTTGACAGGTCAAGCTCTACATCAGATACTTTTCCGCAATAATATCCTCTGTCAGTAAAAACATCCTTACCAAACATCTCTGAGACATCCTTCACTGTGATTGGCATTAATTTTAACCTCCTATTAATATTATATGGCTATACAATTTTATTAAACTTTAACAAATTAATAATTTAGGTAAGTTATCACATTTTTGCCGAGATCGCCTAACCCGGTATGGCACTGGTCTGCTAAACCAGCGGTCTTTGACCTTGGGGGTTCAAATCCCCCTCTCGGCGTGAAGAAAGAAACATTTGGAGTAGTTAAAAGATTTAAAAGATTTTATGAAATAATTACAAAAGAGGGTCGATGGTCTAGCTCGGTTAAGACATCGCCTTGACGAATAGTAGATTCAAAATGGCGGGAATCGCAGGTTCAAATCCTGCTCGACCCATTTGCCCCCATAGTCTAGCCCGGTCAAGGATATCGGCCTTTCGGCCTTTATGGGAGTAAGCCGAGGACGTGGGTTCAAATCCCGCTGGGGGCATTACTTTAAAAGCAGGGGTAGCCAAGTCAGGTCAAAGGCGCAGTCAGTCGCGTAAGCCTTAGGAGCCTGTCTCTTAGTGAGTTCCTGAGTTCGAATCTCAGCCCCTGCATTACCTATTTAAAAATCCATATCGAGTTAATGAAAAGGTGATTTGTCTGGTAAAAAAGAAAGGATTTCCGAGTGTAAATGAGGTCATCATCGTAACTCCTACACGCATTACACCTTATTCTGCTCTATGTAAATTAGAAGAATATCCAGGAAAGGAAGGTATGATTCATATTTCAGAAGTTTCAGGAAAATGGGTTAGGGACATAAGAAAATTCATAAAACCGAACAAGACATACGTTGCCAAAGTCTTGCGTGTGGATGAGAGTAAAGGACACATCAATATTAGTCTAAAGAGAGTTCCTAGGATAGATAAAACGAGGAAGATGAAAATTTACAAGAGTGAACAAAAAGCAGAAAAAATGTTAGAAAAAATTGCAAAAGAACAACGATTGACCTTGGATAAGATGTATGAAGAGTTCGGTTTTAAGTTACAAGAAGAATTTGGTGATATGTTCACGGCCTTTGAGATAGCAGCCAAGACACCAGATAAACTCAGCAATAGTGGAATTCCAGAAAAATGGGTAAAAATAATACATGAAGTCGCAAAGAAAAGCATTCGTAAGAAAAAAGTGAAGATAAAGGTAGAGTTGGACGTAAAATTCTTTACGGGTGACGGGATTGAAAGAACAAAAAAATTTCTGACGGACTTAACCAATAAATACAATGTAACTATAAAGTATATTAGTGCCCCTAAATATAGTGTTGAAAAAGTGAGTGAAAATCCGAAATTCACTCAGAAAGAATTGACAAAACAATTGACTGATGCGATTTCAAAAATAAAGGATGGTGAAGCTAGTTTTAAAATAATGGAGGAAAAACGATGATTCAGACAAAAATTAGAGTTCATAAGAAATTACCAAAACTTAATGATCCTGTATTCGTAGAAGGATTACCAGGAGTAGGAAATGTTGGAAGAATAGCAGCAGGTTACTTGGCGGAACAATTGGGAGCTAAAGAATTCGCTGAATTATTTTCACCTCATTTCTTACCATTTGTTCTTCTACATCAAAGTTCAGCTGTTCATGTTCTTAAGAATGAATTCTATTATTGGAAGGGTGGAAAGAAGGGACAGAGGGATTTGATTATTCTAATAGGTGACAGTCAGAGCATTGATCCTGTGGGTCATTATGAGATCGTTGAAACGGTCTTAGATTTTATTGAAAAATTGGGTGTGAAAGAGATTATAACAATTGCTGGACTGAATGTTGGAAAATTAGAGAAAAAACCAAAAGTGATAGGAGCAGTTAGTGAACCTGGTGTGATGAAGAAGTATAAAGGTTATGGTATAGATTTTGATGCCGGTAGTAGAATTGGCACGATAGTTGGCGCATCTGGACTTTTCATAGGTTTGGGTAGATACAGGGGAATGAGGGGCCTTTGCCTTCTTGGGGAAACATCTGGCTTTCCAATAATCCCTGATCCAAAGAGCGCAGAGGCTGTATTAAAGGCACTGACAAAGATACTAGGTGTCGATATAAATATGTCCAAACTAGGTGACAAAGTGAAAGAAATGGAGAATTTTATGAAAAAAATACAGGGCGTTCAACAAAGAGCGATTCAACAGTTTTTGGCCCAACAAACGGGAAAACCAAAAGAATCCAAAAAAGATTTAAAGTACATAGGATAACTTTTAATTTCTTTGTTCCAAGAGTGATTACATGCCAGAGGAGTTGTTGATACCAAAACAAGAATATTTGTCTTCGGGAATACACATAGGTATGAAATCGAGGACAAAAAACATGAAGAAGTTTATTTACAAAGTGAGAGAGGACGGACTCGCAGTTTTGAACTTAAAGACTCTTGATGTAAGGATTTTTACAGCAGCTAAATTCTTGGTTAACATGAAAAAGATACTAGTCGTTGGAAGAAAATTAAACTCACACAAACCAATCAAAAAATTCTGTGAAATAGTAGGTTGCGATTTTGTGATAGGCAGGTTCATGCCGGGTACTCTGACAAATCCAAGTTATGAAAAGTTTTTAGAGCCAGATGTTGTCGTGTTGACAGATCCGTTATCTGATCGTCAAGCTTTGAAGGAGGCCTTGGACAGCAGAATTCCTATAATTGCTTTGTGTGATACTTTTAATGAAACGAGGAATATCGATTTGGTAATACCATGTAACAACAAGGGAAGAAAATCACTTGCTTTAATATATTTGTTGATTGCTAGGGAGATACTGAAAAAAAGAGGAGACAAGGAATTCAATTATAAAATCGAAGATTTTTCTGGGGAGAAGTAAGATTTAAATATAACTCTTTCTAATAAACCGTTGAGTGAGTTGGTTAGATAGCTTCGCCTTTCCTTCAAAAGAAAGGTGAGGAAGTTCCATCCATTGAGGAAAAGGGGCTGAGAAGTCTATCTTCAATATCAGAAACGATACCACTCCATCTGTGGGATGATAAGACGTCGGATGGAAGTGGATGAAACGGATTGAAGACTCCGATGAGATGCAAGCTGTGAAAGTGCTTAGACGAATGCTATCTTGAAAACAAAAGATGGGCTAAAGCCAACACACTCATTTTTATATTTTTCATCGATAATAGTTAAGTGATAATAATGGCAAAAAAAGACAAGTTCCGAATGCCAACTGGAATGGCTGGTTTGGTTAGGTATGGTGAGGATACTAAAGAACAGTTGAAAATTAAACCCAAGCATGTCATAGCTTTTTGTGTAGTTGTAGTTGTGTTAGAAGTTTTATTGAAATTTTTCGGTTGAGATAGATATATTTTTAAGCTTAACTATACTAATAAATAGGTAAGTGATATTAATGTCAATCTACGATGCGTTAAATAGACATCTTGAAGATAATCATAATATCTCGATAAGTTCGATAACAAAATTCGATATTATTAGTCCATCTTCTATGCGTTTATATACAAAAAATTCAGATAAACCAACTCCTATTGAGAATGATCCTGATGCTGTAAGATTGACAAGAGAATATTTTAATAGAGAGACATTAATGAGAAACATATGGGCTATTGAAAGCGTTTTTATTTCGAGAAACCCTTATTCTGATTTAGTAAAACAATTGAGCAAAAAAACAACTGAAGAATTACAGGAGAGACTTTCAAGATTGCGTGTACAATATGCAGGTCACGAACAAAATGTCAGATTTTATTTAATAGATTTGCTTCGTACACAACATCCAGACATCCCAACCGAGGACTTAGAAAAATACATTGATAATACTGATAATGGTTTAATAACACAACTACTTAATCGACAAATAATAGAAGATAGATTTATAGAAGATGCTCATGAAATAGAAGTCCCAATGAAAGATGAATTAACACAAACTCTCGGAGAAGACTATGTAAGAAGTTTATGGAGAATGAGCGAAAGAGAACTTTTAGAATTATTGGAAGAAGGCCCAGAAGAAATTCAAATTCCAGTTGAAGATGCATTAGAGTTCTTATTAAAGAAGCATGAACAAGAAGAAGATAATGATTACCTTATATAGAAAGGTTTTTCTCCTTCTGTTACAGGATATAGTTCTAATAGGAAATTTCTGAAATCTCGTCTGTCTGACCCCTGTCTTAATCTTGCGGTTGGACTAAGTCTACTTAATTGCCTGTTTGATCTCTTTGATAAAATCCCTCTTATACTTCTTTCTGATTTTTTTCTTAATTCTGGATCTCCTAAAATCGTTTTTTCTAAACCTAAATCAGGACTCTCTATATAAAATTGTGTTGGATTTCCTCCCTCTATCGCATCTAAGAATTTTCTTAACTTTTCTTCTCCTGACTGAGAATAAACGATATAGGCAACTAAAATACCATAATCTTTTTTACCAGGTATACCTTCTTTACACCTAAAACTTCCCCTCCATTTAAGGTAAAAAGTTTTAGTCATTATTTCAAAAGGTGAAATTGTTGATTTTAAGTTCGATCCATCCAATATTAAACTTCGACCTTCCTGAAAAGATTGAAAATCATACACTCTTAAAAAACGGTCAATTATTTGAGTATAATCTTTTAAGGATAGTATTTCATATTTAGGTTTTTCTTTGAGGAGATTAATCATCGGCCCCATCGAAATTTCATTAAGTTTGGTATGGTAATCTTTATCAGATAAAGCAATGGGGATTTCTTTGAATTCTCCTGTCAATTCAATTAATTGTCCATTATGATATCTAAGATTATCTAACATTAAACTTAAATGTTCTTTTCCAAAATCAACGTCCGAATCTAGATATGACTTTACAAAATCCTTATAATCGCTGTATCCAACTTCAAGTATACTCGGGAGCATTTTACCTAAATTTAATGAATATTCAGATCCATATGCGAGATCGAAAGTCATTTTTATTACCTAATAATGTTATAGTCAACCGGTTTAATTAATGATTTTAATAAATTTAAATAGTTTTTGTTTATGGAAAATACGTTTAAAGACATAAATTTCTCCTAAAAAAATATTAGAAAAGAAATTATTTACACTTTTTTATTGAAAACACTTGAAATTTGTTTTATTGACTCTTTCATGAATTTTTTAAGAAATTTTAACTAAACGAGTGAATAATATACTATGAAAAAATTCAAGTTCCTTGATATAACCACCGCAGATGTTTGTTTTGTTGCTTACGGAAAGGATTTGAATGAACTTTTTGTCAATGCAGCTTTAGCGTTGTTCGAGACTATGATAAATACTACTCAATTAGAACCAAAAATAAAAAGAATTGTACAAATAAAAGGAGAAGACATGAAAAGCCTACTCTTTGATTGGTTGAATGAACTTCTCTTCTATTATGGTTCTGAAAATTTGGCATTTTCTAAGTTTGATGTAGAAGTCGATGAAAAAAATTTTAAACTAAAGGCCGTTTGTTGGGGGGAGAAAATAGACCCTGAAAAACATGAGATTAGAACAGAAGTTAAAGCCACTACCTATCATAAAATGAAAATAGAAAAGACAAAAGATGGATGGGAAGCCCAAGTGATACTCGATGTTTGATTATCCTTTAACAGCACCCATTGGTCTCAACTTAGCGACTATTCTTGCGATACCAGCTTCCTGACAAACTCTTACGACTTCATCCACATCCTTGTAAACGCCTGGTGCTTCCTCTGCTATTACTTTCCAACTGGCAGACTTAACTAAAATTCGTTTCTCCTTTAACATTTGTTTTACTTTTTCTCCACGGAATAATCTCAGAGCTTTATGTCTCGACATCAATCTACCTGCCCCATGGCAAACACTCGAGAAGGTTAAATTTTCTGCCTGTTCAGTTCCAATTAGAACATAACTTGCTGTCCCCATACTTCCAGGAACGAGTACAGGTTGTCCTACATTCTTATAATCTTCAGGGATATCTGGACTTCCCGGACCGAAAGCACGTGTAGCACCTTTTCTGTGTATGTATACCTTTTTCATCTCACCATCGATTTCATGTTTCTCTACCTTTCCCACGTTATGACATACTCCGTATACTACTTCCATTCCAATATCCTCTTCTTTTAATCCTAGGGTTTTGGTAATACTCTCTCTCACCCAATGAGTGATCATTTGTCTATTACAAAAAGCAAAATTCACCGCACACGCCATAGCCCCAAAATAATTGTCACATTCTTTCGTTCCTGAAGGAGCATAGACTAATTCTCTGTCAGGTAATTTCCCGACCTTGTCCCTGAAAGTATTTTCCAGAATTCTTAAATAATCTGTACAGACTTGATGACCAAATCCTCTTGACCCAGTATGGGCCATAACACAAACTTGATTTTCTTCTATTCCGAAAACCTTTGCAACTTCGGGAAGGTATATTTTTTCTACGCGTTGAATTTCGAGAAAATGATTACCCGCTCCTAAAGTTCCTAATTGTGGTGCCCCCCTAATCAAAGCCTTTTCACTGACCGAATCAGGATTAGCTTCTTTCATACGTCCCTTTTCTTCCAAATATTTCAAATCTCTTTCCTTACCATATCCATTTTCAACTGCCCATTCAGCACCAGCTTCCAAAACTTCTTTTAACTGGTTTGTGGATAACCTGAGTTTACCACTCCTTCCAACTCCTGAAGGAACATTTCTAAAAATACTTTCTAAGAGATTAGATAATTTAGGTCTAACATCACTTTCAGTAAGATTTGTTCTTAATAACCTGACACCACAATTGATATCAAAACCGATCCCACCTGGACTCAAGCCACCCTCTTCAAAATCTAACGCTGCCACACCACCTATCGGAAATCCATATCCAAAATGCATATCAGGGAGTGCTATACTATTCTTGTAAATTCCTGGTAAAAAAGCAATATTTGCAACTTGTTCTACTGCACCTTCTTCAACTTGTTTGAGTAATTTTTCTGATAAGAAGAGTAAAGCAGGTACTTTCATTCCTGGTTTTGCATTTTTTGGTAATTCCCAACGACATGGTCCAACTCTCTTTAATTTACTCTTTAAATTCATACTACCACCTTAAGATACGTACAGAAAATCTACACGCACCTATTTCCATATTTTTATGGTAGGTACGCGCTCCCTATAATTATTATTTAATTGATATTTAAGTTTTCTTCATTTGTAATCGAAAATCTTATCATCTTAACTTTTTAATGATAAAAGAAGAATATTAATTGAGAGGTGATTCTTTTTTGCCTATATCAAAAGCACCATATAAGAGAACTTACAAACATGGTACTCAGAGAGGTAATGAAGCAAAAGTAAGATGCGACAAATGTGGAAAATTAGTTCCAAGATGGAAAACTTTCACTGCTTACAGAGGTTTTAGGATAAGAGACCCAGTGATCTTGAGACAAATGGATAAGAGAATGATACATACGCTAGGTAAGAAGATAAGAGTATGTCCCAAATGTGCAAGGTTCTATCACATAGTGCAGAGAGGAAAATCTGTTAGAAAAAAACACGCGTCTAAATGATGTGAATGTTGGGAAAAATAAAACAGCTGAAGGGGTTTCTATGGAGAAAGGTACATGAAAAACCCGAGGAAATAAAATTACCACGTTTTATGCCCAAACCTTTAGATACTTTCGTGGAACTTCCTTCAGCAGAGAACATAACAAAAATCGATGTCAGATATCCATTGATAAGTGAGTTTGCTAGTGCCCACATAAAATGGGACCCGAAAAAAAAGCAACTGATATATTTTCTGGAGGAACCAGTATTATCCGAACAGGAAAAGAAAATTCTCGATGAAATCTCATCTGCATTAATCGATTTGATTGAAGTTAAGCTCACTTCTGTTAAAAACACTTCAGAAGCAATGAGATATTTGGAAAAACAAATAGCCAAGGTCATGGAAGAACTCAGTATGACTTTAAATCCAGACCAATACATCAGAATAATGTACCACATCTATAGAAATTTTGTTGGTTTGAATGAAATAGAACCCCTTTTGAGAGATCCTTGGCTTGAGGACATTGGTTGTGATGGAATAAACATTCCTATATATATAGTACATAGAAAATACGGGTCTCTTAAAACGAATGTAATTTTCAATAATGTGAAAGATTTAAGAGAGTTCATCGTTAAACTTTCTGAACGTTGTGGCAGATACGTGAGTTATGCAGAACCTATCCTCGATGGTACGTTACCAGATGGTAGTAGGATTACTGCAACTTTAGCTGGTGATGTTGCAACAAGAGGTCCAACATTTTCTATAAGGAAGTTTACAGAAAGACCTTTCTCTCCCATCAGTCAGATAGAAGTAGGCACAGTCTCTCCCGCAGTGATGGCATACTTTTGGTATATTGTCGAGAGTGGTGTTTCGCTATTGATTACTGGCGGAGTGGCGACTGGTAAAACTACTTTTCTCAATTCGATATCTATGTTTATTGCTCCTGAAGCTAAGATAGTCAGTATCGAGGATACTAGAGAATTAAGAATCCCTCATGAACACTGGATACCATCAGTCGCAAGGTTAGGTTTTGGTATTCCAATGCCAACAGGTGAAAAGTACGGTCAAATAACACTCTTCGATTTGTTGAAAGGATCTTTCAGACAGAACCCCAATTATGTGATAGTTGGGGAAGTTAGAGGTAAAGAGGCTTATGTTATGTTCCAAGGCATGTCGTCTGGACACCCTTGTATGAGTACTTTCCATGCAGGTTCTGTGGATGCTGTTATAAAAAGACTAACTACACCACCGATCGAGTTGTCTTCTAGTCTTGTTGAAAGTTTAGATGTTGTAGCAGTCATGTCATACGCCAAAGAAAGAGGAAAGTCAGCTAGGAGGATAAAAGAAGTAGAGGAGATAATATCCATCGATTCGGAGACATTTGAAGTTGAAACATTCAGGTCAGTCGAATGGAATCCAAGAGAAGATACTTTTGTTTTTAATAAAAATAGTTTCCTTCTAAAAAAAATAGCTCGCAACAAAGGAATAAAATTAGAAGAAATATTAAAAGAAATCGCTAGGAGAAAGGCAGTTTTAGAATGGATGTCAAAGAAAGGAATGGCAGATTACGTCGAAGTGTGTAAGTTGATTAATGATTACTATAAGAATCCAGCAAAGATTATGGAGCAAGTTGGATCTGTAACTCCAATCCCTGAGATAAAAACTGTTGAAAAAGTTCATGAGAAAAAAGAAGCCAAAGCAGAGAAAATAGAAAAAAAAGAAAAACAAGAAAAAACCAATCTCTCCGAAATCTCTAAAATATTGGGCCTTAAAATACTCCCAGAAGAATAAAATACTAAAAATACCAAATTTATTGTGAATGTTAACGATTTATACGAGATTAGCTGGAAAATTGTTTGGTTGGATTCCAAAAAAATACCCAGAAATAATGAAACCAGTTAAGTCCACGTTACCTAAATCTGGTATAAAAAAAACACCAAAAAATTATGTGAGTGCTATCTGTTTAACTACTTTTATCAGTTATTCTATCAGTCTCTTATCGATTTTACTCCTGGTTTTGATTTTTCTAGAGTTGAATATTTTTTCGATGATATTATCCGTTATATTCATCCCACTCATCATCAGTCTCGTTGTCTTTACGATAGGAATGTTCTATCCTTATCAAAAGGTTTTATCTAGGTCTAGAAGTATTGAGACAAACCTACCTTTTGCTATCGCGCATATGGGGGCTATCGCTGCTTCTGGTATACCACCCTCTGCAATCTTCAAGCTAATGGGAGAATTTAAAGAATACGATGTTCTGGCAGAGGAGATAAAAAAAATCGTTAGGAATATAGAGGTTTTTGGTCTTGATCCAATGTCTGCGATGAGGGAAGTCGCTAATAGAACACCCTCTGAGAAATTCAAACAGTTGTTGCTAGGTTTAGTTAGTACAATAGGGGGAGGCGGTGACCTGAAGACTTATCTGAGGAATGCCGGCGAACAGGCTTTATTTACTTGGAGAATGAGGAGAGAAAAATATCTTCAACAACTATCAGCCTACGCCGAATTCTATACTGGTCTTTTGATAGCAGCTCCACTCTTTATCATTTCCTTATTTTCTGTCATGTACATGATTCAGCCTCAATTAGGAGGTTTCGATATTTTGATACTAATGAGAGTGAGCATCTATCTGTTAGTTCCGACTCTTAATTTAGGTTTCTTGGTGTTTCTCCAAACAACACAAATCGAGATGTGAGAAAATGGAAAAAAGATTGATGACCATAATGGTGATAAACGGTATAATCGTAGCCTTTATTATACTCTTCGATTTCTTGTTCCTAAAAGAGATTCCAGGCTTGTTCACTTCAGTAATAATCGTTTCACTAATCATGTTCGTACTTCCTATCACACTGATAAGATACTATGAAATGGTTAAGGTAAAGGGACTAGAAGAAAACTTTCCACAATTCATACGTGATCTTGTTGAATCCCTCAGGTCTGGTATGACTCTACCTAAAGCAGTAGAATCAATTTCAAGGAATGATTACGGTAATTTGAGTCAACTTGTAAAAAGGCTGAATGTACAGTTGAATTGGGGCATTCCATTTAATCAAGCATTCTTAAAGTTTTCAAGAGGTACTAAATCCAAGTTGATCGGGAGGATGACATTGACTATCATAGAGAGTCATAGATTCGGGGGAAATTTAACTGATGTATTCGAGGCCATCAGTTCAACGTCTTTAGAGATAGAAAGGTTGAGGGAGGAAAGAAAACTTTACATAAACTCTCAGCTAATGACTGGGTATGTCATCTTCTTCGTATTCTTGATAGTCATAATCGGTCTACAGAAATTTTTGATTCCCACGCTTAGTGATATTTCTGAACAAACTTTGAGTGAGGATCAAATAGAGAGTCAAGATTTGGCAGCCGAATATACTTCAATTTTTAGGAACTTGATTATACTACAAGGTTTATTTGCTGGTTTAGTTATTGGTAAGATGTCAGAAGGACAAGTAGTAGGAGGAATAAAACACAGCCTTTTCCTGATTATAGTTGGAGTTTTCATTTTCAGTGTCTCTGGTTTTATATAACTGTAGATATAGAGGCTGACGAGACTTCATCATAAACTTCAGAACAATTTGTAATTACCCTGATTTTTTCGTAGTTACTGCTTATCGCTTCATTGAATACATCTTTTTCTCCAGGTTCCAATACTTTGTTCAAATCCTTCTTTTCTCTAGTTGCGTTATCGTAGAATATTTCAAGGTCTATGTTTCCAAGAGGAATTATGTTCGTATTTTCGATGTTTCCAGAAAGATATTCAGATGTGGAGTTGTATTCTAGGTCATCTAAAGCTATCCCCCCATAACTACATTCAATCTTCTTTTCACCATGTCCTTTGATCGTAGAAGTTATATCTCTTATAAAATTAGTAAACCATCCAGTGTAGATACCAGCTACCGCAATTACAAGTGCTATGAGTAGAACTGAGGTTATAAAAGGGGATATACCCTTCCTCATTAAGTCACCTGAGAATAACTAAACTCGACATCAACATCCGCACAGCTTGTCTTGATTATTCCCCTGTCAAAATTATCATTAACATTTGTCACATTGAATGAGTTTAGTGCATTAGCTTCCAAAGTTCCAGTCAATGATTTTGTTTCCAGGACAGTGCCGTAGAAAAGGTAAACATTCCTTAAATATAATTCAACATTCCTCTGGTTTTCGAGGATCAAAATCAAATCCTTTGTGTCATTGTTGTAACTTCCGGAATACAGCCTGAATTGCGCAACAAGGCATTCAGTATCCTCAGTAGTATTCTCAGCTGTAATTAACTTAGTCCTAACAAAACTAGTGGCCCAATAGGATAATATTCCAGCTATACTCATCGTTGTTGCTATCAGAATTACTGCAGCCACGAGAGGAGATATACCCTTTCTCATACCACCAAATTAAATTTTGATTTCTACATAATAAAAGTTTCGCTAAGCTAATATTACCCCCTCTTCATATAATAATCATGAAAGGTGTGTCTAATTTTATCACTTATAGTATTACTATCTTGCTTGGTTTTGTCATTGTGCTATCATTTTCTTTACTCATCTACGGATATTATGATCAAGTTTCAAAATCTAACATAGAAAGTAGTTTAAAACAAGTCTGTATACAAACAATTATCAGCATAATCGATCTCTATAATAAAGGGAAAGAATCAGATTTCACTCCTGAAAATTCTAGTTCTATTATTCTTTCAGAGATAGACTTGAATTATCCTGATAGAGTATCAGATAAGAATTTTGAGGTTGAGTTGGTATCATCTCCAGGTATTTGGAATACTATAATTAACTTAACTATCGGTGGAGAGAGTACACAAATAAAAAAAGAAACTACTTCTGGTGCTAAAATAATCGCTAAAACCACTCAAAGACCTTTAGTGAGTCATGAATACGATGTTCCTAACATCCCGATAGTTCTACAGGGTAAGTTTAAGTCTGGACAAAACGACACTTTGAGACTTGTCAGGTATAACTACAACGGAAATATACAAGATGTGATTATTCTTGGTGGATCAGATGTTATAATTGGAGTTACCAGTGTAGTGTGAAATCTTAACATCGACATTTTCGACAATTAACTTTCGTTCATGACAATTAATCACCGTCATTTAATGAATTTAATTAACATAATATAGCTTTAATTCAAATTATAAGCTGAATTTTCTATTTAATAGAAAAACAAATTTTAATTTTCTCTTCTTTTTCAAAAAGAAGTTATTTACATCCTCTTTAGATATTAAAATTATCTAAAAAAATCAATATTCCTTAAATACATCGACACATGTGTTTAACATTAATATTAATCACATGTGGTTAAGTTGAACTCGAAGAGAGACCCCAAAGAGCTCATAATTAAGGTTCTTAGAGGACACCCTGAAGGTCTCATGCTAATAGAAATAGCCGAAATAACTGGGATGAATAGATTTACTGTCACAAAGTATGTTCATGAACTCATGGGTGCTGGATCTCTTCTCCAAAAACAAGCTGCAGCAGCAAGGTTGTGTTATCTTAAAAAGAGTTTCATTAAGAATGACAATAAAAGGAAAAATATTAAAGGAACATCAAACATGAATATTTTCTTGTTGATAAGTACAACGTTCCTGATTGGGTTTTTGATCGTAAAGACGGTATCGGGTCAAGATCAGACACCACCCCTCTGGCGAAATCAAGTGACAAATGACACTGACAATATAATTCGAGAGGGAGAAGCAATCAATCTAAATGCTCAAGGTTATGATGAGACTGGTTTAGACTGGGCGTGGCTTGCCACCAATGAAACTGGGAGTTGGAAAAATAAAACAAAACATGAATATGTTGAAAATGATATTGAAGATAGTTATGAGTGCGGAGGCTACATGGTTGCAAATTGTAGTTATGCAGCAGATGAAAATTGGAATACTTATGCAGAAAGCTGGGAATCAGTTGCAATTGATGTATATGAAAATTATACCTTAGATTATCAAGCCAAATATATTACAAAAATAAAAATCCAAACAAAAGTTATGGCATCTGGAAGTGGATACTTTGCTTATGTTCGCTGTTGGAACTATTCAGGTAACAATTGGTTAGAACTTGGCCGAGATGATGTAGATACAGTGACAATTCTTAATATAACCAATACTTCATCAGAAATTAAAGGCTGTTTGGTAGATGACAATCCTTTCATGATTCTGATAGATTGTCAAACAGGCAGTGGTAAAAGTAGAATATACGAAACAAAGATTACACAATATGCAATCATGTATGCAATTGATATGTCGGATATTGCAGGAACATGGGCTTGGTCAAATTATACTTGGATAAATTCTTCTACTCCTCAAACAACAGTAATTGGTTGGAAAATATACTACAACGATACTTCAGGAAACGAAAACGCAACAGATGTTATGACTTTTGAAATTAGAGATACTATTCCTCCTCAATGGTTTAATAATCAATCTCAACTAGTAACTACATACACACCAACAGGATATTCGAACTTTTCAATTACTTGGAATGATAATTCTGGTAAAGTATATCCTTATTTAGAGCACAATTTCTCTGGCACATTAGAGAATACTTCTATGTCTGGAACATATCCAAACTTCTATTATAACTCGACATCTATGGCAGCTGAAACTTATCAATTTAGATTTCTAGCTAACGATTCTCACGGGAACGAAAATGCTACAGATATTCAAACTTTCACAATAAACAAGGTAACACCTTCTGGCCATCAATCGGGTTTACCAAGTTGGACTAATGATTATGGAACAACAACTACTGTAACTTGTTATCTAGATGTTGGTGATATTGGAACGAGCTTAACATTAGAAAGAGATGGTAGCCCAGTCAATATAGGAGTACAACCATCTGAAACTATAGTTTTAGGAGGAGGTTCCCACACTTACACATGTGATTATCCTGGTTCTCAGAACTATTCCTCCACTACCCTCGACTCAGATGCCATGACGATAAATAAATTACCAACCTTAACCAAGCTATACATCAATGGAACTGATACAAATAGAGAGTTTGCACAGGGCGCTTTAGTCAATTTCACAATAACAGTTAATATCTCAGGAAAAATTGTCAAATTAAACACTAACTTTACTGGTTGGGTTATTCCATCCGGAATTTCACCTTACTATAATTACACTGTTTTGAATTACAAGTATGGAATTTACATCATCACAGGATATTTTGAAGGAGATGAAAATTATACCGCTTCTTCTGAATCCCATTTTTTGACTATCATTTCACCTGCTGTCATCAGTATAGATCTAAATGAATCAAATGTTCGGTGGGGAGATTCTGTTAATATTTCTGGAATAGTAAAAAGATTAAATCAAGTCCCACTATCTAACGTGGCAGTAAAATTAACTTTTGACGGAAAACCCATCTGCCTTAATATACCTAATACGAGCAGCACTGGCTGGTATACATGTGTTTTCAACACTCCTTACAGGATAAAGACGGGTGATGTTCATGTTCAAATGACTGATCCATTGACAGGTGAACTTGTTACTAATACGACCATTTTAAAAATCAAGGTATTGTGGGGAAGTGGAGAGAAAGAAATGAAAGAAGCGGGTAACGTTGGCTGCTATGAGGTTCCTAAAATAATTCAGAATCCAGACGGTTCTATTAGAAGAGTTTTAGTTAGGTTATGCGTTTGGAAGTGATTAAGTTGAACCAAAAAGTAGGCCCCAAAGAGCTCATAATTAAGGTTCTTAGGGGACACCCTGAAGGTCTCATGCTAATAGAAATAGCCGAAATAACTGGGATGAATAGATTTACTGTCACAAAGTATGTTCATGAACTCATGGGTTCTGGGTTTGTTTTCCAAAAACAAGCTGCAGCAGCAAGGTTGTGTTATCTGAAAGAAATATTCGTAAAAAATGGAAATAGAGAAAAAACTCTGAAAGGTGAAGATAAAACATGAACTACGTAGATTTTGCGATTGCAGTTTCACTGTTTTTGTTTTTCTTTATAGCTATAATAGTAACTTCGACCAACTATTTTTCTAGCTTGTCTGACCTTACTCAGATTTCAGAATTCCGAACGCTTGCTGAAGTATTTTTCAAACTACTTTTTGAAAGTCATGGTATGCCTGAAGATTGGCAACAAAATCCAGATGTAAGTCCCGTTGAATTGGGATTAATGGATTACGTTTATAGAATTCCTGTCCTTGTAGTAGAAGATTCGAATAATAGCAGAACTGATGATCTCGTAGATGTTAATATAACTTTCGATGATGATTGTGAAAATAAAACATGGAATGATACTGTTCGTGTTTTCGATGATAATTTAGATGAAGTTGCTTACAAAACATACAAAGAGGTCTACTGTACAGGTCAATTCTTAAAAGGAGTAAGAATTTTTTGGAAAGTAAATATTTCCGAGAATCAAAGAAAACTTTTCTACATATACTATTCCTCAGATGAATCCATATCAAGTCCAAACTATACTTATTTGACCTATTCAACTTCAAACTGGGTTCCAAACGATGGAGATAGTTGGACCGAAAACAATGCTGTACAATGGTCTTGTACGAGAATGATTTGTTCGGATGAGAGTACAGGTTATAAGATTGGATATTATAGTATCGAGGCAGTTTGCAACGATTCTTCCCAATGGTACGTAGCTGAATATGATCCAAGTGGAATATTGAACTTAACCGATCATAAAAAACTTCAATTCTGGCTCAAATCCAATACGACTAATGATGTGACTCTTCATTTGTTTACGGGTGCTAGTGATAAGTACGTTAGGAATATAACACCATCTACTTCTTGGACTTTATACGAATACGATGTTGGTCCCGATAGTACTGGCTGGACAGCATCTGGTTCACCATCTTGGTCAAGTATAGATTGGTTTAATTTTTATTATGATTCTGGATCTTCGAATTCTCTATGGATCGATGGTTTTCATTTCAAGAGAGGATTGCTTGAAGTAAATACTTTCCCCGAAGAACGTTTTGATGCATTATCTTCTAGTAAAATAAATGCTCTGGAGAATATGAGTTATGAACAAGTTTTGAGAACGTTCGGTGATTATAAGTTCAGAATCGAGGTGACTGAAAGTTGAAGAAAGCCATACTCTATAGTTTAGAATCTGCAATCGCAATCACGATGATACTTTTCATAATTGTTATATTATTCCAAAAACCTCCAAGTCCACCAGAATTTTACAGGATTAACTATAAAATCAAGGCCTTTAGTGGACTGAAAACACTAGCATTGACAGGTGAACTGAGGAAGCATGTCATGGAAAACGATGTCGTATCGATTGAAAATAAATTGAGCTCTTATATACCAGAATCATTGAATTATACGGTAGTAATATTTAATGAAAATACAAACATTACGGAAATGCCTTCTATAACAGGTGAAAAAGAAGTGGTGTCAGTAAACTATCTTTTAGCAGGCGATATCGATGATTATAGACCTAAAGATGTTAGAATCTATTTGTGGGGATTTTATTGAAGGGAAAAGGGCAGATGTTTTTGATAACAAGCGTCATCATAGTAATAGTTTTGATTATACTCAAGACTAGTGTTAACCTGCCTGTCGTCCTTCAACAAAAGAGAGAAATGGAAGGAAGATTCGATAAGGAAATGTTTGAAAACGTTAAAATCGAATCAGTGAAAGCAATAGAAATTTCATACCATCAACCAACTAACATAACTAGAAATGTGTTTGATTTTGCAAACTTCACCAGAAAGAAGATGAAAGAACGATTATTCGACTTCAGATTACTTTATGTCGGTTCGATTACTTCAAAATCTGGATCAGATATGAATGTGACACTCGTGAATCTTCTCGAAAAACCAATAAATGCTAGTCTGAATCTCAATGGTTCCGCACAGAATAACGATAATATGTTGGATTCAACCAGTTGGTATACGAGTTTTGTCATAACTCCAGGACAAGACTATATTCTCACAGTCTCATATAATAATACTTACAAAAGCAACATAACGATACAGACAGAATCCGGAAAGAGTAAATATATCGGTTTCTTTGACATCTTATTAAGAGGTTTAGAAACAGCCTATAAAGATAAGTTTCAGAAGTCATATAATTTACCTTGATGGGAAATAAAGCTTTGAGTCCATTCATTTCAACCACATTAATAATCATGTTAGCAATAGTTGCTATATCCTTAGTTTTAAGTTTAGTCAATCCTTCTCTGGACAAAGCGAGAGATTCTACAATAATCAACGAAGCATTTCAAAACCTAAATTTGATAGACGATACGATAAAAGAAGTTGTGTCTGAAGGAGAAGGCGCAAGGACAACGATTTTATTGGGTGTTAATGAGGGTAAATATGAAATTGATTCTAACAGCGAATGTATCAATTTTACTTATATTATGAAAACAGGGTTGGATATAAGTGACCAGAAAAATGGGATAAATATAACCCGTGCTGGAAACACTATTTATCTTTTCATTATTTATGAAAGAGTTGATATACAAGGATCTGATCATTTCACCAAGGGAGAAAATTCTGTAGTCATATCACATGAAGGAATAAACCCAACCACTAATTATCCAATGATATACATAGGGAAATGATTGAATATTCTGACTGATATCATGTCTTCTAGTTTAACAAAAATTCAAGAAGAGAGACTCAGGAAAAAACAAAAAGAAATTGCTAAGAGAATAATTTTAGATGATGATTTTCCTAAATCTATAAAAACAATAGCAGGATTTGACCTAGCTTTCAAGGATGATACAACATTTGTTGCCGGGATATTGTTAGATTATGAAAATCTCTATACAAGAGAAATTAAGATAATAAAAACGAAACTCTCATTCCCTTACATACCTACTTTTCTCACATTCAGGGAAGGACCACCGATAATTAAACTTTACAAAAAACTGAAAACAATGCCAGGTATCATGATGATCAATGGTCAAGGGATATCTCACCCTTTACATTGTGGAATTGCTTCTCATGTTGGAGTTTTACTCGATACCCCTTCTATAGGAGTTGCTCAGAGCAGACTGTGTGGAGAATATAAAGAACCGAAAGAAGTTGGGGATCATTCTCCACTCAAGTATGAAGGAAAATCCGTAGGATATGTTTATAAATCTAAAAAGAATTGCAGACCAATTTTCATCTCACCGGGTCATAGAATATCTTTAAAATCTTCTCTCGAAATCGTTAAGAATTGTATAAAGGATTTTAAGTTACCTATTCCTCTTCACTTAGCGCATGCTCACGCCAACAAAATTAAGAAACTATCTCACTAGAACATAGAAAAGTAAAAATATCTCAATCCCTAAAAGATTACTCGTGTCTGTTTGGAAGAACATTAAATGTCCTAATTGTGGAAAACCCAATAATAGAGAAGACCTTAAAGCAAGAAATGGTAAATGCATTCATTGTGGGTTTCCAATAGTCTCTAATCTTAACTCTTTTTGTGGAAAAATCAAGCAAATGATTCTTAAACAGGTATGATACATCTTACTTTTATTTTTTCAACCACCAAGAATAATTGATATGTTATCCTTATCAGACGGGAAAGAATTGGTAGAACTTGTTAGAAAAACTCTTGAATATTACTTCAAACACAGAGAGCTGAAGATAAGGGAAACTAGATTCAAAGAAAAGAGAGGGGCGTTCGTTTCCATTCACACCTTTCCCGAGCATGAACTCAGGGGATGTATAGGTTATTCAGAACCCATCTTTCCGTTGGGCGAGACTGTGCAGAAAGCTTCCCTTTCAGCAGCCTTTCAAGACTCAAGATTTCCGCCATTGATAGAAGATGAGTTAAAAAAGATAGTTTTTGAAGTATCTGTATTAACCGTACCCGATATCATCAAGATTAAAAATCCAAAAGAATACGTAAAGAAAATCAAGATAGGAAAAGACGGTCTCATTATTGAGTATGGTGTTCTTTACAAGGGCTTATTATTGCCTCAAGTTCCAGTACAATACGATTGGGATGTAAAAACTTATCTTGAGCATCTTTGTATGAAGGCGGGTTTGTTTGTGGATACTTGGTTAAATCAAAAAGTAAAGATCTACAAATTCCAGGCACAGATTTTCATGGAAAAAAAACCCAACGGAGAAGTTATCCAAACATAGAACTCAAGGCATCTGACATAGAGTCTTCTTTACTTACTTCAGGATAATAGTATTTTCTTTCTGGCTCTTCACACCTAAAACAAACCCATTTACCATATTTTTTTCGTATACATCTTATACAACCAATAGCCCCACACTCATCACATTCTATTAATTCATTTACTCTACTGCCACAACGAGGGCATATCAACTCCATCTTACAACCTTTAAATTATATGGTATTTTGTAAATTTATCTTCTTCCTTAAACATGTTTACAAAAAGAAATTTCTTATGCAGGGGCTGAGATTCGAACTCAGGAACTCACTAAGAGAGTAGGTTCCTTATTAAACCTTGAGCATCGGCATCATTAATCAGCGCTCAATGATTCTACCGCCTTTGACCACTTGGCTACCCCTGCTTAGATATAATATAGAATTAATTAAAAGAAAATGATATTTTTAACTTATCGTTTTCAATTCTGATTTAAGTCCTTCAATCTGTCTCCTCAAGTCGCTAACGACTCCTTCTAATTCACCAGTCTCATAAATGGGCGGAGGAACTTCTTGTTCATACCCTTTAGGTCTTAAGAATTCTGAGTCTAATGATAGGACTTGTTTATCTATCTTATTTATAGCAGATTCTAACAACTTTCTATTCTCATCTTTCAATTCTTCAATCTGTTTTTGAACTTCAAGTGCATTCTTTAATGCCATTATAGTATTTTTAAGGTTGTTAATAAAATTTAAAACGATTTTATATCTGTCAATTTTTATGAACAATGGTGCAGATTCAGGTTTCTTAGGTTTTTCTATAACTTCAGGAATCGGTTTCTGTTCTTCAACAGGAATTTTTTCTTCCAGTTCTTTTGGGTTTTCTGTAATTTTTTCAGAGATTTTTTTACCTTCAATAACATTTTTAATTTCTTCTATGTCTTCCTCCCTTTTCTTCCTCTTCCTGAAAAAAACCATTATTTTCCCTCTGAATAAATTATAGTTTTTGGTAATAAAGTTATGGTTCACTGAACTTAAAAAAATAGTGCGGCTGGCGGGATTTGAACCCGCACTGCAACCTTCGCCCTTAAGTGTGGCAGGGTTCCACTCATAGTTTGTGTCCTAACCAGGCTAGACCACAGCCGCTTAACCAAAGATAGAACTGAATCCTGTCATCGCTGATTCTTCTTCTGATTTTATTTGTGTTATAACCCTTTCTGTATCCTTTTTGTTCGCGATCTTTCCTAAGTTCTTCATTAATCCCTTTGCTTTATTACAAGTTTCTTCTAACCCAGAAATGTAACAGTAATAATCATTTCCTTTTAAACCCAAACCCCCAGATTCTTTAAAAATTATACTCGCTTTGGAAACTACTTCATCCTTCAATATAACATTTTTAACTTTCTGCAAATCTTGTTTTTTTATCTTGAAAACTACTTCCATTTTTACCACCTCTGACTTTTACAATTGATGAATTTTTTATTTTTATAGTTATCTCAAGCCTCGGACGGGATTTGAACCCGTGATCTTCCGCTTTCCCTAAATATACGAGGCGGATGCATTACCGATCTATGCTACCGAGGCAATCCCCTTCTTTCATTTAATATACTTTAATTGTAGGTTAGAAAAAATATACCTTTTATAAGAATTTAGGTTTAATACTTAGTCCTCACAATATATAACATATATGCAAGAAGCTATGCTGTGGCATAAAGAAGGGAAAAAGATTAGATGTGAACTCTGTGCCAGAAGATGTTTGATACCTGAAAATAAAGAAGGTTTTTGTAGAGTTAGAGTCAACAAGAAGGGAACATTGTATACATTAAACTACGGCAAGATCATTTCGATGGACGTCGATCCAATCGAAAAAAAACCCTTGTTCCATTTCTATCCCGGTAGTCATACGCTGTCTCTTGCTTCAGTAGGTTGTAACTTCAAATGCCAATTCTGCATAAACTGGGAGATCAGTCAAGCAGAAAAAATAACTGGAAAGACTTATACACCCGAAGATATAATCAAAATCGCTAATGAAAAAAACCTTAAGATAATAGCCTACACTTATTCAGAACCGACCATGTTCTTCGAATTCGCGTATAGGGTTTCGAGAATTGCTAAGAGGTATAACATAAAGAGTGTCTTCGTGACGAATGGTTATTTGACTTCTGATGCAATCAAAAAGATAGGCAAGTACCTTGATGCGGTTTGCGTTGATATTAAAGCCTCTGCAAATCCAGAATTCTACAAAAAATACATGGATGTTCCTGATGTGAAACCTATATTTAGTGCATTAAAAAATTTCCAGAAACATAGAGTGTTCATAGAAATATCAAACTTGATTATTCCAAAATTAGGTGACAACCCCGAAGACAATCGCATGGTTGCTCAATGGATTATGGATAACCTTGGTTCGAGTGTTCCTTATCATATTTTACGTTTCACACCAGTTTACAAGATGTCAGACGTACCTCCCACACCCCTTCAGACACTAGAAAGGTTTGCTGCAGATGCCAAGAAGGTTGGTTTAAGGTATCCATACGTTAGTGAATGGGGGAGTAAGTTTGAGAATACTTATTGTTATAACTGTAGAAATACAGTTATAGAGAGGACAGGTATTTTTGTGAACAAGATAAATCTTGATAAGAACAGATGTCCGAATTGTGGATTCATGATAAACATCAAAAGATAAATATATTTTTATAAAGTCAAATTCATTACATGAAACGTTTCATATTGTTGTTAATTATTTCATTATCATTTCTTCCAGTTGTATCAGCAGAGAATATGCATCAGTTCAACGCGACAGTCAACATTCATGAAGATAGATTGAGCCATGTAGAATTTTCTTTCAAGTTTACTGATGATATAAAAGAAGTTGAGATTCCAATTTCATATGGAATAATCGATTTGGAGACTGAGAATGGGGAGTGTGAAGTTAAGGAAGAAGTAGGGACGATACTCCACTGTGAACCATCTTCACCCTTTATCGTTGGAACGATTAAAATTACTACGAGTTTCAAAACAAAAGAACTTGTCGAGAGAAGAGGCAACATAAGTTTCTTGTCTTTAGATGTTCCTATTCTGTGGGAGACCGATGATATTTTTGTAACAATAAAACTTCCAGAGAATATGGCACTGGCAGAAAAAGTTCTTTTACCTATTTCTCCTTCTGGCCCTGACATAAGGAGTGATGGTAGAAGGTTAATAATAAGATGGTCTTTCGAGAACAAGGAGCCTGGAGATTTAATACCAATACGTGTTTACTATGAATCGATTTCGCCGAGATTCATTCAACTATATTATGAATGGATAATAGTATTTGTCGTTATTTTGATCATCGGTATAGTCTTGATATATTGGAAAGTTTCCAAAAGGTCTGAATTAATTTACTCAATTTTAAACGAGAATGAAAAAACGATAGTTGATATCATTAAAAAAGAAGAAAAACAACCAGTCGATCAAAGAAAGATAGTTAGTTTATCTGGTTACTCTAAGGCGAAAGTTAGTAGGATAATACAGAGTTTAAGTGAAAGAGGTGTTGTTGAAGTAGTGAGAATGGGAAGAAAAAACAAAATTACTCTAAAAAAGAGACTTACCAGAGGGTAAAATCCAAAAAAGGTTTAAAATGATTTATTTTTTAAAATAAGCTCTAATATCCTCAATGGAACAATTAAATAATTAATTAAACCTTATCTTGACTAAAAAACATATTTTTAAATTATCAATTTTATTACGTGAAACAGTTTCATACAATTTATATATACCATTTAAAGGTAATTTTATACGATAAATATTGATAGAATTATTTACCACTGACAAAAATATGATGTGGAATTTATTAAGGAGGAAAATATATGAAAGAAAAAGTGATTGCTACGTTTTTAACAGCAATTATGACATTGACTTCACTAGTAGTACCAGTATTAGCAGTGTATGACTTAGGGGACTATCCAGCACCACTTGCAGCCGACGGAAGCTTGGATGTTTATGTCGTCGTCGGTTCAGATGCACAGGTAGCAGATGTTGTTGGTGCAGTAGACTTGGCTGCCAGATTGGCGGGTGAGTCTTATCAATCAGTATCAGCTGCTGGTGTAGGTGTAACAGGTGGTAAAAAAGAGGAAGTACCGATGCACACTGCATTGTACGGCGGTACAGTATTTGGTAGCTCGTTGGATGATAATGATCTACCAGGATTACTAGATACAGAAATTTCCATTACAACAGCAGACGGAACAGAAGACTATGATATCCATGAGGAAATTCAATTGTCATCTGGCATACGGTTAGAAACTGGTTTAACAGCAACAAACCCAGATGAGGATTTCAAAGACAACGTATTCCTAGAAGTTTCCAGGGACTCTGTCTGTTATTACTATGTATTCGACGATAATCTGGACGCTGAATATTATTTCAACGACTCCAGTTCCAATTATCCGTATGAGATAGAATTCCTAGGCGACGAACTGACAATTACAGGCGCATCTGCAACTCAATTGACAGCACAAATAGGTGATAAACAGTTATTGAAGACTGGCGAATCCGTAACAGTTGCTGGAAAGACAGTAACCCTAGAAAGTACTACTACATCAAAGGCTGTCCTATCATGTGGTGGTACTACCAAAGCAGTAGCAGAGCTTGCAACGGCATCAATCTGTGGTCTTGAAGTTTATGTGGATACACTCATAGACGATGAAGGAACAGTCAACGATCAAGCTATTTTAGTCGTTGGTGAAGATGCAACGAAGACATACAAGGATGGTGACGCATACGTTGGTGAGGATGAAGATGATCCAGATTGGGTATGGGACTTAGATAAATTGAACACGAACAAACCTACGCTTGGTGTATGTTATGACCAAGCATTGGATGAACCAGAGGAAGTAATCACAATGGGAAACATGTTATGTCTCCCAGGCGATTACGCTTGTGTCGACTTAAATAGTTTAGTGGAAGACGATTATCAGGAATATGAAATTGATACGACATCAGAAGACTTGTACGCTAGCGATGGAACTACTGTATTGCTACAAACAGCCTATGTCCTTCATCTCGAATCAGCAGGTGGAGGAGATGATGGCTTCGATGTTAATGCAGAAGATACAGATGATGTAGTTATATACTACAATGATACAACAGCAGACCTACAAATATTCTACAAGGATCCAGACAACAACAGATACACTGATTCAACCCTCACTGTAACTAACAATACATATGTTGGCAACAAATTCACTATCACCTTCGAAGATACTAACCTACCAGTATACTTTGAATGGGGAATAGATGGAGCAGGAGGTAACTTGACCCTTAACACCACTTCAGGTCCTCACATAAAGATATACTTTGAACCAGAAAGTGGCGATGACATTAAATACTTAGGTCACAGCGACAGTGACACTATTCCAGCATGGGACTTGGTGTACGGAGACGACAAAGATATCTCTGGTTGGGAAGAGGATACATTGACTGAGACTGGTATCATAGTGTATGATCCAGACGCTCACTTATCCGGAGATAGCTTTGAGTTGGGCATCAATGGAGACGAAAGTGAATTCTACGCCAATGTCATCATAACAGGACCTGGAGGAGCAATAACAACAGAAGAAGGAGCAATTAGGAAAGTAGTTCCGGTAACTAATGCAGTAGCCAAGCTTGATACGGAGGTCTCACTCCCTGTGGGTAAACACCTAATATTGGTTGGTGGTTCTGGTGTAAACAGACTCACTGCCCAAGCAATGGGTTACACTTACCCAACCTACGGTTCACAGATGACCGGTGAGGAATTCGGAGCGGGAGAAGGCTTCATAAAAGTCTATGAGGATGTTCTCGAAGACGGATATGTAGCTCTAGTCGTAGCAGGCTGGGAAGCAGGTCAGACAAGGAACGCATGTTCAGTCCTACAGCAATATTCAACATTTGCTGATGAACTGGATGGTAATGTAGCAGTTAAGGTAACGAGCGTAACCGCTGCAGGTATAACTGCGGCATAGTAAATGCCTTTAAGAAGTAGGCTACTTTGGCCTTCTTTTTTTCTTTTATTTTTCTGGAAAAGATTGATTTTAATATTTCTTCATGAAATAATATTCTATGAAAAAAATTTTCTACGTGCTAATAATCATTTTATTGATTTTTCTCTTGGTTTATCTGTATTCCTACTTTAAACCAGTCACATCGATCAATTATAAAGGTCGAACATTCTCCTTCAGAGACGACATCAAAGCAGCAAACAAAATAAAAGTTCATCCAGATGAAAAGACCATTCATGACATGTTCTGGAATCCTAATCTGGAGAACATCACAATCATCTTTAAACCGTTAGAGAAAGGATCTGGCTATTACATGCTAGAGTCATTTGAGTTAACATACAAGCTTTCCGCGATGTACTTGTTAAACGGAATGAAAAAGAACTTCGATGCTTTACAAGTGAATACGTACGAGAACATTAATGGCTCAGAAAATGTATTGAAAATAGTTTTGGTACATCCACAGTTAACAAACAAAACTTCAGTCGAGGGTAGGAATAATTTAATTTTTATACATGCAAAAGACTACAGAGATTTTGATTTGGCAACAATAAAAACGATATTAGTTGCGATGGGAATCTATTCAAGATAGAGACGTTGTGATTATGTTTTTCAATTCATCCTTGTCTACAAGGCCTATATAAGTAGAGTTTCCGACCACGAGAGAGGGCGTTTTCACTATATCATAAGTTTTAACCAGATCTTGTACTATGGCTTCGTTTGAATTTGTATTTAAAACGAAGACACGCATTTTATCCTTGAATGTTTTCTCTCTTAATTCATCTAATATTCTCCCCTGTTGTATACATTCTGAACAGGGCACAGAGTAGAAATAAAGTATCACGACTTTATTTTCTTCACACCTCTCAGTTGTGTAAGAATTGAGTATCCAAGCTCTAACAGATAAAAGCGAATACTCGCTCGTCAATTCCGAGATTCTCTCTGAATCCTCCTTCGTGTTTTCTAATGAGACGAGTTGTTTACCGATGTCCCATAGTTCTTTATTGGTTTCATCAACCAATACAGAAAGGAGATTACAAGAAACATCTTTTCCCATGGTGCTTAAATACATGTATTCGAGTTGAACGTTCTCTAATCTTCTCTGTAATAATTGAATCCTCTGTTCTGTATATTCTATAGTCGACTTCTGAATGTAGAACCCAGTGAAAATTCCTGAGAGATAAATAATTAATGACATTACACCTGCTACTATGTAGACATATTTGATTTTTTTTTTCAAGCTATCGACGTTTTAATTTTACTACTCAATCGATTTATAAGTATGATATGAACTTTAATATCTTATAAAATAATTAAATAACGTTTCGAAATCAAAATTTAATTGAAAAACAATAATATACAAAGGGGAATTGAATGGATTTTAACCTTCTCTATCAGATGGGAGATACTTTTTTCTATCAAACAGTTCATCAGACTAGTTACTATATATATAACTTTTTCTTACCTCCAGTCATTTTCTTCTCGATATTCTTCTATATAATGGCAATTACTGGTATTTTGTCTAAAGGAAAGAAAAAAAGGTACAGTAATAATAACATACAATGGCCTTATGTGACAATCCAGATACCAACTTATAATGAACCTGTGGCTTTAAGATGTGCTAAAAATTGTCTGAGCTTTGATTATCCTAAGGATAAATTTAAGATAATAATCGGCGATGATAGCACAGATCCTAAAATATCTAAACTCATGGACGATTTTGCTCGAAAAAACAAAAGAGTTAAAGTTACTAGAAGAGGTTCTAACATAGGTTTTAAAGCCGGTAACTTAAATCATATGTTAAAATTTTCAAAGGGAGAAATAATAGTAATATTTGATTCAGATTATACACCTTCTAAAAAATTCTTGAAAAAAATTGTTAGACCATTTATTGGTAATGAGGAAGTTGGCTGTGTTCAGACCAGATGGAGTTTTTTAAATACGAATCAAAACTTAACTTCAAAACTGGGTTATTCAATACTTATGATTTACCAGCTACTCATTGCTCGAGTTAATGAGAGATTGGGAATTTCACTCTTATTTGGCTCAGGACAGGCTATTAGAAAAGATTTAATTATTTCATTGGGTGGGTGGCAAGAAGGAAGTCTAACTGAGGATGTAGAATTTTCTGTGAGGCTACTCAAGTCAGGGTATAAAATTGTTTATCTTGATAATGTGAAAGTTTCTGGTGAAGTGCCATACACTGTGAAAGGTCTTCGTACTCAGCAAAAGAGATGGGCTTATGGAAATTTAAGAGCCTTTATAGATCATGCAAATTCTTTATTGTTCGGTAACTTTACTTTTTTACAAAAGTTTATGCTTATTTTAACTCTTTTGGGCTATCTATCATCATTCTTCATTCTTCCATATATCATCTCTAGTACAATCTACTTTTTTTCAACCCCACCAGCCCCAATAGATTTTTATAAATTTTTTACTGAAACTTCAAAGTTTGTAATCTTCACATCAGGATTCTTATTGGCAGGTATTGTTGCTCTTTCAAAAGAGAGAAGATTAAATATGGCACCAACTGTTTTATTTTCATCTCTAACTATAGGTATTTTTGTCGCTATTAGTGTTTGTAATGGTTTTATTCGAGCATTAATAGGAAAACCAATGAAATGGAAAATAATCAAAAAGCAAGGCAATTTTAATTTTGACTTAAAGGATCAATGATAAAAATGATAGAAATAATTTTAATCGGAATTTTTTTATCATTGACTTTCTTGTATGCTTCATGGATTCTTATTTATCTCATCCCGATGAGAAAAAGTAAAAAGATGAATTTTTTTCCCAACTTGTCAATAATTTTACCTGCCCATAACGAAGAAGAAGTTATAGAGGATACCTTAAAAAGTATACTCAATGCAAATTATCCAAACAAAAGAGAGATAATTGTAGTTAATGATGGATCAACTGACGATACTGGTAAAGTCGTTAAAAAAATGAACAAAAAATATTCACAAATTAAATTGTTCAATTTAAAGCATCAAGGAAAAGCGGCTTCTCTCAGTTTTGGTATGAAGCATGCAAAATATGATACTTTGATTTTCCTGGATGCAGATTCTTCTTTGGGAAAGGATAGTTTAAAGGAACTTGTTCAACCTCTTGCTAACAAAAAAATAGCTGCTGTCTCAGGTGTGATAAGAGCTAAAACCACTAAAAATCCTTTAACATGGTTTCAAGATTTTGAGTATCTTATGACATCTGGTTGGAGATATGTGACTAACAAAATAAACTCTGTTTCAGTTGTCCCAGGTTTCATGGCAATAAAAAAACAGGCTTTGGAAGATATAGGCGGTTTTTCTACAGATACATTGACAGAAGATTTTGATGTGGCTTTGAATTTGAAGAAGACAGGATATAATATTGCTATGTCTCCTAGGGCTGTCATTCATACCCAAGTACCAAACTCATTCAAGAAACTTTTCTCTCAGAGATTTAGATGGGGAAGGGGTACATTACAGGTTGTCAAAAAACATTCCGACATGCTTTTCTCTAAAGAATTTGGCTTGTTGGGGTCTTATACTATTCCAACTCACATTTTTTGGTACATTTTTTCTATAACTTACATACCGAGCGTTTTGTACTGGATGTTGAAAGATTATTATGTATATTTCTTTTCCCAGAATAACGTGATTTCTTGGAGTGTTTTTGAATACTTTTTCAAATGGTTTACATCTTATGGAATGTTTGATTTGATTTATAAGACTTTTATTGGAGAATATAATTTCAGTTTAGTATTCCTATTCACAATAACTTCCTTTATCTTAACTAACATTTTTACTCTATTAGTATTTTTCAAATTATCAAAACCAAATTGGAAACATTTAGTTGTATTTTTCTTTTTATTTCCGTACAATGTACTCGTCATCTTCATCCAGAGTATTTCGTGGTTGTACGAGTTCAATAGAAAAAGTAAAAGCCTTAACAGATGGGATAAAAACAAATAAAAATTATTTAAACAATTTCAAATTCCCGGTTATCTTGTTTATTCTTTTTTCATCTTCAGGGCCAATTCCCAAGGCAGTTATTGTCCCTGCTTTGAGTTCTGTTAATCCCGCGTCCTCAACTAGAAAACATGGGATTTTTTCTTTTTTTACTTTCTGATACAATTTAAGTAAATCTTGTCTGGAATTTACTTCCAAAACAACTTTTTTCTGTCCTTCAGATTTCCATTTTCTTATTACAGATTTACTCGCCTTTCTGAAAGCACCCAGAGAAGCATGACAAGATTGAATGCAATTTTTCCCAGTGGACATTTTAACATCTTTTCTCAGGAGTATGACTTGTTTATACATTCTCTAACCTATGTAGCTGAGATTGCCCTCCGGTCGTGAAACTACTTTTTGAGGTCGAGACACTACTCTCGGAAAAATTAAAGGTGGTGGTAATTGCATATTTTCAGATAAGTTCACACCTATCGTCAAACATTTTCTAAATAAGAAATTCTTTACCTCAATGTCAACCTCTTTTGGGATTTTTTTTCTCTTTTCCCAAGCTTTCAAAGTTTCATCTAACTTTTTACCAAGATATAATACGTTACCAGAGATTCTGATTTCACCAATATTTGGTTTATACTTCGTGATAAACTCGAACTCGATGTTTAAAGGTTTCTGTTTTTTCAAGAAACCAGCTTTAGATTTAGTAATAGAGAGAATTCTGGGAGTAGAATTTATGTCCACTCTACCTTTAGGTACATTCTTTCTCTCAGCCGATATCGATTTTATTCCAAACCCGACTATCATGTTATCAATTGTTTAATAATGACTATAATGATTTTTTAAACTTTTCTCATCAAATTCCGAAAAAAACGGAATATAATTTAAATGAATGAATCTAAATAATACAATATGAAAGTTATGATCCCTTTGGCAAACGGGTTTGAAGAGATAGAAGCTTTAACTGTCGTGGATATATTGAGAAGAGCGGACATCAAAGTAGATACAGTAGGCGTCATAGGATCTGTAATAGAAGGGGCACATGGTGTCAGAGTTATGGTCGATAAAACTTTTCATCAAATTTCTCCAGAAGAATATGATGCAATAATTCTTCCTGGTGGTAGTCCTGGTTATAAAAACTTAGGTAAAAGTAGTCGATTGATAGAGATACTGAAGAACTTTAATGAACAGAAAAAACTAATCTGTGCAATCTGTGGGGCACCATCCATCCTAGCAAAGGAAGGGTTGTTGGACGATAAAAAAGCAACTATATATCCTGGTTACGAAAAACTATTGGCTTATCCTCGAGGTAGTAGGGTTGTCGAGGATGAAAACATCATAACATCACAAGGTCCAGGAACTGCAATAGAATTTGCGTTGAAGATTGTAGAAAAGTTATTGGATAAAAATGTTTCTGAAAAATTGAAAAGAGAATTGGTCTTTTGAATGTACGACAAGATAACGAAAAAAGTATTAGAAAGATTCAGAGATAAATTAGTTGTCAGAAAAAGCGAGTTAGTAGAGTTAATAAGAGATGATGTTAGTAAAAATCCTGGAAACCCTTCAGAAATGATAAATGTCATAACTAAGATACTCGTTCAGAAAAAAATGATAACGCCCCTGTATATGTCTCAATCTACTTTCGCAATTACACAGAGAGGAGTCAGAGAATAGACTCTTTAACGTTAGTCCTGAAATTTATATAGTTAAAAGTTTTAATTCATTAATCCTTAAATTGTTTTAACAGCCCGGTGGTGTAGTGGTCAAGCATAAGAGGCTCTGGACTTAAGAATGGAGATAAAAATACCATACAAAGAAATTGTCATAGAAAACTCCACTCTAAGTGAGATACCTTTCGACACAGGTTCGAATCCTGTCCGGGCTATAAAAAAGAGGTGTTGAATTGTTTGAAACTTTACTCCAATCAATGATCCAATCTTATGGCTCTTGGGGTTTATTAGTCGTTATGATAATTCAGACTATAATCGCTCCGATACCATCAGAAGCTTTATTGATGTTCTCTGGTATGATAGGAATCGATCTTTTAAAAATAGTCCTTTTCGGTGGTTCTGGTCTAATAATAGGTTCAATCATTGCATTTTATATTTCAAGGTTGGGTGGTAAACCAATCATAACCAAACTCATCGGTGAAAAATGGATAGGTCGTGTAGATAGGTGGGTGGAGAGGAACGGAACAAAAGCGATTTTTTTCACTAGACTCATCCCAATAATACCTTTTGATCTGATCAGTTACATGTCTGGTATCACAAAATTGGAATTCAAGTATTATTTACTCGCCACTGTGTTGGGAGCATTTCCTCGTTCATTTGTTTTAGCAGTGATAGGTGTTTCAATGGGAGAAGTCTTTAATCTGATCGGTATTAGTCTGGAAATGACGTTCACTATCGGTATAATAGGTTTCATCTTTTTAGCTTATCTTGAAAGGAAAGGTCATCTGGATTTTCTTGAAAAATTTGTAATAACTAAAATAATGAAGAGAAAATCAAAGAATTAAAAAACTAAATTTGAACACAATTAACACAATAACCTGTTTTGGTTATATCTGTTTTCTTTAGTAGTTGCTTACAAGAAGAACAGACTACATATTTTATCACTTTTCCATGTGGTTTCCACGTACCATCCATTTTATCATCCCCTCTTTTAAACACATGGAAGCGAACTTTGTCTTATGAAATCTGAACGATCCTGGTAGATGTATGTACAATTTTCTAATGATTCTCTAGTTACTATTTGTTTGCAATGTGGGCATACTGTGTATTCTGTACCTTCCCAATCGTTGTTCATTATTCACACCCCCTTACAAAGTCATAGAAAATGAAAAATGGACTGATTCCGTTTACTTAGTTAAATATAAGATATTATAAGCATTTCTATTCATTTTTGATATTTTTCATGAAGACTTATTTATTAGTTTTAATAATATTTTTAGTCTACGTTTCTCAATTTAATATAAGAGAAAGATGAGTCCTAAAGAAATCTTCCGAAGAGTTAAAAATTCAAGAAGAAACAATTTGACTGAGTTAGAGTCAAGAGAGATCTTAAATTATTATAAAATTCCATTAGTGAAGGGTGAAGTTGTTAAAACTATAAAAGGAGCAAAGAAATTTATAGAAAAAATAGGTTACCCAGTTGCCCTAAAGGTAATTTCTCGTCAGATTATCCATAAGTCAGATGTGGGTGGAGCGATACTCAACATAGATAATGAAAAAAAACTCTTTCAAGCATACCATCAAATCATCAAGAATATAGAAAAAAATGCACCTAAAGCTACGATAGAAGGATTCTTCATCCAAGAAATGATATCAGGAGGACAAGAGGTTATCGTTGGAGGTAAATTGGATCCAACTTTCGGTCAAACTATAGTTTTTGGCCTTGGTGGTGTTTTCGTTGAAGTTTTCGAGGATACTAGCTTCAGGGTAGTACCAATTACAAAAGAAGATGCGTTAGAAATGATAAAAGAGATAAAGGCTTACAAAATTCTAAAAGGATACAGAGGTAAACCTCCAGTTAATATAGAAGCATTAGTCGACATACTATTAAAGACTTCAAAAATGCTCGAAGAAAATCAAAAAATAAAAGAACTGGATATAAACCCCATACTCGCTCTACCCGATCGAGCAGTAGCTGTAGACGCAAGAATAATTATCGAGTGAACACATGCCAAAATGGAAAGTACATATTTTATTTAATTCCATGCTGATTTTCTTCTGGGTTAAATTACTGTTGAGTCTGAATCTTGTTAACGATTACATAATTTTAATAATTATGATATTTTTTAGCTACTTTCTCTCGATATTTCCAGATATAGATCATTCAAGATCACCGATTAGACGTATATTTGCAGTTATACTTGCTTGTGTATTCACAGTCTACTTTTTCTTGAATTTATCATTCGATTCAATTTTATTATTACCTGGTTACTTCGTCCTACTTTATATCTTATTCAGGTTCTTCCCGACAAAACATAAAGGAATAACACATAAATTCTGGTTTTCGACTGCATTTTCGTTCGTTATAGCAACAACACTCGGAATCATTTTTAATTTTTCTTTCATTAATTTTATAGTCTATTTTCTATTCATGTTATCAGGATACTTGTCACATCTGTTTCTTGACATGTTTTAGGATAAAAATGGGATGATTCAGAAGCTATCTCCTAGATCATTAAATCACTTTGGGACGGTTTCTTCATCATCACCCCTATTAATTATGATTTTGAATCTTATCTACGTTTCCTTCTCCATCTCTTTTCCCCTTCTTTAGTTTTAGGACGAAATTCTGGTTTAGGCATCTCTCTTTTTCTTATCTCATGAACAAGACATCCAGCAACCTTGTTCCTTATCTTCTTCGATTCTAAAATCACTATTTTATCTACTTCCTCTTTATTTTTTTCAAAACTTTTTGAGAATTTATCAGGATATTTTTCTATTAAGGTCTTAGCCAAATTCTTGATGAATTGATTCTTTATTTGTCCCAATATCTCACCTAAACTTATCAGAGTATAAACATCAGGAAATTTAAGTTTTCTCTTTAGAAGTAATTAATTTATTTAAGGATAATATACAGTTATGAAAAACTACTCATTAATCTGGAATTATTATTCGAGAAAGGACATACAAGAAGCATTGTTAGAGGTAGCTAAGGATAGGGAAGTTGTCGGCGTCTTTTCTAACGGGAGTTTTGGTAGGCGTCCTAATGTCTTGATTTATCCGAATGATATTCTTGAGATGGTTAAAGATGGGGTTGTTTCTTTTCATGGTTCAGTCGAGAGATGGTCCAATCCAATGGCCTTGGAATCTGGGATGATAAAACAACAATTGGATAAATTAAGGATAGGTTGGGATTTGATAATCGACCCAGATTGTCCTGATTTTGAAATAGCCAAGTTAACGACCAAAATTATAGTTGAAGCATTAAAGGATCATGGGATTAAAAACTATTCGATTAAATTAACTGGAGGTAAATCATTCCACATAGGCATCCCATTTGAGGCTTTCCCAGAGAAGGTCAACTTCAAAAAAATTAGTAAACTCTACCCAGAATTACCACAGAAAATAATTGAATACCTGAAAGACTATGTGAAAGAGCAATTGAAAGAAGAGATTCTTGCTTTGGACAATCCTCTATCAATCGCTGAGAGAGTTGAAAAATCGATAGCTGAGGTAACTGATAAAAATGGTCTTAATCCTTTAAAAGTTGTACAGATAGATTCTATGGTGGTTACTTCTAGACACATGTTCCGTTTACCGTTTAGTCTTCATGAAAAAAGTTTACTCGTCAGTCTACCTATAGACATTTCTAAATTAGAAAAACTGAAAAAGGGATATGCTTATCCCCCCAAAGTAAAAATCTTGACAAAATTTTTGGATCGTAAATTAGAACTAAAAGAAGCAAACACCATTGTTGTAGAAGCCTTAGATTGGGCAGAAAAACACAAGATAGTCGAAGAAAGAATTCCATACAAAGGACCCAAGAGGAGAATTAAGGAGATAACGAATAAAAATTTATTTCCACCATGCATCCTGAAGATATTGAATGGTCTTGTTGATGGAAGGAAAAGGGCTGTCTTTATTCTTACCAATTTTTTGAGGAACATGGGTTGGAATTGGGATAAGATTGAAAAAGAGCTTTTGGCTTGGAATGAGAAGAATAGTTCTCCGTTGCCACAAAGATACATAAGATCTCAATTGAGATGGCATAAAAGACAAAGAAGTAATCTATTACCCCCGAATTGTCTTAATGAGAATTTCTATATTAGTATGGGAGTTCATTTGCCAGACGATATCTGTAAAGGTGGGACTAAAGAAGTCACGATAAAGAACCCTGTCAACTATCCTTTCAGGAAGATGAAGAAAAAATGATTTTTTTGATGTATTTTCTATTCTATAGAAATATTTATATACTACCCATTGATAGTGACTAAATATGAGATCAGATGAAATAATTTTAACTAATGGTTTTAAGGAATATAATCTATCAGAATATGATTTAATAATGGGTGTAGATGATACAGGTAAATCATGTCCTTATTTAGTTGATGATAAAGATAGATACCATTCATTAAATGGATGCGAATGGTATTTTAAAGGCAAAAAAATTAAAAATAGTCTTCAAGGTCCTTTCACACCAGAAGCAGTATCTGAAATAATATCTAAATTAAAAAAAATCGATATTAAAGCTGCTGAAATTGATAGAGAAAATTTATTTTATGGATTATTTGATCTGGGCCCACATTCTATTGGCATAATACCGGAAATAACTCCTGGAAAAGACTCCAGATATAGTTAAAATATTTTTTTGATAAAATTGATCATTTCATTAAAATTCAACTTATTTTAATCTTTATCTCCAATTTTCTAACGTATGCCAGAGGAACCTATAACCTTTGAATTTATAAGAAAAATTCAGAGAGAAGAACAGAGAGAACCTAGGCTTTCAAAGATACCAGAAGATTTTTACCAGAAGGCAAAGACTTACTTAGATCAGAAGAGAAAATTATCTGCCAAACAAAAGAATAGAATGTCTACATTAGAAGTGAAAAACGTAGAAAGATTATTAGAAGATATATTCAACAGAAGAGAAACTAAGATAGTCAATCATGCCATCATAACATCAAGAATAGAAATACCACCTGAAAACTTAATTGAAGAAGAAAAAGAATTCTTTCAATCCATCGTCGATTCCTTGAGGAGTCAGAGGGAAAGAGTTTTAAATACATTACTTAAAAAAAGTAAAGAAGAAGAATTTGAGAAGATAAAGTTCATAGACGATGTTGAGGAATTCATCGGTGTTAATTTAAAAAAATATGGGGCGTATAAAAAAGGAGATGAAGCGAAAATACCAAAAGAAAATGCTCAATTATTGATAAGAGTTGGTAAAGCAAAGAAGGTGAGTTAATTGAAGATGCCGAAGACCACAAGGATATTTTGTCCATTTTGTAAAAAACACACTGAGCATACAGTTGAAATAGTCAAGAAAAAAACAAGAAGAAAAATGGCACAAGGCCAACGAAGGTTTAAACGTAAATTATCTGGATATGGTAGTTTTCCTAGACCTAAGCCTGATTATGAGAAAGCGACAAAAAAACGTGATTTAAGATATAAATGTAAAGAATGTGAAAAAAAACACACAAAAGGTAAAGGCTTCAGAGCCAAGAAATTTGAGTTGGTTAAAAAATAGTGATGATATGAAAAAAGAAATCGTCCCAAAGCCAAAATCAAGGTTCCTTAAAGTTCAGTGTTTAAAATGTAAGAACGAACAGATAATCTTCAACAAAGCACCGCAAGACGTGACGTGTCTAGTTTGTGGTAATATCTTGGCGAAAAAAACTGGTGGAATGAGTATAATAAAATCGAAAATACTAAGAGTCCTCACTTAATTTCTTCTAAAAATTTAAGATTAATAATTTACAATTCTAAATTGTTTACATGTCAAAGATGGAGGATATACAGAGAATTTGTTTACAGAGAGGGATAATATTTCCTACTGCAGAGATTTATTCAACCATATCAGGTTTCTATGAATACGGGCCTGTTGGATTTCTTCTCAAGAAGAAGTTAATAGAATATTGGAGAGAATTTTTTATTGAGTCTGATGATAACATTTTTGAGATAGAAGGGTGTACAGTTCTCCCAGAAAAGGTTTTTGTAGCTTCAGGGCATCTAAAGAGTTTTGTCGATCCGATAATCCAATGTAAAAAATGCAAAAGCCTGTACAAAGCCGATGATTTCATTACAGAAAAAACAGGAATCGTGGTTGAAGGTAAAACTCCAAAAGAGATGACAGAAGTAATAAAGAAAAATAAAGTCAAATGTTCAAAATGTGGTGGAGAATTAGTTGAAGTAAGATTATTCAATCTCATGTTAAAAACAGAAATAAGCCCTATTGGTGGTCAAAACGCATATTTAAGACCAGAAACAGCACAGAATATATTCACTTCTTTTAAGAGAGTTTTTCGTTCAACTAGATCCAAATTACCAATGGGTATTGCTCAAGTAGGTAGATCTTTCAGGAATGAAATATCACCAAGACACTTCATAATTAGAGTGAGAGAATTCAATCAAAATGAAATTGAGTTATTTTTTGATCCAAAATATTCTGAATGTCCAAAATTCAATGAAATTAAGAACAAAAAAATAAGGATTCTAACAAGAGAAGCACAAAAGAAAAACAAAAAACCTGTTGTTTTAACAGCAGAGCAAGCATTGAAAAGAGTAGTTAGAAATGAATGGCTCGTCTATTTCATGACAAAAGAGTTTGAATTTTACAAATCTCTTGGAATACCTGAAGAAAATTTAAGGTTCAGGCATATGTTACCAGAAGAAACTCCTCATTATTCGAGAGGTAATTTTGATTTAGAGATAGAATTTGACTTTGGTTGGAAAGAAACTGTTGGTAATGCATATAGAACAGATTATGATTTGAAGAAACACATGAAACTCTCCGGAGAAGACTTGACAGTCTTGACAGAAGATAGAAGGAAAATAATGCCTCATGTTGTTGAACCTTCCTTTGGTATGGAAAGAACGATTGTCGGAATTCTTTTATATTGTTTTGTTATGGATAAAAAAAGAGGATGGAATTGGTTTAAATTCCCAGCTGTAATTGCACCTTATACTGCTGCAGTATTTCCTCTAGTGAATAAAGATAAATTACCAAAAAAAGCAAGAGAGGTTTATGATAATTTGAGAAAGCACTTCGATATTTTCTACGATGACAAGGGCTCAATAGGTAAAAGGTATGCCAGAAGTGATGAAGTAGGGACTCCATTTGCCATAACAATAGATTATCAAACTCTAGAGGATAATACAGTTACTATCAGGAATAGAGATTCAACAAAACAGATAAGAGTTGATATAGATCACATAAAAATTTTCCTAGATAAGACATTGAAATCTTTAAAATAATTTTACTATTCAACTTTTATTGTACAGGTAGTAGGCAACTTAAGATCAGCTCTTTTTAAGGCTTTTCTTCCTACATTCAAATTCTTTTTATCTAACTTGACCCACATTATTCCCTGTCCTTTCTTTACTCGTGCAGCCAACCCACTCGGCTTTCCAAAGGCCTTTCTCATACCACTCGAAAACCTATCTGCCCCAGCACCTGTTGCGAGTGAATGTTCACGAAGGACATGATGAGGATAAACAAGAATCTTGAAGAAATAGTTTTCTGTTCCTATATTTCTCTCGAGGAATTTGTTGGAAACGATTCTTGCCGATTCTAAAGCATTATCCCTAATCTGGACAGAGTGTTTTGAAACTAACCGCATAGTAGTGTTGAACTCCTTTTTCTTATTACCCATCTCAAAGATACGAATTCTTCTGTGGGGAACACCAACTACGTAACTCTTCCTAGGTTTTCTCTTAGAAATTCTAGTGTAAGGTCTTTCTAATTTTCTCATCGTCCTTCCAGGTCTCATAGCCATATCATCACTTTTTCTTTATCTTTTCTATGTTATTTATATAAGTTTTGCTATCTTCCTCAATCCAGTCATTAACAGTATATCTTATTATATTATTTTTTTCATCCATTGTAATGACTTCTTTTATACCAGCATTTATCAAGACCCTTCTACATCTTGGGCAAGGTAGACCTGGTGATATCTTCCCATTAGAGTTCATACCAAATAGGTACATAGTTCCGCTAAAAACTTTAGACCCATGTCTTGCAGCATTGATGATTGCATTCTCTTCTGCATGAACAGAAGGACATTGGTCATAAGATCCATATTTTGGTTGTTTTAATGAGTTTCTTATGCATTCTCCGACTTCGTTGCAATTAGCGACGCCCCTAGCGGGTCCAGCGTATCCTGTACTTACGATGGTATCATTGATAACTATTATAGCACCGTAGCCCCTTCGCATCTCTAAACAAATAGATCTTTGAGCAACTGATTTAGCGATTTGAAGATAGTATTCGTCTTTCGAAATCCTCTTTTTCATTTCTCTCACTGATAGTGTTTTAAATATGGATTTAAATAATTCAATATTTGGTCATGAACTTCTTGTTTTGTTTTTTCACCATTAACTACGACCCATTTACCAAGGATATTGTTAGAAATTTCCTTTTTGTAACTTTCCTTTACCTTTTTGAGATAATTCTTATTCTTCTCGTGTAAATCTAAAGATCTTTTTTCGTTAAACTTTCTTTGCATGCTCGTCTCTGGGCTAATATCAAGAAAAATTATAAGATTAGGCCTCGGAAAATTCAACATCTCAATTAATTTTATACCCTTTTCAAGCGGGAAATCATCTGCATCTCTGTATGCAAGAGTAGAGGTGATGTAACGATCTGCTACAACTATCTTACCTTCACTCAAACCTTGTTTTATTTTTGGAATAGAATTCATAACATCAATTGCACAGAGAAGAAAAACTTGTTCTGTACTTAAATCGACTTTACCATGAAGATAATCATCGAATAATTGACCAATTGGATGACTATAGTCAGGGGATGTTACAATCAAAAATGGAATATGATTTTTCTTAAAATATTCCTTCAAAAGATTAGTTTGAGTTTGACCGCCTGCTCCATCCAATCCTTCTATTACAATAAAAGGCATTAAGTCACCTTTCCACCTTGGTATTTTCCATTGTATAGTTTAACGTTGTCTTTCACTTCTTTAAAGACTATCTGTCCTATTCTTGATCCAATCTCTATTTCAAAGGGAAATTCACTAAGGTTCTTCATTCCGAAAGTCAACGTGCCTTTAAAACCAGGATCGACTACAGCTGTGAAAATACTGACACCACATCTGAACAGACTACTCCTTGGAAGTATCGTTGCCATCAAATCTTTCGGCATGTTGACTTTTTCCATAATTTCTACTAATACGAATTCATTCGGTTCAAGCGTGAACTTTTCTCCAATTTTATTACATACATTTTTAACATTAGGTGTTTTTCTTTCTTTTATTCCGATAAATCCACCATTTTTCAGTCTATATATGCATTTAACTCTAATATCAACACCACTAGGCTGTATATTTTTCTCTTCTAAATTTTCCAGAAGTTTTTTCGATTTTATCAAATTCTTTATTCTTTCATAACCAATTACAGTCATTGTATCACCTAGATGGTCCAATAGATTTATCTACTCTTATATAATGTGCTAACAAAGGATGCACTTTTTCTAACTCATCGAAAACTTGCTGAGCGATTCTACGATATGAGATATGTCCTTCTTTACTACTCCTGAGTTTGATGAAATGATGAAGTTCACGGAGATTCCAAGTAAACAAAGTACGTTTCTTAAATGCTAAGGGCACAATATACTGAGCTTCTTTTGGTAACTCTTTGGAAATTTCATGGAAACTTTCTTTCGCCATTTTCATACAATCTTCAAATTTTTTCTTTAAACCTGCATTTATGATTTCTTCAGGAATAGAGAAACCATGCTCAACTGTCAAGTCTTGATTAGTTTGAGTACAAATGCGATGCCTTTGAATATCACGAAATGCACCATAATCGACCAAGATATCGAACGTGTAATATATGTGTTCCAATTCTCGCATAGGCCAATCATGCTTACTCATTTTTTTCAAAAACTCATCTATAACTCTTTCCTTTTCTTCTTGTTTCATTCTCTTGGCTGATTTTTTGATTTGTGAGTAAGGATATTTTGAATAACGGTATAGTAAGGCTGTCACTAATTTATCATCTACATCAGAATCAAAATCCACTAAAGTCACAGGTTGGCTATCATTGATATTGTTTAATTTTAAGATTTTTGGAGTTAATTGTTCCATAGCTTGATTTGTTTCACTAATGTACGGATTGTAATCAGAATACTTAACCAAAGTTGGAATGATTTTTAATACTTCTTCCTTCATCATCCGACCTATATCTTTCATCTCATCTAAAGGATTGGAGAGAAGTTTTCTGATGGCATGTTCTAAAGTTCTAGCATTAGCTGTCATAGCTAAATTAGTCAAAGTGGCAGCAGGTAGAATGTACCTGACAATATCACATGTTCTGGCTTTGCTGATGCTTTCATAAAATTTAACATTCATATCCTTTGGTTTAGGATATTTTTGTTTGATGAATTCCATTATTTCAGGATTCATCTCTTTATAAACATCAAAAAAGTGATTGCAAGTTCTTTCAAAAAGTTTACCAAACGAGGAATTCGTTATCTTTTTTGGTTTGTAATAACAGTTACGTTCGAAGACTTGATAACGTGTCGATTTCTCAGTGAATGATGCAAGGCGATTATCCTCTATTACTTTAGTTGCGAGAATAGAAACATTTTCTATAGCAATAGAAGCGACAGCATGCTCAGCCACAGAAGAGTGACCATAACCTACAATCCATTTTTCATGAAATTCTCTAGCTTTTTTCTTAGCCTCTAGGTAGTCGAACCCTTGAGTACCAAATAAATCGATTAAATTTCCTATGTTCAAATCTTTCCCTCTGATTAACTTTAATAAATTTTCTCTAAAACTCAACGGACTTCTACTCACGTAAGCAAACAGTACAGCCACAACCTCTGGAGGAAGATTATAGATGACATAAATGTCTTTATCTACATCGGATACATGTCTCTTTAATACAGTAACTTCTTCCTTAGTGAATGACACCACTACATCCCCCTCTAAAAAGGTTATTTGTGATTAATAAAATTTAAGTCTAAATCCTAATCTTACGTTCTTTACAAAACCCCTTCACTATCTTGACAATTTCTTCATGAACTTTCTGTTTATTCCTCCCGTAACCCCTTATCACATGAGTGTTCGGGAAATGATTTTTGAGTTTCAGATAATTTTCTCTGACAGCCTCTAGTTTTTCCGGTGTTTCAAAATATTCGAATCCGAATCGTGAGTTTGCAATCCTCTCGGCACAAATCTTTCCTGGGACATTAAGAATGAACGTTAAATCTGGCCGAGGAAACTTTTTGTTGATTAATTTTAACCATTCAAAATTAACATGATCAGATTCAAAGGCTAGGGTTGATAGGATATACCTGTCTGAGATGACATGAACACCATTCCTAAGTAAAGGTTTAATCTCTTTATTCACATGATGAGCCCTGTCGGCGGCAAACAATAGAGCAAATGTTACGGGATCAACTTTCCACTCCTTTTTCAGGATAACCCTTATTATTCCACCGACCATACTATTGGTAGGCTCCTTCGTGACGAAAACTTTCTGCCCTCTTTTTTCTAACCATTTTGATAGAAGATCAGTTTGTGTGGAACTACCCGCTCCATCAGGTCCCTCTAAAGTTATGAAAAGACCACGTTTCATTCCCATCCCTCAGAGAAAAAACTTAAACTTCTTCTTTTTCTTCCTTTTTAGAGCCTGCATTCTTTTTATATTTTTCTTTATGATTTTATTCGACTCATCAATTCCTTTCTTATCGTTTCCAACGCCAGAAGTATTACCCACTCCAACAACAATTATCTTTCCCCTTTCTTTAGTCCTATCGATAGTCTCATCTAGAACCTTCATAACTTTTGGTACTGATTTAAAGATTGATTTTCCCATGGGTGTAATCGCTTCCTCTTGGCTCATCTTTATTATTATTGTATCCAATGGTATCTTTTTCTTTACTGCAATATCTTCAATATGAGACTTCTCTATTCCAATTCCACCAATAGCCACACCTATACCTTCTGCGACTGTTCCTGTTTTTTCTCCTTCCAATTTTGTTGCAGCATCAATAGTGATTATTTTTGCAATCTTTTCCTTTTTACAAATTTTTCCTACAACTCTACCCGGATTACCAGTTCTACCACCTGGGCCTGATGCCTTTATGATGATGATATCTCTCTTTTTATAATTTTTTCTCGCAACTACGGTATCTTCATCGACCCGTTTTACTCTAGATTTACCTATCAAGTTTGCTGCAACATAAGCTCCGACAGTATCACCAACAGGCCAACCGTTGCTTAGAGCCTCTGTTCCATGGAGTAAAGCCTTTGCCAGTCTTTCGACCAAGGGCAGTTGCATCTGTAGTAACATAGCGAGATTAATACTCTTAGTTTTCTTGATTAGTTCTACGAAGTGTCTAACGAGTTTAGTCAACTGGTAAAGAGTCATCGCACCGGATAAACCCATCATTACGTTTGATCTCTTTTCCGAATCCATGTTTGGAGCAACCTGCTTCACGAAATACTTGAATCTATCTTTCTCTAAATCAACGATATGCTCGAGTTTCTTGACAAGACCATAAGGGTCTATACTAACTGGTGAAATCGTAAAAAATTCAAGAAAATTCTTGATACGATCTTTGAGTTTCTTATCAGCTTTTTTACTTATTTTTTTTATTACAATCTTTTCAGCCTTAAAAGACATTTTTTCGAGTAATTGGGCGCTCTTCTCTAACTTGAATAGAATTTGTTGAACCATTATTCTCGAGTAGAAGAACATGAACATTAAGAAAAGGATTAGACTAACCAATTGACCCCAAATCCCATCTCCAAACCCGTTCAAAAGATCACCTTATGATTGTGTTATAAATTTATCATTGTACTACTATAAATATACTTAGATATCATGCATTGGAAAGTGTTACTTGCTTTGGTCATAGTAGTCGGTATAACTGGCTTTTTATTGTTCTCTAAAAAAGGAGTAGAATTTAAAGAAAAGTATTTGGGAAAGTATCTAACAACTATAGGGAGTTATCTACGTGGGATTACTGGAAAATTCACACCTACTTCCGTCAACAGAACTTTAGAGTTTAAAATAACAATTTCTCAGGAGTATTTCAAAGAAGTGGATTTTATTCTTGAAGAAAAATCATTTGGGGGAATATTAAAATACGATTCGGTTTCAGTCGGCGGTCAGAATATCAGAGTTAAGGACAGTGATGAAGTCAATTTTCAAGTCGTAAGCATGAATGGTGAAATGTCTATAGATGAAAACGGCAAGATGATAGTATCTGGCTCTTCTGGATTAGTTGAATTGAATGATATCATTTTCGTGCCCAGAGCAGGAGAAGAAAAAGTTGAATTTGAATTGTCTGGGATACCCGTGAGTTATTCTTTAAGTGATGTTGAAAACTATGAAATGTCTTTTACTGGAATCTCTGGATCATTGAGATTGTCTGATTGGTCACCTCTTAAGTTGGATGAGGATGATTTGAACATCGTTTATTTCAAGGGAGAGATATCACAAGAAGATGATTCTGTTAGAATATCTGGTATGGCTGAAAAAGTCAGGTTGAACGGCGTTGATTTAAGTTTGAAGAAATGAAGCTTCAAAAAGGCCTCATCTCTCTTCTCATCTTGAATAATGTCGAAACATTGCCTATTTTGTTGACCAAGTCAGAATAGAACATATCCAAATCTTTCTCACTTAATTTTGCCCTCTGGTCAGCTTCTATCAAGACAGCTGGTAATCCATAGCCAGAATGTCCACTCGTCTGCATCAATAATGAGGAAAGTTTGTCTACAACATTCAACTCGTTTCCAAGACCTAAAAAGTCAACCCTCAAAGGTCTATCAAAATCAACGGTCTTAATGTAGAAACTGTAGAATTCTTTATTCATGTCTTCAAATTCACGTAGTACTGGATGTATTTTTGGATTTTTGGAATAATTGAAAATACAAGTTCTTTCTCCCTTCTTCAAAGCATAGTATAGTAGGTTACTATCCTTAGTCTTTTCCAAGATTAATTTCAATTCCCTTGATAGGTCTGATTCGACTTGAGAGATTATTCTCCTCATCAGGATATCACAAAACTTAACACCACGACTGTCCTCGATTATACCAACCAAGATGATTTTCTCTTTCGTCGACAGTTTGAACAAGGATTTGTAAGTTTCTATTAAATTAGTATAATATTCCATCAGAATTGGACTATCTGGTCTTGGGATATAATGAGGTATTATGGAACCGTCTAGAAGAGCAACATCAGGTTTAAATTTCTCTATCGATTCTATAGTAGATCTTATTTCCATTATTTGCCGTTCAAAATTATAACAAGAATTCAATTCAATGTCTGAGAAGGAGTCGAAGATTATCTTAGGAATCGGTAGGGGAATTGAACTCGGATAATATTTTACGTCTTTCAATTTTCCATCAGAATAATTGAAATTCACTCCTACTGATCTCATCAACATCAAATCAAGGCCGTGATAACTATGCTTAACTATTCCTCCATCCACTCCCAGAACACTCATCTTTTCTAAAGAGCGAATCGGCACAGTATTTATGATATTCTCATCTAGTATCTCTCCGTCTGGTCCTATCTTCAAAGAATCGTTTATTTCCCTGAGGAACTTTCCTATCTTTATCCTTCTCGACTCCAGATAACTAATTTTATCTATGATTTCATCGAGTCTTTTCTGGAAATTTTGCATAACCTTTATTTTCCATTGGATACATTTATTGTTATGGATTTTAGTAAAATCGATACTTACATCTTTGATCTTGATTCTACACTCTGGTATTGGGATAGACTCATTCCTGGAGCGAAGATTGTTATAAAAAAATTGAGACGACTGAATAAACAGATTCTTTATGTCACAAACAATACTATCGAATCAAGGAGGGGTATTGCTGACAGGCTCAGAAAATTCGAGGTTGAAGTCAAAGTTGATGATGTGATTAATGCAGGTATCACAATAGGTCATTATATTAAGGAAAAAAATGGAACAGCTTTGGCCTTGAATATCGGAACAGAAATCGACCTCAGGGATGCAGGAGTTAAGGTTAAAGATAAACCTCCTGTTGATTTTGTTGTAGTAACAGAAGACTGGGATTTTGACTATCAACAACTCACATTGGCTGTAGATGCAGTTGATAGAGGAGGAAAGTTATTAACGAGTATTATGGGTAGAAAATGGCAAGTAGGAGATAAGTGGACACCAGGAGTTGGTTGCTGGGTTAAGGCTGTAGAATTTGCAGCAAATGCTAGGGCCAAGTGTTTGGGGAAACCCTCTGCTTACATGAGAAAGATAGTCAGGAGAAGGTTAAAAGATCCTAAAAAATCTGTTTTTATCGGAGATGAAATGAAATCTGATATAGCGTTTGCGAAAAAGATGGGATGTAAAACCATATTTGTAAAGACTGGAAGAACAGATGAAAAGAATATAACCAAACCCGATATTGTCTTAAAATCTGTTAAAGAATTGTTACGTTACATCTAATTTTTAATCGAGAATTTTCAAGTAGGTAAAAAATTTTTTATCTTCTTTAAATCATCACACCTCTTCACGAGTAATGTTTTCATTCCTAGTTTTTTTGCAGGTTTTATGTCCCTTTCAAAGCTATCACCGACGAACAAGATTTCTTCTGGGTATAAGTTTAATTTTTTTATTGCTAATTTGATGGGCAATTCTTCTGATTTCTTAACTCCAGTATCATCAAATGTGACAATAAAATCAAAAAATTCTATGATGTTCATGGCTTCGAGCCTCCTCATTGCCTTGGCTCTAGGAGCATCCGTGACTATACCGACTTTTAGGTCTAAGAATTTTAACATCTCTAATGTCTCTAGAACGTAAGGATATGGTTTGAGAAATTTTGGTTTTGTTTTAACATAAGCGTCTATGCCTGTCTGGAGTATATCAGGATCAGCTTTTCCCATCTCTCCTTCCAGGAATTTGGTGAATGCTATATCAGATTCAATACCGTATTTGAAGTAAGTTTCCATTAATTTTTTTAAGCCATTCCTCTCATTAATTTTTAAACCAGCCTTTATCATTGCTTTAATTGCAGATCGACAAGCCTCTACTTTCATCGTTATAAAATCTATCAAGGTCTGATCTAGATCAAATAGTACTGCTTTTATTACCATAGATAAATAATTTCTCTTTAGGTTTGAAATAATAATGTGATAGTATGAGGAAAGGATACATGGGTGAATACAAAGCAAAGAAGGAATTAATTCAAAAATATGGTAAAGAGAATGTTCTGAAAGTGGCAATAGGTGGAGCAGTAGATTTTTTGATATTAAAACCGGGAAAAAACAAAATCGAGAAGATAGTTGAAGTTAAGGAATGTCACAAAAACAAGTATTATCCAACTCAAAGAGAAAAAGAACAGTTTGAAAGATTGAAAAGATTAGGAAAGAGACATTCAATCAAAACTGAACTCTGGATAAAATTCCCTAGAAATGATTTCATCAAAAAAAGATTGGTTTAAATGGTCAATATTACTCTCTATGGCGGTGTCGAAGAAGTAGGCGGTAACAAGGTTTTGTTAGAAGATAAATCAACTAGGATATTCCTTGACTTTGGTACTTCATTCGCCGGAGAGGCAGTATATTTTCAGTGGCCAGAATTAAGACCTTCTAACATAGATGATTTGTTCAAGACCAAAGTACTCCCTAGATTCAATAATTTCTACAAGTTTTCTGGAGGTAAACCTTTTGTCGATGCTATCTTAGTATCACATGCTCATAAAGACCATTATGGATATACCCCCTTAGTTAGGGAAGATATACCAGTTTATACTGGAAGATACACAAGAAATTTGATCAAGATTAGGAATAGGACTTATTACCAAACATGGGACAAAAAGGTTAGTCATCTAGAGTTCAAAGAAGTGAAGACTGGTAAGGATATAGTAATAAAGGACATAGTTGTTAGTCCCTTTGCTGTTGATCATTCTGTTCCAGGTGCACATGCCTTTATCATCCGTACTTCTGTTGGGACAATAGTTTATACAGGAGATTTTAGAATGTCTGGTTTTAAGAATGTCTTGACTAAATCTTTTGTTAAACAATTGAAGAATGAAGATATTAAGTGCATGATTTGTGAAGGAACTAACTTAGCTAAAGAGCCAAGAGAAGCTGATAAGCATAAATTACCATCTGAAAAAGACGTTGGGAGAAAGACTGATTATATCGCAGACAAAACAGATGACTTGATAATATATGACGGTTCTTCTGTTGACTTGGACAGAGTGAGGACTGTTGCAGAAGTCGCTAAAAAACATGGGCGAAAGTTGGTCATAGAATCAAGGTTGGCTTACATTCTATTACAAACAGAGAGGACTGGATTGCTAGAAGGTTTGCCTGGAAAAGGTGATTTTTTGATATACTTGAACAGATTGAAGGAAAAAGGAAGAGATAAATACGTAGAAGTTTTTGGTGTGGGAAGAATCAACCATGAGAAGAAAATGATTGAGGATCCCGAATTATCGGATGAATGGTTTGTCTGGGGACCTGATGGAAGGGAAAAAATATTGAAACATCCGGAAGAATATTTGGTCTATACTACAAACGGTATTTATATGATGATTCAGTTTAAACCTGTCGATTCTGGTATCCCTGGCACGTACATATACGGAAAAGCAGAACCCTATTCTGAAGAACAGGCATTTACTTATGAAAAATTGAAAAATTGGATTAAACTCTGTGGACTCAAAATGAAGTTTTCTCATACATCTGGTCATTGTTCTCCTGAACAGCTTGGAGTTATTCTGAAAGAAGTCTGTCCTGAAATCTTGATTCCCATTCATACGGAGAATCCTGAACTTTTTGTTGGGTTGATTGATTCTAATTCTACGAGAATGATTTTACCCAAAGTTGGGGAGAGATTGGAAATCAAGTGAATTACATGGAGATATACACTGATGGAGGAGAAGATAAATACTGTTTCGTCATTCCTGAGAGGAACATAGTCAAGATATTCGATAAGAGAAATATAACTAACAATGAAGCGGAATACTTAGCTGTTATAGAAGCTTTGAAATTCGTTGAAGAAAATTCTAAGGTTACAATACTTTCTGATAGTAAGTTGATCGTGAACCAGATAAAGATGGAATGGCACATCAAAGAGGAGAGATTAAGAAAATTATTTCAAGAAGTTTTACTTTTGGTTAAGGAAAAGAAAATAGAGTTTATCATAGAATGGGTACCTAGAGAAAAAAACAAAGCAGGTAAAGTGTTGGGATAGATTTATACTATTTTTGTGAAATCATAATTCCCTAAGAACTGTATTTAGTTCTTTAATTATGAAATTATGGTATAGTTGACTATAACATCTTTAAAGAATAAGTTATAGTTATCTCTACCTTTGTATAATAAGAGAAATTAAGTATAATATTGTTGAATAATGTGAGTTTCAATTTCATCTCAGCGTTAGAATAAAAACCATTAAATCCCAGCGACAATAAAATATTATGCGCTTTGAATTAGCCCCCGACATTCAAGAAAAAATAAATTCTATGTTGAATGTCTTGAATTTCAAGCATCTTGATAGAACTCGCATCATTTGCATGCGGGGTTACGGCTCAAAGTCTAAGGCTTTGGCAAGAATATGGGGTCTATCTAGAATCTGGCAGAAAGCTTTGGGTATCAAGTCTCATTATATCATAGAAGTTTTATATCCAAATTTTGATAAGTTGAGTAAAGAAGATCAGGAGAAGACACTCCTCCACGAACTCTTGCACATACCGAAGAAATTCTCTGGAGGGTTAGTACCACACAAATGTTTCGGGAAAAGAATAGATAAGAAGAGAGTTGAAGAATTGTACAAAAAATACTTTAAATGAAAGATACATAGGAATATTCTAAATATCCTCCCAATTTCTGATTTCTTCTTCAGTCTCTATCCAGACGCCATCTTCATTATATTCAGGCCTCTTCTCTTTTTTTTCAACTTCTTTACTCTTTTTTGTCATATGAACACTTAAGACGAATTATGATTAGATTAATTTGTGATTTAAGACTTTTAAGTTTTGGGAGGAGAGTAAACTTGCGATGAACATTAAACTATTAATTTTTCATACGGGAAAAATAAGTATATGCTCCCGACGATTATCGGTTTCATAATTTTGATAATTGTTGTTTTCACGATAATGAGACTAGTTAAAAATGTATTAATTGGAGTAGCCCTGATAATTTTTACTCTGCTGGCAGCTTATCTCCTCTTAGGTTTCGTACCTAGTATAAGGTCGATACCGATAATAGGTACTCTATTACCTGAAGTCCCAACTTCTTTGACAGGCATGATATCATGGATAATGAAATTCTTCCAGAATATTGATATAATCGAAATTTCAAGAGATTCAAAGAATAACTTGTTGATAACAGTTGAAAATACTGGTAGATTTGAATTATCTAATTTTACTGTATACGTGGATGACAATGAAATAAGTATGATAAATAAACCGAGAGATCCACTAAAATCAGGTGAGATAACCACAATACAGACAAATTGGAAAAAAGATTTTTCTGATATTTTAGTTCAGACTTCAAGAGTAAACGCCACTTATTCGAAGTAGACCGATACTTCAAGTTTTTATGCTCATTAATCAAATTCAAGAATGGTGATAATAATCGGAGAAGTAGGTAAGACCTGTCCAAAATGTGGGAAATTCTTTCTCGGTAACAAATGTCCTTACTGTGAATGGGAAGTGTTGCCAGCGACACCAAAATCAATAAAGAAAAAGAAAATTAAGGGAGTTTTTCATTAAAATTTTTTAAGATTCCAATATTTTTTTCAGTTTCTTAGGTATTTTTTTTGATGCGAATCCCAAAGCCTCAGCAATTTCATAGATATGAAACGCTGCTGAAACAAAGAAAATAAACGACCCGAAAACTAATAGACCTCTAATTACATCGAATGCAAGTGTGTCGACCTTAAAAAAATCCAATATGAATTGTGAGAGGGTAAACCCATAAAGGAATATAGTGCCCAGCATAAATAATTCCACAAATTCTCTTATTTCGCCCTTTAAAAACTTCCTACTAGAGAGAGCAAGGACAATCACTATAAAAAACCCCGCAATGGAACTGGCTAACGAAAAGAATAATGCGAATGTCATTTATCACACCACCTCTATAGTCATATCACAAACTTCTGACAATATATTAAATAATTTATCATCCATTTTTTTCTCTACACACATTATCAATCCCACTACACCAAACAACCTTACCCTAGTGGTTAGGAAATGAACGAATTTTGCTATCGTGCTTAAGTCATTATAGATTGAGAGTGTAGACAAAGAGTCGAGGTATAAAAATTTATTCCTAGGATGTCTCATTCCAGATAAAGCTTCAGACAAAGCCAACCCAATTTCTGTTAGCCTTGATGGTGAGGGTATAAAGATACAATTTTCTTTCTTTTCAAACTTTCTTCGTGAAGTTAGAGAGATGCCCCTTGGTGAGGGTATCATTTTTGTTATACAATCAATAAAGAATATTCTGTTTGTATCAATACCTTTTTTTTTCATAATATTCACTAAAGTAATGAAAGGCCTGTTCACAGTTACGTAAATTCCAGAGAATTTGTTCTCTTTTATGACAATCTTAATGATTTCTAAATTGATGTTCATGTACTTCTTAGGCTCCACAAGAAAAAGTACGACCTTGTTCAATGGCATATTTTTTAAGAATTTATCCAATCCTTTCAATCCCTTCAGTTTTCTCCCGTGTTTCATGTATAAACTTTTTGATTTTTAGTTTATAAATTAACCTTAAAAATACAGAATTTAAAATCATAGAATCCATAATTACTTAAGTGGGGTGATTGAACTCAAGAAAAAAATAATCGTAACATCGGCTTTACCTTATGCCAACGGTGAAATTCATCTTGGCCATGTGACATCAACTTACTTACCGGCAGATATCTTTACAAGATTTCATAGGTTAAAAAAGAATGATGCGATACATGTTTGTGCAACAGATGATTTCGGTACTCCAATCTTAATCAAGGCAGAACAGGAAGGAAAGACACCAGAACAACTCGTAGCTTATTGGAATGAGAAGGATAAAAAAGATTTCAAGGATTTCGGGATTTCCTTCGATATATTCCACCAAACAAGTTCAAAAGAAAATGTAGAGTTGACGCAATATTTCTTCACAAAACTAAACGAAAAAGGTTACATATACAAAAAAACTATAACGCAGGCTTTCTGTGAGAAATGTCAAAAATTTTTACCAGACAGATACGTTAAAGGAATCTGTCCTTACTGTGAAGCCAAAGAGCAGTACTCGGATGGTTGTGAGAATTGTGGTAAGACTTTTCAACTAGGAGAGATATTGAAACCTCATTGTGCAGTTTGCGGATCAAAACCAATAACAAAAGAAAGTGAACATTATTTCCTGAAACTCTCTCATTTTTCAGATGAGTTAAAAAGATGGTTGACTCTAAACAGGAACTTACAGAAAGAGGTAAAGAACTACGTCTTGAGATGGATTGAAGAAGGATTGAAAGATTGGGATATCACTAGAGATATATCTTGGGGGGTTCCCATTCCATTGGAAGAGACTAAAGGCAAAGTCTTGTATGGTTGGTTTGATAATCATTTATGCTACATCTCCACGGCATTGAAATACTTCTCAGACAGAGGAATTGATGGAAAATCTTGGAATTCTTCTGAAATATATCACTTCATTGGTAAGGACATAGTTTATCATCATTACCTCTTCTTACCGGCGATGAGACTTGGTGTAGGTGAATTCAAACTACCCGATTTCATTCCGACCAGAGGTCACTTACTCTTACAGGGTCAAAAATTCTCAAAGAGTAGAGGTTGGTACGTGAGTTTAAGAGGTTTTCTGAATGATTTTCCAGCAGATTACTTAAGATATTATCTCTCGACCGCAACACCCTACGATCAGACAGATGTTAATTTTGATTGGGACGAGTTTCATTCAAGGATAAACAATGAGTTGGTTGCAAACATCGGTAACTTCATCCACAGAACATTAACGTTCATTTGGTCGAGATTTAAAGGTATAGTTCCTGAGCCAGGAGAATACAATAATTTAGACATAGCGTTTGAAGAGAAGATTTGGAAAGTGGAGGATAATGTTGGGAAAGAGTTAGAGAAAATAGAGTTAGAAAAAGCATTGAAAAAAATCATTGAGTTTTCTGGATACTGTAATCAATATTTCCAGAGTTGTGAACCTTGGGCAAATGAAAAGAGAGCGTCAAACTGCCTTTATTTATGTATAAATGCTGTGAGGTCTTTAGCCATCTTACTCGAACCCTTCCTACCATTTTCAACCGAAAAATTATGGAAAGAATTGAACCTTTCTGGTTCAGTCCATGAACAGGATTGGGCATCTATATCAAAGATACTTATAAAACCTAATCATAAAATTGATAAACCTCAAATACTCTTCAAGAAAATAGAGAACGAAGAGATTAAAAAACAGAAACAAAAACTGAAGAAAGGGGGTAAGAAATGATAAGTTTTAAAGAATTTAAGAAAGTAGAGATGAAGGTTGGAACGATAAAAAAAGTTGAGGATGTCCCTAACTCTAAAAAGTTGATGAAGTTTCAAGTAGACATAGGTGGAGAATTGAAACAAGCTGTGGCAGGATTAAAGGGATATTTCAAACCAGAAGAATTAGTAGGAAAACAATTCGTTTTTGTTACAAATTTAGAACCAGCAAAACTCATGGGAAATTTGTCAGAAGTGATGATATTAGCAGCTGTAGAAGGAGATAAAATTTCTCTGGTTAAACCTGAAAAAGAAGTCAGTAACGGGACAATAATCGAATAAATCATTTTTTTATTTTAGTAAATCAAAGTTTCATTCATGAAAACAGTAAAGGATTTCATGAACAAGGATGTCATTTATGTTTCCCCTGAAGATACTATATTTCAAGCAGCAAAATTGTTTTCTCAGTTAGATATAGCCGGTGCTCCTGTTGTAGAGAAAGATAAGGTAGTTGGACTCATAAGCATATCTGACATTATAAGATTTATCGACATAAGACTAGGAAAGTTACCAAAAATTGAAACTCCAGGATTGTCCACTTTATTGTTGGCAATAATTCAGATGAAGAAGATGCATTCTGACTTTCAGAAAGAATTGAAGAAGGTAACATGCTCTAAAGTTAAAGAAGTTATGACAAAGAATGTTATCACAGTTTCTTCATCAGCGACATTGGTAGAAGTTGCAGAATTGATGGAAAAGCATGACGTCAACAGATTGCCCGTACTCAGTGGAGAGAAATTAATTGGTATCGTTGCAAGAGCAGATTTGATTAAGGCTTTGATAATTTAAGAGACTTATTAGAAAAATGAAAAATAAAAGAAAGAAAAACTTAATTTTTAAAATCGATTATTTCTTCTTCTTTTTACCCTTCTTCTTTTTCTTCTTTGGCATTTTTACCATCCTTCATTGAATTATAATTTACCATTCGTCAGGTTCATCTTCCCAACTTTCCTCTTCATCTTCCCAATCTTCATCATCCCACTCTGACATATCACACCTCTAGCAAGAGAATTGTGTTATTTTTTTAATATTTATTTCTTGGGTGTAACTTGTATTTAAAGATATGTCAATCTAAAAAATCATTGACTTAAAATTTCATTTTTTTGAACTTTGAGCATAAAAAGAATGTCATATTTTTTTTGTAAAAAATAAAACTTATAATCTTCCCTTCAGATATTCTCAGTTAGGTGAATGATACGTCAACAAAAGAGAAATTGAGATTGAAATTCAGAGAAGATTGGAAAAAATATTACAGAGTTCAATTTCTAGTAGATCAAGGTTTTGTAAGAAAAGTCTGTCAAAAATGTGGTAAGGTTTTTTGGACTCTAGATCAAGAAAGAGAACATTGACCAGAACAACCTTGTCAATTTTATGAGTTCTTGGGTGATCCACCGACGAATAAGAGGTTTGATTATGTTCAAAGTTGGAAAGTCATTGAAGATTTTTTCAAGAAACACGGGCATACCAGTATCAGACGTTATCCTGTTGTCTGTAGATGGAGGCCTGATTTATTCTTCACGATAGCTTCTATAATAGATTTTCAAAGATTAGGAAAGAATGGAGTATCTTTTCAATTTCCTGCCAATCCATTAATAGTACCTCAATTCTGTTTGAGGTTCAACGATATACCGAATGTGGGCATAACAGGAAAACACTACACTTGTTTCTGTATGATCGGTCAGCATTCATTGTACGATGGAAAACAAGGTTACTGGAAGGATAGGTGCGTTGAATTGGATTTCAGACTTTTATCTAGGCCATTCGGCATCAAACCAGAAGAGATAATTTTCGTTGAAGATCTTTGGGTTGGACCTGGAGCTTTCGGCCCCTCTTTAGAATATTTCGTCAGAGGGTTGGAGATAGGGAATGCTGTATTCACGGAATTCAAATCCATAAACTCCAACGTGAAAACAATGGAAGAAAAAGTTATTGATATGGGTGCAGGTCTAGAAAGGTTTGCATGGATAACACAAGGAACTCCGACTTCTTATGATGTTATTTTCGAACCAATATTGAGATACTTGAAGAAGCAGACAGGGATTAAGTATGATGTGGAATTTTTCTTAAGATATTCAAGGTTAGCAGGAACGTTGAACATGGATGAAGTGAAAAACATAAAAAGAGTCAAAGCAGGAATCGCAAACAACCTTGGCGTAACTACAGAGTTATTGGACAAAAAAATTAAAATTTTAGAAGCGATGTATGCGATTTCTGATCATACAATGGCTTTGACTTTTGCTATAACAGACGGTCTCCTACCTTCCAATGTTGGTGGTGGGTATAATCTTCGTATCATCTTGAGAAGAGCATTAGGTTTTATAGATGACTTCAGATGGAACATTGATTTGACTGATATTTGTGAGTTACATGCTAGACATTTAAGGTTGATGTGTCCAGAGCTATCTGAACACCTAGACGACATTCAAAAAATACTTGATATTGAAAAAAGGAGGTTTCATGAAACAAAGTTGAGAACAGAAAGAATAGTTAAGTCAATCGTCGACAGGGGTGAGGAGATAAACGAAGAAAAATTAATCAAACTGTACGATTCAGAAGGAATCACACCAGGTCTGGTTCAAGATTATGTTCCAGATTTGAAAATTCCTGATGACTTTTATGTTAAAGTAACTGAGAGACATATGGGTGAAAAGAAAATACTGATAGAAGAACCAATCGATGTAAGTGGATTGCCACCAACAGAATACCTGCTCTATGATAACCCAAAGATAACGGAATTTAAAGCAAAAGTTCTAAAGATGATTGATGATAAGTATGTTGTTCTGGATAAAACTTACTTCTATGCAGAAGGTGGCGGTCAAAAATCTGATGTTGGTTTTATAGGTGATGCCCCTGTTTCAGATGTCCAGAAAGTTGGAGATGTTGTTCTCCATAGAATAATTGGGAAGCTTGAAGAAGGTAAAATAGTTGATTGTAAGATAAATGAATATAAAAGAGATATCTTGAGAAAACATCATACAGGGGCTCATATAATCAATGTTGCTGCTCGTCAGGTTCTCGGAAATCATGTTTGGCAGCATGGTGCAGAAAAGAGTTCAGAAAAGGCAAGGCTTGACATCACGCATTACGAAACTCTGATAGACGAACAAACAGAGAAGATAGAAGAAAAAGGCAATGAGATTATTAGGAAAAACATTCCAGTGAAGATAGAATATTTACTGAGGCCTGAAGCTGAAAAGAAGTATGGATTTAGAATTTATCAAGGAGGAGTAGTCCCAGAAGATAAATTAAGGATTGTTTCTATTGGGAATATAGATCATGAAGCATGTGGAGGAATACATTGTGAAAAAACCGGTGATGTTGGATCCATACTAATATTGAAAACAAAAAGAATACAGGATGGGATAGTTAGAATAGAATTCACAGTCGGGCCACTCGCACTAAAATATCTCAGAGAAAAGGAAAATCTTCTAAAAGAGACCGCAAACTTACTAAAAGTTAAAGAGGAAAAAGTCCCAGAAGCAGTAAAAGATTTGTTCGAGAGATGGAAACAAAAGAGAAAAGAGTTAAGGAAGTTGAGGAAGAAATGACATCAAATCAAGGGCTAAAGGAACTGAAGAAGAAGGAAAAACTATTGAGTCAAGCCGCTGAAATTGTTGGAGTTCAAGAAAAGGACTTACCTAGAGTTGTAAAGAGATTTTTAGATGAAATAAAAGAGATGGATAAGAAACTCAAATCTTAGAAGTTACACACCATATCGGTTGACTTATCAATAAATTACAGATGATGTCTTCTATTTCTGCAATCGATGGATTGTCTAAAATTTTCTGTCCCCTCAAACTCGTAATAGTTAAACTCGAGGTTGTATTATCTGTTGAAAGTATTTCTTGGAGAAATACTTGATCATCAGAATTTTGGGTTAGACGTTCCATCTCGTTTTTCATATCTATACAATCCAAACAGCCAGTAAAATAACGATATTCTACTAAGGTATAACCCCTCTGTAACAGATATCTTCTCTGTTGGGTGTTCAATTCATAGTCTATTATTTTCTGGTTTGGTATGATTATCGTTTCTTCTGGGTTTCTGAAAGCATTCATTATGGCAAAAGCCAGAGAGGAAATAAACATCAAGCAGATGAAGACTAGTGCTATCAACTTTTGTGAGCTTATCTTTAATTTCATGCCATCACTTGCTCTTAAAACACTGTAATTTTTTTGAATAAATATAATTATTCCCTCAGTTCCACCATCCTAATTATTTTTAAAAATAATTCAAGAACAAAATCAATAATAGAATTAAGACTTCTAGGTGTTCATCAATTAAATTTTCAGTTTACTCGACTTTTACTTCTTCTCCTCTGTGTATCTTGACAAAAGGTGGAGTGAGTATCAAATAGTCTTCGTCTACACCGATGATATCGCCATTCATCGCAACAGCAGTTCTCCTCAATCTTTCGACAGACCTCTTCAATTCCCCCATATCCCTCTCTTTCATCTTTTTAATCCTTAAGAAAATGATATTTCCCTCTCTAAGATACTTTTGTACTCCTTGAATATCCCTGTAATCATTCAAAGTCTCTATCCTTATGTTGGTTTTTTGACCCTCTTCTTTTAAAACTTCCAGTTCAATGAATTCATCAGATACAGTTTCTGATACACCTTTTTTTCCAAAGATTGAATCTAAAACCATTTTCAATACCTCATTTTTGGATTCGAAAATTAAACTTAAATACTTTTAGTGCATTAAGGATTTAAATCACCTATACTTCTTTTAATTCTCTCCAGCATACTCACAACATTCCATATCTGCGTTCTTGTATACATTGGCATATTAGGATCATTTATTATTTCATCGAGTACTGATATAGCAGAGCTCAATCTTATATCCCAAGTTTCATTGGTTTTTTCAGTCAATTCTTTCTTAGCTTCTTCAGCTGCAGCTCTTATGTTCCTTGGAACAGTTCTATCCTCTGTTATTCCTGTCAACAACTTGACTATGGGCTCTATGTTTTTCATGTGATCATCCTTTTATCAATTCTTTCAATTTTGGTTCCATCTCCTTAAGTTTTGTTGTTATTCTATTTATAGTCTTTTCAAATGTTTTAACTCTCCTTTCAAAATTTTCCTTCCTTTCTTTTAATTCAGTTTTCAAGTCCTCTGAACTCTTCTTTATCATTATAGGCCCAGCGATTTTGTAAGCGTGCTTTACTTTACTCTCTTCCAATTCTTCAAACGCTTTTTCGATCTCTAGTATTTGTAATTTTAAGTTTTCCTTCTGTAGCAGTATAGATTGAAGTTGTTGTTGATAAAACTGAAATTGGCCTAAAAACTTCTTATCCTCCTCTGTGATCACATTATCCCTCCAGTTCTTTCAATACCTTTAAAAGTGATAAATAAGAATTGATGATAGCTTTTAAATAACTTATTTTTTTTGTCTTAATTTCGATGATTAAATTATTTTTGTCAGTGTGCAAATTGATTTTTACATCTTTCCTGTTCTTTATATCAGGCAATAGACTTTTCTTTATGATTTCAGGATTCTTACATTCTATTTTCAGAGTAGCTTTCATTTTAACTAAATTAATATATTAAAATAAGATTAATAGATTTTTTATCTCGCTTTAACTCGTTTGACTATTTTCGGTCTCATCTTTACGAATATACGGTAACCACAATAGGGACATCTAACTTTTTCCTCGATGTCCTCTATAACTTTATGACACTTTAAACATTTTAGAGCCACGTCATTCAACCTCAACTAATCCTGTCTTTGGAGAATAAGCCCCACCAGCAATCTTGGTATTGCATTTTTGACATTGCCATATGCCTGTTGAGACTCTTTTTAGGGATTTCTTCTTACAGGAAGGACAGATGTACAATGCCTTTTGTTTCTCCTCAACCTTCTTTAACATAACCCTGACTCTCCTACCATATTTTGCACCAAGTCTTCCTGTAGAACCTACTTTTTTCTTTTTTCCCATACCATCATCTTCTTATATTGTACTGTTTTTTACTTGTTAATGCGTTCAGAATCTTCTTCAATTGTGAATCATCTATCATATTCTTTATTTGACCCGACTGGTAGAGTTGCATGAGATAAAGTTCGAGTTGTGTTGCTAACTCAGGTTTAACAAGTCTAATCCTTCCTAATCTCTCTATCGCTTCTTTTGTCAGTATTTTATTCATAACTACTTTTTTCAATTTTTCTAATTGTTCGACTTGTTCCAATTGTTCTGGTGTTAGATAAGTCATTTTTTTACCTCGAGTACAACCTTCTTCAAGAAAGTTTTGCCTTTTTCGCTTATGACTCTACCCTTCCTTTTAGAGTCCTTACTTTTCTCGACCAAACCAGCCCCTTCCAACTGCTGAAGGCATTTTCTAATAATACTACCACCAGCTTTTTTAAATCTTTCTGGTTTATGGCCTCTGTCTTTTCTTCCTCCATAAAAAGTCCTGAGCCTCTCAATACCAACTGGGCCATCCAAATAGATTCTCCTTAGTATTGATGCTGTACGGATATACCACCAGTCCTCTTGTTGAGGAGGTAATTGTTTATGTACACCAGTCTTAACGAACATTGCCCAATCTGGCGGTTTTATCTCCTCTATTTTCTTAAGTTCTTCTTTACATACTTCATTAAATTTTCTTGGATCTACATCTTTCATACTAACCAATCGCCCCTGACATCATTATGTATGCGGTTATGTTCACTACTATTATCAAACCACCTGCTATCAACAATAACATCAATATTATAATGGGCAATATACCTGTTTTACAAATTTTTAAAGTTTTATCTTTTTGGCATTTTTCAATTATCTCGCCTAGATTGTGAAATATGTAGAACAGGACAAAAACTGCTATCAAAACAACTACAAAACATACACCGATGAGTTTTAAGTTGAAAGCCATCTTTAATCCTTCTTATACGGATATCTGTATATATTACCACAATTTAGGCATTTAATAATTATGAGTTTTTTCTTTGAATCCAATTCAAAAGTAGATGTTCTACTTGCTATTAAGAGTCGATTACATTTCTTACAGAAACTCCTTTTTTGTTCTTTTGTTAGACGAACATTATACCTTTTCCCGATTTTTCTTGCCATTTCTATGTATTTTCCAGTCCTATCTGGGTTATTTTTAAACTCTTCATTTGCTAGAGTGAATAATCTTTCTATCCTTTCCTTCGCGATCTTAGTCCTGAAAAACGACTTCCTTTGAACTCTTCTGTTCATTTAATCTATAATAGGCTGTTGGCGAAAGATTTAAGTACTTATTCATGATACTTATCACTATATGTTAGTAGTAAAAGATTTCATGAAATTCATGTTTATATTAACAGTCTTAGTCATTTCTTTACTCCTTTTTAGTGTTTCATTGCCTGTAGTCAATGCCGAATCCTTTTTAGTAGATGTTTACGAAACAGATACAGACCCCCGTTACGTTGATGAAGGAGAGGAAGTTACTCTATCTGGGAAAGTGAAACTGGTAGACGCACCATCAGGCTATCATATGGTTTTAATCGAATGGTATGTAGATGATAACTTGGAACACACCGCAACTCATTCTATGAGAAACGGTCAGATTAAAAGTGTTAGCTGGAATTTGGATACTTCTGATTTTTCGTTCGGTAGCCATGATGTAGAAATAAATGCCACTGTTGACAATGTTTCAGATGTAGATTCTAGCGTTTTCTTCATAGAAGAAGAGATAGAATTAAATTTGGATGATTTTGATGTTCATCCATCTATAGTATGTGTTGACGAAGATGAAACTATTGAATTATCCATAGAAGTTACTTTGGAAAAAGGACCTGATGATACTGATGTAGTAGCCAAATTCTATATAAAGGAAGAAGATTCTTGGAACTTCATAGATAAAGAAGATAGAACAATGGATGAGGACGATGAAAAAACTTTTTCTGTTGAATATGAATATGATGCTGATAGTCTGGAAGAGGGAAGTCACAAGGTCAAAGTAGTTGTTGAAGCTGGAGATGAAACTGTAGTTGAATATGAAGATCTAGACGTGGAAGAATGTTTTCCTATGGACGGTGATATTGAAGTCGGTTGGATAACAATCAACCCTGAATTTCCTGAAACAGGAGATATCATTCTGGCATCAGTTCCTATAAGATTACAAATTTCACGTACCCTTCCTGAAGACGTTTTTGTTAAGGGTTATGTTGACGGCAGATTGACAGACTCGACAACCATGGAGTTTAAACATTTGGTTGAGAAAACATTTACGTTTACTGTAGACACAAGAGATTACTCTAGAGGAACACATACGATAGAAGTTAAAGCTACTGTAGATAGTGTAACAGACACATCAAGGAGAACATTTTCTTTAGATTCAGATGAAATTTCTGAAGGAATTCATTGTCTTAATGTTGATTTAGAGAATGAAGGTTTGAGACCTGGTGAAGACTCTATGGTCTTCGTTGAAGTTTCAAACTGTGGATCTGTTACAGAGAAAAACATAAAAGTAAAACTAGAAGCTTTTTCTAGAATATACTACAGCGATATATTCAGTATATCGCCTTCTAGGAGTCAAGAAGCTAAAATTACAATACGCATTCCTGAAGATGCTGAAGATACTTACACTTTTTCAACTAGAGTTTGGAATTCTTATACATCAGACTCTACATCAAAGGATTTCAGTATAGAAACAGGTATACCAATTTTAGAAATCGAACCTGAATATAGAGTTGAGAAATGTAAAACAAATGAGATTACTTTTGTTTTGAAAAATATTGGTCAGGGATTTGATACTTTCAGTTTAAGTACAGATTCATCATGGATTACAGGATTACCGGAAGAAGTTGCATTAGAAAAAGATGAGATGGAGTCTATTAAAACACATGTTACAGTCCCTTGTGATACAGAAGAAGGATACTATTCATTCACGATAACAGCTCAGAATTCTAAAAAACATTCTGTCAAGTCAAATCTATATGTATCTAAACCCTTGGCTTGGCCTAGCTTTCCATCAGGTTGGTTTGTAGGCATACAACCGATAGCAGTGTTAATTGGGTTGATTTTAATTTTCGTATTCATTGTTTCCTATTTGTTTTACAAACAGTTTGTACTTTCAAGAAAAAGACCAATGTTCGAATGATCATTCGATATCGAACACGACATCATAACTTTTTATGACAGAGTAATCAGGATATGAACTTTCGAAAAATAAATTACAATGACATTGGTAGTTACCTATTCTTAGAGTACCTGAGTCTGTTCTTGGTATAAAAGAATTATCGAAGAAATAAAAAACAAAAACACAGTTTACACTTCCTGCCCCGTTTAAGGTCAAAACTCTGTCTGATCTTATCGTAGCTTTTTCTGGATTGAAGAATTGATGCCCCAAATTCGTTGAATTTATTGGTTCACACGCATGATCTTTCTCCACGCAGCAATCATATCTGAATTTAATATTTTTAACATCTTTGTCATAAGATTGGATGATGAAAGTGATGTAACTTGAAGTATCTTCTTTGTCTACATCAAAAAGAATTGTTTGATTGATTTTCTCTCCTTTAACTATATCATCCAAACCAACAGAGAAGAGGCCACAGTCTTCACTTTTACAATCATACTTACAAGTTCCACATTCACCCGCTTCACATATTTGATTTCCACAACAATCTTTGATTATTTCAGTTATACATTCATCTTCAGAACAATAGTTTCTGTTACAAACTCCAGAATAACCTTCACATAATCCACAATCATCAGGACAAGAACACTTCGTTTCTCCAGACTCACATAAATTATTTCCACACGTCCAACCCACAAAACTTCCTACAGGATTAATAAACATCCCAGTTCTATGTAAACCTATAAGTCCAATGATTCCTGTTAAGACAAAAACAAGAACGATAATTGAGTGTTTCTCCACGTTTACACCTGATTAATTATTATTTGATTATGTTAAAATGTTTGATATTAGAAAGTTAGCCTCAGCCGGGATTTGAACCCGGGATCTCCACATTACCAGTGTGGCGCTTTAACCAGACTGTAGCTACTGAGGCACTGAATTAAATTCAAATTCAAAATTTATACATTTTATTCTAAAAGTTAATCTTTCTAAAGAATGAATAATTTATGATGGTTGGTTTGTCTTCTTCTTTAAACAAAAAACCTTGAAATCACAGAAATCACACAACTTCGTCTCATTCCTTAAAAATTCACTTACCACGGGCTTCTTACTCCTTATTTCCTGGATATCTTTTCTTATCTCTTCAATATCCTTTTCAGAGATCGGGTAAAAAACACTCTCACCAGTCCTGAGATAGTAAAATGAAATATGTTTTGGTAGTTCATGATGAATTTCATTCCAAAGGAATGCGTAAGTCTTGCCTTGTTTCAGATGAGATTCTGGAATAAAGTGAGGTAAAGGACATTTAGAAGTTTTATAATCAACTATTGCTATACCTTTTCCAAAAATATTCATCGTCTTATCAACAAACCCTTTCATATCTTCATCTTTCAATTCAAGTTTCATTTCCATGTCTTTAGGATAGAAGAATCTTTTGATGTTCTCAGTAAACCACTTTGAATTTTTGTCCAATTCTTTCATCTTGTTCATCAATGAAAAAGCCATTTTTATTGCATAGAAATCAAGGAATTCTTTAGTTTCTTCGAATAATTCAGCTTTTTGATCTTCATTCTTGAAACAATCTTCGTATGTTTTCCCTATTTGTTTCCATTCCGTATCAAGCAGAGAGAAGAGAACGTTCCTGAATTTTTTCCACAGACTTTGCCAATTCTCTTCCTCGATACCACCCAAGTCTACAAAATTGAAGAAGTTTTCTAAGACGCGATGAGTTATTCTTCCTCTGACTCTTGAGGGCCTGGGTTTCTCTTCTATACCACGGATATACCTGTAGAAGAATTTTCTTTGACATTCATAATAACATGCAATCGCAGATGGGGATAATCTTATGTTGTTTTTTTTCATTCAATCACAAAAATTATTATTTTATTCAAGTGAATGATTAATATTGTTTTTCAGTTTTTAAAAGATATTTTTTGTATGGATATAAAAGATCAAAGAGCTGATTTGGCCATCTCTTCTAAGACTGCTTGAGGATCTTTTGCCTTTACAATTCCAGAAGCAGCCAATACCCCAACAGTACCCAATTCTATCGCTTTTTTAACATCTTCCCCGTTTGTAATCCCAGCTCCACAAAGAACTTCTATATTTGGATTGATTTTTTTGACGACATTAACGGTATTTGTGACAACTTCTGGTTTAGTTTTCGATACAGGAATTCCAGTACCAATCAGTTCTGGCGGCTCATAGGCAATAAAATCAGGGGCAAATTCTGCGATTTTTTTACTTTCTTCGATATCACCAGAACAACAAATCGTAATCAGGTTATATTTTTTACCAATCTGTACTCTTTTCTTAATTTGTTCTAATGACAACTTCCTTTCTGAATGATTGATGAGAGTTCCCACAACTCCAGCTTCTTTAGCGGATAAAGGCAGAATATGTCCAGTGTGTGATCCAGGTTCGATAGGATCTATATGCTGACAAAAGATTGATATGTCAACTTCTTTTAATATAGGGCAAATGTCAATGAACTGTGGGGATATTGAGATGTTTGTATCATATTTTTTTGAGACCGCTTCACAAATTTTTGCTAATCTAACAGCTTTTTCACCAGTTCCAGCTTCATAACATTTGAAATTAATCAGGATTATCGGTAGTTTCATAACATCAAATTATGTTTCTATAAATAATTAAACTTTGATTCTCATCTCTCCTCCAAGTTCAATTATTCTCGCCTTTTCTTTTATTTTTTTAACAGTTATCAAATCTCCCTTTCCTATAGGAATCATTCTTTCATAGTTATCGACAGACATCCAAGCATTTCCCCTTAAAATTTCAACCTCTATTTTAGAATCTTCATTCACTACGAGGTTCTTTTTTTTCTTTATTGGATTATTGAAAGCTATGCCCAATCCTTTATCAAAATTCATTCTACTTATTGAATGAAAATATCCAGTACTTCCATAAGGAGTCGCAATTAAAAGACCATCTCCTATGACCTTATCTTCTATTAATCGTCTATTAACCTTTACTCTAAACCTAATCGTCTTAGTAGGTGGTTTGTGATGGATTCCAATCTCATTCAGTCCTACCAGTCTTTTTTTTGGATCATTATTTACAACACCTTCAAGTTTTATCTCTTCTTTAATCGTGAATTTGTCTTGTTTTAACGCAGAAAAAACTCTTGAAAAATCATGTTCTTCACATTTATTACAAGTTTTACTGTGTTTGATAAAAATCCTTGGGATACCTGGATATACTCTTTCGGCATAAAGGGCAGTTCCGTCACCACCAAAAGATATGACTATATCAGGGTTTTTTTTATTCAATTTTAGTCCAAACTTTGACAATACATCTTCTACGATTTTTCTCTTATGTCCAACAATAACTACATCCATTTTCTCATCTATTCATATTTTTTCTGACTCTTTCTTGAGCAATCTCCATAGCGGCTTCTCTTGGCCTTATTTTTCTTTCTTTTGCTCGATCTAAAACAAGTTTTGTATTCTTCTTTATCTTTTCTTCTATCAACTTAAACATTTGTTCAGGAGTTCCATTGATGTACTCGACATAAGATGATATAACACCACCTGCGTTCGCGACAAAATCAGGAACGACTAAAATACCTCTTTCATGTAAAATTTTTTCAACATCATGGGGAATGGGTATGTTTGCAGCTTCTACTATAATCTTTGCTTTAATTTTGTCAGCATTGTCCTTTGTTATTACATCACTTATAGCTGCAGGGATTAGAATATCGACTGGAAGTTCAAGTATCCTTTCACATTTAAGAATCTGGTCCGGATGTAATTTAGGATAATTTATAACACTACCCGTTTCTTTTTTCACTTTTAATAATTCATCAAAATCTATACCATCTTCAACAAAAAGACAACCTTTAGAATCTGATACGCCGACTATTTTTACTTCCCTCTCTGATAAAAACTTTGCAACAAATCTTCCAACATTACCAAAACCTTGAATAGCAACAGTAGAGTTTTTTATATTCAGACCAATATGTTCAGTAGCAACGAGAGTTGAGTGATAGACACCAAAACCAGTTGAACCCAATTCATGAGGAATTCCCCCCAATTCCTTAGGTTTTCCTGTACACGCTTTCATACAACCGTTAGTTTCAGCAAACCATTTCATTTCTTCCTCCCCTGTGTTCATGTCTGGAGCAGCCACGTAAAGAGAAGGACAAACAGGTTTCAAAGATCTAGAGAAAGCTTCGATTATCGATTTTTTTTCTTGTTTTGAAATCTTCCTATCATCAGCAATTATTCCAGATTTTGCTCCACCGAACGGTAATTCTGCTAAAGCACATTTCCATGTCATTGTTCTAGCCAATCTAAAAACTTCCTCCTTGTCAACATCTGGTCTAAACCTTATACCACCCTTACCAGGACCCAATGCAGTATTATCGATGACAAGAATTCCTTTCATCCCAGTTTTTGGATCGTAAGTTTGAATTATTTTTTCAGGACCCCATTTATCAGCAAATTCCCCTATACCCATTTCATCTCCTTCCAACTGACAGTGATAATAGAATTATTATAAATCTAACCTCCCTTTAAATAAAAATAAACACTAAAAGCTGCTATAGTTCCTTCCGCAGTAGCGGTAACGATTTGCTCTATATTATTACTTCCATTTGTGGCATCACCTGCAGCAAAAACTCCATTGATGTTTGTGGAGCAATCCTGTCTTATTTTAATTAACCCCTTTTCATCAGTCTCAATACCTATCTGATTTGATAGACTATTATCAGGGATGAAACCGATTTCGATGAATAAACCATCCAAATCAAGAGTCTTACTGCCTTTATAGACATTATAGACATTATCCAAGACGACTTGTTCAAGATTGTCCTTTCCTTTTATTTCAACTACGTTAGTTTTGTAGATGACTTCTATATTTGGTTTCGATAAAACTTTTTCAATCCATATTGGATCTGCTCTTAATTTGTTTCTTCTATAAATAATGTAAACCTTTTTTGCCAATTCTGATGACTGCAAAGCTCCAGTTACGGCTGAATTTCCACCACCAATCACGGCAACAACTTTATCTCTGAATAAGAAAGCATCGCATGCGACACAATAACTAACACCTTTTCCACTTAACTCTTTTTCACCAGGGACGTTTAATTTTCTCCTCTTCAACCCATGTGCCAGAATCAAGGTTTTTCCTTCATAAGATTCTTTTGAACCTGTGGTAACTTTGAATCCATCTTTTATTTTTTCAATTTTGACTACTTTCCGACCTTGTATCATCTCAGCACCAAAGGCCTTTGCATGCTTTAAGAATTTTTCAACTAACTCATGCCCAGGAATAGAAATAAACCCCAAATAATTTTCTACTTTGTATGCCTCAGAAACCAACCCCCCTGGTATATTAGCGATAATGAGTGTTTTTAGTTTAAACCTTGTGGTATAGACAGCAGCACTCAAACCGGCAGCACCGCCTCCAATTATGATAACATCATACATCAAATCACATTTATCTTATTATTCAACTAATATATTAAAAAATTGTTTTAGTATCGAATATTATTAATCTAAGTGAATGTTGATTCAATGCATAAGATCGTATTTAAGAAAGATCTCAATAGTGAGGATTATTTAATCCAAGTTAAAGCACCTTTAGTAGCCAAGAAATGGAAAGCAGGTCAATTCGTAGTTGTTCGTCTCCATGAAAAAGGAGAAAGGATCCCAATGTCTGTTCAGAAAGTGGAGGGAAAAACCATTTTTATGCTTTTTAAAAAATTAGGGAAAACCTCTCATGAACTGTATTCTTACAAAATAGGGAATACCATCAGAGATGTGATAGGTCCTATGGGAAATCCAATCGAGCTCAAAAAATATGGCAATCTAGTGGTTGGTTCAGATTTGGTATGCGGGCATGCTGAAAATTATGCAATATCAAGTGCATTGGGAAAAATAGGGAATCATGTAATTTCAATACAAGGCTTTCCCACCAAAGATATGGTATATCTCAAAGAGGATTTAAAGAGTGTAACTGATGAATACTACATAACAACAGAGGATGGTTCCTATGGTAGAAAAGGTCTTTATACAGATGTGTTGAAGGAATTACTGGAAAAGGGTAATGTAGATATGATTTTTGCAGGAGGATCCTTTCATGAACTGAAGAAAGTAGCAAATATCACAAAATCATATAACGTGCCTGCTATGGTTACTTTACGAACACTCATGGTTGATGCTACAGGTATGTGCGGATCATGTCGTGTTTTTATAGATGGTGAGATGAAATTAGCATGCATAGATGGTCCGATGTTCGACGCCCATAAGGTAGATTTTGATGAAGTAATGAATAGGAATAAGATGTTTAAAGAAGAAGAATCATTGGCTTTCAAAAGATACAAACAGCAAGAGGTAATGGAATAATGGCAAAGATAAACAAAAATAGAGTTCCTATGCCAAAGAGGTCTGTCAAAGAGAGAATTAAAGACTTCATGGAAGTTTCAAAAGGTTACACTAAAAGACAGGCGATTGAGGAAGCAAAACGTTGTCTTCAATGTGAAAATCCCATTTGCACAAAACATTGTCCTGTTCATGTAAATATTAAAGCATTCATAAAAAAACTGGCTGAAGGAAATCTTAAAGACGCTTTCCTGAAGATAAAAGAAGATGATCCCATTCCAGCAATTACTGGGCGTGTTTGTCCACAAGAGGAACAATGTGAAGGTGCATGTGCATTGGGAAAAGTTGGAGATCCAGTAAACATAGGTAAATTAACATCATTTCTTGCTGACTGGGCTAAAGAAAATGGTATCGAGGAAGAGTTTAAGATAAAAGAAAGAGAGAAAAAGGTTGCTGTAATCGGATCAGGACCAAGCAGTATTAGCTGTGCAGTTGCTCTGCGAAAAAAAGGTTATAATGTGACCATGTATGAGGCACTTCACAAGACTGGAGGAGTTCTCCAGTACGGAATTCCTGAATTCCGATTGCCTAAAGATATCGTAGATGAGGAGTTATCTTACATAAAAAACCTTGGGATTGAGATAAAATTAAATAGGATTGTAGGAAAGAATGTGACTTTTGTAGAATTGTGTGATGAGTATGATGCGATTTTCATCGGAACTGGAGCTGGTGCCCCAATTTTCTTAGGTATAGAGGGAGAAGATCTCAATGGAGTATATTCAGCCAATGAATTTCTTATCAGAATAAACTTGATGAAAGCGTACAAGCCCTTGGAATACGATACCCCAATCAAAGTTGGTAAAAAGGTAGGAGTTATCGGCGCAGGAAATGCGGCAATTGATGTTGCAAGAAGTGCACTAAGGTTTGTGGCTGATGTATACATTCTCTATAGGAGGACAAAAGAATATTCTCCAGCAAGAAAAGAAGAATTACGATATGCGATAGAAGAAGGAGTTAATTTCAAGGAATTGGTCACTCCAAAAAGAATACTCGGTGAAGGAGGTTGGGTTAAAGGGATAGAGCTTGTGAAGATGAAGCTTGAAAGGTCAAATAAAAGTGATAGATCAAGACCGGTAGAGATTAAAGGAAGCGAGTTCACCATGGATTTAGATTCAGTTATAATAGCTATCGGTACAAAACCTAATAGACTTTTTTACAATAGTGTGCCAGAACTGGAAGCAGAGGAATGGGGTGGAATTAAAGTGGATGAAGATTTTAGAACAAATATAGAAGGTGTGTACGCTGGTGGGGATGCCATTAGTGGAGGAGCAACAGTTATACAGGCATTAGGGGAAGGTAAAAAAGCAGCAGAATCAATACATGATTACTTAACAAAGTGAATACTTTTTCTATATTTCAAAATATTTATTTTCTCTTTATCACGTTGGGAATCTCTTTTATCAAGTCAGATGCAATAAAACCTTCTCCGAATTTTTTTACAGCTAAATCTCCAGCTCGACCGTTAATATAACAAGCAGCACAAGCGGCATCAAAAGGTTCTACACCTCTCGCTAATAAAGCCCCACAAATTCCAGTTAAAGTATCTCCAGTTCCACCAACAGTCATGTAAGGATTTCCACTTTTGTTCAAGGTAACCTTCTTCCCATCTGAGATAACATCTACATAACCTTTCAAAGCAACGACACAGTCTAATTTTGCAGCAGATTTCTTAACCGAGTTTATTCTATTTTTTATATCAGGTTCTGGTTTGATACCGCTCAAAACGTGGAATTCAATGGAATGTGGAGTTATTACAAAATTCTTTCTCAAAACTTTTTTATTGTTTACAACAGCATGAATAGCATCTGCATCAATAACACAAGGTATAGTCAATCCTTTCAGAATCTTGTTTATTGTAGCAAGTGTTTTTCTGTTCCTCTCTAACCCTCCTCCAATTGCGACAGCATCAGAACTTCCTACCAAAACAAAAATATCATCCAAATGAGTTTCATTAATATAATGTCCGTCTAAAGGATATGTAATTAAATCTGGAGAGAACGATGCTACTATATCAGCAGCTCTTGTAGGTGCAGCAACAGTAACTAAATCAGCACCAGATCTGTAAGCGGAAAGTGCATTGAATACAGGTGATCCAGAGTATTTTCTACTACCACCAATTACTAAAAGACTACCAAAATTTCCTTTGTGACTCCATTTTTTTCTTAATTTGTATATTTTTTTGATTAAACTTCGATTGACAACTTTCAATTTATCACTAATCTAAATTTAGAGTAGAGCATAGAAATAATTTAAGTTAAACCTTTTCCACTTCACCCTTTGGAGAGATGAGTAAGGGTCTGGATTCATCTAGAGCTTGAACAATCTTCTTTCTTGCAGATTGATATAACCTCCATATAGTCCCTCTAGAGGTTTTCATTCTTTTTGCTGCTTCTCCTTGTGTTAAATCTCCTAGGTCTATTAATTTCAAAGCATTGTATTCAGGAAAAGTTAATTCTATTGGTTGTGGATTCAAACAAGGATTCGGGATAAATTCCTTTACATTTGGAGTTGAAGGTAAAAATAACTCAGAGAAAGGCCTTCCGGGTCCTCGTCTCATACGACCCCATCTCCATCTTGGCATAATGATTTATTTAGAATCGAAACATTTAAATATTTGCTATTGCACATAATTAATACGTGCCATTGCACAAAATATAAGGAGGTGAAGAAATGCCATGGGGTGATGGAACAGGTCCTTCAGGAATGGGTCCTATGACTGGAAGAGGTGCAGGTTTTTGTGCAGGTTTTCCAGTTCCAGGTTATACAAATCCTTTACCTAGGGGAGGTTTTGGTCGTGGCTGGGGAAGAGGGTTTGGTAGAGGTGGTGGAAGAGGTTTTGGTTGGAGACGATGGACAGGAAATTATCCAGCGCCATATTATTCAAGATCATATTATCCAACACAGCCTATACCAGTTTCTCCAGTACCAATTAGATTTCAACCACAAATTAGAAAAGAGGACGAAATACAATTTTTACAACAGGAGATAAAAGCTTTGGAAGAAGAGAAAAAATACTTAGAAGATGAATTAGTATCTATAAGAAAAAGACTTGAAGAACTAAAGAAGTGAAATAGGTCAGTTTATTGGAAATACTTCCATATTTTTATTATTTTGGTAGTTCAAAGAAGATAATAAGGGGAGGTGATTAAAATACCGTTTGGAGATAGAACAGGACCATCTGGTCAAGGTCCAGGAACAGGAAGAGATTTAGGTAGAGGTGGTGGAAGAGGTAGAATGGGTGGGTTTGGATTAGGACCTAGTGGAGAGTGTGTATGCACTAATCCAAAGTGTGGATATTTAGTACCTCATTCAACAGGGGTTCCCTGTTATCAAATGAAATGCCCAAAATGTGGAAGTCCTATGACGAGATCACGTTAGAAGTTACTCTAATATTTTGATAGGAATGAAAAATATGAAAGAGGGAAAAATAAGTAAATTAAAACAAGGAGAAAAAGCTGCAGGAATTAGTACTATAACAATTTTTTTGTTAGCCTTAGCAGAAGCTTTAGTGGGTTTTTTGTCTGGAAGTATAATTTTGATAACTGATGCTTTACATAATGCTACTGATTTGACAGCGAGTTTTGCCTCTTGGTTTGGTTTAAGAATTTCACAAAGGAAACCTGACGAAAGATTTCCTTACGGATATTACAAAGCGGAAAATTTAGCCACCCTCTTAGTTTCAGGATTCATCTTGTATGCAGCATTTGAACTACTATCGGAAGGATACTCAAGACTTTTTACACTAACCGAATTAGCCCAACCATTACAGGCATTAGGTATGGCTTTGGTTTCACTGATAGTTTCATATTTTTTGGCAAGGTATATGAAAAAGATAGGAGAAAAAATAAATTCTCAGTCATTGATAGCAAATTCCCAAGAAAGAATGACACATGTATTTTTATCACTCGTTATTTTTGTGGCGATATTGTTAACATTCTATAAAGTTCCTTATGTAGAAGGTATAATCACTATATTTTTTTCTCTTATAATTTTTAAAGTAGGAATTTTTACTGTAAAGGATTCTGTTTTTTCATTAATGGATGTCAGTCCCAGTAAAGAGATAGAAGATGAGGTTAAAAATATAATAAACTCAATCGCTGGAATAGAGGGATTTGAAGAATTAAAATTAAGAAGGTCGGGTCCCTTTGATTTTGGAGAAGTTAAAGTAAAGATAAGAAAATTTGTTGATGTTAAAAGAGCCCATGAAATAGCCGATAATATAGAAAATAAAATTAAAGAAAAAGTAGAGGAGATAGATTCATTCACTATTCATGTGGAGCCTTACGAAACCGAAGAACAGAAATTGATTATACCTATAAAACAAGATAGAGGATTAGATTCAGAAATCATGAACCAGTTTGGCAGGGCAAATTATTTCATTTTTGTGAATATAGACAAAAAGAAAGGAGAAGTCAAATCAACCTATGTTAAGGAGAATCCTCATAAGAAGAAACTATCTAAAGTCGGGTTTGCTGCTGTCAATTTCATAGTTAAAGAAAAAATTGATGTACTAATTACAAAAGAGATGGGTGGGATCTCCTTCCATACATTAAGAGATCATTTGGTTGATGTCTATAAAGTTGAAGGAAAAACGGTCGAAGAAGTTGTTGAAAAGTTTATTAACAATAGATTGAAGCGTTTAACTCAACCAACTAAAGAAGAACAAGGAGAAGAACCAAAATTAGAAGAGAGTACTCCTAAGAGAGGTTATGATAGGAGAGGCTACAGACGAGGTAGGCGTCGAAGATGATTAATTTAATGAAATTGAAGTCCCATTATAAGAACATTCGAAATAATAAAGTGGGGGTGTTGATGTGAAAATTGCTGTATCTGCAACAACCGATAATCTAGATTCTATGGTTGACGCAAGATTTGGTAGATGTCCATACTTTTTGATTGTCAAAGTAGAAGGAACCGAGATTAAGGGATATGAAGCAATAAAAAACCCGAGTGTTAGTGCGATGGGTGGTGCAGGAATTCAGGCAGCGCAATTTGTAGCAAACAAGGGCGTAGAAGTAGTGATAACTGGTAATATAGGACCAAACGCATTTAATGTGCTATCCCAAATTGGAATTAAAATTTTAACAGGTGTCGGTGGAATATCCGTAAAGGATGCTGTTCAAAAATATTTGAAAGGAGAAATAAAAGAGACAAAAACACCGACTATTGGTTTTAGACCTGGTAGAGGAATGGGTCTTGGTAGAGGCAGAAGACAATAGGATAAAACGGACTTGAATGAAAAAATATATTTTGTTGTTATTGGTACTATTGTTCATCTTTTTAGTATATTTTCATTCAAGAATCTCTAAAGACATGAATGAAAAGTTGATGTCGATGGTTGATAATGAAACCCTATCCAATCTAACGATTAAGATAGTTTATGATAATTATGAATTTGATGAAAGATTAAAAACAGGGTTTGGATTTTCTTCTTTGGTTAACATCAAAGATAAAAAAATTTTATTCGATACTGGTGGGGATAGCCCTACTTTATTGAGCAATCTAGAAAAATTAGGAATAGGCCCTAAAGAGATAGATATAATAGTATTGTCACATATTCACGGAGATCATACAGGTGGATTAACTGGAATATTGAATGCAAATCCTAATGTTACAATATACATTCCTAAGTCATTCCCTAATAGTTTTAGAGAGGAAATAAAATCATATGGAGCGAGTTTCGTTGACGTAGGTAATTCAATAAAAATCTGGGATGGTGTTTATTCTACCGGTGAATTGGGAACTTGGATAAAAGAACAATCACTGATTATAAGGACAGAAAAAGGATTAGTGATCATAACAGGTTGTGCTCATCCAGGAATCGTAAACATAGTTAAAAAGGTGAAAGAATTAACAAAAGAAGACGTTTATTTTGTTACTGGAGGATTTCATTTGGGTGGAGCAAGTGATCAAGAAATCCGAAATATTGTAGAAAGTTTCAGAGAACTTGAAGTTAAAAAAACCTCTCCTTGTCATTGTACAGGAGATAGAGCTATAAGAGCGTTCGAAAAAGAATATGGAAGCGATTTTATAAAAACAGGAGTTGGGAAAATAATTAAGGTATAATTCTTGATAGAAACATATTTGATTAAATGGATAGAATTTGTAAGTGGTTTGAAGTTTGTATAATGAAATGTGATAAAAATGATCATGCATGTTAATGAAGAAAATTTTGAAGAGGAAATCTTGTATTCTGATGTACCTGTAATTGTTGATTTCTGGGCTAAATGGTGTGGTCCTTGTCTAGCATTCGCCCCGACATTCAAGAAATTTTCAAAAAAATATGAGGGAAGAATAAGATTTTTGAAGTGTGATGTGGGAAAGAATAAAGCACTTGCAGATTTGTTCGATGTAAAATCTATCCCTACACTTTTGTTCTTTTGTGATGGTGAAATACAAGATAGGACAACAGGAAAATATAATGCCGAAAAATTTGAGGAAAAATTAAGGAATCTGATGGAAAAATGTCAGGAATAAAAATAAAATTCAAGTTTCCTTCCTTTGGTAAGAAAGATGAAGGACAAATTCAAACCATAGAATTCTCTGCGATTAAAGACTACATGAAGGAACTAGGAAATGAGGGAGAAATTTTTGAATATTATGGTAAACTAAGAGAGAGTTATGAAAAGCTCATGAAAAGACTTGAGGAGGTTAAAAAAGCCTTTGAAACCTTGGAGAATAAAGGTGAAAAGAAATTCTCGCCTCTCGTGAGAAAAAACCTAGAAAAAATAAAAAAGATAGATGAATTTAATATTTCTTCTTTTCAGCAATTCTATACTGATACTTTTTATATAATCGATAAAATAGTGAAGATTCCTACACGAATCCAACATGAGGCGTTGAAATACGAAGATAGCAAAGTAACTATAAAGTCATTGAATTCTTTCTTAAAAGATGTAGATAATCTAAAGAAGGTTCTTGCGATGAGGTACAGTAAATATAGTGTAGTAAATCACCTTGAGAATGCTTTAAAGAAACAAAGAGAAGTTGAAGACCTGATGAAAAAGATTGAGGATATAGAAAATAAAATCGAATTGGTGACTGAAGAAAAAGAAGATATGAAAAAATTATTAGAAGAAAAGAGTAAACATCTTAAGAGCGTGGAATCTAGTCTTGACATAGAAAAAATTGTAAAACTTAAGGAACGAATTAATTCTTTGAACATCAAAATTAGAGGGATTTATTCAGATTTAAGATTAAGCTTCTCGAGAGCAAGAAAACCTATTAGTAAAACACTTCATTCTAAGGATAAGAAAATCTTTGAGTTCTTCCAAAATTTCATAGAATATCCCTTAGAAAATATCAACGAAAAATTCTGGAAAATGGTGAATATACTCAAACAAGAAGATGCCAAACTTAATGAGAATGAGAATAGAAGATTAAGTGAATTTTTAAAATTTGCTGAAGATGAACTGAAGAAAAAGATTGATGAATACAAGAAATTGAAAGAAGAGAAAAGACAACTGGAAGATATACTTAAAAGACTTTCTTCAAGGAATGAAGAACTTCTTAAAAAAACTAAAGATGGGAAGAAAAATGTAGAGGAAAAGTTTAAGATTGTAGATAGAAGATTGGAGAAGTTGAAGAAAGAAAGAGATGATATTCGGATTCTATTTAGAAAAGATATTAAAACTTTAGAAATCATGTTGAGCAAAGCTAGTGAAAGTAAAATTAGAATTAAAGTTTGAGGATGAAAAATGAACGAAGAAAGTATCAATACTTTTATACATTCTGTCTTCAATACACAGAAACTCGTAAGAAGGTATGATAATTGGTATGAGAAGTATAAATTCGCTTATCTTTCTGAGATTAATGCCATCGAGAAAATAATACCAAAGAAAGTATCGGGGTTAGAGGTAGGAGTCGGCACGGGAAGATTTGCTTCTGTTCTAAATGTTCCTTTCGGTATAGATCCTGCTAAAGAAAGCTTAAAAATTAGCCATCAAAGAGGAGTTGAAGTAGCGTTAGCTGTGGGAGAAAATTTACCATTTAAAAATGAAATCTTTGATTATTTGTTAATGGTCATAAGTTTAAGTTTTCTTCATGATCCTAGGAAGGCTCTTCTCGAAGCTAAGAGAGTGTTAAAACAAAAAGGAGAGATTATCATAGGAATAGTTGATAAAAATGGTTTCCTAGGAAAATTATATCAGAAGAAAAAGGCTGAAGGTCATCCATTCTACAGGGAGGCTATACTTTTCTCTCCTTCAGAAGTAATTGATTTTTTAGAAGAAGCCGACTTTAAAATTCTTGAGATTTACCAAACTATCTTTCGATTACCTAATGAATTAAAAAATGTACAACAACCCAAGAAAGGATACGGTGATGGAGCTTTTGTGATAATAAGTGCTAAAAAAATGGTGAAATATTTAAAGATAAAGCAAAAATAATAAAAAACTGAGAAAAATGGAAGAATGTAAACTCTGTGGAAAAAAAGGTAATGATCTTAGCCTCTACTCAGCCAATCACAAGGACTTGGGTCAGATCATGGTCTGCCGAGAATGTTGGGTAAACCTTTATGATAAAAATCGTATGGTGAGCGGAAGCACTAGTTCAGGAGGGAGTTGTCCAACCTGCAGATAAAAATTCAAGATAATACTTAAGAAATTAGATTACTCGACGAGATTATTATGGAAACTTCTAAATGGATAGAGCGTCTTAAGAGGGGACGTGAAGAGAAGGATACTTTCTTTAGAATCCATTCCAGTTCTCCAATACCTTTTAAAGAACGTATGAGCTTTAAAGGACTTGACTTTTATCCTCCTGATTCAAAGTATAGATTCGAGCTCAAACTTCATGGGCACAAAGAAAAAAAGATAGTGAAGATAATGGATACAAAGGGGAATGAACGTGAATTCCTTCGGTGGGGTGAATTTCGATTTAGAATCAATGGTAAGGAGTGCGTACTCCAGGCTTATAAGGGCGATCCTAATGAGAATCGGTTGTTTATTCTTTTCAGGGATGCAACATCTGGTAAGGAAACATATGGTGCAGGACGGTATCTCGATCTTGAGCCTGAGAGACATCTTACCGATGAAGAGGAATGGATTCTCGATTTTAATCAGGCCTACAATCCATGGTGTGCATTCAGTGAAGCTTATGCCTGCCCTCTCGTACCTCAAGAGAATTGTCTAGATGTGGCAATTCTTGCTGGTGAGAAGAGTTATTCTCATTAAATAAACTAAGAAGATGAATATGTATAAAGTAAATAAACAAAGATGCACTGCCTGCCAGGTTTGTGTTCGGACTTGCCTTGGAGCAACACAAATAGGGATTGATGGAAAAGCAGAAGTTATCGATCAAGATAAATTAAAAGAGTGCGGAGGGGAGATTGTTTGTCCTTTTGGAGCGATAGAGAGGACAGAAGGAGAATCGAAGCCAGAAGAACCCCAACCTCAGCCCCGGAGTCGCTATCTTCCATCTGGAAGAAGGCCCAGTTCGAGTCGAGGAAGAGGAATTGGTAGGCGTCGGAGACAGGGCAGAGGAGGAGGTCGAAAAATTTAAACGATCAAATTAAGAGAGGGGCTAAATCCTGATAACATATTTCCAAACGGGAAATAAGGGAAGGCTCAAGACGAAAATGAACTATTAATAACAATCAAATATTCGTATTTCAAATCATATAATTGGATTTTGGATCTCATGAGACTAAAGAAATTTTTAAAAGATACTGAGTTGAGCAAAGATATTAAAAAAGCTCAACAACTAAAGAAAATTGATGAAAAAATAATAGATCACAAATTATCTAAAGAGCTCAATAATGCAACAGATACAACAAATATCAAATTAAAATGGGTACAAGATCCTAAAGGATATTTTACGATTAAACCTTTTTCCTCGAGAAGAAAGATTTATGTGAGGTATTATAAGGATAACAAACTAAAACAAACGTTCTCAGGAATAAATGCATCTCAGATAGTTCAGAAACTCATTGAAGAAGGGTTGATATCAAGACTAGATCATGCAGCATATCTTGGAAAAGAAATAGAGAAAGCGATAATAGCATTAGAGAATGATTTAGACTATACACAAGACGAAGAATTAAAGTTAAGAAAAGAAGATCATTCCTTCAAAGCAAAGATATTTTCAGAGATAGTTACCATAAACGGGAAGAAGTATGAACATTTTGGTTGCAAGGACGACGAAGGAAAGCTTGGGAACTTCTTTGCTGAGAATGTAGGAAAAAAAGTTGAAATTAGTTTTAAATTCATTGATGATAAAAAACGATGATACACAGAATTTGTGTGATAGTCTTCACTACTATTCCACAAGAAATGTTGTTATAAAAGTGTTGAAACGGAAATTAAAAGACTTATTCGCAACCAAATCCCATTAATAATGAAGCTCTGTGATTTGGCGATTCTACTGTCATATCTATGTCTCTAAAATATAATTCTTATACTCAAGCTCAGTCCTTGGACCATAAACCTTACAATCAATTATGGCGATAGGTGCTTTCTCAAGAGTTAGTTTTAATTCTAAAAGTTTAACCATATCTTCTGGATTAAGCATATCAAAATAAATAAAATTTAGATTATTTTCTTCTTCTATTTTTTTTAATATTGGTATTACTTTTAGACATTCAGTACACCCAGTTTTATGGATAATCGTGACACGGTTGAGTCTTTCACATGTTTCATTTGGTATTATCATACCGTTTTCTAAAGTAATTATTTCATTACCTATATCCAGGGAGACAAATGAAAAGAAATAAAACATGAAAAAACCAATTAAAACTAAAACTAATACCAATATTGCAATCTTTTTGTTCATAAAAGTCCCATTGCCATAGCTATTCCTAAGAGTATCATAATTAAACCTGATATCAAACTTAGATATTTCATGTTCTTCGCTTGCCATGCATTAATATCTTCGATTGTAGAAAGACCAGCATATACTAAAATTGTTATTCCTATCATAGGGAGGACAAATATTAAATTATAAAGCAACAGATAGGGCAAAGTTTTAATTATTTCAAGAAAGGAAAGAATTCCAGTCAATATGATAAGAGGACCTATAGTACACGGCAATAAAAAGACTGTTACCAATGCCCCAAGTACAAATGCTCCCTTAGGGCTGGTTATTTTTTGAAGCCTCTCACTAATTTTTGGTACAACTGCACAAGAACCCGTTTTCAGTATAAAATCTTTAATGTTCCAAATCCCAAGAATTATTGCACCAACTCCAAGTACTTTGTACAACCAAGAACTTATCACGGCCAACCCCTGGGCTATCTGGAAAAAATATACCATAAATATTCCATAAAACAGATATAAAAAATATACAGAGGTGGTAAAAGCTAATCCAGCAAAGAGTACATTTTTCCTTTTTTTAGGATTGTATGTAAGTATGGAAACTAGCAGTACTGATAACACTCCTAAAGTACAAGGATTGACAGAATCGGCCACTCCAAGAGAAACTATTTTTGATAAAGTAAGCCCTTCAATCATTTTATTACCTCCATTTTTTCTCTAGCTTTTTAATTCTCATTCAATTATTGGCTTGATTAAAAAACTCTTTAAGAATTTTTTTTATCTGCTTTTCGACATCCCTACAAAATTCCTTCCCACTTTTAGTAATAATATATTTTTTTATTTTTCTCTTTCCAGTTTTCTCTATTTTTGATTTGAGGTATCCCTCCTTTTCAAACTCTCTGAGTAAGGGATAAATAAAACTTGGATTTATTTTTTTACCCATCCTTTTTTCAAGTTCTTTCATCAGTTCATAGCCATGCATTGGCCTTTTATTCAAAATACAAATTAAACTAATTTTTTTCGTGCTCTTCATTAATTTACTTTTCATATTATTAATTTTAAATATATTTAAATTTAAGTACATATCAATTCAAAAGCTTTTGTCATCTCTCGTGGAGGTGAACTATGAACGAAGAATTGATCAAGGAATTCCTAAGAAAGAAAAACATCTACGCAGTGATAGGTGTTTCAAGAAACCCAAAAAAGTATGGACATAGGGTTTACAAAGATTTAAAAATGTCAGGTTATAGAGTTTATCCTATAAATCCAAACGCAGATGAAATCTTGGGCGACAAGTGTTATCATTCCCTTAAAGAATTACCTGAAAGGCCAGATGTTGTTGATATCGTAGTTCCGCCAATGATAACTGTGGATATAGTTAAAGAATGCAAAGAATTGGGAATTAAAAAAGTATGGATGCAACCTGGCTCAGAATCTAAAAAAGCAATAAATTTTTGTAAAGAAAATGATATTAACATAATACACGGAATTTGTGTAATGGTTAAAAGAAAGGAAGTGATATGATGAGCGAATTAGAAGAGCTAAAGAAAAGAAAACTCAAAAAAATGATGGAGAAAATACAATATCCAAGTGAGCCAATAGAGGTAACTGATAATAATTTTGATTCGATAATTAACAGGTATCCTCTCATTTTGATCGATTGTTGGGCTGCTTGGTGTGCTCCTTGTCTGATGATAGCTCCCATGGTAGAAGAACTCGCTAAGAAATACAAGGGTAAGATCGTTTTTGGAAAGTTAGATGTTAACAAAAACATGACAACAGCTAAAAAATTCGATGTAATGGCGATACCTAATTTACTTATTTTTAAGAATGGTAAACTCGTCGATAGGGTTATCGGTGTTCAGCCGATGCCCATCTTAGAATCGAGGTTGAAAGAGCATCTTGATAACCTAGAAAAAAGCTAGAAATTATAGATTTAAAGAGTTCAGGAGAGAAGAAATGAAACCTTTATATGGTCCTGTTCCATCTTGGAGATTGGGAATATCTTTAGGAATAGACCCAGTTTGTGAGGTGAAAGTTTGTTCTTTCGATTGTGTGTATTGTCAATTAGGTAGAACCACAAAAAAAATCATAAAAAGACATGTTTTTGTTGATACAAAAATAATAGAACGAGAATTAAGAAAATTACCATTTACATCAAAAACATACAATGTTGCAACTCTGTCAGGAACTGGAGAACCAGAATTAGCCAAAAATCTAAGGGAAATAATCAAGGTTACCAGAAACGTAACCAAACTTCCCGTTGCTGTTTTGACAAATTCCTCTTTAATGTACGAAAAAAAAGTTAGAGATGATTTGAGTAGAGCTGATATTGTAGTCGCTAAACTAGATGCACCTAATCGCACTCTTTTCAAAAAAATTAATAATCCTTATCCAGATATCAACTTTAGATCTATGTTAGATGGTATGATAAAATTTAGGGACGAATTTGGTGGAAAATATGCTTTACAGATGATGTTTATCGAAGAAAACAAAAAATATGCAAAAGAAGTGAGAGCAATCGCAGAAGAAATTCGACCCGACGAAGTACAGTTAAACACACCATCAAGACCATGTAATGTTCGATGTTTAAGTCGTGAAGAAATGAAAAAAATAACTGAAGTTTTCAAAGGTATGAATTGCATATCTTATTATGAGAGAAAAAAACCAAAAATTAGACCTATCGATAAATCAGAGACATTTATACGCAGACCAAATGAGGTAACAGAATGAAAAAGATAGCATCTACAGGAACAAAAGGTGGAGTAGGTAAATCAACCTTTGCGATTCTTTTAGCCTTTAAACTATCAAAGAATAAAAAAGTAGTTCTATGCGATTGTGATGTTGAATGTCCTAACGATTATTTAATTTTGGATCAGAAATTGAGGAACCCTGATAACATTTATCAAGACTATCCTATTTTAGATAAGAAAAAATGTGTAAAATGTGGGTTGTGCTCTAAGACTTGTAGAGAAAATGCAATCTTCTGGGTTAAAGATAAGTATCCTCTGTTTATTTATGATCTTTGTACAGCTTGTGGAGCTTGCGTGATAGTTTGTCCTAATAAGGCTATAAAAACTAAAAAAGAAAAGGCTGGAGAATCTTTTATCAACAAAGTCAATGATAATTTTTGGTTAGTCACTGGAAGATCTAAATCTGGAATTACTGAAACTGGTCCAATAGTTTCTGAAGTTAAAGAAAGAGCAATAAAATTCGCAGAAGATAAAAGAGTTGATTACATAATTTTTGACACTGCACCAGGGACACATTGTAGTGTTATTCAAGCTTTGTTAGATATTGATAAAGCCTACGCAGTGACTGAACCTACACCTCTTGGTGCACATGATCTGAGTTTGATACTTAAACTTCTTAAAAAAATAAAAGTCCCCTCTGAAATCGTCTTGAATAAAGCTGATGTTGGAAATAGAAAACTTATAGAAAAAATTGCCAAGAAATTCAAAACTAAGATTTCAATAGAAATTCCTTACTCAGAAGAGTTAGTTAAAGCATACTGTGAGAAAGACTTGAGAAGGATGGTTAAATTAATATGAAAGGGACTTATGTTTTGGTCACAGAACTTAAAGAGAATTCAAGAATAAAGGTAGGAAAACTTGGTACCATAAATTTTCCGAAAGGTTATTATTGTTATGTTGGTTCTGCTCTTGGTAAGTCCATTAACTTAGAAAATAGAATATCGAGACATAAAAAGTTGAATACAAATAAAACTGGAAAACTTAAATGGCACATAGATTATTTTCTCGTTAATCCTAGTGCTTCAATCATCGATACGATAATGATTAATAACGATAGGAGAATGGAATGTGAAATATCAAAAAAATTAGAAAAAGTTGCTGTTAAATCCATTAATAATTTCGGTTCTAGCGATTGTAATTGCAAAAGTCATTTTCATTATTTCAAAGAAAAGATAGATGATGTAATATGAAATTTAAACTTATTGGAATAATACATTCCCCATATAAAACTAGAGAAGAAACCCCGCCCCAGGGATGGTTTAGGCCTGAAGTAATTTCTGAAATTGAAATTTTTAAAGAACATGAGAAGGGTTTAAAAGATATAGAAGATTTTTCGCATCTAATAGTTTTATATTATCTGCATAAATCTGATAAATATACATATCTTGTCAAAACACCTTGGGATACAAGGCCACACGGTCTTTTTACTACAAGATCTCCAGATAGACCAAATCCAATAGGGTTTTCAGTTGTAAAATTGGTTGAAAAGAAAGGAAATAAGTTAAAAGTTAAAGGCCTTGATGCAATTAATGGTACACCACTACTAGACATTAAACCTTATCTTCCTATCATTGATGCAGAGAAGAGTGCTAAAATAGGTTGGTTAAGCGACAAAATTAAAACATGGGGAGATTAAAAAATGAGAATGGTTATTTTTGAGGCATGAGATGAGACATATGGAAATAAAACCAATTGGAATAATACATTCACCTTATAAAAATTTAGAAGATATACCGTGTCAATCGTATAAAATAGAAAAGATTGGTGAGATAGAAGTTTTTAAAGAATATGAAGAAGGATTGAAAGACATTGAGGGATTTTCTCATATAATTATGGTGTATTATTTCCACTTGTCAAAAGATTACTCACTTAATGTGAAACCATTCTTGGATAAAAAATTACATGGTGTTTTTGCAACAAGGCATCCACGTAGGCCAAATCGTATTGGAATATCTCTCGTAAAATTATTGGAAAGAAAAGGTAATATCTTAAAAATCAAAGGAGTGGATGTGATTGATGGTACACCACTATTAGATATCAAACCTTATGTTCTTGAATTTGATGTTAGAGATAACGTAAAAATTGGTTGGTTAGAGGATAAATTAAGAAAATGAGGTGAAGTAATGAAAATAATAATTCCAGTTTTAGAGAATAAAGGTAAAGAATCGAAAGTATCTTCTCACTTCGGTAGGGCTCCTTATTTTGCAGTTTATGATTCAGAAAAAGATAGAATAGAGATAAGAGAGACTATGAAAGAAGGTTCTGGCGGGAAAAGCAGATTAGCAGAGGACTTATTGAAATATAAACCTGATGTTGTTTTTGCTGTTGGAATGGGACCAAGAGCAGTTGATTTATTCAGATCGAACAATGTCAAGATAGAGTCTGGTGATTATGATACTATTGAAGATATAATAAAAAATAGAGATAAACTGAAGGAATTGGAAGAAGCATGTAAAGAAGGTAAGATAAAATAGTGAATTTATATGAAAATAGTAGTTGCTTCAGGAAAGGGAGGAGTAGGTAAAAGCATGCTAGCCAGCTCTTTAGCTTTACTTTTCTTGAAGACCAAGAAAATAGTTGCTTGCGATTGTGATGTGGATGCACCCAATCTTAGATTATGGTTAGGAATTGAAGATTTTGATGAGAGAGAAAAAATATCGACCTCAGAAAAGGCAAGAATAATCAATCAGAAAAGTTTAGATGATAAAATTCTGGGAGTGTGCAATTTTCGTGCAATAAAAAAGGTAGATGGAAAGTATACTATTAATCCATTTTTATGCGAAGGATGTGGAGCCTGTAAAATAGTTTATCCAGATGCCATAGAACTCAAACCAGTTAAGAATGGAGAGTTAAGGTTAAAGAAAACGAAGTATGGATTTCCTCTAGTTTCGGCCCAACTATATCCTGGCGAAGCTGGGTCTGGAAAGATAGTTGAAGAGTTGAGGAAAAGAGCTGAAGGATATAATCATGATGTGATGATTTTAGATGCTGCAGCTGGTATTGGTTGTCCTGTAATTGCTTCAGTAAGGGGATGTGATTATGCTGTTTTGATAACTGAGCCAACTCCTTCGGGATTCTCGGATTTGAAGAGAATTTTAGAAGTCGTGAATCACTTCAATATAAGCTATGGTGTCGTGATAAATAAATGGGACATAAATCCTAAACTCTCAGAAGAAATTGAGAAATGGTCTGGAAAAAAATTCTTAGGGAATATATCTTATGATAGGAGTGTTATCGATGCCATAGTTAATCTGAAGCCCGTCGTTGAAACAGATTCTAAAGTTGTTTCTGAAATCAAAGAAATTTTTGAAAATACTAAGAAACATTTTGAAGGTCAATTATGACTAAAGATTCATTAAAAGCTCCAAGATTGAAAGAGTTTGAGAATCAAGTAAAAACATGTACAAAATGTCCTCTTCACAAGACAAGAAAGTTTCCAGTTCCCGGAGAAGGGAATGTTGATGCTAAACTTATGATTATCGGTTTAGGTCCTGGCTATCATGAAAATTTACAAGGGAGACCATTCGTAGGTACTGCAGGTAAGTTTTTAGATGAGTTACTTGAATTATCTGGCTTAAAAAGAGGAGAAGTTTACATCACGAACATTATGAAATGTTATCTTCCAAAAAATGTCGCAACCCAAGATGAAATTAAAATGTGCACTCCTTATTTAGATCGACAAATAAAAATCATAAAACCAAAAATCATTATCACTTTAGGTAATATCGCGACTTCTTACCTCTTTCAGAAGTTTAATCTTAATATGCAAACCATAGGTAGGATTCATGGTAAAGTTTTTCAAGTAAGTACTCTCTTATTACAAACTAAAATTATCCCGATGTATCATCCTGCCACTGCTCTTTACAATCCTAGAATGAAAGAAACATTAAAACAAGATTGGAAGAAACTTAAATTTTATTTGGGAAATATCTAACCGAGCATTAAAAGTTCAGGTTTAAAAAGCATTATTAAGCCAAGAATCAGAATAACGAGGCCACTGATTAATTTAGAAAGCCTCTTGTATTTGTCAGGAAATTGTTTAGCTCCTAAAGTCAGAATTATTACTGAGAAAATCATCAAATCATCTAACATGTAAAAGATGATATAAACCATTAAGTAAAAGTAATAAGACAACACAGGCAACTGATGAGCAGTTAAAATTCTAGTATAAACTGCAGGAAATCCAGTTGTACAAAGCAATTCTACTAGATTAACACCAGCAGCTAAGACAGCTACTCCTAAAAGAGTTGCAGGTAATGCCTTTTTTGGATCAGTGACAGCTTTCATTTTTTGAACAATTTCATCTCTTTTTCTTTTAGGTATTATGAATGAAATTCCTTTCCCGAAAGCAAAAAAGTCTTTTATACAAACTAAACCAAAAACAAGAGCAAAAATTGAAATGATTATTCTAATAATATCCATGTAACCAAGAAACAAGAATACATTCAACCAAGCAGAGATAAAGAGAAAATAAACTAATCCTGAAACAAAGATAAAAGTTCCACCTATTAAAAAGATCCTTTTTCTAGAGCCAGATGCGACCAGAAAAGTGAGAAGAAAACAAAGGGCCCACATTGCACAAGCATTAAAACCATCTAGAATTCCAATTAAAATTGAAAGGGTGAGGAGACCCATTTTAGAAACGTCTATTTCACCAAAGATTGGTAATTCAATCGTTTCCTCTTCTGATGCAATTGTACCTTCAGTTGTAGTTGAAGTGGTGGTTATTTTCCCATTTTCTAGTATTCCTTCTCCTTTCCATTGAAAACCCCAACCATTTATATTAATGGCGTTATCAAATTCTACAGATTTTCCAGAAATGGGAACGGATTGTGGTGCTATTATTTCAAAATCAATTTCGTCTAAAGTGGCTGTTAGATTTTCAGTAGTTAGTATTTCTTTTAGCAATTCATTATTTACACCTTCGTTTGAAGCCATCAAGATATTTTCTCTTGTCCAAATGTTTGGTTTACTGGGTAGAGAAGTTATGTCTAAGTCATTAAAATTGATAGAAGAGCCATCAATCATGGGGCATGGGTTACTACTAATTTTTTTAATCTCATCTTCTAACTTTAAAACCTCAATGCGTCCAATAAGATTCTTATTTTTATCTAAGACAATTTGTGGGACACCAGGATATAGATTATAATTAGAAACATACTGACTCATGACAGGGCCATTTTCTGATTGTTTGTAAATTTCGTACTCTATTACAATTAAATTTGGATATTTTTCTGGAAGTTCTTCTAGAATAACAGGATCTGTTGCTTTACAATTCGGACATCCAATTCCAGTGAAGTAAACAACACAAAAATAATCTTGAGCAAAAACAGGAGTAATAAATAAAATTAAACTGAGGAGTGTTAAAAAAATAACTTTCTTCATTCAAACACCAACATTAAATATAATATTTCAATGATGAAACCATATATAAATTTAAGTTTCAGAAAATGAAACTATCCTTTTTATGAAAAACTATTTAACACTTTCGATTAAAACTAATTTTATACCCTGAGTGTGGAGTGTTTCAACATTTTTTGCTTTGATTCCCTGACCTCTTAATTAAAATTTTTATCTCTTAAAGATTAAAGAGACTAAAAAGAATAAAGTACTTGCTATAATAATCAAAGGTCCTGCTGGAATACCAGTGAATTTAAAACCTATAATTCCTAGAATACAAGCTAAACTTCCTACTATCATTCCTCCGTAAGAATATTGAAAAAGATTTTTACTTAAATTTCTACTTGTGCAAGCTGGGATAGCAACTAAAGCAGCGGTCATAAGACCTCCTACTATCCTTGCTCCCAAAGCCACTGTCAAGGCAATGCAAGCCAAGTATATAAAATTATATTTTTTTACATTTATTCCTTCTACTTTAGCCAAGTCTTCAGAAATACTGACGAGAACCATTTTTGAAAAAATTCTTTTAGTTACGAAGAAAATCATTAAAGATAGAACAACAGTCATTGTTGTTGTAGTAAGAGATATCTGAGAAATATCACCAATTAAAGCAGATACAGTTTTTTCCTCGGGAAGGAATAAAAAAGTAATCGCCACTCCAGAAGCAAAGACAATAGCCGTTAGGGCTTCCATCGGTAATTTTGTTTTTATTTCAAATAACCAAATCAAAATTATCCCTAAAATAACAAAAGGAAAAGCGCCTAAGGAAACATCAAAATCATAGATAAGAGCCAAAGCAATTCCTGGTAGAGTTAAATGTCCGAGAGGACCGGCTACCAAAACCATTCTTTTTGACAGCATTAAAGAACCTAAATAACCTGCCGCCCCTCCAATAAAAGCTCCCATTATTAAAGCTAAAATAAATTGCATACAATCATCTGTGTTTATGTTTATAAAATTTTATTCCTGTACCATAAAGTTTTTCTAAACTTTTTGGAGTAATGACCTCTCTTGGCATACCATAACATAATTTCTTTTTATTTAAACATAACACATTATTAGCATGTTCCCAAACAACATTTAAATCATGAGTAACCAATAAAATAGTTAAGTTTCTTTCTTCCCAAAACTTATGTAAAAGAGAATAGATGGTTTCTTGTCCCCCTACATCAATCCCAGAAGTTGGTTCATCAAAGAGTAAAACTGAAGGATCATCAACCAAGGCCCAAGCAATTATCATCCTCTGAAATTGACCAGTAGATAAGGTACCAAATCTTCTCTTAAGTAGGGACGAATTCAATCCAACCGACTTTAAAGTTTTTAAAATCTTTTCTTTAGAAACTCCTTTAAACTTAAAGAATTCCTCTATACTTAAAGGTGGAAGGTCTTTTCTTTGGAACAATTCTTGAGGAGGAAGATAACTAATATCTTTCTTACTCCAATGAATTTCTCCTCTATAAGGTAAAAGTCCCAAAAGTGTTCGCAATAGTGTAGTTTTTCCTGCTGCGTTAGGACCTAAAATCATCAAAACTTCCCCTTCCTTTACTTCAAACGTTAGGTTTTTAATTACTTCTTCTCCATCAAATTCTACATTTAAATTTTTTACTTTTAAAATGACTTTTGGCATTTAATTCCTCAGAAAATTATCTTTAATTTTATTTTCATAACTATATTAAATCCTAGATTATTTAAGAATTTTTTCAGAATAAAAGGAGAATTCTTCAAAAAAAAAAAAATATAAAATGTGCATACATTAATGATACTTAGAGTTATCTTATTTGTAAGTTGATTTTATGAAAAATTTAATATCTCTTCTAGAACTTAGAAAAGGAGAAAGAGGAGTAATTGTCTCCATTAAAGGGGGGCGTGGTGTCATTCAAAGGCTCTCGGATATGGGCTTAACACCAGGAACAGAAGTATCGATCACAAATTCAGTATCCTTCGGTCCAGTTGAAATTTCTGTAAGAGGGTCTAAACTGGCTATAGGTAGGGGCATTGCTATGAAGATTTTAGTTGAGAGGAAATAGATGGAGAAAAAATTGACTATAGCTCTGGCCGGCAATGCAAATGTTGGAAAGTCTGTCATATTCAATTATCTGACAGGATTGCATCAACATATTGGAAATTGGCCTGGAAAAACAGTTGAAAAGGCAGAAGGTACACTTTACCACGAGGGTTACACGATTGATGTTATAGATCTTCCTGGTATCTATTCTTTATCTACTTTTTCAATCGAAGAGTTGATATCAAGGGAATATATAGCAAAAGAAAAGCCCGATATTGTGATTAACGTTATTGACTCTACTGCCCCTGAGAGGAACTTGTTCTTCACCCTTCAGTTGCTTGAATTAGGAAGACCAATGATTGTAGCTTTGAATCAAATGGACCTAGCAAAAAAGAAAGGGATATCGATCAACATCAAAAAGCTCGAGAAATCTTTGGGTATCCCTGTAATCCCTGTTATAGCAACTCAAGGTGAGGGAGTTCATGATCTGATAGATGAATCCATAAAATTAGTGAAAAAAGAATACAAAAAACCAAAGAAGATAAAATACGGGAAAGAGGTTGAAAATGAGATTCAAAAACTCATCAAACGTTTGGATAATATTGATTTAGACTATCCAAAAAGATTTTTAGCGATCAAACTTCTGGAAGGAGATGAAGAGATTAAGAAAATGATCGAAGAGGTAGATCCAAAAATTATTAAAATCGCTGAAAAGCATGCAAAAAAAATCGAATGCATTCATGGTCACTTCAGGTCAACTATTATTGCATGTGAACGTTACAAAATAGCAAACGATATTGTTAGAGGATGTGTTGTTTTTGGAGCACCTAAAGTCAGTCTTTCGGATAAACTTCATGAATTAACTGTTCACAAGATTTGGGGTTATCCAATAATGATTTTTTTGGTATTGTCTTTATTTTTCGTAGTTTTTAATGTTGGTAATTTCTTTTCAGAAAATTTACTTAATGTTTTTATGAACCTTGAATCTGTCTTTGAAGAATATTTCGGAAATGAAATAGCAAGTAAACTAGCATTTGGTGTGTTCGAAGGTTTGGTCGCAGGAATAACGATAGTAATACCCTATATTCTTCCTTTTTATATCGTGCTAGGTCTTCTCGAAGATTCTGGATATTTGTCTAGAATAGCTTTTCTAACGGATAATTTGATGCATAAGATGGGCTTGCATGGAAAGGCATTCATACCAATGATACTCGGCTATGGTTGTAATGTGCCAGCATGCTTAGGATGTAGGATAATGGAAACACAAAGAGAGAGACTAATCGCTATTTTTGTCACCACTCTAATACCTTGTGCGGCTGTAACTACTATAATACTCGGATTAGTAGGAAGATATGTAGGAATTGGGTGGGTATTTTTGTTGTATGTGATTAATCTCATGATTGTCTTTATACTCGGTAGGCTTGCCTTTAAAATATTGCCAGGGGAACCCACAGGACTGATAATGGAGATGCATTCCTACAGGATGCCACACTTGAACACTGTATTAAAACAAGCGTGGTTCAGAATAAAGGATTTCATATATATAGCATTTCCTCTAATAATAATCTGTAGTTTTTTAATCAAAGTTTTAGAAGTTGCTGACTTATTACGGTTTTTAGAAAACCTGATGATGCCTATAACTGTAGATTGGTTGGGTTTACCACCCTCTTCAGGCATTGCACTGATTTTTGGAATTCCAAGAAAAGAATTAACTTTAATTATCTTGGCTGCTCGTAGTGGAACAACTAATTTTGCAGAAATTTTTACTCCAATTCAGATGATAATATTTTCTTTGGTGACGATGTTGTACATACCTTGTATAGCGACTGTAGCTGCATTAATTAAAGAAATTGGTTGGAAAAAGGCATTATTCATTACTATATTCGAAATATTCTTTGCAATTGCTGTTGGTGGACTAGCGTTTAGGTTATCATAATTAATTTAGATTTTACCTTCATCTACTAGTTTTTTAATAATTTAACATTGTTCAGTTGATGAAGCACCACTGCCAGAACCCATAGGACCGAAGCTTGGTTGCTCTGCATTCTCACTTAATTTTTGATTACATTCCTCTGGAGGATTATTGAAAGCTGAACATATTGCTTGTTTTATTGCTTCAGGTGATCTGGTTACTTGTACTGTTTGACCGTTTACTACAAAACTTGGAGAACCACGAACACCATATTGTTGTGCAAGTACTGCATCGACCATATAAGGTGGATAACTATCTTGGCTTTCCTCAAAAGTCTTGGTTATCTCAAATTCTTCGTCTGTCTCCTGTATGCATGTTTCAAGTGATGTTGAGTCTATTCCTGCATCTGATATGCATTTTTCTGCATCTCCATTTTCGACAAAGCATCGGAGATAATTAGTAAATTTATCTTTCTGTTCTTTTTGTATACAATACATTCTTGTATTCTCTGTTACTTCCTTGTTTCCATGCATGATATAATGGACAAAGTTTAATTCAAGATTTGCTTTTTCTCCAAGAAGTTCTATGACTGGAATATAGGCTTTTATGAACTGTAAACCATAAGGACAATAAGACATCACAAAGGCATGAACATCAGGTTTATCATTCTTTGGGACCTCTGGTGCTTCTGGTGTTGTGGTTGTTGGAGATTCAGGTGTTTCTTCCAAACTAACCGTACCTTGTGGTAAGTACATATATGCTCCATCCTTTGTTACGTGAATCGATATTTCTTGACCCTGGTAGGAAGTTATTACTTTATACACACCACTTTCTTCTTCTACTGAAACTAATGATACGGATGTTCCAGGTTCAACCAAATTTTTATTTATAAAATCAATAGCCTTGTTTGCTACGTCATTCCCTGACAAGACTGATTCTTGATCAGGTTCAACAACTTGACCTGTAATAGTCCAACCACCTGCCAGTACAAAGGTTAATACACCTATAAGAATTACTGTTGCTACCATCCAAGGATTCAGTTTAGGGATTTTAATCGTCAAACCCTTCTCTTTCTCTCCAGTCTTTTCAGCCATATACTCACGCTATATCAGTTAAATTGTGAAACAATAAACTTAAATATACTATCTATTTTTTAAAAGTTAACTAATTCTCAATTTTTTTATTTCCTTTCTAGTTAAGGGAGGAATTACAATTAATTTGTTTAACTTCTTTTTACCATAATAAACAAAGACTTTCTTTTTCTTTGAGTCGGAGTAACGAGCAGTTAATGCAGCAGCCTTCTCTATCGCTACTTTTGTTTTTAAGCCTTGCAATATCGTGATGGGGCTTCCTACATCAGGAACTTCAAAATAATAATCGTTCTTATTTTTCATTTTTAAGAGTTGTTTATTTTCAACCTCATTTCTCCCAACGATTATCTTGTTTTTACCGAATCTGAAATGTCTACCTATTTTGAGGAGATCGATATCAACAAGATTTATCCTCCTTTTATGTTGAAACAGATCTTTAACTTTCACTGAAAATTCTTTGTAGGTGAGTAAACAACCACCGCCAGGATGTGGATAATCTTTTATTTTGAATTTTTTTGCGAGTTCCATTTGTCTCTTCCTTTGTCTACCCTTTATATCCAATAACTTAGTTCTGTCAACCCAACCCTTCTTTTCAGCCTCTATCTCTGGTAACAGTTTAGCAGATAGTGGTCTTAACAACTTACCTTGTAAACCACTTTCTTTTTCAATCAAATCCAAAGAATGTCTAGTTTGAGTCATAGGTCTTTCATTCAAAACTTCTCCTGTGAAGATGAAAGAAGCACCTATTTTTTTGGCATAAGTTTTAGCTTTTTTTAACATGAATATCCTACAATCGACACAAGGATTCATGTGTTTTCCATAACCATACTTTGGATTCCTTATCACTCTCAAATAATCCTTACCTAATTTAATGGTCTTTAATGGGAAGTTGAATCTTTTTGCCATTTTCTGTACTTCATTCTCTTTGAATATATGAAAAGGAGAAGCAAAGTTAACAGCAACAACATCGATTCCTTGATCTAACATTAATTTAACTGCTAAAATACTGTCCAGACCACCAGATAACATCGCTACAGCTTTCATATCACTCATCGAGTTTATTAAATAGATTATTTAAAAAATTGCCGGTTTCGTTAAACTTAAATATCTAATTCAAATATTATAGCTTATTGAGGTTGGGTCAGATGACCGGGGAATTAGTTTGCAACAAAGCTGATTAAATCAAGTCTTTCTTCTCTTAAGAATAAACAACAACCTCTAAAAATAACTCTAAAATTATTACGTTTAAAAAATTTAAAAGAACATGAAAAAGTAAGATATTTAACTACAATATCATTCAATAAAAATAGTTTAAGCCGACGTGGCAGAACGGCTATGCGACCGATCTCATTAAGAGAGTCGAAGCTGCAGAACTGTATGCCAAATAATGGTATGTTGATACCGGCTAAAGCGAGTTCAACTCTCGCCGTCGGCTCTTCAGTGATTAAATGGTATTAAAAGTTTTTAACACATTAACGAGAAAGAAAGAAGTTTTCAAACCAATCCACAAAGGAGAGGTTAGAATGTATACTTGTGGTCCTACAGTTTATGGGCCTCCTCACATAGGAAACATGAGAAGTTTTTTGATGGGTGACTTGATCAGGAGATACCTCGAATACATAGGATATAAAGTAAAATATGTCATGAACATCACTGACATTGACGACAAAACCATTAGAGATTCAAGGAAGGCAGGTCTTTCTTTAAAAGAATTCACAGAGAAATACACGAAGATATTCTTCAAAAGTTTAGAAATGTTGAACATAAAGAAAGCCACATTCTATCCTAGAGCAACAGAAAATGTTCAAGGTATGATTAAGATAACCAAAACATTAGTAGAAAAAGGTTATGCTTATGTTAAATCAGGGAGTGTTTATTATGATATTTCTAAGTTCAAAGACTACGGCAAACTTTCCCAGATAGATTTAAGTTCTATTAAAGTAGGAGCGACAGTTGAGGTCGATGAATATGATAAAGATAACCCACAGGATTTTGCTCTTATGAAAAAGTCAACTGAAGAAGAAGTTAGTAGGGGCATTTATTACGACTCAAAATGGGGAAAAGTAAGACCCGGCTGGCACATAGAATGTTCTGTAATGTCGATGAAACATCTTGGAGAGACTCTTGACATCCACACTGGTGGTGTTGATCTTGTTTTTCCACATCACGAGAACGAAATAGCTCAATCAGAGGCTTACACAGGAAAAAAATTCGTTAATTACTGGATGCATGGGGAACATCTCCTCGTCGACGGACAAAAAATGTCTAAATCTCTAGGTAACTACTTTACTCTTGAAGATATAATTGAGAAGTTTAGTCCAGAAATTGTCAGGTATATGTTTGTTTCCACCCATTACAGAAAGAAATTGAATTATACAGACGAATTTGCTGAGAATGCGAAAAGAAATTACGAAAAACTGAAAGAAACTTTTGATAGGATTAATTTCTTCTTGAAATCTGCTGATACTAAAAAAACAAAGTTCAATGATAAACTTCTTAAGAAATTACCTAAAATAAAGAAAAAGTTCATAGATGCGATGGATAATGATCTTAACACTCCTCTTGCTCTTCGAGTATTACATGAATTGTCCAAGGAAATAAACAAATACTTGGAGAAAGGTAAGAACAAGAATGTTTTGAAAAAATTTTTGAAGTTGTTCCAAGAATTTTCTGACGTCTTTGGTCTGAACTTTAAAGAGGAAAAGAAAAAATTATCCAAAGATGTTGAAAAGTTGATTCAAGAAAGAGAAAAAGCTAGAAAAAATAAAGATTGGAAGAGAGCTGATGCTATTAGAGATAAATTAAGAAAAATGGGAATAATAATAGAAGACACGCCTGAGGGAGTAAAGTGGAAGATAAAGAAGACCTAAAAAATTGAGTAAAAATTTTAACTTCTTCTGTTGAATAAATAATTTGCAATCAGAATCGTAGAGAATGTAAACACAAAAATAACACTAAAACTCAACACAAAATTTATACTTGAAAACCCAATCATGATAAACCTTAATGATTCAACCGCGTAAGTTATAGGGTCTATATAGGTTACAACTCTTATCCATTCAGGAAGATTATTTATCGGAAACAATGCTCCAGATAGGAAGAACATCGGCATTACTATAAAATTCATTATCAATCCAAAACCTTCCAGTGTATCAAGTAAGGAGGCTATAGAAATTCCTATTCCAACTATACCTAAACTGATTAAAACCATTAAGGGCAGGACTATCAAAAAAGTACTGATATTTATTCTAACTCCAGAAAAATATTCGCTATACAAATTCTGTATACCAAATATCAACAAGAATATAATAGTACCTTGTATTAAAGCGGTTGTTGCTCCACCTAATGATTTACCGATTACGATAGATATTCTTGAAACTGGGGCAACCAACATTTCTTTCATAAACCCTAACTCCCGATCCCAGATGACAGATATTCCGGAATGCATAGAAGTGAACATTAATGCCATTACGATCACACCAGGAGCGATAAATGATGTATAATCTACCTGTCCACCAAATACAGGTGCCCTAATACCACTTCCAAAAATAAACAACCAAAATATTGGCATGGCTAAAGAGGCCAAAATTCTCTCTTTTGCACGATAATACCTTATCATCTCTCTTAACCAAACTGTATAAACTGCTTCAAGTTCACGCATTCAATGACCCCTCATACCTCTTCTCCTTTTTAGTTCATCCCTCAGGCTTGCAGCCCCTTCTCTAATTTCCCTTCCAGTCAAATGTAAAAATACATCATTCAAAGTTGGTTTTCTAATGTTGGCTTCAATAACATATATTTTATTCTTCTTAGCCTTCTCTAAAACTTTCTTTATCTCTCTACCAGCATTCTTCACAGACAAAAGAACTTGACTGTCAAAGATTTTTGCTTTCTTAAAAACTTTCCTAGCTTTTTCTACATCATCGTCTGGTATATCAAGAATTATTGTGTCACCACCAAGATTATCCTTCAATTTTTTTGGTGTATCCAGTGCAATAATTTTACCATGATCTATTATAGCAACTCTATCACAAAGTTCGTCCGCCTCTTCCATGTAGTGTGTTGTCATCATTATCGTTATCTTGTATTCTTTCTTCAACTTCAGTATGTAGTCCCATACATGCTTCCTAGTCTGTGGATCTAAACCAAGAGTAGGTTCATCTAAAAATAAAACTTTTGGATAGTGTATTAGACCTCTTGCTATCTCAAGTCTTCTCTGCATTCCCCCTGAAAAAGTTCTCACTATAGAGTCTGCTCTGGCCGATAACTCAACTAATTCAAGAACTTCATCTATTCTTTTTCGTCTCTCAGATTTTTGTACACCATACAATCTAGAATGCAATTCTAAATTTTCTCTTGCAGTTAACCTGTCATCCAGACTAGCATCCTGAAATACCAACCCAATACATTTTCTAACTTCAAGGGAGTGTTTAATTATATCATAATTACAGACTATCGCTCCTCCACTAGTAGGTTTCATCAATGTGCATAGCATGTTTATTGTAGTTGTCTTTCCTGCACCATTAGGGCCAAGAAAGCCAAATATTTCCCCCTTTTTTATCTTGAGATTGATACCATCCACTGCCCTAATTTCATTATTGAACACTTTAGTTAAATTCCTGACTTCTATTATTCCCAAAGAAAATGCACCTAGAAGATTTTCTTATACCACTTTTTCTTCCACACCACGTATACTACTAATATTATTGCTATAAACCAAACTGTACCTGGAATTTTGAAAGGCACATTCCAAGCGACTGTTTCTGTTTGTTCATATTTTCTGTTGTCTGGTCCTTCGTATGAAAGTACAAGTTCTCCTGTTCCACCATTGACTAAATCAAATTTCAATGTTGTTTTTTTGTCAATCTTAACACTAGTTACATAGTCTACATCAAATACTTGTCCGTTTATCAATAACTTTGCATTCAATGCTTTTGCCTCTGCTGTTCCTATGTTGGACAATTCAATATTAAATTTTTGTTTCTGTAAGTCAACCTCTGTTTGTATTATTTGAAGTTTGGGTTCTCCACTTACTAGTATTCCCACATCAAAACTAGTTGATGTTTCATTTCCAGTTTCCTCTTGATAATCTAATGTAATAGTTCCTGTGTATACACCATAGTCAGCATCTGAACCTACTAAAATTAAAAATTCAAAATCTTTTGTTTCTCCTGCATTAAAATTACCTATGTATACATTACCACCAGAGAAAATTGGTTTAATGTATGCTGAATCTGATGTAAAGGTTGTAGTTGTTCTTTTTGCCTTTCCTGAACCGACATTACTAATAGTGACTGATATGTTCTTTTGATCCCCTGGAGTTAACATGTCACTTACCATTTCTATCAGTTTGAAATCTGGCTTCCCCTGAATATTTACGGTAACTTCCTTGTTTAACAGGTTAGATTCATAACTAATCTGAATAGGTATCTCATACACTGTTGAAATTGCTGACTCATCGACAAATAATTCATACTCCACAACTCTAGAACTACCAATTGCTAAAATACTTATTTCTTTTTCTGCATCCTCTAAGAGTGTGAATGGTTTATTTGGTTTTAGTTCCAAAACTATATCTTCTATCTCTCTTGCACCTGTATTTACGATTTCTATCGATAGTTCAACATTCATTCCCGGTTCTACTGGATAAGGATTTGTATTAGCTGTACTAACACTAACACCTGTATATTCAGCACTTAGTGTAATAGCTGGTAACAAACAAAATATCACAGCAAATAAAGTAATTCTTTTTAACATTTTATTTACCTCCAAATTTTACCATCCTTAATATTTAATTTTCTTGAAGCGCATTTCGCTATCAAAGGATCATGAGTAATGATAACAAAGGTAAAACCTTTCCTATTTAATTCTTCCATTAAATCGATTATTTCTTTCCCGGTTTTAGAATCAAGATTTCCAGTAGGTTCATCTGCAAGTATAATATCTGGTTCATTAGCTAAAGCCCTTGCAAGAGAAACTCTTTGCATTTCACCTCCAGATAACTGGCTTGGTAAATGATTTAATCTTTCTTCCAAACCAACAGAACCCAGCAATTTTTTTGCTCTTTTTGCAGCATCACTTTTTTTCACATTACAAATTCTCATCGGCATTTCAACATTTTCCAATGCTGTCAAGGAACTTATTAGATTAAATTGTTGAAATACAAATCCAATCTTTTGACCTCTTATCAATGCCAATTCATCATCAGTTAATCCAGATACATCTTTACCTTCAATATAAACCTTTCCAGAAGTAGGTCTATCCAAACACCCTATTATATGAAGTAACGTACTTTTTCCAGAACCAGAAGGCCCATACACACCGATAATTTCCCCTCTATTTACCTTCATGTCTATATCTTTCAAAACTACTAATTCATTTGGCTTACCTTGGTTGTAAACTTTTCTGACATCCTTTACTTCTATTATCGTTTTACTCATATCTTATCGCCTCTATAGGATCTAATTTAGATGCTTTCCAGGCTGGATAAAATCCACCAATCAAACCCAAGAATACAGAAAATATCAGACTTCCAATTGCTAAATTAGGAGTTACAGCTGCACTTTCTAATACAGCATTTACAAATCTTAATGAATAAGCCCCTAAAGACCCTAAAATTATACCTGCCAAACCACCGAAGAAGGTTATTATAACAGATTCAGTTAAAATCTGTTGTAATATACAATTATTTGTTGCACCAACCGCTTTCATTATTCCTATTTCCCTTTTTCTTTCCATAATTGACATAATCATTGTGTTTAATACACCCAATCCCCCAACTATTGCAGAAATACCCGCTATTCCTATTGTAAAAACTTGAACTTGATCTATAATTCCTGAAATTGTACTTGCCGCCTCTTCTGTTGATAACGCACTGACATCATCTATATTTTCTTCAATATATTCAGTAATTTCCTCAACATCTTCTATATCTTCAGGATAAAGAATGATTCCAGAGCATTCTTCAGTATCTAAAAGATCGAAAGCTACATCAATTGGTATCAATACTCCACTATCTAGACCAGGATCACCAAATTTTTTGTAAATTCCTTTAATTACAAAAATTTCTTCTTTAACTTCAATCGTATCTCCAACTTCAACATCTAAAGCTTCTGCCAAATCATGACCAATAGTAGCTGAATAGGTGTCACCTGATTCTAAGGTTTCTCCTTCCTCAAGTTCTGCATTTTCTGTAACAAGAAGAGATTCTTGTTCAGGATCTATCCCATTAATATAAAGATCTGGTTGCCCCAAATATTGATCCCCTTCTAAATAACTAAAATCCATTAGATACCTAGCTGATTCTTTTATTCCATTTATATTTTCTATTTCTTCTACTTTATCTTCTGAAAGTCTACTAGCTGTCATTGCTACAAAAATAGGTTGATTCGATTCTTCATAGACTATAATTTGTCCACTGGCCTGTTGTAAAGCATCTGAAATTTGTTTTCTAAGACCTTCTGATATTGAACCTAATGCAACTATAGCAGTAATACCTATAACAATTCCAAATGTAGTAAGGAAACTTCTCGTTTTAGATCTCATTATACTTTTCAAAGCAAGATCTAACAATTCATTCAGCCTCCAATTCTTTAAGTCTTTTGTAATTATCTTTTATTATTTTGTTCAACTTTTTTTGTTTAGATTTATTTTTAGAAATTTTCATAATTAAGTGTTTGGATTTTATCAAGGAGTTCCTTGTTCTAACAGGTAGAAGAAAGAAATTATCTACTCGAATTTTTTCATGTCCTTTCATTAATCTTCCCAATTCGGGTTCATCGATTCCAAAGATTTGACCCATTGTTCTGATATGATTACAAAATTTATTTCTCATTTCTTCCACTTCTTTTTCAATTTTGTTAGCTAAAGATCTTCCTTCTTTTGTGAGTTTGTAAGAAATCTTTTTTTTATCCTTTGATTTAACTTTAATGATCAATCCCCTTTCTTTAAGTTGATGCAAAGCTGGGTATATTGCTCCAGGACTAGGTCCCCAGCCCATTTCTTTTTCTAAGCATTTCATGATATTATAGCCATGCTTTGAACCAGTTTTGAGTTGTTTTAAGATGCAAACTGTCAAAAACCCATGGGGTACTAGTTTATGGATCTTCATTATATCAGAATTGATATATCGGTACCGATATTTAAATATTTGTCATTAAGAAAACATCAGAAATTTAAAAGAATGAAAAAAACAAAAAAACAAAATATTCTTATTTTTAGGATTTAAGCATCTCTTGCCTTCAATGTCTTTCTTCCGTTTGCCGCAGCTCTTCCAGCAGCTTTCTTTATCATAGCAGCAACGTCAGCATCCAATGCCTTTAGGTAATCCTCACCGACATTGCACCTGCCTTTTAACATTTGTCTTATTGCGCTCTTAACGATTAATGCCATTCTATTTTTCACCCCCTATTTTAACATTTTAAAACCCCTAAAGGGGCTTAATTTTATACTAATTATACAAATATATGCCTTTAAAAAGCTTTGCTTTTTCAGGGGTTTTAGGTATCTTTAGAGTCATTCTATAAAACAGGGAGAAAAACATCAAAATAACAATGAATTTGAGGGTTTTAGCCGAGACTATATTACTTCTATTTCTTTACCAACAATAATTTTACCTTTCTTCTTGTTACAACTAGGACACAGTATTCTTATGGCATTTTCAGGGTCAGAAATCCTAGCTTTACCAGTATATCCACAACCACACTTAATTTCAACAGGTATCTGTTGTACTGTAGCTATCACAGGAACTTGATAATGATTTAGCATTTGCTTCAACAAAAGTTCGAATTCCTTTATCTTATGTGAATCAGGTACTTTTACGATGAAATTTTTCCTTCCGTTCTTAGACCATTCAATCATGATTTTTTCAATCGTTTGTGTAACGTATTTCACTTCATGAGTCAGAAAACCACCTGAAAAATTTATCAGATTTAAAGGAATCGAATACAAAATCAAAAATCCATTCATCCCACAAGGTCATTTTATATATATGTGATTCTTTGGATATAAAACTTATTTAATGTCGGGGGCGGGATTTGAACCCGCGATCTCTGCGATGCACCTTAATCATCTGATATCATAGCTCATTCAACTAAGTTTATGAGCGCAGCGCTTTAACCGCTAAGCCACCCCGACCTACTTTATAGAATTAAAGATTCAACATTTAAATTTATCCGAATATTTTCACAATTTCTTCAGCATTCATTTTGTTATGCTCGAATTCATATTTTTCTGGTTCATCTCTCCTCAAGATTTTAACAGTGCATCCAGTCAATTCAGAACAAGCAAAAGCATAGTGTCTTTGTATATTCTGTTCCATTTCTATTCCATCCAGGGTTAAGGATGCAGATCTTTTCCTGCCTATATCCTTTATATCCTTTTGTCTCCTAGAAAGTATGAATTCTGGCTTGTACTCCATGACAACGATAACGTCAGGATTAATTCTTTTCAATGCAATTTCAGGAAGACCAGGGAAATAACCTTCAGTCTTTGTGAAGAACAAGTTAGTGTCTATTATAACGTTCTTGTGTTTTTTTATTTCATCGGAAATCATATTGAAAGTTTCTTGTTGTATTTTTTTGTGATCTTCTTTACTAACACCCTTATCACCTTCATCCCTTTTCAAGCCTAATTTTTCAAACGCCTTTTCAAAATAATTACCTACAGTTATCACTTTAATGTCAGGTTTTTTTTCAAGAACGAACTTTATTGCAGTAGACTTTCCAGCACCCTTTATACCAGAAACAACCATTTTCATCCCATCACCTTAACCTCTATATTTTATTTTTGAATTTTATAAAAAGATGAGTCTACTAATCTGTAGAAAATGGAAGAAAAAAAGATGTCAATTAGATTATTTCCTTATCTCTTCGTTAAACTGAACTATGTGACTCTTTAATTCCATTAACATATCATTGGTTTTCTGTAGAGCCGCTTCCATTTGTTCTTTCTCTTGTTTCAAGTTCTTGATTTGTTCTTTAAGTGCCAACTTTTCAGATTCTAATCCTGTTTTATCGTCCTTTAAATCTACAATATGCGATTCTAGTTCTTTACATCTCTTTTCAGTTTTTTCTAACTCTTTGTAGAGATTGTCTCTCGTAGATTTCAAGCTTGATATTAATTCCTTCAAATGTTCTTCTTTTTCTTGAAGCTTTCTGATTTTTTCTTGGAGTCGTTTACCGGCTTGTTTTAAGTCTAAGGCAGTAATCATGTCTGTCTTTAGAGTTTTAATTACATCTCTCATTTCTTTATCGAGATCTTTTTTACTAACTTTCTTCTTCTTTTTTATCACCAACTTCTTCAACCCCCGAAACTTTATTATTAATTTCTTGTTCTCGCCTTAAATTTTTAACTTTGTGCATTTCTATCAGTCTGATGATTTCAGATAGTTGTAGGTTTATTTTCCTTATATCTATCTTATCTTCTTTTAATTCCATGATATTCCTATCCGAAGAACCATCAATCATCCAACCACTCTTTTCATAATCATAAACATACTTTTTACCCATACCTGGGGTTAAACTCAATATTTTATCTTCAAGAACTTCAACCAATTCTATGAGGGTTTTGTTATTCCTGAGTAGGACTTTAATTTCCTCTTTTAATCTATCGTTTTTCTTCTTTATACTATCAATGAAAACTTTGTTCCTTTCTAAAATTTTGATAGGATCTATATTACCCATTGTCTCTAATCTATTTATTTTGTTTTTATTTAATTAAATTACTAACTCTTTGTTGTAAATGTTTCAAAGACTAATGTGATGGGCCCGGAGGGAATTTCATAGTAAAACTATTTTGAACCCCCGACCTTGTGGTTAAGAGCATCAGGTCTCGATCACCTGCTCTACCATGCTGAGCCACGGGCCCCTATCTAAATAGAAACTATGAATCATATTAAATTTAAGTTTTTTATTTAGTGCAAGATTTTTGAAGGAGTAAGGTTGGGATGAACACAATTGACTACAAAATATTTTCTATTTTTACTTTCACTTTGTTACTTCTCTTAACCACTTCATATATTCTTTATTAACTTTTTTTATTTCTATCTGACCTATGAATGGAACTTCGTAAGGATGCAATTCTTTTATTTCTTTAAACAACTTTTCAACTAAGTCATCTCGTGTTTTGAAGATTACCAACGTCTCTTTTTCTTTATCTATTTTTCCTTTCCACCAAAACTTACTTTCTGTTATACAAACTTCCAGACCACAACCAGCTAACTTTAATTTTAGAATTTCTTCTATCAATTTCTTTGATTTATCAACTGGACAAGTTGTCAACACCAATCGCATTACAATCTCCTCTTAACGGGCATTTTTCACATAAAGGTTTAGTTTTACAATAATTCTTTCCCAATTCTACTATTAATGCATGAAATTCTTTGAATAAATTTACATCTTTAGGAAGATTTCTCTCGAAGAATTCTCTGATTTCTTCATAATCCTTTGAATTCATAATTGGATGTCTTTGACACAGTCTAATGGTATAGGCATCCACGACAAATACTGGCCTCTCCCCAGCGTATAGAAGTATCGAGTCACACGTTTCGTATCCTATGCCGTGAATTGATAACAGATTTTTTCTTAGTTCATTAATTGATTCTTTGAACATTTCTTCTAAGTTACCATCATAATTCTCAATCAAGAATTCCAAGAAACTTCTCAATCTTTTTGCTTTTACCTTAAAGAAACCACTAGGACGTATGATCTTTTCCAATTCTTTTATAGGTATTTTATTTAATTTTTTTAGTTCGAGTAAGTTCTTATTTTTTAGATTCTCAATTGCTTTCTCTACGTTTTTCCAACTAGTCTGTTGAGTTAATATCGCTCCAACGATTATCTCAAACTTAGGATTTCCATTCCCAATCGTAGGCCACCAATTTTGATATCCAAAATGTTTTAGTAATCGATTGTAAATTTTCAGAAGCATAACATCTACTTTGTTGACCAATAAGTTCCTTTCTTTTCCTTCCATTTAATATAATCAGTAATAATTTTTTTATGGTCAAATGAAAGTTCATTTAAAATTTTTTCATCAATCTTGAACCAAGATGCATCTGCTGCGTCATCCCCACCTTTTACTTTTCCTCTTATAGGTTTTGCAATAAAAACGGTTGTCATTAAATGTCCTCTAGGATCTCTGTCTGGGATTGAGTAAACGCCTAATATATCTATCAATTCAACATCTAAACAAGTTTCTTCTTTCGCTTCCTTTATCGCTTCATGCTCGACTAATTTCCCTTCATTAACAAACCCGCCAGGTATTGCCAATTTGCCTTTGAAGGGTTCATTCTTCCTTCTAATCAGAACAATTTTATCATCCTTTTCTATTATTATGTCGACTGTGGGAATCGGATTTTTATACATTTTTCACCACTGTTCATTGAATCAGGATGGGCCGAGAGGGATTCGAACCCCCGACCAACGGGTTAAAAGCCCGCTGCTTTTGATGATTAAATCTCTACCATGCTGAGCTACCGGCCCCTAAAAATAATTATAGAAAGAAAACGAATTATAATTTTAAGAATTTTGTTTAATATGATCTACCTCTTTCTGTTTCTATGTACATTCCTGTTCCTCCAACTGTAATCCTTGATTTTAGAACTCTCTCCATAACCACATGCTGAACATCTTCTGTCTCGAATGTGAAAACTCCTTCTACCACACCTTCTACATAATACATGAGTTCGTTTCTGATGTTTACCAAAAGAAGGCGTTCCCTTAGACATTCGATCCCCCAATTAAACAGGAGAAGCGTATAGTACAGTATCCCCTCTGATCAAAAGTGTGCTAAATTTCCTCTTGTTCTCGCCTTGTATATCTACATCCTCTAACCAAAGGTTCAGATGAAGGTCCAAAGCCATGAGTGTACCTGTTACTTCTTCACCATTCTTTAATTTCACAAAAACTTTCTTTCCCTTCGCTCGATCTAATGCATCAATTGGTCTGTCTGGCATATTTTTCACCATTAAAGTTTGTGATATCAATATATAAAAAGATATGTTTAAATTTATTCTATCTTAAGGTGATTGTATGACGAAGTGGCATATTGACAAAGGCAAGAAAGTTACTGGAGGAAAAATAATTTCGCACAGAAAGAAGAGGAAATTTCAGAGAGGATCTTTACCTTTGTTAACAAAAATAGGTAAGGAAAAGAAAACGAAAGAAAGAGTTAGAGGAGGAATGACAAAGATAAAACTTCCTCAAGCAGAATTTGCGAATGTAATTGATCCTAAAACTAATAAAACTATGAAAGTAAAGATACTCGACGTTTTAAGAAACGAAGCAAACCCCCAATACGTTAGACGACATATAATAACAAAAGGAACTATCATAAAGACAGAATTGGGTGAAGCCAAGGTTCTTTCTAGACCTTCTCAACATGGAGTTGTTAATGCTCTCATAATCGAAGAGAAAAAGTAACTCTAAAAATTTCTATCTTTCATAGCTACAATTATTACACTTAATAATTTTTTTTACTATTGTAGAAGCTTTATTTGTGCCCATTTTTTTAAACTCTACTTTAACGTTTCTAGAACCACACCTTGGGCATCTTCCAGTTTTTGGAGAAGAGTCTAATATTGCCATAGAGATAAAAATTATCGCAAAGATATAAATAAATATAATGGCATCTCTCAAGAAACATTTGTAGTTTAAGGCTAGGTGAACAAATGAAAAATTTGGAAAAATTTTTAGATTACATTTCAAACCTAAAATTAACTGTTCGAACTGGATGGAAGATGCTACGTATTAAAAAAGGAGAAACAATAGCTTCCCATTCTTTCGGTGTTTCGTTCCTAGCATGGGTACTAGCTAAAAAAAAGAAATTTGACACCAATAAAATCATAAAAATGGCATTAGTACATGAGTTGCTTGAGGGCATAACTGGAGATATAGCAGCTTCAACAAAAAAATACAAATTTAAACGAGACTTAGAAAAAAAAGCCATGCCTGAGCTGGAAAAACTTCTTCCTGATGAATTGAGAGATGAAATCATGAGTTTAACACGAGAATTACTAGAAGAAAAAACAGAGGAATCTAAGATTGTAATTCAGGCAGATAGACTTGATACATTGTTTCAATTGTATTTTTACAAGAAGAGGAAATCTGGTAAAATAACTCAGTCTGATTTAGAATCATTCTTAGGATATGCTAAAGAAGTTTGCAAAGAAGAGTTTTCAAAAGAGTTCTTGAATTTTATCGAAGAAAAACTTAGAGCAGAAGCCTGATAATTCTATTAAAATTATGTACGTTACCGCACTTTAGACATATTTCTGTCAGAGTCAATCCGTGGGAAAATCGATAACTCATATACCCATTGCAATATTTACACAACATCCCGAACACCCCAAATGAAAATTCATAATTCATTTATAAAGCAATTTTCATAGGGTAAAGTTGAGATGAAAAAATAAAAGTTGAAACATAACGGTTCCAATCTTAATTTTAAGAAATCATCAATTCTTCAAAGAAAAAAATATAAGTGGCTTGACGAAAACGTAGTGAAAAATTTAATTATTGAAATCAAAGAAGATTCTATGATCGATGTTCACTGCCACTTGACCTACCCTGGATTAGATGAAATAAAAGAGAAAGTTATAGAAGAGGCTAAAGACATTATGGATGTCATCGTGACTTGTGGGTATCCTGAGGATAAAGAAAAAGCCCTACAGATATACGAGCAGAATAAAGGTTTTATCTATCTCACCTTAGGTCTACATCCTGTTGATATCATCAAAATGTCTGATAAGCAAATTGAAAACTATAAACAATTCATAATCAATAATAAGGAAAAGATAATCGCTGTAGGCGAAATAGGTTTAGATTATCATTGGATCAAAGAAGAAAGCAAGAACAAAAAGATAAAAAAAGTATTCATCGAATTTTTAGAGTTGTCAAAAGAATTGAAACTCCCTGTAATTCTGCATCTCAGAAAAGCCGAACAAGATGGGTTTGAAATTATGACAAGTAATGATATGGATAAGGTTATATTCCACCAATATTCAGGAAATCTAACTCTAGCAAAGGAAATCATTCAAGAAGGTTATTACATAGGCTTGGGAACATTATTGATGAGGTCTAAGAATACCAAAAAAATAGCAAAGAAATTTCCATTGAACAGATTATTTACTGAGACTGATTCACCATTCAATTCCCCCTATCCAGACACACAGAATGTTCCTCAGAACGTCAAATTCACGCTAGAAAAAATGAGTGAGTTACGTAATCAACCAATAGAAGAAATAGACAGGGTTATCATGGATAATGCTAGGAAATTTTTTAACATTTAATCTGTTCATCCCAACTTTACCCTCTTGATATATGTATAATAATAGAAAGAGAAAAATTCATCGATGGTCAATAGACAAAAATGGTTTAATCTAACAGTTTCTTGTGAACATGAAAAACATACAGTACCAATTTTCAGAGCTTGTGCTGGTTCAAGGACCGTTCCGTTATTCAAAACTTTAATGTCGAGTTATTGTAAGAATGATTGTAAATTTTGTGCGATGAGATGTGGAAGAAGAACTGTCAGAAATAGATGGGAACCAATGGAGTTCGCAAAGGTTGCATACAAATTGTGGAGAATGAGAAAGATCGAAGGCGTTTTCTTATCTTCATCAGTAGAGAGAGATCCTGACTTTACAGTAGAAAGACAAATTGAAGCAATTGAGAACTTAAGAAATATGGGATTCACGGAATATGTACATATGAGAGTCATGCCTGGAACTTCCAAAGAATTGATAAAAAGGGCGGCTGAAATTTCTGATAGAATAGGTATAAACATAGAATTACCGAATAAGGGGCATTACGAGGATATGAAGTTATATTTGAATTTTGTTCAAGACATCTTGAAAAGACTAAGATGGGCGGCAAAAGAAGTCGAAAGACTTCAAAAAGAAGATAAATGTAAGGCTGGTTTGAACAGTCAAATCATAGTAGGAGCTTCTGATGAGACTGATAAGGAAATAATAGGGATTAGTGATTGGCTGTATCATAAGTTGAACACTCAAAGGGTGTACTATTCCCGATTTACGCCAATTAAAAATACACCTTTAGAAAATAAACAACCAGAAAATCCTTGGAGAGAATATAGACTTTATCAGGCTTCTTTTCTGTTGAGAGATTATAGTTTTCACTCAAAAGATTTTGTTTTTAATGATAATGATCGATTAGACTTGAGACATGACCCAAAATTTTTAATTGCAGAGAAAGAAGAACTGATTGTCAATATCAATAGTACAAATTTCAACGAGTTGATAAAAGTTCCTGGAATTGGTTTAAAAACAGCTCAAAAAATTTTAGAAAGTGGACCCATTAGAGATATTCGTACTCTAAAATCTTTAGGTGTTATTTTGAAGAGAGCTTCGCCCTTCATTGAAGTCAACGGTATTCATCAATCAAAATTAACGAGATGGATAAATTGATTAAAGTTAATTACTAATCTTTTTTGGTGATTCAATGGAAATTCCGATAAATTATTGGTATAAATTATTTTCACCTAGAGTGGTAATTCTAGTCACGACTATAGATGATGAAGGAAGAATAAACGCAGCTCCTTACTCTTTTTGTGGACCATTGAGCATCAACCCACCAATGCTCTATATATCGGCCAGATATTCTCAGGATACATACAAGAACATAAAGAAAACAGGAGACTTTGTCGTTAATGTTGTCAGTGAAGATTTTGCTCAGAAAGCGATTTCATGTGAAAAGAAATATCCCTATGGTGTCAACGAATTAGAAAAGGTAGGACTACACTGGGAAGATTCTGAGAAAGTTAAATCACCAAAAGTTACAGAAGCCAAAATTCATTTTGAATGCGAGTTCGTTAAAGAGATAGAAACAGGAGACCATATGTTGATAATCGGAGAAATAGTAGCAGTTGATGCCGAAGGAGTTAAAGATAATTATAGTCCAGATTTTACTAAATTAAAAACAATTCTACAGTCTAGTGGAGAGAATTTCTATTTGGTCGGTAAGGAAATTAAGTTGAATAGAGAATAGAATTAAGTCACGGTTTTATTCTAATTTAAAATAATATTCTTGAGGGATTGTTACAAGCAAGAAACTATTTTAGGACTCCTCCTCGGGGTTTAGGAACAATCCTTTCTCAATGGACAAATGTATTATTTTAGTTGAGAAATTTTTTGGTCATCCAATGGAAGAGAACAAAAAACGGAATCATCCCAAATTAATAATTAGTTGTGATCTTGTACAATATTTTCCAGGCTACGGAAAACCTATGAAAAAATAGATGTGGTTGACGACACAGAGTTTCCATAGTCCTCAAATTTAGTAATAGATTTTCTAAGATAAAAAACTTTCTGTTTCTTTAAATTCATCTTCATAATATGTGAATTTTCTGAATAAAATATAATTATAATTTTTTACAATTCATAATTTTTCTTGTGATAATATTAAATACCAGAATTAACAAAGTTTATTTAGGTAAAACAAATGGTTGTAAAAAGAAGTAAATCTAAAAGATATAAGAAAGTTAGAAAAAAAACTAAAACTGGAATGAGAACCTATTATATGTTGAAAGCTCAATACAAGAAAAAGCCAAAGAAAAGGAAAGCCAAGAGAACTGTTAAGAAGAAAGTAAAGAGAAAGGTCAAGAAAAAAGTCAAGAGAAAAAAGAGACGATAAAAAATAATTTTTAATCTTTTTTAGTTTTTTATGTAAAGATGGTTAGCATCTTTTATTTGATTTATTATAGATTATTATCTTTCGAATAAAGATGTATGTGAAACAGAACCTATCGAAACACGTTTAAATTCACCTATTTCCCCTTCTTTCAATACTAAAGATTTATATGCAAAATTATGTCCAGTCAAATTCGTCCTTTTCACTTCATTTACTAGTACATCACCTTCCCAACCAATCCATTTTTTATTTTGTTCCAATTGGATATCTTTGACGATTTTCATTAAGTTTTTGCTTCTTTTGTTGATAGTTTTTACTGGTAAATGTTCCATTTTTACCGCCTCTGTTCCAGGTCTCGGACTGAATTTTGAAATATTTACAATATCTGGTTTAATTTCTTTTATAAGGTCAACTGTCATTTGAAAATCTTTTTTAGTCTCTTCAGGAAAGCCAACGATTATATCTGTTGATATCGTTGATAATGGAAATTGTTTTTTGAATTTTTTGATCATTTTTTTGAATTCATTAACTGTATATAATCGATTCATTTTTTTCAATATAGTATCAGAACCAGATTGAACCGGTAAATGGAGAAACTTAAAAATTTTTTCTGATTTGTAAGAATCGATGATATCATCGAATATATTTTTTATACAGTTTGGATTCATCATTCCAACTCTTATGAAAAATTTTCCTTTAATTTTACAAAGTCTCTTCAACAACTCGGATAATTTTGAATTACGATCAAATCCCCAACAACCACAATCTTGCGAAGTAATCCAAATTTCCTTACAACCTTCCTTCAAGCTTTCTTCTACTTCTTTTACGATTAAATCAATAGGATAACTAAACAATTTTCCTTTCGCAAACTTCACTTGACAGAAACTACAATTACCAAGACAACCACTGGCTATTTCAACTATATCAACAACAGGATTCTTCCTAACTCTCGGAAAACAAATCTTCGGTTTTCTTAAATCTTTTAAGAACACTATCTTATGTCTAGGCATAGTTTTTTTTACAACATCAACGATTTTTTCAATCGAATCAGGGCCTATTAAAGACGCCTTTGTATTAATTTTCTCTATCACCTTTCTTTCTACCTTTGGCATACATCCTGCTACAATCAACGGCTTTTTCAGTTCTGTTAATTTTTTAATTCTATATATCATCCTATTGTGGGTAGGAGTCTTAACTATACACGTGTTTATGATGTTCACATCTGAATCAACAGGCGAATCAACGGTACCAAAACCACCTTCTTTTAATAAACCCAACATCATCTCTCCATCTGCTTGGTTAGCAGAACAACCATAAGTCTCCATGTATATCTTCATCCAATCCCCTCACAACAGAAGTTACTTTTTACTTTCTATAAATTTCTCAATCAAATTTAATGCCTTCTCAGGATGTTTTATTCCCTTTAAAACTATGCTATTCTCTCTTCCAGAAATACTGGTGACTTGAATATCACCAAACTTAAAAATTCTACCTAGGATGCCTTTATTCACCAAGATGTTAGATATAGATTTGTAAGGTATAGCGATTCTTTTTTTTGTTAAAACTCCTTTGATTTGTACTAGATTCTGTTCTTTTATATGATAATTACTGTAAACAATAACAGCTTCAGGCTCTAGGAAGAATATTGAAATAAGCAGAATGAAAATGTATGTGAGAATTGGTGGAAGAATCATTACAGCATCAGAGAAGAGTAGATAGAAGAGTAATCCGATGCCAATAAGATAATTTAACATGAAAGATCTTCTAGATGTTCTCAAAGAAAACGGTAGTTCCATGAGATAATGTTGTTGAAAAAAGAAGATAAAGTTTTATATGGAGACAAAAATATTGAATTAAAAAATTAAAATAACTCAAGAATCAGATAGATTTTTGTTGTAATAATTTCAAGAACAACTATACCATAAATTAGTAACATTGTAAGTATCTTTATGTCCATCATCAATCCTGAATGTTGAATCCAAACCCTTTACACAATCTCCTGACGTACCAGAAAAATATGGGTAATCTACGTTTGTATCACCTGTAACAACATCCACATATCTTGAAAGGAAATAAGTCTTATTAATAAAACTCTCTAAGCCTATTCCTTCAACTTGACTACAATAATCACATGTTAATTTACCCTCTAGCCTATCAAGAAAGGATGGACCATTCGAACTAGAACTATAGTATGAATTTTCATTAGGTCCACCAGACAGATGTTGTCTCAAATTTTCTATATTCGTAACATTTCCAATATCACTATCAACCAATATTATTGTATTGTTTGGTACTGAATTCATAGCATTAGTAGCATTAACAACATAAACAGATAGAGTTATACCTGGAGATATATCAGATTCTGAGACTAAACTCATGAAATTATTTACATCCCCTGAGTTGTATTTACTTATGTTATCAGTAACCAGTATTTTTTCTTCAGGATCTGGAACACTCCCAGCAATTCCTGCATCGGTGCTCCATATTAAAAAGGAAGTTCCAACTTCCCAACCTTTGTTACTACCATCACCCTTAACTAAGAACTCTGTATAATTCTCATAAGGACTTTTAAATACGAAGTTAGTTACTCTACCATAAGTGTTCAAAGGATAAAGCGGATCTTCTAATCCCACGATTGAGATAAGTTCATTTACGGTAATGTTTCTTCTAATACTCGCAACACCCTGTTTATCTGTGATATTGACACTCACGTTAACATTGCTCAATAAGTGCCAACTATCGTAAGGTTTTATCTCAAAATCTTTAATTGTTATATTTACTTCAAACCCCCTTAAGACACTAACCTCCTCGATTCTATCCATCCAGTATGGAAGTGTTGCATTCTCCATTAGGAATAGTTCATCATCATCCCACCCACTTGGTGTTATATTAAAAATCAGGTCTTCTAACGTGTCTATCGCTTGGCCATCGGGTAAACCTTCCCCATTCTCTACAACATGATTTATAGAAATTGATATTGCTCTCCTTCCAATTATTTCAGTAGTTTTTTTGATATCCCTCACTATACTTTCGTGCATGTTGTTCATGCTGTTTATCCTTGTCTCGACGTGCATTTGTTCTCTTCTATGCGATACTAGACTTCTCTGGATAGCTATGAGCGATATTACAGTTATGGTTATGAATACCATGATGAAGCTAAACATTACGCCTTTTTTCATTCCATCTAGATTTCTTTTAGAATTCTTGATAGAAATAATTAAACTAATTGAATTTTTGCTTTTGTTGCACTGGACAAAAATCTATCTGATTCATTTATTTTTGGTTTCCCAAGCTTCAATGGGGTCAATAAATTCTGACTTCTTATCTTCATTATCTTTTAAAAAATTCACATAAACTATTAAAAAAATGTTAATGGGAATTCCAATAGCAAAATTGATTAGCATCGATACGTCTCCTCCAGAAATAAATAAACCAAAAATTGCTATACCAACATGTATCAAAAGCAAAGGAGTAAGTACTTTTTTCTTTTGGACAAACATTAATAAAAACCCACTAACTAGAGCAAATAAAATTATTGCTAGTAAAGGCGTGATATCATAACTTGGTAGGTCTATTAAAATTAGTATTAGCAACAAAGTACCGTAAATAATGTAAAGTAATCCAAAAAAATTTAGAAGAACACTACCCTTTAAATGTCGAGCTAACAGGTAAATTATATATAAGAACCCACCAAAAATGATCAGCATTAAAATATATCCGAAAATTCCACCTAGGAAAAGTGCCAAAATCATTAAAGATATTATGATAATACCTATAGGTTTTTCCCAAGACAATTATACCAAACTCGATAATTTAGTAATTAAACTTCTCAGAACAAAAATCTATCTGATTCTGGGTTATTTGAGGGGGTTTATCCATCTTCTCTGTCTTCATGATCTGCTTCTTCTCTGCCTTCTTCCTCAAGTATATCTTCATGTTCTGTTTCATCTCCTCTTTGTTGATGTAAAAGCTGTTCTTTCTCTTCCTCATCCATATCTTCTGATTTCTTCTTTTTAATTTTTGATTTCATTCAATTACCAATTTAATATATGTTTTATAAAACAAAAATCTATCTGATTCTGGGTTGATTAATAGATTTCTACTAAATATTGAATTTTTTTATCTTACGAAACTTCAACCTTCTTTTTCTCTTTTTTAAAGAGCGTAAAATTAATACGAATAAAATTGTGACTATAATGACAACATAAATTATAGGATTTTTCAAAAATGCAAAATCATATTCCTTTTCAAACGTTTCAATTGAAAGTACCTCACCATCTGTTGCATCTACTAAAACTTTCTTATCGTCAAATTCTACATTCCATCCTAAAGTATACTTAAATTCGTTTGTTTGATTTTCGGGCACATATTCTAGACCTGTTTTAATCGGTTCTTTATCAGAACCAACACTATCTTGTGCTGATTGAATCGCTTCATCTTCGGATACTTCTGGCATTCTATATTGACCTCTTAGTATTTCACTAAAGACATCAGAACATACTTCTACATCTCCAACACCGAATATATTACCATCCATAGTCATCAAGGCTCTCATATCAATTTTTGTTATAGGAAGTCCTTCATACACATCTCCAATTAAATAAGTTACCCACGATTGATGTTCTCCAACACCCATTGTTTTAACATCATATATTGAGAAAGAATCTAAACCGAATAGGTCTTTATTAAGGTTCATGAAATCTTCCGTGATATTAATGGCTTCTTGACTAGTTATATCGGGTCCAAGGTATTCAGGACGATATCTTGTACCCAAATTTATGTAATCCCAAGGATACGAACCCACTATCCACTCTTCTCCATTCCTCTCTTTGAATTCATCCCCAATATCTTGAGCCGTGACAAGAGTAAAAATTAAAATGAAATTAAATACAATCAAAAGTACAGTTTTTAATTTTTTCATTTTTCCCACATTATGATTTTCAATAAACTAGGTCCCCAAATCTCTTGTATACCTCTGATAGTTTCATTTTGAATTTCAATATCATCCTCATCCACATCTACATAACTAATGATTTTATCTATGAGTCTTTGTCTAGCATCTTCCATCGCAAGAGAAGAGCTATTGAAAACACTACCATATCCCACAGATCCCTTAATTTTCATAGTATGAATAACTCTATTGTCTGGGGAACCCCCTGTTCCATTAATTGGGTTCACTCCGGTCTCAACTCTTACAAAATTATTTTCGCCTTCTTGTATAAAAACAATTGGGATTTGGACAATAAAGGGATCACCCAATATCTTATAATCTGATCCAAAATCTGATAGTTGAAATACTGTTTGCCAACTATTACTAGAAGTATTAGCATCTACTTTATGTGTCCAGAATTGAGATGAATAAGAAGTAACTTTAGCATCTATAACTTCTACTTCTGGGGATAAATAATAACCACCTTCAACATATTCGTCAGTCTTGACATAACCAATACAATCTTCTAGTTTATCAGTCTCTCTAGTCAAAGATACCTCTCCATATTGTAAAGGAACCACAATTGGTGTGAAATTGAATTTAATGTAAGAATCGGAGTATAACCTTGTCTTATTATAAAAACCTTCAACCTTTACTGTCTGAGCTACATAACTTGCATTCAATATCGCTTCCGCTACTTCTTGATATATCTTTGCTAATTCAGAAACGTTTGAGTAATAATAATTTCCATGACCACATTCCGCCATTCTTTGTAAAGTTGTTTCATTTACATCTCCTCCGAAACCGATCGTATGAACAGTTATACCATAGTTGTTGTATGCATCACAAGCTGATTGAACTGCATCCTCTTCAGGATCACCTGTGTTTTGCTCTAAACACTCTTGATTTGTTAACCCATCAGTCATCACAACCATTGATTTAAACTTTCCAGGAGTAGCGTTAGAGTTTAAATCTTCTGCCGCTGCATTAACACCACAGCAAATACAAGTCCATCCCTTTGGAATATAGCCATCTATTTCATTTTTCAATGAAGTGTTATCTGTACTTAAAGGATGAATATGTTCTACATCAGTGCTATAATTGACTAAGCCCAATCTATTTCCACTAGCATTCAAAATAGCTTCAACAAAAACTTTATTAGCTTCTTTAGCAACGGTTATTTTTTTCTTGAAATAAGCCGTTGTTGTCCAAGTTCCCCCACAATCTTCACAATATGATTGACTGCTATCACAACAACTAAATATACAGCAAAGCCATCCTACATTCCAGCAATCACCACCAGTGCAATAACCATCTATACAGTCATAGTCACTAGAATCAGCAGGTACATTACAATCTTCCATACTCAAAGAAACGTCTGTAACAGAAAATACATCTGCATTTCCAACGATCGTTGAGACGTAAGAAACATTACTCAATCCCATTCTTATCGGTATTGTTTTGTTGCTTAAGAAGGCATAACTTAATCCAACAGAAGTTATATTGTTTTTTATATCATCGTCTGAAATATAGACAGTTTCTTCACCTGTTGCATTGTCTTCATAGATGGTTGCATTACCGATCGAAAAGAACGTCTCATAATTACTCTTAAAATGCAAATAAACTTCCAGAGCATTCAAACTTCCAGGGACATAAAAGGAAGAATATAGGTTTATGATGCCCTCAATACCAGGGAAATAATAATAATCTATTCCTTCTGTTGTTGTCGGAAACATCTGAGAGCTAGAATAAGTAACCTTGAAATAACCACCACCAATGTAAGAGTTGTTGCCAGTAAAGTTGAATGCTATAGTGTTGTTACCATCCTTTAAATTAGAGTGATATAATGGGTTAATAATCCATTCATCAGCTGTCAGATTACTTGGACTTGGACTAAAACTTCCACTGTAGTTACCATTTATATATAAGTCGAAATCAGACCCTGCATCTAGAACCATAGTTGCGTTTAGCACTTTATTCAAATCATACAGAGTTATGTATCTTGTTATGTTACCGTCTCCGACGTATCCTCCAAAATATGCATAAGAAGAATCACTTTTTCCTTTTATATTAGTCAAAAATGCCCTAGCGATATAACCATAACTAGCTTTTCCAGGTTCATAACCACTCTCTATCCTAGTTACGACTGTTACATCTTTAGCAGGAGTGTCACAAGATGAATATATATTTTGACCATCCATTGTAAGATTTAAACAAACATCGTATGTTAATCCTTTTAAAATCTCTCTCGTAATATTTTCTGCAATAGTTTCATTTCCCGCAGACCAGAAACTTGAGATTAAATCAAGGACAGATTTATCTAGATCTATGCCTACCAGAACACCGTCTTCTATCAATCTCTCAACAGTTGGTTTATCTTGGACATCTTTAACTTGTAAGTAAGAAAGCACATTCATAATATCATCTGTCAAGTAATTGAGTCTCTCGTATTTTTTTTCTGGCAAGATTGATTCGAATTCAAAGAATGCAAGTGTCATGACGATCATTATTAAGAGGCTCAACCCTATCAACACATCCATAGTGAATACAATTCCTCTATTCATGTCCACACCATAACTTCCAATGTAACTATAGAATCCTCATAGATGCCAATCCTCTTTATTTTTAATAGATTTGTTGGGTTAGAAGGATTCAGACCGGAGCTGAAAGCCGTATCATTATTCATATCGTAAACAGTAAAATTATAATCGTATCCACTGAGACCGACCATAACTTTTGTCTTATCGTATCCTATTTCTGTTTTCATGGTACCCATTTTAGTCTGGTTGAACCTGTGATTGTTTTCCAGACCCAAATCAATAACATTGCTTGAATTCCAGTAAGTAGGAATACCTTCTCTAAACCAGACTTCTGTTGCTTTATACGCCTTGTCAATCATTTCGTTCATTCCTATGGTTTCCTGTATCTGTATGTTGGTATAAGTCCAATAAACGAACAGGATACCCATCGTTAACAAAAAAATAGAACTTGCCAATAAAAAATCGAAAGAGAATATCTGACCCTTAACTGACATGCAACTCCCCATTTATGTTTTCAATCGTATTCCAAAACCCCTTTTTTATCGTCCCACTGGTGATATTTTTGATGATTATACTAGAAGTTGCTGACTTATCATCCCAATCAATGAACACTGAATAATATTCAACAGAAATCTCAAAGTCCGAAGCCCCATAAAGATTTTCATCTACATAGAATCTTCTTCTATATCCCTCACCTGCTCTAACCGCAGAATTGATCTCGAAGGCGATTTCATCACATAGCTCCTGAGCCTCTACATTCGATTTCACACCGATCATTTTATATTGAAAAGATAAGTTACTCCACAAGAAGATTGAAACAATTATTATTAATATAGACATGAATATCATAAACTCAACACTGACTTGTCCTCTCATTAAACCACACTAACGTTCACATAATTCGGAAAGGTTGTCAAAGAAACGTAATAATAACCACTCTTTGTTGGTAGAGAACCATCAAGTTCTGATACCGTCGTGTAGAAAATATCCGATATTCCGGCGGAAGTTCTAATTCTAAATAGGAAAGTTTTGTCGCTAAGGGATATTTCTTCCACATCATCTGGGATGTAAATTTCTAATGTAAGCTTTGCAGGTGGACCTTGAGAACAAATCCAATCTGCACTCTCACCCAATTTTTTAACAGCAGTCCATGCTCTTGATATTTTAGCATCATCTCTATACCCCATAAATAATTGATTTATGTAAAGAGCGAGTGGTATGAGTATCATTAATGCTACAGAAATGATTATTAAATATTCCGTTGCAACCTGCCCTTTCATATAATCCTAATTTTTATATTGACCTTTCAAGATAATATTATTACAGCCAGTTGAAAAATATTCTAATTGGAGTAAGATGATTAGTTTGCAGTCCAAAACTGAGAATGGTATTCATAGAGAAATGATGGAAAGATTAAACAGTATGAAAGAAAGGCTCAAAAAGCGTGGAGACCATGTTTCCAAGGAAAAAACTTCAAAGAAAGAAGATACAAAAAAACCTGAGGAAGAAAAGAAAAGTAAAGAAAAGCCTGAATCACAAGAAAAGAAGATGAAAGAAATACATGAAACAGTCAAGGATGCCTTAAAAGATGGGACAATCAAGATAGATACTACAGTAGAAGAAATTATGACGAAAGATGTTAAAACAGTGAAGCCAGAAGACAATCTGAGAAATGCATTGGATGTTTTATCTGAATACATGATTACTGGCATTCCAGTCATTAAAAACAATAAATTGGTAGGCATCATCAGTGAGGCTGATATTATTAAAGTTATGGATGTTAGAAAAATTCTCGATGCTAAAAAAGATGAGATCAAGCTTTCTGAACTAGAAAGAATCAAAGTTAATGATATTATGTCAAAAGATGTCATTATAATCAGTGAGAAAGAATTGATCACTGATGCAAGTGAACTCATGTATAAATACCATGTGAACAGATTACCAGTTTTAGACGATAAGAAAAAACTAATCGGTATAGTCACTAAGGAGGATATCATAAGGGGAATAACAAAAGAATTTTTTGAAAAATCCATGAAAGGCGAGATGAGTGTTATAAAAACTGATATAGATAAACTCATCAGCATCGTCGAAAGGAAAGGCCCTATCAGTATCTTAGCTTTGTCCAAAGAATTGAATGTCGACCCTGAACAAATAGAAGAATGGAGCAAGATTCTTGAAGAACGTGAGATGATCGAAATTGAATATCACGCGATCGGACCACCAAAATTGAGGAGGAAAAAATGAAGGAAGAAAAACCCAAGGAAAAAATATTGGATAAATATGTTTTGTCTTCGGATAAAATAAGGTTAGATGTTGAGATAGTACGATCTCCAGATGAATTTGTTCCTGTCTATAAACTGAAAATACCTAAGTTGGAAAGAGGAACAGTCGTGATGTTAGAAGATATAAAAGATACTGTAATTTCACAGATACCCATCAGGGTCACTGAATTATTGAATCCTAAAAGTTTGGAAAATTTAAAGCGGAAATTCTACGTAAAATCCCTAGAACTGATGGAAAAGAGATTACCTAAAGTTCCTCATGAGAAGAAACAATTTCTTGCCAGTACTTTAGTGCAAGAGATGCTAGGTCTAGGTCGATTAGAAGCGCTTCTGTCTGATGGTAACCTTGAGGAAGTAGTCATCAACAGTTCAAAAGAACCCGTGTGGATCTATCATAAAAAACACGGTTGGTTAAAGACTAACATTATAATTTCCACTGAATCACAGATACAGAACTATGCTGCAGGTATAGCAAGAAGGGTCGGAAGACAAATAACAACTCTTCACCCCCTACTCGATGCTCACCTTATATCAGGAGATAGGGTTAACGCGACCCTCTTTCCCGTATCAACATTAGGTAACACATTGACTATAAGAATGTTTAGAAGAAAACCATGGACGATCACAGAATTTATAAAGAACAAAACCATTTCTTCAGAAATAGCAGCCTTTTTTTGGCTAGCAATTCAGTATGAGATGTCGATGATAATATCGGGTGGTACGGCATCAGGAAAAACTTCGTTGCTTGGTTCAGTGTTACCTTTTATCCAACCCAATCAGAGAGTAATAACGATTGAAGATACGAGAGAGCTCAACCTCCCTAAGTTCCTACATTGGGTCCCATTAACGACGAGAGAGCCTAACCCTGAAGGGAAGGGTGAAGTTTCGATGCTCGATTTACTCGTCAACAGTTTAAGAATGAGACCAGATAGAATCATAGTGGGTGAGATCCGTCGTCAAAGACAGGCAGAAGTTTTATTCGAAGCTATGCATACAGGACATAGTGTTTATGCCACACTACATGCAGATACGGTTGAGCAAAGTTATAGAAGGTTAATCAACCCCCCAATAAACGTTCCTGAAACACTTTTGGAGGCTCTGGACTTGATAGTCGCTGTATTCAGGGATAGAAGATCAGGAATAAGGAGAATTTTTCAAGTTGCAGAACTTCTTCCCGCATCAAAATCAGAGGGAAAAGGCACTTCTCTTAGAATCCTTTTCAGGTGGAATATCAGGAAGGATAAAATCGAGAAGTATCAAGAAAGCTATAGGTTTATGAAAGAATTGGAGATGCACACTGGAATGTCAGTAAAAGAAATCGCAGGAGACTTAAAAAAGAAGGAAAAGATTTTGGATTGGATGGTCAAGAATGATGTTAATACTGTAGACGGTGTCGGTAAACTCGTAGCAGAATATTATAGAGATTCTGGTAACATTCTTAAAATAATCAACAAAGATGAAAAGGCTGAAAAACTGATTCCTAAAAATCTGTTAGAAGGTTAATTTAATGAAAAAAAGGATCCCGTTCGTGCCCTTTCCGCCACATTTAATGAGAAGGGTTGCCAAACGTCTATACGGTTTGGGGAGTAGATTTTCAAAATTATCTCCGGGCATGAGAGTGACATTACAACAGGCACAATTTGATTTTCAACCAAGAGAGTATTTTTCGATAGCATTCTTCTCTTTTTTCTTCTGGACTTTTTTTACCTTTAGTATGTTTTTCCTGCTTTACATAATTTTAAAGTTACCTCCTAACTTTCTTGTTACGCTCACGGGTGTTTCTTTGATAATAGGTTTTTTGAGTTTTTTTTACATAATACTTTATCCACGTTTGATAATCACCAGGAAAGTTAAAGATTTGGAGAAGAACCTACTATTTGCTATAAGACATCTTTTGATTCAAGTTAAATCTGGTGTACCTCTGTTCGACGGATTAGTTTCAGTGTCAAACGGTAACTACGGAATGATTTCTAAGGAATTGAAGGAATGCGCCAAGAAAATATCTACTGGTTTAGATCAGACTATCGCATTGGAAGAAGTGGCTTTGAAAAATCCTTCTCTTCATTTCAGGAGAGTTCTTTGGCAGATAACTAGCTCAATAAGAACAGGTGCTGACCTTGGGGGTACTCTAGAGAGTATCGTACATAACCTTTCAGAAGAACAAAAAGTAATGATAAGGAAGTACGGTTCACAGTTGAATCCCTTGGCGATGATGTACATGATGTTGGCCGTTATAATACCTAGTCTTGGAATTACTTTCTTGATTATATTCTCTGCTTTTTCTGGGGTAGCTGTAACAGAGTCGTTGTTCTTTGCAATATTGATAGCTTTAGCATTCTTCCAGTTCACATTTATCGGAATCGTTAAGAGTAGGAGACCACCGGTGGAGTTATGAAGAAAATATATCACCTGATATTCCAATTTATGCCGAAAAAATATAAAAAATGGGTAAAGAAACAGTTAGATTTTGCAGATTTTGAAATATCTCCAGCGATTTTTTATGGGTTTAGCATATTCTATGGGTTAGTTCTGGGAGCAGTAATTTTTTTAATATCATTTATTTTAGGAACTTCCCTACCGATTTCTATGCAATTGGGTATTTTTGGGTCCTTTGTTTTTGAAGCTATCATGCATGTCATTCCAATGATGGTATCAGACAGTAGGGCTAAATTCACGGATGAAGTGTTGCCGGATGCATTGAGGTTGATATCATCGAACATAAGAGCTGGGCTTACTCCTGATAAGGCTTTACTCTTGGCAGCAAGGACTGAATTTGGTCCTCTAGAGAAACAAATTAGAGATTCAGCAAAATTGACATTATCTGGACAACCGATCGAAAATGCCATTCAGGCAATTTCAGAAAAGATAAATTCTAAGGCTTTGAGACGCAGTGTTGACTTGTTGTCAGAAGGAATATCTCGTGGTGGAAACATACCATCATTACTTGATGAGTTGGCAAATGATATAAGACAGACAAAGATCCTGAGGAAAGAAGTTAAGGCATTAGTGATGATGTATGCGATGTTCATTTTCTTTGCTGCGGGTATAGGTGCACCTTTACTGTATGGAATATCTTCCTTCCTAGTAGAAACGATGCAAGAGATGGGGAGTAGTGTTAGTGTTCAACAAATTTTCACAGGGGGAATGAAATTTATGACTTTTCAGGATATAGCGATTGATCCAGAGTTCTTGTATTACTATGTATCATTGTCGTTGGGAGTCACATCTTTTTTCGGTGCATTATTGATAGGGTTGATACAAGAGGGGTCAGAAAGAGCTGGTTTAAGGTACATACCAATTCTGATAGCGATAAGTTTGAGTATATTTTTCTTGACGAGAATGATGGTTGAAAGATTTTTTGGAGTTATGACATAAATAAAAAGATTTAAAGGCAGGGAAAACAAAAAAATATAAGGAGGCTAATCATGATGAAAAAAGGACAAACCGCAATGGAGTACTTGATGACGTACGGTTGGGCTATATTAATCGTCATCGTAGTTGTTGCAGCTTTGTACAGTATGGGTGTATTCACTGTAAGTCCAGGAGTGCCATGTAGTCCATGCTTCAGTACCTTTGCATTTGTAGACTATGCAGATGGGACACTGATGTTTAGAAGTGGTCCAAGAACAATAGCTTTCTTTGTTGACAACATTACATTCAGTCCAGTTAATTACAATGAATACGTAAGCGATCTTGATGGAGATGGTCTTGCCGAATGTTCATGGAATGTTACATCAGGAGAGACTGACTATTGTACATCGGGCAATGATATCACAATAGGGAATATAACCACGACAGAAGATGTAACAATTACTATAAATTACAAGGACACCAATTCTGGTCTATGGCATACAGATACAGCAACAATCCACAATTAGAAATAATCTGAATTTTTAGCGGTTCAAAAGGATTTCTTTATTTAGTTTTCTTTATTTTTTTTTGAAATCTAACCCTCTTCTTTAATTAATTTCCTATAGACTAAATGATAATTTTGTTTAAATATTAACATTACTATTAAACATATATATTTAACATTTTTAGTGGTTATTAATAATGTATGATAGTAGTAAACATATAAAACAGAAGATTTTACAACTTCTTGAGACTCATCCTGAAGGTTTAACCATAGAATCATTATCCAAGAAATTAGGCGCTCATAGACAAACTATCACTAAGTGGCTGTTCTGGTTGGATGGGGCAGAAATTATAGTTAGAAGAAGAGTCGGTTCTGCAACTCTACATTATCTGAAAAAATTTGTCAGGAATTTTGGGGAAGAGTGAATTTGATGAGATTAAAGATTGGAAAAAAATCCGCTATAAACCCAATGATCATTATAATTTGTTCAGTAATTTTTCTAACGTTTTATTTTATATCGATTGGTATTTCTATGGGAGATGATATCAATGAAACTAACATGAACACAACCACATCAATTACTGTACCCCTTGATATAAAATTGGATTTCATCAAAATGGATAAATTTAAGGGTTCTACTACAGACCTAAAGAAGGTTGACCTGTCTAACATATCAAACTTCACTCTCGAGATTCCTAATTATGGTAAGATAGAATTCATCGAGACAATTAACCTTTATGATGGTGCTGACATAGATCAATACATTGCGATATCAAACAACTTGATAGAAGTTGATTCAGAGGCTTTACCTCAACTAAACAAACCTGCCAAACTCTATCTGTACGATTTACACTATTCCTTCGATCCAATAATACTTAGAGATGGTTTACTATGTCCAAGTTCTGTATGTGAGTTCATAAATTATGAGAACGGAACTCTTGAATTCACAGTAACACACTTCACTAAATATGTCTCTTCTTCCAATTCTAACCTAACTATATGGGATGAGAACGATACTGAAGGAGGAGGAAAGATAGTTTGTATGAATAGAGATGTGAAGTTTTTTGCCAACTACACTAATTATACTGGACAATCGATAAACGATACTTTTGTCTTCTGTGAGATATCATTCAATGTGTCTGGTGGGTGGACACCTTGGATCAACATGACTTTTAACGAAACTTCTCTTTTATATGAGAATATAATACAATTTTCAGAAGAAGGAACTTACGACTGGAATGTTTCATGCTCTGGTTCTGCTCAGGACTACGAGAACTTAAATACATCTGATAACGTAACAATAGCTTCAGTCGGTTATTTGGAAATAGAAATAGTAGAACCACCTGGTTTAAAGAGCATCACTCAAGATCAAACCTTTACGATAAATGCAACTGTTGTATGTAGAGGAGGTGGTTGTGGAGATGTCAATGGAACCGCTAGATACAACGCTTCTTCTCTGAATCCCGATACCAAAATCAGTACAACAAAGGGTGACAAACCATTTTATATTCAGGGATATTCTACTGTAGCGATGAAATCTTGTCCTACAAATCCTTTAGATGATGACAACGAATTCTGTAATTTAACTTGGACTGTTAACGCAACTGGTGATGTTGATACTGAATGGAAGATAGGGGTTTTGTTCAACTCAACTCAGGTAGGAGTTGAGGTAAATCATACTTCTAATTCGACTATATCGATACTTGAATGTACGGAAGAAATAGATGTTACATGGAATGCAATAGATTTTGGAACTTTGATTCCGAATACTGATGAAAACAATGCCACAGGGAATGATAATGGTCTTTACAACATTACGAACCTCGGAACTTGTAAACTTAAACTCTGGATAAAGGGAACGAACTTGGAAAATACGACATTAGGTTCTACCATAGATGTTAGCAACATTACATGGAGTAACACTACCAATGTTTATTCTGAATCACACAACATGTCAAAAACTTATCAAGTACTCAACGAAAGCCTACTTACAGGAATGAATAAAACAACATATTATTGGTTGAATGTTCCACCAGTTTATGCCGGGTCATACAATGGAATGGTTACGATTTGTGGAAATTATACATCATCATGTGATTGAAATGAGGATTAGGTTTATCATCTCAATTTTCATTTTGTTTTTGTTATTACCAAAAATGGTTCAAGCGATAACTTTAGGTGTAGTTCAAAAGAAAAATTTTGTAGAGGTTGATCCAGGCAAGACCGTACAATTAGTCATATTGTTTTGGAACAGAGGAAATTCTTCTTACCCAGTTAAAATAGAAAAAAAACAAGCTCCTGACGATTGGGTGGTTTTAATAAGGTCAGATGATTTTGTACTCGATCAATCAAAAAGTGGCCCTCCTTATGATGAAGGAGAATACATAGGTTTACCGGGCATTGGGGACTTAAAAGTAGAACCAGTGAAAGTTTACGTAAATGTTCCAGATTCAGCTGAACCAGGAAAGTATGATGTAGTTGTTAATGTAAAAGCAGGAAGTCCAACTAAAGGGATATCTTTTTTAATGGAGAAAAACCTCAAATTCACTATTAAAGTGAGAGGTTCAAGGTTCGAGGAAGGTGTAAGTTCTGAAACCACAATTCTGAATAACGATACAATTGACAAAGTGACTGGTAAAGCCATTGTTACTGGAGAAAAAGAAAATATTTTGTTTTTTGTAGCAGTAATTGTTGCAGTAGTTTCTTTCTTGTGGTTGATTCGTAGACTTCTATAAAAGTTTAAAGATAAGACTAATTTTTGCACTATTTGTATATTCTAACTCGCAGTTACTGTCAAAGTGCTTGAAGACGTGTCACCGGCAGGGATACCTTTAGGCACCCAAACTGTTATATTGAAGTCAAACTGGTCGTTTGGTTTGAACTTAGCTGCATCCTTGTAGATGTACCATTCACTCCCACACTGATCAAAAGGACTCGTCTGATCCCACTGGTAGATGAATATCCTAGTGCAGTTTACCCAAGTCGCCACACAATAATTTGCCAATGGTCCAGTAGTTTCTGCGTCAAATATTCCCCAGTCTTCTTGGTTACTATTGATCGTATGCGTTGTTGCTTCAGTGCTTAGATCATATGCAGCCGCAGTACCGTTAACTGCCCAGTTCTTGATCCTCAATACTGTTCCAGGTGTTCCAGTTGAATTACAAGTTCCATCAGTCCCGTTCGCCAAATCCCAGAAGTATTGTTTACTGTTGTTACCGAAGTAACCCCACGCCTTCGTCCAAGTATCGGGTGTATATTGTGATGGTAAATCAGTCAAGTTCCATTCCTGTCTTCCCACAAACCTCCAGTTATTACCTCCAGTCAAATCAGTCTCGTTCTTCAAGACCACAAACCCACCTGCATAATAGTTGCTTGGGTTACCCGTACCCACAGGATTTGACGTTTCTGTCGATGGAACGTTCATTGATACGTACATCTGACTGAAGTTTGTTGATCCTACGTTAGTTATCGTGAACGCTTGTGAGTTTGGAAAACCAACATCACCTGGGGTGACTAGGTTGAAAGTTGCTGTATCAGGTGATACTTCTATCTGTGCTGCTTCCGATACGTTGACGTTTATCGTCACTGTATCGTTTGTTGCTGCCATCACGAGTGATGGTAATAATAGTGCACATAGCGAGGCTATTACTATTAATAAAAACTTCCCTTCCATTCACATTACCTTATTAACTTTTGTTAACGTTAATATATAAAACTTACGATAAACTAAAATTATATATATTTATGTTTAACATTAATTATAATAAAGGGATTTGCTTGAAACGAAAAAAAGACCCTAAAAAGGTCATCCTAAACGTTCTACGTGAGCATCCAGAAGGCTTAACTCTACAGAAGGTAGCCAGTCTATCAAAGATGAGTAGATTAACGGCTACAAAGTATATTCATGAACTGATGGGAGCAAGAATAATATATCAGAGAAAAGTTGGTATTGCTAAACTTTGTTATCTCAAAGAAAGGTTCTTGAGGACAGTGAGACAGGAAGAAGTCCTTAAAAAATTAAAGAAGAAATTAAAATAATCATACATAAGTAATGAATTTGAGTTTGTCCATCTCTTTCAAGATATCCATCAATGTTATTTTTACATCCTTTACATCAAGGTTAGTTTTCTTTGCTATATCTTGGGCAATTTGATCTACTGTTTTTGTCCCATCACACATCTTCATGATTGCAAATGCGACCTTGTCGACCTCCCACATGGTACTACCATTAAAAGTTGCATATAGTGTACCTATGTGATCTATAACTTTCAAGCCCTTAGCCCTCAGAGGCCTTTTTTTATCCATTTTATCACTAAAAGATACTGTGCAACGCCAATACTTATATCTTACGAAATAAATAAATGTTTATCTCAGACTTTTAACAGATAATTTTCAAATAAAAATTTAATTCTGTTAGACTATAACTAAATCATGGATTATAAACAACTCATTATTATAACATCATTCCTTTTACTCATCCTTATTTCAGATGTTAACGCTCAATTGACAATCGGCGTATCCCCCCCTGTTTTATATCTTGGGGAAATGGGGCCTGGCTCTTCAAAAATAGCCAGGTTTAATTTGATATCCACTTCGAGTGAAGTAATTTTGACTTATTTAACCCCGATGAATGGGAGGCTAGGTTGGTTTAGTAGAAGCAATTATAAGGGTTATGTATCAAATTTTTCTGAACAAGATCTTATTTCATGGGTTGAATTTACCAAAAATCCGGTCGAAGTAGAAAGAACTACGGGAGGAACGATTAAAGGTGCCAGTGAAGTCAAATTCATACTCAATGTTCCAGAAAATGTAGAATCGGGTTATCACATGGGTCAAATAAGTCTTGATCCAGTTGGCCCTACCGAGAGGGCTATGTTCAACATAAAGGCAACCGTGCCACTAATTTTTGTTTTCAAGGTTCCAGGAGATGCCTTGAGGAATACAAGAATAATAGATCTAGTTCCTGGAGATTACTCTAGAGGTAATTTGAATTTAAAGATGTTTGTTCAAAATACAGGGACAGTGACTTTACAGAGTTTTAAGGGTTTTGTTGATATCTTTGACGAGGATGGTGAAAAAATTGCTTCATTATCCGGTGGTGGGAACAGCATAGAACCTGATGAAGTGAGAATCATTAACTTTTTATGGTCTTTAGAAGATATTGAAGAAGGAGTGTATAACGCATCGGCAATCTTTGATTACAAAACTGGCTCAACATCTAAAAATACGACCATAGAGGTCGTTAAAATCCCTATTCTTCCAACTCCTAGAGTAGTCGAGGAAGTCTATGTTTTCCCATGGTGGGTAGTAATCGCACTGATAGTAATATTTATCATAGCATACTTTATCTATAAGAGTTGATTTTATGAAAAAAATTTTGATAATGGGAATCATTCTACTTGCGGGTTTGAGTATATTATTCCTCTTCCTGAAAAACCCAAGAACTACAGCGAGTTTTATTACCAGCAGAACTTTTGAAAGGTCTGAAGATGTATTGTTCATCCGTGAGATCGTTAAGTATCCGAGTAACGTAACTATAATAAGCCCAGAGAATCCTTCTAACGTGCCTATAGGAATAGTGGGAGATGCTTGGAACTTAAACTTTGGAATTCTTCCTGTTGGAGTTAATGGAAAAAGATTCGTGAATGTGGCGAATTATAATGAACCACTATCTAAAATTAAATTACTTTGTTATGGAAACATTTGTCCGATGATAACGTTCGATAAGAATGATTTTATACTGCATAAGGGTGATGAGGACAAAATTACTGTTCATTTGAGTACATCTTCGTTTTCTCCTGGAGATTATTCTGGTGAAATACACATTTTGTCTGAAATACCGCAAAATTCTTTCATAAGTGTCTTACTGGGATGGTCCTGATGAAAAAATTAATTTTCCCTTTGGTTATAATGGTTATTCTGTCTTGTCTTGTGAGAGCCCAAGAAGTAAAGGTAAACGTTGAAGATTTTTTAGAAACAGAAATACTAAGTTTTAAATACAGTTCTGAGTTAGTATCAAACGAGGTATTTAAAGTCGGTTTTGAACTCATGAATTCTGGAAGTCTTGATTATAGAGCTAGAGTTAGACTAAACATCATGGATGATACTGATTTATATTATACGGGTTGGTCGGAAGAAGTTCCACTTTGGCCCGGACAGAGTGAATATTTTGAATTGTACTGGTATCCAGTTAACATAACTGGGAATCTTACAGGTAAAATCAGGATTTATCATGCAAACGAAATCAAAGAGATCGAACCTTTTAAATTTGAAATCAAAGGCATAACCACTCCAAAAAAAGATATTCAAATAACAGGTTTGAGAACTTATGAGGATAGGGTAGAAGTCAGTATAAGAAGTAATCTAGAATTGAAAGACATCATAATCATACCTTCAGATTATCCCTACGGTTGGATATTCGAGCAATCGAAAATAGACAGTATTGATGAAAATCAGGAGAAGAGAGTAGAATTGAAATACGAGCCAACAATTTGGAAGCCTACTGAAGTTGTGATACATGTTTTTACAGAAGATGGAGAACAATATACGAGCAAATCATTTTTGATGGAAAGAGAAGAACTCTTTGCAACTGTAATATCCTATTTTATAAAAATTTTCAAGACTCTTTCATTTTTCTCTTTATTCTGAGTCTTTTCTTAACAGTATAATTCTAAAATGGATGCCATATTGTGGTAATATAGAATACATTATATTAAGCACTAATGTTTAAATACAATATTTAACTAAATCATTAATAGATAATGAATATTGATAATGGAGTTTGTTCTCAAGTGAAAAAAAACACAGGGAATGATTTTGAAAGGCGAATTCTTAACTTATTGAGCAAAGAACTCATGTCTATTTCTCAAGTCGCTAGAGAAATTGGAATGAGAAGAGACGTTACTGCAGGCTATCTAGAGGCCTTGAAAAACCAAGGTAAACTAGAATTTTCTAAGGTTGGTCGGTCCTACGTCTACAAAACTACTGAGAGGTGGAAGAATGACTAGGGTCATAGGCGTGGTTTCAGGGAAAGGTGGAGTAGGAAAAACAATCACTGTAATCAACCTTTCTGCTGCCCTGATGGAATTCGGTAAGAATGTGATAGCGGTAGATGCTGATGTGAAGATGTCAGGTTTAGGATTACAACTTGGAATGTATTATTTCCCTGTAACCTTGAACGATGTGTTGATGGATAGAGGAAGCATCCATGAAGCATTATACATCCATCCTTCAGGTTTGAGAATAATACCGGCATCACTCTCTGTTGAAAACGTGAAAGTTTCAAGATTGAAGAGAATTTTAAAGGATACTTTCTTAAAGGACAACATCGTTTTTGTCGATACACCTCCAGGTCTCGAGAAGAATACAATTTCTATTTTAAAGTCTTGCCCTGAAATCTTGATAGTTACGACTCCAGAAGTCCCAGCGATTGCAGATGCGATGAAGATAATTTCTACTTGCAAAAAAATGGAGACTAAACCGATAGGTATCATCGTTAACATGTACAGAAACAGGGATTCGAATCAAATTAAGATAGAAGAGATAGAGTCAACTTGTGGATTGCCTGTCATTGGCATCGTTCCTGAAGATAAGGTTATCAAAAAAAGTGTGTTCTTAGGAATTCCTTCTGTTCTTTTGAACCCTTATTCTCCCTCATCCATAGGTTTCAAACAAATAGCTGCTCATATCATAGGAGAGAATTTTATCCCACCAAAATTTGCCTTTATAAAAAATTTTCTTGGAAGGTTTAGAAAATGAAAAAAATAATGTTGATTAGTTTCATCGTATTTTTGTTAATGCTTTTGCCAGCCAAGGCAGGAAACTTAGGAATTAAAGTAGAGCCTGCTGAAAGCTGGATTGGCGATGATGTCAGAATATATTGTTTCTATGACGAAAACCCTCTAGACAAAACACCCCAAGCCTATATTGAGAGAACGTCATGGAGCAAGATATTGACTAGATTTAATAACACTTTTTTTGAATGTACTTACACACCCCCTCTGTTAGGTACATATCAAGTCTTTTGTTCTGACGGAGCCGCAAATTCTTCCAAAGAATCTTTTAAGGTTATTGATCTTGATTTAAGCATCACTGACTATCCTAGTAAAGTTTACTTAGACCATGAAATGGTACTACATGCCGAACTTGTAGAAAAAGGTGATTTAGATAGAGTGATAACTCGCGGCATCAACTCTAAAGATTTTAATGTTTATCTGAATTCTGAAAAAATATTGGTAAATATTGATAAAACTTATCCCGATTATGAAGAATGGATTGTCACAACAAAAAATGTGTCATCTAGTTTCATTCTTGGTTCTTACACACTCACTCTTAAGGTAACTTATAAAGGTAAAACTTTTTCAGCCAGTAAACAAGTTGAAATCAAGCCGCCGCTAGAATTCGAACTGATTAATGTCGACAAAACCTGGGTAAAACCAAACGATAACATAACTTTTACGTTTAAAACTTTGTATGAAGGTAACTCTTTCGAGTTCAGGAAGGAATATCTTAGAATATGGATTGATTCACATGATGTTAGTATCTCAGATATCTATCAGAGTGGAAGTTATTCTGATGTCACAGTTTCTGTGCCGAATCTGAATCCTGGAAGTTATGATTTGAAGATAAGGTTCAGTTATATGGATTTTGTCGGGCAAATAACTAAGGATATATATTATGTCATAAAGGCTTCAGGTGAGATGAGGGACAGTGAAGACAAACCCATTCATGTGGAATTAAACTTTGAGAACGATGAAATACAGAAAACTTTAGTTACTGATAGCAAGGGCTCTTATTCTGGCGAAATACCACCCGGAGACTATAATCTTGAATTGAACTTTCCAAATTCCAAACTTATTTTATACGATATAGAAATAGACGAATTCGACGATCCGATAAGGTTCAATTACCTCTCTGGAGATGTTGGTATACCTGGGATAGGAATCGGTGGGGTTTTTATATATGAAATCGATTTGCCATACTCAGATGTTTACTTACAAATGGAATATGATGATAGTAAAATATTGGATGAGTCAGAGATAGTTGTCTATAAGTGTAAGAACTGGAATTTTGGAAGAAAAATATGTAATTCTGAATGGTATAAAGTGATTGCTGATATAGATACGATCAAGAACATAGTGGAAATGAATAATACTGAACTTTCTGCATTCGTGATTGGTTACAAGAAGAACTTTAACTTAGATTTTGGGGCGAATAAAGAAGAGTATTATATAAATGATATCATAAGAGTCATGGGTATTATAGAGGATGATGATAAGAAGGCTGTACCAGACGTTAAGATCACAGCAAGTATTCCTAACACTCACATATCGGCTTCTACTAATTCTGATAATGGTGGAGTGTTTTCTCTAGAGTTTCAAGGTCCTGATAAAGAGGGGAGTTATAGTATAATCGTTAGGGCCGAAAAATCACCATTCTTAAGCGTCGAATCGTCAAAAAATATAAGAGTGTATAAGAGTCGACAAGTTACAATCATTCTGTCCGAGAGCATAAAAATAAAAAAAGGAGAGGAAGATTCTATACCTGTTGATATCGTGAATACTGGGCAGATAGATCTTTCGAGTCTGAAATTATACTTGACTGGTATTCCCGAAGAATATTATACTCTTTCTGAATCTGAAATTTCATCATTAAAGGCAGGTAATGATGAGAGGATATTCATCAATTTCAATATACCAGATGATGCGAGTGGAACGACCTATACTGGTAATTTTAAGGTAACATACAACGGTAATTCAACTGAACAAAATTTCATATTGACGTTATTGGCTGGGGAGAAGAAAGAAGAGAATGCCACAAGTTCTGAAGGGTTTAAATTCCCGAGCATAATTATACCTACTGGTGAAGTGATTTTGGGTGGCATCACAGGAGATGTTCTCCTGATAATTATAGTTGGTATTGTATCATTTTCGATAGCTGTGTTTTTAAAAACGAGGAAGTTTACCATAGGATTGCCAAGGAAAACTGAGATAAAAATTGAGGAAAGACATGAAAGAGAAGATATTAAAAACCTACTCTTAGACATAAGGAGAGAAATAGAAAGACCTTCGATTAAGAAGACACCTTCTATTAAATTCAAAAAAAAGAGAAAATACAAGAAGAAGAAAACAAAACAAAAAAGAAAGAAGAAAAAACATGTTCCGATAGGATCTTAGATTCTTAATTTGTAGAATTTCTCTCTTTTCTCTAGAACTGATTTCGCCATGCCTAAACTTTCCATTTTTTTGAAGTATTCATTGCACCTAGTTCTTGATAGGCCGAGGAGTTGACTCAATTCTGAGGAAGAAAGTTTTTCATGTCTTTTCAAAAGAGCTCTTATCTTTTCTATTCTCTTTGATTCGACGAGTGTTAAAGTTTCTTCTACTGGGATTAGTGGTTTTCTATAGAAAAATTCTTTTATTTCTGAGACGATTCTCTGAACGACATCGTCACCATCTTGAATTTCCTCTTTGAACTTGGACTCACTCAAAACTTTGTGTGGAATTCTTTCCTCAAACTTTTTTTCTAAGTCAGATATCTTATTGTGTAATTTTTTTATTTCTGAATTGAATTGTTCAGAATAATGAGAGAAATCTTGATATTCGTTCGAATCAAAATTAGTTGACCAATATGCTATGTTTTCGTTCAACGCTTCTAATGTCGAAACCTTAGAACCCAACAAATCCACCTTTTCTTTAATCTCTCTCAGGATTTTTAGGTATACTCTGTCTCCCAGATCGTTCCTTGATACAGGCATTTCGACATTTATCCTTTCTATTTTCTTGTCAACATCTTTAACTGTCGATTTTCTTCGTAAGAAATTTACCATATAATATTAATTGTGATTCTTAGCTTAAAAATCTGTCAATTTTTTATTTCGACATGTTCGACTCGTGTATTCTGAACATGGAGATTTTTTTCAAAAATCAGCAAGAAATTGGACGACATAATCGACAAAATTGGGATAAAAATAAAGTTTTAAAATATTATTATTAAACCATCTAAGTTATTAAATTCTCTTAATAATGTCGAAAATATTTAATTTCTTCTTTTTAGTCTAAAAAAACCTTTTCCAGTTGAATAAGGCAGTTATTTTAGATAATTCCTTATGAACCCCGACATTAATGTTAAACATTAGTGTTATGCATCTGTGCACATCTTTTATGCACAACACTAGTGATTAAGTTGGCCAACGATATAAAAAATGAAATATTGAAAATACTGGGAAAAAATACTCAGAATTTAACTATTTCTAAATTTGGAAGTGCGGTTTAATGGGTTTCAATAGACTTGAATCAGCACTCATTTTTCTGACGTTGTTAACTTTGTTGATATTCTCTGGGACGATATCAAGGACATTCAGAATATTGGAAGTAATGCCTGGAATAACGATATCGAACATGACTTATGAGCAAAAAATCAATCAAAGTTTTGAAGGAAATCAAACCTATACATGGATGCTGAGTGAAGATTGTACTGGTATTGATTGTTCTCTGATTTCTATAAAAATTTCTGGTTCCATAATCACCAATAATTCTCGGTATGCAAAAGTTTACGTCGAAAATAATCAGAAGAAGTATCTAATTTTGGATGAGTCTTTTGAATTGGTTCCAACTACTACAACAACTCTCCCCGAGATAACTACATCCACAACAATTCCAGAAATTACCACAACATCAACAATACCCACTTCCACAACTAGTACATCAACGACCATCCCAGAAATCCCAACATCAACTACATCAACAACTCTCCCAGGAACAACCACAACTACAACATCGACATCATCGACTACAACCTCAACAACATTCCCAACATCTACTACAACCACCAGCACAACAACCACATCCACAACAATTCCAGAAATTACCACAACAACCTCATCAACAACTAGTACATCAACAACTCTTCCAGAAACTACAACAACTTCTACATTAACCACTTCCACAACTATAACAACTACAACGTCCTCAACTTCCTCATCTACAACTACTACTGAAACAACTACCACTTCGACTACAGTTACCACTTCATCAACAACATCCACTACAGAAGAACCAACCACCACAAGTTCTACAACAACATCTTCAAGTTCAACCACTATTGCCGAACCAACTACAACAACAGTGAGTGAAACTGAAATACAAGAACCTGAATCAATAATCACTGGAGCTGTCACTGGTATATTAGAAGAAGAGAATGTAACTTTATCCAATCAAACAACAACTCAACCAGAAACTTTCTATTTTGTCAAAGAATGTGTCGATACTTGTGAGCTAGAAGATATATTCAATAAAACCTCGTATGATTTGATCTTTGAATCGAGTTCAGGTGTTACTGTAAATTTAGACTCAATAACATACAGATGGAGATGGTATGAAGAGGAAATAACAACTACAACAACTATACCTTTAATTACGCCTATTCAACCAGAAACCATTCAAATAATACAAGGAAAAGCGGAGTTAGGAAAACCTGTTAAATGGCAGAAAAAAATTAAGTTGTTCAATCCACAGGATAAAGAAATTGTTATTAACTACACGTTAGATGTTCCAGAAACTGCTTTCAACATTTCTGTTGAAGAAGTGTTTACAAAAAAATTACTTAAATTGTTAAAAAAGACTCTTCACGATTTGTTAAAAGCGAACGAAACAAAGGAATACGTTTTAACCTATTTCACAGAGCCACCCACTTATAATGAAACTATCCTGCATAAATACAAGAAAATAATAACATTCTCATCTTTGACTCATTACGAGAATGTTTCGGTTCATACCTATGTTGAAAATTTCCCTGAGAAACATATAAGACTTTACTGGATTGTCGATGGTAAAAGAATAGACGTTACCAAAGATCCAAGGTTTAATTTGAGATTCGTTGATACAGATAATGATGGGTTGATTGATAAATTAGAATGGATTGTTCCCTATATGTCTGAGCAGGTGTTCGAGATATCACTCACTATTCTAAACGTACAATCATATCCAGCTGTAACAGGCAATTGGACTGTCAGATTCGAAACAACTGGTATGGAAGACTTGATAATTAAAGCTGTACATGAGACTGAATGGAGTAATATTAATGAGAATTATGATTTAAAATTCTTGGAAATAAAATGTGGTGACCAGATTTTAGATTACGAATGGGTTGATGATTCTGTCTTTATTGAAGATTATTCTTGTGATGAAATTGGTTATGAAATCAGTAAAGTGTTGACAGCAGGTAAACATACTCTAGAATTTAAGTTTGGAGATATTGTTAAATATGTTTATAATCAAGCAGGTTGGCTTAGTGGATGGACATATAGAAAAGCACACAATATTACTGGTAGCACAGCAGGTGCTCAGACGAATTATCAGATTAAATTTGTGGTTCACAATACAACTGGAACAGATAGTGGGAAAAATGTTTATGTTGGTTCTAAAGCAAGATCAGATTTTGGTGATATTAGATTTCAAAACAGCAGTGGAGATTTGATTGATTATTGGATTGAAAAATTTCAAGAGACAAATGCTACTTTCTGGGTAGAGATTCCAAGTATACCTGCAAGCCCAGATAATGAGACGATTTATATTTATTATGGAAAGAGTGATGCAAGTTCAACGAGTGATATTGATGACACATTCTTATTTGGCGATGACTTCGTGTTCGGAATAAGGTCTCATATCTGGACAATAACGAATACAGTCGATATTGACTCAACAGAAGTTTCTACTCTCTCTCTCGTTACTGCGGAAAAGACCGAGGGAATCGTTCGGGATGATGACTACTTCTATGTGACTATCTACGATTCTTCCACCAACACCTCCTACTTGAAAAAGTATCACGCCAACAATGGGTCGTATGTAGATTCCGTAACAATTTCGGAAGGGACTCTTGCGGCGACTGGCGGGTGTGGCCAAGACGAAGACGGCTACATTTATGTTGTCGTTGCAGAGCATGTTGCAAATCCCAATAATCCTTCTAAGGTCAAAAAGTATGATAAGGACCTGAACTATATTTCAACTGTCTGCAACAGCTCAGCATTGGGTGATGACCATTGGGGTGCTGTTACTGTCGATGATGAAAATAATAAACTCTACATAGTAAATTGGGATAGTGCAAAACTTTATGTCTTCACGAAAGCTGGTTCGTACGTACAAGTTGAGGATCCGTGTCCTTACAGTAAAATTCAAGATATGCAGGTCGTTGACGGCTACATCTATGGTACTCGTCAATTCGAAGATGAAATATGCGTAATTCGTGTCTCAGACTTTTCAGCGCAGGGGGTAATCGGGGTTGGTACTGACCATTCAAATCAAGGAATATGTGTTTATACCCCAGATAAGGACAATTCGCAAGAGGCGGACTTCCAGTTCTATCTCAAGCCATGGTCGTCTGGATGGTCTGACGCTGAAAAGAAAAAGGTGCGAAAGTACGAACGGCTTGGACTCTATGCTAGGATATATGACCTTGCCACAGGGGATGGAGCAGCTGGCCTTGAGAGGTCTGTAGAATATGGGCCAGGTCTCTGTTCGCATGCTAAGATTAAGTTTACTTCTCCAAAGCACAATGCCTTCTTTTGTAACGATTGGCCTGATGGGGATGCAGAAGACCTTGCGGCCTTGAGGTACGACGCAGATAACTGGACACTCAGAACAAGAATTGGATCTGGAGGAGCTGATGATAACGACACAGGTTTAACAGAGGATACTAATTGGCATATATGGGATTTGAAGTGGCTTTCTGGGTCAGCAAGCCTTGACTTTGATGATTCTGAAGTTGCGAGTGTCGCGTCGGCCCCATCTACCACAATGCAGTTCGGTTTCTCGAATTGGGGTTCCTGTATAGGTGACCAATGGGTTGATTATACTTTCATAAGGAAGTATGTCTCTCCAGAACCTTCTCACGGAAGCTGGGGAAGTGAAGAATCAACACTTCCTCAATACTCTGATAACTCTACCGACAATACTGTTGCCGGTCAACCAACTAAGTTTAGTTTGAAATGGACAGATGATTCAGGACTGGGCGGATTTATATTCTCCACAAACAACACAGGATCATGGAAGAATGATACATGGAAACCATTCTGGTGGAATTCTAGTTGGTCATATAGGAAAGTCCATACTTTAACTGGAAGTACAGCAGGTGCTCAGACGAATTATCAGATGAAATTTGTGATCCATAACACAACTGGAACAGATAGCGGGGAAAATGTTTACGTTGGTTCAAAAGCAAGATCAGATTTCGGTGACATAAGATTCACGAATAGCAGTGGAGATTTACTTGATTATTTGATTCAAGAGTTTGAAAGCACTAACGCTACTTTCTGGGTCGAAGTTCCATTTATCTCAAACGTAACAAATAATATAATTTACATCTATTATGGAAAAAGTGATGCGACTAATGTGAGTGATGGAGAAAACACCTTCCCGTTTTTCGATGACTTTAATAATTACAACATCGACGATACCCCCAATACTGTTGATTGGAACACTTCAGGTATTACTGCTAATGATTGGGTAAAGGTTAAAAACGACCCCGCAGACTCAAGTAAGAAAGTTTTCAATATACGTGAGGCAAATGATGGTGTTGAGACAGTGCTGGCAGCGAATTTATCTGAACCCATGTTTAATCTCGCTTTCCACTTCAGACAATACTTTAACTCTTCGGATAGTAACACCAAGGTCTACTTCCAGAGTGTGGAGGGTGGAATAAAAGGCTACATAACAATGAGCACTCAAAGAGGTTGGGATGGAGAGGGAGGCAGATTTCAATGGTATAATGGGAGCTACTATGACTTCACTCCACAGTTGCCGGGAACTGAAGATACATGGCATTATACCATTCACAAACAATATGATACCGGTGAAAACTATTTTCACTGGGAAGTTGATGGAACAGATGCTGTAGGTGGTTATAGAAATACATCAATCGCCGGAACAGACACAATCAGGTTTAATCCCTATAGATTAAAAGCAGAAGACGAATATATTGGGGGAATCGGAACTGATAATAGATACATCTTCATAAGAAACTTTGTAAATCCAGAACCTTCTCACGGAAGTTGGGGAAGTGAAGAAGAATATTCCTCAACAACAGGCTGGTCCAACGTAACAAAAACTTTGAATTCAACAGAAGGGCTTAATATAGGATGGAGAGTTTATGCTAATGACACATCGGACAATTGGGTTGCTTCAGAGATATTCACTCTAACAACAGCACAGCCTTCTGCTCCACCTTCCATACCAATATCTTATTACAATTTCAATGATACTTCAAACAACAAGGCTTACGGAGTCAGTCAAGACACAGGTACAGTAGTTACAGCAGACACAAATGATGTAAATGTTCCACCGTCATTAAGCGATGCATGGGGCGGTTATAATTTCACTTCGACAGGATATACCAGTGTTCAAATCAACAATAGTCAATACGCCTTTGCTTCTGCGAATGGTGGAGTCAATATGGAGCCTTATTTGAGGTTTAATTTCACTATAAACGAATCTGCTTCAGACATCGAATGGATGTATGTGGCTATTGATGGAAAAAAGGCTGGTGGGAATGGAGAGGATTGTTTTCCATACATAGCCAATTTTACTGGTAATGCTTGGTATCAATTTGCGACAGAGGTTACAAGCACTGATGATGTTTTGAGTAGTTGGAACATTACGAGTGGGTTTGGCAATTACATAGACAGTAACAAACAATTGGTTCTTTTATTTTATGGGGATTCTCATGATGATAATACAGAGGGATGTTATGTTGATGTTGTCGAGGTTATAGTTGGTTTTAACACATGGTTAAATTATTATGACGTAGAAACTAACAACACTGCGCCAAAACCGGATGAAGATGTCAAGTTTAGTACAAACTTCACCTCGAATGTAAATCTTGGCTATTACATCTTTGAGAGTAACTTGACCGGGAGTTTTGTTAATAATACTTATTCTTTCCCATCAGGTTCAAGATCTTTTATTGCTACTCATAACGGAACTTCAACTGCTTCAAGGGTTGTTGGTTGGAGGTTTATTGGAAACACTACTCATGGGAATGTAACTACAACTCCTTGGCAGACGATTATTTTTGCTAACAGATGGTTGGAGGTTAATTGGACTGATGGTTCGCAAGTAAACTCTACAACTTGTCAAACAGGAACTCCTTGTGAGTTTTCTCTATATGACACTTTCACTGCTAATGCTACTGTTACTTGTAAGGCTGATATTGGGATAGCGGATTGTGGCTCTGTTTATGGAAGTGTTAGGTATAATTCTTCTGGAGCAAGTCCGAATGAGATGATTGATGAAACAGAGGGGAATGTGCCGTTTTACATAAGTAGTTCATATGGACCCAAATTTGGTATTGTTACCGTAATCCAAGAAGAGTCCAAGTATGAGACTGGAAATAATGTGATTTCATCACCCGCAATAGCAGATGTTGACAACGACGGGACCTTAGAAATAGTCGTTGGTTCAAATGACGGCTACGTCTACGTCCTGAACCATACGAACGGAATCCTCCAAAACGAATCTAGGTATGATAGTGAACGTGATTTTGTGGAATCATCACCAGCAATAGTAGACGTTGACAACGACGGGACCTTAGAAATAGTCGTTGGTTCAGAGGTAAACTTTGGTGGCTGGAGCTATATCTACGTCCTTAACCACACAAACGGAATCCTCCAAAACGAATCCAGGTTAAAGACTGAAAATAATGTGCATTCATCACCCGCAATAGCAGACGTTGACAACGACGGGACCTTAGAAATAGTCGTTGGTTCATGGGACAACTACGTCTACGTCCTCAACCACACCAACGGAATCCTCCAAAACGAATCCAGATATAAAACTGGGAATTTGGTGGAAGATTCATCACCCGCAATAGCAGATGTTGACAACGACGGGACCTTAGAAATAGTCATTGGTTCAAATGACAACTACGTCTACGTCCTCAACCACACCAACGGCATCCTCCAAAACGAATCTAGGTTAAAGACTGGAGGTATTGTGATTTCATCACCCGCAATAGCAGACGTTGACAACGACGGGACTTTAGAAATAGTCATTGGTTCACTTGACGAGTACGTCTACGTGCTCAACCACACCAACGGCATCCTCCAAAACGAATCCAGATTAAAGACTGGAAATTATGTGTATTCATCACCCGCAATAGCTGATGTTGACAACGACGGGACTTTAGAAATAGTCATTGGTTCACTTGACTACTACGTCTACGTCCTCAACCACACCAACGGCATCCTCCAAAACGAATCCAGGTATAACACTGGAGGTTATGTGTGTTCATCACCCTCAATAGCTGACATTGACAACGACGGGACTTTAGAAATAGTCATTGGTTCAAATGACGGCTACGTCTACGTCCTCAACCACACCAACGGCATCCTCCAAAACGAATCTAGGTTAAAGACTGGAGGTATTGTGCATTCATCACCCTCAATAGCAGACGTTGACAACGACGGGACCTTAGAAATAGTCGTTGGTTCATGGGACAACTACGTCTACGTCCTTAGTGCAGGTTCTTATGCAGGTTATGAGTGGCAAAATTGGACCATGTTCCACCACGACTTAAACCATACTGGATACCAAGTTCCAGTTGGTCCACGAAACACTCAATCCTGCGGCTCACTCTCAAACGACCAATCCTGTCAATTGAACTGGGTGATAAATGCTACACAATCAGGAATAAGGACTATAGACGTCAACTTCTTTTCATCTTATTCTTCTATTCAGGATAATGATACTGAAGATGCATATGTTGAAATAGGTGGACTTGTCGCCAATATAGGAGAGTTTACTGATTACGATATCAATTCACAGCAAACAACAGAAATCTACGGAAGCTGTACCAAGGTTGGAACTGGCTCAGCAAGCGGTGTTTCATTAATAATTCAAGACAACAGGACAGGAACATTCACTGACTCGACAACAGATACTTCTGCTGATGTATATGTCAACACAACCAATTATACTATCGGAAGTCTTGGTGGTACATCTTCCAATTATTACTTCACTGTTTATAGCAATGTTTCTGGTAATTATGAGTTCAGGATGAAGTGTAATGCTACTAGTCTGGTTGACGCTTATTCTGACAGTAAGAATCTGACTGTCAATCCTTGGTTTAATGTTAGTTGGGTTTACGGAGATGGGATAAATGATACCACTTGTTCACAGTCCAGTCCTTGTGAATACAGTCAATATGATACTTTCAATGTGAATGCTAGTGTTGAATGTATTGGTGGAGATTGTGGTTCTGTTTCTGGAAGTGTTCGATATAATTCTTCTGGGGCAACACCGGATGAGTTGATTAATACGACAGAAGGAGCAATTCCTTTCTTCATCCAAGGAGGAAGTGGAAGTTCTGATACTAAAGCTTATTGGAGGCCTGTTAATTGGATCGTTTCCGGAACTGCTGATAGTCCACAAAATGCTGCTGATTATAGATATAATGACACAACAACAGTTACAAAAGTAACAGGAAGTGTAAATCCAGATGCGGTTGGGAAAGTTAATTATACTTTTGACTTGCCAGATGAAATGAATAACGCAGTTATATACTATACTGCTAATAGTAGTGGTTCTGCAATTCTGAAACTTTATAATTTTAGTAGTGGAAGTTGGAAAGGTCTTTCTGGTCCCCCCATGAGTGAGCCTGCTACAACTAATTTTACAATAATTAATAAAAACTCTGGTTTCATAAATTCTACAGGTGGAGTCATTCTTGCAATGACAGGTGGGGGTGTAGTTTTAGCAGATATGTACCTCTACGATACCTACATAGAAACTTCAGGCAACACCTACGATTACTGGGGAATCGATACTGGAAACGACCAAGATTTGATGAATGCTACAGAAATTAATGTCCTATTCAATAATAGTTGGTATCAGAAAGTGAATCAGTCAGACGACTCACGAGTTTCTACTGCTAACCCAGGTTGGGCAACTGTATGGCACAGTTTTTATATTAAAATCAATGAGAGTGTTGATGACATAGATGAGATTTGTATACGATTAGAAGGGTATGGTGAAGATAGTGCAGCTAGTTTAGACATCTGGAATAATTCAGACTCTTCATGGATACAATATAATTATGGCAAGAATACTAATGATGAAATTAATACTTACACTTTGAATTCATCTTTATCAGACTTTATTGACAGTGCAGGATATCTTCTGGTAAGGAACTCGCAATACTCACTTATTGAAGCAACTTTACATACAGACTACATCAAAGTAAACGTAATAACTTCAGGACTAACAAAAGAACAATCCTGCGGCTCATTGTCAAACGGTCAATCCTGTCAATTGAACTGGACGATAAATGCGACTGGCAATATAAATGATGTATATGTTATAGATGTTAATTTCAGTTCAAATCCATCGAATGATACAGAAGATGCTTATATTAAGATAACTTCTGGGGCAGTTGAAACAAAACAATTCAACATAACTATCTACAATTCTACAGGCGAAGTGTCAGACGCTGTCGTAAAGGTGTACAGAACAGGCAATCTTGTTAATTCAGGAGCTGGATTTGTGACAATGAGTTTGAATTATACTGAGATTTATACAATTGAAATCAGCAAGCTCATTTCAACTTCAAACCTGACAGCCACGATAGAAGATTTGAATGTAACCGATAATTTGAACATAACAACACAGATTATCAATACTTATACTGGAAGTAAGCCTACTTACATAACAAACTTGACAGCTGTTTATGCTTTGAACGATACTGGATTGACTTATGATTATGTTAACATTACTATTCCTAAGGATGGGATTGATGTTAACAAGATTCTACACTGTTTGAGTTGGAACTTTTCTACTGGAAATTGTTCATCTTGGGAAAATAACGATACTTCCGATTACAATGTCTATGACGATGGGACTTACATAATGTTCAACGTGACATCATTCACTGGATATGCTGGTGGAGCAGGTTATGATTCGAATCTAACAATATGGGATGAGACAGATACTGGAATGCCTTATGGGGATAAGACTAAGTATATTAATGATAATATCAAATTCTTTGCCAATTACACTAATACAACAGGTTACCAAATCAATACAAGCAGCGATTACTGTGAAATAACATTCAACATATCTGGTGGTTGGACTTCTTGGATAAACATGAGTTATAATTCTACTATTTTATTATATGAGAATGTTACTAGCTTTTCTACTGGAGGAACATATAATTGGAACGTCAGTTGTTATTCGAATGATTATGATAACCTTAATACTACAGATACTGTCATAGTCAATCAGTCTTGGTTGAATGTAACTTTGATATATCCTAACTCGACTTATCAGAACCCGAGCAACCCTCTAGAAGTTAATCAGTATAATACTTTTGTTGTTAATGCTACTGTCACCTGTAAATATGGAGATTGTGGAGAAGTAAAAGGTTATTTGCGTTACAATGGTACACTTTTGAATAGAACTAAAGGGGATGTTCCATTCTATATTGTTGGTGAATTGGGTTATGATATTTGGGATAATATCACTTCTCTAACACCAGCTACTGGTGATGTATTTTCTGTCTACGCAGATAACGATTATGTGTATATTGCAGAAAGGTATGATTATGAAGTTCATGTCGTTGCCAGAAACAGCACTTGGGATAATGTCACTTCTCTAACACCAGCTACTGATGAAGTAATATCTGTCTATGCTGACGATGATTATGTGTATATTGGAGGTAGAGATAATGAAGTTCATGTCGTTGCCAGAAACAGCACTTGGGATAATGTCACTTCTCTAACACCAGCTACTGGTGATGTATTTTCTGTCTATGCTGACGATGATTATGTGTATATTGCAGATACGTTTGATGATGAAGTTCATGTCGTTGCCAGAAACAGCACTTGGGATAATATCATAACTTTGACACCAGCTACTAATTATGTATATTCTGTCTATGCTGACGATGATTATGTGTATATTGGAGGGGCTGATTATGAAGTTCATGTCGTTGCCAGAAACAGCACTTGGGATAATATCATAACTTTGACACCAGCTACTGCTTATGTATATTCTGTCTATGCTGACGATGATTATGTGTATATCGGAGGTATGGATAATAAAGTTCATGTCGTTGCCAGAAACAGCACATGGAATAATATCACTTCTCTAACACCAGCTACTGGTGATGTGAAGTCTGTCTATGCTGACGATGATTATGTGTATATCGGAGGTATGGATAATAAAGTTCATGTCGTTGCCAGAAACAGCACATGGAATAACGTGACTAGTTTGACTCCGTCTACTGCTGATGTTCAATCTGTCTATGCTGACGATGATTATGTGTATATCGGAGGTATTGATGATAAAGTGCATGTTGTATACAACGGTCCAGATAATCCGAAAAGTTGCGGTAGCTTGTCAAATGGCCAATCCTGTCAATTGAACTGGACGATAAATACAACTGGTAGTATAAATGATGTATATGCTATAGATGTTAATTTCAGTTCAAATCCAACAAATGATACTGAAGATGCTTATGTTAAGATAACTTCTGGTCTACCTGAACCTCCTGCCGCTTGGTGGAACAATAGTTGGAAATACAGAAAGCAAATCAATATATCAAACACATACGACGATGTCACAGAATATCAGATCATGTTTAGAATCGATACAGAGAGTTTGATAAATTCTGGCAAGATGAATTCAGACTGTTCAGACTTGAGATTTGTAAACGCAACTAATTATTCAATTCCTTATTATATCGACGAGATGCCAGGATTGAACTGTAGTAATCCTGACACTCTTGTATGGTTACAAGTGCCTAAACTTCCAAACAACACCATTACAGACATTTACGTGTATTACGGCAACCCATCTGCCTCAGATGTTAGTAACATGACTGAGACATTCACTTACTCTGTACCAAAGGAGATTTATTTCGCTGTTGGAGATTTCGTTGAACGTTCAAATATAGATGTGATATCCTACGTCTATAACAACAACATTACATTAAACTCTAACAAAGAAAGTACAGTTCAAAATAGAGGAGGTGTTTACACAGGTTTTGATGCAGCTGATATAGATGAACCTGACAGTTGGAACGTGACTGGACCTGTGGGCTTTGGTTGTGCAGGTTCTGACTGTGATAGTCCAAACCCAATATCGTTTGCATCGATTGAATTTATCATATTCCTCGACAGGTATGCAAATGAAACAGAATGGTTTGTCTATGCACCTTTCGGTAGCGGTACTGTCTATTTCTATAACTCAACACATTTAGGTAGTGACTGGGGAATTTCTGGTACACCTGTAAAAACACTAAGCGTCAATAAAAGAATACTTTACACTGTTACAGATGCTAATGCCAGTACTGATGAAGCCATATTTCTGATTAATTCAACAACTCCAATCCTGCTTGCATACGAGGGTTCGGGTAGTGATGATACTATGATGTTCCGCCCGGCAGCAAATGATAGTTGGGGGATTTCAGGAGATGTTGCATACGGTTACAGTGGAACTGATAGAACAATTTGTGAATCTGATGCAGTTTGTGGATCAACTACAAGAGATGGCCCGTATAATGAACAACTAGGAGGAGCTAGCCAAGGCACGGCACCTGCAAGTCACATCAATGCTACAAAATATTTCGGTCATACCAATTGTGCAGATGCTGATGGTTCAGATTCTGTTGTCTTTTGGCCTGCATGGGAGCTTAGTAAAGAATATTTGACACCTGTTGCATTCCAGTATGTTTCTGGAGCTGTAGCTGGTCAAGCGGATTGTACATGGAGCAACAGCACTTCAGGTCCTTTCGAATCAATTTCCCTATCAGGAACTTATGATTATCCAAACCCGACAAAACTTTACGTTGGTAATGGGACTGTAGGTGTAAACGATTATGGACAAGCAGGAGCAATGATAAACTGTACGGAAGCATTCTTTTTGTATTTAGAACCAAATAACGACGATGAAGCAACTCTCTTGAGCTGGAAGCAAGCTAGGCAGTATGTATGGCCAGAGCCTACATGGGTGGTTAGCCAAGAAGAATCTAAAAAATGTTCTGGAACGCCACCCCCATCTTCGGGAGACTGGTTAATCAACGATAACACCGAGTGTAATTGTCAAGAAGGAGAAAATATTACAGTTTATGGAAATATTTATGTCTATGATGCCGGGAATTTGGCAATTAATAACTGTATACTATGGATAAATCAAACCTCGAGTTCTCAATATATAATCCAAGCAAATGACTCTTCTAGAGTAAATTTCACTGATTCGGTTGTTAATTCATCTTATAACTTTTACACTTACTTTAGGGGAGATTCTATTAACAACATAACTAATACAACGTTTGATAAACCTTTCCACTCTCAGGGTTATTCTGAAAACATAATATCGTTATCTAAATTTAATGACTATGCTGATTTCGAAGGCAACTCTACAAACAAAATATCAGACTCGGATTTTTATTCTAACGTTTACGTTAGAGGAGATTCTATTAACAACATAACTAATACAACGTTTGATGGTACTTCATATTTTTATGATAATTCAGTAAACATTATAACAGGTTTAACAACCGATGCTTCTGTATATTCCTTTGATTATTCCAACAATACCATAAAAGATTCAACGTTTAGCCCACCATCATTAGATTACTATTATGATTTCAGTGAAAATAGCATTAACAAATTTATCAATAGTAATATAACAAACGGTTATACATGGTTTCATTACGACAGCAGAAATGAAATTATTAATGGTTCACGTTTTACGAGTGATGGTAATATTGTACTCGATGATAGCTCTATCACTGTTGTAAATGACTCGCTCTTGAGGTATGTTCATATTGTTTCAAATGAAATCCACAATTTAACTATTGATGGTTTAAAATATGGTAACCTTCAAACAAATTACATAAAAGCAGAAGGTTCTAACTTTACTTTTAATATAACCAATGTTAATATTAGTTATCTTGGGTTCAGTTTAAATAGCGGTTCAAATAACACATTAATTGATGTTAGAACTAATATTTATTTTTGGATAGAAGGTGGTAAGGCAAAATTAATTGATACTATTCATAATTCATTTGAAACACGAATATTTAGCGATTCAATTGTAGAATACATAAATAGTCAAATCAATAATCCTACTATTAGAATATATGGAACTTCTAATGTTACTGCAAGAGATTCAAAATTCACGAATACGGTTCGACTTGGGGATGGTGGAACAGCATATTCACCAATAATGACCTTTGATAACACTACAGTTGAACGGTGGTGGATATATTCTGGTGTTGATGCAACAATATATGGAAATGTTACTACTTATGGAAACGTTACATGGCAATCGGGTGGAAAAGTAACTCGCTATTTCCCGGCAATAGTTAGAAATACAACCAGTGATCCAGTTTATAATGCTTTAGTAAATGTAACAGATTTAAATGATTATACAGTATTATGGCAAGGACTTACTGATAATTCGGGATATGCGAATGCCAATAACATTACTTTCAATATTTCAAATTATGGTATTGGTAATCATTCGATCAATGTATCATTCTCCACTGAAACCAACTCAACTTTGATTGGATTTCTAACAAATACGAGTGTATTGTTAACGTTGAATGTAACTTCTGGCGCACCACCAGAAAAATCTAAACCTGTTTTGATATTAAGTAATGGAACGTTCTCAATCAACACATCTGGTTTGGTTGGATATTGGAAGTTGGATGAAGGTGTTGGAACAAGTGTGAGGGATGGTAGTGGATATGAAAATAATGGGACATTGAAAAATGAGACTGCTTCTTGTGGAAATGGTGGTTGCCCAAGCTGGGTAACGGGAAAGTATGGTTCTGCCCTGTACTTCGATGGTAATGGGGATTATGTTGATTTGGGAAATGATACAAGTTTGAATCCAACAAATGAAATAACAATCGAAACTTGGGTAAAAGCTATTGACATACCTACCCATACGTCAGACCAACACTATGTCTTACAAAAATTAAATTATGGGGACGCAAGGGGGTGGTGGTTGAATTTTCGAAACGATAAACACATTGTAATGGGTATGATGCAGGGAGCTGGTGGTAAATATTTAGGTTCTCCAATTTTGGAATTAAACAGATGGTATCATGTTGTTGTGACGGGTGTCAATAACTCGGATATGAAATTATACATAAATAGTGCTTTAGTAGACACAGAACCCAATACCATTTTAACTGCGGCAACTGATGAAAATCTGTTGTTTAATAACCCGAACGATGATTATGAATTCAATGGAACAATCGATGAAGTCCGCATCTGGAATCGTTCATTAACAGTAGACGAAATAAAAGAATTGTATGAATCAAAAGTAATATACGGAACTCAAGCCAACTTCTCATTTTCTGAATCTAATACAGGAGATTCAGATATTTATTATGACTTCTACAGGAATGGAACTGTTTCAGCAATTTGGCACTTTGATGAAGGTGAAGGTAATTATACTTTTGATGAAAGTGGAAATACCAATACTGGAGTGCTAAAGAACAGCCCTAGTTGGAAATCAGGAAATAATTGTAAATATGGAAGTTGTTTGGAGTTTGATGGACAGAATGATTATGTTGATGTTATTGTTGATGATTTTAACTATTTGTTAGGAAGCCTTGAGTTATGGGTAAAACCAGCACTTGATTCTAATCAATATCCCAATTACATACGTCTTTATGCAGATAATAGCTCCACCGCTAGATTCAACCTTGTTATTAATGGGACTCACGATAAACTATATCTTTGGAGTGATGGTAGTGGTTGCGGCGCACTTAAAGTTAGATCTTCTTCTACTCTTAATTGGAATAAGGATGAATGGCACCATGTAGTTGTGAGTTGGACTGAACCTGACACAGGCAGTATGTTTATTGATGGAAACAATGTAACTGATGTAATAGAGTCGTCCCTATGCGGATCAGGTCAAACTAATAATCATAGCATTGGTTCGAGATTTGGAACATACGCGTTTAACGGCACTATCGATGAAGTTAAATTTTATCCAAGAGTACTATCAGCAGAAGAAATATTATGTCATTATGGAAATAATTGTTCAGAAGCTGGATTCTGGAATGATACTCAAACACTTCCAGCAGGCTATCATTATTACACAGCTAGAGCAAGTGAAGGAGAAAACTATACAACTTCAAGTCTATTAATACCTTTGAATGTCACAGAAGCACCAGCAGTAGAAAAAGAGACACCTATTTTGATAATGAGTAATGCTACTGCTGAAGTTAACACATCTGGATTGGTTGGTTATTGGAAGTTTGATGAGGGTATGGGGACGTCTGTTTATGACAAAAGTGGATATGAAAATAATGGGACACTGCAGGGATCACCATCTTGGACTAGTGGAAGGTTTGGACAGGCTTTAGATTTCGATGGCGGTGGTGGAGATCATGTTTTTATAAATGATAGTGATTCTTTAACAACTTCGAATATGACTGTAGAAGCTTGGATAAAGGTAAGTAATTATAGTTATAATGCTGCCTATTACTTCTTAGCCAAAGGTGGAGAGGCTGATGATGCCGGATGGGGCTTTGGTATTTGTGGTGATATTGGAACTTGCACAATGGGTACACTAGCTATTTATAACATGACTACCTCTGCTACTACTAGAAGTGGTACTGTTCTTGAATTAAATAAATGGTATCATACAGCATTCACTTATGATGGAAATAATGTAAGCATATACGTTAATGGTATACTGGAAAATTCTACAGAGTATAAACTTACTAAAAGTACAGGATTGCATCTTAATATAGGTAGAAGAAGTGATGGTAGTTACCACTACAATGGCACACTAGATGAAGTCCGCATCTGGAATAGAACTTTATCAGCAGATGAAATAAAGATGCTTTACGGATCTAGGGTAACATATGGAACACAAACTAATTTCTCATTGTCAGAATCGAACACAGGAGATTCAGATGTTTATTATGATTTCTATAGGAATGGAACTGTTTCAGGTATTTGGCACTTTGATGAGGGTTCTGGTAACTACACGTTTGATGAAACTGGTAATAATAATACTGGAACATTTAGGAATATCTCACATGGTGTGCCTAAATGGAGATCAGGGAGTGATTGTAAGTATGGTTCTTGCTTAGAGTTTGATGGTGAAGGGGATTGGATTGAAGTATATGACCGTTCGAATCTGGATATAGGTACATTTACTGCAGAGGTTTGGATAAAACCAAATCAAACTTCAGATAAATCTGGTTTTTTCTCTAATGCAAAAACAACTTCCCCATACTGTGGATGGGCGATAGGGATGGATATAGGTTCGCTGACTTGCGAAGATGGTGATATTTGTTTATTTTTGTCTGAAAATTGTGTTTCAGGAAGTAATTATGAATATATTGATTATCCCCCAGGGAGTGCAAGTTTTTATGATTTCCCTGTTGATACGTGGTCTCATTGGGTAGTTACTTTTGATAATTCGACTAGAGCTGTGAAGTTTTATGTCAATGGTGAAGAGATTTATTCTACGACGAGCACTTATTATGTTGGTTTTGATGGTACTGTCAAGACTTATATATCACCTCAAAACCACGACTTTAATGGTTCAATTGATGAAGTTAAGGTATATCCTAGAGTATTATCCCCCACAGAAATTCTATGTCGGTATGGTAACAACTGCTCTTTTTATGGGTTGTGGAACGATACTGAAACATTAGGAGCTGGTTATTATTACTACACAGCAAGAGCTTCTGAAGGTGAAAATTATACCTCTTCAAGTTTGATATTGCCTTTACAGATTGATAAGGCTAATCCTGTTTTAACGTTAAGCAACAACACAGCTACTGTTAACACATCTGGTTTGGTTGGATATTGGAAATTTGATGAAGGCGTTGATGCTTCAGTAAGGGATAGTAGTGGGTATGAAAATAATGGAACTTTGAAAAACGGAACTGGTTCTTGTGGCGGGACTGCTTGCCCAACTTGGACTAGTGATGGCAAATATGGTAATGCTTTAGAGTTTGATGGTATTGGAGATTATGTTGATGTCAGATCCATGAATCCCCATATTTATAATCAACTTACAATTACTGCTTGGTATAAATCAAATACTTCTTCGGTATCAGATGACCAATACATTTTTACCCATGCCAATATTTCATCGCCAAGTAAAGAAGTAAAACTTACGGTAACAGACGACGATGGAAACCAAGATAAACTTAGGTTTATACTTGAAAACGATGACTCAACGCGCTTTTACTATGGGACTTCGGATATTGTTGACCAAACTTGGAAATTTTTAGTAGCTGTAAGGAATGATACTCACATAAATCTTTATGTCAATGGAGTGTTAGAAAATTCAACTGCAGATTTAGATGCAGGAGAGACTATTGCGATAAATTCAGAGGAGGGTCCATGGATAGGTGATGAGCCAGGGTCGGAAGAACAGCTCAACGGAGTCCTTGATGAAATAATGATTTTCGACCGTGCTTTGACAGAAGATGAGATACAGTTACTATATGAATCAAGAGTAACATATCCGACTCAAACCAACTTCTCATTTTCTGAATCTAATACAGGAGATTCAGATATTTATTATGACTTCTACAGGAATGGAACTGTTTCAGCAATTTGGCACTTTGATGAAGGTGAAGGTAATTATACTTTTGATGAAAGTGGAAATAATAACACTGGAGAATTAGAAAACTCTACTCATGGAATTCCTCAGTGGACAACTGGTAAATATGGCTATGGTTTAGAGTTTGATGGTGAAGGAGATTATGTTTATATCGGTGATGTGGAAGAGTTGAATAGCGTATCTGAATTTACTGTTACTGCTTGGGTTAAAGACAGAAATACTAGTGCTTATAAGACTTTATGTCAAAAGGAAAAGGATGAAAGTGATGAAATTGAGATGCAAACCTACAATAATAGGATATACTTTGAAGTTGGAAATGGTTACAATTCCTATGGTTATTGGAATAACTATGCCAGTGTAATTCCTAACGACACGTGGTATCATGTAGCATTTGTTTATGATGGTACTGGGTGTTCAAATGCTGAAAGGATGAAAATTTATATCAACGGTGTTGAGAGAACTCTTGTATTTAGTAGTGATGAAATACCAGCTACTACCGCAGATTTATATTCTTATGACTTTATTATATCCGGAAAAACGACTGCTCCGTGGAATGGGACAATAGACGAATTCAAAATCTATACATATGCATTATCAGCAGACGAAGTACTTTGTCAATATGCAAACAACTGTTCACTTTATGGATTCTGGAATGATACTTCCACTTTGTCACCAGGATATTATTACTATACTGCAAGAGCTTCTGAAGGAACAAACTATACTGGTTCATCATTGATAATACCGTTGGATGTAACTTTAACACTTGAGGATTCTGCAGCATGGTGGAATAATAGTTGGAGTTACAGAAAGGAAATCAATGTATCAAACACATACGGCGATGTGACTGAGTATCAAATAATGTTAAGGATAGACACAGAAAGCCTGATAAATTCAGGCAAGTTGAATTCTGACTGTTCAGATTTGAGATTTGTAAATTCAACCAATTACTCAATTCCATACTATATTGACGAGATGCCTGAATTGAACTGTAGTAATCCAGATACCCTAGTATGGCTCAAAGTACCTAAACTTCAGAAATACATCGATACAAAAATTTACATGTACTACGGTAATCCCTCTGCTTCTGATGAGAGCAACATAACCGAAGTGTTCACTTACTCTGAACCAAAAGAAACTTATTACGCCGTTGGTTTTTGGACAAATCACTCTACCACTAATCTAGATGTGATATCCTATTCTGATTATAACAATGTTACTTTGAATGCTAACAATGAAAATACTCTTTTAAATAGGACAGATATTTACACTGGTTTTGATTCAGGTGACTTTGATGCGGGTGATAGTTGGAGTGCAACTGGCCCGTTAGCATTTACTTGTACTGGCACAGGAGATCTTACATGTGAATCTCCCCATCCGATTGCATTTGCAGGGACTGAATTTATCGTATACTTAAGTAGGTGGGCAAACGCAACTGACTGGTATTTATATGCTCCTTTTGGTAGTGGTATTGTTTATTGGTATAATGCTTCTAGTGGAGGTAGTTTTGGTTCGTATGTGAAAAGCTTGAGTGTTTGTGAAAGAAAGATTTACTGGGTTGACGATGCAAATCATGACGAATATACTGGAATATTTTTGATTAATTCTACTACTCCAATTTTACTTGGTTATAGTCATATGATGACAAGTCCTCAAGATACCATGGTCTTTAGACCAGCAGCTAATGATAGTTACGGAGTTTCAGGTTATGTTGGATATGCATATTCTGGAACTGATAGAACAATTTGTGAATCTGATGCAGCATGTGTTGACGCAACAAGAAACGGTCCAACTTATGATAATCTAGGAGGACCTTCTCATGGTCAAGCACCTGCAAGTAAAATTAATGCAACAAAGAATTTCGGTCATATTAACACAGGAGATGGTGATGGATCAGAATCTGTATACTTCTGGCCTAGCTGGGAACTTAGTAAAGAATACTTCGCTGCAGCTCCATTCGAATATGTTTCTGGGGCTGTACCTGAAGATGTAAGTTGTACTTGGAGAAATGGTACTTCTGGATCCTTTTCAAGTGTAACACTAGGAGGAACTTATGATCCAAGAGAAATTGAGATTGGTACTGGAGCAAGTCCTGTTGATAACTGTGGAATGGATGGAAGTATAATTAATTGTAGCATACCTTTTTACCTATACTTAGAACCAAACTGTGGTGATGAACAAACTCTCTTGAGTTGGAAGCAAGCTAGGCAGTACATATGGCCAGAACCCACATGGACATTTGGCAGTGAAGAAGAAAAGGCAAGAGAGTCAGCAGTATTAATAGTAAGCAATGGGACGTTTTCTATGAACACTTCTGGTTTGGTTGGTTATTGGAAGCTTGAAGAGGGTGTTGGTACTGCCGTAAGAGACAGCTCGGGGCATGGGAATAATGGGGCTATTAGTGGCGACGCACAGTTTATTGGGGATGAATGGGTCAATGGAAGATTTGGTTCTGGATTGGAATTTGATGGCAACAATGAGATTGTAAATATTCCCAATTCTTCATCTATAAACAATTTAGAAACCTTCACTTATTGTGCATGGATTTATCCCCTTGATGATGGAGAAACTGACAAAGGGAAAATAATGGCCAAGCGTACATCGAGTGATGGTAATTATGATTTTTACATAAGAACGGCTGGTGGGAGCGTTCCATCAAACAATTCATTAATATTTTTAGTATATAACACAACCGGTGATGATACAGGAGCTCTTGCATCTAATAATTCTATTGTATACAATACTTGGTCGCATGTTTGCGCGGTTTATGATGATACTGGTGATAGAAAGCCATATCTTTACATAAATGGAGCTGAAGTAAGTTATATTGGACAATCCGCTACTGTTGGACCTCTAAACCCTGATGCTGAATATAATCTTTCAATAGGTAACAGGGTAGGGTTGGATAGAACGTTCAATGGAACTATCGATGAAGTTCAAGTATGGAATCGTGTATTATCAACAGATGAAATAAAGATGCTATATGAATCTAAAGTAGTCTATCCAACTCAAACCAACTTCTCATTTTCTGAATCAAATGCAGATGATGCTGATGTGTACTACGACTTTTATAGAAATGGAACTGTTTCAGCTATTTGGCATTTTGATGAAGGTTCAGGTAATTATACGTTTGATGAGACTGGAAATAATAATACTGGAATATTAGGAAATGCTTCTGATTTTACACATCCAACTCGGAATTCAACTGATTGTAAGTTTGGAACTTGTTTAGATTTCGATGGTCAAAATGATTATGTCAATTTAGGCACTATGGATGTATCAGGTAATGAATTAACGATAATGGCATGGTTTAAATCTGACAACCTTGCCAATTGCGGTAGTAGTGACTGTAGAATAATCTCCAAGGCAGATGGGGTTGGAACAGCTAATCATTGGTGGATGATAAGCACGATATTAAGTGCTTCGGATGTAAGATTGAGATTCAGATTGAAAAATGATACAGGAGCAACAGATACATTGATAGCAAGCTCTGGTAACATTCAAAATTATGTTTGGACACATGCAGTAGCTGTTTATAATGGAAGTCACATGTTACTCTACAAAGATGGTATTTTAGTAGGGAGCATGAAAAAAACTGGAACTATTGCAACTAACAATACAATTTCTGCATGGATAGGAGGTAGCCCTGATGGAGCCACTAGCAGGCCTTGGTATGGAAAAATAGACGAAGTAACAATGTATTCGAGAGCATTATCTGCAGAAGAAATACTTTGTCGTTATGCTAACAACTGTTCAGAGGCAGGTTTGTGGAATGATACCAACACGTTAGGAGCAGGTTACCATTATTATACTGCTTATTCTTCTGGAGGAGAAAATTATACTGGTTCATCATTAATAATACCATTGAATGTAACTTCTGGTGCACCACCAGAAAAATCTAAACCCGTTTTGATATTAAGTAATGGAACATCCTCAGTAAACACTTCTGGATTGGTTGGATATTGGAAATTTGATGAAGGAGTTGGGAATTATACATATGATAAGAGTGGGTATGGAAATGATGGAACATTAAGTAATGAAACTGGTTCTTGTGGTGGAACCGGCTGCCCATCTTGGATGACAGGAAGGTTTGGACAAGCTTTAGATTTTGATGGCGTTGGAGATTCTGTAGAAGTTAATAGTTCTAATGTTTTAAACTTCGAAAGTGGTTCATTTACTGCTCTACTTTGGACAAAATCACATTATTCGAGTGGTGGGACCCATATATCAAAAGGAATAGGAGGAGATGCTGACGTTGATTCGGGATGGGCCATTTGGTATGCCTTTAGTCCACAGACACTTTGGGTTTATATGGGTAATGGGACTCATAATATAGAATATAATACAAACCTAGTTAATATAACTTGTTGGACTCAAATAGGAATGTCAAGAGACTCTAACAACAATGTATACTTTATTCTTAATGGCACAATGATAAACACAGGGTTTGTTTTATCAGGTAACGTTAGTAACAATGTATCTTTATTATTAGGTAAAAATGAGAAACTCGGTGCTTGGGATGGTAATCTAAATGGAACAATCGACGAAGTCCGCATCTGGAACCGTAGTTTGACACCAGATGAAATAAAACAATTATATGAGTCCAGAATAACTTATCCAACTCAAACCAACTTCTCATTATCAGAATCAAACGCAGGAGATTCTGATGTATTTTATGATTTCTATAGGAACGGGACTGTTTCAGCAATCTGGCACTTTGATGAAGGTTCTGGAAATTATACATTTGATGAGAGTGGTAATAATAATAGTGGAACACTAACAAATAGTCCTTCTTGGGTTAATGGAAAATATGGAAAAGCTTTAGAATTTGATGGAGAGAATGATTATGTTCAGGTACCATATAGTGATTCATTAAATATGAGTAATGAAATTACAGTTGAGGTATGGGTTAACTTCAATCAACTGGCGGAAGAAGCTGGCAAAAAATTATATATTGTTAAAGCTTCTGTCTCGGCTAGTTCTCCTTGGGAAAGTGTTCTTTTAATCGAAGAAAACATAACAGGAGCTAGTGCAACGGAGGGAATTACTTGTAAGTTTTCTAATTCCACAGGGAGTCAAGTTTTCCCCAAAACCCATTATGCACAAAGTGAAAATATAACAACGAATGAGTGGCATCATGTTGTCTGTACTTATAACGGGACTCATGGAAAGGCTTATTTAGATGGTATAGAAGGTCAAACAAGTTCTCTTCTAATAGGTCCTCTTTATGCAATGCCATCTGACTATTATTGGAGAATTGGAGCAAATGCAGCAGGAGGTTATCAAGTAAACGGAACAATCGACGAAGTTAAGATATATCCGAGAGCATTATCTGCTGATGAAATACTTTGTAGATATGGCAACAATTGCTCAGAAGCAGGAATCTTTAATGATACAATAACACTAGGAGCAGGATACTATTACTATACTGCTAGAGCTTCTGGGGGAGAAAACTATACGTCTTCGAGTTTAACAATCCCGTTATGGATTGACAAAGCCAAATCTGTTCTTAGTTTGAATAACAATACGGCATCTGTCAATACTAGCGGGTTGGTTGGTTATTGGAAATTTGATGAAGGTGTTGGTACAGCTGTAAGAGATAGTTCAGGATATGAAAACAATGGAATTATTTACGGAGATCCTGTGTGGACAAAAAGCAGATTTGGAAATTCACTGATTTTTGATGGAGACAATGATGGAATCGATTGTGGTAGCAATAGTGTGTTAAACGTTCCAGTTATCACAATTACTGCTTGGATTAATACATCTGATGCAACTTGGAATCAAATTCTAAGTAAACAGATCTATGAAAACAACGGCTATTGGTTTGGAACCGACAGTGAAGGTAAGATTTATCTTTACACATGGTCTGGAGGTACCTCTAGAACCAATCATCCTAATACAGTAGTTGCAGATGGAGAGGTGCATTTTGTTGCAGTAACTTACAACGGTTCTCTAGTCAAATATTATTTGGACGACAACAATATCTACACATACGATTACGGCAGTTATTTGGCTATAGGTGCGAGTACTGCCGGCTTGGGCATTAGTACAACTAGCGGAGATACATTCAACGGTACAATTGACGAGGTTCGCATCTGGAACCGCTCATTGACAGCAGACGAAATCGCTGAGCTATACGAATCAAAAGTAACATATCCAACCCAAACCAACTTTAGCTTGAGTGAATCAAACATAGGAGATTCAGATGTTTATTATGACTTTTATAGGAACGGAACTGTTGCTGCAATTTGGCATTTTGATGAAGGCTCAGGCGATTATACATTTGATGAAACGGGAAATAATAATACTGGTACTTTGAAAAATAAAACTGGTTCTTGTGGAGGTACAGCTTGTCCTTCTCGGATTACTGGAAAGTACGGGAAAGCTTTGGAATTCGACGGAATTGGAGATTATGTTAAAGTAGATTACGATGATTCCCTGAACTTTACAGGTAAAGACTTAACTCTCATGGCTTGGGTCCGTAAAGGAAATACTGGTGATGAAATAATAAGAGAAGAAGATATGGCTTATTACTTGAGAAGGTCTGGAAATCTAAAATTCTTAGTAAAAAATATTACAAGCGGTTCAAATTACGCATTAGTTGACAGCGGTATCAATCCAACACCTGGTGTGTGGTATCATTTAGCAGGAACATATAATGGAAGTGATGCGTGTATTTATGTTGATGGAGATCTAAAAGACTGTGAGCCATTCGTCGGTGATATATACAACGACGGTGGCGATGTTTACATTGGAAGCACGGTAGGTAATAGTGAGTTTTGGAACGGCACAATTGATGAACTCTACATCTATCCGCGCGCTTTATCAGCAGAAGAAATCCTTTGTAGGTATGGAAACAATTGCTCATTATATGGATTCTTTAATGATACTTCAACATTAAACCTAGGTTATTATTATTATACAGCAAGATCGAGTGAAGGAGAGAACTATACAACTTCCAGTTTATTAATACCTTTAAATGTGATAGGTGATTTAGAAGCTCCAAAATACTATGACAATTCGACCAGCAATAAAGTAGCTGGCTGGGAAACTAAGTTCAGTTTAAGATGGTCTGATAATAAAGAATTATCCGGTTATATATTCTCCACCAACAACACAGGCAGTTGGGAGAATGAAACATGGACTAAATTCGAGGACGTGATTTTCGAAGATGGCTTTGAAACTGGTGATTGTAGCGAATGGGAATCTGGTTGCGGCGGCGGTGAGATCAACTCTACTTACAAAGCAAATGGAACCTATAGCTACAAGATTGATAACGCAGAAGAATTCGTTACCAAATACTTTGAAGAGACAGGCGATATCTATTGGAGCTGGTGGGTAAGGTACGATAACTTGCCTGCCAGTGATGGAGAATATCACAGATACTGTGGCTTGGAAGGCACTGGCTCAACCTCGAGAATAGTGTCAGTAGAGATATACAATCAGTCGGGAGATATGAAACTAAGATTGGTTGAGAATTATCCCTCCTCAGACACTGTATACAGCGATACTATAACAATCTCTACAGGAGAATGGCACAATATAATAACTAGATTCAAAAGAGATGATGAAGGAGGATACATGGTTTGGTTTGATGGAGACCTAATCCTTTCAGACATGGATAAAAACACCACTGATGCCGGCAATGCCGATGAGCTTAGAATCGGCTACGGTGGTGATAACGGTGGTCCGTTTATCTTGTATATGGATGATGTCAAAATATACAAGAAGTTGTGGTCAAACTTTACCACGACTCTAAACACGACAGTAGGAACTCCGGTCGGTTGGAGATACTATGCCAACGACACAACCGACAACTGGAACACTTCGGATATATTTGAATTGTCAACTGAAAGTGATATGATAACGGTCTGTAAGGGCGGCGGTTGTGACTATGAAGAGATACAGCCTGCAATAAATGCAGCCAATTCTGGAATGACTGTTTTGATAATAGATGATTCTTGGTATAATGAAAATGTCGTTTTAAATAAAAGCATAAAACTAACCTCCAATTCCACACAAAAACCAACTATAAATTCAACTGGTACAAGTCTGAGAATAACCGCCAATAGTGCAACAGCTACTAATTTGGCTATAGCATACAATGGAACTACTAGTAATCAGCATACAGTCTGGATTACAGGCAATGGAGCTACTGTGGCAAACAATACAATAAGGAAGAGGAGTCAATCTACCAATTATCCAGTTTATATACAAAATTCTGCTAACAACACAATCTATGGTAACGATATAAAATCTCAGTCATGGGGTTCACATGCCGTTTATATTTCTGGCTCTTCCTCAACAAATAATATAATAGATAGTAACACAATCTCTTATGATGCAACAAGCACATTTGGTATGTACATTACTGTAAACAACAACACAATAAAAAACAATAACATAACAAGCACAGGAGGTAATTTACCGATTTATGTTAGTGCATACTATTCCACACTTGTTATAGACAACAACTACTATAATGATAAGCCCATCATATACAACAAAACTTTACAAAATGTAATAATAGAAGCTACAACATACGGAGAACTCATATTAGCGAATTCTTTCAATGTGACGATAAATAATTCGCTCTTTACAGAAGCTGGTATACAGTTTATACAAACAACAAATTCTTCAATAATAAACAGCGACATAACGACAAAGACAACTGCTATATACTTTTTGAGTTCAAGCCACTATAACACAATATTCAACAACAACATCTCTACTAGTGGTGGCGATAGAAGTTATGGTATCGTATTAAGTTCAGGCAACTACATAAACATAACAAAAAACAACATAACCATAACAGGTGGGAGTTATAATCTTGGAATAGAAATGTCAAGCAGTTCTGACAACAATGTAATAGATTCTAACATCATTCAATCGAAAGCTAATTACCCAGGAATTACAATTTACAGTGGTAGTAATAACCACAAAATAACAAACACGAACATAACGATGACCTCTAGTGCTTCAAACTCTTATGCAAGTGGCATGAGGATAGATGGCTCAAACATAAACATTAGCTTTTCAAACATAACAACCACACCTTCTAGCACATATATTACAGATTCAGCCTCTTGCAGATATATTCCAGCGAGTATTTGTATAAGACATGGAGACAACATAAGAATAACCGATTCGATACTTGATGCCCAAAACTATTATGATATATTTGTTTCTGGTACTTCTGATCAAACTAACTATTTAATCAATAACACTTTCAATAAAACAGATATAAAATTCAATACATCAGGCACCACAAAACTTTACAACCAGTATTACCTTGATGTTTATGTCAATAACACAGTCGGAGATCCGATACCGTGGGCTTTAGTAAATATAACAGATAGTGGTTCTTATTCAGGAGATAACCCAAGTCCAGAAATAAATACTGAAACTAATATTTCTGGATATATTAATCAGCAAATATTGACAGAGTTCTTGTCAAACTGGACATACAATTCAACACAAGGTTACTTATACTTCACGAATTACACAATGAACACATCAAATGATGATTATCAAGATGATTCTAGAGAATTGAATTTAACTTCTAGTTTGTTTGAGGTTGTTACATTAAGTGGTGGTTTGTCAAGCTGCCAAGATTTAACAGCTCCTGGCACATATTTACTTGATTCAAATGTTTCTTCTGACGATACGTGTTTCAACATTCTAGCTAACAGTATCACTTTAAATTGTCAGGGTTATTACATCAATTATTCAAAGACTTCCTTAGGATATGCAATAAACAATAGCTTAGGCTACAATTACACAATAATAAAGAATTGTAATATTGTTCAGGGTGGCAATTCTGCTGATTCTTATGGAATATATCTTCGAGATGGGTATTATGCAAACATAACAAACAACACTATAGAAACAAATGATGATTCTACCACTGATAATAAATATGGTATACGCTTCTATTCAATGAGTAATTCTACAATAGAAAACAACAAAATAACAACAAATGGAGATAGAGACAATCGTGGTATATATTTCTCACTTTCAAACTATAACACAATATCAAACAATAACATCTCAACCTCAGGAGGCAGCTCTTATCCTATATATTTTGTTTCATCTTCAGATTTTAATACAATATTAAGCAACAATGTATCAAGTACAGGTGGTGGTAGCTCGGCAATTCGAATCACTGGCGGCTCAGATTACACCAACATAACAGACAATATAGTAGATGTTTTGGGCGAGTCAGGTTGGACCTCCTTTGATATTCATTTTGTGGACTCCTCATATTCAATTTTGAAAAACAATAAACTTAACTCTAGCAGATCGGATAGCCTTTTTATTGAAGGTGACTCTGAAGATCATTTCAACCACACAATAGACACAACAAACCTTGTTGAGGGTCTACCATTATTATACTACTTTAAAAATGATTCTGCCGTAATGAAGAATCAGGATTATAGTAATACGTATGGCCAAATAGTCTTTGCTTGGTCTACTAACGTTACAATAGAAAATTTAACGATGTCAAGCGATGGTTTTAATTTTTACAATGTGAGTAGTAGCAAAATAGTCAACAACACGATAAACACAAACAAAGGATATCCAATATATATCCTCCAATCATTAAACAATAACATAACAGGAAACAACATATCTACCTCAAGTTATGGTCTTTATGCAATATCTGTCAGATATTATTCGGATTCAAACATAGTGTCAAACAATAATATAAACACAACCGGAACTTATTCATACGGTGTTTATGTAAATGGAGATGCAGACTCAAATATCATAAGCAACAACGTAATAAACAATACAAATACCAATTCCGAGGGTATTCATATATGCAGCTGGTCATACTGGAACGAGGTATTAAATAATATCATAACAACAAATGCTCATGGTATTTACACTCATCGTTCATCAAACTTTAGCACCATCGCTAATAACATTATTAATGTCTCGGGAGATTCTAGTCATGGTATTTACCTCTATCAAATAAACTCAGATAACATAACAAATAATACCATAAATACCGCAGGTAGTTCAGGATATGGTATATATTTTTGGGATTCGAACTCGAATAAAATTTACGATACAACAATAAATTCTACTTCATTTGATATCTATGTTAGAGGATCAAATGGCTTTACAAACAATATAATAAACAGCACCTTTGATCAGAGTGATGTTGGGTTCTATTCAGCAAGCGGGACTGATAAAATAGAAGTTCAGTGGTATCTTGATGTATATGTAATTAATAATTTGGGGAATCCGGTAAACGAGGCTAATGTTAGTGCTTGGATGAGCAATGGAACACAGAGTTTCAGTGAACTTACAAGTGCTAATGGCTATATTGACAATCAGATTTTAACAGAATATACACATAATGCCTCACAGGTTTATCCAACCAATGTTAGCTACTTTACAAATTATACAATGAACACAACAAAGAGCGGTTTGTCAAATGATTATAGAGAAATTAATTTGACGTATAGTCGTTTAGAAATTGTAAAATTGGGTGGAGTAAAACTAAGACCTGTTTTGATAATGAGTAATGATACTGCTAGTGTTAATACTTCTGGTTTGGTTGGATATTGGAAATTGGATGAAGGTGTTGGAAAGAATTTAAGCGATAGCAGCGGATATGAAAATGATGGGTGGCTTTCAGGAGATATAGGTTGGACTAGTGGAAGGTTTGGTTCAGGTCTTTTCTTTGATGCTAGCGAATGGGCTATTATTCCAAATAAATCTCAATTTGATTTTGACGGAGGTAGTGATTTTACAATTATGTTATGGGTAAATAGTACAAATACTTCTGGTTGGCCACCTCTCTTTAACAAGGGTGCAGGAAGTAATACGGTAAAGGGTTATAGATTTGAGAAAAATCCTGATCAAAAAATAACATTCTTCGTCTGTAATGGTTCTCAGAGATGGGCTGCAACATCTACTTCATTTTTGAATGATAGTCAATGGCATTATGTTGTTGGTGTCTTTGATAAAAGTGGTAGACTGGGTACTACAAACAGAATGTATATTTTTGTTGATGGGATAAACGAAGACTATTCAGATATCTCAAATCTTGTTGGAAATATTTCAAACTCTCCAAAGGAGCTTACTTTAGGACGTGATATAAATGGAACTATCGACGAAGTCCGCATCTGGAACCGTTCATTATCCGCAGACGAAATAAAAGAATTATATCAGTCTAAAGTAGCATACGGAACAGAAACCAACTTCTCATTCTCAGAATCAAACACAGACGATTCAGATGTTTTTTACGATTTCTACAGAAATGGAACTGTTTCAGCGATATGGCACTTTGATGAAGGTTCTGGTAATTATACGTTTGATGAAACGGGAAATAATAATACAGGAACTTTAAAAAACGCAACTGGCTCTTGTAGTGGAACAGCTTGTCCTTCATGGACAACTGGTAAATATGGCTATGGTTTAGAGTTTGATGGAGAAGGAGATTTTGTTTTAATTCCACGTGTTCTCGACGATTTAACTTCAGATTTCACTATTACACTTTGGGCAAAAATAGATAGTTTTACCTCAGAAAGTGGATGGCAGAGACGTATTGTAGTATTAAGAGATAGTCTTGGAAATTATTTAGATTTTGCATTGTATGCAAGTGGCAATAAATTTACTTATAGAAGAGGGGCAACTGAGAACAATCAAACTTCCAAAGGTTTTAGTACAGGAAAATGGTATCATGTCGCATTAGTTAAAGACAATGGCGCTTATTCGATTTATGTTAATGGTACTAATGAAAGTCTGACAAGTGGTGGAATTACTGCTAATAGTGGAACAGTCACAGGTCTAATTGGTTCAGGATATTCAGGTGGATATCCGGGAAAATTCGATGGAATTATAGATGAGTTGAAAATATATCCACGTGCATTATCAGAAGAAGAGATAACTTGTCAATATTTCAACAATTGTTCACTCTATGGATTCTGGAACGAGACTGAGACATTACCAGCAGGTTATTATTATTACACAGCAAGAGCATCAGAAGGAGAAAACTATACATCTTCAAGCTTATTAATACCGTTGCAGATTGACAAAGCTAAACCAATCCTTGTTTTAAGCAATAACACAGCTACTGTTAACACAAATGGTTTGGTTGGATATTGGAAATTGGATGAAGGTTCAGGAAATGATACTTATGATAAGAGTGGGTATGAGAATGATGGGACTTTACAAGGAGTTCCTACATGGAATTCTACTGATTGTAAATATGCTTCATGTTTAGAGTTTGATGGAGAGAATGACTATGTTGAAGCTGAAAACTCCAATTCTTTAGACATAAAAAGTAGTTTCACTCTCGAAGCTTGGATCAACATAAAACAATTGAAAGATTACAATTGTATAATATCAAAAAGGAACTTTACAGGCTCCCCATATTCGTATCAACTTTATATTGCAAGTGGTGGTGATGTATGGACGTCTTTAGGAACAGGTATGTTCCATGGTAATTCTTCCTCTATTATACAAGAAGGTAATTGGCATCATGTGGTTTCGGTCTTTGATGATGATGCTGATAAAGTAAAAATATATGTTGATGGCATACAGAAATTAGATGATACGGAAACTGGTAACCCTCCTAGTGTAAACGTTCCTGTCAGAATTGGAGATTGCTATAGCGGATCAACTTCCTTTTTTAACGGCACAATAGACGAACTCAGAATATGGAATCGTGTATTATCTGCAGACGAAATAAAAGAACTATATGAATCTAAAGTAATTTATCCAACTCAAACTAATTTCTCATTATCAGAATCAAACACAGGTGATGCTGATGTTTATTATGATTTCTACAGGAATGGGACTGTTGCTGGAATATGGAGATTTGATGAAGGTTCGGGAAGTTATGTTTTTGATGAGACAGGGAATAATAACACTGGAACACTAGAGAATTCTACTCATGGAGTTCCTAAATGGACAACTGACTGTAAATATGGTTCTTGTTTAGAGTTTGATGGAGTAGGTGACTATGTTGATGTTCCAGATGGAGGAGACTTTGACTTTGGTACAGAAGACTTTGCTATCTCAATGTGGATATATAAAGACTCTTTTGTCATTGATAGGGGGGGTGGTTATGTCTGGGATGAAACGGTGTTACAACGAAGGCTTGGACTTAGCGGAGCTAACAGAGGCTTTACAATATTTTTCGACGATGATAATATTGGTAATATTTCAGCCAACGCGTTTAATGGCACCGATACTTTTAGTCTAACATCAATAACAGTGATTAACGATAGTGTATGGCATCACATTGTTTTCAAAAGGAGCAGTGGGACTATATATCTTTTTGTGGATGGTGTCGAAGAAGACAGTACTGCATGTAACTACAATATTAGCTCAGATGATATATTGAGAATTGGAGCGAGACAGTGGAATTCACTTGATGGCAGAGAATTAAACGGAACAATTGACGAACTCTGCATTTATCCAAGAGCACTTTCAGATGCAGAAATTCTCTGTAGGTATGCTAACAACTGTTCACTTTATAGTTTTTGGAGCGATACTTCTACTCTATCAGCAGGTTATTATTATTATACTGCAAGAGCATCTGGTGGGGAGAATTATACCGAATCATCATTGATAATACCATTGAATGTGACTCCTGCTCCACCAGTTTGTTCTGGAACTTCGCCACCTGAATCAGGAAACTGGCTAATATCTGATACAACTGTTTGTGAAAATGTAACTATAGTTATGTATGGTAATGTTACCATCCAAAACGGTGGACAACTTACTTTCAGGAATGTCACTTTGAAATTAAATAATACCCATGATGGAGAAAATGGTATAACCGTCCAAAATGGAGGAAAGATGTTTATCCATGATAATGATAATAACAAAGATACAAACAACGATGCCTCAAACATTACTAATGGAAAAAATGAATCTGCTCATTTCTACTTCAAAGTAGACAGTGGTTCACAGTTTGAGATGAAAAATTCTTTCTTTAGTGAATGTGGCTATAATGTCTGGCCCAATGTAGGTCTATCTATAGATACCAATAATGTCACAATCATAAATAACACTTTCAGTAATAACTACAGAGCAATCAGGTTAAACAGCGTAAGCAATTGTACAGTGTCAGGAAATACCATAACTAATAGCGGTCAGATGGCTATACTGATAGTTGCATATGGAGTTTCTAACCAAAACAATACAGTTTCTGACAACATATTGATAGACAATTACGAAGGCTTACATATCTGCAACGGTGCGAATTTAAACACGATAACTAGGAACAACATAACCGGAGGGACTCGCGGTATATACATACACAACGGTTCCACAACTCCTTACAGCAACAACTTTACGTACAACAACATAAACTCTGCGACATACGGAATATATATTACACAGAACGTTGGAAACAACCTTTTCGCAAACTCCTCTGTCACAAACTCTGGCATGTCTGACTATTATCTGGAAGGCAATACATCAACCAACAAGTTTACAAACATGAACTGGACGGCAGCAAGAACAATTTATTTCTATAATTCAATACCATGGTTTGTTTACAATAATAGAACAGATATAGATTTGTGGTTAAAAACAAATGTTTCAGGTGCTGTAACTATAACGAGAGAATTAACATCATGGTCTCAGTTACTAATGCAATGGAATGATTCCTCTTCAACAGCTGTAACTGCTAGATACAACATAACTGGATTGTTAGCAAACACTTATTACAAGGTCTATAACAATTCTGTATTAACTTATACTTTAGAAACAGATTCCAACGGAGCTTTATCATTTACAATTTATCTTGCGTCTGAACATGAGATAAAAGTGAAAGAAGGAGAAGCTCCTCAGTATTGGGATAATTCTACAAATAATACTGTTGCTGGCTTGCCAACAGAATTTAGTTTGTATTGGACTGATAACGTTGATTTACATGGATATATATTTAGCACGAATAATAGTGGAACATGGGAGAATGATAACTTTACTAAATTTCCGATATCTTTCGGAAAAACAACTCCTGGTGAAACACAAGGGTATTTTGACAGTAGTGGTCATTTTAGAATTGCCAGATATACTCTAAACGAAAATGCAGAAATAATTTCTATGTCCTTTTATGGATTTAGGGCAGATGGTACTGGAAAAGTGAAACTTGGAGTCTATAACATATCTGATGGGGATCCTGATGCTTTAATATGTGAAACTGGAGAGATAGCCCTTCCGACCTCGGCTGGTTGGGTGACTGGTGACATTATCTCAAAATGTAGTTTGAGTGCTGGAGATTATTTCTTGATGGTTATGAGTAATAGTGATAGTGATACAAAATACTATTATGACACCGGTTGTAATGGCAGGGCTGGGCAGGTAACATGGCCTACACTTCCTAATCCATATAGTGGAGAAATAACGACCCAAAACCGTTGTTACAGTATTTATGCCAATTATACAGATGATAATCAATCATGGTCCAAAGTAACAAAAATCCTTAACTCAACAATTGGATCAAATGTACAATGGCGTGTATATGCTAATGACAGTTCTGGTAACTGGAATGAGTCAGATATATTTACTTTAACAACAACTTCGATTGCTAAAGATAAACCTATTCTGATAGCAAGTAATGGAACTCATTCCGTAAATACTTCTGGTTTGGTTGGATATTGGAGGTTTGATGAGGGTGTTGGAACTAATTTAAGAGATAGTGGTGGTTATGGAAACGATGGAACATTAAAAAATGTAGATGGTGATGAATGGGTTGATGGGAGGCTTGGTAATGCATTATATCTTAATTATACTGGAAGCCATGCTTATGTGCTTGTTGACCATGATAGCAGCTTGATTACTCCGTATATTACAGTTTCTGCTTGGATTAATATCCCATCTTATAAGAGTTGGGAGAGAATCGCAAGCAAATATTTTTATTATGAAAGTGGTGGAGGGGGGAGCTGGTATTTTGATTTCAATGATGAAGGTAAACTTAGGGCTTTTGTAAATTCGAGTGGTAGTTGGACTGGTTCTATTAGTAATTCTGCGATTCCATTGAATAAATGGACTCATGTTTCATTTACTATGAATGGCACTCATATAATGTTTTATATCAATGGTAATTTAGACAAAACATATGACTGTGCAGACGGTACTATAGTAGATCCAATCAATTACGATGTAGCCATTGGTGCTTCATATAACGGAACAGATTCTCAAAGCAATTTCAATGGTACAATAGATGAAGTAATGATTTGGAATAGGTCATTATCAACAGATGAAATGAAGATGCTTTATGAATCAAAAGTAACATATGGAACACAAACCAACTTCTCATTATCTGAATCAAACACAGGAGATGCTGACGTTTATTATGATTTCTATGGAAATGGAACTGTTGCAGGAATTTGGCACTTTGATGAAGGTTCTGGGAATTATACTTTTGATGAAACGGGGAATAACAATACTGGAACGTTACAAAACTCTAGCCATGGGGTTCCTCAATGGACAACTGATTGTAAGTATGGGGGTTGTTTGGAGTTTGATGGGCAGGGGGATTATATTGAAGTTCTCGATTCAGAAAGTTTAAGTATCACAGAACAAGTAACAATTGAAGCTTGGGTATATCCACAAGATGATACAGCTGCACAATATTATCTTTACAAATTAGAGGCTTACGAATTAAGTTATGACGATTCAGCGTATGGTAGCGATGAAGACTTCGGTGGTTCCATATGGAACAATACTAATCAAAGAATAAGAATTAATTCATCTACTTCTTATCCTATAAACAACTGGTATCATGTTATAATGACTGCTGATGGTAGCACAGGAAATTTAAGTCTTTATGTTAATGGCGAGTTTAAATCAAGTGTTAGTTTTAGTGGAACAATTCGAGATTCTTCTAATGATTTAACAATTGGTGATTACGAGGGTGGCGGTTTCGGTTTGGATGGCAAATTAGATGAAATAAAGATTTATCCGAGAATATTATCCTTTGAGGAAATAAAATGTCGTTATTGGAATAATTGCTCAGAAGCTGGATTCTTTAATGATACAATAACGCTTGGAGCAGGTTATTATTATTACAGTGCTAGAGCAAGTGGAGGAGAGAACTATACTACTTCTAGTGTATTAATACCTTTAAAAATTGATAAGGCGAATCATACAATTCATTTGACTTTGAATGGAACTGAAACTTTGCCTATAGGCGGTGATGCCTGGACCGAGTCTACAACAGACTGGGAATCTCCTTCTGGTTCAGAAATTAGTATAACATTTGATACTGCTGATAAAAAATCTGGAAGAGGAAGCATAAAGTCGACTAACATAACTGGTATATTGTATAGATTGGCTTACAATCCAACAAGCGATATAGATGCATCTTCATATAAATATTTTGTAGGGTCTGGGAAACTTAATCAATCATGTAGTAGTAACAACAGATGGTTCATAATAGATTCTGATGGAGATTTCATTGAAACTTCTGAAACAAAAGAAAACTATAATGATAAATGGCATCAGGTCGCCTACAGTATAGATTATCCTTCAGGTGATTATGAAGGTGTTTGGGTAGAAACAGGTACTTTTAACAAAAGTAGAATAGACTACATAGCATTTCAGTGTGATGGTGGAGGGGTTGACATGTGGGTAGATAACATTTATTTCATGGGTAGAGACTACACTTATCCTGAAGCTGTTAATGTAACAGGATGGCAAGAAGTTTCTCAAGGGAATGCAATCTTGTATAGAAATGGTACAATTGTATCAGGAGATAACGAACAGTTGAATTTACCAGCAGGCATTTGGAATTATACTTACTATTATCCTGAAAATCAAAATTACACGGCTCAAATGGTTACTCAGTATGTTGATATGGCAAAAGGAAAGCCCATTCTTATTTTGAGTAATGATACTTCAACTGTTAACACTTCTGGTTTGGTTGGATATTGGAAATTTGATGAAGGCGTTGGAACTTCGATAAGTGATAGCTCAGGATATGAAAGAAATGGGACTCTGAAATACCATGAGGGTGATGAGTGGGTTAAAGGAAGATTTGGTAATGCACTTGAATTCACTGATGACCGTATCAATTTCTCAACATTCAATTTTGGTAATCTATTCACAATAGAAACATGGCTAAAACCAAAGAACCACACTAAAGGGGACTGTATAATAACTATAATTTCAAACAGTCCTTCTGGTGCTACTACAAATGGTTTTAGATTCTTTATACAAACATGGCAAAATCCTGATGGGAGAATTTGGCTTGAAACAGGAAATGGAGCAACAGATAATGAAGCATCAACGGATCCAGGAACAATTGATTTTGATCAATGGAATCATGTCGTGGTTTTAGTAGACAGAACGGGAGGTACTGCTACCATTTATAAAAATGGTATAAACGTAACAACTGATACATCAATACTAACGGACTTTTCTGTGGATAGTGATTGGGCAATAGGAACGATGGAGGATGGGTACTATTCTTTCAACGGTACAATCGATGAAGTTCGCATCTGGAATCGTACATTAACAGCAGATGAAATCAAGATGCTTTATGAATCCAAAGTAATCTATCCTACACAAACAAACTTTATTCTCTCTATAAATGAAAATATGTTATCTAATCCTGGGTTTGAAGCCAATGAATTTGGATGTGGTATTGGAACTCCTACTGGTTGGAATGGATTCTCATGTACAGTTACATATGGTCATAATGCAACCACTGATGCTCATTCTGGAAGCCGCGCTGCAAGAATATGGCTCAATGTAAGTAATGCTGAATCATTCTTGGGAACTCAAAGCATATCCACCACCGTAGGAAAGAAGTATATGGCTAGATTATGGACCAAATCTGACAATTCAACGCAATTAAGAATAAGGATACAGAACTCAAGCTGGCAAACAGATAAAGAATGTACATTCTACAGTATACCTAGTACATGGACTTTGTATGAGTGTCCATTCACTGCTACCAGTACAACCACAAGATTTAGGTTCCTTCAAAGAACTTGGAGTGCTAACCCTGGAAACACAACTGTAGATGATTTTGAGGTCTTTGCTCTTGGTGATGCTGATGTTTTCTACGATTTCTACAGAAATGGAACTGTTTCTGCGATATGGCACTTTGATGAAGGTGAAGGGAATTATACGTTTGATGAGACAGGGAATAATAATACTGGAACATTAGAGAATTCTACACATGGAATTCCCCAATGGAAGTCTGGAACCAGTTGTAAGTATGGAAGTTGTTTGGAATTTGACGGCGAAGGAGATTATGTTGAGATAGAGAATAGTGAAGATTTCAATTTTACAGATCAAATAACTGTTGAAGCATGGATATATCCAAAAAGCTATCTGGGTCCGTATACCAATGAAAGTTTTGTAGCAACAAAAGGTACTCAACAATTTCAATTGCTTGTATGGGACGGTCAACCAACTTTCCGTATACGTAATGAAACCGACGATGCAGAACAAGCTGAGTCCCCAGATATAATTTCTTTGAATAATTGGCATCATTTGGTGGGTGTCTATACAGGTAGCGAAGTTCGTATTTATGTAAATGGAAGCTTAATGGACACCACACCACATGTTGGAAACATAAAAAGTACAACCAATAATGTCATATTAGGTAGGCGTTCGTCTGGGGAAACACCATATTTCAACGGCACTATAGATGAAGTAAAAATATATCCACGTGCATTATCAGCAGAAGAAGTACTTTGTAGATACGGAAACAACTGCTCATTATACGGATTATGGAATGATACTTCAACATTACCAGCAGGTTACTATTACTACACAGCAAGAGCAAGTGAAGGACAAAACTATACAACTTCTGCATTACTGTTGCCTTTGAATATTTCTAAAGAAACAGAACCTCCTAAATGGTTTGATAATTCTACTAACAATACAATTGCGGGTCTACCCACAGAATTCAGCTTAAACTGGACTGACAACGTTGGATTAGACGGATTTATATTTTCAACTAACAATACTGGTGCTTGGAAAAATGACACATGGGTTTCATTCTATAAGTATATAAAACCGATTTCTATCTCTTCTGGTGAATCACTGACAGATTATCAAGTAAATGTCACTATTAACCTCACCCAACTCTACAATGATGGTAAGTTAAGGGTAGATTGTGCCGATATAATGTTCCGAGATGGCACTAATAATGAATTAAACTTCTGGATAGAGAATTGCAATGTCACTGGAGGCAATTCTTTAATTTGGGTTAAGGTCCCTTCAATTCAGGTCGGTTTGAACACAATTTACATGTATTACGGAAAACCAAATGCAACTTCTAAGAGTAATGGAAATGCTACATTTGAATTCTTTGACGATTTTATTGGAACCATTGGAGATACTCCAGACACGAGTAAATGGACTGTTGACGATAGGTTTGTCTCCCTTCAAATTAAAGATGGTCGGCATGTGGCTTTCTTGAATGATACAGAAAATAACTGGACAGTAAGAAAAATGGATTCCAAAAATCAATTCAATCCAAATAATTACATATTCGAGATGATGATGAAGGGAGAGGGAAGTTCGGTAAGCGATTTTGACGGTGAGTTTGGTTTTAGATCGGCCGTTACCACAAGACTGCCAGATACAGGGGAAACAACTCAATTTAACTACAGTATTTATTGTAGTGGATGTGGGCAGTACGTTACAAACGGAACAAGAGTTTTAGTTCGTGATTGGAGAAGGCTTACAGGTCAATACGTTAGCGGAAATATGAAAACCACATATGATGGAGAAAATTTAAATTCTTCCCAATCCCATGGCCATACTTCTGCCTTTCTGCTAATAAATATGAATGACAATGATGGTCCTACTTTATCTGTTGATTGGGTATTACTAAGAAAATATGCTTCCCAAGTACCCAATGTAACAATTGGAAATGAACAAGCAGCATCTATAAAAGAGGATTGGTCTAATATAACCAAAATCCTTAATTCAACAATCGGAGCAAGTGTGCAATGGAAAGTTTATGCCAACGATACATCTGATAACTGGAATTCATCTGAAGTATTTACTCTAATAACAACAGAATCAATGCCAAAGTGGTCCAACAATTCTACTGATATCCCATCAATTTATTCACCTGTTGATTCACAATTCAATATAACTTGGACTGGCGCTGATACAGTCCTCATTGAAATCAATATTTCTGGACCAAACAATTACACCATGACACCTTTAGGAGGAAATATTTATTCTTATCAAGTTTCTCTAGCTGCAGGAACATACTATTGGAAGTCTTATGCAAACAGTTCGACTAATACTTGGAATGTTTCTGATACTTGGTACTTCACAATAGAGAAAGCACACCCTGTTTTGATAATGAGTAATGATACTGCTGAAGTTAATACTTCTGAATTGATTGGTTATTGGAAGTTTGATGAAAGTGTTGGAACAAATGCCTATGATTCAAGTGGAAATGAAAACGATGGAACAGTAGAAAACGGTACGCTTGGTTTGTGTTATGGTGGAGATTGTCCTAATTGGGTTACAGGAAGGTTTGGTTCTGCAATTAAATTTGATGGCATAAATGATAATGTAGATGCTGGAACTTCAAACAGTTTAAACATTAGTGATAGCTTTTCCTTATCTGTTTGGATAAAACCATCTAATTTTAAAGAATGGACAACAATAATGAGAAGAAGAAGTGGTACTACGTCAAAACAAACAAATTATGCTATGGATTTAGACAGCGACGGAAAAGTAAGATTTTTTGTATATGATACAGGAGGAACTGCGCGGGGTATATTTGGAACCACCAATGCGATAAATCTTAATGATTGGTCATTTGTAGTTGGAACTTACAATGGAACTACGTTTAAAGTATATATAGGTGGTATTCAAGATCCAACAACAAGCAATTGGTCGGGTACAATAAGAAACAATGACACAATGTACCTTTATATTGGCTATGCAGGATATCTAGGAAACTATTTTAATGGGACTATAGATGAAGTTCAGGTTTGGAATAAAACACTTACAGAGGATGAAATCGCAGAATTGTATGAATCAAGAGTAACTTACGGAACGCAAACTAACTTTTCATTATCAGAGTCAAACACAGGAGATTCAGATGTTTTCTATGATTTCTATAGAAATGGAACGGTTGCAGGAATTTGGCATTTTGATGAAGGAAGTGGTTCATCTTATGTATTCGACAATTCTGGAAACAATAACACTGGTACGCTAACGAATATGAATATTACTGGTAACGAAACTAGCGGGTGGACAACCGATTGCAAATATGGAAAATGTCTAAAGTTTGATGGTGAAAATGATCTTGTAGAAGTTCCTCACCAAGACTATTTCACACAAGTTCCATTCACAGCCGAATGTTGGATTAAACTTGACCAAATGCCGAGTGACAAAAACGAAAAAGAAGTATTTGTTATTAAGAAACAAACAGCTGACCCATATAATTCGTGGTATGTTGGTGTCAGTAACTACTCAGATAAGTTTTTATTCCAAGTTGTGAATTCTAGTGAAGATACTATTAACCTTGTTTCAGATTCAAACGTAACTGTAGGTGATTGGTATCATGTTGTTGTTGTTTTAAATAAAAGTTATATTATGAAAATGTATGTCAATGGAACCGAACAGACAAATACAGCTAACCCCGGAGATATGTATATCTCTAATGACTCCATTCGCATTGGTGCAGACTGGAGTGGTGGAAGTAGAATGAATGGTACAATTGACGAACTTAAAATCTATCCAAGGGCATTATCTGCAGAAGAAATACTTTGTAGGTATGGTAACAACTGTTCAGAAGCTGGATTCTTTGATGATAATATAACTCTGGGGGCTGGTTATCATTACTATGTTGCAAGATCTTCTGAAGGTGAGAACTATACTTCTTCAAGTTTGTTAATACCATTACAAATTGACAAAGCTAATCCTGCTCTTATTTTAAGTAATAATAGTTCTAGTGTTAACACTTCTGGTTTAGTTGGATATTGGAAGTTTGATGAAGGTCTAGGAAATGATACTTATGATTATAGTGGTTATGAGAATAATGGAACTATTCAAAACAGCGATGGAGATGAATGGATTAATGGAAGATTTGGTTCAGCTCTAAACTTTGACGGGAACAACGACCATGTTACCGCTGGCTATTTGAGAGGACATACCACAGGTTTGACAGTCACGGGTTGGATTAATGCAGCTAATATAAGTGGAAAACATGAAATTATTTACGGTCAAGGTGTAATTACTGCTGGTTGGACTACCAGGCTAGATAGCTCTAATCTTGTAATGTATATCCAGAATGAAAGCAGTGTTGGTTGGAACTACAAAACTACTGACACAAGTCCAATTACAAATAACACGTGGTATCATGTAGCTTTTATCTACTCAAATTGTGACGTTAATTTTTATGTGAATGGCAAATTCCAAACTTCTACGGAGACTGGATCAATACCTTGTACAGTTAAGCATAATGGTACTTTCTGGTTTGGGAAATACGGTTCAAATTGGTTCAATGGTACAATGGATGAACTGATGGTATGGGACCGTGCATTAACATCAGATGAAATAAAGGAACTATATGAATCTCATGTAATCTATGGGGTACAAACTAACTTTAGCTTGATTGAGTCAAACACTGGTGATTCGGATATTTTCTACGATTTCTACAGGAACGGAACTGTTGCAGGAATTTGGCACTTTGATGAAGGTGAAGGTAATTATACATTTGATGAAAGTGGAAACAATAATACTGGAACTTTGGAGAATTCTACAGACGGTGTGCCTGAATGGAAGTCTGGAGATAATTGTAAATATGGCTCTTGTCTGGACTTTGATGGTGAAGGGGACTATATTGAAATTCCGGATTCTTCGGATTTAGACTTTAGCTCTACAGGCGTCTTCACAATAACAGCTTGGTTCAAAGTAGATTCTACCGGAACAGATCAAGTGATAGTAGAAAGACAAAACAATTATCTCTTGTACGTCAGATATAATAACACCATTACTGGTCATATAGATTGGCCAAGCTATCAATCGGTTTCTTCCACAACAACGGTCTCAGCAAACACGTGGTATTTCGTTGGAATGGTATGGAATAATAACACGGGCGAGAGGAAACTGTACGTTAATGGTACCCTTGAATACAGCAGTTCGGATGCAGCCTACAAACCCAACGGTGGATCATATAGTGAATACATAGGAATAAATCATCCTCTGACTGCTCCTTTCAACGGAATAATAGATGAAGTAAAGATATATCCACGAGCCTTGTCAGATGAAGAAATCCTTTGTAGATATGCCAACAACTGTTCAGTGGCAGGATTCTTTAATGATACTAACACATTAGGAGCAGGTTATTATTATTACAGTGCTAGAGCAAGTGGAGGAGAAAATTATACTACTTCTGCTTTATTACTTCCACTAAACATATCAAAAGGATCAACCACAACCAGATTATTCTTAAACGGAACAGAAGGAAATAGAGGATACAATAAAACAGAGATAGCAAACCTAACTGCCACTGTTGACGTTCCTTCTTTGACTGTTAGTATATATGCCAATTATTCAGGCAGCCTAGAATTAGTTAACAGTTCTACTGGTTCAACTTACAATTTCACTGATACTTCTAACTTGAATTTAGGTAATTATCTAATAAAAACCAATACTACTCCAAATGAAAACTATTCTTATTCTGAAGTAAGTTACATAATGACAGTGGGAGATTTAATACCACCCCAATATTCTAATCCTAATGTCAACAACACAGTTGCAAACAAACCAGCCAACTTTAGTTTGGTTTGGACAAACACACAATTGTCAGGATACATATTCTCAACCAATAATACAGGAAAATGGGTCAATTCATCTTGGATTTCATTCACAGGAACAACCAATACTTCATGGAATGTAACTACTTTGAATGATACTGCTTTCTTAACGATAGGTTGGAGGTTCTATGTTAACGATTCTACAAACAATTGGGGTGTTTCTGATGTTTACACTTTCAAGACTGTCCCGAGTTATTGTGATATTTCTATTGACAATTCAACAATACCTTATAATTTGAATTTGAATAACACTTACTATTGTCTTGCTGAAGATATTGGATGGGGTGGTGTTAATGGAATTAACTTTGCTTCAGGAACCCAGAATACAACTTTGAATTGTTTGGGATATACAATTGATAGTAATGATACAAGTGGTACTTATGGTGTTTATCTAACTGGAAGTAATACTAAAAATAATACTATAAAGAATTGTATAATAAGAGATTATGAAGAAGGAATTTACCTTTACAACGGACCAACTAATAATACAATTTATAATTGTACAGCGATTTCAAATTATGCAGGTTTCGATATCGGGCTTTCTGATTCAAACACAATCTCTAGTTGCATAGCGAATTCTAATAATTATGGCTTTTATATTTTGGATTCTATTTCGAATAATATTACTGATAGTGTTGCGAACGATACTGTTTACGAAGGTTTTACTCTTTATAATTCAAACTTCAGTACACTATTTAATTGTAATGCCACTTTTGGTCCCACTGAACCTGGATTTCGTATTTACTTTTCATATTCAAATACACTTTCTAATTGTACATCAAATTATAATGATGAAGGTTTCTCCATTGCCGATTCGGAATCAAATAATATAATTAATAGTAAAGCAAATTCGAATGATATTTTTGGTTTTAACATACAATATTCCAATTCGACAACTATAACCAACTCTGTGACAAATGATAGTGGATCTGGTTTTTATATTCAAAACACATTCAACTTAAGTATAATTAACTGTTTGGCAAACTCAAATGATGGCTATGGGTTTGAAATCTGGTATTCTGGTTCAAACAATGTCACAAATACTATAATAAACTCTAATAATATTGGTTTCTACCTTGAGGAAAGCTACAATAACATTATAACAGGGGGTTCCATATGGAATAGTACTGATGCAGACTACGATTTATCGTTATCAGGAACAAACAATAATTTCACAAATACCAACTTCACTGGTCCACGAAAAATATATTTTGAAGAAGGAATATCATGGTTCAATTACAACAATGAAACTTCAGGTAATATCTGGTTAAAGACAAATGTTTCTGCACAGGCAACATTAACTAGAGAACTAACTTCTTGGACACAAACTTTAATGCAATGGAACGATACTAACACTTCTGGTTCAGATATCACAGCAAGATACAATATTACTGGATTGAATTCAAACAAGTATTATCATGTTTACAATGATTCTGTTTTAGCTTATAGCCTACAAACAGATGTTAATGGAATATTACCTTCATTCACAATTTATCTCTCAAGTGAACATGAGATAAGAGTTCAACAAGATGAACAACCACCCCAATACTTCGATAATTCAACTAACAACACAATAGCAGGTCAACCAACTGAATTTAGTTTGAGATGGACTGATAATGTTGGATTATCTGGATACATTTTCTCACTCGATAATTGTACTGATAGTTTTGAAAACGAGACTTGGACTGGAACAGGCTTCAGTGGAACAGAAGATTGGTCTAACGTTACGAGAATAATCAACACAACTGTCGGATGTAATATAAAATGGAGAATATATTCTAACGATACTTCTGATAACTGGAATAATTCCGATATCTATACCTTTACAACTAGCCCGAATGCACCCACATCTTTGGTTGCAATAGTGAACACAAGCGTGCCGCTTAATTCTGAAACAGGTAAAATCAGGTTAAAATGGACTGATGATAGTGAAGGTGAAGATGGCTTTAAAATAGAACGTGTAGAAGGGAATGGAAGCTTCACTCAAATAGACATAGCAGGTCCAGATGTGACAACATACTATGACGAAAACTTGAATGACAATACGAATTATAGTTATAGAGTGCGTTCATACAAGGGAAGTGATAATTCTGAATATAGTAATGTCGCGTCTAACTTTACTGTCGATCGAACTGGTCCTCAAAACATTACTTTAGTTGCAGGTGCTATGCATGGTATAGTTTCATATTGGAAGTTTGATGAAGGTTCTGGTACAGTAACAAAAGATAGTACTTGGAATGATTATGATGGAACTCTGTATGGTTTTGGAGATAATACAATTAACTGGACTACTGGACATAATGACGATGGATTAGACTTTGATGGAGATAATGATTATGTGTGCACTCAAAATGTTGATGGTCTTGGTGGTAGAGATGGTTTAAGCATGGGAGCTTGGTTTAAGACAGATAATGTCTCAAATGTGAATTGCCCATCTTATTGGCCAACTATAATAGAACTTGAACAATATGATACTGCAATCCGTATTAGCTGTGAAAATGGGCGTATACGTGCATGGGTTAATGCGAGTGGTTCAAGGAGTTCTGAAGTAGTTACTAGTTCTTCGGTGAATGATAGTGTATGGCATCATGTTATGTTAACTTATAATGGAAGCGTAGTAGCTCTTTACTATGATGGATCTGAAGTTTCTTCCGCATCAAAAACAGGAGACTTACCTACAGGTCTTGTGACTGTATCAGTGAGTGGTGCCACTTCGGATTGTTCACTCGATAGCAATCAAGTGTTTAACGGAATAATAGATGAATTCCAAATATACAGTCGTGCTTTGACAGCAACAGAAGTAAGCGATCTTTACAACAATAACCGCGTCGACTTGACATGGGCACATGGTGAGTCTGCTACTGTTAACGACGGCTTGGTTCTCTACATGCCTTTCGAACAAGGCAGCGGTATGACTGCGAGAGACTGGAGTGGTAAGAATAACGATGGAACTATTATTGATGACGAGGGTGATCAATGGGCTACAGGCAAGTATGGGAGTGCTTTAGATTTTGATGGAAGTAATGATTATGTTGATGTTGGAAATGCAACTAGTTTGGATATTACTGATGCTATTACGATTGAGGCGTGGGTGAAAGCGAAAGATGTTTCCGAGGCAGTAGTTAAGCCTATAATTTCAAAGGGAACGTATGACACAGGAACTTATTATATTGATGCATACAATGGTAATTTCAGATGGCATATTGGGGATACTGGTTTAAATACGATAAGTGCTACTTCTCATGATGATACTTGGACTCATATAACCTTGACGGGAAGTGGGGGCAATGCGTATCTTTATATTGATGGAGTCCTAGCACAGACCGATACTTATACTTCTATTTCTAGTTCAATAAACCCCGTGTTAATCGGTAGTCGTTCAACTCCTGTTTATTTCAATGGAACAATAGATGAAGTTCGAATATACAATCGCTCTTTAACAGAAAGAGAAATAATAAATGATTACCAGTCAGGCTTAATCAAACATGCACTTTACAGAAGTTATAAATTTGATGGGGCTTATGATTTTGTAAATAATAGTGGTTCAAACTTGTTGACAAATCCTGGATTTGAAACTGATGCAACGTGTTTGGAAGTAAATCCAACTGGATGGTACCATGTCTCACTAGCTGGAGATTGCTGGGAAGTGGAGGATGGTACTGTTCATGGAGGCAGCCAGGCATTTGGTAACAACTATGCCTGTAGCCAGTATTGTGACGATGAAGGCGATGCAGGCGTTTGGCCTAATGTGTATGTTTATCAAAACGTTTCTTTAAATGGTGGTACAACTGTCTATGCAAGCGCTTGGTTATATGTTTCAGGAACGGCATGTTCTGGCTGTAACAAACCCTATCATTGTATTTTAGAAGACGATGCTAGAATTCATTTGTACGCTTATGATTCGAATGGTGTTTTGATAGACCAGTTCAAAGGTGATTGGGGTGGAGACAAGGGATTCAACTCCGGCTGGCATAAATTTGAAGAAATATGGACAGCTCCACCCGAAACAAAGAAGATTAAATTCCAGATAGATGGTGGGGATAATAATAACAATTGCTGCCAGAATCCAGGCAGTGAAGGCGATTATGACGAATGTAACGGTGGTAATGCAGGAATTTTTGTTGACGATGCTATCCTCATTTCGTTAATAGCAAATGACTCGTATGTGGACATAAATGCCACAGACAAGACAGCACCTGACATACCCAGCACGCCAAGTCTTAAAGCAGCAAACAGTTCGCAGATTAATATTGATTGGTTGTCTGTCAATGATTATGGGGATGATTATTACTACTATTTGACGGCATTTGATGTAGAAGGGAACGAACTAAATCTTGCTCCAAACGGCTGGTATGAAAAGGGGAATACTGGTTGGACTGGCTCCTACATAAACGAATATAATTACACATACTCAGGAGTTTATTCGATGAAATTGAGATATGATGGTCCCGTTCCAAATAGTAATATAAAACTGTCGTCTAACTCAAACAACATACGAGTTAAAGGAAACAAAATTTATAGAGTTGAAGTTAAGTTAAATGTTCCAGAGCCTTTTAACTATAGTCTGGGTAGAGATGCTTTATTATCTGTTGGAGAGTATAACTCTACACTCAACACCATTAGAAACGCGTATCAATCAGGATCGCTATCTGGGTGTGGTGCGGACTACGATGGTTGGGAAGTCACAAATGTAGGTCAAACAACTGGCTGGATAACTTTGAATAAAACTTTTACTACTTGTCCAAATGCTGTTTGGGCATACATTAGATTAGGAATCGCTGCTAACGGTAGTGATGTTTACTTCGATGATGCAAAATTATTTGAAGTCGAGAATGCAACAGTCACCTCTGGTGTAAAAGATTATTATGTTACAGGAAGTGGTTCAGGAGTAAACGAGTGGACTGCAAATCTGTATGACAATGCTACAGGATTAAGCCCTAATACTACTTATTGTTATTCAGTAAAAGCAAGGGACAACGCTTTGAATAATGGTTCTTTATCTTCAGAGGGATGCAATTGTACTTATGCTGAACAGCCTTCTATTTCAAGCGTGAATTGTGGGTATAATCCAACAGACGGATATCATTGTAACGTCACATTCTCAATGGGAAGCAATCCACCAGCAACAGAACATTACATAAATGAATCAAATGGCAACCCTGGTGCTACCGATCAAGATTGGACTAGTAGTACTTCTGTTTACAAAGATACTGGGCTATCATCAAACTATCAATATTGTTACAGGATAAAGTCAAGAGACTGTAATCTTATTGAAACAGCTTACACTGGAACCACTTGTGGTTCAACAACAGATAATCCACCATTATGGCAAAACCAAGCAACAAATGATACGGATGATAGCATATCTCCTGATGATGCCATAGAACTAGCTGCTCAAGGTTATGATGATGTTGCTTTAGATTGGGCTATACTATCAACAAATGAAAGTGGAACTTGGAGAAATAAAACAACTTATGGTTCACCATCAGATATGAGTGATGTCCAAGAAACATGGACTTGGTCAAACTTTTCTTGGAAAAATAATAGTGTAACTCCTGGAACAGTAGTTGGTTGGAGAATCTACTACAATGATACAAATGGAAATGAAAATGTTACTGACATAATGACCTTTGGTGTGGATCAATTGAAAGCGCCAACCAATTTGGCAGCTACCGTAAATATTTCTACTTCGTTGAATTCAAAACTAGCTGCGGTTAATTTAAGCTGGACAGATGTATCTTCTGGAGAAGAAGGATTCAAAATTGAAGCTTCTGAATTCAATGGACCATTTGAACAAATTGGAACAGTAGGGGCAGGAGTAACAACATACAATAATGCAACATTGGATGACAACACGAATTACACATTTAGAGTGAGAGCTTATTATAGTGGAATTAATAGTGGTTATTCAAACAATGCGTCTGTTATTACAACAGACAGAACACCTCCTGAAAACATAACAATGTCTGTATCTGCTGATGTCAACAGCACTTATGCCAATTTCACTCAAGATACAAGTTTAGTTTTATATTTGCCATTTGAAGAAGGTCAGGGAACTGAAACACAGGATAGGAGTACAGAAGATAACGATGGTATCTTTGGTTCAATTCCAAGGGATCCTGACTGGGTCACCGGAAAGTATGGATATGGATTGAATTTCACTGGAGAAGACTATGTTAATGTCGGGAGTGATGATAGCCTGAAACTATCACAAGGAGGTTCTTTGAGTGCTTGGTTTAAGATTGATCAATTTTACAGTGGATACGGAAATACAATCATAATGAAAGGTGATGGTGCAAACTGGCTAAATCTACATTATGTGTTATTTGAATATACTGGAACCAATAAAATAGGTCTTTCTGTTTCAAATGGAACACATGCCGTGGGAACTAATGGACCTAAAACTCAAACTTTAACTGAAGACACTTGGTATCATGTTGTAGGTATGTGGGATAACACAACAAAATGTATTTACCTTAATGGTGTTCTACAGGAATGTATCAACTCTGAAATAATGCCAAAAGATGATATGACAGGTTGTTACGTCAATATAGGAAGATCTTATTCCAATAGTTATTATTTCAACGGCACAATTGACGAAGTAAAAATATACAACAGAACTTTGACTGAAAAGGAAATAGTAAATGATTATCAATCAGGATTAATCATGTATGGTTTGTATAGATCTAATGTAAGTTCAGGTAATTATACACCTGTAGGTGGTTATGAAGAGGATTTCACAGATTGTTCTGTCGGCAGCAGTGTTACATGTGCTGGCTGGACTGTTAATACCCCAGATGGCAGTTCGTTTACCGTAGAAAGTGAAGAAAAATTAACTAAGGCGTTAAAGATTGTAGAAACTTCAACAGATTATCCAAGTGATTATGCTGAAAGTCCTTCTTCATCGAATATTGTCACAGGGGTTGTTGAATTTGATATTCATAACGTTGAGAAATCTAGTTATGGCCCAAAGATACACCTTATGGGTGATACAACATTTACTTTCCTTAGTTTCCATGGTGACAATAAACTTAAACATTATAATGATACTCAGCCCTGGCAAGACCTAGGTTGGTATGAAGAAAATAAGACTTTACATATGAAAATTATTTTTGATTGTGATATTGATGTACACGAAGTCTACATGAACGACATTAAGATGATAACTCCTGAATCTGGGAGAACTTGTAGTTATGTTAATAAAATTAGATTTAGCCCATATGGATTAAGTGATGGAGCAATTACATATATTGATAACATAACAATAACTCCATTAATTTCCAATAATTCTTACATAGATAAAGAAGCTGTTGATTACACTATACCTGATACACCAAATACACCAAAAGTAGTTCCGAATTCATCTTCATCTATAAACATAGAATGGTCTTCAGTCAGTGATAATGGAAATGAATATTTCTACTATATGAAAGCATTTGATAATGAAGGTAATTATTATGATGAGAGTTCTTATATAGATGAAACATTTGATGATTATCCAGATGGTGGAAAAGTAGATGACACACCTGGTTGGGATGAAGAAGATGATACAACTGATTACTGGGAATGGAATCTGGATGCATTAGACGGAAGAGCTGTTCCAAACTCGTGGTGGAACCAGTCAGTTACATCACCTCTAAGTGTGACAAATCCAGAAGACAATTACATAATAAATCTTAATATTTTCGTAGAGGCCTATGGTGTTGGCAGGATTTACTTTGGTGACGGTTATTATGTTCACTTGGGTTATGGCCTTTTCAGGATTTATGATCAGTCAGGAATGGTGGCAAATACATCTGTTACTCAAGAAGATTCTGCTTGGTGTGATTTGAAAATAGAAGTGACGAAGAAAAATATAACAGCAACTCTTTGGAATTCTACAAGAACATACAACTGGACAATAACTTATTACACGAATTATGACACGAATGGTATATTCAAATTCAATACAGAAAATGGTGCAATGTTTGACAATTTCTCTGTTTCATTATTTGACAATGTTACAGTTACTTCTGGTATTAAAGACTATTACGTTAACGGTACAGGTTCTGGAATAAATGCTTGGACTACTGATTTGTATGACAATGCTACAGGATTAAGCCCTAATACTACTTATTGTTATTCAGTAAAAGCAAGGGACAATGCTTTGAATAATGGTTCTTTATCTTCAGAGGGATGCAATTGTACCAATGCTGAGCAACCATCCATTTCAACTGTAGATTGTGGAGGTTCTGAGACAGAAGGATATCATTGTAATATCACATTCTCAATGGGAAGCAACCCATCAGCAACAGAACATTACATAAACGAAACGACAGGTAATTCTGGAGCCAGCGATCAAGATTGGACTAGTAGTACTTCTATGTATCAAGATACTGGCTTACAAGTAAATACACAATATTGTTATAAAATAAAAGCCAGGGACTGTAACTTAATCGACACAGCTTATACTTCTCAGACATGTGACAGCACTAACGATACATGTTATATAACAAGTTCCGTTACATTAAGTGGCAATCTCAATTGTGATAACAACCTAACCATCACAGAAACTGGAGCGTTGAATACTAGTGATTATACCGTAACTGTTGGAGATAGCATGAATGTTACTGGAACATTAATTCCAGAATCAAGTTATATCACTGTAGCGAATGATGTGCTTGTTAAAGGTACAGTAAACGCAGGAACGGGGATCCATGAATTTGGTTCATTAACAATTTATAATGGTGGAAGTTATTCCGCAACTAGTGGAATAACAAATATTACAAGAAACATGACTAATAACGGAACATTCACACATAATTCAGGAACTTTCAGATTTGTTGGATCACAAGATTCTTACATTAATGGAACTATAACATTCTACGATTTAGTTGCCGATAAAAGTAGTGTTAGTGATACAGTTCAACTTATGCATGCTTTAACAATATCAAATGATCTTACAATTCAGTCAGGAAACTTTGATACTGGTAATTATACTCAAACTATAAATGGAGATTTCTCAAAGACTGGTGGCAGATTAACAATGGATGAAGTTTCTACTGTATTAGACATAGCAGGTAATCTTGATTCTACAGGCGGTGATTTTGTTGACGGTGTCGCATCAACCATTTATGTTGAAGGAAATGTCAGTGCAACTGGAAATAGCATGTATATAGATACTGCTAGATTCCATATGAATGGCAACAAAAATGCAACTATAAGTGGTAGCTCTAGTTATTGGGGCAGTTATTTCTATGTAGAGAAAGGCAACAACTACAAGATAACTGCAATAAGTGATCTTGACTTTCAGCACTTTATACATAGTAATGGCATATTTGATGTCAATGGATATACTGTAGATGGTTATGGGGTGTATTATGCATCTGCGAATGCTAAATTAGTAATGTCTTCAGGGACTCTTGAGATAGGGCATAATGGTTACAATGGTGGTACTTATAGTCCTTGGCATGCAGCAAATGGTTGGAGTGAAGATATATCTGGCGGTACTATTAAGGTTTATGGTGGCATTCACGCTACTTATGGTACAGTATGCTTTGAGAGTGGTTCTGATTTCACTCCGACAGGCGGATCATTCGAAATAGTAGGTACTGATAATGGTCAAATTCAGATTAAAGAACCTAATAATGTCAATTTCTATAATCTTGTGATTAATCGTAATGGAAAAACAATTACAATATTATTCAATGAAACTAAGGTAACGAATGTTTTGAATGTAACAGCAGGAAACCTATCACTCCAGGCTAATGCTACAACAAATAAATTGTATATTGCTTCAGCCGGGACACTAAACGTGACTCTTAGCAAAATCCTGACAATGACAGGAAATCTAACTCTAAATGGTAACTTTAATGTTGTAAAAGGTAAAGTTAGAAATGTAACTCTTGGAGGAACTAAGTTTACTTTAAATGCAACCAATGTTGCTATTCATAATGTTTTAGTTAAGCCAAATGATGATAAAAAACTTACAAACATTTCAAAGTATGTTAATTTGACTAACTTAGGTTCTGGTTTAGGTGAGTTAAACGTTTCTTATCTTGATTCTGAACTTGGAAGTGTGAGTGAAAATTCTTTAAAAATACACCGATACGACGGAAACAATTGGAATGTTTTGTCAAATACAGGAGTTGATACTGTTAACAATATGGTTTATGCTACTGGTATTAATAGCTTTAGTATATTCACTCCTATGGGAAGTTATTGTGACATCTTTATAACAAATGATACAATTCCTTATACCATTAGTCAAAACAATACTTACTATTGTTTGGATGAAAATATAGGAGAAGACGGAAAGAATGCAACAATATTTTCTTCAGGTGTGCAGAATTCAACTTTGGATTGTTTAGGATATACAATTGCTAGTAATGATACATCAGATACTCGGGGTGTATATACAGATGGAAGTACCACAAATAACAACACAATAAAGAATTGTATTGTAAGAGACTTTTTCACCGGGATTCGAATAAATGAGGGCGATGGAAATACTATAATAAACAACACTGTGCATGACAATGAAAATGGTATTTGGTTATACAAGAGTGCAGACAATATTCTAATAGATAATATTATATTCAATAATAATAACTACGGAATACGATTTGGTTCTTTGGGCACTGACAACAACAATGTAACAGGCGGGTCTATACACGATAACATGGCTGGAAATGCAGAAGATTATTACTTTTATAATGCGGGAGAAACAAACAAGATCACAAACACCAATTTCACTGGAGAAAGAGAAATAGTTTTTGCTGATGTAGGGTCTTGGTTCAACTATCGTAATGATAGTTCTAATGATATCTGGTTGAAAACTAATATTTCACTTGCTGGCGCTACATTAGCAAGAGAGTTGACATCATGGTCACAAACATTAATGAAATGGAATGATTCTGGTAGTGTTGGTATTACAGCAAGATACAACATTACTGGATTTTACGGAGATACTAATTATAATATATTTAATGACTCTGTTCTAGTTGATACTCTGACAACTGATCCTAGTGGAAACTTGCCTTCATTCACAATTTACTTGGCTTCAGGATCTGAGCATGAGATAAGGGTTGAAGGAGAAACAGGACCTCCACAATATTCTAACAATCAAACTCAATTAGTTACAACCTATACTCCAACAGGATATTCTAACTTCAGTATAACTTGGACAGATGATTCCGGTTCAGCATATGCTTTCCTAGAAAATAACTTTACTGGAACATTAATAAACACTTCCATGTCAGGAACATATCCAAACTTCAATTATTCAATAATATTAGCAGCAGGAACTTATCAATTCAGGTTTGTGGCCAATGATTCTGCTGGTACTAGTAATGCTACTGATGTTCAATACTTTACTATTGTTAAAGCCAAACCGGTGCTTATTTTGAGTAATGATACTTCCACGGTTAATACTTCTGGTCTTGTAGGATATTGGAGATTTGAAGAAGGCGTAGGAACATCGGTAAGAGATAGTAGTGGTTATGAAAATAATGGAACGCTAAAGAATGATGATGGTGATGAATGGATTGAAGGAAGATTTGGACAAGCATTATATTTCGATGGGAGTAATGATTATGTAAATTGTGGTAATGATACTAACTTAGACCCAGGTAATTTCTCAATAGTTGTTTGGGTTAAAACGAATTCAAACGATGATACATGGGATCGCTTTGTAACAAAGGGTACTAATAGCGATCGCGAATTTAACTTATTGAGAAGAAGAAGTGGTGTTAGCTACCCGAATAACATAAGTTTTGAAATTTATAATTCAACCAATTCCCAACAAACACTAACTTCTAGCTTTGCTATGGAGATAAATAGATGGTATTTCATTGTTGCAACTTGGGATGGGGGTAATATGAAACTATATGCTGATGGTATTTTGGATAAATCAATATCAGTTCCTAGTCCATTCCCACTTAAAAATACAATTTATCCGTTTGGTGTTGGTGGTTGGGGAGATGGGACTGGTGATTACTGGAATGGAACTGTTGACGAGGTTATGTTATTTAATCGAAGTCTTTCAGCAGATGAAGTAAAAGAATTGTATGAATCAAAAGTAACTTATCCAACTCAAACTAACTTCTCTTTGTCTGAAACAAACAAAGGTGATTCAGATGTCTTCTACGATTTCTACAGGAATGGAACTGTATCAGCAATATGGCACTTTGATGAAGGTTCTGGTAGTTATACTTTTGATGAAAGTGGAAATAACAATACTGGCGAATTAAAGAATACTACTGGTTCTTGTGGAAATGGAGGATGTCCTTCTTGGACAACTGGCAAATATGGAAATGCTCTAGAATTTAATGGTATTGGAGATTACATTGATGTGCCACATAAAACTCGTTTTTCACAAGTCCCAATAACAATTGAAATTTGGGCCAAGTTTGATGATTTACCAAGTGTTAAAGGTGAACAAGAATGGATAATAGCAAAGAAACATACTTCGGGTACCCCAGAAGATCATTCTTGGATGATAATTGGAGCTCCTTGGAATGATAAAATACACTTTTATGTTAGAAATTCAACAGGTGATGATAGTTATGTAATTGCCGATTCAACTATAACACCCGGTGAATGGTATCACGTTGTAGCAAAATTAGATGAAAATTATAATTTGATACTATTTATTAATGGAACACAGCAAACAGGCATGGCCAACTCAGGTGATATTTTTGTTGCAGATGATGTCCTTAGAATTGGTCGTGGTTATGGATATTTCAATGGTACACTAGATGAAGTCAAAATCTATCCAAGAGCGTTGTCTGCAGAAGAAATACTTTGTAGATATGGTAACAATTGTTCATTGTATGGTTTTTGGAATGATACTTCTACCCTTTCAGCAGGTTATCATTATTATACTGCAAGAGCAAGTGAAGGTCAGAACTATACGATATCTTCTTTGATGATACCATTAAACATCAGTAAAGCATCTCAATCATTGTCAATAGGTCCATTAAGTACAGTCACTTATCCAACACAAACCGAAACAGGTTGTGAAAGATCATCTGGAGATCCTTCTTCTACGTTAACCTTATACAGAAATGGATCACAAGTTGCACAAGGAGCAACCAGTCCACAAAACGAGACACCAGTAATACTAAGTCCAGGGACATATAATTATACCTGTACAGCATCAGAAACAGCGAATTATACTGAGGCCTCGTTAGTCAATCAATATAGATCAGTGATAGAAAAATGTAATCCACCAACCAGTGTAGGAGACTGGGAAGTTGATGGTACAGAAATTTGTAGAGATAGGGAAATCTATATTGATGGTGATCTTAAAGTGGATTCAGGAGATACTCTAGTATTCCATAACGTTACTTTCTACATGAATTTGACTTTAAATAGTGAACATGATATTTATGTCTATGCTGGTGGAAACTTCACAGTTCTTGACGATAGTTTATTCGATGAGGATAGTACACAATATTACCATCTTTCCAATTACGGAAACTTTACAATAATTAATTCTTCTGTATATAGCAATAGGTTGTATTATATTACAGAATATGGTAATTCAATAGCTAATATTGTAAATTCAACTGTCTATTGTACACGTTCATACGAATCAGGTACAACACTTACTGCTGAGAATTCATATATTTATAGAGTATATGCATATGTGACTGGTACTGATAATGTAACAGTGGACGGTCTTGATAAGGATGATCCAAGTATAGATTATAATATAACATCGAGTACAAGCGCATTTACGATTAATTTAATAAATGTTGATGTTTCCAGTTCTGGTTTATATTTCAATAATAACGGAGGTATTTTGAACATAAACAACTCCAAGATTTATTATGTTTATCATTATAACGATCCAAATGATCACACAACAATCTCCAATAGTTACATCAACACTTTCTTGTATTATAATACCGGTAATAATGGTAACATAACGTTTGAGAATATACATACTCCTTATACTAATGATACTAGCAACAATCTCACTCTAAACATTAAACCTTTCAATGTGAATAACTGGGTCAACTTAACAAATGTGGGTATGAATTCCTTTTCAATATATACGGGAACAAACAGTTATACCAAGATAAATAATTGTACTCTGTGGATACATGAGAGTTATGGTACGACCGATCTTTACAATTCTACTGTTACTTATAGGGTATTCTTCTATGGAAATAGTAATAATACAGTCACAAATTCGGTGATAGATAGTAGTTCATATTCAAGAATTTATGATTATACTACAGTCAACTTTACAAAACCATTTTCTAGATTAGATCAACTTTCTCTTTATGGAAGTTCAGAATATCCAACAATTCATGGTTACGTAAACATAACTTCCCTTTATTTATGGAGTTCAGGTAATGTTCTCAATAGATACTTCCCATTCAATGTTTCTTATACAGATGGTACTCCTGTTTCAAATAAGAATGTGACAATAAAAAATGGTTCAACTACCATTAACAGTGGCTTGACTAGTTCAGACGGTATAGTCGAGATAAACATTTCAGCTGATAATAGTGCAGATCCATATTACAATTATTCAATTTATGTCGATGACAAATTCATAAAAAACATAACCATGTTGACAAGTACAGCTCCTCATGGTATTGTCTTGACAATATATCCACTACAGTTTTCCAACATAAAGATATCATCTCCAGCAGTCTATGCTTATGGGAGAGATTATCAATTCAATGTAACAGTAACAGGTCAGAAAGCAGATCCTGACGTAGTTTACATAGAATTCAATGATACAACAGGTACAATTACTGATTTAAGAAATTACACAATGAACAATCAATCATCAGAATATTATTATACATTCACAAATCTTGCTGTAGGCAATTATCAATACAGATTCTATGCAAATGATACTGACAATGATTGGAATTATACTTCTATATATGGATTTACAATTGAGAAAGCAAAACCAATTCTTATATTAAGTAATAACACTGCTACAGTCAATACTTCTGGATTGGTTGGATATTGGAAGTTTGAAAACGAAACACTTGGTACTGTTAGAGATTACAGCGGCTGGGAAAACCATGGAGAAATGATGGAGATGAGTAATGGTGGTTCTAGTGTCAGCGGTCCAACAAATGATGGGAGATTTGGAAAAGCAATGAACTTTGACGGTGTGAATGATCGTGTGGAAATTATAGAACAGGATGAATTAAAACTGGGAGACAGCGGAGCTATAACAGCCTGGGTATATCCAACCGGTTTCGATAGTATTGATATAATCTACACTTCTAATAGAAGTTTAGATGTTGAGAAAGGACCTTACTTCAGACTTCAATCCGGAGAATTAATGGCTTCTTTGTCAAATGGTACACATAATCAACCTTTGGATTCTAATTTACCAACAACTTTGAATGATTGGAATTTTGTTGCTTTCACTTGGGACGGAGAAACCGAAACAATAAGACTTCATGTTAATGGACAAGTTTATGAAACACCCAAAACAATAACAAACAAGTTTACATCAGATGTTTACTTTATTGGTAGTTATCTTATAACCTATGATAGATTCTTTAATGGTACAATAGATGAACTCCAAGTCTGGAACAGATCATTAACACATGATGAAATAAAAGAATTGTATTCATCAAGAGTTGTATACCCTACTCAAACTAATTTCAGTGTCAGTGAAATTAATTTAGGCGATGTTAATGGAGCTTACTTGATTAGATTGGATAATATTTCACATACACTGGATGATTATGTTGCTTACTGGCCGTTTGATGATGGTTCAGGAACGATAGCAGAGGATGTATCATTAGATAATAACGATGGAACACTCGGCGGTGGAACTGCTGGTTACGTACCTAATTGGACCCATGTTTGTAAGTTTGGTTCTTGTTTGGAATTTGATGGTGAGGATGATTATGTTGAAATTGAAAATGATATGAATTTCAAAAATCTGACTAAAGGAACTATTTCAATGTGGGTTTATCCAAAAGAAGCAGATAATATATTTTTCTATTACACTGAAGGATCCACTTCGACTACTGATTACATAAGATTACAGGTGAGAACTACCGGTTATAAACTTTTACAAGAAGTGGGTGATTCACAAGTTATAGACATTGATAGCGATGGGCCTCCAAATTTCAATAGTTGGGAGCATATAACAGTTACTCAAAACGGAACTACTGCGTTAATGTATATAAATGGAAAATTACAAGCAGAGAAAGGCGGAGGATATTGGTTCAACGATTCTATAACAAATGGAACAATAAAATTGGGTGAATCCGCATGGGTAAATTGGGAATTCAATGGTACAATAGATGAAGTCCGTATTTATGACAGGGCTTTGTCAGGAGCAGAAATAAAGGCATTATATGAAGCTAAAAATATAACACAGAGTGATGCGATAACTCTTGCTGCGGGCAATTATTATTATTCAGGTTATATCCCACCAACTCAAAACTATACAGAAACAAGTTTATTACTACCACTCAACATCTCAAAAGGATCAACTACAACCAGACTATTCTTGAACGGAACAGAAGGAAACAGAGGATACAATAAAACTGAGATTGTAAATCTAACTGCCACTACAAGTGTATCAACATTAACAGTTTCTATATATGCCAATTATTCAGGTAGTTTAGAGTTAGTTAACAGTTCTACTGGTTCAACTTACAATTTCACTGATACTTCTAACTTGAATTTCGGCAATTATCTGGTTAAGGCTAACACAACTGGAAACGAAAACTACACTTATTCTGAAGTTAGTTACTACATGACAATAGGAGATGACATACCTCCCAAATGGTCTAATAATTCTACTAGCATACCATCGACATATTCATCATCAATCTTATCCATCTTCAACATAACTTGGATAGATAGTGTTGGAATTGATGTAGCATTATTTGAGAGTAACTTTACAGGTTCACCTGGTAATTATACAATGTTTAACTATCCTGGAACTAATGTTTATAGTTATAACATTACTTTGTCAGCTGGTACATTCTATTGGAAGTCTTATGCTAATGACAGTTCAGATAATTCTAATTTCACTGATACTTGGTATTTCACGATAAACAAAGCCAAGCCAGTTTTGATAATGGATAATGATACTGCTACTGTTAACACATCTGATCTTGTAGGATATTGGAAGCTTGATGAAGGTGTTGGTACTTCTGTAAGTGATAGTTCTGGCTATAATAATCTTGGATATATGTACAATGATGAAGAAGATGCAGATGGTGATGAGTGGACTAGTGGAAAATTTGGCTTTGCCACATATTTTAATTTAAGTGAAAAGGTTTACATTGATTGCGGAAATGATAATAGTCTAAATATAGATGGAAATATTACTGTGTCGGCCTGGATTAAAACTAAAAGATATGGACCGATTGTTAGCAGATTTTATACTCAGACCGCGATTCCTAGTTACTATTACGGATATAGGTTGTTGATAAACCCAGATGATGGAAACTTATCATTCAGAATAGGCTCGGGAGAGGATAGTGTAGGAACTGTTTATGGAAAATCGAATTTAACGGACAATAGATGGCACCATGTAGTTGGGTTATGGGATGGAGAAGAAATAAAGGTGTTTGTAGATGGTGTTTTAGATGGTAACGAGAGTTGGACAAATCCCCCAGCTCAATATGATCTATACCTCGAAATCGGCGCATATCACACGTTCACCGTAGATGTGTTTTTCAATGAAACAATAGATGAAGTTCAAGTTTGGAACCGATCATTATCACCAGATGAAATCAAAGAATTATATGAATCAAAAGTAACTTATCCAACTCAAACCAACTTCAGTGTTACAGAAACTGACATAGGTGATTCAGATGTTTATTATGATTTCTATAGGAATGGGACTGTTGCTGCAATCTGGCATTTTGATGAAGGTTCTGGGAATTATACTTTTGATGAGAGTGGGAAGAATAATACCGGAACATTAATTGGAATGAACAACACGGGGGATAACTTCAACCACAGTGCTGGTGTCGGTTCTGGTTGGAATACTACTGGTGGTTGTAAGTTTGGAAGCTGTTTAATGTTTGATGGTGCGAATGATTATGTTGATGTTTCTCATAATTTCACAGAAGCTCCTTTCACAGCTGAGCTATGGATAAAATTAAATCAGCTTGCAACTGATAAAGGCGAAGCCGAATATATCTTTCTACAAAAGAAGGCAACAGGGGGACCGCCTTGGTATTCGTGGGGGTTGTATGTTTCGAGCTCCGATGATAAGGTTGTCTGGACTCTTTATAATTCTACTGGTTCCCCCAATACTATCTGGTCTAATTCAGGCCTAACCACAGATTGGTACCATGTTGTTGCTCGGATTGACGCAAATTACAATATGAGGCTATTCATCGATGGAGATGAACAAACATCTACAGAAAATTCTGGAAGCATACTCAATGCTGATGGTGGACTTCGTGTTGGTGCATGGTCGGATACATCTTCAAGGATAAATGGCACAATAGACGAAGTCAAAATCTATCCAAGAGCGTTATCTGCAGAAGAAATTCTTTGTAGATATGCCAACAACTGTTCTTTATATGGATTTTGGAATGATACAACAACATTAGGTGCGGGTTATTATTATTATACTACAAGAGCATCAGAAGGACAGAACTATACAACTTCTGCTTTATTACTTCCACTAAACATATCAAAAGGATCAACCACAACCAGACTATTCTTGAACGGGACAGAAGGTAACAGAGATTATAACACCTCCCAAGTTGCAAACTTCACAGTAACAGTAAATACAAGTTATGATTCAACCGTTTATCTTGATACAAACATCTCAGGATGGATAATACAAAGCGATTCACCTGTCTTATACAATTTCACATCTTTAGATACTGAAGGAATCTACAATATAACTGGCTACTATGAAGGCGACGAAAATTACACTTCTTCCACAATAACCTACTATGCAAACGTCACCACACCAAACCTACCACCAAACATCTGGAACTTAACAGTTAGAGACTTCTACACCGACGAACCGATAACACAGACAATGACAGGAGTCTACATAAACATTTCTGTCAACGCTACCGATCCTGATAACAACTTGGCTTATGTCGAAGCAAACTTCACTTGGCCTAACGGAACGATAGTTTACCATAATCTAACTTTAGTAACAGGTAGAAACTACACACACGTCTGGAATTATTCCTTACCATGGGATATGCCTAATGGCACAGCATACATCAACGTAACAGCTTACGATACTCTAGGATATGCAAACAGTACAGTCACAACTCTCAACATTTCTGAAACCATCAATTTACAACTGACCAACACACCAATCAATTTCACCATTGCCTATCCTGGACAAGAAGTCAACGCAACTTCAGGACAAGGCTGGCCTCTCAACGTAGAGGTATTAGGAAATGTTGAGGTCAACTTAACCCAGAATGCATCAACATCCTTAACAGGTCTATCTGACCCATCATACGAGATAGGAATCGGAAACGTAACTTGGAACACAACTGAATTTGGAACATTCACACAATTGACTACTGATTATTCGATAGTTAATGAAAGCGTACAACATAGCGACATCGTTTCTATCTACTACAGATTGTACGTGCCCATGGTTATAGCTCAAGATTATGGAGGCAGCCTCTGGATTAAAGGTGAACAGGTTTGAAAAATTCAATGAACGGTAACATCAAAAAGAGAATTTCATCTATTCTGAGAAAGAATCCAGAAGGCTTGACAATGCTCAAGATTGCTAAACTGGTCGGTGTTCACAGAAACACCATTCCTAGATATCTGTATGAGATGAAAGGAGAAGAAAGTGTTGTAATTAGACAAATTGGTCCTGCTAAACTGTTCTATCTAAATGATTCAAGTTTAAGAGGAACAGAGAAGCGGATTTTAAAAAATATTAGGAGGGCGATGTAATGAAAGAAGAATTGAAAAAAAGGATTGTCTCTATTTTAAGAGAAAATCCAATGGGTCTAACCATTTCCGGTATCGCTAAACTCGTTGGGTCAAATAGAACCACAATTCCAAAATATCTATACGAGTTAAAAGGCGAGAAAAAAGTTTTGATAAGGGAAATAGGTCCTGCAAGAGTGTTTTTCCTTGATAAGAGGAGAATTAATTGAAAATGAACTTACAAAGAGGAGCTATATTAACGAATTTCAGATATTGAAACTTCTATATAATAGAAGAAAAACCTTAAATTATATAAAATTAAAATATTATTAATTGGAAGGGGAATTTTATTGATGAGAAATTATAAAATTTTATTGTCAACCCTGATAATCATTTTCATAGCTTTTGTTTTATTGTGGCAAATACCTGAGTTTAGGCTGGCCATAACAGGAAAAGCAGTCGAATCCCCTACTACACTCAATGTAACTATAGGAGGTCTTTTAGGAAGTATTCAAGTCTCCAATTACCCAATAAATTTCACCATTGATCCTGGTTTACAACCCAGGACTAGTTATAATCCCAAACAGAGAGAACCCGAAGGTATAGGTTATGTCACAGTCAAAGTTAATGCTAGCAACAACGTTGATTATAATGTTTACATGAATGCCTCTGATCTACAACTGGTTGGTGATTCATACACAATTCCTGTGGGTAACATAACTATCAATAGTACTTGTAACGGTACGAGACCTTCACCACCATTAATTCGTCTTTCAAACTCATTTAAAGAGATTTGTAACGGAGCGTATGAAATATACAGGGCCAACAGTACTGATATCTATTTCTTTATAGATATACCGGCAGGTCAGGATAATGGAACTTACTTTGGAGACGTTTGGATACTTGTTAACTCTTCTGAAGCCACTGGTCAAAATAATACTTGGTATGGATCGAGTAACACAACAGTTGCGGTTAAAGTTTACATAGAATTTCAATGGAACAGTACTAACACACCGATAGACTTCGGTACATTAAATCCTGGTGTCGAGAGTAATGCATCTGGGTCAAACAGTGGATGGCCAGCTAGCGTTATAAGTGGTACTGGCACGAATGTGTTTATAGATATTTATCTCAACGGAACAAATTTAGATTGTATAGGTGGTATTTGTACACCGGGTACACATTATATGGGAGTTGGTAATGTGACGTATTCAAACGCAACATCAGAACCCACGTGGCCTGATAGTATCCGTATGCTGAATAGAACGTTACCCGGCTCATCGACAAATGGCGATTTCCCGAATTGGGGCCATGTTGGTAATGCAACCAACACTTGGAATTTTTGGAATATCAGCATTCCTAGTGCACAAATACCCGGAGACTATGGAGGTATTTTGAATGCTAAAGCAACTGAAGAAGGAGAAGCTCCATAAGATCTTAATAACTATATTATTGATGGAGATTTGTTTAGTCTCATCAGTACAAGCCTTGGGTGTCGGTCCTACACACTTGGATGTTACAGTAGAAAAAGGAAAAGAGATCGAAATAACAAGGTATGTTCAAGTATCTAATCCTGATACTAATCCATTATCCATAACAGGCGCTGTGACTGGCTCAGTATCAGAGTTTATCACTTTGGAACCGAGCGAATTTGATTTACCACCTGGTCCTGGTATAATGACTACAGATCCAGTCCCGTACAATTATGTCAAGGTCATAATAAAAGTGCCTAGAGAAGTACCCAAGTATAAATATATGGGTGAAATTCTGTTCACTGAAAAACCAATAACAGGAGGTGTCCTCGTGACATCTGCTCAACTTGGTGTGCGAGTCAACCTAAATATAGGCAAGGTAGCAGAAGCAGTGTTTCCCGTCTACATCAACGGAATGATCTTTCTGTTAGTTATACTGTTAATGGTATCTATCTTTTTATCTGTTAAGAAGAAGGTGAAGAAGAAATGAATAAAGTCAACATCGGCATCTGGGTTTATGCTTTTCTCTGTCTAGTCTTAGTCTTAGCCTACAGGTATTATACAGATATCTTCGAACCGAAAGTATACGGATACAACTTATCACTCTGGTACGCTTTGGCAATAAACTTAGTCTTACTCGGATTTTCGGTCGTTTCATTCAGACAATCAAAACTTCTGTCGTTACTCGGCATCGTCCTTGTTCCTTTATCAACATACTCATTCTACAGGAGTTGGACTGATTTCAACTATGATTATCTTGCAGGTTTTCTGGCGGTACCAATGCTTCTTCTAGTACTAAGAATTTTAAAAGGACAGGAGTTAATTAAACTCTCTACTAAAGCTATAGAAAAATACTCTGAGAACTTGTAGATTAAAAGTTCAGAGAATCAGTAAAAACAAACAAATAGACTGAAACATAAAATATTATTAGTGGTAGAGTGAGGTATAAAATTCTAATCTTATTAGTTTTGTTGATATCGGTTTCTCTTTATTCAATAAAAACTGGCTGGATTTCCAGTGAAACTCTACAATATATACAAGTTACTGTTGCCATCGAGCAAGCAGACATAACTGTGGATGTTCCAGACCCACCTTCAAGCCTCAGTTATTACTGTCCTGGGGAAGTCGTTAACGTTTCCAACACTATTGTTAATTCTGGATCTTCAAACATCACTGGAAACCTCTTAAGTAGAATTCTAAACCCGAATAACGCTGAAGTTCATTCTCAAAATTGGTTTGGTATAGATGTTCAAGTCGGTGAAAATAAAATTTATAATACACTCTACACAGTCCCTACAAACCCTGTAGTTGGTACTTATACAGCTGAAGGCAACTTCTCTTATGGTACAAAATTCGTATATTCGAATGACACTTTTGAAGTTAGAAAGGGAATAGGTAATTTTCTTGTATCGACGGATAGAATCTCCGTGACGATACCACCTGGCAATCATACAACCCGTAACATAACTTTTTGGCTGCAAGACGCTTGTGATAATACAATAGTCTTCCTAAACACAACTTCAGATATTCCAGGAAATTGGGTCAATTTCATGCCTAATAATGTTCTACTAACACCTTTCATCACAAATTTAACTAGTATGAACATAAGTGTTCCTAAATCTTTCATAACTGAGGGTACTTACAGCGGGACTATATTTGCTTATGCAAACGGACAAGTACGTAGTATCGCTTTAAACGTCACGGTTTCGGGTAAAGCATTTAGTTTGAATGTTACTGTACCTTCTTATAAAAAAGAAGTTTGTCCTGGTGAAGATGTCCCTGCTATAATAGGTATATCGAAGAACTTCCCTGGAATCGTCGATATCAACATGACTCATCAGATTAAAGACTTTATTGGACAAGTTTACGATGAGGAAAATGAAACCCTTCAGATGAACGATAGTCTGGAAACAGTTTCTGTCCTCACAGCTCCTTCTACCACGGGTTATTATACATTCTCATCAACTCTACAACACAACTCAAGTATTGTAGATGATTCAGATACTTTCAGAGTCATTGAATGTGTAGCTCCACCACCCCCACCACTACCTTCTCGAGGACGCGGAGTGCCACCATTAGTGAAAATTTACGATATTACTTTGAGATTATCGACAAACCTTCTAACAGTAATTCGTGGCAATAGAACGAGTTTTATAGCTTACGTCAACAATACAGGGACAGAGACAGCGGATTCGATAAAACTTTCGATAGACGGAATACCGATGACTTGGATTGAAATTTTACCGATGGAATTGAGTATTAGTCCAGGAGAAGAGAAGGAATATTTAGTCGTCATCGATGCACCGGTAGATGCAGAGGTTAAAATTTATAGGTTAGGTGTGAAGGCAAGAGATGGGATCGAGAGTAATAAGGAAATTCTGACTTTAGTTGTTGCTAGAGATCCAAAGGAAATAGCTGACCTTCTATTATTAGAATTGGAGAGATTGAGAGCTTTAGCTAACGAGTCTCTTTCAGTTGAGGAATGCATAGATGTCGCGATCATCAAATCTTACTACAACGATGCTGAACTTGCTCGTGAAAGAGGATTAGAAGAGTATGGTTTAGAGAATTATGAAAAAGCCATCGACTGGTTTGAGCATGCTATAACAGTTTATGAGCAAGTTATTTCGAGGGTTGATATAACTGTTGAGATGGAGATTTCAACGACCAATTCGTCTAAATTCATAATGCCTCCAATATTTGATTCGGATAAACAATTGATTCTGGCCAACACTTACTTGATTGAGAAAAATTATAGAAGAATCTGCGAACCCATTGAGGAGTTGAGAAACTACATCATGATCGGTTTAGTATTCTGGCCTGTGATTGTGATTATACCAATCATCCTGATAATAATCTTTGTCATATTCTATCAAAAGAAGAGAAAAAAAGATGTAATCGCGATTTTAGAAAGAGTTAGAAAAAGACTAGGTCCCCCGAAACCAGAAGCATAGTTTTAAATCTTCTTTAAACTAAATATTATCATTAGAGGTTACCATTAGTGGTTATTATTAATGGGAAGAATATAAAAGATGAAATAATTAGAATTCTTGAATCTCATCCAGAGGGCGTTACACTTCAAACTTTGTCTGATAGGATTGGAGTTAGCAGGCACACAGTCGTCAAGTACGTTTTTGAACTGAAAGGTTCTGGGATTATCCACCGGAGAAGAGTCGGTTCTGCAACCCTCCATTATCTCAAGAGTCTAATGGAAAAATTCAACAAAAATTTGGAAGAGGTTGAACATGGAGCATCATCATGAAAAAATGACAAGATATGCATATCTTTTATTCTCTTTCTTAGTGTTAACTCTTTTGTCGATTCATATCGTCAATTCAGCGACACAAAAAACTTTCACACTCGACTTAGACAACCCTATTTTCATGTACGAAGAATATGAGTTGAACGAAACTACCACAAAAAATTTGATATACAACACGACTCAGAACATAACTCTAGTGACTACGATACCTAAGAATTCTATGATTCTTGATTCAAAGATGATTTTAACTGGAAAAATTACTCCGAGTCAAACTACTGGGACAGGTGTGAGTTATCATAGTGTTGCCGTAGGAAACGTGACTGGAGGTTCGAAAGAAGATATAGCTATAGGAACTTCAACAAGTCCACATGTTTATTTATTCAATTCCTCTTTAGACCAGAAATGGGGTTTCACGACCATAGGGTCTGGGGTTGTTTATAGTCTTGCTATCGGTAATGTAACTTCTGACAGTGGGGATGAAGTGGCAGTTGGATCAGAGGATACTAGAGTATACTTGTTAAATTCTTCTGGTAACCAAATTTGGAATTATAACACCTTAAATGAAGTTCGTGGTGTTGCCATAGGAGATATAACATCAGATCCTGGAGATGAAGTTGTAGCAGGAACACTAGGTTTAGATGTATATGTGTTAAACTCAACCGGACAAGTAATACAAACTCTCAGTACTGAAGGACCCGTCTACAGTGTTGCCATAGGAGACGTAACTTCCGATATTAACAATGAGATAGCAGTTGGAGACAATTCAAGGATATATGTCTTCAACTCTACTGGAGATCAAGTCTGGAATTTAACGATTGGTAACATAATTCGTAGTATTGTAATAGGAGAAATGCTTTCCGATACAGGCAATGAGATAATAGCTGGAACAAACAATGGTACAGTTTATGTATTAAATTCGACAAAAAGCATAAGATGGACTCGAGATATAAATGATATCTACAGTGTTGCCACAGGGGATATAACGTCCGATACAGGCAATGAGATAGCAGTAGGATCAGGGGATTATAAGGTTTATGTATTAAATTCAACAGGATCAGAAGTCTGGACTTTCACTACAGGTAATGAGGTTCATGGAGTTGCTATAGGGGAAATCACAACCGATCCATTGAACGAAACCGTAGCGGTATCACTCGATAAAAACCTTTATATCTTGAATTTTGAATACTATCCTACTCCTTATTTGGATGTTGGGGCTGATGGTGATTGGGATTGGAATTATCCAGAAAAATTGAGAGGCAGTGTAAACGTAACTAATTCCCCCCTTGCTCCGGGAATTCAGGAATATCTTTCAACTTGTACACCTGATGGAAATGGGACCTGTGAAGTTCCGTTTATTTTCTATTCTGCATCTACAGGTGAATTAGAGATATCGGACATCAACATAACTTATGATTATAATGCTTCTAGTGCGGTTTCTTACCAATATCAAACTAACACTTGGTCCAGAACGGATAACATTGAAGTCAACGAGACTGTAGGGAATGAAGTCGATAACATATCTTATAGTGACCCAGCCAATGATATCACGATAAATTACATCAAGATAAATGAAACCGCAACTAAGTGTGATTTCAATGGTAGTTCTTACAGCAACATAACTATCAACGGAATAAACTACTGTGACATAGGTTGTGATAGTGTTGTCTCTGGACAATTACGTTTACTCTGGGATGAATCTATGAGCGCATTGATACCGGTATATTTGAATGAAAGCTCTCAAATAATTACTTCAGGCGGAATCTGGAAGAAGAATTTTACTGTATGGAGTAACACTACTACAACCTTTACAAATGTCAAAGCTAACATAACCTTGAATTATTCAATTGTAGTTTCAGATCAAGGTCTGTATGTTGATTGGTACATTAACGGGACTTTTTATGACATAACCCCTTCAACAACTTGTCCAAATTATACTTCAAAACAAATAGGAAGTGACACTTTCCCTGTGTGTGGGAAAGATAAATTTGGTAGTGACGGTATTGTCGATTTCTTCGAATGGATACAACCATATACATCTACTATTCTTTATGAGGTAAATGGATCAGTCAATAATCCAGCCAACCTAACCGATCTGAATGTTACACCTTCTTCAGGTATCTGGGGTGATGAATACAACTTCAGTGTCAACGTAAGTGACCCAGAAGGAGATAACGTAACGGTCAATTTATGGATTTATTTGACTAACTTAGATACTTGGGTAATGTTCGAATCAAAAAACACAACCACTCTCACAAATGAAACACTAGAAACTATAGAGTTTAATATAATTTCTAACGAGTCATGGGTAGGAAATGATATGTTTAGATTTGGATATCGTGATTTCTCAGGTGGTTATGTATATCATGACTGGAAATTTACTGATAATTCTACTGGTCCTAATGTTTCAAAACATAACGTCTCGATCATTTATGTTCAAGGTAACAACACACAAGTCAATAGAACAGGTTCTTCCAACGTCACTTTGATAATTAGAGTAAATGACACTGATAATGCTACGATGGTTGGATCAAACGTGAACTGTGGTTTCTGGTTAACTACAGATGGGTCTAATTTTACTCTTACATATACGACCATGACAAATTCTTCTGGTTATTGTAGTTATACTTTTGATCCTAACTCTTCTTATTCTGTTGGGGAGCAGTGGTGGATAGCAGGAACTAAACAAGACTCTTATTATCTAAGCCAGAATTCAACCAATTTCACTTCAGAAGTATACGGTCAATTGAACATTAACCTAACAGAATCTGTCATGGATAAAAACTTCACTAGAGGTCAAAATATTACTTCAAAAGCAAAGATATACGATGATAGGGGGTATGTTGTCCCTGAATCAGGTCACAATTGTACATGGTACATAATCAATGAAACAGGAAGTCTAGTAGAGACAAACAATTCTATGACTAATACGACAGGCTATTGTAATTATACATGGTCCACTGGTTGTTCAAACGATTTAGGAATATACAACATCAGTGTTACATTATTAGGAAATACATCAAATTATTACTACATTGAGAAGGATTCTAGCGAAATCAACATAACTTTGAAAGACGATTTAAACATAACTATTATATATCCTGGTGAAGGTTTGATAGTTCATGAACAAGAAAGTTTAAACTTGAATTCTACAATATACGATTCTTGTGGTTCCCCGACGAAATCTTACAGTATAAATTGGTATTTCACAGGTTCAGGACCGTTGTGTATTGGGGATGTAGGTTCAGGAGGTAACACTACTATCTATAATCTTGACCCAGATTGTACCCCTCGTTCACAGACTATACTTGTAAATGCGAGTGGAAATCTTTACGGTACTGATGAGGATAATGTATCGATTTACATCTATGGTTGGTCTAGAGTCGATATAAAAACTCCAACTTCTGGGAGTAGCATCAACAGATCAGAAGCCGGTGAATCTATTGATATAATCTGTTTTGTCGATGATGCAAATGCAAGTGGTGTGCCCCAAGAAGTAACAGAATATCCCGTCAATTTCTGGTATAAGAATCAGACTTCTTCGTATTTCATAAAAATTGGTACTAACCTCACTAATACGAGTATTGGTCCTGGCGGTGGATATGCAAAAATTGTTTGGAATATCACAAACCAAACTATGTCAGATGGCAATTACACATTGAAATGTAACATAACTGACAACTCCACTCTATTATATAACGCTTCAGTGTTTGAAGATACATCAGACAACGTTAAGGTGTTTGGTAATCCTGATGTTATTCCACCACAGTTCGTATACGTCAATGCGTATTCAGCTCAACTTTATGATAACGTAACTATTGAGACAAGAATCAAAGACTTTTATAGTGTCGATAAAGTCTGGCTCTATATAACTTTCCCGAACACAACTACTTCTATTTTTGATATGAAGAATACTTCTTCTGATCTTTCTGATAGTATATGGAATACATCCTTAAACTTAACAGAGAAGGGAGACTATGATTTTGTGATTTATACAAACGACACGAGTAACAACACAAATTCTACAACAGGATGGTTTGAAGTTTATCTGCCACTTAAATTTTTGGGGAGAACTGTAGATGTAAATGGTAATAATGTATCAGTGGAGTTTATCTTTTACAAGAATGGAACGGAACAAATAATCCATCAATTCAGTACTAATGCATCTTTTTCTGATTACAACTTCACTATCCACAAGAGAATATACGATTTAGTAACGAATGTCTTAGGTCATACTATTAAATTCTATAATGTAAATTCTACTGCTTCTGCAGAACAACAATTCCAAATTTCAAACGTAACAAACATTACCAATCCGTTGAATTTCACAGAAATTCCCCCAGCCTCAATAAATCCACCTAAAGTGATAAATGAATTAAAGGCTTTAGAGATTAAGAATATACTCGTTCATGGAAACGTTAGTATTACATTGAACTATTCTTCTGGTTACAGTATAATCGATTATGAACCAGCAGTAGAGATATTTAAGTGTTCAAACTGGACACATCCCGCTACTTGTAATTCTGGTTGGGAGGAACTCGGTGGAGTATACAATGCAATTCTTCATACGATAACGTTGAACGTGACAAATACTTCTGTTTATGCTGCAATAGAAGCTGCCATCTGTGGAAATGGAGTGTGTCAAGATTATGAACATTGCGGTGAGGCTTATTATTGTGCGGCTGATTGTGGACAATGTCCTACTGGCAATGGAGATGATGGCGGTGGAGGAGGTAGTGGAGGTAGAGGAATATCTCCCCGTTGTGGTAATGGTATTTGTGAGGCTGGAGAAAATGTCTACAATTGTCCTAGAGATTGTGGACAAGCCGAGACCATGTTCAGTTTGAAGACTAACTTAACCAATGTTCAACTCGATCCAGGGGGAGAAGAAACATATACCCTATGGATCACTAACAACGTAAAGTATACGATAAACACTTCAATATCAGTTGTAGGAGCAGCGAGTGAATTCATAATCCCAGAGAAGGCAAAATTGGATGTTAATGAATCAAGTGAAAAACTCGTTAAGTTATACGTTAGAATTCCTAGTGAAGCAGAAGCTGGTGTTTATACTGGAGATATAACTGTAACAGCTGACGGAAAGACAGAGAGTCTACCTGTATCTATATCAATATCAACTAAAGTTGCCGCATACTTAGATGTTGTTGTTGAGGCTTTAACAAAAAGAGTTGGTATAAATGAAACTGCTAAATTCCATATAATGTTATACAACCTTGGGTTCAGAAAGAAGTTTGACGTTACCTTGGATTATTTGATAAAAGATTTTGAAACCGAGAATGTTATTCATGAAGAAAGTGAAATCAAAAGCATTCAAACTTCTGAATCATTCGTCAAAAACATTCCTTTATCTGAAGTTAACATGACAGCAGGTCAATACCTCTTCGAGGTCCATGCTAAATATGATGACAGGCTTGTAACAGCAACAGACGATTTCGAGGTAGTTTTATCATTCTGGACTTCAGAAAGAATGATGCAAATGACTTTAGTTCTCACGATAACAGGGTCTATAGTTGCGATCATTATAGGACGGAGAAAGTATATCGCATGGAAACACGCAAAGGCACGATACATATTCCCAATCGACATGGACAAACTACCTAAAGGTGAAATTTGGCTAGGAAAAATCGCCGAGACAAAAAGCAAAACATATTTCAGTATAGACGACCTAACAACTCATGTATTAACAGCAGGGGCAACAGGTGCTGGGAAATCTGTTTCTGCCATGGTCTTTGTAGAGGAGTTGTTAGATAAAAAAATTCCTGTTGTAGTTTTTGATCCAACTGCTCAATGGTCAGGATTCGTAAGGTCATGTAAAGATCCTAAACTACTCAGATATTACAGAGATTTTGGAATGAATGTTAGAGATACCAGACCTTATCGTGGAATGATATACGAAGTCACTGACCCGAACGTAAAGATAGATTTCAAGGAGTACATGAACCCAGGAGAAATAACAGTCTTTACTCTGAACAAATTGAAACCTGGACAGTATGATGACGCTGTGGTTAATATAATAAATACTATATTCGCTCAAGGTTGGGAAGAATCTACAAAATTGAGAATGATAGTAGTATTCGACGAGGTTCATCGTCTGCTGGAGAAGTATGGAGGAAAGGGTGGATATGTTGCATTGGAAAGAGCGTGTAGAGAATTCAGGAAATGGGGCATCGGTCTGATAATGGCATCACAAGTACTGTCTGATTTCAAAGAAGCCATTAAAGGAAATGTATTAACAGAAGTTCAATTGCATACAAAGTCTTTGGAGGATTTAGAAAGGGTGGAGAAAAAATATGGTTTTGAATACGCGAAAAAAGTGACAAAACTGGAAGTGGGTGTGGGCATGATGCAGAATCCAAAGTACAACGAAGGTAGGCCTTGGTTCATAACTTTCAGGCCAACTTTACACTCACCACACAAGATTCCTGATGTAGATATGAATACTTACAGAGAATACGCTGCTCTATTACAGATGATAGAGACAAAGATTGAAGGTTTAGAAAAATCTGGCGTTGATGTTTTCGATTTGAAGACAGAATTAAAATTAGCAAAAGATAAGCTCAAGAAGGGTAGATTCAGGATGGCTAAAATATATATCGATTCATTAGACAAACATTTAAGTAGAGGGTGATGAGAATTTTTGGTTTCAAGAAAAAAGATGTTGGGAAGAAAGAAAAAGGATCAGAAAAAAGTACAGAAGAAGTTTTAAAGGAAAAATATGGTGTTCTCAAAGAAATACCTGAAAGAAAACTGGAAGTGGAAGGGTTACCTTTTCAGCATGTAATGCGCCCTAAAGAAGTGGGGGAGCCAAAATTACCCGATCTATTACTAAGAATAGAGAAAATGGATGGTAAGTTAGATTTTATTAACAGTTTTAGGGATAATGTCAATGAAAGAATTACACAACTTGCTGAAGAAATCGGTGAGTTAAGAACCATGGTCATGGAGAGAGATCGTTCTTTCGATAAGATCTCTGTAGAATTTGAGACAGTTAGAGATACTGTAACTGGTCTTGAACCGATGAAATTAAAGAAGCATTTCGAGAAAAGAGAAAAAGAAATCGTAGAGAATAAGGCAAAGATTGAAAGTATCGAAAATTTAGTTAAGGCCCTGGGCGAGGAAAGTAAAAAGTTTAGAAGCGTGATGGAGAAAATAAAGAGTTTTGAAAATCTGATTGATGTTTCTTATGATATCGACAGAAGAATCTCTAAAATCAAAGGAGCTAAGGATCATGTTGATATGGTAGTTTCAAAGGTTGAGAATATTTTCTCAGAAATGAACGATAAAGTGAGTGAACTTGAGAGCCAGAGAGAAAAGATAGACAAATTGGATGGCTTGACTATAGAAATGACTAAAATGCTCGATGAAGTTAGTGTGAGGCTCAACAGGTTCGTAGAAAAGAAAGATTTGAATGAACTCAAGAAGGATGTTGATGAAGATTTGAAAAAAATTGAAGCACATCTTAAAGGCAGAGCACCTGTTAAAGGAAGGCCAGTCCCTGTTTCTAGGCCAGTCCCTGTTTCTAGGCCAGTCCCTGTTTCTAGGCCAGTCCCTGTTTCTAGGCCAGTCCCTGATACTAGATTAGCCGAATTGTACTCTCAGATATCAAAATTGAAGTCAATCATAGACAGCCAAAACATGGCAATCAGGAATATTATTTCAAGGTTAGGTGGTAGAGGGATTCGAGCAGGAGGTTTAGAAATAAGAAACATTAAACTTTCACTCAGGTTTTTCCAGATTATGAATATACTAACTTTTGAAAGAGATACAAAGAAAATAAGAGAATATCTTTCTGAAGTGAGAGAGATAACACAAGAAATGAAGTCTAATGGTATTTGGAACGAAGAAAAAGAGAGTTATATGAGAGAAATTTTGAACAAATTATCTAGGAGAATAGAACCTCTGGGAAACAGAAAATCAGGAACGGGTTAATTAAATGGTATTCATAAAGGAGCAAGAAACCACTTTAAAGAAACAACTCAGTCTTCTAGATTTGATTGTTTTTGGTATTGGATCAACAATAGGAGCTGGTATATTCATTCTAATCGGACTGGGTGCATCAGTAACTGGTCCAGGTATTATTATCTCATTTATTCTCGGGACTTTAATCTCTTTATTTATAGCTTTGAACTACGCAGAGTTAAGTACATCCATGCCTACGGCAGGTGGTAGCTACTCTTTTGTTAAGGAAGGTTTGGGCGGAATAATCGCATTTTATGTAGGTTGGTTGATTTGGTTGGGTAGCGTTGTCTATTCGGCCTTGTCCACTGTAGGTTTCGTACAATACTTGGGCTATATCTATCCACTCCCTTTTCAAGATTTGATCGGTATCCCAATTCTTCTTGGGTTTGCATTCCTGAACATGAAGAGTTTTAGAAAAGCGATGTTCATCCAGAAAATAATAACTCTAGTTCTACTTGTTATTTTCATTATCAGTATTGTTACAGGCTCAATGAACTTAGATGTCAAAAACTTTTCACCTTTATTCCCCAAAGGGATTTCATCTATTTTCATCGGAACTAGTCTAATCTTCGTATGTTTTATTGGGTTTGCGATGCTTACAACTGTTTCAGAAGAAGCAAAAGAACCCAAAAACATCGGGTTAGCATTGATAGCTTCTGTGTTGATATCTGGTTTAATATACATTGGCATTTGTATCGTTACAATTGGTTCGGTTCCTATCGATATTCTGGCAAACTCTAAAGTTCCTCTAATGGAATTAGTCAAGGATAATTCAATACTAACCAGTTTCATGTTGTTAGCGGCAATTCTAGCAACACTCTCTTCCCTGAACGTATCCATAGTAGCAGCATCGAGGAATCTATTTGCCTTGAGTAGGGACGGTTACGTACCTAAAATATTCAGTTCAATCCAAAGAAAATATAAAACACCTCATATAGCGATGTTGTTCTCAGCTCTTATGGCTATTTTGTTTGTTGCGAGTAGGTCAATCGATTTCATAGCATACTTATCCACTTTTGGATATGTTTTCGCTTTCTGTTTAGTATCTTCTTCTTTATTTATCTTAAGGAAAAAACGCAAATATCTAGAACGACCATTTAAAGTTCCATTCTATGAAGTCTTTTCGTTTGTAGGGTTTGTCTTATCCCTCATTCTACTCCTATTCCTAGAAAGTAGCGCTATATTTACTGGTATTGTGTGGATGATCATAGGTTTCTTTGTTTATTGTTTACATACATTAGGTGTAAATAGATTTAGAATGGCATTTGGCGGGATAAACATTTTTATTTCTATTTTATCTTTTACTGTTTGGTACTCGTTAAAAATTGGCTTTTCAACCATGGGACCCTCCCCCAAGATACTAATGTCATATACGAGTTTAATTATCGGTGTGATATGTCTTATTTCAGGAATATTGTTCATAAAAAAAATTAAGATTCCAAAGAAAGAAGAAAAAGTCCGGATATGAGGGAAAATCCACCCATGATGCTGATGGTAGCAAAGATAGAAGTTCTTAAAATATCTGATGGCAGTATCGATTCAAGGAATTCAATTTGATGGAAGAAGAGATAAACTCCTATCATAGATACTAGACCTAGGAAAATCTGGAATGAACCGAAAATTGTGTTCAATTTTTCTTTAGCTATTAGATAAAAACTTCTTTTTAACTTGAAACTGTAGGTTTTTGTTTCTATACTGAGAAGGTTTTTGAGTCGCCTCGTCAATTCAGTCTGCACAGAAATTAGATCTCTCGCAGTTACTATTCCTACTATCTTTCCATCATCAATCACAGGGAGTTTATCTATTTTATTTTCTTTCATTATTTTTACAGCTTCTTCTATTTTCTTGTGTGGAGATATTGTTATAACGTTTTTGGTCATGATATTTCCTGCATAAATATGTTTCAGACTTTTTTCTGTTGCTACGGCATCAGTCAGGATATCCCTGTCAGTCAATATACCAGTTATATTACCTTTCTTGTTCAGAATGATAAGACTTCCAATATGTTGTTTGGACATTAATTTGGCTGCATCAATAATTTTCATATTTGAATGGGCAACTTTGACATTCTTGTTCATTATATCTTTAATTAGCATATGATTCAACCGCTCTTAAACCATAAAAAATTTTTAATCATTTACTTATTAAGGCAATTCCACCTAGGGTGTGTAGTGATCCAACCAATGCAAGCAGAGCACAAACAATGAATTTATATTCGGTTTGAAAAATGATGGGAAATCTATCAACTGCAATTAAACCTAATATTGTAAACAGGATAAAACCTAAGAAAAGTAAAGCTCCACCTATAGCCATACCTAATTGTTGAATTTTGGAAACAAACATTATCTTTTCTGCTGCCTTCTCTGCCTTTTTTGCTTCTTGAGCCAGAGATTCTACTACCTGTTTAGTGTCTTTAGAAATCTTTACTTCTTTCTTCTCGACCATTAATAGATTATGGAATATTTTCGCATATAAAAGTTACTAGAAAAAACTCGAACTTACTGAAATCATTTTTATTGTTAAAACAATTTTATAATTTTCTTGTATACTTCTTTGCTAGTTTTGCTATTGTTTCCTTGAGTCCTTGTCCTAAAGCTATCGCTATTCCTAATCCAACCGAGGCGACTAATATCAGTATTATACCGTCAATCACTTGGGAACTTATTCCAACTAATGGAAGTGCTAGGTCGATTGCTATTATCATCGTGAAGAAAAATATCACTTGTCCAATGAGTCCAGAGTATTCTGCTTTTGTTGCTATTACCTGTCCTTCAACATACTTAGCCACTAGATAACCTATCAATATTACTATTATCCCTTCCAACAGCTTTGGTAAGAAAGATAATATTTGAGCGAAAAACAATGTTAACTCTGGAACCCCTAGAATACCTACTGCGGATCTCATGATCCAAAGATAAATGATCCATGAAATAATCATTGGAAACATAGTGCTAACTTGAAAACCTCGACCAAACCTGAAGTATCTATCTGCGTTTAATTTCTTCAAGATATTCTTTGTAATTTTTCCTACTAGTCTGCCTACAAGCCAACCTACCAATAGAACTACTGTTGCAGCAGCCACTTGAATCAAATAATCTGTTATAGTTTCTAAACCTGGCAGTAAATACAAATTTTCTAATGCCATATAATCAATAATAAATTGGAGAACCTGGTTTATAAAAATTAATCCACGCCGGGACTGGGATTTGAACCCAGACGTCCCGAAGGACACAGCATATCTGGTAAACTCCAGTGTTACACTCTAAGAGATCTGCGCACTACCAGGTTATGCGATCCCGGCATTAAGTTAATTTCTTAGTAATTTCAATAATAAACCTATCTTCATAAATATTATAAATTACTGCTCTAATTTCTCATTTAGAAAAAACTGTCTTGTTTTTATTCTTCCAGAGGAATAGGTATTTCATCGGCATAAGAGCTTCAAGATCAGTCGTGTAACCACATCTCCTACAGATGTAGCCTATGTGTATTTTCTTATTGAGTAAGTTCTTCCCGTATATGTTATCAACCTTCTTTTTACAAACGGGACATTGTTCTAATTTCGTCATCTTTGGCATTTTTTTGGTCTTTGCTTTTATTTCGACATTCGGAATCTTTATCACTAAATTCTTGACTCTTCTAGGAGATAGTACAAACTTTGGATCGTATTTTCTTAACCTATTTAAAACATGGAAACACAAATCTTCCTGAGATTGAACTATACGCCTTTTCTTGAGGATTTCTTTTATGGTATTAATAATAAAATGATCCTTCGGAATTTTCTTAGTCACCATGCTATCTGATAAGAATATAGGTTTGAATATAATTATTTTACTGTTTGATAATTTTTAAATGCTCTTTTGAATTTAATTATAAGTATGAGAAAAATAACAGTCGGACTTATGGAGCCAGTAAAAGTAAGAAGTAAAAAAAGAATGGTTGAGACCTTAGGAAAATTTGATACAGGTGCTAAGAGAACTAGTATCGATAGAAATTTAATTTCAAGAATAGGAGTAAAACATGTAGGAAGAACATCTACCTCTAACATCCATGGAACAACTGTAAGGCCCCTTGTCAATGTTTTATTGGAAATAAAGGGAAGAAAAATAAAAATTCAAGCTAATGTGGCAGATAGGAGTTCTAGAAAATATAAAATTCTATTGGGTAGAGATGTTATATTCAAGAATTTTATAATCGATATCTCAAAAACTCATAATTCACCAGAATTAGGAGATTTAAAATGAAAGCATGTGTAATCGGTAGTAAGTCACGAGCATCATCGACTATGAAGATTTTTGAGGCTTTGAAAAATATCAATAAATTTAAATCAGTGTTCTTCGCAACGACTGAAGGGATAAGAATTGGAGTTAAAGATGGAAATTTTCCTATTTTTTACAAGGACATAGATTTATCCAAATTTGATGTTGTGCTTCCAAGAATAGGAGCTTCAAAAGCTTTATTCGGTTATTTGATGGTGAAATACCTAAGGAATAAGAATGTTTATGTACCCATGACACCGGAATCTATCGTTATTGCTCACAATAAATTCTTGACATTAGAACTCCTAAACAAAGCCAACATTCCGATTCCAGAGACTTATTTAACTATGTCTCCTGCTACTGCAAAGAGGATAATCGACAAGATGAAACCACCAGTAGTCATGAAATTACTCGGTGGGAGTGGGGGTAAAGGTGTGATGTTTTCTACTGAAAGGCATTCTGCAGTCACTATGATTGATACTCTAGGTGTTTTAAATCAACCACTATTTATTGAGAAGTACGTAAAAAACCCAGGAGAAGATATAAGAGTTATTGTCGTAGGAAACGAAGCTGTTGCATCCATGAAAAGAAAAGCAAAGAAGGGTGAAAAAAGATCAAATTTAGCTGCAGGGGGTAAAGGTGTTCCTTATAGTATAAACAATGAAATAGAAGATATAGCAGTGAGGTCTGCAGATGCTATCGGAGCTGAGATTTGTGGTGTAGATATAGTTGAAAGTCGTGATGGTCCAGTAGTTTTAGAGGTGAACATCTGCCCGGGAATGAAGATAAGTCAAATCACTGGTATCAATGTTGAAAAGAGGATAGCTGAGTATGTGGCACGTAAAGGCGACTATTATAGAGAAACTAAAGAAATAAGGGGACTCGGTTATTATATCGAGAAATTATCTAAATGGTTTTCTGAGGCGTTGGAAGAGTAGAATGGTAATAAGGCAAGGAAAATTAGAAGACATAGAATCACTGAGAAAAATAGATAATCTTTCTCTAAAGGCCAAACATTCTACTGATTATTTTTTAGAAAACTTGGGTAACATAATCGTTGCAATCGATAGTGGAAGAGTTTTAGGTTACATCATGTGTAAAGGCGAAGAAATCTCTAACTTAGTAGTTCATCCTGATTTTAGAAAAAAAGGAATAGGCAATAGTCTGGTGAAAGAAGTGATGAAAAAATCGAAAAGACTCATTTTAAGGACGAGGGAAACTAATAGAGATGCTTACATCTTTTTTAAGAAAATTGGGTTTATTAAAAAAAGAAAGATAGAAAGATACTATTCTAACGGGGATAATGCCATAGAGATGGAATTGAAAAAACAATAAAATTTATCTTCATCATCTACATAATTTTAAAAAATTGTCCAATATTTCATGTCCTGCTGAATTCATTTCAGGATGGAATTGAACTCCGTAATGTGGTCTTTTTTTATGTTCAATCATTTCATTTTCACAGTCAGTCGACCAAGCAAGTTGTTCAAAACAATCTGGAAGAATGCCAACAGCATAACTATGTCCTTTATAGACTGAGATCGTTTTCTTTCCCTTGATCAGTTTATTGTTTTTTGTGATATAAATGTAAGAATATCCTTGAGCCCTCCATTTCATTCTGTACAGTATTCCCTTATAGTATTCTAAGAGGAACTCATTCCCAAGACAGATACCGATGATTGGTTTGTTTTTAAATAACCTGATAACACTGAAATTAAAGTTTCTCTTATCCTTTGCAAATCTCGTACTTCCACCTGTTAGTATGACACCATCGATTTTTGAACTTTTTAATCTTTTGAGATTAAATTTAAAAGGATTGACGCGTACAGTGATTATTTTTCTACTCTTCAAGAATTTAATTATATCAAACAGATGTCTACTTCCATTATCTACTACCATTATAGTATTATTCCACAAATGACCACAGAATATATTTTGGATTTTTGTCTTAAATTTCTGAGCCCAAATTTTATATTACTAAATTTTAAGTGTAGAAAATAAAATTAAAATTATGAACCATAACCGCTTGGAGATATTTCTTGAATTCTTGATATTCGGAATTGTCATGGGTGTAGTGGAGGATTTGATAGCAGTAACTTTGATAACTGGACAACCCATAACATGGAGAGCAATTTTCATAATAACACTAGTTGCTATTCCATTCGCTGCATTAGGAGAATTAATAATCGATAGGATTGAATTTCCAAGGAAAAAATCATAGCCCCTGAGTCGATGTTGAACGATGAAATTTTAATAAAAATTATTCGATATAAATCCCTGGTTTCCCAAACTTTGCCCTTTTAGATTTATCCTCTGGGTCATATTTCTTCGGGTCCTTAGTTTTGAAAACTTTAACTCCATCAAAACCAAACTCGCTCTTCAAGAAACTTGTTGCTTGTTGTAGGTAAAGTAACTCTTTGTCTTCTAAAACATAAAGATAGAGGTTCTTATTTTTATTAGATAATTCGATCACATGTCTGATGTCTTCGCAGATTTTTTTGAAGGCATCCTCTTGTTTGAGTATTTTTTCTTCGATTTTACTTTCATCTGATGTAGGCCATTTTTCAAGAGAGACAAATCTATTTTTACCCATTTCTTTCCACATCTCTTCCGAAACGAACGGACAATAAGGACTTAAAAATTTCGTCATCACTTCAAGTGCATAGTTGACGACTGTCTTATTTTTCTCTTCATTTCTCCTTAAGTACCAATGTAAGTCGTTAAGCATCTGATGGAAGTATGTTAATGCTGATCTATTCTCGACCTTTTCAAGATGTTCGGTCATCTTCTTGATGTAGTCCTGAAATCTGGAAATCAACCAGACGTCAATCGGTCTTTTCAGCATCACATTACCTTTATTATAATGTTTCTTGATCAATCCATAGAACGAAGAAAGCTTACTTCTCCATGATAAAACATCTCTCTCAGAAAAGTTTGCATCGTTTAATCCTTCAGCAGAGTCCATTAATGCCATTCTTGTCGCATCAGCACCATACTTTTTTATGGCTTCCAACAACAAGATGAAGTTTCCTTTGGATTTACTCATTTTTTCTCCTTCAACATTGAGCATACCGTTAACCGTGAATGCCTTTGGCCACTTTTTCTTGTCAGGCCATACTGCCGTGTGGTGGAATATACAGAATGTCAAATGATTTGGTATTAATTCTTTTGCTGAACCCCTCAAGTCAAAACCATACCAATATTCAAACTCCTTCCTCATTTTCTGGAAGAGTTCTTTACTGATTCCCCTTTCTTCGGATATTTTCTTGACATCGCCTGTTCCATGGAAGATGTATTGGAATACATCGTCATTCAACTGGTCTGGTCCTATCTTCTCAGAGTTGATGTACTTTGCGATCGTGTAGTAAGCCATGTAAATGACAGAATCGCTTAAAGTCTCGACTATCCATTCTTTATTCCAAGGCAATTTAGTACCCAAACCAGATCTTCTTGCACATGCCTTATTCTGTAACCATTCTATGGTTGCTTCAAAATTCTTTCTACCATCCTCTGGATAGATTTTCATCATCCTTAAACATTCTCTTGTCTTCTGTTTCCATCGCTCATCAGAGAATTTCAAGAACCACTGATTTTCAAGAATCTTGATGTAACATTTTGTTCCACACCTACATACAACCTCTCCCGAAGCTTCCCACATTTCTGAAGCAGCATTGATTTTCTGAAAATCTGTTGATAGGTCGTCTTTGACTTGGGATACTCTCAAGCCTTGATATTCTCCGCAATTTTCTCTCAAGATACCTTGGTGGAATTCCTTCTTGTACAATAAGTTCGTTGCTTTATCGAGTTTTTCGATTTCGTTTTGATTCTTGATTCCAAGCTCCTCACACAAATCAACGGCAGGATGTTCTCCCAAACCTTTAGTTTTAACTACAGATATCGGTTTTATTATTTTGATCTCTTCTGGATCTATTCTATACTTATCGAGGAATTTAGGATTGTCCATTAAATCCTTCAATCCAATCCAATCATAAGGAGCATGTGAAGGTACTGACATGACTGTACCAGTTGCATTTTCAGGACTGACGAAATTTGCTGGCAGAATTAGAATTTCATTCTTTAACACAGGGTTTATGCAAACCTTTCCTACTAGTTCTTTTCCCATTGTCTTTCGTTTGATTTGAACAGAATGTAATTGATCTTTCAATTTCTCTACACAAGGTTTGCTTATGATCCAAATTTCATCATCGACTTTAGCTTTCACGTATTCAACATCAGGGTTGACCCAAACGTTCGTTACACCATAGATAGTTTCCGGTCTCAAAGTTCCCATTGGTATTATCTCACCGGAAGGAAGCTTAAACTTCAGTAGTATATAGTTTACAGGACTCTCACCTTCACCCACGAGTCTATCGTGATCACCAGTCGGACTCTTGCAACTAGGGCACCACACAACGGGATGAGTACCTTGAATGACATATCCTTTATCTCTTAACAATCTGTATTGCCATTCTATGAAACGGTTAAAACATGGGTCAATCGTACTGAACCTTCTCCTCCAATCCACTGATATTCCAAGATTGTCAAACCCCTTCTTTATAACCTTTTCCCAATATCTTGCGGTGTATTTAGGGTCTTTGAATTTACTGATATCTTTTTTTGGAATGCCTGAATCCAGTAGAATTTTTATTTGTTTTTCATCTCCCTTTTTCAATCTTTCAGCGACTCCAACAATTGGTTCGCCAGTTGCATGGAAGGCGAATGGTAAAAGAACATTAAAACCTTGCATTCTCTTGAATCTTGCCATTATGTCTATTCGAGTATAAGTGAATCCATGACCTAAATGTAAAGGAGCGTTAACATAAGGAAAAGCGGCATTTCCAAACCATTTTTTTGTTTCTTTTGGGTCGACTTCGAATATTCTTTCATCTGCCCATTTCTGTCTCCATTTTTGTTCTATTGCTTTGAAGTCCAGCTCGTCAACAATATTAAACACCTTTACACTAAGAATAAATAAAAGGAAATAAAAATGTTTTTATCTATAGGTTAGCCGGGCTTGTAGCACAGTCTGGATAGTGCAGGTGGCTTCTAACCACAAGGTCGGGGGTTCAAATCCCTCCAAGCCCATCAAAATTCTTGAAATTTTGTGAGGATTTTTAGAAAGTATTATATTTTCTAATATCTTTTTCAGTTTAGAGTTTAAACTTTTACTCCGGTACTTTCACTAACCTCTCTAGAACTAATTTTACGACTACCCACCACTTTAATCGAATAAAAGATTCTAAGTGTCCATTCCAATAAGATTGAAAAGATAAAAAATTGGGGTATTTCCCAGCCTAGGGAAGGTATCGTCTTTAGTCTATTCATAAATAAACCCCATGAGAAAAAACTGGGATCAACTAAGAATATGCCCAATAAAGCGAAAGGCATCATTTTTGCTAAATCAGTAGATAACTCTTCCCTAAAATAAGAAGTAACTCTAACTGTTGACACTAGTGATACTGAAATTAAGGCTATATTTCTAACAGTTAGATTTTTCGCTAATAAAAACATGAAAATTGAAAGCACAGTAAACCAGAAACCAATATAAAACGGAAAAACTATACCATACTTTAATATGTAGGCAAATGTGTCTCCCATCTTTTTCAGTGTTTTCCATTTTACTTCCGGAAAATCATATTTCTCCAAATTCAATTCGAATATATCTCTCTTTGCCAATTTTTTATAAAAATAAAGAACAAACATTGAATATAAAAACATCCCAAAAGTAAAAGCCAAAAGTTCAAAATAAGTAAGACTTAATAGATTAGGGAGAATATAATTGAGATCTACATTTTGGAAATTTGATATATTTTGGATTATTTCAGTAGTATTAAACTCGAACATATTTAGTATATGTGAAGGTGGAATAAAATATTATGCACTATCTCCATCCATATAAAAACTCGAAACCTTAATAAAAGTTAAAAAGAAAAATAGACTTGACAAACATGACAAGATTAATTTTGTTAACTTCTGGTAAAGGAGGTGTCGGAAAGACAACTTTAACTTCTAACCTCGCTGCCGCTCTATCTGATTTAGGTGAGAATGTCATCGCGATGGATGCTAACTTAACAACACCTAACCTAGGCTTACAACTAGGCATGCACTTAGTTCCAAGAACATTGCACGATGTTTTAAGAGGAGATACCAGGTTGAGAGATGCCATCTACCCACATCCTTACGGTTTCAAGGTTATTCCAGCAAGTATAGGGCTCAATGATTTAAAAGGGGTTGATGTTGGAAGACTTCCAGAAGTCAGCTTCAGTCTTCTTGGTAAAGCAGATTACGTCATCATGGACTCTGCTGCTGGACTCGGACGAGAAGCTTTATCTGCCCTCTCTGCTTCTGATGAGATAATGATTGTAACTAATCCTGATCTACCATCCGTGACAGATGCACTAAAGATGTTGAAGTTAGCTCAAGAATCACGTATAAAAGTTATAGGCACTGTTGTCAACAGAATAAAGGGAAATGAACACGAACTATCAACAGAGGAAATAAAAGACCTATTAGGAATTTCGATTATCGCGGAAATACCTGAAGATGTTAATGTTGGTAAAAGCATCGCTGAGAAAAAGCCTTTAATTCAATATTCCCCTGATTCTCCTGCTGCCGTAGAGATTAAGCGTTTGGCCACTTTTTTAACTGGTAGAAAATATCAAAAATCAAAGTTAACTGAAACTGGTAATTTATTTCAAAGATTCATTCGTTGGTTAACAAGATAATAAATTGAAATTATAGGTAGTTTATTGATTATTATGATTTACAATGACAAAGTCTACGGGGATGTAAACTTTAATGAAAAGGTCTTAGTTGATTTAATTAACACTGATTTGATGAAGCGACTCAAAAAAGTTAACCAAGGTGGCCCGTTTACACTCCTTAATCCAGAACATAGATGGAGATATCTTAAAACAACTAGATTTGAACATTCTGTTGGAGTATGTATATTACTCAAAAAATTCAGTTCATCACTTGAAGAGCAAATTGCAGGATTACTTCACGATGTTTCCCATACAGTTTTTTCTCATTCGTTAGATTTTCTGTTTAACCGGGGCGTTCAACATGATTATCATGAAATGTTTCATGATCAAATGATTCTCAATTCTAATGCCCCTTCCATTCTTAAAAAACACGGTTTTGATGTTGATGAAATCTTGGATGAAAAAAAATTTACACTCCTCGAAAGGGAATTACCAAACCTGTGTGCAGACAGAATAGATTACTATTTTCGATTCATGTTGGAATATAGGAAATTTTCTAAGAAGAATATCAACGATATGTTTAATGCACTTATCGTTCATAATAAAGAAATAATTTTTTCTGATAAAGTTCAAGCAAGATTTTTTGCTGATAATTACATTGAAGCAAACAACTTCTCCTGGTGCAGTCCTATACAAGCAGCACTCTTTCACACTGTATCAGAAATGATGAGAATGGCAATTTCTAAGGGTATTGTTGAGAAGGCGGATGTTTTTACTACAGATGATGTAGTAATTGAAAAGCTGAAAAATTCTAATGATAAGGAAATAAAAGAGATGCTAGATTTAATATACAACATAGAAGTTATAGAAAATCAAAAGGATTATGATATTCATTTAAAATCCAAGGTGAGATGGACAGACCCAAAAATTTTGATAGACGGAAATGTTTCAAGATTATCCGAGATAGATGATGAATACAAAAAATTGATGGAGAATTTCATAGCCGAAAGATCTAAAGGGTTTTTTGTCAAGATTAGAAGGAAAGAGAATTAGTTTTTAATTATTTTTCGTTTATCGATTTAAAAAGTAAGTTTACATCCAACTCACAGGAAGCAACAGGCATCTCCAATTCCCATGAGTTCAAAACTTCAGGATGAATCTCACCGAACCCACCGAGAGTCTTCCCACCGATAACAACTCTACCAGCTCTGCCTTTGATGAAAAAGGGCAAAGAAGCCTCCTCTATCTTATAACCTTTGACACCAAAGTTATTCAGGACACTTTCAACAATCGATTTCATTTTAGAGAAGTTAGCTTTTGAATAACACAGAACTATACAAAGTTTTTTGATATTAATAGTACCTGAATCGGTGCGAGGGTCGAATTTCAATACATCTCCAACTTCAAAAATATTCTGTGGATATACTCTGTGTTTATTCCTCCAAAGGACTTCCATCAGGCTAGGAAGCATCCAAGTTCTGAGTATAGAATACTCTTCTGTCTTTGGATTAGTAGTCTCTATGACATCCTTCTCTTCCACTCTCATCTTCTTGTACGAGTTATTTTTATTAGTTAAAATGAAAGTTACTACTTCTTGTAAACCGTATCCTACCAATAATGTTCTGAGTTTAGTTGAGAATGATTCAATTGGATCTTCCTCACCGATTGTTGATACGTTTGGTATTTCTGGTTCAAAGTTTTCGTAACCAAAAGCGATAGCGATATCCTCGACTAAATCCATCGCATGCATTATATCAGTTCTATAACAAGGAATTACAACTTGTAAATCTCCTTTCCCTGTTTCGTCGGCATCAAATCCCATTTTTTGTAAGCATTTAATCATCTCATGATTCGCCAGGTTCAAACCAAGCAAATGATTGACGTATGTAGGGTTTAAATTCATGATTTCATTCTCAAGGTTGGGTGTTTCTACCGTTCTGTCAGGGTATTTTATCCTTGTCAGATGTATCCTCCCTTTTCTGTCTGCTAAGGAAGTAACGACTATGTTCAATATTTCATTTATAGTTTTCTCATCAGTTCCTGTCACATCTATGAAAAGATTTTTTGTGTTTTCATCGATCATAGTATGGATTGAGTTGATTATAGGTGGCATAGCCATGACTTTTTCATCGGCATCCATCAATATAGGATATTTTTCTTTTCCTTTCAATATCCAGCCATAGTCTTTTCCTTTTGGCGTATGTTTCAGGATATTATCTAAAGTCATTTCTTTCGTTTCTCCTAATGGGATGAACTTAAAAAAAGGATCTTTAACTGTGTAAAATAAGGGGAATTTAATCTTGTCTAGATCGTGGACTCCTATTGCTGCTTTTCTTCTTTTTCTAGCATGAGTTATATGCAATTTCTCTTGAATTTGCATTAAAGACTTGATAGAATCGTCATTAAACGTCAGTCCAGTTACCACAGCACAAACAATAAAAGGTCTTACCTGCCTTGTGGATGAATGAACCTTTATCATGTATTCGGATTTTTCAGCCTTGTATTTTTTTAAACCGGTTTGGATATTCATGAAAGATGAGAACACTCTCGCCAAACCCTCGACCGATAACATATCAGGTCTGTTTGGGTTTATTTCGACCGAGAATTCATCCCCCTCTGTACCTTCCCATGCTAATCCTAACATCGGTAGTCTTTCTTCAATCTCGTTCATGGAGATGTCTCTCCCTAAAAGACGACAAAAATCCTTTTTATCAACGGTTATTACTGGCATAGATTCACTATTAGTTATTCAATAAATAAACCTAAGAATTTTAAAATTTTCAAAATATCAAAACTAGAAGAATTCATGCCCCCACCTTTAAAAAACTTGGTAACTCAGCAACAGAAGCTAAAACATCTTCAACACCATTTTCCTTAAAATCCTTTTCATCTAAACCTCCTGTTAATACTCCAATAAATTTGATTTTGGCTCCACGGGCAGACTCAAAATCTGCTAGAGCATCTCCAATGTAAATAACTTCTTCTGGTCTAACGTTCAGAAGATTGCATGCATAAATTAGAGGCTCGGGATCAGGTTTATTTTTTTCAGTATCTTCCGCTGATACTATCGCATCAAATAAATTTAAGTCAAAATTTGCTTCCTTTAAGTGCCTTTTGATAAAAAACTTTATCTTGCTAGAGACTATTCCTATCTTAAAACCAGATTGTTTACATTTCTTTACACTCTCTACTGCTCCCTTAACAGGAGATATCGTTATACTTCCGTCCAAAAAGAATTTTCTGTAAGTTGACATAATTAGTTCCAAATCTTTACCAGGCCAAGTTGTTTTCACTATTTCATCTAACGGTCTGCCTAGGAGTTTCAACAACTCTATTCTAGGAGGTACCCTAAGTCCCAAAACCTTCGCAGTTTTTTGGTAATAATCTATTAATATACCAACGCTATCTACGAGTACACCGTCTACATCAAAGATTATTGCCTTTATCATTCATTCACCGAATAAAAGATTATGTGTATTTTTTAACATTTTAAACCTTTCCTCAACTTTTACTCTATTCGCGATATTTTTAGTTCCAAAATCTTCAACAACAAAAGAAGCAGCGGCAGAAGCAAAAAGACCAGATTCTAATAAATCTTTAGTTTCAAAATATCTTATCCCAAATGCAGTTGCAAAAACATCTCCACATCCAGTTGGATCTACAGTGTTCGTTCGATAGGCAGGTATTCTATAGATTTTTTCCCCAACGATTATCGACCCTTTCTGACCGAGTGTCAGTTCTACAACCTTCACACCATAATCTAAAAGTTCATTACAAACTTCTTCATAATCCTTATTTTTCGAGATGGAAGATATTTCATATTCACCAATTTTTAACAGGTCAACACACTCCAAAAATTCTTTTCCTTCATTCCAGAATCTGTTAATCACTTCTTTATTTTTTAACTTCCTCAGAAACCCCTGTGCATCAAGAGAAACGATTTTTGAATTTTTTCGTGCATCCTTAATAGATTCAAGTGTAACTTCATTGAAGACAGGCCCAAGATGGATTAAATCCGCTCTTTTAATTCTTTTATGGTCTATCTCACCAGCATCGCTCAACAATAGTTGTTTTCTTTTATCTCCAACATAATCATTGACGAAGTGAGTAACATCCTCACTTTCTTGTAGGTCAACATTAATCCCTTCACTCTCTAGAATCCTGATCCATTGATTTAATTCAGAATTGCCTCTACTCAATACGTGAGTCTCACAACCCAATCTTGACGCAGTTATAGAACAATAACTTGTCGTTCCACCAAAAGTAACTTTCTCTCGATCTTTCGTTCTTATTGTATCCCTCGTTAAGTTCCCTATCACTAAAAACTTCATAGCAATTCTAAACAAGTTTTCCCCATAAGATAATTTAAAATTAAGGTTCTAAAATCCAAAAATTTATAAAAGTGAAATCCAAGATGATGAAGTATTATGAAAGAGTTTTCTATTCTTATAGGTGGTAAGGCAGGGGATGGTGTAAGAAGAGCTGGTAATCTTATTGGAAGAATTTTTAACCGTGCAGGGGTTTATGTTTTTGTTCATGATGACTACCCATCGTTGATAAGGGGTGGACATAATTTTAGTGTGATTAGAGTTTCTGAAAAAAGGGTTTACAGTTATCATAACGAGTTAGATGTGATTATAGCTTTGGATTCTGAAACTGTCAAAAAACATCAAAATAAACTCAAACCAAAAGGGAAATTAATTTACGATGAAAAACTCGGAGAAAAAGTTAAAAATGGTTTAGCTGTGCCACTAAGCTCCATGGTAGAAGAAATAAAAGGAATACCTATAATGAGAAACACTGTTGCTCTTGGTGTTTTATGTCATCTTTTTAAAATTCCGATTGAATTGGTCGGACATGTAATGAATGAAGTCTATGGGGAAAAGGCCGAACCAAATATAAAACTTCTTCGAATGGGTCATGAATATGCTGAAAAAAATTTTGATAGAATTAAAGAAATTGAAGTAAAGAAAGGTGATAAGTGTCTAATAACTGGTAACGAAACAATAGCCTTAGGTGCTGTTAAGGCTGGTTTAAAACTCTATATAGCTTATCCTATGACTCCTGCCACTTCTATCTTACATTTTCTTACGAATCATAGGAATGATTTGGATCTAAGGGTTGTTCAACCAGAGAATGAAATATCAGTTATAATAATGGCGTTAGGTGCAGCATACGCAGGAACTAGAACTATGATTGCATCTTCTGGTGGAGGATTTGCATTGATGCAAGAGGGAGTTAGTCTATCTGGTATGAGTGAAACTCCTTTAGTAGTTGTAGAATCTCAGAGAGCTGGACCAAGCTCGGGTGTACCTACTTATACTGCTCAAGCAGATTTAAGGTTTGTATTACATTCAGGTCATGGGGATTTCCCACGTATAGTATTAGCTCCTAGTGACATAGAAGAAGCATACTATAAAGCTGGCGAAGCTCTGAATTTAGCATGGAAATTTCAAGTTCCTGTCTTAATACTCGCGGACAAAACTCTATCTGAGAGTGCAATGAATGTTAAACTGAATGAAAATGAAGTAAAATATGAAAAGGAAAAAATAGCTGTACCAAGTAAAGATTACAAGAGATATAAATTCACAAATGATGGAATTTCACCTCTAAGTTTTCCTGGGGATAAAAGTATAGTTAAAGTTACAAGTTATGAGCATGATGAGTTTGGAATAACTACTGAAGAACCTGAACAGATAAAAAAAATGCAAGAAAAAAGATTCATGAAAATCAAGGCAATGATTGATGATTTGAAAAAGAGGAAAACTGTTGATGTTTATGGTAAAGGTAAAAATTTAGTTATAACTTGGGGTTCATCCAAAGGAGCTGTTATAGATGCTGTAAACATGTTAGATAAGGACGTAAAAGTTTTAAGCATCATTTACTTGGAGCCATTCCCAACTTGGGAAGTTTTACCATTAATAAGAGAAGCAAGAAAAGTTGTTTGTGTTGAAGGTAATATTACTGGACAACTTGCTGGCTTAGTCAGAGAAAAAACTGGATTTGAGATAAAAGACAAAATATTAAGATATGATTCACGTCCGTTCGATCCTGTTGAACTGGCAAATGATTTGAAGAAGGTGTTTAAATGAGTGATATAGATCTTAACACTTACGCCCAATTTACTTGGTGTCCAGGTTGTGGTAATTTTGGAATTCTTTCCGCTTTCAAATCAGCTTTAAAAGAATTGGTTAGTTCCGATAAAATTAAGTTAGAGAATGTTGTGGTTGCAGCAGGTATAGGATGTCACGCTAAAATCATGGATTATGTAAAACTAAACAATTTCTATTCACTACATGGGAGAGTACCACCACCTCTTACTGGAATTAAACTGTCCAATCCTTCACTAATACCGATAGGATTCGCTGGTGATGGTGATGCGTACGCAGAAGGTATAAACCATCTCATTCATGCTGCTAGAAGAAATTCTGATATCAAAATGGTAATTCATAATAATCAAGTATTTGCCTTAACTACAGGACAATTTACTCCAACTTCACCTGAAGGATTAAAAACAAAAACAAGTCCAGAGGGTTGTATAGAAAGGCCCATAAATCCATTGGCTTTAATGTTAGTGTCGGGTGCTACCTTTGTTGCAAGGGGCTTTTCTGGTAATGTAGAACATTTGAAGAATTTGATGAAAGAGGCAATAAGACATAAAGGTTTTGCTATCATCGATGTTTTGATGCCTTGTATTGTTTTTAACAAAGTTTTTCAGTTTTATAAAGAAAGAGTTTATGACCTGAATGAATCTGGGCATGATGTGAAAGATTTCAATTCTGCTTTAGCTAAAACATATGAGTGGAGAGACAAGATTCCAATCGGTATTTTTTATAAGACTGAGAGAAAAACTTTTGAAGAACAAATTTTGAAAGGCAAGGTTTTGGTCGAGGATAAAAAAATTGCAAGTATAGCTCACATAATCAACAAAAGGTAAATTCTTTAAAAACCCTCCCTTTTTCCGTATACAAATACTTTTAAAAATGTAACATTATAGTGAAGTGTTATGATTGGCATCGTCGGTTACGGCGGATATATACCTAGATTTAGGATAAAAGTGGAAGAAATTGCATCAGTTTGGGGGAGCAATGCTAAGTCCATAAAAAATGGTTTAATGGTAGAGGAAAAATCAGTTCCTTCGATAGATGAGGATACAGCAACTATATCGGTTGAAGCAGCTTTAAATGCATTAAAAATGGCTCAAATAAACCCTCAAAAAATCGGTGCTATCTACATCGGTTCTGAATCACATCCATATGCTGTTAAACCAACATCTACGATAGTCGGTGAAGCTATTGGCGTTGGTTCAGAGTTCACAGCTGCAGACACAGAATTTGCGTGTAAAGCTGGAACAGCAGGAATACAAATGGTTATGGGATTAATAAAAGGAGGTTACATTGAATACGGACTAGCAATAGGATCAGATACTGCTCAGAGTAAACCTGGTGACGCTCTCGAATACACAGCAGCAGCTGGTGGAGCAGCATTCATCGCTGGTAAGAAAAACGTATTAGCTGAAATAGAAGGAACTTTTTCTTGTTCAACTGATACACCAGATTTTTGGAGAAGAGAAAACGTTGAATTCCCAAGACATGGAGGAAGGTTCACTGGAATTCCTGCTTACTTCAAACATATTATTTCTGCGACCAAAGGTTTAATGGATAAGCTCGACTTAAAACAATCTGACTTTGATTATATTGTTTTTCACATGCCAAACGGTAAATTCCCATTAAGAGCAGCAAAGATGTTAGATTTCGACTCAGAGAAATTAATTCCTGGTTTTGTAGTAAAAAGCATAGGTAATACTTATTCATCTTCTTCCTTACTCGGTCTGGTCGCGACTTTAGATATCGCTAAACCTGGTCAAAGAATTTTATTAACATCATACGGTTCAGGAGCAGGTAGTGATTCTTTCAGTATAAAAGTTACAGACTTGATTGAAGAAAAAAGAAAGAGAATCAAAAAAATACAAGATTACATCGACGACAAAGAATACGTTACTTACGCTAAATATACTAGGTTGAGGAGAGGAATATGAAAGTTGCAATATTAGGCGTTGGAACGACAAAATTTGGAGAAAACTGGGATAAGAATCTTAGACAGTTGGCAATAGAAGCAGGGACTAAGGCAATAATGGATGCTGGAATAAGAGGAAGAGATTTAAATGCAATTTATGTCGGAAACATGTCTGCTGGTAGGTTTGTTGGTCAAGAGCATGTAGCTGCTATGGTCTCTGGAGAATTAGGTTTATCTATCCCAGCATCAAGAATTGAGGGTGCCTGTGCTTCAGGGGGACTCGCATTAAGACAAGGTTTATTCTCAATATTATCAGGTCAACATGATATAGTCCTTGTCGGTGGGGCAGAAAAGATGACCGATTTGATGACTGACGGTGTTACATCATCCTTGATGGGTGCAGGAGATCAAGAATGGGAAGCCTACTATGGTGTAACATTTCCAAGTCTTTATGCAATGATTGCAAGAAGACATATGTTTGAATTCGGGACAACAAGAGAACAAATGGCTAAGGTTGCTGTAAAGAATCATCATAATGGATCTTTGAATCCTATCGCACAGTTTAGGAAAGAGATAACGATTAAACAAGTCTTGGATTCACCGATGGTTGCAGATCCTTTAACCCTTTTTGATTGTTCTCCTATAACAGATGGTGCTGCCACTTTGATTCTTTGTAAAGAAGAATTGGCAAAGAAGTACACAGATAATCCTGTATATATAATAGGTTCTGGTCAGGCTTCTGACACTCTTGCCCTTCACGATAGAAGATCTTTGACAACTTTAGATGCAACTGTTAAGGCTTCAAAGGAAGCATACAGACAAGCAGGTATTACTGTTAAAGATATAGACTTGGCAGAAGTTCATGATTGTTTCACTATCGGGGAGATAATTGCAACAGAAGATTTAGGATTTTGTAAAAAAGGAGAAGGTGGAAAACTTTTGGATGAGGGAGCAACAGAGATAGGAGGAAGAATTCCTGTTAATACATCTGGTGGTTTAAAAGCTGTCGGGCATCCTGTTGGTGCTACTGGAGTTAAACAAGCGGTCGAAATAGTTTTACAATTGAGAGGTCAAGCAGATAAGAGACAACTCAAGGATGCTAAAATAGGACTAACACACAATGTAGGAGGTTCTGGAGCTACTGCTGTAGTCCACATATTTTCAAGGTGATGGTATGGGTCATGAATCTAGCGTTCCATTGTTTTGGCGTTTGATCAAGTCGAGGTATCAATTAATTGGTACAAAGTGTAAGACTTGTGGAAATGTTTTCTATCCACCCAAATATCTCTGTCCAGTCTGTAGGAAAGAAGGAAAATTAGAGGATATAAAATTGAAGAAAACTGGAAAGATAATAAGTTTTTCTATTGTTAGATCTGCTCCTTCTGGGTTTGAAAAAGAAGTTCCTTATCCTGTTGCAATTATAGAATTGGATGACGGACCAAGACTTACTTCTCAAATAGTAGATTGGAAAGAAGAAGATCTTAAGATAGGAAGTAGAGTTGAGGCCTGCTTTAGAAGAATATATACAGACGGAGAAGAAGGAATAATCAACTATGGTTTGAAATTCAGACCTGTTTAAGTTGATCAACCAAGTAGCCAAATAAATCAGTTCTTACAATAGGTTTAGGCCTTTCGTTTTTTTGAATCGATTTTCTCCACATATAATGATAAGTTGGTTCTTTATTCTGCCAGGAAGTACCATATAATTCTTTTTCAATGACTTTCAATCCATACATAAAGAGTATGTCTTCCATTGGGGTGTCAATCATTTCTCTGATTTTTTTGTATGTATTCATGAATTTTGAGGTTGGTGGCCAGATTAGTTGCCAATGCCTTTCACCAGGTTCGCCCCCGACCCTAATAGCTTGATTGGCAAGTTCTTTTAATTTTTTTCTATCCAATGGGTTAGATGGAATTATACCCATCTTTTCATTTAAAGGACCTATTATTCCAGTTTTATTTTCTTTAGTAATCCTATATAATTCTTCAAGTATTCTATGTCCATCTGAATAACAACCGAATGTTGTTGTTAAATCAGAACAAAAATTCCTTAAAGGCAAATAATTCCCATCAGCTGCAATATAATGAACATTATCCGTCCTTTTTAGATTATTCTTAGAATTGTAATCACTGTCAATCGCCAAATATTCTTTTTCAGGATTGCTTTTAGCGGATTTCAATAAATAGTCAGCAGTGCCTGAACCAATGTCAATAATTACAATAGGACTTAATTCTTCTATTTGTTTCTCAAATATTGGTATTTCTGAATCTGCCTTATAAACTCTATTTTCCATATTAACTACTAATTAGTGGTATTTTATAAAGATTTCTATTTGGTAGAAAATAAGTGTTTTTCAACGTTTCCAGAATTCAAACCATTTTTTCCTTCCTTTCTTTATCTTTGGTTTTTTTCCTGCATAGAATTCCGTGCAATAATGATTCTCTGGAAGCTGATGTTCAATACAAAATGATTTCTCACACCATTTACATATAAACGGAAGAGAACCTGAAAGATCCTTTCCACATTCAAAACAAACATTCTTTTTTCCCACAATAACACACTTTTACTATTTTAAAGCAAGTAACAAGATTTCATTTTAGCCAAACTTTGGCTTCTCTTAACTGCTTCAAATCATTCCAGTATAATTCACGTATGTCTTTGATGCTGTAATTGATCATGACTAATCTTCCAAACCCAGGTCCCCAAGCAAGGACAGGGACATCTTTTCCAAGTAAAGGTTTGACGACTTCTGGTCGGAAAATTCCAGCTCCCGCTAACTCAACCCATTTTTTTTGAACGGGATGAAAGATGTCAACTTCAGTCGACATTTCTGTGTACGGGAAATAACCTGGTCTAAACCTTACTTTGGGAAATCCCATTTTTGTGAAGAATCTTTTCAAATAACCCAATAGATGCTTGAACGTAACTCCTTCTCCAACAACGATTCCATCTGTCTGGTAGAATTCAGCAAGGTGCTTCCAATCAAGAGTCTCGTTCCTAAAACATCTACCAACAGAGAAAAACTTTGCGGGTAATTCTGTATCTCTTAAGGTAGCAAGGGTCCTCGCAGATAATGAAGTGGTATGAGTCCTGAGGATGTTTTTTCTTGAAAATTCAGGATCCCATTGATATTGCCAACCCTTTGAATTGCAAGTCCAACCGTTTTCGTGTGTGGCTTTGACTGCTTCCACTAAATCTTTTTCAGGTAACTTCCCTCTTTCAGGATTCTTTATGTAGAAAGTGTCGGCCAAGTCCCTGGCAGGATGGTCTTGTGGCTGATAAAGAGCATCGAAATTCCAGAATGATATATCAAGAATAGGACCAGTCATCTCCTTAAATCCCATTTCCAACCAAACCCGACGGATATATTCGATGACTTGAGTCATGTAATGTTTTTTACCAGGATATGTTTTTGAAACTGGAAGCGAGATATCATATGGTCTGACGGTTTTTTTCTTCCACTCCCCCGAGATTATTGTTGCTGGTGTTAATTGTCCAATTTTTTTTTCTATTTCTAAGTGTGGCAGAATTTCCCTTCCCAAATCAGTCAGAGAAATCTGTTTCTTAACTCGAGTCCTTTTTTTGATCAAACTTCTTTTAATGAGCTTTTCTACCGTTTTTTTGTCCAATTCATCGAGTCGCTTTCTACCTTCTTTTAAAACAGAGAGAATATTTTCTTCAGGAATCTTTTTATTCAATGAAGCCTTTCCCTTGTCAGTTATACTCAAAAGACCATTCTTAATGTCTACCCAATCATTCTTCTTAACCCAAACCAGAGCAACAGAAAATCTTTTTACTTTTTTTCTTAACTCGTGTATTTTTCCCTCCCTTTTATTTACTAGGTTTATAAGATTCCTCTCTGGCAACCCTTCCTTTACATATTCTAGGCCCTCTTTAGTTATTTCCAGGTATTCGGTAATATCATCTTTTATCTTGATGACACCCTTAACTTTAGCCCAGAGTGAAGCCTTTTCAATCGCGTCTTTGACCAATCCCGTCATTTGTTGAAGTTCTTGAACAGTTGAATTGTCTTTACTTTCCAAAGCCTTTAAAATCTTCTTCTCGTTTTCGTGAAACTTTTTTATTATTTCTTCTTTCATAGATTCACTAAAGAAAATTGGCATTGCAAATACAAAAATCTTCTGATTGATAATTTTTAACTTTTATTATATTTCAACTAAGAATATTCTTGTCTACTATAATTTCCTGTAATTGGTTTCATGTTTAATATCATCGTAATAAAATCATTTCTCAAGATTAATAAAATATATTTTTTCATACCCATCTTTTTGATTCGACGAACAGAATATTTTACTCTCATTCTTTTATCTAAAATAATTTCACCAAAGGGTTTCAATCGTTTCATTATTTCTATGTCGTCAGAGTAAGGTAAATGACTATAACCTCCAATTTTTAGAAATGTCTCACGGCGAAATGCACAATTTGAACCACACAGGTGATAATACCCGATTTTTGCCATCAATATCAAAAGAATATTAGAGATTTCAAATACTATTTCATATATTATTTTTTCGAGTTTTCTTACTCCATTAAAATCTATAGGTTTTAGGAAACCAAAGGTACCAATTACTACTTTTTCTTTAAAGTTTTTTTGTACCCTTTCTATCCAATTTTTAAATAATATAGAATCAGCATCAGTAACGGCAATTATATTTCCTCTAGCGATTTCAACGCCATCGTTCCTAGCACCACCCACTCCTTTACTCTTTTGTTGGATTACTTTATCAGCATACTTTTTTGCAATTTCAACTGTTCGATCTTTACTTTGACCATCGACTACAATTACTTTGAACTTATTTCTAGGAATAGTTTGATTTTCAAGTGATTTTAGACATCTTTCAATATTTTTTTCTTCATTATAAGTCGGGACTATAACAGATATCATTTAGATCCTTCATTCAATTCTATTGCTGTATTTTTTCCTGACAAAATAGCTTTATCCATATTAAGGTATTTCCATTCACCGTACCTACCTATTGGTATTATAGTGTTATCTTTTAAGAATTCATGAATTGTTCTAACATTTTTTTTGTGATTTAAGTCATATATTACATAGGCATATTTAAATTGGGATACATCACATACATCTAATTTATCGCTTTCTCTAATGATTTTTGAGGTTATCAGCCCGTCTATAACTTTTTCTTTAATCTCTTCAATATCAATTTCGTTTCTTCTATGCGTTACTTCTATCAGTATAGAACTCCTATTTCTGGGTGTCGTGAACTCTGAAAAATTCATAGGAAAGCTTATGCGGTTGAATATTAAATCCTTTTCTGGAAAGTAGATCCAATTTTTTTCAGAAATTTTAGGTCTTTTGATTCCTATATTTATACAAACTAATGAATTGAAAACTAGAGACTTAGCCGCTTTAATAACTTCTTCTGGAACATCATTGAACATTTTTATCAGAGTTGGTAGAGGAATTGAAGAAATTACATACTTTGAGTTAATCTTTCTCATTTCATTGTTTTTTGTATACACTATTTCTGTCTCATTTTTTTTATGCTTGATTTCTATCACTTCTGAGTTTAAAGATATGGTTGATTGAGATTGTGCTAGACTCTGTGCTAATGCTCCTATACCACCAAATTTAGGATAAAAAAACACAGCATTTGGTCCAAAATCTTTATCGAGTTTACCGACAGCACCCTTTTTCATATCTTCTACACTTGGCGAGGGAACCCTATCAGAAATCCAGTCTATATTCATTTTAGATAAATCATATTTCCATATTTTTTCATTATAAGGTATCATATAATGTTTAGCTATTCCTTCTCCGAATGTGGTATAAATCCATTCTTTAAAGTTTCTTGGTTTTTCTTTACTTCTATTTATGACACCATTAATACACTCTTTAATGACATCTTCTGGGAGGCCATTCAAATTTACTTCAAAGGGATATTCTACATAAGTATCTTTAAGGTAAATGTATGCTTTTCTTATTTGTTTAATCAAATTATTTTTGAGTAAGTTTGTGACTAAATTCATTACATAATCATTTCTAGTAAAAAAAATATGTGGGGCATAATCAAACACATAACCTTTGATGTTCACGCTTCTACATAAACCACCTACTTGATTCTCTTTTTCCAGTATAAGGTATTTATCATTCCTTAAATGATATCCAGTACTCAATCCAGCGAGTCCGCCACCTAGAATGATTATCAAAATAATCGCCTATTATTATGATTTAGAAAATATATTATCGAATCACTTTAAGTTTTTTCTTGAAACCCTTACCTGTTAGTTTATAATAGATTAAAAAAACAATCCAATAAAGAGTCCAATAAATACCGTTTTTTTCGAATCTTCTCATGTTGGTTAAAGCGAATGTGTTGATGGGAAACGCACTTTTGCCTATTTTACCCATTCTTTGAGATAAATCTATATCTTCTCCGCTATTTAAATCCTCTCTGAAACCTCCAATTTTATCGAAAGCCGATTTGCGAACCATGATGCATGCTCCACAAAATATAGGTTTTTTAGTGTATTTAGTAAACAGTTTAGGTATGAATTCCCAACCTATCTTCGCTAGAATATAGTGTCTAAATTTCATTTGCAAAGGATATAATGGTAGGGATGCTATCACTACACTTTTTTTATTAAACTCATTTGCTAAGTTTTCGATTGCATTTGGTAATAGGACTGTATCTGCATCAACAAATAACAAAAGTTCGGGCTTGGCCATGGAAGCACCAATGTTCCTTGCTTGAGGAATATTTGATTTTGATTTAATGACTTTTGCATATTTTTTTGCTATTTTCACTGTTTTATCTTTGCTAAGATTATCAACAACAAAAATTTCCTTAGGAGGTTTTGTTTGTGATCTGGTCGCCAATAAAGTAGTTTCAATGTTTTTTTCTTCATTGTAAGTCGGAATGATTACTGAGACATTCATGTTATATTCATTTATATTAATTAATTTAAAAGAATACACTTCACCTAGTTCATGAAATTGCAATTTTAATAAAAAGTAAAAAGATGAGAAACTACGTTGAAAATTGGGTAATACACTATTCAAAGACAGATAACACAAAAATTATCTTATCATTTTTATTTTCACTGTCCCATATTTTCTAAGTTGTTCAACTCCTATGGCATATCTGTATAATGACTTTAGAGCGAATGGTATATTTCTAACCCTTCTATCATCACCATAATTCGCAAAATCATCAGAAGTAAGGTGGATTATACGACCATACTTTTTAAGATACATCGAGAAGAAGTTGTCATCCATGAAAAGTGGCAATTTCCTATTTGTTTTCATACATTCTAATAGTGGCTTTGTTTTAATAATAGAATTTTGTCCATTCAGAGAAATCACTCCAAGTTGAATAAGAGAAATATATCTTCCATAGATGTAATACCAGTACTGTAATAATTTTCCTTTTAATGAAGTAAATTTTGTGATACCAGAAATAGCGACTGTTCTTTTTCTAATGTCCAACTCTTTATAAAAATTTTTTATCAATGAATCATTCTTAGACAAACAGTCTGCGTCTGTCGTGTATATATATTTTCCTTTCGATTTTCTTGCTCCATATAATCTTGCAAATGCGATACCGTCCTCTTCTACAACAAATACCCTATCTGCATATTCTTCTGCTATTGATACTGTCTTATCTTTGCTTCCTCCATCAACCACAATTATCTCATATGAATCGAAATTTTGTGATAATAAAGATTTTAAGCATTTCTCTATATAATTCTCCTCATTTAAAGTCGGTATTATAATTGAAACCCTTGTCATTTTCTCCTGTACATCTCCTATGATTTTTATGTTACGATATTTCTGGGTGTTAAATTCTTAAAATTATAGAATTTTATAGATTAGTCAAGATATTAGGATTAGAATTAACTCTCTATTCATAGTTATTTAGATAGTATTTATTCAGCCCCTATTTCGTTATTTTATTTTTTAAAGTTAAATTCAATTAAGTACTTATTAATATTGTGATTTAAAAATGAGAGAGAGAAGAGCCCTCGTAACTGGTGGAGCTGGTTTTATTGGAAGCCATCTAATCGAAAATATCTTGGAACAGGGTTATGAAATTCAGGTTATAGATAATTTCTCTACCGGTACACAGAAAAATATAGAACATGTAAAAAATAAAATAAGAGTAATAGAAGGTGATTTGAGGAATTTGAATTTTGTCTTGAATAATATAAAAGATGTTGATTTGGTTTTCCATTTTGCGGCCAATCCGTTTGTTAAACTATCTTCGGAGGACCCGATTTTTGATTTCAATTCCAATGCTATTACTACATTACATGTTCTAGAGGCCATGAGAAAGAACGATATTCCTACAATAGTCTTTAGTTCATCCTCCACAGTATATGGGGAAGTTGATAAATTTCCTATCCCTGAAGACGCTGATTTAAAACCAATAAGCAATTATGGTGCTTCCAAGATTGCCGCGGAAGCACTTATTCGATCCTTTTCAAAACTTTATGGTATCAATGGCTTAATATTGAGATATGCAAACATCATAGGTCCTAGGTCTGATCATGGCGTGGTTCCAGATTTTGTTAGAAAGCTTAAAGAAAATAACAAGAAACTTCTGATACTCGGAAATGGTAAACAAAAGAAATCCTATCTTTTCATATCAGACTGTATAGATGCTAGCTTACTCGCATTCAAACACTTCAATGGAGGTCTCGATGTTTTTAATGTTGGATCAGAGGAATGGATGGCTGTTGATGATATCGCAAGAATAGTTTGTGATGAGATGAGGTTGAGTAATGTTAAATTTGAGTATACCGGCGAAGAAAGAGGATGGATGGGAGATATTAAGAAGTTTCTTTTGGATGTGACAAAAATAAAAAAACTGGGTTGGGAACCAAAATATAATACAGAAAAAAGTATTGGAAAAACTGTTGAATGGTTAAAGACTAACCTCTAATAGAAATAGATTATTTAACATAGATTTTACAGATTATTAAATAGGATTATGTTCGATGTAAAAATTTTGGTAAGATTAACAAGAATGACAACGTACTTATATGTACTAATTTTAATTTTACCTTTAATATTTCTGATTTCTCCACAAAGTCTTTTCTCCTACAAAACGGTTATAATTTTCTTAGCCAATTTCTTTCTTACAACTTTCGTGTACGTGTTTAATGATGTAGAAGATGCCGAAGATGACTATCATGTCTTGAAAAAAAGAAAGAGAAACCCCATTTCTAACGGCGATTTAACAAAAAAACAAGGATACTTGATTAGTTTTTTACTTCTATTGATTGGTTTATTTTTACTTTTAATTATAAGTCCCTTAGTTTTTTTCCCTGGTTTAGTCCTTACTTTGGTAGGATTTTTTTATTCGTGGAAACCTGTGAGATTGAAATCTATACCCATTATGGATTTGATTTCACACGCAATTTGTTTGGGTATTGCTCAATTTTTCATAACATACTTGACATTCCGTCCCTTTGATTTATTTGTCATTCCCTTCTTGATGATAATTATACCCTTTTCATTGATGGAAGAAATCTTTGGAGAATTGAAAGACTTTGATATTGATAAAAAAACAAGGATAAACAACACAATCCAAAAATTTGGAGGATTTAATATAAAAAATCTAATAATTACTTTAATTTTAGTGGTGATTATTGGATTTACTATAATATTTTTTACTATTCCATCAGAACATAAAACCATTAATCTTTCATTTTCCCTGTTTATAGGCAGTATGGCAACTTATAGGATGAACAAACTTTTAAAGAGATATATCTCACTTCAAGATTAACCTTGAGCCAGCATGATAATATCCATCATGTAAGCTTCTCCATACTATCTTTCTTTTAAGGAATTTTAAATAAATTAAAAGTAATTGGCAATATATCATCAAGAACGGATCTATTATAAGAAAAATAGTGACATATGGGATCAAATAGGTTCTCTTGAATTTAATCAAGCCAATGACGATTGCAATATTTAAAAATAAAAATGAGACTAAGCTTATGAGAAAGGCAGTAGGTGAAAACAACAACCCAAGAATCATAAGAATTAAGGAAAAGAAGGAGAATATCTGAATCGGATAAGAAATTAAAGAAAGAAAGAGTCCAAAGGACCTTTTTTTAAATATGTTATAAATTTCTTTTGAATATGACTTAGAGACTTGAATGACTGCATTATGCCATCTTAGTCTTTGTCTTATATACTCTCTTATATTATGGACCTCTTCTTGCCAAACTTCTGCATCCGTCAATTTAACTTCATATCCTTTATCATAAAGTTGGACGGTTAATTCAAGGTCTTCAGCAAGAGTTTTTTTTCCATGATATCCAACAGCTTTAAGAGCTTTTCTTCTTATAGCGTAGTTTGCTCCACAGATGAAGTGAACATTTTTTTCAAATCTTCTTCCTAATGGTAAAATAACATAAGCCCATTCGTCCTCTAGCGCTCTTACTCTAGTGAAAAAGTTTTTGTAGAAATTTCCGCAATGCGTCAAACCAATTACACATGCAACTTTTTTCTCTCTGAAGGGTTGAACTAACTTAATTAACCAATTTTTTTCACAAATTCCATCAGGATCTGTCATTGCCAGTAAATCGTACTTGGCAACCTTCTTTATTGCTTCATCTAAACCAAAACCTTTTCTGTCATATTGTTTTGGAGTTCTATAATATTTTATCAGACCTTTTTTTGCATATTTTTTGCAAATTTTTTCTGTTTCATCTTTTGAGGCATTATCTACGATGATTATTTCAAACTTTCCAGGATAATTCAAAGACAGAAAATTTTTTATCTTTCTTTCAACTATATTTCCATCTTTCCAGAACCATGATATTACCGATACATTAGGAAAAAAATCTTTCTTGTATTTGGGTCTTCTTGCATTCAAACTAATTATTAAGAAAATTAATGAAATTAAGAAGACAAAGGATGAAAAAATTAAGAGTAAATGCCAAGTCATTCTAAAACCCTATATATTCTTAATATTCTAAAATTAAATTTAAAAGTTTCCTGTATTCATCTAGTCAAATATCAAACCCATTTGTACAAACTTAAGTTTCGATCGAGATAAATTATTTAACATAAATTTTAGAAATTATTAAAAGGAGATATATGTTTGACATAAATATCTTGCTAAGATTAACGAGAATGAGAGAGTTTCTCCCTAAACTAATTTTAATACTTCCTTTAATATTTCTAATTTCTCCTCAAAATATCTTCACATATAAAATGATTCTTATTTTTTGTGCCAACCTCTTTCTTACGGCTTTTATTTATGCTATAAACGATGTAGAGGATGCTGAGGATGATTATCATGATATTAAAAAGAGGAAAAGAAATCCCATTGCTAGTAGCGAGTTAACCAAAAAACAAGGTTACTTATTCAGTTTTTCTGTTCTGTTTATAGGTCTACTCCTACTTTTAACAATAAGTCGTTTAGTTTTTTTAATCGGTTTTATTTTAACGTTAATAGGATTTTTATACTCTTGGAGATCCATAAGACTAAAATCTATACCAATCATGGATGTTTTTTCTCATGTTATCTGTTTAGGTATATTACAGTTTTCAACAACATATTTAGCTTTTCATTCTTTTGATGTAAAATCTATACCTTTTTTGATGATAATTATACCTTATTCACTCGCATCATGTATTTATCAACAATTTAGGGATCTCAGGGTGGACAAAAAAGCCAAAATAGACAATACTCTTCAAAGGTTAGGTAAATTTAATCTAATAAGATTATTCACTGTATTGATTGGTGTAATGATATTAGGTTTTGTCATGTTATGTGTCAATCTGAGTATAGAAAATATTTTTCTTTCAGTATCAATATTTTTGACTTCGATATTTTTGTTTAAATGTAACAGATTTTTTAAGTTACACTTTTTTTAGATATTCAGAATTTTTTGTTAAAAAGAATCACAAATCTGACAATGTATTTATTGCCACAGACTTTTATCTTTTAAATTCTGAAACATCCATCGTGCTAAATGGATTAAAATAACCACTGGGAAAGATACTATCAGTGATTATATTAATTCTTTATTCCCAGATAATCAGATCCTTTTAACACTAATCTCTTAACATAACTTTATCGATTATTTTTTTTGCCTTCTCTCTGCGGCGTTGATGTTCTGTTATGAAATTCTTAACACACTTAACAAGGTCTGCCTTATGTTCGCCTGCCAATAATGTTCCAGTTCGTTCACCTTCAAAAATCTTCTCAAGTTTTTTATCGTCTTGTTCGAATAGATAGAAGTAATACTGACACACTGCACATATGTCTGGGTTGCCCCCGAGTTTTCTTTGTAATTCAGCTGTAGGCTGTTGACCTGTGAACGCATTCATTATCTTTTTTTCTATTTGTTCAGGGGCATCTGTTGTAAAAATGGCTGAACTGGGATCACTTGCACTCATTTTTCCGCCAGGTTTAAGACCAGGTATGAATTTGCTATGTATCTGGGTTGGTTTGTAGTAATCCATTTTAGGTGCGATGTCACGCGATATTCTCCAATAAGGATCTTGATCTATTGCTGCCGGAATCAAACATGGTATATTTTTGCCTTCTAGAACTGATGGTAAAAAACAAGGGACTGCCTGAATAGCAGGGAAAAATATTATCCCGATGTTTGAGCTGTTTTTGAAGCCAAAGACTGCTTTTGCTGTTGAAAACGTTACGTGTTTCGCAATTTTAACAGCCTCTTTATAAATTGTTTTTCCGTATTCAATATTTGAGAAGATATGTGTCTTTTTTGGATCCATGCCGCATGCAAGCACGTCTAACGCGTTATCGTAAGCGAATCCTGTAGTCTGCTCTAAGGATAATGGTTTTACCAGATGCTTTTCATCATCTGTCATCTGAAAATAAAGGTGTACGTCAAACTTCTTCTGAAGCCATGCAGTGAAAATCCACGGGATGAGATGACCTAGATGTGTGTGTCCACTCGGTCCCCGACCTGTGTATAAGAAAAATTTCTCTCCAGTCTCATACTTGTCCAGTAGCCAATCTAAATCCCTGTGTGAGAAGAATATACCTCTCCTTAACATGAAATGTAACTCACCAGTATGCTTCTTTATGCGTTCGAGAAGGTCATCACCTATCTTTTGTGTACCAAACTTTCGTATAAGTATATCGTAATCTACCTTTCCTTTCACTTCCCACGGTGTTACTTTGAATTTTTCCTTTGGCATACTTTCACTTATACTATTTTAGTTTAGTTAGTAATTTAAATTTCCTCTCTAATTTAGATAACATATAAATTCTAGTCCCAGGCATGTCTCATTATATATGAAAATTTTTCATATGCTTGTTTATCACCTCTCATATATCCTTTGTATACCGAACAGTCTTCACACTCTCTTGATGTTGGAAAGAAACATCTTCTGATTTCTCTGTCATCGATTATACACATAATGATGGTGCTTTCTTCATACAGCTCAAGCAGGTTCAGAGGTTTTAATCTTCTCTCGCGATATGCTCTTTTGTAATTTGGGTCTACGCTTTCATCACTTTCCTCAATTCTTTCCACCATTTTCACCACTCTTCAAAATTTTAGATTTCCTTTGCCCTTTCATTTTTCATCACGTTTTAAAACATCGAAAAACGCTTCACCGAGCGGAGTGAAACTCAATGGCTTGCCCTTTTCTACGAAATTGCCGAATTCCACAAGTTTGAAATGCTTCAACCTTCTTAGCACCGACTTCACAGTACTTTCCGGATAATTTTTTTCCACAATTTTTCTTACAGCAGTCGAGAACGTAAATCCTCGTAATTCATGCGAAATCAAGAATAATTCTTTTTCCTTTTTTCGAAGTGATCGCTCTAAGAAAATCTTAAGTTCTTTTTTACTTACACCAAAAACAATCACTTCTCATCTTTATCACAGAATATTATGACTTGTCAGTCTTAAATGTTTTTTGGACAAAAAAATTGACCATCATTCTATTAAAAATATATTGATAAAAACCGATATCTTCATCGTGAGACTGAGAATAGAAAAACATATCGATATTAAAGGAAAGGAAGGTAGAAAAATTTCTGAAGCAATATCTGATGTAATAAAAGAATTTGAGGAAAGAGATAGAATTGTAGGATTAAAAAAACTCAGGGTTTTTATCACAAAGCATCCAGTTGAAACTTCTCAAAAAATAATTCTCTCGAATGTCAAGTTGAGAATACATGGTGAAATGAGAGAATGGATATGTCAAAATGCTCCAAGTTTTTCCTACTGGGATAAGGGGCAAGTACCAAGTATTATGATAGATGCACATAAGGAAATCTTTAAAACTAAAGATTACGAAGCATTCAAAGGCCTTTTTGCTCATGAATTGATGCACTTATTAGACAAAATAGATGGTATAGAGAGAGATTTGGACTCTGAAGCAGAACATTCCATGGGAAATATATTATCTATATTAGCAAGACATAAAGAAGTTGAACCCTTTACAAGAGATAGACTTCTTGTATCATTAGTGAGAGTAACGACTACTGGTACATTCCTCATCAAAGATGTTCTAGCAAACACTCGAGCCATGAGTTTTGGTTTCGATGGGGAAATATATGCCAACTATAAAGCTACCCTTTCTGATGTGAAAAAAAGAATTGAATTTACTGAAAACGATATCTTGAGAGCTCTTAAAAAGGATAAGAAGCATGTTTTGGACGATGCTTTCTTGGCTTACTTGGGACTGAATGTGGGCTGGATAACCTTCAAGATGTTTCACAACCAATGGTACAAAGAACTACAAAATATGTCCAGTATTAAAATCCCAAGAATTATTAAGAAAAATACAGACCCAATCTTAGGTGAACTGTTGGAACTAAGATCTGCGAGCGATAAAAAACTCATACGAAAGATTTTAAAATTAATCCAACAAAACTATTACAATGTTGTTCGATATTATTGTAAAAAACTAAGGTGATAAAATGGCAAATTTTCAATTCATAGTATCAGATCCTAGCACAAGAAAAGCGTATAAAATAGAAGTAGATCAAACGAAAGCCGCAGGTTTAATCGGTAAAGTTATTGGGAACACATTCAACGGTGATATTATTGGTTTAGCAGGGTATGAAATAGAAATAACAGGTGGAACAGATAAAGACGGGTTTCCAATGCATCGTCAAGTTCATGGTCCTGGTAGAAAAAAGGTTATATTGTCTCATCCGCCTGGTTTTCATCCTAAGAAGAAAGGTCAAAGAAAGAGGAAGATGGTTAGAGGGAATACAATTTCTTCTGACATCGTTCAAATCAACTGTAAGATCGTAAAGCCCGGGACGATGCCAATCGGAGATTTATTACCTAAGAAAGAGAAACCTGAGGAGGCTAAACCAGAAGAAAAAGTGGAAAAACCAAAGAAAGAGAAGAAATCTGAAAAACCAAAAGAAGAAGCCAAACCTGAAGAGAAGAAAGAAAAACCTAAGGAGGAACAAAAACCAGTTGAAAAACCAAAAGAAAAGGAGGGTGAGGAAGTTCCCAAAGAAAGTAAATCCTAAGTTGATACCAGAAGTTAACATAGGAATGGTAGGACATGTGGATCATGGTAAATCCACATTAGTAGAGGCATTGACGGGTAAATGGCCGGCTCTTCATTCTGAAGAATTAAAACGTGGTATCACGATTCGTCTTGGTTATGCTGATGTTACTTTTTATAAGTGCCCTAAATGTAATACTTACTTAACTTCAAAAAAATGTCATAAATGTTTTGTTAACGCTGATATCATCAGGACAGTTTCTTTTGTCGATGTTCCTGGACACGAAAGTTTAATGGCAACTGTTCTTACCGGTTCAGCTTTGATGAATGGAGCCATACTGGTTATAGCTGCAGATGAGAAATGCCCACTTCCTCAAACAAGAGAACATTTAACAGCTTTGGAGGTAGTTGGAATCAAAAACATCATCATAGTTCAAAATAAGATTGACCTCGTGACACCTGAAAGGGCAGAAAAAAGTTATGAAGAGATAAAGAATTTTGTGAACGGATTAATAGCTGAATCAGCACCCATAATTCCTATATCTGCTCAACAAAAAATAAACATTGGATACATTATTGAAGCCATCGAGAATCACATTCCTACTCCTAAGAGAGAAACAGAAAAGAATCCAAAGATGATAATTGCAAGAAGCTTTGATGTCAACAAACCCGGTGCAAAACCAGAAAAACTCATTGGTGGGATTATCGGCGGATCTATAGTTCAAGGAAAATTAAAAGTCGGAGATGAGATTGAAATAAGACCTGGTATTCGAATTGGTGATGAATGGAAATCAATAAAGACGAAGATAGTTTCTATGGAAAAGGCTGGTGTAAAACTCGAAGAGGCGGGTACTGGAGGTTTGTTAGGCGTTCTAACAAAACTCGATCCTTACTTCACCAAAGCAGATGGTTTTGTTGGGAATGTCGTTGGACTGCCAGGAAAAATTCCCCCTGTTTTATTAAAACTTAAACTTAAAACACATCTTCTTGAACGCGTGGTTGGTACCAAAGAGTTAGAGACTGTATCTAACATAAAACAAGAAGAGAATCTTTTGATAAATGTGGGAACTGCAAGATCAATAGGGATTGTTGAGGGAATAAAAGGCAATCAAATAGAGGTGAAATTGAAGATTCCTGTTTGTGTCGATAATAATGATAGGATTGTTTTCTCAAGGCAAGTCCTCGGTCGCTGGAGACTAATCGGATGGGGGGAAATAGTAGATTGAAATGAATAATCTATTCATTGAAAAATTAAACTCTCTAACACAATAATATTACTGATTATATGAAGAAGATAATCTTAGATTCCAACTTTCTAACAATCCCCTATCAATTCAACATCGACATATTTGAAGAAATACATAGAATCATGGAGGAAGATTATGAGTTAATAACTTTGGATGGGGTCGTAGAAGAGTTGGAAAAAATAAAAAAATCGAAGGGTAAGGATGCTGTTGCCGCTAAAATCGGTCTAGAACTGATAAAGAAAAGAAACGTAAAAGTTATTAAGAATAGTGAGAAAAATGTTGACAATACAATCATCAAAATTGCAGATAAAAATACTATAGTCGCAACAAATGACAAAGAATTGAGACAAAAATTAAAGAATAAAAATGTTAAAACCGTCTATTTGAGAAATAAAAAATACTTGGAGATGGGTTGATAAAATGTTATTGACAGTTGTATTCATTTCTGGTGTAATCTCTATTCTCCTCGCGGTTTATTTGTACTATTATGTGAATAAGCAGAGTAGTGGAAATCGAAAAATGCAGGAGATTTCTGAAGCAATAAGAAATGGTGCGATTGCTTACTTGAAAAGAGAATACAAGACACTCTCGATCTTTGTTATAATAATGTCCATCATATTGTTTTTTGTTCTAGGAGATAAGGGTCTCAATACTGCCTTAGCATATATAATGGGTTCAATCTGTTCTGGTCTTGCAGGTTATTTGGGAATGGATGTTGCATTGAGAGCAAACGTTAGAACGGCACAGGCCGCTAAAAAGGGTTTGAATAAAGCCTTTCCTATAGGTTTCTACGGTGGATCTGTAATGGGATTATCTGTTGTTGGCTTAGCTTTAATTGGTATGAGTGTAATTTATCAGATATTTGCTGACCCAGAAATCGTTCTCGGTTTCAGTTTTGGTGCGAGTTCTATAGCATTGTTTGCAAAGGCGGGTGGTGGAATCTTTACGAAGACTGCGGATATAGGTGCTGATCTTGTTGGAAAGGTTGAGTTGGACTTACCTGAGGATGACCCAAGAAATCCTGCTGTTATCGCAGATAATGTTGGCGATAATGTAGGTGATGTTGCTGGAATGGGTGCTGACTTATTCGACTCTTATGTTGCGAGTATTTTAGCAGCTATGGTGATAGGTGTGACAGTTCATCAAACTATAGGTGCTATTCTCCCACTCCTACTTTCTGCTGCTGGTATTTTCGCATCCATAATAGGAATGTTGTTTGTCAAAGCAAGTGGAAATAATCCTGGTGCTGCTCTTAACAGAGGAACTTACTCGACTTGTATAATTTTTTCAATATTCTCATATCTAGTCATTAATTATCTTGGTCTTGACATTAGTATCTTCTACTCGAGTGTAATCGGATTAATAGCAGGAGTCATAATTGGTATTACTTCTGATTACTTCACATCAATAGATAGAGGACCAGCTAGAATAACAGCCGAATCCTCTCAAACAGGAGCTGCCATAAATATACTGACAGGTTTCTCTTATGGTTGTCTTAGTGTCTTACCACCACTCGTTGGCATAGCCATCGCAACTCTTCTATCTTGGCATTTTGCTGGATTGTACGGTATCGCTATATCAGCGGTTGGTATGTTATCGATAACAGGTATGATAGTTTCTTCTGATGCTTTCGGTCCTATAGTTGACAACGCAAAAGGAATCGCTGAACAGTCGGGTTTGAGTGAGAAGGTTATCAAGATTGCAGATAGACTCGATGCTGCGGGTAATACTGCTAAAGCCATAACTAAAGGATTTGCAATAGGTGCTGCAGGTTTGACTGTTATCGCATTACTCGCTGCATATGCAGAGATAGTTGGTGTTGAGAGTATTGATATCATGAATCCATATGTATTGGCTGGTTGTTTAATTGGTATATCGATGCCACCTGTACTTTCCGCTCTGTTGATATTGGGTGTTGGAAAGAACGGATTCAGAATGGTTAAAGAGATTAGAAGACAATTCAAAGAAAACCCAAGTATACTGAAAGGAACGACAAAACCAGATTACGCCAGATGTGTGGACATAGCAACAAAGGGTGCTTTGAAAGAACTTATCCTTCCGAGTATCTTGTCGATCTCAGTTCCTATAATCGTTGGTCTAATCTTAGGTAAATATGCTTTGGGAGGTTTCTTGGCAGGTAGTATATTCTCAGGTTTAATATTTGCTTTTCTGATGGGTAATGCAGGTGGTCTTTGGGATAATGCCAAAAAATACATAGAGGATGGAGAACTTGGAGGTAAAGGCTCTGATGCACATAAGGCCGCAGTAATAGGAGATACGGTTGGTGACCCATTCAAAGATACAGCTGGTCCGTCTCTTAACACATTATTGGTTGTGATGTCACTTACAGCATCAGTATTCGCACCAATTATAGTAATGTATGCCTTATTAGGATAAATATAAAGTAAAAATTAAGAATTTTTAAATGTGAATAATCAATATAGATAACTATGTATCGAATACTTACGATTAAGACAAAGATTAAGGTCCCTCCGACAAAATTCGGAATGCCTTTAAAGAAAGCTATAAAGGAAAGTCTTGCGGATACGTATGAGAATAGACTGGATAGTAACTTCGGTATGGGTCTGTGTATTGTTAAAGTTAATGAGGTTGGTGAGGGGAAAATATATCCTGCTGATCCGAGTGTACATTATCTAGTTATATTCGATTTGTTGGTTTTCAAGCCTGAATTGCATGAAGTCCTTATAGGGGATGTTATAGACAATACTGAGTTTGGTTCCTTCGTTCGTTTGGGCCCTATGGACGGTTTAGTCCACGTATCCCAACTGTTGAACGATTATGTAAGTTATGACGAAAAGAATGCGATATTTACTGGTAGAGAGACAAAGAAGAGTTTGAAGGAAGGAGATCCTGTTAGGGTGAGAGTGATATCGATAAGCATGGCTGAAGGAAAGGAAAACAAGATAGGAATGACCATGAGACAACCTAATCTGGGGGCGTTGTCTTGGATAGAGGAAGAGAAGAGGAGAGCGAAAAAAGCGGTTAAACCTACGAAGAATTGATGATATGGCAAAAAGAAGATACGTTTGCAGGAATTGTAGGAGATTCACAACAGAGAAAGAATGTCCTGTGTGTAAGTCTAAAGATCTATCGGCGAGCTGGAAAGGACTTGCCATTATCAACGACCCGAATGATAGTGAGATAGCTAAGAATTTGGGCATAGAAACTCCGGGCAAGTACGCTTTATTTGTGGGATGAAAATGAAAATGGATGTTGTTGAAAAGAAAGAAAATCCATTCTTGAAGAGAATAGACTTGATGTTGAGTATCGATCATACTAGAAAGGCTACTCCAAAAAGGGATGAATTGGAAAAGATGATAGCAGATAAATTCAAATCCGTTCCTGAAAAAGTTGAGATTGTTTACATTTTTTCTGAGGCTGGTTTGGCAAAATCTAAAGTTAAAGCGAGAGTTTGGAAAGAGAAAATTGTAGTGAAGAAAGAGAAGAAGAAAGAGAAAAAACCTGAAAAACCCAAAAAAGAAGCTAAAACTGAAGAGAAGAAAGAAGAACCTAAGAAAGAACAAAAACCACCTGAAAAACCAAAAGAAACCAAGGTCGAAGAAGATAAGAAGCCTGAAAAGGAAGATGAGAAAAAATGAAGCACAAAACATCAAAACAATGGGAAATTTTAAAGACAAAGGGAGACAAGATAGACAGACTTAAGAGACTTTGTCCAAGATGTGGTCCTGGAACTTATATGGCTGCGCACAAAGAAAAAGATGGAAGTATCAGGTATTATTGTGGAAAATGTCATATGACAGAATGGAAAAAGAGTTAGATTCTGTCTATTAATAGAGAAGACAATTCAACTGTTTTAATCTTTGATTTTTTACTTACTTCGTCCAAGCAACTGAAACACATAGGACAAGATGTTACTATCAAATCAGCTTTAGTTTCTAATACTTGATTTATTCTTTCTTTTGCGATTTCTTCGGATAATTCAGAATAATTTGATCTTACTCCACCACCACCCCCGCAACAGAACGCATCTTCTCTACTAAATTTCATCTCGACTAATTCATATCCCAAAGCTTTTATTATCTGTCTGGGTTCATCATAAACCCCGCAATACCTTCCTAGATGACAAGGATCATGATAAGTGATTTTAACAGGTTTCTTAATTTTTTTCAATTTCAATTTTTCATTTTTTATTGCATTCCAAATCGTTTGTGTTATATGTTCAACCTCTATATCAAATTCATTCAGGACTTTAGGATACTCTAACTTGAATGTCTTGAAACAAGCAGGACAAGGAGTTATTATTTTCTTCACCCCATGTTCTTTAAAAGTTTTGTAATTTTTCTTAGCCAGAGTCTCGAAATCAATCAAGTAACCAGCGTTCAAAACAGGTGAACCACAACAAACTTCTAAATCCTTCAATTTGATGAAATCTATCCCACATTTTCTAAGTATTTTCTCATATTTTTCTTGCATATCTTTTAATACAAACTTCTCCATACACCCTGGATAGAAGAGAATGTTACCAGCGAATATTTTGTCGAATAACCCCATTAAATCACCCTAAAGACCATGAAAAGACCTAATGTCAACATTATTAATCCAGCTATCAGTCTCATATACTTTCTTAACTTTAATCTAGTCTTTTCCGCTTTTTCAACCTGTACAATCCCTTGATAAAATATGAAAGTTAGGGTGATGAGTGGAGCAACAAAGAATAAATTATACCAGAGTAAGTACACGACATTCATCACTCCTGTAACTCTCTCGGCCAAAATAGTTAGATAGATGAATGGGAACGCTCCAGCACATGGTATTTCAACAAGACTAACAAATAATCCCAATAATATGGCAGAAGGAACTGTAGCAGCTTTGGTTAATTTTTCTATAGTTGGCTTTGCAAATTTTGGTATCTCTAATGAAAATCCTTTACCGTAGAAAAAGAAATCTTTAATCTCAATCATACCCGCCAAGATTATTATTCCACCAGCAACCGTTTTCACAACTTCTAAATACCCAATGATAGAGAGAACGTTCAATATTCCATACATGAAAAGAAAATATACTATGAAAACCATCAAGGAATAGGTTAATCCTATCGTCAGAGATTTCTTTCTTGAGCCTAATGCCATCAAATAAGCTATGAGGAAAAATAGGACTGATAGAGCACAAGGGTTAAATCCACCATCTATAAACCCGAGTATAGCTCCAAGAAAAACAATAGGAAGTTCTGTGCTTATTTCTCCTATTATTGGTATTTCTACCGTTTCTGCGTAAACAATGCTTGGTAAAATTAACAATGTTAAAAAGATTGGGATAACTTTTACTTTCATGTCACCACTCCACCTTGATTTTGATTAATTTGAATCTATACACGAGAAGGCCTATTATACCGATAGCAACCAGGGGTATGATTATAATCCAAATATTGGAATCATTTAAGATGGGTGTAACCGGTAAATCCGAAACTTCAATCGAGTTTTCGGGAATAGTTATAGAAGTAGTTGTAGATGGACAATCAACTCCACCTTCATCAATATAGTTTTTTATTGTTTTTTCTATTACACCACTGTAACCCACGTAAGCATTACTCCTTGAATCATAGATTTCAGTGTTGCCCTCGGCAAAACCGACGAATGCCTTTTCTCCAATAAAAGTCATAGGAACTCCAGAGGATGATGTGTGATAGGTTTCTGTTAGTCTTTCAAATAATTGTCTATTTTCACTGTTGAAATAAATCTCGAATTCATGAACTTCTAACTGAGGATATTTTGTTTTCAATTCTTCTAGAAAAGATTTTTCTTCAGCACAATGTGGACATGTCTTTCCATAGAAAAGATAAACGCAAACTTCATCTTCTGCTTTGATAACAGGTATTATTAAACAAAATCCTACAATCAACAGCATAATTATTCTAATTTTCATATCATCCTAACAACAGAATAATTCCTTCGGAATTTTCCCCTCTTTTACTTCTTCACCGAATGGATTTCCCATAACTCTAATATTTCCTATCATCTTTTCATTTACTGGTGTTTCAAGTCCTTTTTCTATGGATATTTTTCTCAATTTTCTAATCAATTTTGGAATATCGATTTCAAGAGGACAATTTTCTTTACATAATTGACAGGTTGTACAAAAGTATAAACCATTATCAAACGCTTTCTTTAAACCTTCTTGAAATAGAGTCATACCTATCCCTGGACCACCAATGTAGTGTAAACCATATTTATTGAATATTTGTCTATAGATAGGACAAAAATACAGACACGATCCACAGTTTATACAATGAAGAAGTTCACTAAATCCTTGTTTAATCATTTCATTTCTCCCATTATCGACTAGTATCAAGTAAACTTCTTTAGTACCTTGTGCACCGTAAACTAACTTTTTTTCGATATCTGCTGTCTTGCTAGGTGAAGAAATAACATTTATGTAAGATGGTAAAGTTGTTCCACTTCCCCATATCGCAGAAGCTTGACAGATTACCATTCCATCTTGAATCGTTGGGACAATTTTATCTATCCCAGCAATAATGATATGTTTTTCTGGGATTCTTGAAACAAGAGAAATATTACCTTCATTCTCAAGAATAAAAATAGCTCCATCAGAAGAAATAACATTCGCTCCAGTCAGCCCTATATTAACATTCAATATTTTTTTTCTCAGAAATTTCCTAACCCATTCGACAATTTTTTCAGGATTTTCTCCCACTTTTTCCTTATATTTTTCTTTAATCTTCTGAGTCATTTTTTCGATGGGAATATGGAGAGCAGGAGTGACAGGATGACTAGGTTCTTCATCACAGAGTTGAAGTAAGAAATCTCCACAATCTGTTTCTATGACTTCATTTCTACCTTTCAATTTTTCTAACAATTCTATTTCTTCGATAGTGTTTGATTTTGTTTTGACTAAAGTTTCTTTTTTTGGAATTAATTCCAATGCTATTTTACATGCTTCTTTCGCATCCTTTGCCTCAAAAACCTGTATTTTTTGTTCCTTTAGGTTTTCTATCGCCCTTCTTTTTAAATTATCTAGGTTTAATAAAGAGTTTTCTTTTATTTTTTTCAGTTGTTCTTTTAAGACCTTTTCATCTATTTTTTGAAGAGCTTTGCCTCTATTCAAAGTATAATTAACAAAAGCTGTTTTCAGTGCTTTTTTCCCTGTTATTGTCCTCTCTGACGTTAAAACTTTCTTTAAATCCATATTTATCACTATCTAGAGTTAATTTTAATAGGATGAAACCATATTTAAATGTTAGTTGCAGAAAGTGAAACCATGAGTATGACCAGAAATATTGTTATTGTAGTGATGTTGATAACAGGATTCATCTTTGTGGTATCGTTCAGTACACTCTACGCCCAAACTAATATAATAGGTGGAACGGCATATACATGTACTCTACCAATTCCCGTGCTAATTCCAACCTTATCGTCCCTCGGAATTTTAGTTGGTTCTTTTGTGTATTATATGGTGGTACCTAAATTAAGTGAGAGTGGGAAGAGAGTCACTGAAAATACCCGTATTCTGCTCGATATGTTAAAAGTCGATGAAAAGAAAATCATAGAAAAATTAGTTGAAAATAATGGAGAAATTTCACAAAGCAAATTATCTTCCCTGTTTGGTAAAGTTAAAACGTTTAGGATTATACAGACTCTTATCAGAAGAGAAATTGTTATAAAAGAAACTTATGGAAAAACTAATAAGATAAAATTGAACGATAAATTTAGAAAAATTCTTTGTTATTAGTCGATTACATGAAAAGAGAAACATACATAATTTTAACATTGTGTTATGCCAGTTTAATTTTTATAATTTCCTCTTTTCCATTACCTGTTTCTGTTGAAAGAGGAGGACTTGATAAAACGCTTCATGTGGTTGAATACTCTATTCTTGGGTTTTTAACCCTAGGTTGTTTCAAAAATAGAAACCTATTCCCAATACTGCTGTTCGCGTTTCTCATTTCCTTTTTATACGGAATCTCTGATGAAGTACATCAACATTTTGTTCCAGGTAGAGAATTCAGTATTTATGATATTGTTGCTAATTCTGTAGGGGCTCTATTTGGTGTTTTAATAAATTTCAAATTCTATAGAAAGGGTTTAATCAGTTGATCAGACTTAAAATTCATCCTGACTCAAAGTTTGTGTTGTTGATTCACCTAATTCAAAAACTTTTATGTTAACATCTAAATATTTTTCAGGGATAATTTCTTCAATCTCTTCCAAGATAAACTCTCTTTTTAATGGTATCAAATCCTTAGAGATGGCATATCCTAACATATAAATGTTGGTTGGGATTATACTTCCAATTTCTTTTTTCACAATTTCAGAAGCATTTATGACGATTACTTTAGATGAGAATTGTTTCAAGTTTTCAAAGATTTTATTCAATGAGGGATATTTTTCTTTCATTATAGGAACAGAAATTGGGATTATTTTATAATTGTTAACAAGAAAAGTAGTCTCATTCTGTTTAGACCCAAAATAACAGGCTCTCAAAGCTTCCAAAGGTTCTAATCCAATGATTAAATGTGCTTCTCCCTCCATAACTAAGGGAGAATATATCTTTTTTCCAAATCTGATGTGGCATGGAATAGAACCACCTCTCTGAGCTAAACCGTGTAATTCTGAAGTTTTAACATCATAACCTTGTTTTAATGCAGACTCAGCGATTATTCTCATCATTGTAAGAACGCCTTGTCCTCCCACTCCTGTTACGACTATATTGAATTCTTTCATTTCTTTTTCACCTTTCGAATTCCTATCCTACGAATCGCTTTATTGGGACATACCTGTGTACAAACACCACAACCAGTGCATAGATTCTTATCAATCATTATTTTATCTCCCTCTTGATAAAACGCAGGACATCCGAAATTATAGAGACACAAACCACATTTCTTACATTTTTTCTGATCTATCTCATACCTAGGAATTTTTATTCCAGCTTTTCTCTTTTTTCTAATTGCAAGTAATTGGCATTCTCTTTTCGCGACAATGACAGAAATTTCATCACTTCTTATTAATTTTCTAATAGTTTTAATCATCTTCTTGACGTTAAATGGATCAACAACTTCTACATGTTTGACTTTACATGCTTTGGCTACATCTTCTATTCTGATTTCTTTTGTCTTCTTTCCCATTCCTGTTATTCCTACTCCGGGATGAGGTTGATGTCCAGTCATAGCTGTTATCCTGTTGTCCAAGACTATGACTAAAGGATTGGATTTATTGAAGACAATGTTCACTAATCCAGGCATACCTGCATGGAAGAACGTGGAATCTCCTATGAACGCTATAGCCTTCTGATATGTTGTCTTCTTTATTCCATGAACTATTCCTTCACTCGCTCCCATCGAGAATATGAAATCTTGAGTATTGTAAGGTGGAAACATACCAAGTATGTAGCAACCAACATCTCCACCAAATATAGTATTTGTTCCGGCTCCAACCTTTGCTGCCCAAAATGTGGCTCTATGTGGACAACCTGGACATAAGACAGGAAGTCTTTTCGGTATCTTTAGTTCTTTATATTTTCTTGAATGATATTCAAGACTCATTTTAAGTTTCTTTCCAGTTATTTTTCCTACAGCTGATATAACTATTTCTTCATCATACTCTCCAGATTTAGGTAAATAACCATTCTTTCCGAATATCTTCAACTTTGGATTAACATCCTTCGCTAATCTATGAACAGCCTCTTCAAGTATCGGTTCCAATTCTTCAACAACAAGGATAGATTTGAATTTCTTTATGAAATTCTTAATCTTCTTTTCTGGAAGAGGATAAGTTAAACTCAGTTTTAATGCAGGTATTTTAATGTTCAAATCATCCATAGCATCCATCGCATAACCGAAAGAAACACCAGAAACGATTATACCTAGTTTACTCTTCACTCTAGGATTAACAACGAAATTTATTTTAGTTTTTTCTGAGATTTTCCTTATTTTTTCGATTTTTTGTAGAATTTCTTCGTGCATTCTCATTGTGTGAGGGGGAAGACTGTTGAATTTCTTCAAGTCTTTCTTGAAAAATCCCTTTGTTTTACCTTTCATAATTTTACCAAGTTTTACGATTCCTCTCCCATGACTAACTCTCGTTGTTGTTCTGATGAAAACTGGAATCTTAAATTTTTCTGATAGTTTAAATGCAATTTTAACAAAGTCTTTACATTCTTGAGGGTCTGATGGTTCAAGCATTGGGATATGTCCAAGTCTAGCATAATATCTTGTGTCTTGTTCGCTTTGAGCGCTACTCCAACAATTAGGATCATCAGCGACTACAACAACCATCCCGGCATTCGTACCAATATATGCCAAGGGCATCAGAGAATCTGCAGCAACATTAACACCAAATTGTTTCATGGATGACATCGATCTAACTCCCGAAAAACATGCTCCAGCTGCAGCTTCCAAAGCAACTTTTTCATTCGTGCTATACTCGAAATAGATACCCGCATCCCTTGCAATTTCAGAAAAAGTATCTCCTATCTCAGATGATGGTGTTCCAGGATAAGTAGAAGCAAAACCAATTCCAGATTCCAATGCTCCTCTGACTATGGCTTCATTGCCCATCAAAATTATTTTTTTACCTTTTTTATCAGAGAGTAAATTTTTTACCATTTATTATTAATTATTTTTCTTTAACTTTATTATTAACACATTCTAGAGTAATGCTTTTAGAAAGGTTTTATGATAGATTTAAATTTTTGGTATTCTAAAAAGTTAGATATTTAAATGGAGGTGTCTCGATGAGTAAATCAAGATTAGAAATTTTAGTTGGTCTATTTGAACCCAAAAAATTTTATCAGGAAAATATACCTAATATACCAAAAAGCGTTCAAGGAATAAGCTTAGAACCGGATTGGGATATATATGATCGGAAACAAGTCTTTGAATCTGTTTTAACCAAAGTCATACCTGATTATCCTATAGAAATAAAAGCATCAACCTCAGATTATGCAGGATTTTTAGTTCTAATAGACCTCCAAGGAGAAGATAAGGGAAAAATAATAGAAAAAATTAAAGGAAGCAAATATTTTACTGTTTTTGATAAAACGTTTTGATGATTTAAAATAAAGACCAGTGATTAGACAGAATTTCCTTTAGTTCTTTAACTTTGTTTTTTACATTCTCATTTATTTTTTGTTCAGGTGGTGGATAAGGTTCCTTAATTTTTTCTAATCCAGATAATGTTGAAACCGTCGCCAAGACACCTTGTGAAAGTGCTTCCAAGTTATAGCCTCCTTCGAGAACAACAACTATCCTTCCATCACAGACTTTCTCTGCTGTATCTTTAACAACTTTTGTTGCATCTGCGTATGTTTTAATCGTGAAATTCAAGTTAGTGAGCGGATCCCTAAAATAAGCATCATATCCAGCAGAAACACAGATTATATCAGGTTTGAATTCTTGTATTAAAGGAATAAAGAGTTCTTTAAGAGTGAATAAGAAACTTGCACCAGAAGTACCTGGGTTTAGAGGGACGTTAATATTGTAACCTTTACCCTTTCCTTTACCAATATCATCCATTCTACCAGTACCAGGATAAAGGGGACTTTGATGTGTAGAAAAATAAAGGACAAACGGATTTTCATAGAATATATCTTGGCTTCCGTTGCCATGATGCGCATCGTAATCCAGAATTGCGAATTTTTTCAGGTTATAATGGGTTCGAAGGTACTCGATCATTATCGCGATATTGTTGAAAAAACAAAATCCTCCACCAAAATTTTTTCCTGCATGATGTCCTGGCGGTCTTACCAGAGCAAAGGCGTTATCAACTTTTTTCTCACAAACTGATTTACCTGCGAGTATTGCTCCACCTGCTGATAACTTTGCTATTTCATAGACTCCAGAAGGAACTGGTGTATCTAATGTTAGAGCGCTTCCTTTTTGGCTCATCGATCTTATCTTTTTCACATAATTTTTGGTGTGAACTCTTAACAAATCTTCTTCACTGGCTTGGCTAGGTTCTAATAATTCTATATTTGGTTTATCTATAATTTTCTTAAGAACTTCCATTGTTTTTTTCAGTCTTTCTGGACTTTCAGGATGCCCAAGGCCAAGATTATGTTCAAGGTATTTTTCGTGATAGATGATTCCCGTTGTCATGCTTTCACTTAAAATAATCATTTTTTAATTATATTTATGCTCGATGATGAGATTTATGATATCGTAGACGAGAATGATAATGTTATAGGAAAGGCTACTAGAAAGAAGGTTCACGAGAGTAATAAACTCATCCACAGAAGTGTTATGTTCTTTATCTTTGACAAGAAAGGTAGAATATTTGTCAATCAAAGAACTAAGAATAAGGAATTTTATCGTGAATATTGGTCTATCACTTTTGGTGGGCATGTTAATTCTGGAGAGACTTATGATGAAGCTGTTGTCAGGGAGTGTAAAGAAGAAGCGGGTATAGAAGAAAAACCATTTTTTATGGGGGTGCTCAAGGTAAGACTTCCGACAGAGAGTGAGAATTCAAAAATCTTTGGATTCGTTACTGATAAAAAAATTAAGTTGGATTCTTTTGAATTGAAACAGGGTAAGTTCATAACGATGGAAGAATTGAAAGATAAATTGAAGAAAGAGAAGTTCTTACCTGAAACTAAAGATTTGTTAAAAATTCTTGAGAAATATAAAAAAATTTAAATTTCTTTATATGTTCATCACAACTCTACCGTTCCAATAACCAGAAGTAATTAAAATCATCTATAATTTTTGGGTCATCTCTTGTAAGGGGGACTCATCCCTCTCTTCCTCCTATTTTAAATTTTGAGAAGATTTAGTCCTACTTCTTCATTGAATTCTCTTTCAAGTTCACCGTCTATCACATCTATAACAGCTTCGAAAGTGCCACTGATAACAGCAGAATTCAGATGACCCCCAAAGGACCTATGTTCTGAGTCACTAACGTTTGCATGTAGATGTAAATAGATTTTCCCATCCTTTGTTGTAATATTTCCGATAACAGGTGCTAATTCATAATTTCCGGTCAATTCTTTTGAATGATATTTTTTAGTTTTTACATCAAAAAGTCCTATAGTTATTTTATTTGATGCTCCAATAGCTGTTATTGAACCTAGTTTTATGGAATTTTGTTCACAGAACTTTGTCAAAGATTCAACTACTTCTTCCCTTCTATCAATCCTTACTATATATTTATTACCGAATTTTTTAAATTTCATGGAAAAATAATTAAATTTCAATTTAAAAAATGATTTCTATGGACAAAATGAAAAAAATGCAAAAACTTCTTTTGAAAATACCAAAAGGTAAAGTCACGACTTATAAAGAAATTGCTAAAAAACTCGGAATTCATCATAGAGCAGCTGGTAAATTATTAAACAAGAATCCTGATGGAGATACTTACCCATGCTATAAGGTTATTTATTCTAATGGTGGTGTTGGTGGATATGGTGGGAAAATAGAAGAAAAGGTTAGAAAATTGAAAAAGGATGGAATTGAAATAAAGAAAGGAAAGATAAGCAAAAAATTCTTTTTCTATTTTTAGGTGTTTTTACGGTTATATGGATCATTTATTCTTTTAATGTCACGGTTTTGCCCTAATCTTTCTAATGTTTTTTCATCGATATTTGGTACATACAACCATGTTTTTTTATATGCCATATATTTATCACCTAATGATAGTAACAATATAGGCCATTTATAAATATTTCTATAGTTGTAACTACAGGTTAGTAAAAACATTTCTATTAAATAGAAAACCTAGTTAACTTCATAAATTCTGATTCCTTTATTGAAGAGTATGAAAATAAACTTCAAGGAAAAATTCAAATTCAGGACTTTAGAAGTAGTCCTGATAGCAATAGGTGCAGTCTTATATGCAGTTTTTTCAGTCCCAACAATGTTCGTTATAGCCTTTCAGACAGGTGGTCCAATAAATATTCAATTCAGGCCTGCAGTGATAATACCTTCAGCAATGGCAGTCTTGTTTGGTCCTTTAGTTGGAGGATTATCAGCAGGTGTCGGAACGACTATAGCTAGTGCAGTTAAGCATGGAGTCCCATCACCAGCAACCATATTTGGAGGCTTACCAGGTAACTTCTTATGCTATTTCGTGATAGGATTGTTAACAAGGAATAAAAAAAGCGTAAAAGAACTTGCATTAGCAGCAGGTGCAGGATACCTTATTGGTTCACTAACGATCAGTCTAGGCATGTTTGCGATAGGTCTCATTCCCACCTTTGAGCTCATGTTAGGGTCAATGGCTGCAGTATTTATAAGTGGCTACATAATGACGTTAATAGGTACGCCCATACTCGTGAGAGCGTACCTGAGTGCAAAGGGTAAGTAGAGTGATCGAAGTAAAAAACTTGAGTTTTGGATACTCTAACAGGTCAGTTTTAGGTAAGATAAATTTCTCTATCAAGGATAAGGAATCAGTTCTTATACTCGGTGTTTCTGGAAGTGGAAAGACGACTTTATTGAAGTGTTTGATGGGCATTATTCCGAGCATGATAGAGGGAAGGTTTAAGGGAAATGTTCTGATAGATGATAAGAATACGAAAACTTTCACTAGGATTCAAAAGGACATGGGGATAGTTTTACAAGATCCTGAAACACAAATAGTGACGTCAAAAGTTTCTGATGAAATTGCTTTCGGTCTTGAAAACCTTTGTTACGATAAAAGAAAGATATCAAAATTAGTCAGAAAGTATGCAAAAAAATTCGGCCTCCTGAAGAAACTTAAACATGACATAAAAAATCTATCCTACGGAGAAAAAAAGAAACTAATAATAGCTTCTATGGTTGCGATGGACAAGAAGATCCTTTTGTTCGATGAGCCTTTATCTAACTTGGATATTGAAATGAAGAGAGAGATGTTTGAATTGTTAAAAAAACTGAAAAAGGAAGGAAAGACTATAATCGTTGCCGAACAGAATCCTTGCACACTAAAGTCTCTATTCGATAGGTGCTTAGTTCTGGATAAAGGAGAAATTGTTTATGATGGAAATGTTCAAGAAGGTTTGAAACTCTTGAGGGAGATAACTAAACATCCGAGAGTAAACAGAACCCAACCATCGAATGACGTAATATTGGAAGTTAAAAACTTGCACTTTGGTTACGGAAAACAAAACATTTTGAAAGGTATAGATTTAAAGATCAGGAAGAACGAAGTCATCGCGATAGCAGGAGATAATGGCTGTGGAAAAACAACTCTTGCATTGTGTCTATGTAATTTGTTGAAGAGAAAAAAAGGAAGGATTGAATTATTCGGTAAGAAAATCGATGAGTATTCAAGTAGAGAAATAGCAGAGAAAGTAGGTCTTGTGTTCCAAAACCCTAATTTTCAGATGTTCAAGAAAAGTGTTATCGATGAAATAAACTACGGTCCAGAAAATTTTGAGAGAAAGTTAAAGAGAAAAGATATGAAAGAAATTTTGGACACGTTCGACTTATCTGAAAAAAGAAAATACCATCCTTTCTCGTTGAGTCTTGGTGAGAAGAGAAGGTTGACGATTGCATCAGTATCTTCAACTGATCCAGATATTTTAATTTTGGATGAACCATCGTTTGGTCAGGACCCTTATCACTTTTCTAAAATCCTTAGGTCGATTATGGGCAAAAAAACAATCGTGATGATGACGCATGAAGAATCTCTGTTTAAAATAGCCAATCGAGTCTTCATAATGAAAAATGGAAAAATGGTGGAGATGAAATGTGGAAGAGCCATGTGAAGATAATCTGTTTCATTCCGTTAGTAGTCTTAGCTTTTATTCTACATGATTTTCTGTTATTGTTTTCAGTATCGATACTATCATTAATTTCGGTTAAGATATTCGGTAAAGAAATAAGCAAGGTTACAAAATCTCTGTTGAAATTTCTGATTCCTACTATTCCATTGATGTTAATACTTTGGACGTTGTTCTCGAGTTTTGAAAATGGTATAGTTGCTACTATAAGATTTTCATCATTGACTGTAGTTTTATTTTCTATGATGTCTTGTTTTGAAGTTCAGGAAACTTTCAAATTATTATCAGAAATCTTTCCTTACAAATTTTCTTACATAATAGTTCTTTGTATCAGATACATGGAAGTGATTAAGGACGATATGAGTAGGATTAACTTGATTAGGAAGGCAAGAGGGTTTGAAGAGAAAGGTAGTTTAAAAAAGAAAATAAAATCAAAATCGGAATTGATAGTTCCAGTTTTTGTGGATTCTTTACTGAAGGCTGAAGATATAACTTGTGCATTAGAGTCTAGGTGTTTTGGTTTATACAGAAAAAGAACCTTTTGGAGATAGTCTATTGCTCAATTGTGGAATGATTAAATTTTCTGGTTTCTCTTATTTCAATATTTTTCCTCTCTTAATGAAGCTATGACTTGTTTAACATCTCCTATTATGGAGTCAATATGATTTAATGTTTTTTCAACATCACTATTATCTTTTATTAAGCCATTAAGTCGTTTTTTTAAAACAAAATATACTTCTTCAAACTCTTCATGTCTTGGGCTTTCTTCAGAAAGTATACTAATTCGTTCTAAAGAGTTTTTTATAGAAGGAAGTATTACATCGATATCTTTAGTTAATTGAATACATCTATCATTCCATCCAATTAAATTAGTCATCATACGATCTAACTTATTAAATTCTTTAATTATTTCATTTATTTGAAACATATCTATTATTTTGATTTTCAAAGAACAAAAATCTATCTTCTTCTGGGGTTAATTTTATTCAGTTAAGGTTTAAAAAACTAATCATTGATTGGTATTTTATGAGTCTTATAACTGAGGATGGAAGAGAAGAACCTAGTGACGAATACACAGAAAAGACATATACGAGAAAATGAGGAAGTTGCCTCTGGGCCGTATATCTAGGAAACGTAATGAGAAACTATATTTCGATACTGTGAATGAATTAGAACGCCCTACTTTCCCACAGGTTACAGAAAAACTTGAGATTACTCTTAATACCGCAAGGAGAAACCTCATGAGATTAATAGATAAAGGTATGCTAGATGTAATGAATCCTCCCCGTAAGAATAAAATAAAGTATAAATTTTTCAAAGATTTTTTCCCAGGACAGGGAACAAAGGGTTATCGAATTTTCAATCCTAAAAATCCAAAACATATAGAAGGGTTGACTGAAGATGTAATTAAATGTTATCCAGAACCAATTTACGATTGGGAAATAGAACCTTTACAGAATGAACTAAAAAAATTAAAAGAGGGGGGCATGCCCGAACAAGTTTATGATAATGCCATTTTGAGAATACTATACTTGGTAGTTATGAAGGATTTGAATGACATTGAAAATTTGAATAATTATCAAGAACAAAAATCTATCTGATTAAGTCTTCCTACACCCAGGGTGGGATTATAATAATAAGAAACTAAGTTTTTTCATATAACCATCTTTCAAATTCTACAAGCTCCTCTCTTTTAACTCTTAATAGAAGTTCTTTTAATGGTTGATTATTGTCTATTTTGGACTGCAGAGCTAAAAGATGGTCCATATTTGAAGCAGGAGAAGTAGAATTATCCACCATCTTAACATATGCAAAATTTTCTTTATCAAAATCTATTTTTAAAAACATGTTTTTTCTGACTTCTTCATGAATATTTTTTGGATTAAGACCATAATGCTCTGCAACACTTATTAATCCAGGATAAACACCGATTTCTTGTAGCACTAACCTAAAGGGAGTTCCGCCCCTATCTTCTTCCTTATATGTATAATTTGATCTTATTGGTTGTCCTGCTAATTCATGTATTCTAAAAAATAAGGCAGTGTCCGTAGGAACAGGAAATATACCATCTTTACTATGTTTTTCTACATATTGTTTGGTTGCTAATTCTGCCAAAGAAATCTTATCCATCTTGGAATAGTCTTTATTCATAATATAGAATAAAATAAAAAGGGATTTAAACTCTTCCAAACAACAAAAATCTATCTGATTCTCCACAACTTTACTCAGTTTTGTGATGCGTGATTGAAGAATTTCATATTGTTAATCTTGAACTGGAATGAAAGCTTTAAATTTTTAATCAAATCTATAGAAATAAAACCCAATTAGAAGATTCGTCATAGATAACAGATATATGGCGTGTTTTATGGACGTAGATTCAATGGAATATGAACAAGAGACATTGGAAAGGATTGAGGAGAAGTCTCAGGAATTTTATAAACTTTTTAAAAAGTTGATTGATAAAACTCCAATCCGTTATGACACACCTAGCCGAATGAAAAATGGAAATTATGGCGTTAATCGTCCTCACCTTACTATACATACAAGTCCCTTGTCCTCTGATGAATATACGGGAATTTCCCTACAGAATATAATTAAAAAATATGATATCAAGAATGAATTGGAAGATTTACAAGCTGTTGTAGGACAAAGGGCTTTTGGAAAAGGTGAGACACCAAATTTCCGATCTTATTGGGAAGCATTACAGTCAATAATATCCATAATAGAAAAATTTGCAAAGGCATGGCAGGTTGCTAATTTAGAAGATTCTAATATACCATTAACAGTTCGCCAAATCATAGCGAAAAAATGTCTAGACCCTATAGATAGAGAAATTGAGGGACTTATGATTGAGTGGATAAAAATGCCAAGTGATACAGCAGATATTAAAAACGGTATGAAGGATTTGCTCGTGAAACTTTATAGTGAAGACGCGAACGTTGTATTAAAATGGATACATTTTTTATATTCTGTCTGATTTTAGAACAAAAATCTATCTGATTTAATCGAATAAATTTTTATTTATCTGGATAAATAGGATTAATCCTTATACATAGAGCGGGTCCTTCTTCAGACGGGACATTTATTTGAACTACTTCCACATGATAAACAGTTTTAGTCAATTTTTCTTTAATTTCTTTCAACTTTTCACTGGTATACCTGCTACCAATATTTATTTCTGGTGTACCATCAACATTCGGGCGGATAACGACGATCCTATTATGATATTCCTCGGTAATACGTTTTTTGATTTCTTCAATTCCATCCACTGACATATAAATCAGATTAAATTATGAGAAGAAAAGTTTAAAAAACCCATCTGATTCTTGTTATTATACTACTATGCGTAGTTATCAAATGAATGTTAAATTAAATCTTCCAGAGGTATACTATAATACCTGAAAAAAACATGATCTTTAGCTTCCCTATAAACCTGAAACGATATGTTTTTTAAACCTTGAACAGGTTCACTTAATACTTTGCAATAATAATCCATTCCATTATCTATAAATTTCATTTCCCTACCCTTGTTAATAAAGTGATAAAAAATGTCATCCCCATAAATAGAAATCATTGCAGGCGGGCAAAATTTTTGTGTCAAATCCCCTTTTGTAAAATTTTCTATATTTATTGTCGTAGATGTCGTGGACGTAGTAGTTATAGTAGTTGTAGTAATATCTTCTTTTGAAACCATAACATCCAAATATCTACCTGTGTATAACCCAGACAAAAAAGCAATAAGGACAAAACTCATAAAAATCAAAACAAAAGTAAATATAGCAATAATTTTCTTATTAGGTTTCAAAAATTCCTTCCAATACATAATTAATTTTTGTTTTCCAAGAACAAAAAACTATCTTCTTTGTAATACATAGTGCAATATGTGGTTTAGAGTTTGGTTTACTTCTCCGCCTATTAATACTGTAATCTACTTAAATAATTCATGAATTGTATCGGGAACATATATCTCTCATTTTCTGATTTTGCTTCTATTATATTAAAAAAGAGGGGTTATATAATTGAGAAATATAATGAACTGATAGAGACTGATCCCCTTTTTAGAAATTGGCCTCCTTCTTTGAGTAAAAAGAATTATGTTGCGGCTGAGGACTTGATATACTATATCGAAAACTTTATACATAATATACAAGGTTTAAATAATTCTAGAGATGACATCTATCACAAATATTTACCAAGGCTTAGAATGGCCTTGAATAACATGTTAAATTCACGTCTTTCTGAAAATCATCACAAATAATATACGCCCAGAGTGGGTGTTTAATTCTTATTTAGAACAAAAATCTATCTGATTCTGAGGGGTTATTTCTTCTTCTTGACTGAATACGCGCCAGTTAAAAACATACCAAATATAAAGAGAATAGCACCAATACCAGAAGAAGTAAATTTAATATCTAAAGGTGTCCCAAAAAATCCACTTAGATAATCAACTGCGTTAATAAGAATTATGATAAAACCTAATATCAATAAAACCATACCGAGTTTCTGTTTATTCTTCATACTAAAAATATAGAAAATTCTAGAACATAAATCTATCTGATTCTTGGTTGATTTGAAGAGTTTATACATCCTCGCTTATTATTAAACTCCCAACATAACCACAATCTTTACATCTATATTTTCCAGTTACCCCACCAGTATCTAACCAAATATTAGTTGATTTACACTTAGGACATTTTTTAATCTTCACAATTAAATTATTCTCTGTAAGAACAAAAATCTATCTGATTAGGTAGATAATAATTCTCATATGGGGTTACATAAAGTTTTAAACACGATAAGTAGGACTTGTTTTATCTCCAAGATTTGACACTCTTTCATGTAAATTTTCTGCCCTCTTTAGTACTTCAAGATACGCTTCCTTTAAAGAATCTTTTTCAGTTTCTTCTATTGTTTGACGAAGAAGGCTAATCTGAGATTTGAGATAAACAAACGGACGAACACCACGTGACAAAATAATATAATGCAAACTTTCTATCCATGGGTCTAATTGAAACAATCTTCTAAGATCTTCTCTACTATACCGTCCTTTAAAACCATTCTCTAAATATTCAAGCTCCAAATATAAACGTTCGATTCTCTCCTCTTCACTTTCTGTAAGTCCTCTTATTTCCATACAAAATTAAATCAAAGGTAACACTTTTAAGGCTTTCTATCAGGTAGGAAATCTATCTTCTTCACTATCCTATACCAGTTGTAGAAGAGTGAACAAAAATCTATCTGTTTTGGTTATTTCACTTAAAACTCGAAAAAATATAATAAGATACACCCAAAACATTTTATCAATGAGAAGAATAGATTTGAGAAAGTTAAACATTCCATGGGGCTCTCTGATAACTATCGGTGTCATAACCTTTGTTTTTTCATTGATTGTTGACGTTTTAATGGGAAAACCTTTGGATTATTTTTATGCTTTTATTCTTTCAGCCATCTTTGCAGCAATATTTTTTGCACTACAATACCTGATAAATTATCGAATGAGAGTCCTCCGTTCAAGGCTTGTTTAGTTTTATAATACTAATGAGGTTGATTTTATGAAGTTGGCTAAACACTGGGATAAAAAAGATGGTAAGGCTAAATGCAATCTATGTTATCAAAGTTGTTTGATCTCACCTGGTAAAAGAGGGTTTTGCGGAGTAAGGGAGAACAGGAAAGGGAAACTCTATACTTTAGTTTACGGTAAAGCTGTTAGCGCTAATGCCGATCCTATTGAGAAAAAGCCATTGTATCATTTTTATCCAGGATCAAGATCGTTTTCTATTGCGACTGTTGGGTGTAATTTTAGGTGTGAATTCTGTCAGAATTTTGATATATCTCAAGCCAGACCAGAAGAAATTTCAGGTATAGATTTACCACCTGAAAGAGTAGTGGAATTGACAAAAGAATATGGTTGTCAAGGTATTGCTTACACTTATACAGAGCCAACGATTTTTTATGAATATACCTTAGATACTGCTAAACTTGCTAAAAAGCAAGGATTGTACAATGTTTACGTTACTAATGGTTACATCCAAGAAAAACCATTAAAACAGTTATCAAAATACCTGGATGCAGCTAACATAGACTTGAAGGGGTTTGATGAGGAATTTTATGCTAAATTCTGCAAAGCCAAGTTGAAGAACGTCTTGAAATGTATAATGAATTACCATAAGTTAGGGATTTGGATAGAGTTGACTAATCTGATTGTCCCTGGGGTTAATGATAATCCAAAAAAGATAAGAGAGATGTGTGAATGGGTGAAAGATAATTTAGGCACGGGTGTTCCACTCCATTTCTCTAGGTTCTTTCCCCATTTCAAGATGACTGATAAACCTCCTACTAATATAGAGACGTTAATAAAAGCTCATAGGATTGCGAAAGAAGTTGGTATAAAATATGTATATATAGGTAATGTTCCTGGTGGTAGGGAAGATAATACGTATTGTTGGAAGTGTAATCGATTATTGATAGAAAGGTTTGGGTTTTCTGTGTTGGAGAATAAGATTATAAAGGACAAGAAGTGTCCTAAGTGTAAGGCTAGGATTGATGTGGTGCCATAATAATAAGAGAATCGATAGATTTTTGTTCTGAAGATATTTATTGGTAAACGGAGTAAATTTAACCATGGAAATTCCAGTAGGACTTATAATATGGAGTATACCTTCACTAGTTTATCTTTTTGTAAGAAGAATACGTAAAGAGAAGTGGGGTAAAATATTTAAGAATCTTGGTTGGGTAAGTTGTAAACCAAAATATTGGTTATGGACATTGGGCGTTATTGTTATCTCGAGTTTATTGATTTTACCGACTGTTAAATTGATACCACCTGAAATAGCAGAAAATCCTAATGTAGCTCATTCCCAGTTTGTCGGGATGACTCCAAGTTTTAGTGTTTTTCTATTGATATTATTAAATCAAGCTATTTATATTGCGCTTGGAGAAGAAATCTTTTTTAGAGGACTTCTTGGTGGATGGTTAATGCGTAAACTTGGTTTTAAGATTGGAAACTCCATACATGCAGTCTGCTTTTTACTTATACATGTTCCTCTTCTGATGGTTAGTACGGCATTATGGCCAATTTTAATTGTGCAATTTATTTCAGGATTTGTTTTTGGTTGGTTGAGATATGTTTCAGGAAGTATTTTGCCTGCTTGGTCAGTTCATAGTCTGATTAATGCATTGTCCATATTCTTCTTGGCAGTATTATGAATAATCAACCCATACAATCAGATAGATTTTTGTTCTACCTTAAAAAACAGCCAATTTTTTTCCTGCCCTTTAAATTTGACTAAACAATAACGACCTTTCAATTTCTTCCCATTGATATGAAGCACAATCTTCTCTTCTTTCCTACTTTCCAAAACATAAGTCCCTTTATCCCAAATTTCAACTGTCCCTGCCCCATATTGACCTTCAGGTATTATACCTTCAAAATCCGCATAATCAATAGGATGATCTTCTGTAGCTATTGCCAAACGCTTAACACCTTTTTCAACAGGAGGTTCCTTTGGGATTGCCCAACTTTTCAAGACTCCGTCCATCTCTAGTCTCAAGTCGTAATGAAGGTGTGAAGCATCGTGTTTTTGGATGACGTAGATATCGTTCTTACCTTTTTTTACTTCGGCTTCTGGTTCACCAGTCTTTTTGAAATCTCTTTTCTTTTTGTATTCTTCCAATCCCATATCAATCTTCCTTCACAAACAATATCAAAATTATTGAAACAACAGTCAAAACTAAAGAAAAGTAGAACGGTGCAAACTTATTGACACCTTCCCAGAGTAAACCTGCTATCAAAGAAGCAGGTAATGCACACAAACTGACTATCATCTTGTATGTCCCAATAGAACTCGCCCTGTACTTAACAGGAGATAATTCTGAAACAAAAGTTCTTTGAACAGGTTCCATTGCTCCCAAATGTAAACCGTATAGAATGAATAGAAGAACAAGTCCAAGATATGATTCTATAAGAACAAATCCTAGACTCATCAAACCAAAGAATAGGTAAGACAATACCAAGACACTCTTCCTCCCTATTTTATCAGCGAGTTTTCCAAAAGGTAAAGACACTAAAGAGGCAACTACTGTAAAAACCAGATACAAAACTGGGATAAACGTTGTTTCGAAACCGAATTCTTTTGCATAGACCAGCAAAAAAGAATAACTGAAAGAACCCAAAGCAAACACCGCACTCAAGAATAAGAATAATCTAAAATCTTTATTCAAATGATCCAGAGAAAATCCTTTGTAGATGCCTTTAGTTTTCCTTTCTTTTATGAAAGTTAAAACCAACAAAACTCCTATCAAAGATGGAATAGACGCAATAAACAGTAAGTTTCTATAACCAAGTTGACTGAAGAACAATATGGTGATCAAAACACCACATACTGCTCCAAGGTTATCCATAGTCCTTAATAAACCAAAATTCCTTCCCCTATTTTTTCTCGTAGATACATCAGCAATAATAGCATCTCTTGGAGCACCTCTCATCTTTCCCCATCTGTCAAGAATCCTAAAAGGAATCAGATGTTGCCATGTTGTTGATAGAGCATACCCTATCCTAGATACAGATCCAAACAGATAACCAGTCCAAATGAATATTTTCCTTTTTCTAAACCTATCAGAAAGGTAACCAGATATTGCTTGTGATATAGAGACAATAGCATTTCCTAAACCATCAATCAATCCTAGGATAGCCATGTTAGCCCCTAAAAAAGACGTTACAAATAGAGGCCAAATAGGATAAATGATATCAGAACCCATATCGTTAAGAAAGGATGCTATAGAAAAAACAATTACAACCCTTTTACTTTCGCCTTTCTCTGGCATTGATAATAATATTGTGTAAAGGTATAATTATTTTTTCTTCTTTCTACATTAGTTAAAATAATAGGTGATAAATTGAAACCTAAAAAGAAGAAGAAATCTATTGATTCTCCTTCAAAACAAGAATTTTTCGAAAGAGAAAAGAAACAATACAAAAGTTTCAAGAAAGGGTATAAAAGAAAATACAAGAAGCTTTAATTGTCGTTTAATCCAAAAAAACCGTTATAAAAGTTATTTATTCCGAAAAACTAAATTTATTTAGGAGAGTATGCTCACACCCGTAATCTTCATTAATTGGGGCGTTTTGTCTTGTTTTCTATTAAACGGATTTCTCAGAATTAAGAATTCTTCTAAAAACAAGTCTACGAACTTAAAAAATAAAGAGAAACCATCCAGTATAGACCCAACCAAAGAACTTGAAATCATTCAATCAAAACTATCAGATCTTGAAGACAAGATAGAAAAACAAGAAAAAACTATTAAAAAAATTCTTGATTTCATGTGAGTGAAATGGCAAAAAAATATAAAAAAAAGCAAAAAGTAGAGAAGCCCAAAAAAAAGGTTAGAAAAAAGAAACCCGTAAATGATGTCAAAAAAGCTGAAAAAATACTTGAAAAAGCTGCCAAAGCCGAAACAGAAAAGGAGTTGAAACAGAAGTGCAAAGATTTAGCTTCGATAATAGAAGAAATGTCTACTGCTACAGAAGAGATTCCTGTTACCAAGGTAGAAGACATTCTACAACCTAAATTGAAAGAAGTTGCCCAAGTATTTGACGAACAACTAAAAGGATTGAAAGAAACCCTGGAAACATTAGAGAAGAAGATGGAGAAGCCGACGAAGTTGAAAGGACAGGTGAGTGGTGCAGCGAGTCGGATAGAAGAAAAGATAGAACCCAGGATAGCAAGTATAGAAGAACAGATGAAGGCATTAGACAAAATAGCAGAAATAGAAAAAAAGTTTAATGAACTCACAGGAGAAACTAAAGACGGTAAAAGAGTTCCTAAATTGTCAATTCTGGAAAATCGTGTCATTAAGGCTATGCAAGAAGACCTGTTGGAAGTAAAGGAAGCCGTGCAAAACCTGTATCATTCCTTTAACATGATGAGAGACAAAACTCAAAAAAAGATTCAAAAAATCCAAGAAACTTTGACCCCAGAAACTTTACAGAAATTACATGAGTTAATTGCCTTTTTGGATAAAGCAGTTCCTTCAAAAGTCAAAGAAGAGGTCGGGGATAAATTCAATACTGTTTTTGATAGATTGAGAGAATTGGATAAAAACGTATCTGGTTTAGAGAAGAGAATGAACAAGATATTAAAAGAAGTAAGTGAAAATGAACAAAAATTCAAAGTCATCAAAGATATCAAAGCAAGCCTAGCCGAACTTTACGTAGAGAAAGACAATTTGTATAAAATTGCCGAGAACATCAGGGCCGAATCTGCTCGAAGTGATGATGGAGTGGAACTTAAATTTCAAAGTAATATAGACCAAGTGATTAAGAGGTTCGATGAATTTGATGTTGTCATAAGCAATTATCTTAAAGATGTTCAGAAAAAACTCAACAAAACAATTTCTGAATTTTCAAAAACTCAACTCTTAGCATTGGAAAAGAGATACTTGAAAAAATTGTCTCCAATTAAAGAAGATATTAAAGACTTGCAAATTGATTTATCTAAATTTCAAAATCTCGTCAATTCTACTTTTGAGTCAGTGAGAGATAGCTTAGACAAATTAAACCTTCAACTTCAAAGAATGAAAGAGACAGACAAGGAAGAGCATCTAAAACTCAAGACAAAGCTGATGGAACAACTAGAAAAATTCGTGAGTGAGCCAAAACATTATTCAGGGGCAGTCGAGGGTGCAGTTGAAAAATTCTTCTCAGAAATAGCAGAATCAAAACTAAAAGAAATCGAGAATGAATATGTTGCGGGTATTTCTTCTGCCAAGGACGGTGTTAACAATTTAGATACTAGAGTTTCCAATTTCGAAAATTTTGTAAATTCTAACCTTGACTCACTGAAGATAGGTATGGATAAATTCAATGTTCAACTTCAAAAATTAAGAGAAGATGAAATAAGAGAAATTTTAAAACTTGATAAAAAAATCAAATCTCAGAAAGTCCAATTTGAAGGCATATTTAAATCTTATCCTAAGGTCATCAGAGATAATGTTGAGAAATTATTTTCATCATTGGCCGAATCAAAACTCGTCGAAATCGAGAAAAAACACCACATAGATTTAAACTTTCTTAAGAACGGTGTTGATGATCTAGAAACTAGGATGTCTGGATTCGAAAACGTTGTCAATTCAACATTCGATTCAGTTGGCGATACTGTTGAAAAACTCAAACTTCAACTCGAGAAGACAAGAGAAAAAGAGATTCTGGAACGTTTGAAATACAGTAAAAAACTCATGGCTCGAGTAGAAAAATTCATGGGTGACCCAAAGAATTATTCTAAAGCTGTTGAAGGATCGATGGATAAATTCTTCGTAAAGTTTGCTGAACCTAAGCTCTCTGATATGGGGAAAAATCTTCAAGAAGAAATAATCACTTTTGGAAATACTATAACCGATTTACAATCTAAACTTTCTGGTTTTGAGAATTTAGTTAATTCTAATTTCTCTTCCATTAGAGGCGACATAGATTCATTCGATTTCCGACTTCAAAAGTTAAAGGAAGATGAAAAGAAGGAACTTTTAAAACTAGAAAAAATTATCAAAGCTGGAAAAGTTCATTTAGAAGATACATTGAAGGCCTATCCTAAAGTCATCAAAGATAACGTAGAAGAAATCTTTTCTTCCTTGGCAGAATCTAAGCTTGTTGAAATTGAGAAAAAACATCATATAGATTTGATATCTGTTAAGAAAGGTGTTGATGACCTAGAAACAAAGATAGCGGGCTTCGAGAATGTTGTCAATTCCACTTTCGGTTCAGTTAGTGATAGCTTAGAAAAGTTGGACGTCAAAATCGAAAAACTTAAACAAAAAGACATACAGAATCATCAGAAATTTGAGAAAAAATTGATGACTCAAGTAGAAAAGTTCGTAAGTGATCCTAAAAATTATTCTAAGGTAATTGGAAAAGAGGTTGACAAGTTATTCTCATCCATTGCTCAATCAAAACTTTTAGAAATCGAAAAAGATTATAAAGACGAAATCTCTTCTGTCGTGAATAGTGTCAATGATTTACAATCCCAACTATCTTCTTTTAAGACTGATGCTACTTCAACCTTTGACTTACTAAAAGGGAGTGTAGATGAATTCAGCGTACAGCTTCAAAAATTGAGGGAAGATGAAGAAAAGGAACATCTAAAAATCGAGAAAAAGGTTAAGTCTGATATAACTGATTTTAAAGACATATTAAAGACTTACCCTAAGGTAGTCAAAGATAATGTTGAGAAATTCTTCAAATCAATGGCTGAATCAAAACTGGCTGAAATAGAGAAAAAACATCATATAGATTTAATCTCAGTCAAAAGTGGTGTTGATGGTCTAGAGACAAACATAGCAGGGTTTGAGAGTAACGTTAATTCAACATTCAATTCAGTTAACGATTCTATTGAAAAACTCAAGGTTCAACTCGAAAAAACAAGAGAAAAGGAGGAGCTAGAGCGACAGAAATTTGGCAGGAAGCTTTTTGTTCAAGTAGAAAAATTCATGGGTGACCCAAAGAATTATTCTAAAGCCGTTGAAGGGTCGATGGATAAATTCTTTGCAAAACTAGCCGAGCCTAAGCTTTTGGAGATGCAAAGAAATCTTCATGAGGAAGTTGCATCTTTTGAAGTGACTATTACTGATCTAAAATCTAAGCTTTCTGATTTTGAAAGTCTCGTTAATTCAAATTTTTCTTCCATTAGAGATGATATTAGCAATTTTGATTTCCGACTCCAAAAGTTAAAGGAAGATGAAAAGAAGGAACTTTTAAAACTAGAAAAAAGAATAAAAGCCGAGAAATATCACTTAGAAGATATTTTGAAATCCTATCCTAAAGTCATTAAAGATAGCGTAGAAAAAATATTCTCATCCTTAGCTGAATCAAAACTCGCCGAAATAGAGAAGAAACACCACATAGATTTGGTCTCTCTTAAGAAAGGATTAGACGGCCTAGATACTAAGGTTGCAGATTTTGAGAGTAACGTTAATTCAACATTCGATTCAGTTAGCGATTCCATGGAAAAACTCAGGGTTCAACTTGAGAAAACAAGAGAACAAGAAGAATTAGAGCGTTCTAAATTCAGTAAAAAATTGATTGCTCAAGTAGAAAAATTCATGAGTGATCCTAAGAATTATTCTAAGGTAATTGGTAAAGAGGTCGATAAATTATTCGCATCTATGGCAAAATCAAAGCTTTCTGAAATGGATGGGAAATATGTTACCAGGATTTCTTATATCAAGGATGGTCTTGATAACTTGGATGGTAGATTATCCAGTTTCGAAAATCTCGTCAATTCCACGTTAGATTCGGTCAAAGGAAACACGGTTAAATTAAACATCCAACTTCAGAAATTAAGAGAAGATGAAGAAAAGGAACGTTTAAAATTCGAGAAGAAAATAAAAATCGAAAAAGTTGAATTGGAGCATACTTTAAAATCCTATCCAAGGGTCATTAAAGAAAATGTTGAAAAATTTTTCTCCTCAATGGCAGAGACAAAACTAGCTGAAATCGAAAAGAAGCATCACGGAGAAATATCTTCTGTCGTAGATAGTGTTGACGATTTACAATCTAGATTATCTTCTTTAAGTGATGATATTAATTCTAGTTTTAACCCACTAAGGGATGATATAGATAAATTCAATCTTCGACTTGAAAAAATTAAATATGATGAAGAAAAGGAACATTTGAAAATAGAGAATAAAATTAAATCCGACATAGCCAAATTTAATGACACTTTAAAGTCTTATCCTAAAGTAATTAAAGACAATGTGGGAGAATTCTTTTCCTCATTAGCAGAATCTAAATTAGCAGAAATCGAGAAAAAACATCACATCGATTTGTTATCTGTTAAAAATGGTGTTGATGGTCTAGAAACTAAGATAGCAGAATTCGAAAACGCTGTTAATTCTACTTTTGATTCAGTTAGAGGGGATACGGTTAAATTAAACGTTCAACTTCAAAAATTAAAAGAACAAAAAGAAGAGAAGCAGCTAAAATTTGAGAAGAAAGTTAAATCAGACATAGCTCGATTCAACGATACTTTAAAATCCTACCCCAAGGTAATTAAGAATACTGTCGAGTATTTCTTCTCTAACTTGGCAGAATCTAAGTTTTCTGAAGTTGAAAAGAAACATTACAAAAATCTATCCACTGTTCAAGAGAATGTAAACGTATTACAATCAGATTTATCCAAACTCGAGAATGAAATCAATTCTGGTGTTGAATCAGTAAGAGACGACATTAATAAATTCGATCTTAAATTCCAAAAATTGAGGGAAGAGAGAGATAAAGAGCGTTTAATCCTAGAGAAAAAATTAGCTTCTGAAGTAGCTGTCATTAAGCAGATGTTGAACGCTCAACTAAAGAAAGCTCAGGAAAAAAACAGAGAATTGTATGTAAAATTAGATAACAAGATTGCAGATAGTAGACTCGATCTTGAACAAACATTAAAGAATTATCCTCACATCATAGAAGATACCGTCAATGATTTATTCTCTAAATTGGCAGAAGCTAAACTTTCAGAAATAGAGGAAAAACATTCTGGTAAATTGGCTTCAATTGAAGAGAAAAGTAAGGTTGTGGAGTCAAAATTAACAGATCTTTCTGAAAAGAGCATTTCATCAATTAAATCTCTGGATAAAGAAATTGAAAAAATGAAAAATCAATTCAAGAAGTTGGAAAAAATACAATTTGAGTTCCCTGAAAGAGGTGAGATAGTAAAACTGAAAAAACAATTTGAGAAATTGATAGAAGGATTCACTTCTGTCAAAACGGTTAAGGAGTACATAAAGAAGAGTGTTTATAGGGATATATCAACTGAATTCAAAGACAAAATGGGTGTTGTTTCCCTTGAAATGGCCTCATTTAGAAATGATTTAAAAGAAATTTCTAGTAAATTAAAGCATTTGGATACTGTCGACAAGAAGATTGTTGAATTACAAAATCAGAGAACAGAATTTTTAGAAGAATTACAAGAACAAAAATCTCGCATTGGTATCGGTGAGGAAAAAACAAGGAGAGAATTTGAAAAGAAACTTGAATCTGATAGAGCCAGATTTGAGGAACTTGTGAAAAAAATCGCTAGTGAGAAAAAAAGTCTAGAGGAGTTGATAAAGAAACAGAAACAAAAAATTAGTAGCTATCTGGAGGAGTTGAAAACATGAGTGAGGAATTAGACGAACTAGGGAACTATCTATTACAATTAAAAAAACAGACTGAAAATCAGAAAAATGTTATATCAGACCAAAAAAAGATTATAGTTGAATTTAGAAATGAAAGAGATTGTTTAATTGGGAAAATAAAAAAATTAGACGAACTAACAAACTATCTATTACAATTAAAAAAACAAACTGAAAATCAGGAAAATGCTATATCAGACCAAAAAAAGATTATAGTTGAATTTAGAAATGAAAGAGATCGTTTAATTGGGAAAATAAAAAAATTAGACGAAATGAGCCATGATATCGGTTCTATTTATGGAAAGAGAGGAGAGAAAATCCTGAAGTTGATTGATAATAGAATGGATACTTTAAGAGATGATGTTGATAATAAGAGCAGTAAAATAGATTCTAATTTTTCCAAGTTGGTAGGTCGTTTTGATAAACTAGAATTTAGATTGAAAAATATTGATACCGTTGCTGATAAACTGGAATTAGAAAAGAAGAGTATTTTAAAGGAACTAAAAGATTTAGAGAGTGTTAAGAATGAGCTTTCTGAGATACAAGAATGGAAACATAGGGTCTTTGATAGAGTAGTCAGCCAAGATCAAAAAGTCGATGAAAAAGTAATGGAGTTAGGGGTTTTAGAAGATAAAATAGAGAAATCTTTAGAAGTTTTGGATCAAAAATTAGAAGACTCGATTAAAGATCAAAAAATATACTTTGATGAAAGAGCAAAAAAACTAGATACGGGTTTACAGGGATTAAAAGAAAAACAACAATCTTTCACCCCAGATCAAAAATTCGATGATTCTATAAAAAATCAGAAAATATACTTTGATGAGCAAGTTGAGAGATTGCAAACAAAGATTAATGAATTAACAGAAAATCAACAATCGGTAATTTCAGATGAAAAATTTGAGAATACCATAAAAGATCAGAAGACATACTTTAAAGAACAACTTAACAAATTAGAAAAAAGAATGAAGAAATTGGCGGATACTAGGCAATTATTCTCACCTGATAAAAAAGTTGAGGATGCATTTAAGGATCAAAGAATACACTTTGATAAAAAAATAAGAAGTCTTGAATCCCAGATCAATGACTTATCGATTAAACAGCAATCTTTACTTCTTGACGAAAATTTAACTGATACTTTTAAAAACCAAAAAGAATACTTTGACGAAAAGATCAACAATTTAGAATCTAAAATCATTGAATTAAAAACCAATCAAAAATCCTTCACTCTTGACCAAAAATTAGAAGACTCGATTAAAGATCAAAAAATATACTTTGATGAGCATATCAACAATTTAGAGTCAAAAATCAAAGAATTAAAAGAAAGACAGGAATTTCTAATTCCTGATGAAAGTCTAAGAGACCAAGTTAAAACCCAAAAAGAGTGGTTCGAAGAAAAAGTAAATAAATTAGAATCAAAAATCACGGAATTGAAAAACAAACAAAAATCTTTAATTCCTGATGAAAATTTAAGAGACCAAGTTAAAACCCAAAAATCATACTTCGATGAAAAAATAAAGAAACTTGAAACAGGTCTAAAGAACTTAATAGAGAATCAACAGACCTTGATTCCTGATGAGGTTAAAGATCAGAGAATATACTTTGATGAGGAAATCAATAAATTAGAGTCAAAATTTAAACAGTTGGGAGACAAACAACAATCTTTCATTCTAGATAAAAAATTTGAGGATGTTATCAAAGACCAAAAAACATTCTTAGAAGAGCAACTGAATGTATTGGAATCAAGAATGAGGAAATTGATAAACAAACAACAATCTTTTTCTGCAAGGACAAAAGAAGAGATTAGAGATATAGTCTCGAATGAGATTACTCCTAGAATTCTAAAGATTGATAACGCATTGGATCAAATGAAAAGATTGAATATGACCTTCCAAGGTTTAAAAGAAAGGACAGAAAGAATTTATAAAAGAATCAGTACGTTCAATAGTCACTTTGAAGACAAAGAAAAAAATCTTAAAAATGAGATGAAGAAAAACGTCAAAAAAACAGAAGCATTTGAAAAGAAAATGACAGGTTTCATGAATGAATTAATCCAAGAATATGAAAAAAGATTTGATATTATCCGTGTTGATATGGAAAAATATGTTTATCCAATTGGGATTAAGCCTGAATTAAAATCTGAGGGATTTTTAAATAATATGAAAAAGATATTTTTAAAGGAGGATTTAGAAAAGAACGCAAAAATTATAAAATTAGAGAATGAATTGAAAGAACAAAAAATGCTCATGAAAAAATTATTAAATGAGTTAAAATCTGTTACTGAAGAAAAACCATGATAGGTGATGTATTTGGCTAAAAAAAGTGAAGAGAAATTCGTAAAAGAAGATATTGAAATCCAACGACTATTCAAAAATTTTAAAAAACAAGTCGAAGAATTGAGGTCAAAAAAAGTTGATTTGGAATCATCATTGGATGACGTTAAAAGGGACATACAAGCAGTGCAACAAGAAGAATTTGAGACTTTAAAAAATTTACAAAAACTTCTAGAAAACAGGTCAGGATTGAGTGAAAAGAGAGGTAAACTCGAGAACGAATTAAAAACGTTAGAAGATAAGTTAATAAAATTAACAAGAATTTCAAGGGTTTAATAAAATAAATTTGAATAGTTTTTGAAAATGATTAGAGCTTACCATCTTCTAAACCTTAGTAGGTAAGGTCTTTCTTTCTTCAATTTTTCAATTAACACCAAGAACATGAGGATGAGTATAGTTGTCAAAGCACTAAATATAACCCAAGGAATGCAATCCGTTCTGGCTAATAAAACAACAAATAATGATATAATACTCATTGTCACTACTATCTTTATCCAATGTACCTTTCTGTTTAAGAATAGTGCAACTATTGAGTTGACGATTATTAATATTATTACCCAAGCCATGCAGGGTATCATAGGTAAAGCCGGAAATATGAGTGGTTTTTTGATAGGTTCTGCAAAAATTAATGCTCTCACGACTTGTACTATTTTTAATCTGACTAGTTCTAAGTGTTCTATACTCGCAGAATATAAAGTCAACCTGAATAATTCTTTAGAAACTTCTAACTCTTTGGTCGTCTCATAAAATAATTGTCTAACAACAGTAATGTTCTTTTCTTCTCTCTCTGCAGCATCTATTTCTTCCTTTAAATCATTCAACAAATCGGTATAATACAGAAGTAGTTCTTTTGCCTTTTCTTTTATGTCTAGGACTCTTACTTCCCCTATAATCTTACCGTTTCTATCTATCTCATCTGAATACACAAACCAATCAATCGTATAAGTTCCAGGTCTGAGTTCTTTGGGTACTTTTAGGTTTGTCGTGAAAATCACAGATTTACGAAGTTCTAAGACAGATTGCATCTCTGGGAAAACAACTTCTGTCAATATCTCTGACGATTCTAATTCTAGGTAGAGGTTGTGTATATCCAACTCACCATTATTGATAACTTTTATTAAGACAATGTATTCAGCGTCTTGAGTCAAGTTTAGTCTTGGCGGATAAACGACTGAGATGTTTGCAATTTTTACTATTTCGTATGGTGGACTGATAGATGGTCTAGGTGGTACAGGAGGCGCTGGAAGCACGGTAAAGTTTGAGGAAATTATGTTAGATGTATCATTATCAAAGATAGACCAGACATACATCGTATATTGACCTGGTTGCAGTGATGTACGCCAAGAAACTATAACAGTCCTTCTCTCATCGACAGATAGGTTTAGAACAGGTTCATCTGTAATGGATCTACTGATATTGTTAATATCCCTGACATCCAGTCTTAGCGTACTTTCATCCAACCTTTCACTACCACAATTATGAAGTCCGATCCTGATGATTGAACTGGAATATTGAACTACTTGAGTTGGCATGTCAAGGAATTCTAGACAGACTCTTGACTTAGAGGCGATGCTTAAAGCAATAGTACTCAGACCAGTAATCATACTTGAAAAGATGTTATAATAAATTTCGAGAAATATCATCGTTGATAGTATCAGCAGGATAATGATTTTTTTATCCATATTAATAATTTGTCTGGAGAATAAAAAAAGCCATGTCTTATGTCTAAAAAATCACATCAAAATTATGAATGTCTCGATTGTCCCCCCTATGATCAAAAAAATGAAAGAGATAACCAATAACTTCATTGAATCTTGAACGACTGGCCAGAATTTGATTGATTTTCTTCTAGTCACTGCCGCTGATATCAAACCACCTGCTATCGCTCCTATGAAATAAGCTCCTATCTCAAAGGAACCATGGGGAAGGAACATCATGACAGCAGAAGGAATAGCCTTGACACCACCAGAAGCCTTTGCGATTAGGCCTATAGCTGCTGAAAGTACAGAAGCATTCCAACTGAGAATGAATATCGCACCAGAGCCAAACAGAAAAGAGAAAAGGAAAGAGAGCATTAAAACACTGATGTTGTTTATGAATATATTCAAGAACTTATCACCAAAATCGAACTTTCCTCTGATTATATTAATCTCATTTATCTGTTCATCGAATACCCTGTTAGCGACGTTATCTGGTAAGAAGACAAAACTCAAGGACATAGCAAGTATCATTCCTGAGAAAAAGGCAACGTAAGTTACGATGATATCACCGTATCTTTCCATGAAAGTATGAGTTTCCATCATTTTTTCATCTTCACCTTCTTCATACCTTAAAATTCTATTCATTAAAGGAACAGACGCTATCGTCATGATGATAACTGTAAAAAGGCCTGTGCTTTCAGGGAAGATCGTATAGGAAACGAAAAGTGAAATTAAAGATATGATTGCACCAAGGACGAATGTCTTTAAAGGTTCTTTCAGGGCCTCTCTTGTTCCTATGAGTCTCTCTAAAACCATAGTATCTAAATAAATTTGGGAGAAATACTATAAATTACTTAACGAGATTATATTTGTGCCGGGATGGCAGAATCTGGCTAATGCGCTGGACTCGAGTACTATGATGAACCCTGAGGTATCTGATTTGTGATGATGCTCTAAAAGTTCAGAGAAATCCAGTGTCCTTCGGGACTTGTGCGTTCAAATCGCACTCTCGGCGTTTTCTACCTGATAGAAAGATTTAAATCCTTTAATTATTATCTCAGATTCAGATAAAAATGAAATCCCCATATGACATCTTTAAACCAGATTTACGAGACCTTGCTATAGCCATAGGATTGAGTATAGCTTTTTATTCAGTTAATAGAACTCCTGTATCTATTTTGGCCGGAAGTTTAGGTGCTTATTTAGGAACAACAATTATGAGAGGGATTAAGTATAAGTTAAGAGGATACTCACAAAGTGAGTACTTAGAATAAAAACTTATCTAATTCAAATATAATAAGACACTCATGAATTCTTTATCGTTCAAATCGCACTCCCGGCGTTTCTGATTCGGGTTGCCCCTGTCTTCAGAGGGCTTTTATTTCATCATCCTTTAATCCGATACCAATCCTCATCATCAGACTTTGAACTGAGAAACTTTCTTGATTAAATCAACATGTCCTACGAATAAAGCTCTACAACATTGTCTGTTTAAACCTAAATCATCTAACACTTTTTCAGGATTCTTTCCTGCCTTTACACGCTTCTGGAAATCCTCCCAGAGATGACCGACTACCTTTCCGCATGAGTAACATCTTACAGGTATTATGATTGGTATCACACTCCTTTTTAATTATCTCTTACTCCTTTGTTTATGTCTTCTAGATCCTTTCTTGCTCCTTGAAGGTTTATGAGGTTCTGTCCTTCTTGAGTCATAGACCAACAAATTTCTATCATAATCGAGATATACTTTCTTTAGTTTTTCATCATTAAAAAACTCTACTATGCCTTTTGCTATAGCCTGTCTGATCGCATCAGCTTGTGAGGATATACCTCCGTGTTTTACGGTAACTTTTATGTCAATTCTTTGACTCAATTCACCCGCAAGCATAAGAGACTCTCGTATCCTTATTCTCGTATACTCAGGTTGCCATAGGTCAAGAGGGATACCGTTTATCACTACCCTACCCATACCAGGTTTTATCGTAGCTCTGGCTACAGCTGTCTTTCTCTTTCCAGTTCTCAAAATGTTCTTCACTTTCTTCTTTTTCATCTTACCATCTCTTTTTACTTCCCAGAGCAATCGATAGGTCTCCAATAGTGATATGTTTACATCTCAACCTATTTACATCTGCCTCTTTGATTTTTATGAATTCTTTATTCTTCAATTCATCAGGGACACCAACATAAATCTTTAATCTTCTGAAGGCTTCTTTCCCTTTTGGTTTATGGTAAGATAACATACCCCTTATAGTTCTCCTGACTATACCTTGAGGCGTTCTAGGAAAGAATGGACCATGATGAGGATCTCCTCTCTTTCTCCTTTCAAAATAATGTTTTTCAGTTGTTTTAGGATCACCTGATATCACTGCTTTTTCACAATTGATCACAGAAACGTTCTCTCCTCTGAGTAAATTTTTTGCAATTCTCGTAGCAATTCTCCCTAATATTTGACCAGATCCATCGTATACTTTCATATTAACACAATATTTTTACTTTAGTTCCCTTTGGATTCTTTCCGACCAACTCTTCTATCGATATGGCCTTACCCTTACTTTTTTGTATCTTTTCTTTGGCAGGTTTTGAGAATTTCCAAGCACTTATCGTGACAGGCTTTGTTAATTCCCCGTATCCTAAGACTACTCCAGGAATAATGATAACATCATTTTTTTTCGTATTTCTTTCTATGTGTGCAATGTTGACTTCTACTCTTTGCCTTCTGGGTTTATTCAACTTCTCAGTGATATCTTTCAGAAAATTATTTCTAGTCTCAAAAGATTTCTTTTTCAAGTCTTCAATCAATTTTTTCAATATCGGGTTTGTTGGCCCGGTGCGCTTCGCCATTCGCTACACCTCGAATAACACTAATAATCAGAGTATAGATTTATAAAGGTTTTGAATTGTCGTTAGATTCACATACACATTATAATATATGCAGGCATTCCACTTGTTTCAAAAACCAATACATTTATGAATTCTTGCAACTATATACAAATTTTATTTTGAACTAATAAAGGCGGTATAGATGAAAAAGAAAAATAAAAAATATGTGTATTTTTTCGGTGAAGGAGACACAAAGAATAAAGATCTTTTAGGTGGAAAAGGTGCAAACCTTGGTGAGATGACGAAGATACGTTTACCAGTTCCTCCCGGATTTACTATAACAACAGAAGTTTGTGATTATTTTTACAGGCATAATAATAATTATCCACTTGAACTTCAGAATCAGATAGAAAAAGATCTAGCAAAGATAGAAAAAAAGATGGGAATGAAGTTCGGTGATAAAGAGAATCCCCTCCTTGTTTCTGTTCGTAGTGGTGCTGCTGTAAGTATGCCTGGTATGATGGATACAGTTCTTAATCTTGGCTTGAATGAGGATACTATTCAAGGTCTTATAAATAAGACTGAGAATGAAAGGTTTGCATGGGATGCTTATAGAAGATTCATCCAGATGTTTGGAAATGTCGTCATGGGTGTCGAGCATAGGCATTTTGAACATGCTATATCGGACAAGAAAAAGACAAAAGGCGTTGAATACGATACTGAACTGGAAGTCGAGGACTTGAAGGAACTTGTTAAAGAGTATAAAGAAATTGTCAAAAAAGAAACAAGCAAGGAATTCCCATCAGACGTGAAAGAACAACTGAGAATGTCAATCGATGCTGTGTTTGGTTCATGGAACAATCCAAGGGCTATAAAATACAGAGAGATAAACGAGATAAAAGGTCTTATAGGAACAGCAGTAAATGTGCAGACAATGGTTTTCGGAAATATGGGTAATGATTCAGCTACTGGTGTAGCATTCACCCGTAACCCAAGTACTGGGGAAAATAGGTTTTACGGTGAATATTTGATCAATGCTCAAGGCGAGGATGTTGTCGCTGGTATAAGAACGCCACAACCGATTTCAAAACTCAAAAAAGAGATGCCTAAAATACACGCCCAACTTTTGAAAATTAGAGACATACTTGAAAAACATTACAGAGATGTTCAGGATATCGAATTTACAGTTCAGGAAGGAAAACTTTACATGCTCCAGACGAGAACTGGAAAGAGGACTGGTGTGGCCGCTGTCAAAATCGCTGTCGACATGGTTAATGAAGGGCTTATTACAAAAAAAGAGGCTTTGATGCAGGTTGACCCTGCAAAACTCGTCCAACTCTTACATAAATGTCTGAACCCCATTGCAAAAGAAAAACATACGTCAGTTGGAAAAGGATTACCTGCTTCTCCTGGTGCAGCAGTAGGTAAGATAGTGTTCACAGCTGATGACGCTGCTATTTGGGCGAACGAGAAGAATGAAAATGTTATCCTTGTAAGACTTGAAACTTCGCCAGAAGATATAGAGGGAATGCATGCTTCTGAAGGCTTCTTGACAGCCCGTGGCGGAATGACTTCCCATGCAGCTATTGTCGCTCGTGGTATGGGTAAACCATGCGTCGCAGGATGTTCAGAACTTATCATTGACGAGGAAAACAAAAAAGTGAAAATAGGTGACAATGAATTGAAAGAGGGTGACTATTTGACCCTTGATGGGACGACTGGACAATTCTATATAGGAAAACTGCCTGTCATAGATCCTGAACTTTCTGGTGAGTTTGCAGTTCTCATGAAATGGGCGAAAGAAGTAAAAAGGTTGGGAGTGTTAGCAAACGCTGATACACCCCATGATGCAGATATAGCAAAAAGATTCGGTGCTGAAGGCATTGGCTTGTGTAGAACAGAACATATGTTCTTCGAAGGTGACAGAATCAACGCAATGCGAGAAATGATCCTTGCAGATGATGAAAAAGGAAGACGAAAAGCACTCGATAAACTTCTACCGTATCAACGAGAAGATTTCATAGGAATTTTCAGAGTTATGGATAATATGCCTGTTATAATAAGACTCCTTGATCCACCACTCCATGAATTCCTACCTAAGGAAGAAAGGGAAATAAAGGCACTTGCTAAGATATTAAACGTTACTGAAGAGATGATAAGAGAAAGAATCGAAAATCTTCATGAATTCAATCCTATGCTCGGTTTCAGGGGATGCAGACTTGGTGTTGTTTATCCAGAGATCAGTGAAATGCAGATTCGTGCAATATTTGAGGCAGCAATCAAGGTTAAAAAAGAAGGAAAGAATCCGATACCTTATATTGAAATACCTGTTATCATTCACGTCAAAGAGTTTACATTCTTCAAGGATATTATTAAAAAAGTTGCAAAGGAAACAGGTGCAGAAGGAAAGATAAAATACGAGATGGGAACTATGATAGAGCTTCCACGTGCATCACTAACAGCGGATGAGTTTTCTAAAGAAATTGATTTTATGAGTTTTGGGACTAATGATTTGACACAGACTACACTCGGTTTTTCTCGAGATGATATAGGAAAATTTATCGATTGTTATATAGAGAAAGGAATTTTTGAAAGAAACCCATTCCAGAGTATAGATCAAGAGGGTGTTGGCAAACTGATGAAGATAACAGTTGAAAAGGCAAGAAGTGTGAAACATGATATTGATATAGGTATATGTGGTGAGCATGGAGGAGATCCAGAAAGTGTTAAGTTTTGTCATAGAATCGGACTTTCAAACGTGAGTTGTTCTCCGTTCCGTGTACCAATTGCTACTCTTGCTGCTGCACAGGTTGCAATAGAAGAAAAATCTATTTGATTCTTTATTATAGTATTATGCGTAATTATCGGGTGATTAGTGCGTCAAGCGGGATTTGAACCCGCGTTGCGAGCTTGGGAAGCTCGAGTCTTACCAGACTGGACCATTGGCGCGTGATTAATATTAATTATAGTAAGATTAATTATTTTTGACCTTTCGTTTTCGAAATCAAATCCAAAAGGCATTTAAGTCTTAACCTGACTTTATTTACGTTTAAACCTCTCAAAAATAGAAGGCAAATGAATGATGTACGTCTTGCCTTTCTCTAATATTATCAAGGGTTTCCTCTTCATCAGGGCATCGATGTTAATCTCGTAAATCCCTTCTTTAGGGGATTTAATAGTCTCTACACCGAATCTCTTCTCTATTCCTTTCTTTAATTCTTTCTCTAGACTCGTCTCCTTTTCTTGTAATTCAGCTTCTATCTCTTCTATGTATTTTACTTCTTCACGAGTCTTGATGTACATGAAGAAAACAGAACCACATTCACAGCCATTTAAGAGAGAGCTGTCTCTGTCTTCATAAACTTTTCCACACCTGATGCATTTATGGGGCATACTATCTCGATAAATATTATATTGAGAAATTTAAAAAGTATTATTCATCGAGTCTAAATGAAACTCGCGATTAAATTAATGACATACTTCAAAAGGGTTCCAATCACACCGACTAACACTCCTCCAATGAGTGTATTAATAACAAAGTCTGTTATGAATATACTGTAGTTAAAGATTAGAAATCCTGACAACACTCCACCGATGACAGTAGCGATTAAACTAGTCAATGGTTTATTCCTAAACAATATCACACCAATTACAAACGTTACTATAGCAAATATAACAACTTTATCGATGTTCCAAGGAAATTCTGGCAAAGGGGCGAGTTGTATAATTATGAATGTTAATATACTGGTCAAGAACCCATTTATAAAATTAAAACAAAAATGAGACTTCATATTACCATTTTATTTTTTAAATTTTAAACTATAAGCTCGGGAAAGTATACCCATAACAAAAATAAAATTGCCAAGATACTAAGAAGGCCTACTACTAGAATAATTTTTTTAATAATACCAAGCAGAGAAATCACGAACCCTATTGCTATAAAAATTAAACCAAGAGATCCAACGAATGATATTAGAACAACGAGTAAACCAAGTAGAATCAATAATTTTCTTTTTTCCACAATCTATTTTTCTTTTTTGGAGATAAATTTCTTCTTTCTGTTTTCTTCGTAAGGGCCAACCCAGACTATAGTACAGGATACTAAATAGAAGAATATCGGAGCTGTTAAGTACTCAAAATCACATAATTTTTGCCCAGGAACACAGGAACATGTAACGCAAATAAAACACTTTCCAATAAAATCTCCAGCTAGGAGACTAAACGACAAGAAGTAGAATAAAACTAATAGAATGACAGTGAGTACAATCCTCTTCAAATCCGGCTTCAAGAATTCCTTCCAATCCATATTCTCAATTTCCCCCCTGTGAATAAAAATCTTATTCAATCTATTCGATTGCGTATTCCTCAGGGACTTTCTCCTTCAACATACCTTTTCTGCACTTTTTACATGTGAACTTCCAGATGATGTCGATACCGTTTCTTTTTATGAGTCCTAAAAGCTTCTCTTCTGTATAATCTTCCCAATTTTTACACACAGCACAACGAATTTTATTTTTGTTTACGTCCAACCCCATATCTTTCAGTTTTAATCTATTCAGATCATCATAAAACCTGTATAACTTTATCTTCCCTTCTTTAATGCGTTCTTCTTCTTCTCTGATGATTCCCTCTTCTTCCCTGGCTTGTTTCTCTTCCATTAATTCCTCAATATTTTCTTTTGCTTCTTCCCTCTTTTTCATATAATCCCCTCTCAATTTAATTTCAAGTTTTGGTTGAGGTTTCTCCTTTTCCTTCTCTTTCATAGCCTGCATTTTTCTCCATAGTATACCCCTCAATTGAACCATTCAATCATCTAAATTATTTTATAGCTCCAATTAAAAATATCGTTTTTGTTGTTAATTAAACTTCAGCTAAAACAGAGAATGAGTCTGGATTCTTCTTTATCTTCTTTATTACTTTTGCAGGTCCTATCAAAGTCATCCCAATTTTTAAATCTGTTTTGGGAGGATTTCGGGTCATCCATGTCCAAAACTTCTCCCCACCTTCATTTATCTTCTCGAATAAAAACTTTAAGCCCTTAACTTCTTTTTTAAGGCTACATACTTCTATTCCAGGAAAACCATCGTCTATCCTTCTCATAGTCTCTCTTATCAATTCCATTTCTTCCTCTGGTTTCATGACTCCGTCCAAAATAAGGATAGAACCATCTTTAACTCTTTTCAAGATGTAATCGATTTTTTTCTTCTGGGGTTTTCCATTCAATTTAATGGATGAAACGAAATCCATCTTCAGTTTCATTTGGCCTTCCTCGCATGTTTTATTATAGCTTCGTAGAGCTGATTGATATTCGTTCCTTTCAATGCAGAAATATCTACGATAGGATATTGTGGAAAAGCTTCCCTTATTTCATCCGGTTTAGCCTTCTTTAAATCCATCTTGTTCGCGACGAGTATCACTGGTATCTTCCTTGCTTCCAGATTACCCAACAAAGTTACATTGATTTGAGTGAGAGGGTCTTTTGTGGCATCCATTACAGCTAAAACAGTGTCAACATTATTCAACCATTTTATAGCTTCTACTATGCCTTGTGTCGCTTCTCTTGCCCTTTCCTTTGCATTCTTTACTTTTATGCCATATTTCCGGAATTTTCTGTAATCTACTTTTGTCGCTAAACCAGGCATATCTAGGATGTTTATCGAAATCTTCTTTCCATTTGAGTCTATGATGACCTTTTCTTTTTTTTGTACAAACCTTGTTTCATGAGGAACACTAGATACCTTTCCTACTTCCTCTCCAGCCCAGTCCATAGCTATTTTATTTGCAAGAGTTGTTTTCCCGACGTTAGTACAACCATAAATGCCGAGACGGACATTCTGTCTAGTTCTAAAGAAGTTCATTATCCAATTAAAAAATCTACCAAAGACCATTCAATCCACTTACATATTAAATTAGAATTGAAAATATTTAATTATTCGTAGGTCTAAGGGATAATTTTAAAAGTTTTTAAATGTGTACAACAATAATCTTGAGTATAACTTTTGTTGCATTTCCGGGTGCGCACGTGATATGGCCTAAAGATCGGTTGACAAGATTTGAAGTCGCTAGAATAATAGGTGCTAGATCGTTGCAGATTGCATTGGGAGCACCTATACTAATCAGTTATAAAGGGAGATTTGATCCGATAAAAATCGCAGAAGAGGAGTTTAAGGCATGTAAGATACCAATGACTATAAGGAGAGCCACACCAGGAAGAGAAGTTGTTGTAGTTGACATCAAGGAAGGAATAAAGAATTGGCTTAAAGATCATAATGGGAATGTTTAAATTATCTTATCGATCAACAAGTTTCTTTTAGGTTTTCCCAGTGTTCTTATAAGTCTCTCTTCGTGAGTTCTTAGTTCTCGGTCTTGATTGTAAAGCTTCTTTATATAGTTTCTGATTTCACCGAATCCCAGTTCCTGTATGAAAGGATTGAGTGCAATGTCCATCTCTTTCTGGCTGAGTTTTTCACCGTCCCTAGAGGCGTAATTCAATGACCTCATCATCATTGGAAGCATTAAAACAAACTCGTCCATGTTGAAGACTCTGTATCGTCCTGACTCTACCAAGCCAGATGCTTCATGTTTACATAAAACCTTCCCGTAGAATTTTGGTAATGTCTCGTCTTTGAAGCTCCGGCTATAATCCTCAGGTGTTATCTCCCATTCAGCGCAATAATCATAAGGCATGGAACAATATTCGTCTATGCTCGTGCCCCTACCACATCCACACGAATAATCCAACACTCTCCAGTTCTTGGCCTCTTTTATTATATCTTCTCTCGTTGGTATGTCAGTATCGAAAGGAGCAAATAGCAAGCTCATCAGAGCTGACTTATGTTTTACATTTTTCTTTTCAACAGAAGACACGACTACACTCAAGTCCCTATTATTGGGGCTTTTCAGTGGTTTAACTTTGACTTCCACGTTGTTCAAGAGCTCTTTGTTGTACTTAAAATTTTCACAGAGATAGTTGACTATGTAGTTGATCCAATCAGGTTCATAGTAATACTCTAACACTTTTGGCTTGAACATAGCGTAAAAGACAGAAGTTGCAGGTATGACTGTGGAATTTATCCCGTCCCATCTCAGAAAAGATGTGGTTCCATTCTTTATCCAATATGAATCCTTCATGACAATCACTTCAATACAAAAATTTTTAAGGTTAACTATTTCAATAAATGCCATGCTTGAAGAATATCCTTATCATAAAAATGGAATTTGTTTACTCTTAGGAGAAGACGTTGTATCCAATGAGAAAAGCGATAAATTCGAGTTTATTAAGAAAAAAACCTACTGATCTTTAACCTGCTACGATATCACTTATTTTTGACTTTGTACATTTCATAATATCTTTAGGATTAACTTCTATACCGAAAAGATGATCTCCAGATCCAAAGTTCACTTTCTTTCTACTGAAGACTCTTCTGTCTATCAACATTGGGAAATCCAGAAAGAGTGGACAAACTGCCCCTATTTTCAATCCTGTTTCCTGTTTAATCTCATCTGGTGTAGCCATTCTTAATTTCGAGCAGTTAAACCTTTTTCTTATTTTCTCGAAACTGGCTCTATGATTGCCGATTAAAACCACTGCATAGGTATTGGTTTCTTGATCTTTGAGTATAAGGGTTTTACAAATCTCATTAGGGTTAATCTTTACGTCAGAGAATTTTATCACATCTTGGACTGTCATGGCTTTATCTTTTAGTCTAATCAAATTGTATTCAATTCCCTTATCTTCTAGTTTTTTGATTATGTTTTGTAAAATTTCGTTCATTTCTTTCATCCATTATCTTTTGTTGATTATAAGTATCCTCCACTCAAATCAAAGTAACCATTCCTGTAATTATGCCAAGTCATTCTTTCCACGAAAGCTTCATTTCCTGTATTATATATATTGTGTATCTTTTCGTGTATCTCAACAATTTTTATCATCTCACCATACAGATCTGGGTTAATTACAAACCTACCGTTCAATCTAGTCCAACCGCCAACCCAAGGATCGAAATAATGTGACTCTAAAGGTTCTCTGACGATATAAGGATCTTGTGTAGTTTTGTTCGGATAACCCAAATTGTAACCTATACCAGAAGAATTACTTGTTTCTTCGTGCTGTTTGACTTGCACAGGAAAATCTTTCGTCTTAGGTTTCTGTTCTGAGGATGACATTTGCGTATTTTCAACAAAATTTGAGTCATCCAAAAAAGTCCATTTTCCATCTTTTATCAGAACTTCTCCATCAGCTTCAATAGTTGGTTTTAATATTATTCCATCTACGTGTAGAGGAACGTCAACTTTTCCTCCAAATGAAAGATTATTACCTAAAGCTATATGAACTGTTCCAAAGACCTTTTCATCTTCTAATATATTACCTATGATTTTTGCGTTAGGATTTGTTCCGATACCCAATTCAGCAATATTTCTACCATTGTGACCAACTTCATTCACAACTTTTTCAAGTAGTTCTGATCCTTCTATCTTTTCGGCAAATCCGTTCTTCACAACCCATTTTATATGGTCACCATAGTATGCCATCTTATCAATAACTATCGTTCCTCGAGAAGTTCCTTCTACAGGAGATGTGGCAATTTCTCCAGCAGGTAAATTATGAAAATTCCCTTTCTTATGAATCATTCCGTCATCTTTAAACCAGTTACTACCTTCTACATTAGTAACAAAATTAGTCCCATTATCAGAAGTTATCTTGATAGTCTTGGCATCTTTCAATTTTTCTTCCATTTTCTCAGTCAATTCTTTCACCTTTCGATAATCTGCGGTTAAACCTCCTTCTGAGAAAGAAAATTTAGTCACTTTTGGCATTGAAGCAATTCTGACTCCAAATTTAGATGCATCTCTTCTAGCTTTAGTATGCGACAATGATCTTGAAGTGACAAGAAATAAAGCATCTGGTGTTTTCATTAACTCTGCAATTTCTTTAGAAGGTTCCTGTCCATTTACTTTCAAGGGTTCGATGAATTTCAAGATACATTGAGCACCGACTTCTCTTACAGCATTCTTCAAAGCCTCAGATAGTTCTTTAGGCATTTTTCTATCGGTGATAATAAGAACTCTTTCCTCTGGTTTAATATTCATACATTGATTTACAGCTATTCTCGCTCCTATCATCAAATTTTTCATGAATCTGTTTTAGGAAATAAAATAATTAAACGTTTAGAAAGGTCTAAATCCTTCAAACAACATGAAATATCCCAACCAAATAATAGAAGCTAGGATAAAGCCAACAAGAATTAAGAGTATAATCATTTTAAAACTCATTACTATACTTATCCCTTTTGACATAATTAGAAGTTTGGAATCGCTACTTAAATCTTTTCTTAAGAACCAATAATTACTAAACTTACCATATACAATAGAATAATACCTAGGATGTGAATGATTGATCAGATTGTCTTTTTTGGGTGGAACTAGAGAAGTTGGAAGATCTGCCACTCTAATCGACACAGAAACAGAGAAAATCCTCATAGATTACGGTATCAAAATAAGCGTTAAACCAACTCAATATCCAAAAAATGTTAAAGCTAAATTGAATGGAGTGTTGTTATCTCACGCCCATCTCGATCACAGTGGGGGCATACCTGTATTATTCCATCAAGGTCAAAAATGCCCTGTCCATGGTATGGGGATAACACGTTCCCTTTCTCGTATGATTCTCTTTGATTCTTACAAGATAGGAAGATACGAAGGAGAGGAAGAAAAATATTCAAAAACAGACATAAATAAGGCGATAAGAAACTTTAAACCGATGAAATATCGTAAACCATTTAAAATAGGCAAAACCACAGTAACCGCATTTGACGCAGGTCATATACCAGGAAGTGCAATTTATCTTCTAGAAACACAGAACAAGAGAATACTTTACACATGTGATTTTAACATCTCAGATACCAGATTGATAAATGGCGCAGATACAGATATTCCTCAAGTCGATGTTTTGATAACAGAATCAACTTATGCTCAGAGAGAACATCCCGATCGTCAAAAACAAGAAAAAGGTATGATTGAGACCATAGAAGGAGCTTTGGCTAATGAAGGTATAGCTTTAGTTTCATGTTTTGCGATCGCACGAACTCAAGAAGTTTTGTTAATACTCAATGAATATGATTTAGAAGAAAAAATATACATGGATGGGATGGCAAAGAAAGCAACGAGAATAATAAATGAACACCCAGAATTACAGAGAGAATATAATCAAGTCAAGAGGGCTATGCAAAGACTAAAAGTGAAACCCATCACTAATCCTTCGATGAGAAAAAAGATCTTAAAAGAGCCTTGTATTATCATCACCACATCTGGAATGTTGACAGGAGGTCCAATAGCATATTACATAGAAAAATTATGGGATAGAAAAGAGTGTTCTTTAATTTTGACTGGTTTCCAAGTTCCAGGAACAGAAGGAGCTATCCTTTTAGAGACAGGGCATTACATACACGAGGATTTGGATTTACTCATCAAAATGAATGTCAAAAAGTTTGATTTTAGTTCTCATGCCTCTCGGTCAGAACTATTTAAATTCGTTAAAAAAGTTAACCCTGAAAAGGCTTTCTGTGTTCATGGAGATAATACTGAAGGATTCGCAGAAGAATTGAGTAAGGAAGGATTTGACGCTGTAGCTCCAAAATTAGGTGAGAATTTTTCAATTGAATAACAATTCAAGGTGTAGTATTCGTAGGTGGTTTTGGCAGAATTACACTTCCACCAAAAATCGTTAACAGGAGAACCACTATTACAATATATATAGCAATTATCTTCATCGCAGCCATAGTACTCCCGAACATAAATTTCAAGGTGAAAAAAAGGATTATACCTCCCACAGTTAAAGCAAGAATGAAACCCATAGGGTTTGAATAAGACATGATTCGAAGGGACAAGTATAATTCGTACATGAGTTGAGCAACCATAATTAAAATCTTAACCGAGCTGATGAAGATAACAACCAGAATTTCTACAAGGATCTGTATAGGGCTCTTCACTTGGTTTTTCATAATAATTTTTTGGAATTTTACAATAAGAAACTTTCAATGAGTAATTTAATCTTAGGTCTAAAAAATTACTACTAAAGAATAGTAAACTATATATATTAGCACTATTTAATAGTAACACATGGAAATGCAACCTAGGGATATAATAAACACATGCTCAACGCATTATAAAACCTGGAAAGATGAGGCTCTAAAAGCTGAAACCAGGGAAGAAATGAAAAAATTCTTAAATAAAGCTTTCTTCTGGCTAGAGCTTCAGAACAACCTCTTGATGCTCTGGACGATCGAGAACACAATGGGTAACGATACTAAAATCAAGGAAAAGATAGAAAAAGCACAATTAAACGTCAATAAGAAGATAGCTGATTATGCTTCTCAAGTTTTGAAAGATTTGAAGCAAAGTTAATTCTCATTCCCCTTCCCTTTTTTCTTTTTTTTGATTTAAATGATGTCAATTCTAATTTTGATAGTTTTTTAAAAACATAAGAAATAAACCATTCTATTCCAAAATAATTTTCATGATTGAGATAGACGGATCAATAGGGGGAGGTCAATTACTCAGAACAGCCATTGGACTCTCTGCCCTTACCATAAAACCTGTTAGAATAATCAACATAAGAAAGGGTAAAAAGGATAGTAAATCTGGTTTACGTCCTCAGCATCTCACGGCAGTTAAAGTCATCGGAGAGTTCTGTGAAGCAGAAATTAAAGGCTTGAAAGAGGGTTCACCAGAGGTTGAATTCACGCCTAAGAAATTGAAAATATCAGATAAGAAAATAGACATTGGCACAGCAGGTAGCATTGGTCTTTTACTTCAAGCTTTAACCCCACTTTTAATCCTCAATAAAAGGTCAGTCGTTCTCGAAATGATTGGAGGGACAGAAACTAAATGGGCTCCAACGATTCAATTCATAAAATACGTCACATACCCATTGATAAATAAAATGGATGCAAGCTTAAGTTTAAACATTATCAGACATGGTTATTACCCAAAGGGTGGGGGTTTTGTGACAGTAGAGTCAAAACCGACAAAAAAATTGAGTCCGTTTGTCTGTTTGGATAGGGGTGAGATTCAAAACATCCATGTTAATTCTGTCTGTGGAAGTTTACCTCCTCATGTAGCTGAAAGACAGGGTCAATCTGCCTTGAGAACTATTCAGTATAATTGTCCCAAAGTCAAAGTCTCAATGAGTTATAAATCTGTAAAATCACCAAGTTTTGGGAGTAGTATTACTTGTTATGCTGTTTGTGAGAAATCCATACTGGGTGGAAGTGCTTTAGGTGAGAGGGGAATAAGAGCAGAGAAAGTGGGTGAAATGGCCGCGGAAGAGCTGTTAGATTCGTTAAAATCTGGTGCTGTTTTAGATAAGTATATGGCAGATCAGATACTCGTTTATCTTGCTTTAGCAGAGGGAAAATCTCAAATAAGAGTCGAGGAAATAACAAACCATTGTAGAACGAATATTCATGTTATAGAACAAATATTGCCAGTCATGTTCAATATCAATGAAGAAAAGAAAGAAATTACTGTAGAAGGAATCGGGTTCAAACCTTAGAACCCTCTATATCGAATCCCATTTTCATCAAGCCAATCTTTACACCCAATGGCAAATCCTTCTTCATCTTAATCTTTTTTAATTCCTTCTCTTTTCTAAGCTTCTCAATAGTCTTTAATTGGAATTTTCTTCTTCTTGTCAACATAACCCCACCCCCTCCGACCAAAAAAGAAACCAAATGTAATCAAAAATTATGTTTTTACGTATATATAAATTTTTAAATATTTATGTTCGCAGCAACTAAAATATTAAACTTTGAGGGTTTATGAGCATTCTTTATATATTTGTATCCACAAACTAAAACCATGAGTGTCCTCAAGAGCATAGGGGAAGGTTTAAACTTTTCTATTTCTGTCAAAAAATTTGCCCCATACTTAATCTTACACTTAGTCACTTTTTACGTTTTGATGGGCTTTTTTGGTGAAATACTAAGATTAATAATCAATCCAACAGCTTTCGGCCCATTCCTAGTTTCTTTATTAATCTATATACCAAGTTTCATAATTTTAGGTTTGATCAAATTATGGATATCCGGGGCGATAATCGATCAAGCTAAATATTATAGGAAGAAAAGGCGCTTAATCAAGAGTTTTAAACACTCTACATCAAGATTTTTGACGATGCTGTGTGCATTGATAATCTTTGCAGTCATAGCTGCAATAGTTTCCTTACCGCGTTACATAGGCTCTGTACTCAGTATTCTTTTAGGTCTCATCTTTTTCTACCTTTATCCAGCCATCATAATCGATAATAAGAGTTGTATAGATTCTTTTAAGTGGAGTTGGAAAATCTTCAAGAAATATCCTCTAGAAACTTTTGCAACCTGGCTTTTAATTATTATAATAGGGTTCATAATCATGATAATTTTTGCTCTACCCATGATATCCTATTTATTAGGGAACTTAGTCAATATATTTCAGACAATGGACCCAACAGGTATTAACGAGACTATGAGTGAAACAATTTTTAGAGAAGAAATCATACCAACAATCGCAAATTCTGTACGTTCTGTATATTTCCTTCCGTATCTCTTTGTGTTATGTTTTGGCTTAGCAATCCAAGAAGTTTTTTCAGCCGGAGCTCAGGCAAGGCTTTACATCAATCTCAAGAGAAGAAGATTCTAATTTTCTTTCTTTTTAATAAAATATTTAATTTAATCAAATCAAAGATTAGTTTTAGATAAACATGAAAAAAGACCTCTTAACTTTGGAAGATATAAAGAAGAATGAAATTTTCAAGGTTCTGGATTTAACCGAAAAATTGAAGAAGAAACCCATTGGGAATCAATTACACGGAAAAGTTTTCTGTTTATTTTTTGAAAAGCCATCTACTAGAACTAGGATTTCTTTTGCGAGTGGTATTCAACAGTTGAATGGAAAGGTGGTTTTTTTAGACAAGAACGTAAGTCAACTATCTCGCGGTGAAACTATAGAAGATACAGTTAAAGTCTTAGAAAGATATGTAGATGCGATAATAGCGAGAGTCTTTTCACATGAAACTCTGGAAACTATGTCAAAAACTACAGACATTCCTATTATTAATGCATTATCTGACCTAACTCACCCTTGTCAAATCCTTTCAGATCTTTTTACTATAAAGGAGAGATTCAATGAGTTCAAAGATTTAAAGTTAGCATATGTTGGAGACGGAAACAACGTTTGCAACTCTCTTTTGTTAGGTTGTTCTAAGGTTGGTATCGATATTTCAGTCGGGTGTCCAAAAGAATTTCAACCGAACACTGATATTATCCACAGAGCGATAGATTACACTAAAATATCCAAGTCTGATGTCGAGATAACAGATGATCCTATAAAAGCAGTGAAGGATGCAAACATAGTCTACAACGATACTTTCGTGAGTATGGGAGATGAAGAAAAAGGGGAAAAAAGAATGAAAATTTTTTTGCCAAAATATCAAGTCAATAGAAAACTCCTGAATCTTGCGGCTCCTGATGTTGTTTATATGCATTGTCTTCCTGCACATCGAGGAGAAGAAGTTACTTATGATGTTATAGATGGGCCTAAATCAATAGTAATAGATCAAGCTGAAAACAGATTACATGTTCAGAAGGCTCTGCTAGTTAAGATGATGGGAAAAAAATAGTTTTTATAATCTATCTACCTTCCTTCTTTCTAATTCTTCTCAACCTTCTTACTTTTGCTTTTAAAGTCTTCTTTTTATGTTTTCTTCCCATAGAATCCCATTACATTATATTATTTCGATATCCATAATATTACTAATCGCCCTCTCTATCTCGTCTTCAGTATAATACAAAATCGTTTGGACTGTGTAGTTCCCTGGATCAGCTTCTTCTGGAAGTTTTGTGGTGTAATCAGCGGTATAACTAAATTTTGGTGGTACAGGCATATTTAACTCCTTTACAAATTTATAGTAATTATTCTCATTCATAATGATTAAAACAATCTTTTGAGCACTAGTCCATTTGGTTGAGTCTGAATTGAAAGTTCCACTTCCAACAATATCTTTACCTCTTTCTGCAGTGTTTGGTAAATTTATAATGAATGATATATCAGACCCTTCTTCTGCGACTTCTTCTATGAGAGTCAAAGTTAAGTTATAGATAGTTCCATCAACAGAATAGAAAACAAAAATGTTCCAAGTATTTTCATTCTCTTCTGATTCGTAGTCAAATATCAATTCTATTGTTTCATTTTCTTCTACACACGTTTCATTATCCAACACTAATTCGTCGTTTATGGTTATGTTCAAAACACACATTTCAGGATCAGGTGGTTGAATTCCATTAATGATTTTGAATTGAATCGGGATTCCGGTGTTAACAATTGGTTTTGTTATTATCTCGGCCTCAAATTTCGCACCGTTAGCGATTAGCGTATCGATCGTTTTTGTATTAGTTGTGGTTCCTGTTAGTTGTGAAGATTCAGGAGTTGTTTCCTTAAATTTATTAAACGCCAGATAACCTGCAACTATCATGCTAATAACAAATATTGATATTATAAGTTTCGCAGAACCTTTCTTACTTCTTGCTTTAAAGACGCTCTCTAAATAAAGTACGAATAATAGTGAAACTCCGAAATACAATATAAGAAAAGTAAACAATTCATCGCCTAAAAAAATTCCAACTTGTCTTGAAAAAATTATCATCAAGAAGGCAAGGATTACTAAAATTATTGTTTTTTTAGGATATTTTTTCACATCTTGTAATTTCTTTTTTTAGAATAAAAAACCTTTGTTAGTTCCATTACTATATTAGTTCTATTTTTAAGATTCCATCCTTAAAACTCTTGTCTGAAATTTGAGCATTAGGTCTAGTCGGGATTAATTTAAAATATGCCTTATCTCCAGCGAAAGCTTTTATCTCCAGGGATTGTTGTAACTTTCTTATCTCTATATCATCTATGTTTTTTACATCAGGAAGTCTGATTTCAATATTTTCTCTGTTACCAACTCTTTCGACCTTTGTTTTAGGTTCTTCTGTAATCTTGGGTGTTCTAGATTTTTTATAAACTTTCTCTTGTTCAATCTCTTGAACACCTTCCTTAATTCCAAGTTTTCTTTTTATCTGTGGCTCGAGTTTCTTGTATTGTCCTGATGTCTTAACGTTAATCTTAGGCTTCATTCCCGTTCCACTCCTTATTATGACGCTAATTCCTCCACCCCTGAACATGGGTTTAATGTCTATTTTAGGAAACTTGAAGAACTTTGGACCGAGCGTCTTGTCTATTCTCTCAAATTCTTTCTCAATATCCTCGAAGATATCGTAGTGTCTTCTGTATTTCTCTCGTTCACCCTCTCCACAGTAAGGACAATATTTCCAATCATTTTTCAGATTTCTTCCACAATTTTTGCATTTTTTTGTTTCGAACATACTTCACTTGATTTTTGTTTGTTTACCTTTTTTAACTTTTTCTTTTTTCGATTGAGACGACTTTCAATATAAATTTAAATTAAAAATCAAAAAATTCTTTGTATTATGAATGAATTTGAAGAAAAAATAAAGAAATTTATACAAGACAACAACATTGAAGCCGAACATCTTAGCTTCAAACAATCTTGCCACTCCGTGGAAGAAGCGGCGAGAGCAGCAAATGTCACCAGAGAAGATTTTATCAAAAACATTTGTTTAATAGATTCTCGGGGAAATCTCATTGTAGCAATCGTGAAAGGGGAAGACAAGGCAAGTATGAAAAGAGTAGCAAAAGCCTTAAACATTGAGAAACCAAGACTTGCCACACCCGAAGAAATCTTGGGGAAAACAGGATATCCTTGTGGAGGTGTTTCATCGTTTGGATATCAAGCAAAATTCCTGATTGATCCGAGAGTAATGGAAAAAGAGATTGTTTATACTGGTGGTGGTTCTGAAAACTCACTCATAAAAATTTCTACAAAAGAATTACAAAAAGCAAACAACGGGCAAATCGTGAGAATCCGTAAATAATTCATTTGAAAAACATTTATAGAGCACTGAGAAAATCATAAACATATGCCAGCCCTTTTACCATTCTTTGTTATATTGATCTCAGGCTTGATATTCTCAGAAATATTCAAGAGACTTCACCTACCTTATGTAACCGCTTTAATAATAGCCGGGATATTGATAGGCCCCCTTTTCTTAAACTTGATACAAGTTGACGAGACTGTTAGTTTCATAGGTTCTATCGGTGTTGTTTTCTTGATGTTCATAACTGGGAGTGAAGTAAAATGGGCATTCTTTCAGAAAATGGGAAAAGATATTATTTTTCTATCATTTCTCAACGGAGCCATACCATTCATTACCGGATTTGGTATCGGTTGGTTTTTCGGTTATGATTTTTTCACATCTATAGTTTTAGGTACAGTCTTTCTTTCTTCATCGATCGCAGTCATCATTCCATCTTTAGAATCTAATAAACTAATCGACACAAAAATTGGAAAGACTATAATATCAGCTACAGTGTTCGAAGATATCACCAGCTTGATTTTATTGGCATTCATACTACAAAGTTTCAGTCAAAAAAGTCCAATCCCCTTGCCAGTTTACATACCTACAATAATACTGTTAATTATTGGACTAAAAATCGTTATACCTAAAATTGAAAAGATGTATCAATCTAGAAAAAAAGGTAAAGATTTATTTGAAAGTGAATTAAGGTTTGTATTCGTAGTTTTACTCGCCGCAGTACTTTTATTCGAATCCATTGGAATGCATGCGATAATAGCTGGGTTTATAATAGGTATTATATTGGGGAATTCTATCAGAGATAAGATTGAAGAAAAAATAAGAACTGTCAGTTACGGTATTTTTATACCCACATTCTTCTTGATAATAGGAATGCAAACGGATCTATCTGTATTTTTATTAGAAAGGTCCGTTTTATTGACATATTTCATAGTTATAGGATTGATATCATCAAAAATAGTGAGTGGTTGGATCGGTGGTCGATTGATTAAATTTTCTGGAAAAGAAAGTCTATTGATAGGCGTTTCTACTGTCCCACAACTCTCAACTACTCTAGCAACTGCTTTTGCTGCGTTAGAGTTTGGTATTTTAAATCAAGAAATAATAACATCTTTAGTAGTTTTATCTATCGTTACAACTTTAGCCGTTCCATTGACGATTAAATTGATTATTTCCTCGAGAAAGTTTTCAATAAAATCATTAAAGAGTCCTTGATCCTTGATGAATAAACAAAAACCTGTCAAAGTATTGGTAAAAATTTTGAAACAGAGGTATGGAAAGGATATTCGTAGATTACCTTCTGATAGTAAAGGAGTTTTCAAGATTTTGATAGCAACGATATTATCCCAGAGAACAAGAGATGAAAATACTGATAAGGCATCTTCTGCTCTCTTTTCAAGAGCTGATACTCCCAAGAAAATACTGAAATTGACTGATAGAGAACTTGAAAGACTTATAAGACCTTCTGGTCCTTACAGGCAAAAGGCTAAGAGGATAAAGGGTGTGTGTGAGATTCTTCTTAAAAAATATGGAGGGAAGGTTCCTAAAACAAGAGAGGAACTGATGGAGTTACCTGGTGTTGGATTCAAGACCGCTGATGTAGTTCTCATGTACGGACATGGTATTCCTAGTATAGCTGTAGATACACATGCTAATAGAATACCTAAGAGAATCGGCCTTGTCGATAAAAAGGCTGATGTTGAAAAAGTGAAAGAAATACTTGAAGGTTTAGTTCCAAGAAAAGATTGGTACATCGTCAACATGGGATTGGTTCAGTTTGGGAGAGAGATATGTCAACCTATAAGACCAAAGTGTGAAATTTGTTCGATGTCTAGTTACTGTGATTATTACAAAAACACTTTTAAAATTCGATAATAGTTCCGTTATGATCGCTTTCCACCGCTCGTATGATTTCTTCTGGGTCATTGCCATCGATAAAAATTGTTTTGAGCTTCATCTTTTTGATAAGCTTAGCCGCTGGTAGATCAAAGAGTCGGTATTCACCTGGTGTCTGTGGGTTTTGAAGAATAATTTTCTCAAACTGTTCATGATTCAACTTGGGTAGTTTCTTTGCATTTGGATATTTTTTAGGATCTGCAGTATATACCCCATCAATGTTCGTAGCGTTTATGAGTAAATCAGCCTCAACAACCTTTGCGAAAGTAGTAGCGTCAAAGTCACTCGATGAACCAACATCGTACCCACCGCCCACAAGAATCTTTTTTCCGAAATGTTCCTTTACTTCTTTCTTAGCTTGTTCTAAGCTTTTCCATTTTATTAAATAACCATCATCTCCAAGAGCAGTAACAAGTGTAGATGCGTTTAAATGAGTTGCCATTATACCTATAAAATCAAGTAAGTCAACATCCTTTGTGAATCCCTTTCCTATATCCCTGTAATCTCTACAGATTTTTCCACCACCACAAATTATTATCAAATCATGTCCTTTATCTCTCAATTTCAAAAGCACGTCAGCGTATTTTTTAAAATTGTTTGCTGTCAATTCTTTTGTTAATAAAGAACCACCGACCGAGATTACGATTTTCATTTAATCACTTAATCTAAATTAATTATTACTAGACAATTTATATTATTGTATTTTCTTCATGGGCTTGAATTAAGGTTGACCAAACATTTTGCCAATACATGGAGATAATCAGAAATATTTAAACTTTCTATCGAGTGATCTCACTTTTCTTTACAGTCTCATAAAGCTCTCTAGCTTTCTTATTTTTTTCGAAATGATTCCTTATCGGTTCTATTATCTTGTCCAGCGCTTCTGCTGTTGCGTTCTTCAAATCTAGTGGATGTATGTTACCTTTTCTGTAAAGATTTGTCAATTCGTCATATGACTGTACTTCCAAATCCCCGCCGAACTTCCCCGGTCGTTTGAAGTGCATACTATCGAGTTTACGGAAAACTATGAATTTACAATATTCGAGTACAGGATTACCTTGAATCTGCTTGGGTGGACAGAACGCTCTACCTAATTTTTCTTTTATCTGTTCTTTTTTGTCATGAACGAATATCGATGTCCCTGGCTTACTTTTACTCATCTTAGAACTGATCTGTATATCGAACGCTTTGTTATCGTCCAACCCGTCTGGTCTTTTTTTACCTTCCAAACCCATCAACATATGATGACTTACAATAATAGGCTTCCACCAACCGAGTTTTGGTCCGACTTCACGTGCAAGCATATTCGCACGTCTTTGATCTAAGCCGAGTTGACATATGTCCGCCTTTAACCAGAAAATATCAGCGGTTTGCATCATAGGATAAAATAAAAGTGCAGTTTGTTTTAAATCACCAGCCTTACGACCCGCAATAGAAAGACATCTTGTTGCACGAGGAACAGTTGTGTTTTTTGCAATGAGTACAACTTTCTTCCAATATTCAGGATCTTTTATAGCGTTGCTAGTCCACTCAACAGTAACTTTATTCATTGGAATACCAGCTGCTTTCCAAACCTCAACGAAATACTTTCCAGTTTCTTTTATTTTTTCTAAATTCCCACCAAGCTTGTTGTTGAGCCACGCGAACCAATCTGCTACATAGAGTTTAAAATGTATGCCTGCGTCTATCATGTCTTGTACGTTTATCGCACGAAGTACGCCGAACGCTATGTGTGCGACTCCACTCGGTTCGAATCCGTCGTATGCGATTGGTCGCTGCTTTGTCTCTAAGAGTTCCCGTAGCTCTGGTTCAGTGATTATCTCTTCACCAACTTGTCTGATTAGTTCTATTCTCTTTTCTACGTCCATTTATTTCAACCATATCTTAATTTTATTTTTCATTTTAAATGTATTAAATTTCTTTGGAATTGAGTTGTAGAGACGATAGTTCCAATCTTTCTATCTGTTCTTCACTGTACATGCCGTTTTCTCTAAGTATTAAATCCGTTTGTTCTAAACTCATTTTTTCCACAAATCCCTTTTTTCTATCGAGATCCATGTGGGTTTTCATATACTGGTTTGTCTTGTGGGCAGTTCAAACGTTCTAAGAGTCGTTTTGAGAGTAGATATTCCCTGTGATTTTTCCATTTACATACATCGCTTGGTAGATTTGAATACAACAATTCACCGTCCCACGTATGTACATATATTACTCCATTAGACATGCTAATTTCTCTTATTTCGTTAGGATACGTCGATTCATAGACATCTAACGATACCATGTCCATATCTGTAATATTTTTTAACGTATCATCAACTTCATCAAGTTCAACAAGACGAGGTATATCTCCGATATGGTCCATTACATAGTGTTTAAGTCCTGACATTTTGTTTACCTCCTATTTTTTTTCCAATTATATGTCCTAGGTAACCTAACTCACTACGACTAGAGCAATTCATACCAAGTTTTTCTGCCACTTTGTTAGCCGTAATGGGAACTTCTGGATCCCTACTGTATACTGCATGTGCCGCTTCTACAACTCTATTCACATCGATGTTTTCTAATCCTATTGTCGGATTCTCTTCTGGTATTATGTATAGAATACGCTCAGCTTCCAAAGAGTTACTTGGTACAAATGCATTAGTTCTCATTCCCCCAACTTCTTTATACTGTTCTCTATTCATTCCTTCAATTTTTTCATCACCTTGTGTGTTTGTTATGATATCACTCACCTCCAATTTTTATCAGGTTAAAAAGCAAGAAACAGGCGCACAGGCAATTGGAATCAATCCGACAAGGAATAAGTCAAATCAGAAGCCAATATGCGTTCGACGCCAGAAAAAAAAACAAAAAACCCGAGGTCAGCAACCCATAAAGCCGAACCAATACATAAACCAATAGTTAAAGCTATAGAGAAATCTTCCAAATTTGTTCGGCAAATTATTCAATCCGGCTACTGACATTTTCATTCCTCAGATATATTTACATATTATTGAATGCTTACACTTTTAAACTTTTCTTCTATGACATAAATATTGTTTCTATTGTAAATAAAATTTTTGATACTGAAAAAATCTCCTACAAACTCAGTTTAATGGCATAAAGCTTATTTTGCTGAGTCAACAAATATATTGTATAAGGATGCTTCATGGAGATATTTTGTGGTTAGGCTGAGTCTTGTTAAGAAAAAATATGCGAATATAAAAAGAGTAAGGAGGTCTATAAATATAATTGCATACTGCTCGCTTTTTCTGGATATAGGCATAGCAATAGTGACGACTTTGAGTATTTTGAACGTAGGAAGACCTGAACCCTTCTTAATTCCACTAAACTACATGCTTACTATTGTTGTTGCTCTCTCGATAGGTTTGTTCATAACTCTAGTTTTTCTGAGACATCAAGAATCTATTCTGGACAAGTTACTACAGAGAAAGTATAGGTATAGGCCAAAGTCACGCTCATTACTGCACAAGTTAAAAATTAAATCACTCCCGTTACTGAAAAAAATAATGAAAAAATTGAAAACATTCAATCGAAAGAAGCATCTTTAATCTATTCCAAACTACTCTCTTCTTTAAAATAAGACCTAATAGAACTTCCCACGTTTTTCAAAAAGTTTATAGTATATTTCTCTATCAGTGGCTCGCCATTGTAAGGGGGATCCCTGAAAATATAAGAATGAGAAGAATCCGCCAAAGGAAGAAGAATACCTAAGATTTCCCATACATTAATACCAATAGGGTTTTGTGCCCAAGGATTAGTGAAATAGATATAAGTAGATCCTAAAACAATACTTGCACCCCTTAAAAAAATCACCATATTGGCATAAGTTGGTTTGTCCATAATATTTTAAATAATGCTAAAACTTAAAAAGACGTTTGATTGTACCCAATGCATTAGAAATTACTCAGATACTTCTCCTCTTCCATAAGGTATTATCCTTCTGATTTTTTCCGGTTGAACACCCAATCTTAATTTTTCTATTATTTTTAAAGCAATTTCATTAGCAGGAGTATAACCAGGAAAAATAGTCACAAAGTTAGAAGTTTTTCTTTTAACCATATCTTCAGATCCAAAATATAATTCACCCTTCTTAACGCCTACAGCAATTTTAACAGGGATTCTCCTGGCCCAATTCCTTTTTCCATAAATCATGAAAGAACCTTTGGGTAAACCACCTTCCTTCTTGACTTGATCAGGTTTAATATAATAGACATCTACAGCAGATATCCCAATCTTCCAAGCCTTAGAATAACTTCCACAGAATTCCGCAGCTTCTTTGATGGTTTCTTCCGGAATTTCTTTATTATCAGGATTCTTGATCAAAACAAAAGGAGAACCAGTTATATCAGTGTGAAAGACTAAATCATGTTTTTTCATGTGTTTTCTTATCAGTTTCTCGTTTGTTTCTGCGTCCTTACCAGCCACGACTAAAAAATCATCTGAAGAAATAAACCATCTGAATTTATCATACCATTCTTTCTTAACTTCTTTTTCAGGTTCTTTGTTGGTCTCAATAAGTTTCTTTTTTTTCAAATCTAGTATCGCTTTCTTTAAACCTTCTATTTTTTTCTTGGTTTTCTTAGCCTTTTCGAAATAAATTTCCGCATTCTTTTGTACAGATTTTCTAGGATCAATATCTATTGTTGAACTATCAATCTCAATTTTCCTCTTTCTAGAATCTAGTTGTTTCTTAACTTCTTCATACTTTTCGTAGAGTAATTTACCTATCTTTCTGTATTCTTTTTCTTTCTGTTGCCATTTCTTTAAAGCTTCTTCTTGTCTTTTTTTGATTCTATTAAGTCTTTTAATTTCTTTTGTTTCTTCTTTCTTAATTTTAGTTTCATCTTCAAATCGTTTTTTTAATTTGTCATTTATGTTTTTCAATTCTTTAAATTCCTTATCAATATTTTGAATGAATTTATATAGTTTCTTTACATCGATCTTTTTTGAATTCTTGGCTATCCCAACCTTTTCACATATTTGCTCTGAAAGTTCTCCACCAAATCCAAGATCTATCGCTAAAATTTTTACAATTTCTTTTTGACCAAAATATTTCTTGAGTTCAAATTGAGTCAACTTAAACGGATTTACTCTAGAGGGGGGATATCGATATTCTCTCTTTGGTCGGAGACTTCTAGTCTTCCAGGATCTTATTTTCAAGGCAGAGATTATTTGTCTATCTTTATTGACTAAGATTAAATTTCCATTACCGAAAGCTTCTAGAATCAATAGATAATCATTGCTTTCGATTTCCATTATCCTATCAAATTCGTATTGTCGTATATCTCTGATAATTTGCCCTGTTACTCTTTTTCTTAAGATTTGACCGAGGTTGTTCAATACTTGACTTTCATAACTATTATCGGATAAAAAGATTGTTTTTCCAGATAAAATTAGATACTTCCTTTTTTTCTGCTTATACAATTCAAAGGAGAAAGTGTTATCAGAGATTTGTTTAATTTTTTGAATTTTTGAATTAACTAAATTCTGTTTGATCGATTTCATCAAAAATGACAATTCAAGACTGTTGATTTCTTTCATTTTAATCCTCTGATAGTTTATTAAAGAAAATATAAAAATTTCGCTTAATTCTTAATTATGTAAGTTAAACGAATAAAATATTCGTAAAATACTTGTTAGTTGCAATTCAGAGGCTCGCACAATAACATAATGTCAACAGCAAGCTAAAGAAAAAGATATTAATTCTGAAAACACTACTGACAATAAATGTTCGACAAATATTATCAGAAAGATATAGAACCTTTCAAGAAAAAGATAAAGGAAAAAGTTAATCAGATGTATGAGGATGATTTGGGTTCTGGAGATGTAACATCTAGTGCAGTCATTAAACCAATGAAAGTTAAAGCAATAGTTAAGACTAAAGGAGACGGAATCCTTGCTGGTGTTTTTGAAGCTCAATATCTTCTAGAAAAATTGGGTATAGAGGTCAAAAAAACAATGAAAGAAGGAGATGAAATAAAGAAAGGAGATATAGTAATGGAAATGGAAGGAGATGCAAAAATGATAATGCAAGCTGAAAGAACTGTTGTTAATTTTCTGGGGAGAATGAGTGGTATAGCCACTTTAACCAATAGAATGGTAAAAAAGAGTAAAACTAAACTCACTGCAACCAGAAAAACTTATTTTGCTTTCAGTGATAAACGTGCTGTTCAAATCAGTAAAGGTTACACTCATCGTTTAGGGCTCTTCGATCAATACTTGATAAAAGATAATCATATAGACATAGTTAAATCTGAATTAAAATGTTCCCGAATAGAAGCTATAAAAGAATGTCTGAGAAGAGCAAAAAAACACAATAAAGATGGAAAAGCTATTGAAATAGAAGTTGAAACAATTGAGGAAGCATCGGCTGCAGCAAAAGAAAAACCAGATATTATAATGTTCGATAACATGAAAATCTCAGAAATAAAAAAAGCACTGGAACAATTGAAAGATTCTGGGATATGTTTTGAATATTCTGGTGGAATAACTCCCGATAACATAAAAGAATATCAAGACCTTGATGTAGATTTTATTTCATCTGGATACCTAACTCATTCGTGTAAACCATTGGATATGAGTTTAAAGGTAATAGAATGAATTTGAATTTAATTAAAAAAATAAATGAACTGAAGAAAGAAAAAAACGCTGTCATTCTTGTGCACAATTATCAAAGACCAGAAATTTACAAAGTTGCTGATTCCATCGGAGATTCACTTGGATTGAGTAGAGAAGCAGCAAAAACTGAGGCAGATATAATAGTTTTTTGTGGTGTTGATTTCATGGCAGAGTCTGCTAAGATACTCAATCCAGACAAAAAAGTCCTAATTCCAGTAAGAGATGCAAATTGTCCCATGGCAGGCATGGTATCAAGGAAAGAATTAATAGATTTGAAAAAACAATATCCTGAAGCAGCAGTAGTATCTTATGTGAATACAAGAGCTGATACAAAAGCAGAATCTGATGTTTGTTGTACATCTGCGAATGCTGTTGAAATTGTCAATTCAGTACCAAATAATGAGATTATATTCGTTCCTGACGAGAACTTAGCTAATTATGTTCAATCAAAAACCGATAAAAAAATAATTCCATGGAAAGGATTCTGTTACGTGCATGCTAAGATTACTACAGATCAAGTAAAAGAAGCAAAGAAATTAAATCCTGATGCCAAAGTTCTTGTACATCCTGAATGTAAAATGGAAGTTATTGAACTAGCAGATTATGTTTGTAGTACTAGTCAAATGATTTATCGAGCAAAAGAAGATCCAGCAACTGAATTTATAGTTGTCACTGAACATGGGATGACCGAAAGATTGAAAATGGAATTACCTAACAAAAAATTTTATCCAATCTTTTCCACTTGCATCCAAATGAAAAGAAATACTCTAGAAAAAGTTTTGAAATCTCTTCAGAAAGAAATTCATCCTATAAATTTGAATGAAGAAGTAATGAAAAAAGCTAGATTGGCTCTAGAAAGAATGCTTAAAGTATCCAAGTAATTATCATAAAGACCTATTCACTTTTTTCAAGAAATCTTTAGCTTTTTTCAATTGTTTTAATCCCTTTTCTGTCAATTTATAATACTTCCTTCTTCCTTTCATGTAAGATTTTACATAAACATCTTTCTCGAGCAAATACAGAACTTTATAACTTGTAACGTTTCCTGCTAGAAAACCGAATTTCTTTTTAATTCTTTTCCTTAAATCGTATGCATACCCATCTTTTTCTTTGAGAAGCTTGAATATAAATACCCATAAATTTTCCTTTAGTACTTTTTCTTTCAATCTTTCTACAGGTTCTCTTACCATAATTCTTAAATATTTTATGGTATTATAAAACTATCTATGAACAAGACAAAGGTTGGTATAATAGGAGTAGGTAATTGTTTTGCTGGATTGGTTCAAGGAATTGAATACTATAAGAAGAGCAAAGGTGAAAAAATAGGTTTAATGCACGAAAAAATCGGTGGTTATACCTTTGACGATATAGACTTCGTGAGTGCTTTCGATGTAGCCGAGAACAAAGTTGAAAAGCCATTGACTGAGGCTATTTATGCCGAGCCTAATTATGTAAGATGGGTTGACAGAGTTTCTACTTGTGACAGCGTAATGGTCAGAGAGGCTCCAATTCTAGATGGAATCGGTGTTTATGTCGCAAGCATGATTAAACCGATTAAACAAACAAAAACACCAAAGGAATTGGAAAAAGAAATAATACAAGAGATAGAAAACACTAAGACAAAAATATTGATTAACTATCTACCAGTCGGAAGTCAGAAAGCAACAGAATTCTGGGCTGACATTGCATTGAAAACTAATTGTGCTTTCATAAATTGTATGCCTGTATTTATCGCTTCCAATGAAACTTGGGAAAAAAAGTTCAAAGAAAAGAACATCCCAGTAATAGGCGATGATATCAAAGGAGTCATAGGAGCAACGATTACACATAGAACTTTAACCAAATTATGTGTGGACAGAGGAGCGAGAATAAATAGAACTTATCAGATCAATGTGGGTGGAAACACGGATTTTGCTAACATGTTAGAAAGGGAAAGATTGGAGAGTAAGAAGATATCCAAGACAGAAGCTGTTCGAAGTTTACTTCCAGATGGTTCGAAATTACCTGATAAGGACATCTATATTGGACCGAGCGATTTCATCCCATTCTTGGGAAACACTAAACTAGCCTTCATTAGGATTGAAGGAAGGATGTATGCCAACATTCCTTTCAACATGGAAGTAAGGTTGGAAGTCGATGACAAGGCAAACTCTGGTGGAATAGTACTAGATGCAATAAGATGTGCGCAACTGGCTTTTGATAAAGGAATAGGCGGTAATTTAACTTACGCATCTGCATTCTTCATGAAACATCCACCTATCCAAATGAGTGATGAAAAAGCAGGAAAGAAATTGGACGAATGGATATCTAAAATGTCAAAGTAGTTATACATAATTTTCAGAAAGAACTAACCCACATTTTTTACAGATAAGACCATCAGTATTGTAGACTAGATTTTTACTTTTACACTCGGGACATTCTTTTGGAAATACTCCGAACATACTATCTGATAATCACAAAAATGCTTAAACTTAAATACTTATTTAAATCATCTCGAGAATACTAAAAAGAAGTGAAAGAATGAAAATAAAAAAACTCATCGCTGACACGTCGATAATAATCGATGGAAAAATATCTGAAATGTTGGAAAAGGATGAAACCGAAGGTTTAGAAGATATTATCATTCCTATTGCTGTTTTGGACGAGTTACAGTCGCAGGCTTCAAAAGGAAGAGAGTCTGGTTTTGTAGGTTTGGAAGAGTTGAAGAAGATAAGAAAATTATGTAAAGAAAAAAAGATAGACTTAAGGTTCACTGGGGAGAGACCTTCTTTAGAGGATATCAAACTCGCTAAAGGTGGGAGATTAGATGCGATAATAAGAGATGTTGCCAGAGATGAAAATGGCACTCTCGTGACCGCAGACTATGTTCAAGGTCTTGTTGCTGAAGCTGAGGGTGTTAAGGTTGAATATATCGCTCCAGAGATTAAGACCGAAAAGTTGACTTTTGAAAAATACTTTACTCCTGATACTATGAGTGTTCATCTTAAAGAGAAAGTTGTTCCTATGGCTAAGAGAGGTAAACCAGGGAAATTTAAACTTCAAGTGATAGGAGATGAACTTTTGGCTCGAGAGGATCTACAGAAAATGATGTCCGAGATAGTCGAAACAGCTAGAAAGGCTGAGGATACTTTTATAGAAGCAGAAAGAGGTGGAGGTCTCATCATACAAATGGGTAACTACAGAATTGCGATAGCAAGGCCTCCTTTTTCAGATGGTTTTGAGATTACTATCGTTAGGCCAATCGTTAAACTTACCCTAGATGATTACAAACTCTCTGAAAAACTGAGAGAGAGATTAAAAACTAAAGCAGAAGGTATTCTCGTTGCAGGTCCGCCCGGCTCTGGTAAAACTACATTTTCATCATCCTTGGCTGAATTCTATTTCAAACAAGGAAAGATAGTTAAGACTTTGGAGAGTCCAAGGGATTTACAAGTCGGCCCTGAGATTACACAATACGGTCGTTTGGCAGGTGATTTTGCTAAGACAGCTGATTTCTTGCTATTAGTTAGACCTGACTATTCAATCTTTGATGAGATAAGACAGACTCAACATTTTAGGATTTTCGCAGAGATGAGACTCGCTGGAGTGGGTATGATTGGAGTCATCCACTCTTCTGAAGCTATCGATGCGGTTCAAAGATTCATAGGAAAGATAGAGTTGGGAATGATACCACATGTTGTCGATACTGTTATTTTCTTGAAGGATGGTGAGATAAAAAACGTCTATGAATTGGATTTAACCGTAAAAGTCCCTTCTGGTATGACTGAAGCCGATTTGACTAGACCTGTAGTGGAAGTTAGAGATTTTGAAACTGGGAAATTATACTATGAAATTTATACTTACGGAGAAGAAAATGTTGTCATTCCTGTAAAGGAAGAGAAAGAATCTCCTTTGAAGAAATTGGCCAAGCAGAGAGTTGTACAGGCAATCAACAAATATGACCCTAAGGCTAAAGTAACTTTCTCTTCAGAGAACAGTGTGACAGTTGAAGTTGATAATAAAGTCATTGCAAGGTTGATAGGAAAGGATGGAAGCAACATAAATGAATTAGAGAAGAAGCTCGGTATTCATATCGATGTTGAGCCAAAGGTGCCAACTGTTGGTAAGGAGATATCATACAATGTTGATGAGACTGGTAATTCTTTTGCCTTTAGATTCAATAAAAAGATGAAGGGAAAGACAGTCAACATTTACATCGATTCTGATTATTTATTCTCTGCTACTGTTGGTAAGAAGAATGAGATTAAAGTTAACAAATCTTCTGGTATAGGAAAGGAAATCTTGAGAGCTATAGTTGGAAAGAAAAAGATTCGAGTTTTATCTGTTTAATTTTTACTTTTTAGTTTCCTCTTTCTTGGTCTCTTTTTTAGGTTTTTCTTCTTTCTTCTGTTCAGGTTTAACTTCTTCTTCTTTTTCTTCCTTCAAATCTTCAGAAGTGATTACTCCTAACAACTCAGCCTTTACCACTTTTCTTTTCTCTTCTCCTTCTCCCTCTTCTGTCTCTACAACTCTTATCCTAATCTTATTCGGTGGATTCTGATTGCCACTTTTCCATATCTTTTCAGTGATAGATTTACCAATCTTTATTTCATCTGTCTTCATGTGTTTTTTTAAGAACTCTCTTACTACAGCTACACTTCTTTTACTCTTCTTCCATCTAGGAGCATTCAAAATTGCTTTTCTAAGGTTGATTGTAAAAATTCTTTCTGTCATTGAATTCACTCAATTTTAGTATTTTTTGAACTTATCAGATAGATAATGAATATTTTGTACTTATTAAAATTACATCTACTTTATCATAATTAATTTTCTCTTCCCTAAACCAACTATAGGGGGCTGCTATACTTTCTACAAGACTTACCTCTTCAGTTAAAGAATTTTCACGAGAACTGTAAATATGTGTATCTTTTCGTTCAAGCTTAAACAATTTAGTTTTTTTTCTAATTAAATTTGTATTTTTTGGAATAATAGGATGTACTTCTACAATAGGACTGCTCAAATTAAGCTCATTTAATAATTGTTCGTTGATATGAGCCGTAAAAAAACCTTTATCTGTGATAAAATCAAATCCAAAATAACTGTCCCACATTCTTATAACTCTTACAGGTTTAGAAATATGACCACTTATGATATTATCTGAATAATTCCTCAAACCTAAATTATATTCCATAAAAAAAATTAATAGAAAGTTAAACTTTTATTTTTTTTACTTAATTTATCATAATTTGATTGAGTATAAAAAATAATCCTAAGATTGTTAAGTCGCATTAAGTTTTTTTCTTTTTAGTAGAGAATGGATACTTTTTCCTTATCCTCTTCATTTCATCTTCTAGAGATTTTTCTTGTATTTTAGGTAATAGTATATCCACGATTTTTTCCTTTTTAAGTATTACCAGTATTGCAAAAATCAACCAAATAAAAGTTACTACACCACCCGATACCAGACCAAGAGAGTTTAAAGATGATACAATGATGAAAGGAGTTAATATCGAGAATATGATGATCAACCAATCATTGGAAGAAAGACTTTCTTTTGACATGTATTTTCGATAAGTCTTCATTCCGATATAGAAAATGAAAATACTGGTTAATAAGAAGGCAATTCTGATTAAATCGTCTAATACCCTACCTTCTATGGAAATCATTAAAAAAAAACCAGCCAAAGCCATTAATGATGTGCCAATTATCTCCTTACCCATGTTCCCTAAAAATAAATAGGATATTGAGTATTTTATATTTTGATATTTGCTTTAACTCAAAATTAATTCAAAGAATTTCACCTGGATATAATGTCTAAAATAGAAAATTTTCTAAGGTATTACCTTCAATATAACTCCACTATGATCATTTAAAGTAATTGATGAAACTTCTTTACCATCTAAAGTTTTGTAATTTTGATCAAGAGTAATGGTATGGGTAGTTGTTGACGGATTCACGAGGACCTTACCATTTTTGAAGTCTCTAACATAAATTGAGCTCTCTAAGTCTAAGTAATACTTCCCAGTAGGAGCTCCTAACTCAGTGACACGATCATATTCTGGATGATACCATTCTAATCCATATTTATAGGAATATGATTCAGGACTAAATCCAAACATAGATTTTGGTCCATTAGCACCAAGAAGATAGGAAGACAAACAGAACATCATAAATTTTTGTCTATCTTCTTTTGTTGCTTCTTTATCTATTCCTGCATTTGCCAAAAAATACTTATCCCTTATCTCCCACTCATATAGACTATCGACATCCTCTTTCCATTCGTTTAAACTATGAAACTGAATTGCGCTTTGCCACGGTCCGTGAACAAATCCTTCATCCAGCCTCCCATCAACATAATCTATGTAAACAGAAGGATTTCTATTGCAATTTATTACTAGAAGTTTGTTCCCTATTTTGTTTTTTACCACTTTAAGCATCCCAATAATCCAATCATTCCAATTTTCCTCAATGTATTTTGGTATTTTATCATCTGGAACAGTAAACCAATTCCATGATGTAGGAGGTGATATAGGCATTGTTCCCCAACAATCATCAAGAAAAACACCATCAAATTCAGAATTATCTAGAACATCCTTTACCCGACCAGCAAAATAATTACGCCATTCATTATTACTTGGGTTCATTAGGTACCAACGATATTCTTTCATCCTTATCCTATTTCCATCAATATCATGAAGAAACCATTCTTCGTGTTGGTCAATGAAATCCCATTCCTCCTTGTTCCAAGGGGCGGTTTCGGGAGAATCTACTCCTATGAGATCTTTGTAAAAAAGAACAATTATTTCAGGTTTTACTTTCTTAAGTTCAACTACATATTCAGCCTGTTGGTGTCCAGTGTCTATGAGATCAAACTTAGATAGATAATCATACTGCCCTTCCCATGAATGTCCACCAGCATAAAGAGCTATGTATTTCTTGAAATCATACGGTTCTTCAGAAGGATGTGAGCAACAACAAGTAAAACCAGCATCACAACCATCTTCTATAGGAGTTTCTTCTGGTAGGCAACCACTTTCTTCTGGAATCTTCAACAAAATTTCTCCGGTGTGAGCGTTCATTTTAATTGAAGAAACTGTTTTACCATCCAAAGTTTTGTAATTACCACCAAGATTAATAATATAATTATCATTTGACGGATTAATTAAAACCCTTGTTTTTGAAAATTCTCTTTCATATACTTGTGTTCCTGCAATGATATGGTAATCCTCTAAAGGATATCCTACATCAGTTTTGCTCACATCATAAAATTTATTCTCGTAACCTCGAGCAACGAAATAATTACTGTCACCTGATTTAGCTAGAAGATAGGTAGCAAAGCCGAACATTGCTATCTGATACCTAGTAGTATTTGCTGGTAAATTCCCACTTGTTATAGTCCAAGCTAAGGTTATTTTATTCTTTTTATTAAGATAGTTTAGATACTCGAGATCTTCCTTCCAATCGTTCACTGATCTCCAATTGCTGTAGTCACTAAAACGAATGAATCCCTCCAAAAGTGTTCCATCTTCTTCATTGACTAGAGGCTCGGCAATTTCTTTATTATACCAAAAGCCGACTTTCCAACACCCTTGTATAGTACCTGCACCATTTCCTATATAGAGTTTTCCACTCTTTTCTCTAACCCGTTTAACTAGAGCCGTCATATCAGTAGCATATTCTTGATCTGTGTAGAAATTACCAGTTCTAGGATTGATTGGATCAGCATTTACAATATCTATCTTTGCAGCAGTTATATCTCCCGTAACACCTTCAATACCTAAACTTTCTGACCTAGTTTTAATTAAATCAGCTAACCACTCCCTATAATCTGAATTTCCTGGATCGATCCTTTTAAGGTCTGGGTTTTTTGGGAAACTATGAACCTCATTTCCGTATTCATCTTTTAATATCCAGTTATTGTCACGAGCAATTTCGTAGAATTCACTTTTGTTACTGATGAATCCGACGTTGTGGTATCCAAATATCTTCATTTCTGGATTCATTTCATAAAGTTTTGAAATAGCATCCTTATTCTTATCCCACAACCATGTAATCAATAGGTCATATTTTGCCAATTCTGCTAATTCTGTGGAGTTGAGGGTATGTAAATAATCTACTTTTGTTGCAACATAAATTCTTCCAGATACTGCCGGGGTTGTCTCTCTACATACCCCGGAAGCAAATCCTTGATTTTTACACAGAGTATCACAATTTAAAGACGGTATAGTTGTTGTTGTAGTGGTTGTGCTAGTCGTTGAAAGTGTAGAACTTGTAGAAACTGTCCCACCAGGTCTTGAACTCATCATACTTTTACATTCATCAAGAGTTGGTTTATTACCACAATCGGGATCCCAGGTAGTTGGTGGAGATGCAGGATCAAAACCCATATTAAACCAGTATGTACAGTATTCTATCCGTTTACTTATACACTCATATGATTGACTCACTTCTTGACCCGTTGTCACTGAATGATAAATCCCATAAGAAACCACACCGACAGTAACTGTACCTACGAGCAATAGTAATATGGCGGTTTGTGCTATTCCCTTTTTCACATTAAATATTTTGATTTTCTAAAAGAAAAAACTTCAACCATCATTTTTCGGCTTACCAGCTTTAGCAATCTAGGTCTCTCAGGCGATTAGTAACAGTAAGCTGAACATCTCGGGCGAACCCTTGATGTGTACACTACTGTCCTATTAAACTCATCTTCTATGAGAGCCTTCGTCACACTACCGACTGTCGCCAGCCAATAATGTAATCGGTTGTCTATTTTTGAGGGCAGTTTCCCGCTTAGATGCATTCAGCGGTTATCTGCTACGGCGTGGCTACCCGGCGATGCCTGAACAACCGGTACACTAGAGGCCGCGGAAGCATGTTCCTTTCGTACTTGTGTTTCCTTCCTCTCAGACACCCAGCACCTTCAATAGATAACGACCGAACTGTCTCACGACGTTCTGAACCCAGCTAACGTCACCCTTTAACCAGTGGGCACCTGTACCCTTGGGTGCTTGTGCACACCCAGGAGGGGTG